>Ga0265293_10000093_pt1 | contig 202205 bp, 201 predicted proteins | sample Munlanlewell138R_FD_192505 | JGI IMG/M metagenome (GOLD analysis project Ga0265293, IMG submission 192505) | Leachate microbial communities from a municipal landfill in Southern Ontario, Canada - Leachate well 138R | ecosystem: Engineered > Solid waste > Landfill > Unclassified | place... | reverse complement strand
GCTTAACCTGGCATCGTTGCGTATCGTCATATCTGTTAATGGAGCAAAAGCGTATGACTACTACAGTTGATCTCTGCTACCAGGTGTTCATGTTATGTGCTTATGAGTTGAATTTGGCTGGGAAATAAAATGCAATATTTACCTTTTGTTCTTATAGGTGTGCTGGTTTTGTTAATGGCCATGCCTGTTTATATTCGGCTGAGCAGCAAGCGTATGCAGGGGCAGAGCGCGCCAGACTACGCCACTTTGCTTGCACCTGAGCAGCAAGCAATGGATAAGCTGCTGTTTTATTTTTACAGTGAGCATTGTGGGCCTTGCCGTAGCCTTGCGCCCTTGATTGATCGGATGGGCGAGCGTTTTGGCAACGTGGTAAAAGTTAATGTTAAGTATCAAGCAGATGCGGCAAGGAAGTTTGGTATCCGCGCCACGCCAACCATTGTGCTGGTAGAGCATGGCAAGATAATCAAGGTATTGCTGGGGGCTGTAAGTGAGAAACAGTTGGAAGTTCTGCTGCGCTAACGAGCTATCTGCAAAATAATATCTACGGCTTGTGTAGATGCACGCTTGTGTGCAGCAAATTTAGCAGGCAATAAAATAAAACAATTCTTGCAGGGCAGATAAGGGAAGCGCTGAATAATGTTGGCGAGGCAGTCAGGGCTAGGCAAAAAACGGCGAAAAAGCGCAGTTTACACGTAGTAAATGAACATTTTGAGCCGTTTTTTAACACCGCCCTGACAACGTAGGTAATTACTCAGCGCTTCCTAAGCAAGTGTGTTTGCGAAAAGCCCTCTCCCAACCCCTCTTCCGCTTGCGGAAGAGGGGTTGTTTGTTGCTGATTGTGTGTTTTATCTACGCGTGCTGGATATTTTTACATCGACTGGCGCAGGGTGAAGGCACCACGCACGTCACCGGCCTTGTAGCCACGCGCCTGATCATTTGAGTATAGCTCATCCAGCTTGCTGGCGACTGCAGGGGCGATGTTGCTGCCGTGACACTTGAGGCATGGCATCTTGTCTTCTGGTGGCATGATGATGGCTTTCATGAAACGGAATTCCTGCTTGCCGTTTGTTTCCACTATTTCAGCAAAGGCGATGGTGTCAGGATTTTCACCAGCTGCCTTGCGTTCTTCAAATTTTTCTAGCACTGCCTGCTCCCAGGCATCTGGCGCATTGTTTGAATTACGGGTTTTCAGGCTGGTGCGGGCGACGTTCATATTATATTTGGTGGAGAGACTATGGGCGATGCCAGGGGCGACGCTGTTGCAGACTTCGATGGCGTTGATTGGCCCACCTTCCTTCATGGCGGATTCCAGTTCGCCTTTGAGCTTGCCAAAAAATTCCTGGATGACAGTCTTGCTGTGTTCGATACGAGCCTGCTTGCCATTGTCGTCGGCCAGGAGATGACCCAATGGTAGACTGCAAAACAGAGCGGTGGCAATGATACGTTTCATATTTCTCTATCCTCACTTATTTGGTTTTGTTGTCATGCTCGACTTTTCAGGTCTGCATGTTTCATTAGTGTGACGCTGGCCTGTAAACAGAGCGCCGCGCTCACCAGTGAAATATACAGGCTAGCCGCTGGCAATCAAAGCATAGAGCTACTCGGTGCGCAAGGCCTCCACCGGGTCGAGGCGGGCGGCCTGGCGCGCCGGCCAGATACCAGCTATTAGTCCCACGGCGGCGGCGATGATCTCGGCGCTCAGGACGTAAGCCCAGTTGATGTGGATCGGCAAGGCCGGCACCAAGATCCCCAGCATCCAGGCAAGTCCCAGCCCCAGCAGCAATCCGCTAAAACCCCCGATTGCTGCGAGCAAGATAGCCTCGCCGAGAAACAGACTCAGTACCTGACTTCTTTGCGCTCCCACAGCACGCAGCAGGCCGATCTCAGGCGTGCGTTCGCGCACGGCAATAGTCATGATGGTGAAGATACCGATGCCACCTACCAGCAGTGAAATGCTGCCCAGGGCACCCACGGCAAAGGTCAACACGTCCAGCACCGAGCCGAGCACGTCGAGCATTTGTTCCTGGGTGATCAGGGTAAAATCTTCGCGTCCGTGGCGTGCCGTGAGGATGCGCTTGATACCGGCGGCAACCTCGTTCACATTGGCTCCGGTCTGGTAGAGCACATTGATCTCCATCAGGCCATCGCGGTTGAATAAATCCAGTGCCTTGGCCGAAGGTATATACACGGTATCGTCGATATCAAAGCCAAGCACCTGTCCCTTGCTGTGCATCACGCCGATGATGCGATAGCGGTCGCCACCCACACGCAGGGTTTGTCCCAGCGGGTTTTCATCACCATACAATTCATGGCGCAGTTGACTGCCCAACACTGCAAAAGCGCGCGCGGTGCGTGGTTCATCCGGAGGCAAAAAATTGCCTATGGAGACAGCAAAATTGAATACGCTGGGAAAGTGCGGCCCGACACCATAGACATTGGTGCGCCGCTGTCGACCATTTGCCTCAACCAGCGCATTGCCAGCGACGACCGGGTCGACGTTGACCACGCGCGGCAGTTTTTTTAGTGACTCTGCATCTTCCAGACTCAGCGGCCGAGTATTGCCAAAGGCACCGATCGAGGCGCCCATGGTGCTGCTGCGTCCTGGCTGTATGGAGATCAGGTTTGTGCCGAATTGGGTGAATTCATTTAGCACATAGCGGTGGATGCCTTGGCCAATCGCGGTCAGTAGAACGACGGCCATGATGCCGATGGCAATGCCCAGGGCAGTCAGCGCACTGCGCAGGCCTTGGGCAAAGACTGAACTTGTTGTCAGTCGAATGAAATCATGTGTGATCATCGTCGTGCCAGCGCCTGAACGGGCTCAAGACGGGAGGCACGCCGCGCCGGTAGCACACCAAACAGCAGGCCGGTACCCAGCGCTACTAAAACAGCGGCAAAAATGGCCCATAATGGTGCAACAAAAGGCAGTGCAGGGTAGATCTGGCGCAGCAACCAGGTTGCGGCCTGGCCTGCCAGTAGGCCGATTGCTGCGCCTAGCAACGAGAGCATGGCAGCCTCGGCGAGGAAGAGAGTTTGAATGGTCTGCGCCGGTGCCCCAAGTGCCTTGAGCAGACCTATCTCAGCGGTGCGCTGGGCGATGGCGACCAGCATTACGTTCATGATCAAAACACCTGCGACGACCAGACTGATCGCCGCAATGCCAGCCACGGTAAGGGTCAGTGCGGTAAGGATGCGATCGAAGGTGGAAAGCACGGATTCCTGCGTGATAACAGTGACATCCTCCTCGCCGTCGTGGCGTGCCGTAAGCGTGTTGATGATGTGTTTGCGTGCCGGTTCGATGGATTCGCGTGAGGTCGCTTCCACCAGAATGCGAAACAGTGAATTGACATTGAACAGCGCCTGGGCGGACATCACCGGAATAATCACCTGGTCATCGGTGTTCATACCCAGAGACTCGCCTTGTTCCTGCAGGACGCCGATGACGCGGAAACGGTGATCACCAATGCGGATGCGCTCGCCCAGAGCGGATTGTTGACCAAATAATTCATCGCGTAGCCGCGCACCTAAAACGGCTACCGGCTGTGGATGATGCACATCACCAAGCGGCAAAAAACGCCCCTGCGCCAGTTCAAGATGGCGTACCTCGTATAGCTCGTTGGTTGCACCCATGATGACGCCATCGCGTTCACGACCGCCATATGATACGGGTGCTGCGCCGACATTGATCGGTGCCACGCGTAATATGTGATGACTGCGTTTGAGGGCCTCTGTATCGTTGAGGGTGAGGTCACGCGGTGTCTCCGAGGTCATCGGCGGTGCGCCGCCTGTGGTTTCGCTGCGTCCTGGCATGACGATCAATAGATGTGTGCCTAGCGAGGAAAAACTGTCGACCACATAACGTCTGGCACCTTCGCCCAGGGCCGAGAGCACGACCACGGCAGCGACTCCTATGGCCATCGCCAGCAGCATTAGACCACTACGCAGACGTGCCCCACGCAGGGCACTGAAGGCAAAGCGCAGTTGGTCGTGCCAGCTCATGTTGTCTTGCCTATATCCGCGACGATCTCGCCATCTACCATGCGCAGGCGACGATGCGCGCGCTGTCCCAGTTCTGGATCATGTGTCACCACTATAAGGGTGATGCCCTGCTCATTAAGTTGCTCAAGGATCGTCACCATTTCCTGGCCGGTTGCCCGATCAAGGTTGCCGGTGGGCTCATCGGCCAGTAGTAGCGATGGTCTGGTCACGGTGGCGCGGCCGATGGCCACCCGTTGCCGCTGACCGCCGGAAAGTTGCTCGGGCCGATGGTGAGCGCGTTCGCTCAGGCCAAGACTTTCGAGAATTTCTTCCACCCGTGGGCGACGTTGGGACTTTGGCACGCCAGATAGCATCAATGGCAATTCTATATTTTCCGCCGCAGTCAGGCGTGGGATCAGATGAAAGAATTGAAAGACAAAACCGATGCGTTCACGCCGCACCTTGGCTTGTTCATTGTCTGACAGAGCACTGACTTCCTGTTGCTCGAACAGATAGCTTCCTGAGTTTGGTCGATCGAGCAGACCCATGATATTGAGCAGGGTGGATTTACCCGAGCCGGATGGCCCCATGATGGAAATATATTCGCCTGGCATGATGTGCAGATCGATATGACGCAGGGCATGCACACGTTGCTCACCTACGGTAAAAATCCGGTCTACCGCTTTCAGCTCGATCATTGCTGCTTCCGGTTGACGTTTTCGCTCACTGCCGCGACACCGGCGCGTACGCCTTCGCGATCAATAGAAGTGACGATACGCTCGCCGACCGCCAGGCCGCTGAGTACTTCTGTATGTTGCCAGTTGGCTACGCCGGTCTCGATTTGTCGTTCTTGCAATGTCGCTCCATCGAGCAGCAACACAAGGTTATCGATCATCAACGCCTCGGTTGGTATGCGCAGGACATCTTCCCGTCGCTGCAGAATAATCTCCACATCGGCGCTGTAGCCAGCCAACATGTTAGCTACGTCTTCCGGCTTGCTAAATTCAACTTCCATTTCTACGGTACGCGCCTGCTTTTCTACATCCAATACATAAGGTGCGATCCGCGCCACATAGCCAGAGAAGGACTGCTTGCCGAAGGCATCGAGATAGATGCGTGCCGGCATACCGATGCTAACGCGTGGCGCATCAATCTCATCGATCGGCGCAATTACATAAAGACAACTATTATCCACCAGGTCAACTGCTGGCGGCATGGGGATGCCGGGCGGAGAGGGCGTGACAAACTCGCCGACCTCGCCGGTGGTTTCGGCTACTGTGCCAGCAAAGGGTGCGCGTAACAGGGTGCGATCCAGCAGGGCCTCATTGAGACGGATGCGATCCTTGCTGACGCGGGCATTGGCACGGGCAGCAGTGCAGGCCGCCGCGCGTGCAAGTGCTTCGGTTGCGCTGCGATCGCGTTGATCCTCAGCCACCAGTTTTTGTTGATAGAGAGTATCCAGACGGCGAGCTTCACGCTTAGCGACATCGGCCAGCAAACAGGTTTCATCGGCACGGGCGTCAGCCGCCTGTGCCTCGCTCTTTGCCAGCGCCAGCTGGGCGGCCAGGTCATCGTTCCACAGGCGCAGCAATAATTGATTAGCTTCCACCTGATCGCCCTTGCGCACTAACAGTTCGGCGACCTGACCACCTTGTGAGGGTGCAAGACGTGCGCGGCGGCAGGCCTTGACAGTACCGGCGCGGGTGTTGGCTACCGTTGCCTCAACCAGGCCGGTCTCGACGCTGGCTGTGACTACCACTACTGGTTTGGCGCGGTTGGCATACCAGATGGACGCGCCGATAAGTAGCAGCAGAAATGTAATGAGAGTTACATGGCGCAGTGGTCTAGTCATGATAGACTTTTCATTCCGTATAATTTGTAGTGATGAAATTTGCTGCTGTAGAAAATAACTGATTTATAGCACGGCAAATAAAGTATAGGTGGTTCTGCAAGCGTGTGCGGCAGACTATGAGAGTTTTTGTTGTTCAACAATATCAGAGAGGGTGCTTATGATTTTGCGTATTTTGGGAGTGTGCCTTGGTTTAGCGATGGCGGCTCAGGCGGCTGCCGATACACTGGATATTAATCTGCATAACAAGGCTTTGCGTGCTACCTATGCCCGCCCGGTTGGTGATAGCCAGGGGCTGAATATGGATGTTGGCCTGCTTTATTCACGGAAATATTCAGATAACGGCTATGTCTTGCATGGTGGTTTGCAGGTGGCGGGCATGAATTGGAGCGAGCAGGGTGATTTCAGCATCAGCCTGGGTGGTCGAGCTGTATATGTTGATATAGGCAGTTTTGATGGTGGTCATGTGGCCTTCGGCGGCAATGTGCGTTTTTCACCTATCTATCGTGTAGGATTTAATGCTGCGCTTTATTATGCGCCAGAGATCACCAGCTTTATGGATGCGGACAGTTATACCGAATGGAGTCTGTCGGCTGATTATCAGGTTGTAGAGCAGGCCTTTGTCTATGTTGGTTATCGTGAGGTGAAGGTAGGCGTTGACAAGGGTGGTTCGTTCAAGCTGGATAACCGCGCTCACGTAGGTGTACGGATGAATTTTTAGGAACTATTTAGTCCGGATAAAAAAAGGGCATCGTTCGATGCCCTTTTTTTATAGAACGTCTGAATTACTGCACAGTGTCCTTGAGAGACTTGAGTGCTGCCAGTTTGATGGAGTTATGGGCTGGTTTGGCCTTGACGGTAATTTCTTCGCCACTGAAAGGCGAGATCATCTTGCGGGCCTTGGTAGCGGGTTTTTTGTGACGGCGGACCTTCACGCCAATGGCTGGGATGATGAACTCACCGGAGCCGTTCTTTTTCATGTGAGCCTCGATCATGGTTGCCGTGGTATTGAAGACGGCATTTACATCTTTCTTCGACAGGCCGGTGGCCTCGGCGATATCGGCAATGATTTGCGTTTTGGTTTGCTTGGTGCCGATTGCTTTTACTGGGGCAGCGGCCTTGGCCGGTGCGGCTTTTTTAGCAGCAGGTTTTTTCTTTACAGCCATCTGTTATCTCCCTGATTGATTAGTAAGGGCAGCCTGTTTGCAGACTGTGTCAGCGTGGATTCTGCAATGACGTGCAGTAAAACACAAGGAAAAAAACTGAAATCCAAACTGCCCGGATTTAATGCAAAAGTGCATAACTTGAACCCCTGGAAGTAGCGCCCAGCTGCAGGTTGACCAAGTGTTTTTTTCTCTGGCTGGTGACATAACTGCGTACTGGTGACTATTGTCGCGCGACCACAAAAAACACCAGGTTTTTAAACACCGGAATTTTTGATGCAAAGCACACATGATTATACGCCACTTAATTGGTATGTACTTCAGAGTTGAGTGTGCGCGATTTCATCGTCGACGTTCTGTGGTAAACACCTTTTGGCTTGTCTAAACTCCCAGGAATCCTGACAGGAAACCTGCGAGTGTTCGGTAGGTTTTAAGTCCTTGAGCTTTATGCGGGCTTGCGTCCCCCATCATGAAAAGCTCTCCTTCCAGCTAAAGACACATTTCATATTTGATGTAGCTTGATCTGGCAGTTACGCGGTTTAGACCGTATGATGACGGCCAACAGGCTGATTGCTTGCAAAGACAACAACAAAGGAACGAGCGGATGCGATATGCGCTTTTGCTGCTTATGCTGTGCGCCCTGACGCCAGTTTTAGCAGAGACAATTTATATCAGTGATGTCCTGCGTGTTGGAGTGCGTGCAAAACCCTTCTCATCGGCTGCCCCTCTTGCCGTGGTGACATCCGGTGCAGAATTAACCGTGCTGGAGCGCAGGGATGATTACCTGCGTGTGCGCACTGCCGATGGAGTAGAAGGCTGGATTAGCGATAGCTATGCCAGCAATGAGGTGCCGGCAAAACTACGTCTCGAACAATTGAAAAATGATTTTGCCGCGCAGCAAGCCGAGCTGGAGCAATTGCGCCGCCAGTATGATGTAACATTAGCCCAGATCGAGCAGATATCTGTACAACACGAGCATGTACAGGGAGAAAATGATCGCTTGAGTGCATCGCTTGCTGCCTTGCAACCTGAAAACAAGAGTTATGCCTGGCTCTATTATCTTGCTGCTCTGGCGTTGTTGCTGGTGTTTGGTTTTTATCTGGGTGTGCGTTGGCATCAAGCTCGGGTGGCACAGCGCCTGGGCGGACTCGAGTTGTAATCAGCTGACTTTGCCGGATTGAATTCCTGCGCGATAATTTGATATTTCATAATGAATCCGTTTTGTTTTCAGCCTTAATGACGAGCCTGCTATGTCATCACTGCCCAGTAAAAATCTTGAGACTTTCCTGAATCCCGCCCCGCAAAGGGATTATCAGATCCATATGGAGATCCCGGAGTTCACTTGCCTGTGTCCCAAGACCGGGCAGCCTGATTTTGCGGTACTTACGCTTGATTATATTGCGGATAAACTTTGCATAGAACTGAAGAGTCTGAAGCTTTATATCTGGAGCTTCCGTGAAGAAGGTCATTTCCATGAGGACGTCACCAACCGTATTCTCGATGACCTGGTCAGCGCTGTTGAACCTCGTTTCATGCGCCTTAGTGCGCGTTTTTACGTACGCGGCGGTATCTTTACCAATGTGGTTGCCGAGCACCGTAAGCCGGATTGGCAGCCAGCGCCGCAAGTGGCGCTGGCTGAATTTACGGTTCAGTCGAATATCCGGGGCTGATGGTGAAAATTCAGCGTTTTGGTTTTTCCACTCTAGGCATGGCACTTACTGAAGGCTGGCAACTCGCGCGTCAGACCAGGTTTGTAAGCAGCCTTTATGCCCTGTTGTTTGCCTTGTGTGGTGCCATTATCCTGGGTCTGTTGCTGGCGCGTGGCCTTACTCCCTTCATCATCATGGCAGCTGGCGCGTTCATGCTGGTGGCGCCTATTATCCTGGCTGGCTTTTTTGGTATTGCCCATGCGCATGAGTCTGGTGCGAAGGTTCATTTAACTGACGCCTTGCGTGGGTTTGTTATGGCTTCACCAGCGCTTTGGGTCGTTGCACTGGTGTGTGCGCTATTGTTCATGATCTTCATTACCGATGCGGCCATTCTTTATAGCTATATGGTTGGCGGTGTGCCGGTATGGTCGCATGAATTGTTACCCACTACAGCAGATGTGCAGCGTTTTCTGCTCTGGGGTTCGGTCTCCGGGGTATTTATGGCTTTTCTGATTTATTGTGTTGCAGCGTTTTCCGTGCCTCTGCTTTATGAGCGACGGACGAACCTGGTTACGGCAGTTGCTACCAGCGTGCACATTGTGTTTGCCAATTTTATTCCCGCACTGGTCTGGGCGATCATGTTGTCCAGCCTGATCATGGGCAGTATTTTGTTGCTGCCTTTATTGTTGATTACCCTGCCCTGGTTGGCCTTTGCCAGTCGTAGTTTGTATCGCCACACCCTGCCTGAATAGTGGCTATCGACGTCCTGCCTCTTGCCAAATGCAGCCCATCCACTGGCATATGTTCAATCCCCAGAAAAACCACATTTAACAGTCTGCGCAAAAGATTTTCGCGGCATAGGCGTCAGTGTTATTGATATGTGCACGGTAGAGTTCAGCAAATTCCGCAACAACGGAATCCTGTACGGCAGTACGCTTAAGTAGATGCGCAGACCAGGCTTTTGTCTTGGGCAGGGCATGTAGCAGATTCATCTCATGCCATTTTTCCAGCAGGTGCAGGCGCAAAAAAAATGGCGCGAAGGCGGCATCCAGGAGGCTGAATTGTTCGCCAGCAAATAATGGTCCTGTAATTTGCTGTTCCAGTTGGGATAGCTTGGTCTGTAGTTCGTTTCTTATCTCGATAAAGGCGGTCTCATCTGCAGCAATCATGGTGAGTTGATACTGGCTTACTAACAAAGTTGAAGAAAATTCAATCCATGCCCGATGATGGGCCTTGCGTAGCGGATCGCTTGGGTGCAGGGATGGCGGGTTGACCTCATCCAGATATTCCATGATCACGGCCGATTCAAACAGTACGGTATCGCCCAACTTGAGCAGGGGGACCTTGCCCAGCGGAGAAATGGCCTTGAACCAGTCTGGCGGGTTGCTCAGATCGATATATCTGATATCGAAAGGTACCTTTTTTTCCAATAGCACAATTACTGAGCGCTGGACAAAAGGACAGAGCTTGAAGCTGATTAGTTCAGGTTTCATTTATTTGAATTCAATATTTTCCGCTCATTTGACTGTTAGCCCGGCGGCCAGGCCAGATTGCGGCCAGCCAGCAGGTGCAGGTGGATATGAAATACTGTCTGGCCGCCTGCTTCATTGGTATTCATAACCAGACGATAGCCATCGTTGGCAAATCCAAGTTTGGCAGCCAGCTCGCGTGCAGCCAGGAATAGGTGGCCTATGATGGGGATGTCGTTTTCAACCAGCTCATTGACGGTAGCTATGTGCCTGCGCGGAATGAGCAGAATGTGGGTTGGTGCCTGGGGGTTGAGATCATGAAAGGCGATGACATGCTCGTCTTTGTAGATAATCCCGGCCGGGATTTCACCAGCAACAATCTGGCAGAAGATACAGTTCATATGGGCTCCTGTTAGAATGCTTATTTACTACACTTTACATTTTTTCTCTCAGCAAGACCATTATTGACAAGCTGCATACAGGCTGTCAGGGAGCTCTTGTTAGTGGTTTTGTTGCACTGTGTGTGCCGTCGAGACTGGTTAAATATGCAGGTTTCACTTCTTAACGCCAGTCGCTCCAACTTTGACGCCTGCGTAGCTTGGGCAGGATCAGGCCCAGGGCCAGTCCGATCAATATCACGGCGGCTCCGGCCAGAAACCAGTCGCGGTTGGTGCGATCACGCAGGGCGGTATTTTCTTCTTGCAGCAGAAGTGTATCAAGCTCCAGTTCTTGCAGACGTTTGCTGATTTCCCGATTCTGTTTTTCCAGTTCCAGCGGCCTGGCGGCTACGGTTTTCAGTTGTTCCAATTCTGCCTGCAGTTTTTCTACTGTTGTGCTGGCCTGTTTTTGCTCGTCTTCAACGCTGTGTTTTTCATTTCGCAGGTTTGCCAAATCTTTTTTGAGCTGCTGATTTTCCGTGGTAAAACGCTCCAGGCGCTGCTCCATCTGCGCGAGGAGATCGCGCGCTGCGGGAGTGGTTACAAGATATTGGCTAAGCACCCAGCCTTCTGTGCCATCTTTAAGTCGTACCCGAGCGTATTTGTCATTGCGTTCCAGCACCTCCATGGCGGTGCCGGAGGAGAGAGAGCGCAGGACCTGGAAGGCCGTACCCTGGCCGGTGCGCAGTGTGATGGTCAAGTTATCGTCAACATAATTTGTCTCGGCCAGAGCGGTTATTGTGACGGCGAACAGCAGGGTTAATAACAGGCCTCGCATGGGAGTCTTCCGGATTGCTGAAACCGGCATATTTTGGTGGCTCATATATTTTTTGTCAGTGTGATCGGTCACAATTCAGGCTCTTTTGCTTAGCAAACAGGGTAGTTCACGGCTGGGGTGGCCAATATGAAAGCCCTGGGCATAGGGGATGCCAGCTTCTTGAATGTAGGTGAGTAACTCCTCATTTTCTACAAATTCAGCCAGCGCCTGGATGCCGAGTTGTTGGGCCAGATTGGCGATACTATGCACAAATGCTCGATCGCGCGTGTCGTTAAGCATATTCATGATAAATTCGCCTTCGATCTTGAGGTAGTCGATGGGAAAGCGTTTGAGGTAATGAAAGGAAGAAAATCCAGAGCCAAAATCGTCAATAGCCAAGCCGAATCCTTCCAGTTTTAAATTATTGACGAATTGCTCCAGCAGGGTGATGTTTTTTATCGTATCACGCTCGGTGATTTCAAAAACCACCTGTTTGGGCTGGATTTGGTAGGTGTTGCTAAGAACCTTTACTGCAGGAATAAATTCGTTGAGCACCAGGGCGCGTGGAGATAGATTGATGAATATTTTTCCTTGATAGCCAGCATTTTGTATTTTAGCAAATGCCTTTTCCATGACGACGTAATCCAGTTTGTGGATCATGCCAATTCTCTCGGCGATCTCGATGAATTCATGTGCGCCCATCAGCTTGCCATCTTCAAGCTCGATCCGTGAAAGCAGCTCCACAGCCGCGATTTGATTGTTAGCAACATCAAGTATGGGCTGAAAGAAAGGGATCAGCTGTTTGTTGTTGATGGCATTGGCAATGAGCAGACTTTTCTCGCCTATGCTGCGAAAGACCTCGACAACATCCTCCGCAGTCGGCAGGCCGATACGGTTTTTTCCATCGGTTTTTGCCTTGTACATCATGTTATCGGCAAACAGGAACAGATCCTTGGGGTCGGTTGCGTGTTCAGGAAAGATCGCAATGCCTATGGATGCCGTGGCTTGCACCAGGCTTTGGTCAGGTGCATGCATGGAAAGCTCGGCAACGTTGGCAAGTATGCGCTCACTGACTGTATAGGCCTGCTCGGCATCACTGTCGGGAAGTACTACGACAAATTCATCACCGCCATAGCGGGCGAGGATATCGCCATTGCGCAGGGCCTGGCGGACACTGATGGCAAAGGCCTGCAGGAAGCGATCGCCAAAGGAGTGGCTATAGCTGTCATTGATAGTCTTGAAATTATCCAGGTCGATGACCAGCAAGGCAAAGTGGTAGTCGTGACGCTGAGCACGGCTTACTTCATAACCGAGCAACTCCCAGAATAGACGCTGGTTGTAGAGGTTGGTGAGAGGATCGCGGGTGGCATAGAACTCCAAATCTTTGGTGTATTTGTAGATGGCCTTAACAGAACCGACGACGTTGAGCAGGGTGGAGAGGATGCTCTCTATGACCAACAGGCGTATTTCGTCCTGTTTGAGTGTGGCATGTACACCGATGCCGACGATGCCGCCGATCTTGGGTGTATCGACCAGCAGCGTTTTGGTTTGCAGCTCAATATCAGTCTGCAACAGATTGATTTCGGCATTTTCGGGTTGGGCAATATTGTGATTGATGGTAAGCGCGCTGATGCTGCTGAACTGTTTGCTATTGGCAAGGACATGCCGTACCGATGCCTCCATTTCACTGCGGGTGGCGTCAGAGGGCGGGCTTACCCAGAAGATCTCCAGATCAAACAGCTCGTCATCCACTTTGAATATGGAGAACAGAGTGTGCGCCGCGATGACTTTGTTAATGTCAATTAACAGGTGGCTTATGTACTCGCGCCAGTCACGTACTACTTCTGAAGTGATGATGAATTTTTCCAGCAGGCGTATTTCAAATTCAAGCAGTTCCTTGTCCACGGCTACAGTGCGCAGCTTGGTGGTCAGTTCTGTCACCTTGGCAAACAGCTCGTTCAGTTCATTGAAGCCCAGGTCGATATTGTTTAATTCAAGATGTGTGAGGTCGGATACCTTGTTTACGTTGTCGATCTTCTGCTGCAGGATTGCGATGGAGCCATTGATGCGGTGACTGAGGTAGAAGGCGACGCCAAGGGCGACGAGAAAAGGCAGTGGAGCGATTAACAGCAAGGGTAATAATAAATCAGATTTGGCCTTGCTGATCAGTGGGCCGAGGTCTTGCTGCACAGTAATTACGCCAAGTACATCGCCAATCCTGGCATTGCTATGACAGCGCAGGCATTCATCGCGCGCGATGAGCGGCCGTGTGCTGCGCAGGATTTGGGCTGTCTTTTCGTTCTGCGGGCGGGCAAAAATCAAGGTGCGCTCCAGCAAGGGATCGATGGCGGGCTGCTCGATTGGGCCAAAGCGTTCATCGACCAGGTTACTGCGGTAAATGGAGATCTTGTGACCTGCATCCTTGGCACTGGCCTGGATGGATTCGATGAATTCTTCCAGTTGTGCGCGGGTCCAGCCACGGCGCATGATTTGATACATGGCGTTGAAGGTGCCATCAGTTACCGTGCTGGCCATGGTGGCGGCGCTGTCATCAATTGCTCGATCGTAGACATGGGTGGTTGCCAGATACATACCGGCGAACAGGGCCAGGGATACGGTCAGGGCGGCGGTGAGGATGAATACTTTTATAGTTTTGAATGTGGACATGCAAGATTCGTCTCGTGATGGGAACTTGTCCGTGCTGATCGCTCATTATGGTGGATTTGATTTTTGCACATTGTCCAGCCTTCGGCTATGTCTGTTTGATGTATGCATGATTGAACTGGAATATGTGGCAAGATATGTCGCCTAATGTTTAGTCCAGACGATGAAGTTCTGGTAATCCATCCCTTAATCAAGAAGAGTTGTTACACATCACCTCATGCTGAGCTATCCAAATATTGATCCTGTAGCCATCTCGCTGGGGCCGCTCAAGGTGCACTGGTATGGCCTGATGTATTTGATCGGCTTTGCCGGTGGCTGGTGGCTGGGGCGTGTGCGGGCCAGGCGTCCAGGGACGGTGATGACGCATGCGCAGGTCGATGACTTTGTCTTTTATGTCGCTCTGGGCGTGGTACTGGGCGGGCGTATTGGTTATATCCTGTTTTATAATTTCTCCTCTTTTATCAGTGAGCCCTGGATTCTGTTCAAGGTCTGGCAGGGCGGGATGTCGTTTCATGGTGGCCTGCTCGGTGTGCTGACTGCGGTATGGCTGTACGCGCGCAAGTTGCAGGTGCGTTATTTTGCGGTAGTGGATTTTGTCGCCCCATTGGTGACGATAGGTCTGGGCACCGGTCGTCTGGGTAATTTCATCAATGGCGAACTCTGGGGCAAGGTGACAGAGCTGCCTTGGGGGATGGTGTTTCCTGGTGCCGGGCCGTTGCCCCGGCATCCAACGCAATTGTATGAGTTCTTGCTGGAGGGCGTGTTGTTGCTTACGATTCTCTGGATATATTCCAATCGGCCACGACCAGTGATGGCTGTTTCTGGCATGTTTGCCCTTTGTTACGCAACTTTTCGCTTTGTAGTGGAATTTGTGCGTGAGCCAGATGCACATATAGGTTATCTGGCCTTTGATTGGCTGACCATGGGGCAGATCCTGTCGTTACCGTTGTTTTTGGTCGGGGTGGTGTTGATGTATCTGGCAAAAAGAAAGGGTTGTGCATGAAGCAGTATCTGGATCTGATGGCGCATGTATTGGAGCATGGCACACGCAAAGCTGATCGCACTGGAACCGGCACGCTAAGTGTATTCGGTTATCAAATGCGCTTTGATTTAGCGGCAGGTTTCCCATTGGTGACGACCAAAAAGCTGCATTTAAAATCCATTATTCATGAGTTGCTGTGGTTTTTACGCGGTGATACCAACGTTGCCTACCTAAAGGAAAACGGCGTGTCCATCTGGGATGAATGGGCGGATGAGCATGGCGAGCTAGGTCCTATTTACGGCTACCAATGGCGCTCCTGGCCGACCCCTAGCGGCAATCATATCGACCAAATTGCCCAGGTTATAGATCAAATCAAAACCAATCCGGATAGTCGTCGCATGATAGTTTCCGCTTGGAATGTGGCCGCGATAGATGATATGGCGTTGCCACCATGCCATGCGTTTTTTCAGTTTTATGTAGCCGATGGGAAACTGTCTTGCCAACTGTATCAGCGTAGTGCTGATATTTTCCTGGGAGTGCCGTTCAATATCGCCTCATACGCCTTGCTGACGATGATGATGGCGCAGGTGATGGGACTTGAGCCTGGGGACTTTGTGCATACCCTGGGAGATGCCCATCTTTACAGCAATCACCTTGAGCAAGCGCGTATGCAGCTGGGGCGCGAGCCTTTCCCATTGGCACAAATGCAGCTCAATCCCGAGGTGCGCTCCATTTTTGATTTTTGTTACGAGGATTTCACATTGTTGGACTATAACTGCCATCCACATATCAAAGCTCCTGTTGCTGTCTGAAGAAACCTCTAATCAAACCGTCGCGCCCGCGCAAGCGTGGTATATAAGAAGTTTCTTTATTTGCATAACAACAAAGTTACTGGATGGAATTATTTTATCGGAGATGGATAAAAACCACAGGGAATGTAAGGTAAGATGACAAAGTCACCCTGGGAACCAATCTTGCAAACAAAAAAAATTTCAATCATTGCGGCCCTGGCGGAGAACCGCGTCATAGGCATTGAAAATCGTCTGCCATGGCATTTGCCTGGCGATATGCGCTGGTTTCGCCGTCATACCCTGGGCAAGCCAATACTGATGGGGCGCAAGACCTTCGAGTCGCTGGGTCGTCCCTTGCCTGAACGGCATAATATCGTGGTAACTAAAGATACAGGCTATCAGGCCGCCGGTGCCACGGTCGTCCATTCCATTGATGAAGCCTTGCAGACAGCTGGTGATGTGTCTGAAGTGATGATCATCGGCGGTGAATCATTCTACCGGCAGATGCTGCCACAGGCCGATCGCCTGATCCTGACATTGGTACACGCAAAGATTACGGGCGATGCCTGGTTTCCCGAGTTTGCCTGGGCAGACTGGCAGGAGATCGAGCGCGAGGATCACGTTGCAGATGAACAAAATACCCACGCCTTCAGCTTTTTGGTGTTGGAAAAACGAGAGGATGCAGTATGACCTTGCAACGAACCGCGCAACTGCAACGTCGTATCCAGCTCTTTGCCATGTTTGGCGTACTAGTGACTGGCTTGTTGGTAGGCCTGGTTACTGGAGTGCCGCTTTACCAGCAGGGGCGCGCGCATAGCGAGGATACAGTACATGCACAGATGCATGCCCAGGCCCAGGGAGTTGCCCAATATCTGGGACGCCTGGCGAATGTGGCGATGTTGCTTACCAGTCGCAGCGTCATTCGTGATTACCTTGAGGCCTATAACCGTGGCGAGATCACTCGCGAGGAGCTGGCCGGTTTCAGTGTTGCCCGCTTGCAGGATGCACTGAAACAAAGTACCGATGTGGTGGGTTTGGTACGGCTGGATGCCAGTGGTGAGCCAGCCATCAGGATAGGATTGCAGCCTGAACGCAAGGATTGGCCGAATGTGCCTGCACAGCATAAAGAGCCTGTTATTTATGGGCCATTAGTCATTGATGGAGAGCCTCATCTTTTGGTCGGAGCCCCTATCATCAATCGCCAGGGTGAGCGCGTGGGTACTGATATTGCTGTCTTCGAACTTGATGATCTATTGCAGCTGTTGAGCAATAAAACCGCCTTTGGCCTGAATGTCCGGCAGTATCTTGCCAGTCCATCATATGGTTTTTTGATGGTATTGGATGCGCAAGCCACAGCGCTGACTGTGTTGCCGATGGATGCTGATTTACAAGCTTTTTTTCAGCTGGCCGCAGCTGGCAAGGAAGGCGTGCAATCACTCAATGACCACAAACTGTTTTATGAGCCATTGGCCGGTGCGACTGGCTGGGGCATGTTGCTGCAGATAGAGAACGCCGAACTTTATTTGCCTGTGCAACAACAATTATTGTTACCTGTTTTGACTATCTTGTTATTGCTTGTTGTAGCCGCCGTTTTGACTGCATATCTGATTCGCCCGCTGGCCAAAGAGGTGATCAATACATCGTGGGCATTGGCAAAAAGTGAACAACATCTGCGCACACTGATCAATGCCGCGCCTGACATCATCAGCTTCAAGGATGGCGAGGGGCGCTGGCTGGAAGTCAATCATGCCAAGTTGGCGCTGCATGGCCTGGAGGGTGTGGATTACCGTGGCAAGACCGATGCGGAGCTGGTTGAATTTATTGAGCCACATCGCAGGTATGCCTTTCTCGGCTGTGCAGACAGTGACCAACAGGCCTGGCAGAGAGGGGAGATTTTACGTAATGAAGAGATCATCCACGATCTGGCTGGCAAGGAGCGTATCTACGATGTAATGAAAATTCCGGTGTTTGGTGACGATGGTCACCGTAATGCCATCGTCGTATTTGGACGAGATGTAACCAAGCGCCGGCAGGCCGAGCTGGCCTTGCAGCAATCGGCACAAGAATGGTCCTACGCGATGAACTTCTCCGAGGATGCGATCTGTCTGCTCAACCTACAAGATCGGGTGATGCGTGCCAATCGTGCCTGCTGCCGTTTGTTTGGCCTTGCTGAAGAGCAAATCATTGGCCGTGATATGGCTGAGCTGCTGCATCCGCAGGGCGAAAAGGAGGACTGTGAGATCTGTGAGGCAAGGCGATTACTTGAAGATCGCCACATCATTGTCGATCTCGATAACCCAGCCAATTCATTGGGCTTCCCCTATGAGGTGTCCATTCGCGTCATCCATGATACCGCCAACCAGGCTTCAGGCATTATGATGGCGATAAAGGATTTGACGCGCATGCGGCAAACGGAAGAACAGTTGCGCCTGGCGGCCAGTGTATTCGAGAACAGCCAGGAGGCCATTGTGATCCTGGATCATGCACATCGTATCATCGAGGTTAACAAGGCTTTCAGTGTGATCGTCGGCTATGCAGTTGAGGAGATGCCCGGCCGCCTGTTAAGTGATTTGCTCAGCAAGGAACAGAATGGAATATTGAATGACCGGCAGTTATGGGGCCTGGTGGATGAACAAGGTGGCTGGCAGGGAGAGTTATGGTATCGGCATAAGGATGGAGACATCTTCCCGGCTTGGCAGAATTTCAGCCTGGTGCGCGATGCACAGGGAAAAACCTTGCGCTATATCGGCGCTTTCACCGATATTTCTGATAAGAAGGCCGCTGAATATCGTATCCATCGCTTAGCCCATTATGATCTTTTGACCGATCTGCCAAACCGGGTGTTGTTGCAGGATCGCTTGCAAAATGCCCTCGAACGCATGCGTCGTACCGAACAGCTATTGGCAGTATTGTTTATAGATCTGGATCGTTTCAAGAACGTCAATGACAGCCTTGGCCATCCTGTTGGTGATCGTTTGTTGCAAGTAGTGGCGCAGCGGCTGATCAGTGTATTACGCGAGCAGGATACAGTAGCGCGATTGGGTGGAGATGAATTCCTGCTGATCCTAGAGGAGTTGCGCAATCCACAATATGCGGCCGTGGTGGCGCACAAGATTCTGCAGCACCTTAACAGGCCCATTCATATTGATGAGCATGTTCTTTATATAGGCGCGAGCATCGGTATTAGTGTCTTTCCTGATGACGGCGAAGATGTGGATGCCCTGGTCAAGCATGCCGATACAGCCATGTATAGGGCCAAGGATCTGGGACGTAATAACTACCAGTTCTATACCGAGGAGTTGACACGGCTAAGCCTTGCGCGCTTTGAGTTGGAGCGCGATCTGCGCCAAGCCCTGGAACGAGATGAGTTCCTACTTTATTACCAGCCACAAACCGCCAGTAAAAATATCCTCTGTACAGGTGCCGAGGTATTGGTGCGCTGGCGCCACCCGGAGAAAGGCCTGATCCAACCTGACTATTTTATTCCGCTGGCGGAGGAGACAGGGCTCATCCATGCGCTGGGTCGCTGGGTGCTGTTGACGGCCTGTCGTCAGGCGAAGATCTGGCAGGAGCAGGGACGCCAGCTGCGCGTAGCAGTCAATCTGTCCGGTCTGCAGATAGTACATGGCGATATTGTAGGGTTGGTGAATACCGCACTCAGTGAAACAGGTCTGTTGCCACAGTATCTGGAACTGGAAATTACCGAAGGCTTTGTCATCAGCCATGCCGAAGCTGGTATTCATACGCTGGAACAGCTCAAGGCACTGGGGGTAACCTTGGCCATTGATGACTTTGGTACCGGTTACTCATCACTGAGCTACCTGAAACGTCTGCCTATAGACCGGCTCAAGATCGACCGCTCCTTTGTGCAGGGGATACCAGATGACAGGGATGACTCCGCGATAGTGGCAACGATTATTGCCATGGCGCGCAACCTTGAGCTGGATGTCATTGCTGAAGGAGTGGAGACTGAAAAGCAGCTACGGTTTCTGGGTAGTCAGGGTTGCGTTGAATATCAGGGCTATCTCTTTGGCAAGCCCATGCCAGTATATGAATTCGAGCAGCTGGTCAGGGGTAAATTTTCCTTCATCAAACTGCCAGACAATAGTTGAGGTGGTCTGATTGCAGTTGCCTGTATGGAATGAATCAAGCTCTCGCAGACACCTACAACAAAACAGCATTCTTGTTTGTTATGGAAGCGCTGAATAATTACCTGCGTTGTCAGGGCGGTGTTAAAAAATGGCTCAAAATGCTCTTTTACTACATGTAAACTGCGCTTTTTCGCCGTTTTTTGCCTAGCCCTGACTGCCTCACCAACATTATTCAGTGCTTCCTTATGTAGCGAAATTTCCCCTGGAGGAGCTTGTGTCATGTTGCAGCTTGCCGATGTTCATCGCCCACAAAAGACCTGGTTTATTCATACTTGCTTGATCCTTGTCAGCACATGCTTATTGCTGGCTCTGGCAGCACCACAGGCGCGGGCCGACGGTGTGGCCAAGGTTGTCTTTCATGCGGATTTTGCCGATCCACGCCGCTTCAGCGCGATGCTGACCAGCATTAATAACATGGTGAATTACTATGAGGACAATCTTATGGAGTATGACGTGCGCATTGTTTTTGTTGCGCATGGCATCCGCTTTGTCACTGATGACAAGCTGGTCGATACGCCCTTTGCCGAGGACAAGGCGCTGGCCGGGCAACGAGAAAATCTGCGTGGCCGCTTGCTCTCGCTGGCGGACACGCGTGGTGTAAAGCTGGAACTCTGTAATATCACCCGCAGCCAAATCGGGCTGGTTGAAGACAAGTTATACAGTGGTGTGCAGTTGGTGCCATCCGGTGTGGCGCAGCTGGCCGGGCTGCAGCAAGAAGAAGGTTTTGCCTATCTGAAGATCGAGTAGACGCTTATAAAAAATCGCGTATGCGTGCCACCATATCTTCGGCACTCATGCCATAAATGAACTTGACCAGCAGACGACCATCAGGCGCAATTAAAAACACGCCAGCGGAATGATCCATCTGGTATTCGTCTTCAGGTAAGCCAGGCACGACAACTTTTTCATAAAGCACACGGAAATTGGCAGCTGTGCGTGCAATCAGCTCTGCCGTGCCAGTCAGGCCGATGATGCTGGGGTGAAAATAGCTGACATACTCACGCAGGACTTGTGGCGTATCACGTTCAGGATCAACAGAGATAAATAATGGCTGAATCTGCCTGGCGTCCTCACCAAGCATCTTCAGGGCCTGAGTGAGCACCAGTAGTGATGAAGGGCAAACATCAGGACAAAAAGTGTAACCAAAATAAACGATCTGGAATTTGTTGCCAAAGTCACGATCAGTCACGGTCTTGCCGAAATGATCAAGCAACATGAAGCGTGTATTGACCGGCGCTTCATCTGCCGCTTTCAATGCAGGCGACAAGGCAAGTAGCAGACTTAAAAACAGATAACGAAACGGCAAGGGATGAGACATGGCAAGCTCCAGGGTGAAAGTTATTTTTTCGTCGTTGCGTAAGCACGCCGCAGGGCGATAATCGCACCATCCACTTCATCGTGGAACGGGGCCAGGTTCGGGCAGGGCAGGTTTTTTGACAGCATGCGTTCGAATGATTTGCGTGTTTCTTCCTCGAACAACTCGCCCAGCTGCCTGACCTTGGGCACGGTATTGGCAAGTGCTTCTTTCAGCCTGCGCATCTCTGCAGGATAACCACATTGTAATGCAACACCATTCAGATCGCCGAGACGAATGACGGTTTCATGCTGAACTGGGGTAAATGCCGCCGCATCAAATGAAAGCAGCAGTGCCGACAGGATAAAAGCAAGATATTTTGATTTTAGCATTGTTATGGTTCACTGATTTATAGGTGGTGGGTTAATGGAGAGATATTTCAGCCATCTGTCTTTAGGCTTGAAAGACAATTGACAGACAGTGTGGCAGAAAGTTTGAAAACTTTACCATGATAAATATCAAACCAGCATTATCTGTTCTGCAAGGGAAGCGCTGAATAATTACCTGCGTTGTCAGGGCGGTGTTAAAAAACGGCTCAAAATGCTCATTTACTACGTGTAAACTGCGCTTTTCCGCTGTTTTTTGCCTAGCACTGACTGCCTCGCCAACATTATTCAGTGCTTCCCAAGGCTGTGTAGGTGGCGATGCAAAAACCAGCGATCAAGCACGATATGGCGGGTGAACCAGGGGTTATTGAGCAGGTATCGCGCCAGTTTTTGTTGTAGTGCGGCTGGTAGCCAGCGGGAGGTAGAGTCTGAGGTGGCTAGACGTGATCCAAAGCGGCTGATGAGCTTATCGACATAAGGCTGTAGCTGGGCGTGGCGGTAATCATTTTTGGCGGCAATAATAACTTCGGCGGCAAGCAGGGCAGATTCAATCGCCGGCAGTATTCCTTCTCCACTTTGCGGGTAAGCCAGACCGGCGGCATCACCTAGCAACAAGACGCCATCGTCTATGAGCTGTCGCGACTGGCGTTGTGTGAAGCAAAGATAGGCGTGTCCATGCCAGCGCTGCGGCAGCTCTATATGTTGTAGCTTGCCTTGTCGCTGCAAACTGTCGACAAACTCAGCCAGGCTGTCGGCCAGACGGCCACCAGCTTTTCGCCCCAGGCCAATATTCAAAACATCGCCTTTGCGAAACAGCCATCCGTAACCATCCAGTTGTGGGGTGAAAAACAACTCTGGCGTATCACCGGCGATGGGGCAGGCAGCAGCTTGTTCGGCAGTCATCTCAAGCTCTATTTCCTGCGCGGTGATTGGCGCTTCTGCCTGACCGAGTTGCGCTCCAAGCCGACGGGCAACCGGACAGTAATGACCACCGGCGCCTATTAGCAATGGACTGCGCCAGCGATTATTGATGTGCCAATGGCCATCGTGATACCCAGCTGATTGCAAGGGCTCGCCAAGATGAAGTTCTGCACCACTGCGCCGCAGGAGATAATCGTCAAACTCGCGCCGTCGTATGCCGTAGCTGGCGGTGTCGGCATAGCTCGTGAGTAAATCATGGCCGCCGATAAAACTGGTGCGAAACTGGTGGATATCCTGCAGGGTGCGCCCCTGGGCATAATCATTCAAATCAAGTTGCAGGGATGAAACGACCGCTGGCGTAATCCAGCCTGCACAGACTTTGTCACGTGGAAATTCCTGCTTGTCCAGTACCACCACTTGCCAACCTTGTGCGACCAGTAACCAGGCCAGGGTTGAACCGGTTGGGCCTCCACCAACTATGACGATATCGCAGTCATGCATGGTTTAGCCTGTGTGTCGTTCATTGTGGTAGAGATGGGCGCGTGACCAGGGCAGTTCGTTGTGCTGTGGACGGGCAAACAAGATCTGAAACAATTGCAGGTTGCCGCTGGTGAAGCTTGCGCTGGAGGATGCCAGATAAAGCCGCCAGGCACGGACAAATTCCTTGCCGAATATTTGTTCTATTTCGGCTTCATGTGACTCGTAACGCTCCAGCCAATGCTCCAGTGTGCGGGCATAATGCAGGCGCAGGTTTTCCACATCGAGGATGGAAAAGCTGTAAGGCTCGAAGATCAACATCATCTCGCGCAGGGTAGGAGGATAGGCGCCAGGGAAGATGTGCCGTTCAGCCCATGGCGTCATCGGTCTGGACTGATTCTGGCCGATGGAATGAATAAGCCCGCGTCCATTGGGTTTGAGTACACGGTCGATGACGCTACCCAGTGTTTGATAATGTTCGACGCCGACATGTTCCAACATGCCAACCGAGACAAAGGCATCATATTCACCCTTGATGTTACGATAATCATCGAGCACATATTCTATTTTATCGGCCAGGCCTTCTTGTTTGGCGCGTTCGCGCGCGTATGCAACCTGCTCGGTCGAGATATTGTAGGCCTTTACCTGGACACCGTAATAACGTGCCATGTGCCGGGCCAGTCCACCCCAGCCGCAGCCTGCTTCAACAATTGTTTCACCTGGCTGTAGTTGCAGTTTGTGACAGACATGATCCAGTTTGGCCAGTTGCGCCTCTTCAAGTGTCAGTCGTGGATCAGGGAAATAGGCACAGGTATACTGCATCTCATGGTCTAGCCAGAGGCGATAAAACTCATTGCCGATATCGTAGTGATGATGAATATTCTCGTGTGAGCCGCGCAGTGTGTTGCGCCGTACACGTTGCAGACGTTCAAGCAACTGACGACGATTGGGGCTGCGTTGGCGCAAGTGCTGGCGATGAATAAAAACTGTATTGAGAAAGCCCACCAAATCACCTTCTATATCAATCAGCCCGGCGCTGTAATCATTACCGAAATTCATCATGGGATGACGAGTCAGGCGGTAAAGGGTGCGTCGGTTGTGGATGATGACGGTGTAATGTGTGGCTGTTGACTGTGGTTCAATGAGTGCGCCATCCCAGAAACGTATACGGATGGGCGGGTCGCCCAGCCGGTGTAGCAGGCGGCGCACCAGGTGGCGCTCAAATGCATATGATGTCCCCTGCCAGGGTGATGTAGAACTTGCTGCAATATCCAGAAATTCAATCTTTTCCTGTTTCATAGCATGTGTGTCCCTCATGCTCGGGTTGAACAGCATTTGTAACGAGAAAAAACCCTACTCCACACCTTCTCTGAAGGCAAGTAAACAATAGCAGATGGTTTGGCAGATGGTTTGTGGATGTTCATTAATCAGTGCTTGCTGATACACTTCACCACCATGTTGAAACTAAGTGAACTTTTCTTACGCCGTGGCCCGCGCCTTCTGCTTGAAGACGTCAATATTACCCTGCACCACGGCCAAAAGGTTGGGTTGGTGGGGGCCAATGGGTGTGGCAAATCTAGCCTGTTTGCCATGTTGCGAGGCGAGATTGAGGCCGATATGGGCGGGTTCTCCTTGCCGCCAAACACGGTCATTGCCCATGTTGCGCAGGAAACTCCAGCTCTGGATCAGCACGCCATCGATTACGTCATGGATGGCGATCGTGAGTTACGGCTTGTTCAGCGTGAGCTTGAGCTGGCCAGTCGGGCCGATGATGGCGCACGCCAGGGCCAATTGTTTTTGCAACTGGAAAACATCCAGGGATACACAGCCAATGCGCGCGCCAGCTCTTTATTGCATGGGCTTGGTTTTACTACAGAGCAGGAGAGCCAGCCGGTAAGTTCCTTTTCTGGCGGTTGGCGCATGCGGCTCAACCTTGCCCAGGCGTTGATGTGTCGTTCCGAGCTTTTGCTTCTGGACGAGCCTACCAATCATCTTGACCTCGATGCCGTGCTTTGGCTGGAGGAATGGCTGCGTGCCTACCCAGGCACGCTGTTGCTGATTTCACATGATCGTGATTTTCTCGATGCCGTGGTGCAGCATATCGTTCATATTGAACAACAAAAGGCGACGCTGTATAGCGGTAATTACTCAACTTTTGAGTTGTTACGCGCCGAGAATCTGGCCTTACAACAAGCGACTTATGCCAGGCAGCAACGGGAAGTGGCACACATAAAAAGTTATGTTGATCGTTTTCGTGCCCAGGCAACCAAGGCGCGTCAGGCGCAAAGTCGTCTCAAGGCATTGGCGCGCATGGAGATGATCGCCCCGGCTCATGTGGATTCGCTCTTTAATTTCAGTTTCAAAAAACCTCATCGCTTGCCGCTACAGTTGCTGCGGCTGGAAGGGGCCACGGCAGCTTATGCAGAAAAACAGATCCTTGCCCCAACTGATCTGATCCTCTCGCCAGGTGATCGACTTGGTTTGCTGGGGCCTAATGGCGCGGGTAAATCCACCCTGATCAAATTGCTGGTAGGAGAAATAAAACCACAACAAGGGGAGCGTCAGCCAGCCCAGGATTTGCGCATAGGTTATTTTGCCCAACATCAATTGGAACAACTGGAACTCGAGGGCACGCCACTCAGTCATTTGCGCAAACTTGACTCTAATGCGAAGGAGCAAGAGTTGCGTGACTTTCTTGGCAGCTTTGGCTTTCATGGTGAACAGGCCGATGCCAGGCTGGCGCCATTTTCTGGCGGCGAGAAGGCGCGTTTGGTGCTGGCTTTGCTGGTTTATCTACGACCAAATCTTTTACTGTTGGACGAGCCTACCAATCACCTCGATCTTGATATGCGGCATGCGCTCACTTTGGCTCTGCAAGGCTATGAGGGTGCCATGGTAGTGGTTTCACATGATCGCAGCCTGTTGCGTACCACGACCGATCAGTTGTTGCTGGTGAACAATGGCCAGGTGGAAAATTATGCCGGTGATTTGGATGATTATCGCCTCTGGTTGACCGAGCAAAGACAGAAGGATGCCGCTGAACAGAAAACCACCGAAACAACTGAGGCAGGCAGTATCTCGCGCAAGGATAAAAGACGCGCCGAGGCCGAGCAAAGGCAGAAGCTACAGCCGCTACGTAAGGCATTGCAGGAAGTGGAGCAGCAGCTTAATAAAATCAACACGGAAAAGCTGGCTTTACAACAGGCGCTGGCCGATCCTGTCAACTATGCTGACTCAAGCAAGGAACAGCTCAAGACTATTTTGCTGCAACAAGCGCAGCTGGATCGAGAGCTGCTTGGGCTGGAAGAGCGCTGGTTACTGTTGGGCGAGGAGCTGGAGGAGGCGCAGACTGGCTAGTGAGTGTGTGCGGATTGAGTGTTTCTATAGCTGTATTGGGATAGCTGCGCTGGGGGCATGTCTATGAAAAACTGGCTCATACGGCTGCAAACGTGGCAACTGATAATCGTCACTGTCACTTTAGCTGTACTGCTGAGCGAAGGGTTGGTTATCCTGTTCGGCTATTTTCTATACGCAGAAGTTCGTACCGATCATCTGCTTATTGGCTTGCTCACCGCGCTCACTGTCTCGCTGATCATGGTTATCATCATTAAGGCTATTGCGCGTTCGTTGCAGTACATCGATGAGCAATTGCTTGAGCGCTCGCTTTATCTGGACAGTATTCTGCACTCAACGGCAGATACCTTGATCATTGCTCTGGATAACGACTTTCGTATCAAATATCTCAACTCGGTCGCCGCCCATGCGCTGAACGCGCCTATCCATGAGGTTAATGGCCGACCGTTGCTCGAATTGATAGATGAGGGACAACGAGAGTTGTTCGCTGTCGCCATGCAAAGTATGCGCACAGGCATTGAATATGCGTTTGAATGTGAATTTGAGATAAATGATCTATCTCACAGTTTTGATGCGAGCTTAAGCGAGATTGTGCATCATCAGCAATTAGCAGGATTTCTTTTGCTTGCCCACGATGCCACCGAGCGCAAACGGATGGAAAAGACCTTGCGCGAGCTATCTTATCTGGATGGCTTGACCGGCATTGCCAACCGGCGACGTTTTGATGAGGTGATGGATATAGAGTGGCGACGTGCAGTGCGTGATAAACAACCGATTGCCTTGATTATGATCGATATCGATCTATTCAAAAACTATAATGACTTTTATGGTCATTTGGCGGGCGATGAATGCCTGCGCAAGATAGCGCAAGTGTTACAGGACAGTATTACCCGCCCAGGCGATCTGGTGGCACGTTATGGTGGTGAGGAATTTGCTGCCATCCTGCCAAACACCTCACTGCCTGGCGCCGAAATATTGGCCGAAGAGATCCGTGCGGCCGTGGAGCGCCAGGAGCTGCCACATGAAAAATCATCTGTCAGCCCATGGGTGACAATTAGTGCGGGAATAGCTGACTGGCTGCCAACCAACAGCGATGAGTACACTTTGTTGGTAGCCAAGGCAGACCGTGCCATGTATAAAGCCAAGCAATCCGGGCGCAATCGTATCTTTGCCGATAATCATCATTGAGTTTTTATGTCTGAACAATTGAACGAGCTGGAATTCCGCCTGACCCATCTTGAGGCGGCTATTGATGAGCTGACTGAAACAGTCCTGCGTCAACAGCAGACTTTGACGGCCACAGCTGAGCAATTGAAATTCATCAAGTCCCTGTTAGGTGAGTTAAGTCCAGCGGCGGTACGGGCGCTGGCTGATGAAGTCCCACCACCACATTATTGAGTTGAATCCCAAGCGGCACTGTCAAGAACGGTAAATCATGAAATTTTTCGCCACCACAGTCTATGGGCTTAGTTCGGTGCTTGCTGAGGAGTTACGCGGTCTCGGCGGTGAAAAAGTATCAGCAACAGGCGCTGGGGCATATTTTGAGGGTAGCCTGGAAACAGCCTATCGGATCTGTCTGTGGTCGCGGTTGGCTAACCGTGTCTTGCTGCCAATCACCACGGTAAATGCTCCTACCCCCGAGTGGCTGTACGATGCCATAAAGGAAATACGCTGGGAAAAACATATGCGTTCCAGCGGCAGTCTGGCCATCGATATAACCAGCACCAATGCAGCTATAGCGCATAGCCATTATGCTGTGCTGAAAACCAAGGACGCAATCGTCGATCGTTTCCGTTATTTGTTTGGCGAACGACCGTCTATTGATACTGAATTACCCAGTCTGCGTCTGCATTTGCATCTGCGTGATACCCAGGCTCGAATTTCCATCGATCTTTCTGGTGGCAGCCTGCACAAGCGCGGATATCGCAGCCAGAGTGTGGCTGCACCACTGAAGGAAAATCTTGCCGCTGGACTGCTGCAACTGGCAGGCTGGCCGGCTGTTGCTGAACGCGGAGGTTGTCTGTTGGATCCGATGTGTGGTTCAGGCACCTTGTTGATTGAAGCCGCCATGATGGCCGCTGATATCGCCCCTGGGTTGCAGCGTGATTATTTTGGTTTTCTCTATTGGCGGCGACACGAGCCCGAAATCTGGGCAAGACTTGTTGATGAGGCACAGCAGCGGCGTGCTGCAGGTCTGGCAAAGCTGCCGCCTATCCTCGGTTGGGATCAGGATGCCGCTGCGGTAAGTGCGGCACGTGCCAACATTAATCAGGTCGGTCTGGCCGATCACATTCAGGTTGAACGTCGTGCACTTGCTCCAGGTCTGCGTGCGCAACTGCCAGAGAATTGCTCGACTGGTCTGCTCATCGTTAATCCGCCCTATGGCGCGCGTCTGGGTGAAGTGAATCTGCTGCGTGCCGACTACGCCAGCCTGGGCGAGTTGATGCGTGATGAGTTGGCTGATTTTCAGCTCAGTTTGTTCACCGGCAATCCAGAATTGGCCAGCTATCTGTCGTTGTTGCCAGCGCTGAGTTTTAATTTGAAAAACGGCCCGCTTGACTGTCAGCTATTCAACTATACGCCTGCCAGCCAGATTGACGCTGAGACAGCACTTTCGCCAGGTGCTGAAAGTTTTGCCAATCGTATGCGGAAAAATCACAAACATCTGGGCCGCTGGGCGGAACGCAATGGTGTCGATTGCTATCGTCTGTATGACGCGGATTTGCCTGAATATGCCTTGGCCATCGATCTTTATTATGGCAAGCAGCTTTGGGTACATGTACAAGAATATCAGGCACCAAAAAGCATTGATGCCAGCCGCGCGCAACAACGGCTGCAAGAGGCACTCGGGTTGATCCCGCAAATCCTCAAAATCCCGCCAACACAGGCTTATTTCAAACGACGACAACAGCAGAAAGGTCGCGCCCAATATGAAAAGCTGGCAACAGCAGGCGAGTTTCATCAGGTACGCGAAGGCTTGTGCCGTTTGTGGGTAAACTTTACCGACTATCTTGATACCGGGTTATTTCTGGATCATCGCATCACTCGGCAGATGATTGCCGATGAGGCCAAGGGCAAACATTTCCTCAATCTGTTTGCCTATACCGGCAGTGCCAGCGTACATGCTGCGATGGGTGGCGCTCGCAGCACAAGCAGTGTGGATATGTCACGCACCTATCTGGACTGGGCGCGGCGCAATATGCAGTTGAATGGTTTTGACGGGGATGAACATGAGTATATTCAGGCCGATTGTCTGGCTTGGTTGCAGGATGAGGCCGCGCTGCGCAAACGCAAGTACGAGCTGATTTTTATTGACCCGCCCACTTTCTCCAATTCAAAACGGATGGAGGATGTGTTTGATGTACAGCGTGATCATGTCTGGCTATTGCGCCAGGCCATGCAACTTCTGGCCCCAGGTGGTACGCTCTATTTTTCAAATAATTATCGTAAGTTCAAACTTGATGAACAGGCACTTGTTGGTTTGAGTATTGAAAACATCACCAACAGGACGATCGCAGAAGATTTTCGCCGTAATCAACGGATCCACCAATGTTGGCGGATACAACATGACAGCAACAAACAAGGTAAAAAATAGTATGCAAAAACATTTTGGCCAAAAGATTGCCCTGAGCATTGCTGTGCTTTGCTATCTCTCAGCTATAGGCGTTTTTGTTGGTTTATTTATGCTACCGGCTGACACAGAAGTGCCTATACGCGGCTCCTTCATGGCCTCGACTGTATTTTTTATTAGTTGCGGTATTGTCTTGCAGGTCATTGGCAGGGCGCGACTGAAAGGTATTATCTCAGGCGATTCATCCAGCTAAATCAATCGTGGCTAAAACAGCTCTCACAGCTTCACGCTGTTTGTTAGCTCATTCCCGCGCAGGCAGGAATCCAGGAGGCTGCATGAACGAAGATGAAAAGTCTTTCCCTCTCCCCTGGCCCTCTCCCGCAAGCGGGAGAGGGGAAAAATGCGCTTGACTCTGATCTGTCACATCCGCGCAGAGGCGGAACGTCACGGCGCGGCAGCACCATAGGGCGCAATAACTATTGGCCATTGTGCCGAATGTAGCAAACCCCTGCCATGTAAAAAACTCACACAATCACTTCTCTTCAAAAAACCGCCTCCAATCCCCTCCCCTTCAAGGGAACGCCGTAGAATAAAGTATTTTGCAATGCCATCCAGATCACTTCTGCCGTCGTATCAGTATTCAGCAACACGTAGTTGTTCCAGTGCTACAACTCTACCCACTGCTATTGGTGAAGACCAAAAACTATCACTCCCAGCGGAACATCCAGGCACCGATGGTAAGGAAACCGGCTGTCATCAGTAACAACACGCCAAGTTGCGGGGCAATACTAAGCAGGCTGGCACCATCTAGCATTACGGCGCGCGCTGCATCGATCATGTGGGTCAGAGGAAAGAGCTGCGCCAGTTTCTGCACTGCCGGATGCGTCCCTTCCAGCGAAAACCAAACCCCAGAAAGAAACATCATCGGCCAGTTGATAAGATTCAGCAGACCCTCGGCCAATTCCTCGCTGGCAATACGTGCGGCAACCACTAGGCCAAGACTGATCATGCAGATACCGCCCACAGCAAAGGCGGTAAACAAGGTCAGATAACTGCCATGCATGGCGAAGCCGACAAAAAAATCAGTACCGAAGTACACCGCCATTACCACTGCCACGATCAGCCATAGACGGGAAATAATTTGCGCCGCGAGAAACTCGATAGCTGACAGGGGCGTAGCCTTGAGACGTTTGAGTACACCGTTCTTGCGGTAGCGCACGATTACATAACCCACGCCATACATTGCGCTGAACATAATATTCATACCCAGCAGGCCGGGTATCAGCCAATCAACATAGCGAACTATCTGGCCATCTACAGCTTGCTTCTGCATGGCCTCATGTTCACCGGCCTGTAACAATCGCTCCAGCAGCTGACCACGCGGAGATTCACTATTGATCCAATAGCGCCTATTGGTTGTATCCAGCAGCAAATCCAACCGATGTCTTTCCACCTTGGTAATCGCCTCATCCAGCTTATCAACTGCGATGAATTGCACATGTGGTGTGCTGAAAAAACTAGTGGTGGGTTGCTCACCTGCAACGCCAACCTTAAATAAAGGCGCAGGCTCACCGGAAAATGCAAAGGCAAAGCCAGCTACGATGAGTACAGGAAACAACAGATTCCAGCCCATTGCCGAGCGGTCGCGTAAAAACTCCTTGTTGCGTGCGACAAAAACTGCCCACAAACGCCTCATCATGTGCGTTGCTCCTTGCCGGTCAACTCCAGAAACAGATCATCCAAAGTGCGTGCGCGAATACGCAGACGATCGAGTGAGATGTTGGCAGCAAGCAATTGCTGGATCGTCGCAGTCACGGTGTTGGTCAGAATTTCCACATTATCGCCGCAGTCGAGCACGCTCAGGCCAGGAATATTAGCCATGGCAAAATCTTCCTTGGGTAACTGCAATACCTGGTCATGAAAGTGTCGCATCAACAATGCGTCGGGTGCGCCCTGGGCAATAATTCGGCCATGATCCATGATAATTATTTCATCACAAAGCTCATACGCTTCTTCCATGTAATGCGTAGTCATCAGCACAGTCTTGCCACGCGCCTTGATATCGCGCACCAACTCCCAAAGCAGACGTCTCGCCTGCGGATCCAGGCCGGTGGTTGGCTCATCGAGAAAGACGATCTCAGGATCATTGACCAGCGCCAGCGCCAATAGCAGACGCTGACGCTGACCACCAGAAAGCTTGCGGGTATCTCGATTGAGCAAATCCTGCAAGGAATAGTCCTGAATAAGTTTTTCTATCGCTACCCCATCTTCATAAAGACTGCGAAACATCTGTAGTGTCTCGCGCACAGTAATGAATTCCTGCAAGGCAGTGGACTGAAACATAATGCCGGCCTCACGGCGAAATTGTGCGCCCAGAGCTTCGCCTTTATAGCTGATGCGGCCAGAGGTGGCCGGTTTGATCCCTTCAAGGATCTCGATTGTGGTGGTTTTACCGGCACCATTGGGGCCGAGCAGTCCCAGGCAGATACCGCGTGGGATGGTAAAACTGATCCCATCAACCGCGCGCACACCTTGGTAATGTTTTACCAGATTATCGACTTCTATCAATGCGGGCATGATGGATGAATACTTGGATGGGCTGATGATTTTGCATGTATTGCTAATACTAACAAGCGGCCGAACAGATTACCCGCTGATTTTTTATGTTGTAAACGGCGTGTTTGCCACAGGGGGATAGACAAGAGTTGACAGGGGGTGTCGATTTAAGCGCGCTTACTCACGTCGCACCAATATTCTGCATCATCTGGTGTATCAGGTGCTTGACGACGAGCGAGTAGTGAAAGTTCTCCGACTCTGGAGCCACTACGAATAATGCATAAGCAGCTGTTGCTGCCGGACAATTTTCACCGCTGCTCAGCTCCAAAATTGTCATAAACTTGGCATTAGAATTTATGTACGAGTATTCGGCAATGAATGCAGCAAAACGAAATGTTGACCTGGAGAGGTGTTGGCGCTCTTTTGCATGATGCCACCTCATTAGTTCTTTGATTGATATGTTTTGGTACAGGTGGCGTTGCAGTGCAATTCATGCGGCGAGCGCGTGATCGTGGGAGTTATAAACTTTACAACACTCACACCATCGGGCAGGCGCGAAGACTAGACTGACATGGGGGCGGGGTGTACGCATACTTGCGGCACAGGCACTTGAAATCAGGTCGCTGTGAATACATCCATGTAGGCTAGGCGGTCTTTTCCTTGTGGTCGCTGACAGGATTTCAATGAATTCCGTCGCAACTGGCATCAGGCTTGCGTGAGTGTGCGTACGCCTGCTGTGTGGGATAAATCCAGACTTATTGAATCAAGTATTGACCGCGCTAAAGATACACTATAGAATGCAAGGTATATCTAGATTAATTCTAATTTCCAATCAACTCACTATATATAAACCACAAAGGAGATGACCATGGGCGTACTCGTAGGCCGTAAGGCACCTGATTTTACCGCTGCTGCCGTGCTCGGTGATGGCACTATCATCGAAGACTATAATTTTACTGAGGAGACCAAGGGCAAGTATGCGGTTATATTTTTCTATCCGCTGGATTTCACCTTTGTTTGCCCATCTGAGCTGATTGCATTTGATCACCGCCTAGATGAATTCAAGTCACGCAATGTTGAGGTCATCGGTATTTCCATTGACTCACACTATACTCACAACGCCTGGCGCAACACTCCTATCAATGATGGCGGTATCGGGCCGGTGAAATATCCTCTGATCGCTGATATGAATCATTCGATCTGTAAGGCTTATGATGTCGAGACGCCAGATGGTAATGTTGCTTTTCGTGCTTCTTTTCTGATCGACCGTGAAGGCATGGTGCGCCACCAGGTGGTGAACGATTTGCCGCTCGGCCGCAATGTAGATGAGATGTTGCGCATGGTCGATGCACTGCAATTTACTGAAGAGCATGGCGAAGTTTGTCCGGCTGGATGGACCAAGGGTTCCAAGGGTATGAAGGCAGATCCTGAGGGTGTAGCTGACTACCTGGCCAGTGAAGCCAACAAGCTGTAAATATTGTAGTTGTTGATTGATAAAGGCCAGAAGGGGAGACTCTTCTGGCCTTTGTCATTTCAGGCGTTCCAGTCTGGGATCAGCTCGCTTTTTAGTTTGTCTATGATGTCTTTAAGCAGTAGTTTGCGTTTTTTTAGCCGACGTAGTTGCAACTGATCGGCAAGTTGGTCGGCGGTTAGGAGATTGATTATATCGTCCAGGTCTCGATGCTCTAGCTGTAGTTCTTCCAGGCGCCGCCGAGTAGCTTTTATGTCTCTGCTTTGCATTTTGCGCTACCCCCACCAGGTGTTTTCAGTAGTTGTCTTAAGTCGTTATCTGATCTCACCGCAAGATAAGTCGGTATGATTGCCAATTGATTGTTCCTGCGGGCAGAGGATATTAGCAAATGTAGCCCGGATGTAGCGCAGCGATATCTGGGGCAGCTTGTCGGAGGTTAACCATCCTCCGCCACCCGCTTTCTTGCGTGCGGGCAACATACTATATTTTTAGTGAGATGTGCGGGTTAGGGCATGTTGATTCTTGTTACTTCATTATTTTCGCTATTGCTTGGCATAGGCCTGCTACTCATCGGCATGGGTTCGCTCGGTACGTTGCTGGGCTTGCGTGCCGGTATCGAGCAATTTGGCAGCGTGCTGACTGGCGTGGTGATGGCGGCGTATTTCCTGGGCTTTGTTGTTGGCAATAGACTTTGCCCACCTTTGATACTGCGAGTGGGCCCTATTCGTGCATTTGCCACCATGGCGGCCATCGTGACCGTGGTGAGCCTGATGCATCCATTATTGGTCTCGCCTTATGCCTGGTTTGTCCTGCGGGTGATCAACGGTGCCTGCATGATGGGCTTGTATATGGTGATTGAGAGTTGGCTGAATGTCATTACACCAAATGAGCGGCGCGGTCAGGTGTTTGCTGTGTATATGGCGACAACCTTGGTGGCGATGGCGCTGGGGCAATATCTGATCCTGATAGGTGATATTACCAGCCTGCTGCCTTTTAGCCTTACGGCAATGTTTCTTGTTTTGGCTTTGGTGCCGGTCGCCCTCACCAGGATCAGTCAGCCTGAGCCGGTCGAGGTGCAGCGTTTGTCCATGCCAGCCTTGTTCAGAATCTCGCCCCTGGGTGCGACAGGTGCATTGTTTGCTGGTATGGCAACGGGTGCCTTCTGGGGTATGGGTCCGTTGTTTACCCATCGCATCGATTTGACATCGGCAGAAACGGCTATATTCATGAGTGCCGTTGTGCTTGGTGGTGCGCTGCTGCAGTGGCCGATAGGTCGGCTTTCTGATAGGTATGATCGGCGACGGGTTTTGGCAGTGATCTGCCTGGCGGCTGCGTTGGCGGCCTTGGTTGGTTATGTACTTGTTTATCTATGGCCGGGCGCATTGTTTGTCAGCGCCTTTGCCTATGGTGGTTTTGCTTTTACCGTTTATTCATTGAGTGTCGCACACACTAATGACCACATGAGCAAAGAACAGATGTTGGAGGCAACACGCAGTTTATTGTTGTTGCATGGTATAGGTGCAGCAAGTGGGCCGATATTGGCGGGAGTATTGATGAGATGGTTTGGCCCAGGAAGCTTGTTGTTGTACTTTGCAGTTGTACAAATTTTACTTGGTTTATATGCCGTACGGCGTATACGCATTCGCCCGCCGATCATTTCGGCCGAGCCGTTCCATCCTATGGCTAGTGAAACTTCACAAGTTGTATTGGAATTGTCTCCTTCCTTGGAGACGGTGGAAGATTAAAGTATGTAGATCAACTGTTACGCGCACCAGCGTGATGAGCTGTTGCCTTCTTGCCTGCCTGGCCTTGACCTTGGCCCCATTTCTGTTTACCGGCAAAGCGCTTGCCACCAGCTGGCTTGCCGTGGCGTGGAGCGCCTGCATTGGGACGTCGGCCATCCTTTTTGAAGCCACCACCATTTGGTCGTGGCTGGGTTTCTGCGCGGCTTGGTTCCAGGCCCGGGATAATCTGACGAGTCAGGTTCTGCCCGGTAAGTTTTTCAATGCGGCTAAGCATGAAACGTTCTTGCGGGCCAACCAGTGAGACGGCGATACCAGAGGCACCACCACGACCAGTACGGCCAATGCGATGGATGTAGTCTTCCGCCTGCATCGGCAGGTCGAAATTGATGACATGTGAAATGCCTTTGATGTCGAGCCCACGAGCAGCCACATCGGTGGCAACCAGAACACGCACATGGCCGCGCTTCATACGGTCAACAGTGCGCTGGCGCTGTTTTTGATGCATGTCACCATGCAAGGCTGCCGCCGCATGACCTTGATCTTCCAGTTGCATGGATAGCTCGTCTGCACCTCTTTTAGTGGCAGTAAAGACTACGCATTGCGACAGTTGCTGATCGTTGAGCAGGTGATCGAGCAGGGCGTTTTTGTGTTTGAAGTTGTCGGCAAGATGGATACGTTGTTCGATAGAGGCGTGCTTCACCTTTACGCCAGCAACTTGAATCTGTACCGGATCACGTAACAATTTCTTGGCCACACGCAGTATGTCGCCTTCCAGCGTTGCGGAGAAAAGTAAGGTTTGGCGATCGTCCGGCGCAGCTGCCGTCACTGTCTCTACATCATCGATGAAGCCCATGTCGAGCATGCGGTCGGCTTCATCGAGTACCAACAGTTCCAGACGACTGAAATCAATACGGCCACGACTCATGTGGTCGAGCAAACGACCTGGAGTGGCCACGAGAAAATCAATTGGTCGATCCAGCATTTTCATTTGTGGGCCATAAGGCTCACCACCGACGATGGCACCAGCACGAATTCGCATCTGACGGCCTAGGTCTTGTATCGCACCAGTGACTTGCTGGGCCAGTTCGCGGGTTGGGGTCAATACCAGCACACGCGGGCCGCGACCTTGCACTGCGGCAGGTTGAAGAAGCCTCTGCAAGGCAGGTAGTACGAAGGCAGCAGTTTTGCCTGTGCCGGTCTGGGCCGAGGCCATGATGTCGCGTCCAGAAATGGCGACAGGAACGGCCTGTTGCTGAATTTCAGTAGGCGCAGTAAAGCCGCAGGCCTCAACAGCAAGCAGCAGGGAAGGGTCAAGATTCAGGTTTGCAAATGACATAGTAATATCCTTTTCCACCAGCCACGGGCAGAAAATTGAACGAACCAATGGATTTTTGAAAACAGCAAACTGATGCTGTTGCATCAGATGAAAGTTTTCTTGTGGGAGTGCTTGCGTTGTGGCCGCGTACACGCCAGGTTCCGGGCTTGAGCATAAATAACCGCTCATGCGTCGCCAACCGGATAAACCTGCGCATGCGCCAGGAGGAAAGGTCAGAGACGTGCCTCATCCATCGCGAGGCTGTGCGCACTATACGCGAACAAGAATAAAAACACCAGCACGGATTGGAGCAAGTGGTTTGTTAATATGATCGCAATGAAAAGAACATTGCCTCCACCCCTGCAACAGCTGCAAGCACAAATCCATGCCAGCCCACCTCGTGCCCGAGTCGAGTTGTTGCGCCGCTGGTATGGACTGTGTCGTCGCGCGCAGGCAGGCAAGCCATATGATCGTGGCTTGCAGCAGTTGCAGGCCGCCTTGCAGCAGACCACAGCAGATATTGAGCGCCGTCGTGCGGGCCTGCCGGTCATCAGCTACCCGCCAGAGCTGCCGGTAAGTACACGCCGCGATGAGATCGCTGCGGAGATTGCAGCCAATCAGGTAGTAATCATCGCGGGCGAGACAGGCTCGGGTAAAACAACACAAATCCCGAAGATATGTCTTGAGCTGGGACGCGGACTGCATGCCCAGATAGCACACACGCAACCACGCCGAATCGCGGCCCGGTCTGTGGCTGCACGCTTGTCTGAGGAGCTGCAGACATCACTGGGTCAGGCAGTGGGTTATAAGGTGCGTTTTACCGATCGCAGTTCAGTTGACAGCTACATTAAGTTGATGACGGACGGTATCCTGTTGGCCGAGATTCAGGGTGATCGCAAGCTGTTGGCCTATGATACGATAATCATCGATGAGGCGCATGAGCGAAGTCTCAATATCGATTTTCTGCTCGGTTATTTAAAACAGTTACTGCCCCATCGTCCAGATCTGAAACTGATCATCACCTCTGCCACGATCAATACAGCAAGGTTTGCAGAGTTTTTTGACGGTGCACCTGTGCTGGAAGTTTCCGGTCGTACCTATCCGGTGGATATCCTCTATCGGCCATTGTTGACCACGCAAGAGGATCCGACCGAGGATGAGGATAGCCGTGATCGCAATCGACCAGAGGCAATAGTTGCCGCGCTTGATGAGCTCAGCAAGATTGATCCTCTGGGCGACACTCTTATTTTCCTGCCCGGCGAGCGGGAGATTCGTGAGCTCGCCGAAGTGTTGCGTAAACACTCCTTGCCGCACACGGAGATACTGCCCTTGTTTGGGCGACTATCGGCCAGTGAACAGGACAGGGTCTTTCGGTCACACAGCGGGCGGCGGATAGTTCTGGCAACCAATGTGGCCGAGACATCGCTCACCGTGCCCGGCATTCATTTTGTTATCGACACCGGCCTCGCGCGTATCAGTCGTTACAGTCCACGCAGCAAAGTACAGCGTTTGCCGATCGAGCCTATCTCGCAGGCCTCGGCCAACCAACGTGCGGGCCGTTGTGGGCGTGTGGCCAGTGGTGTATGTATTCGGCTATACAGCGAGGAAGATTTTCTTGCCAGACAGCCTTATACCGATGCAGAAATAAAACGCACTAATCTGGCTGCTGTGATCTTGCAGATGGGAGCGCTTGATCTGGGCGAGGTAGAGGGTTTTTCTTTTCCTGATCCGCCTGACAATCGCGCCATCAACGACGGTTTTCATTTACTTCATGAGCTTGGCGCCATTGATCGGCAACGCCGTATTACCAAGCTTGGGCAGCAGTTGGCGCGCCTGCCACTCGATCCGCGCCTGGGCAGAATGTTGCTGGCTGCAGCAAGTTTTGGCAGCCTGCGTGAGGTGATGATTATCGTCAGTGGCCTGACTGTTTCGGATCCACGAGAGCGGCCACTTGAAATGCAGCAACAGGCCGATCAAAAGCATGCTCGCTTCAATTCGCCTGAGCTGAAGTCGGATTTTCTTGCCTGGGTGAAGTTATGGGATTACTACCATGAGCAGGCACGTCATCTGTCGCAAAGAAAATTGCGCGCCCTGTGTCGTGCTGAATTCTTATCTTATGTGCGTCTGCGCGAGTGGCATGATCTGCATGGTCAGATAATGGCCTTAGCCAATGAGCTGAAGCTGACCATCAATACCGAGCCGGCAGATTATGCCGCCATTCATCGTGCCTTGCTTACAGGGCTGTTGGGTCATGTTGCTCTCAAGGGTGAGGAGCGGCAGTTTCTCGGTGCACGTAATAGCAAGCTGTATGTTTTTCCTGGCTCGGCACAGTTTAAAAAACCACCCAAGTGGATCATGGCCGCCGAGCTTGTGGCCACGAGCAAACTATATGCTCGTACCGTGGCGGCAATCGAACCGGATTGGCTGGAGTCGCTTGCCAGCCATCTCATCAAACGCAATTATAGCGAGCCGCATTGGGAAAAAAAGCTTGCTCGGGTGATGGCTTATGAGCGTGTGACTCTGTATGGACTGCCGATAGTCGAAAGACGTCGAGTTCATTATGGCCCGATAGATCCTGAATTATCGCGCGAATTATTTATTCGTCATGCACTGATTGATGGCGAGATGACAATCAAGGCTGAGTTTTTCAGTCACAATCAGCGCCTGCTTGCCGAGCTGGAGGAATTGGAGGCGAAGACACGCAAGCGCGATATTTTGTTTGATGAGCATGTACTGTTTGATTTTTATGCTGCCAGAGTGCCAGAAGGTATTTACAGTGTTGTGCTTTTTACTAAGTGGCTCAAGCAGACTACAGCGCAGACACCCAAGTTGTTATTTTTAACGCGAGAGATGCTGCTGCAGGGGCCATGTAAACAGACTGCCGATCAGTTTCCTGATGTGCTGCACTGTGGTGATTTGGTGCTTAAGCTGGTCTATCACTTCGAGCCAAATCATCCCGCCGATGGCGTGACGGCAATCATCCCTTTGGCCGCACTCTCGCAGCTTGAACACAGCTGTTTTGCTTGGCTGGTGCCTGGTTTATTACAAGACAAGCTGATCGCCTTAATAAAAACTTTGCCAAAGTCATTGCGGCGCAATTTTGTCCCGGCGGTGAATTTTACCGAGGCACTGCTGGAATCCCTGTCACCAACAGGTGAAATGATCGATGCTGTCAGCCATCAACTCAAGCGTATGACTGGAATAGAAATACCAGCCGATGCTTGGCGGCTAGATGAATTGCCGGCCCATTTACAGATGAACTTTCGTATTGTTGATGAGCGCGGTAAAACCCTCGGCGAGGGTAGGGAACTTGACAGCCTGCAAAATAAACTGTCCGCGCAAGTACGACAAGTACTGATCAAAACAGTAGAAAAACAGGAAACGCCAAGCTTTGAGCGTGACGGCCTGCAAGATTGGGATTTTGGTGACTTGGCTGAGTATGTCGAGGTGCAGCGCCACGGTCTTGCCTTGCGCGCCTGGCCGGCCTTGCTCGATCAGGGTGAGCATGTCGCGCTTAGATTATATGAGTCGGCCGAGGCCGCAGATGAGATACACCGTGATGGTTTGTTGCGTTTGTTTATGTTGCGTAGCCGAGAGCAATTAAAATATTTACGCAAAAATCTGCCTGCTATCCAGTCCATGTGTTTGCGTTATGCGCATATCGCAGGCTGCGAGGAGCTCAAGGATGATCTGTTGCTGGCAATTTGCCGCGAGGCCTTTCTTGCTGTGCAACCATGGCCGCGCAAACGGGAAGACTTTGAGCAGCGTTTGCAGCAAGGTTCCGCGTGTCTGATGGAGTTGGCGCAAGTATTATGTACTGCGCTGAGTGAAACTCTGGCACTGGCCCATGCAGCAAGAAAAAAATTGACGGGCAATATACCTCCTTTGTTGTTGGAAGAAATGCAGGCTATCCAGGTGCATTTGACTGGCTTGCTGAGCAGACATTTTATTCGTGACACGCCGTATCGCTGGTTATTGCGTTATCCGTATTATCTCAAGGCAATTCAGGCACGCATCGATAAGTGTGGTCGTAATCCTACGCGCGGAAAAGAACAGCGCATCGAGCTGGAGAAGTTGCAGCGACCCTTGGCAGAACTTCAGGCAAGCTCATCTCTTAACGCCAGGCAGCAAGAATTTCGCTGGTTGCTGGAGGAATTGCGTATTTCTTTGTATGCGCAGGAGTTGAAAACAATCCAGCCGGTTTCGGTAAAAAGATTGCAGACCCTATGGGCTGAGCTGGCCTGAGCAGTTTCATCAACACTAGTGCATATGTTTATTCGGTTCTTCCCCAAATCGAGTGGGTAGTTTAGTACAAGGGCGCAATAACCATCGGGCATTGCGCCGAATGTAAGAGACGGCATGAACGAAGATCAAAAGCCCCTCTCCCCCAGCCCATCTCCCGCAAGCGGGAGAGGGGAGCTTTTCAAGAACGCCGCATGAGTTAATCACTCACCTTCAAAGGGATTTCTGGTGTATCTATTTCGTCATTTTCGTACAGGCGGGAATCCAGACATTCAAAACATCTGGGCCCCCGCGCGGGGTGACGTCTACCGGCGATCTACGGCACATGGCCAATCGCAAACAAGCGTCGCGAGAGCTGGCTAGCTTGGCGAGGCGCGGGCAGTTTTGCATCGTAGAGAAAGGGAGGGAAATGGCCCGGAGAGAGCGCTATATGGTTCGAGGTGGGCATTAGTCCTAATAGTCGAAGTCCGCAAATTTGCTCAACGTACCATGCGAACTCACGCAACTTGATGGGAGCATACAAGAAAAACCCCCAACCGGGGGTGGTTGGGGGTTGAATATTGGTGGCCAGGGGCGGAATCGAACCGTCGACACGCGGATTTTCAGTCCGCTGCTCTACCGACTGAGCTACCTGGCCGGAAAGCGGGTTATTAAAACCGTACTACTTCGGCAAGTCAAGGAATAAGCCTAAATGGTGTGGAAAAATGATGTCTTTCTCGGGTAGTAACCTGATTTTGTGTCTGATCCACACATTTCAGCATGGCTCAGGCGGGAGGAACATAGCCAGCAGGTTGGCTGGAGCCGCCAGCAAAGAAAAATTTTTCCATCTCCTGTTCCAGCATTTCACGATGTTTAGGGTTGACGGGGGAGAGGCGGTATTCATTGATCAACATGGTTTGCTGGCGCAGCCACATCTGCCAGGCTTCTTTGGAGACGTTTTCAAAGACACGCTTACCTAGATCGCCTGGGTAGGGTTGTCTTTCCAGACCTTCGGCTTCACGACCCAGTTTGACGCATTGCACCATACGACTCATTGCTCGTACCTCGTTTATTTTGTTGCGGCCAATCGCTAACAGCTGTACAAACTGTGTGGAAAGACCTAGTTGATAGAAAGACTCAAGTATATATCAGACTGCGTCGTTGTCTTCCATGGTAGTTAGCCTGCATATTTCACCAGGGTCGCGGATGATGGTGCAGGTGGTAGCGATCAGGAAGCCAGGCAGCAAAGTTCTTTTTGATTTCAGCTTGTTTCTTAATTTGTTTTTGGATCTTGTTGTTGTTTTTGTTCTTCATCATCCAGTTTTCTCTGCATCCTGTGTTTTTCAGCATCCAGTTTTTCCAGCAGCCTGGACCTTTTGCTATCCAGTTTTTCCAGTACCTTTTGTTTTTCAGCATCGAGCTTCTGTTTCGCCTTGTCATCGAGCAAGCTTGCCAGGTCAATATTGAATTTTGGTTCGCTGAAACTGCCGGTGATACGCAACGGGACGGTCAGCCCTTTGAGTTCGTCAAGTTCCTTGCCGCCTTGGCCCTTCAGTGTGCCGACGATGGCAGCCTTGAGCAGATAGTTAATATCTTCCGTAGCCAAATGGACTGTGCCCTGGCCTTCGACGCGTAACAGGGGTGAATCTGCTTTGAGATCCTGGTTGTTTAGCAGCCCGTTCTTGATAGTGGCAGAGCCACTGATGAGGGCAAAGTCGGTACTTTTGACTTCATCCTTGACGAGCGGCTGCTTTTGGTAGGCGGCGTAGGCATTGCGGATCAGCTGGGCGACGTTGATGCCGTTTACCGCGCCGTCGGTGAAACTAAAGGCAGCCTGGCCATTGAGAGTGCGGCGTACCTGTTCTGGGTGGAGGCCTTGTGCCGTCAGCTGTGCGCTTAGGTTGGCTGTGCCGGTAACGTAATCTTTACCCATGAAGTCCTTGAGTAGTGGGCCGGACTGAACGGCGGTCAATTTTTCATGCATACCAATCAGCGGCTCCTTGCCGCGTACGTCCAGGCTCAAGTTGCCGTCATAGGAGCCATCATAGAGCTTGGCTTCTACTGGGTATACGCGCAGCAGCCCGTCCTTGGCCTTGAGGGTTGCATGTACATCACTGGCACGCAGGTTCATGGCCTTGAGCTTGCCGATGCGTGCCGTGCCATCTATATCAAGTTGGCGCAACTGTGCGATGGTATCTGGCGGTAGCTGAGTGGCACCTGCAGCTGCGGCAGTCACAGGTGGTACAGGTGCATCAGGTTTTTCCTCTGGCGGCGGCAGATATCGATCAGCATCTATGGTATTGAGCGTAATGTCGTAGCGCAGTGCTGGTTGCTGGTAATTTTTTACCGAGGCTGAACCGTTCAGGCTTGAATCATCGAACTGAAGTTGCAGATTACTTATAGCTGCCTGTTGCTGGTTGACGGTGAAATCAAACTGGCCGGAGGCCTTGGTCAAGGTGGAAGGATCGGCCATTTCTGGCAGCTCAATGGCGAGGGTGTGCAGCAGGTCGCGTGGGACAAAATCAGCAATCTTAAATTGGCCGCTAAGTTGTGGTGCATCGATGATTTTTTGTCCCTGTACGTATGCACTGAGGGCCAGTCCCAGTGCTTTGAGCTCCAGTTTGTCGAGTTTAATTGTCTGTTGGCCCAGCGATAGTGCAAAGTCTGTTTTGAGTGAAGCATCTTGCAGGCTGGCAGGTTTTAATCCTGTTGGCAGGTCTTGTTGGAATGGTGCCAGCAGCTTATTGGCATCGGTGATACTCAATTGCAGGTGGCCACTGGCATCAGGACTTGCGAGAATTTTATGGGCATTAATCTGGCCTTGCAGGCTGAGACCTTGTGCATCCAGTTGCAGATTGGCAAGTTGCGCAGTTTGTGCCTGCAGATCAGCCTGGATATCGGCAGCGAGACGAGCCTTGGCCTGGCCACCAGGGATAAGTGCGCTTTGCAGGTCAATGGCGAGTACAGTGGTATCCAGGTGGTATTTTTGCTCGCGTAGATTAAGCGTTATATGGCTGTTTAACTGGATATGTCCACGCGCCTGTTGTTCGCTGCTATCGACATTAAAGTCCAGTTTGATAGCAAATGGCTCATTGAACTGTACGGCACCTATGGCAAGATTCAGTTGCTCGACGGTATAGCGTGTCCTGGCTTGCTGATCATCCCAGATCAACTTGGATTCACGCAGCTCCAGGCCGCCAAAGCTAAGGGCAGCAAGTGCCAGTGCAGGATTGCTGAACTTTTGCTTATCGGTGTCTGGTTTTTTTGTTTTCTCTGTTGGCGCATCGTCTGTTGTGGCTTTGGCTACTAAATCATCCCAGTTGCTGCGGCCATCGGCATGTATACCCAGATAAGCTTCAAGACCATGCAGGACAATTTTTTCCATCTCAACTTCCTTGTGTAGCAAGGGCAGTAATTTGATGCGTACATCGGCCGTCTCGATACGGGCAAAAGGTTCTGGTCCAAAACCTTCGGCGTTACTCAACTGCATTGCGCCGAGGCGCATACCCAGCCAGGGGAACAAGGACAGTTCAATTTTGCCTTCGATGACAAGCTCGCGGCCGGTATGCTTTTTGACCAGAGCGCTGATTTCGTCACGATAATTATTAGGGTCAAAGACCAGCGGCACAATGATGACCGCTGCAACGAGGAGCGTTACCATGCCAGCCAGTAGCCAGCTAATGATTTTAATGGCTTTTTTCATGGGGAAGCCCTCGCTGTTTTCTTGTGCGATTTGCTCATCCTGCACAGGGAGTAATGAACCTGCATGGTGCAAGAAATGTTGCGCCGGGAGTTGGAGCGGGTGAAGGGAATCGAACCCTCGTCATCTGGTTGGGAACCAGGGGCTCTACCATTGAGCTACACCCGCAGGAGTGATCTTGATCATACTACTGGCCAGTCAGTTGCTCAAAGAATTTCCCACATGTTTTTGAATTTGTCGTAGGGGTCGTCAGGGTTGGTGGTTGGCTTTTCCTCTTCTTCTTTGCGGGCCTGATTTTCTGTGCAGCGGTACATTTGAAAGACTGGTGATGATTCCAGCAATTCAAACAGCGAGATAGCGACTTCCCGTGCAGCAAGAGTCAGCAGCAGGTGTTTGTTGCGCAGTGAGATCATGTGCGGCAGCACGATGCGCAACTGATCTTGTTCATGACCGAGCAGGCAGTCAATGGGGGCGCTGTGCTGGCCTTTATGTTCGATGCGGATGCTGGCAGGGATGACGTGTTCCTGCAGGCGCTTGATGCCAAGTTTTATTTCATTTTTGGCTGTTGTTTGTAGCCAGCGCACCATACCCAGATTCCATTCGCTGGCAGTTTCGGCGGTGCTGAAGGCAATCAGCTCTCCCGCCCGCACCGAGCCTTGGTGACCGGCGGGCAGTTGCAGGCCCAAGCCGCCTCGACTGTGATCGATGAGTTCGCTTTGCAGCAGGGTATAGGTCTTGCTGACCTTGATATCGGCCCAGGATTTGGTTTGCGTAGATGTCTTTGCGGTATACACCATATCCCAGACATCGGCGTCCTCATCACGATCGCCGGCAAATCCAATGCTGTGGGCAAATGACTGTTTCTTGTCCTGTAGACCTATGATTTCCAGATCAGATTCTTTTTGCTGTGCTGTGTCTGTGGACTCGGCTGTTGCTGTAATCTCTGTTTTATCTTCTGTTTTATCTTCTGCTTCAGTGGTGACACCGGCAAGCAGCGCATGGATCTCGTTTAGCCCCAGGACAATATGTGCAACACCGCGAGCAGATTTGCGCTCATCATTACGATGCGGTGGGCCTTGCCAGGCCGTCATCAACATGGTTGCCAGGGGGCGCGACAAGCTGGCGCCATCAGGCAGAGTGATGCTGTTGCTGGAGATATGTTGTTTGCTCAGTTGCTTGTTGATTTGATCCAGTAATGTTGTCATCTGCAGCAAACGCAGGCTATGAATATTCGGACTACGCCCATTCAGTAGTTTCCATAACGGCCCCGGGGCCTGGTCTTCATCGAGATCGATACACCAGGCCTCACTGCATGCCGTTACATTGGCGGGCTTTATCAGTTGCAGGGCATCTGTCCATTGCTGCATGTGGCGACGAACTTCATCCAGTTGAGCTGCCTGCATACGCTGCTGCGGCAACAGGCTGAGCAGCAACAGTTGTTTGTAGGCGTAACCCAGCGTGATTGGCTTTGCATCGCTTAAAGATGGGATTTCAGCATCCAGCAGATCATTATCTTCCAGCAGGCGATAGGCGTTATGAATCGTCAGCCAAAAGCCAGCGGGTAAGGGTCGGTGGATTTGGTTGTGCAGATTGGCGATGCCGTTCAGGTAATGCAGCATTCGATGCAGTGCTTTCGTCCACACCTGCTCCCACTTGCGCTGGCTGAGCCAAAATTTACCGTCGCTTTGTTGCATGACGATTTGGTAACCGATAACCATCGCCGCGCGTAGTTCCAGCGCCAGCTGAACAACCTGCGCCACCTTGGGGGTCAGGGGAAATGGTTTGCCGTGGTAGTGTGGTTTGAGCGCATTGAGTACACCTTGCATCGGTTCGCTCAGTTGCTCAAGAAAATTCAGCCTGTGCTGGAAACTGGTCTCCAGCCGGTTGACCTCATGTAGGGCAAGATACATCTGCCGAGCTGTTTGGCCAGTATGGCCAAGAGGTAGTTTATCCAGCCAGATACGCACAGCTTCGGGACTTGTGGCAAAGGAGTCCGTGCCGGGCTTGTTGCGTATAGGGATGCTGAGATTGATTGGCTGCATGGTGGTATGCCGGCATCCTGTCCGCTTTTTAATTACCTGCAATATTTATATTTATTTAGAACTGGTGAATTTAGCACATGTGCGGCTGGCATGAAATAAGCGAGTGGCCCCAATGGAGACTGGGGTTGGAGACTGGGATTTGACGAATCTGGCCTATTGCCGCTAGTCTTTGCTGCATGAAGATATATGTTAATGGAGAGGCGCGTGAGGTGCCTGAAAACCATACAGCCGCAGAGTTGGTCAAGGCAATGGGGCTTGCTGGCAAACGTATTGCCATGGAAATCAATATGGAGATTGTGCCGCGTAGTCAGTATGACTCTCATCACTTTCAGAACGATGACAAGGTGGAGATCGTGCAGGCAATCGGTGGTGGTTGAAGCCCGCCTGAGCAGTTAATTTTGTCCACATACAACATAATCAAAATCAGGAATTCCCATGTCTAATAATGCTGATCCGCTGGTGATTGCTGGCAAGACTTTTCGTTCCCGTTTGTTGATCGGTACAGGCAAGTACAAGGATCTGGAAGAAACCAGGCTCGCCGCCGAGGCGGCCGGTGCCGAGATCATTACGGTGGCTATCCGCCGTACAAATATTGGTCAAAACCCTAATGAACCAAACCTGCTCGATGCCTTGCCGCCTGATCGTTATACCTATCTTCCCAACACAGCCGGTTGTTACAATGTCAATGATGCGGTGCGCACCTGCCGCCTGGCGCGTGAGTTGCTTGATGGACATGATTTGGTGAAGCTGGAAGTACTGGGTGATGAGAAAACTCTTTATCCAGATGTTGTCGCTACCTTGCAGGCCGCCGAGATACTCATTAATGATGGTTTTAAGGTCATGGTCTATACCTCGGATGATCCGATCATTGCCAGGCGGCTGGAGGAGATGGGTTGTGTGGCGGTGATGCCGTTGGCTGGGCCGATAGGCTCTGGTCTGGGTATCCAGAATCGTTACAACCTGGTCGAGATTGTACAGCAGGCAAAGGTGCCGATCCTTGTTGATGCTGGAGTGGGCACGGCCTCGGATGCGGCGATTGCTATGGAGCTCGGTTGCGATGGCGTGTTGATGAATACTGCAATAGCCGAGGCCAAAAATCCGATCCTGATGGCGCAGGCGATGAAACTTGCGGTTGAGGCTGGGCGGGCGGCATTTCGTGCTGGCCGTATCCCACGCAAGCGTTATGCCAGTGCATCTTCACCTGTCGACGGTACTTTTTTCTGAAAGTGAACGTGTCTGCTGCTTCTCAACCACAACGCGGAATTCGTTCTTACACCTTGCGCCAGGGACGGCTCACGCCAGCTCAGCAGCGGGCGATGGATAAATTATTGCCTCGCTTTGGCCTTGTTTGCTCCGGCGAACCACTTGATTTTGCAGCTTCTTTTGGCCGCAAGACACCGCTGATTCTGGAGATAGGTTTTGGTAGTGGCGACTCCTTGGCGCAGATGGCTCAGGCTCATCCAGAAAATGATTACCTCGGCATCGAGGTGCATACGCCGGGTGTGGGGCATTTATTGCTGCGCATTGAAGAGCTGGGCTTGCCAAATGTCAGGGTGATGCGTGAGGATGCGGTGCAGGTGTTGCGTGATTGTATTTCCACTGATTCACTGGCTGCTGTGTATCTGTTTTTTGCCGACCCATGGCCGAAGAAGAAACATCATAAGCGGCGCATTGTGCAGACTGAATTTGTCCAGTTATTACATAGCCGGATAGTGCCAGGCGGGTATTTTCACATGGCCACTGATTGGCAGGACTATGCCCGTCATATGCTGGAGGTGATGGCAGAGGCGGAGGGGTTTCGTAATATTTCTCCCACGGGTGATTTTGTGCCACGGCCAGACTATCGACCGCTTACTCGTTTTGAGCAGCGTGGCAAACGTCTTGGGCATGGCGTATGGGATATGATCTTTCAACGAACAGATTGAGACTCAGATTGAGACTAACAAGACCAGGGAGGGTCTATGCGCACCAGTATTTTGCTGATTGTGTTGTTCTTGTCTGTTGTATGCCAAAGCCAGGCGGCCAGCGTGTATCGCTGGGTTGATGCTGCGGGTAATGTCCATTTTACCGATGAGCCGCCTGATGGGGCACTGGTCGAGGAGGTGGAGATTGAAGTCGGTGTAAATACACTGCCGCCTGTGCCAGCGCCTGCCGCTGCACCGACTACACCGACTACACCGAAAAAACCACGTTCGACCAATCAGGATTTGCTCCGCTGGCGGCAAGATGTTGATCGCCGTGAGAGGCAGGAGAAATGCGCCGATTATCAGGAGAAACTGGAGCATCTGCGTTCACGCATGCGGGCCGGTTACAGGGCAAGTCAGTACAACAGCCTGATGGAACGTGAGGCGTCACTGAAAAGGAAGATCAGTGTCTATTGCAAACGATCTGGCAGATAAATTATGTCTTGCCTCTTGACCTGATATAGATAAATAGGTAACGCTTGTCGGCCGATTGCGCCGATGCCGTATTAGGCGCATGAAACCATCTTCAATTTGGGTTCGTCACTTAGAGGTAACCACGCGTTTATGTCTTATGTTCAGGAAACGATTGCTGCCCTGAAGAAGAGTAGCCCCGCCCAGACCGAGTTCTACCAGGCTGTTGAGGAAGTGTTGAACTCATTACGACCTTTGCTCGATCGCGATCCATGTTATCGAAAGTACAACATCATCAACCGCATCGTAGAACCGGAGCGGCAGATTATATTTCGTGTTACCTGGGTAGATGATGCCGGCAATATACAGGTCAACAAGGCCTATCGCGTACAGTACAACTCGGCCCTTGGTCCATATAAAGGCGGTATTCGTTTTCATCCCAGCGTCAACTCCAGCATCATCAAGTTTCTTGGCTTCGAGCAGATCTTTAAAAACTCTCTCACTGGCCTGGCTCTGGGTGGCGGCAAGGGCGGCTCTGACTTTGACCCCAAGGGCAAGTCAGAAAACGAGGTAATGCGCTTTTGCCAGTCTTTCATGAACGAGCTGTATCGGCATATTGGCCCGATCATCGATGTCCCCGCAGGTGATATCGGTGTAGGTGCCCGCGAGATAGGCTTTATGTATGGCCAATACAAGCGGCTGACAGGACACTACGATGGTGTACTGACCGGCAAGGGCTTGCTCTGGGGCGGCTCCTTGGCACGCAAGGAGGCCACAGGTTATGGCGCAGTCTACCTGGCTGAGAGCATGCTCAAGTCACGTGGTGAATCTCTGGAGGGCAAGATCTGTGCAGTGTCTGGTGCTGGCAACGTCGCCACTTACACCATAGACAAGCTTTATCAATTGGGTGCGCGCCCAGTCACCGTCAGTGATTCACGTGGCATGATCTACCACAAGAGCGGTATCGATTTGGCATCGCTCAGACAAGTCAAGGAAGTAGAACGTGCCTCGCTGGAGGCCTACGCTAAACTGCATTCTGATGCTGTCTATACACCAATTGAAAAATATCCTGCAGGCCGCAATGCCGTGTGGTCAGTGCCTTGTGATGCAGCCTTTCCAAGCGCAACACAAAATGAGGTCAATAAAGATGATGCTCTGGTGCTGGTAAAAAATGGCTGCAAACTGGTTGCCGAAGGCGCCAACATGCCCAGCACGCCAGGTGCTGCCGAGGTGTTCCTGGCCGCGAAGATCGCCTATGGCCCAAGCAAGGCGGCTAACGCCGGTGGCGTGGCTACCTCGCAACTGGAAATGAGCCAAAATGCCAGCATGCAAAAATGGAGTTTCGATGAGGTGGATGGCAAGCTCAGAAATATCATGGCCAATATTTATACTGCCATGAGTGAGACGGCCATAGAGTTTGGTGAGCCTGGTAATTACGTGCTTGGTGGGAATATCGCCGGTTTTCGTAAGGTGGCCAACGCGATGATCGAGCAGGGCGCAGTCTAGCGGATTAGCTTGATACTTCAGGACTTCATCTCGCTGGCGCAAACACTGCCCGGTATCGATCGGGCAGTGTACGAAGAATATGGCAAGAACCCACTGTTACCCATCATAGGCCAGGGTGCCAAGGATGCGCGACTGGCCTTTTTTGGTCGTGATCCTGGTCATGATGAAGTGCGTCATGGGTTGCCATTTATTGGCGCAGGCGGACAAAAAGTGCGCACCGCCTTGTATCAGCATCTGCACGGCAAACCCTTGCCGGATTTTGCTGCTTCAATAGATGTAGGCAAGCCATTTTACTGGGCCAACACCGTGCCCTATAAGCCGCTCGGCAACAAGGCCTGGTCAGTCAAGGTGAAAAAACAGTTTCAGCCATTGGTTGCCGATCTGTTGATACATGAGTGGCAAGGACAGAACATCATCACCTTAGGTCGTGAGGCCTTTTTCTGGTTTGCTATCCTGCAGGACAGATCGGTGAAACACCATCTGGAGGATTTTTGGGCGCGTGATGATCGCTTCAACCAGCATATTGAAGTCACACTAGCTGCCCGTGATGGTACGCAGCGCCTTTTGCGGCTGCATCCTCTACCACATCCATCACCTCTAAATGCCGCCTGGTATAAACACTTTCCTGCGCTGCTTACAGCGCGACTGCAGCAATTATATTAAGACTGTTGTGGCTGTCAGGCCCTACACTCCAGCAGCTAGTGCTACGGGTAGTCTTTACTCTGCCGCCACTTCTTTAATAAACAACTCCACCCTCCCGTCTTTTTCTTTTGAATTTCTGGGTTCCCGCTTGCGCGGGAATGACGTAACAGAGCCAAGCGCAAGCTCTCCCTCTCCCGCTTGCGGGAGAGGGGCTGGGGGAGAGGGTAATAACCGTCTGCGCGGGAATGACGGAACAAGTGAAACATATCCCCGTGGGAGCGGCTTTTGCCGCGATTGGCTTGCTCTGCTCGGTTTTTTAATTCTCAGGGCAATGACGTTGGAAGTTGAGAGTCACTTAGGGAAGCGCTGAATAATCACCTACGTTGTCAGGGCGGTGTTAAAAAACGTCTCAAAATGCTCATTTACTATGTGTAAACTGCGCTTTTTCGTTGTTTTTTGCCTAGCCCTGACTGCCTCACCAACATTGTTCAGCGCTTCCTTAGGCCTTCTTTATCTTTCATCGTATACGGCCATGATGGCCTTAAGCTCGTGCAAGACCAGCTGGCGTTGGTGGCTATTGAGGTTGGCTGTTTGGGCGACAGTATTGCCTGCCTCCAGCGTGTTGATTGTTTTACGTGCCTGCTCACATCCGAGTTCGCAAAGGCTTTCGATACAGTGGTTGATACGGTCATGGTCATTCATGAGGGTAGTTTCCAAAGGACGGAATATGCCAATCATAGATCATCAGCTGCCCTACGCCTACTGTGCTTCCAGTTGTGCCTCAAGCTTTTCCCAGCGCGCATAGGTAGCCCCAAGCTCTGCCTCCAATACGGCCAGTCGTTCCTGTGCACTGGCTATGGTGGCTTTGTCCTGTTGGTAAAAATCGGCGGCTGCCATCGCCTGGTGTAGTGTTTTCTGCTCTTTCTCCAGCGCTTCGATCTGCTGTGGCAGGCTTTCTAGTTCACGCTGTTCCTTATAGCTTGGCTTGGCCTTGGACCCTGGCTTGTCCTGTTTGGTTTTATCCTGCTTGGTTGTGGCAGGTTTGGTAGCTACCTGCTGTTGTTTAGGCCTTTGGCGCAGCCAGTCTTCATAGCCGCCGGCATACTCTTGAACATTGCCTTTGCCGTCAAAGACCAGGGTGGAGGTGACGACATTATCAAGGAAGCTACGATCATGGCTGACCAGCAGCAGGGTGCCGTTATAGTCCATGAGCAGTGTTTCGAGCAGTTCCAGGGTTTCCATGTCGAGGTCATTGGTGGGCTCATCCATCACCAGCACATTGGCTGGCTGGGTGAACAGCCTCGCCAGCAACAGGCGGTTGCGCTCACCACCGGAGAGAGCCTTGGCTGGCGTGCGCGCCCGCTCGGGTGAAAAGAGAAAATCCTGTAGATAGCTGATGATGTGTTTGCTTTTGCCATTGATGGTGATTTGCTCGCGGCCCTGGGCGACATTGTCCATTACCGAGGACTCTTCATCGAGGCTTGCACGGTGTTGGTCAAAGTAGGCCACTTGTAGCTGGGTCCCCAGGCGCACTGAACCGTGTTGTGGCTGTAGTTGGCCGAGTAATAGTCGCAGCAGGGTGGTCTTACCAGCACCGTTGGGGCCGATGAGGCCTATCTTGTCGCCACGCAGGATGGTGGTAGAAAAATCTTTGATGATGGGCTGATCGGCATAACTGAAGCTGAGGTTTTCTGCCTCCGCTACCAGCTTGCCGGAACGTTCAACGGTATTTAGTTGTAATTGTGCCGTGCCTTGGCGTTCGCGCCGTGTCTGTCGTTCATTACGCATTTTTTCCAGTGCCCGTACACGGCCTTCGTTGCGTGTGCGACGTGCCTCGATGCCCTGGCGTATCCAGACCTCTTCATTCGCCAGCCTTTTATCAAAGAGGGCGTCAGCTCTGGCCTCGGTTTCCAGGGCTTCCGCCTTGCGGCTCAGGTAGCTGGCAAAATCGCCTGGCCAGGAACTAAGACGACCACGATCCAGTTCGATGATACGGGTGGCAAGGCGTTGGAGAAAACTGCGGTCATGGGTGACAAATAACAGGCTGGATTTGTACGCCAGCAGGAAGTCTTCCAGCCAGGTGATGGCGTCGATGTCAAGGTGGTTGGTCGGCTCGTCCAGCAGCAACAGATCTGGCTGGGTGATCAATGTGCGTGCCAGCAGGACGCGGCGTTTTAGTCCACCGGAAAGCGAGGAGAATTCTGCCTCGGCAGGCAGGTCCAAGCGGGAGATAATGGTTTCCACCTCTCGATTCAATTCCCAACCACCGACCGCCTCCAGTGCATGTTGCGCCTGTTCCAGACGGCGCAGCCAGGTATCGGTGTCGTGTTGCGTCGTTTGCTGACTGAGTTGGTGATATTCGGCTAACTTGATGCCTGCTGTGCCTAGACCTGCGGCGATTACATCAAAGACCGAGGACTTGAGGTCGTGCGGCACTTCTTGTGCCAAACGCGCCACCCGCAAGCCCTGCTGGCGGATGACTTCACCGCCTTCAGCTTCGATCTCGCCTGCGATCAGTTTCATTAAGGTGGATTTGCCGCTGCCATTGCGCCCAACCAGACACAGCCGCTCGCCACGTTCTATGGTGAGGTTTATGCCATCGAGGATCGCCGGCCCACCAAAACTCAGGGTTATATCTCGTAATTCAAGGATTGACATGCAGGGTTGTTTCGCCAGGGAGAGTGAGAATGCTTTTTGCTGTAACGTACGCTGTCGTTGGTATATCAAAGACGGCAAGACAACAGCGCAGGGCTATGTGTTTTGTTAGTCATACATGCTTTGCAAGCAGATTATATCAAATACATCGCATCATGGTGTGGACAGAACCTGACTTGCTTGCCGCTAAAAATTCCATTTTCAGCCCGCAAGATTATCTGTTTGTTGAGATCGAGGCCGGGTTCAAGCATGAACGAAGATAAAAAGTCCCTCTCCCCCAGCCCCTCTCTCGCGGGCGGGAGAGGGGAGAAGCTGCGCTCGACGAAATGGATATCCTGGCTATTGATCGCGACCCAATCAATGTAGCTCTCACATTGGATGATATCTATGAGGATGTAGATTTTTTCATTCCGTAACAGCCGGTTATTTTTTCATTGGCACTGTGTTGCTCTCGCGCAGGTAGGCTTCTTCAATCGCACTGAGTTCAACTTCATCGTAGCCATCTATCATGGGTTTGACGTGGGCGATGAAGGAATGTCCTGTGGTCAGCATGTAGACGTGGGCGATAACGAAGGCAAGAATCGCGTAGGCACTGATAACGTGGATGGTGGCGACCCAGCCAATGGCGCCGCCTGCCGTGCCCCAGTAGCTGTAGCTCAGATAGAGCAGGCCAGACAGCCAGACAGCAGGAAAGAGAAACAGTTTAAGGCTTAGGTAGGTCAGCGCCTGCAGTGGGTTGTGTTTGCGCCAAAAGGCCTTGCGGTAGGGATGGCGTTCGCCCTTGAAGATGCCCCAGGCGTAGAAGCGTGCGGCCGCTAAAAGTCCCTTGCTGGTGGGTAGATAGTGCCGCCAGGCGCCAGTGGTTATGTGCCAGAAAATGGCCAGCAGCCACAGTTCGATCAGGGCAATGGCGCACCAGGTATGGATCGTCACGGCAGTGTCAAAGCCGATCAAACCATGGATGCCGCGCACGGCAAATCCAGTAAACAGCAGGGCAAAAATCAGCGCCATTTGCGTCCAGTGCCAGAAGCGCTCGAAGCGGCTATAGACCATGATGAGGCGCGTACTCATGTGGCTGTCCTCCTGGATTTGAGAAGAATGCGCAACAGTGCGTGGCCGCTGACACCAAGCAAGGTGCCGCCCACCAGCAAGAGCCCCAGTCGATCCAGCCAGCGGCCATCCCGGCCTGGTAGGTAAAAGTCTTTCAGCTCGGCCAGCCGACTGGTCTTGCTGTGGCATTCCTGACAGGCGAGGGCGTCCTCTTTGGGGGCGACCATGTGGGTGATCGGCCAGAATGAATAGGTGGGCACAAAACCGTATTCACCGCTGTAGGGCAGCTCGGCACGCTCCATACCGGCCTTGATGGCGCGGGCAAAATCATAGTTGCCCCAGTAGGCATCTTCATCGTTGCCCCAGAGATGCATATAGACAAAGGTGTTATTGCCCTTGTCGTAGGGCTGCACAGTTTCCATGCGCTTGAATGGCCAGATGCGTGCATCTGGATTGTTGGCGCTGCCGGTAAAGCTATTGACGGCTACGTGTTCCTGATTGGGATCGAATTTTTGCTCGATAGTGATGTAATTCATTTGGCCGTCAAACCAAGCGTAGTGCGGCACGAGGTTTTCGCCATAAGTAAAATCACCCTTAATAGATTTGTAGGTATCACGGGCGGCACCGTTACCTTGTATATAGTTGTATTCCTTATAGCCTTCGCCGTCTTTGGTCTTACCGGCTGTGCGCCAGTCCCAGTGGGTGATGGTGGCCACGCCGCCACGGGCAATGTGGGGAATGTGGCAAGTCTGGCAGGCAATACGCTCGACGTGGTCGTTGAGCTTGATGTGGGTGACGGAATCATAGCCGTGCGGCTTGAGGCCATGACAGGATTCGCAGGTGGCCACATCACGGCGCAGGCCGGGCAGCCCGGTACCCTCGCTGTCTTTGGCAGTGACCTGGTAACGACTGCCGGGCCATTGGTGGCGCTCGGAGAGATGGCAATCAGAACAGGCAAAATTCAGCCCCTGGGCATCCATGTGTACATCCAGTTTGTGTGCAGGATTTTTTAGCGAGGAATCGAGATCGCCATGTTTCACGCCATCGCCGCCACCACCATAGAAGTGGCAGGCGCCGCAGTTCTCACGGCCTGGTTTGCCGATCTGTTGGGCAACCTTGGCCAGATCGATATCGCCCTTGTCGCCAAACATAACGCTGCAGGCTTCGTTGCCCTCGGTGGGCGCGGTTTTGTAATAACTGCCGGTGCGGTCATGACAGACCAGGCAGTCGACATGATCCTCAGAACCGGCATCGACCTTCTCGCGCCATTTAAGTCCCGCCGGGCCGAAGTCTTCCTGTTCATCCCAACCATAGCTGATGTGACACTGCGCGCACATACCTTCGTTGCCACGCGCGTTGGTGCAAAAGGTATTGACCAGATGGCGCTTGCCGAGCATGGCGTTACTGTGGGCATCCTTGTATTCCCAGGTCCAGTGAATGGACTCCATGACGTGTTTGCTAGCCTCGGTGTGGCAGCTAAGGCAGGCGCGGGTGACTTCCGGGCCATCGGCAAACGGCTCTTGTAATTCCTTGAATTTGCTGTGGTCGGCGGTTGAACTGGATTCGCGCTGGCTGGGTGTGATGTCTTGCAGGGGGCGGAAGCGCATGTCGGCGCCACTTGCGGGTATGGATTGTGCTTGGGCTGTGAAGCTCATGACAAGGAGTGAGCTCAGCAATATGAATGTTTTTAACATTTTATTAACCTGCATATTTCATCAGGGAACGCGGATGCTGGCGAAATGATTATTTATTTGCCTCATCTAGCAACACAGTACTCGGGCGACAGGCCAGGCCAGCGCTAGTGAGATAAAGTAAGCAACCATTCAGGTATTCATGCCTTGGTGAAACATATGAGTTGAGGATCACAGTGCCATTATCTCGTTTCAGTATGCTATATCAAAGCAGTAAACGCATTGATAATTTTCAGGACAGCGCCTCATGTCACTGACTAAAACCCGGGATTTAGCAAAGAAAACACAAGCCGCAGTGAATTTGTTGCAGCAGATGGGCTGTTCTCACACTACGGTCATCGCCGTGCGTTCTTCCTCACCTGCTGTGGTGTATATCCTCGCCAGGGCTGCAGCAGCGCTTGGCCTGCCTTTGTTACCATTGGATCCTGCCTTGCCAGTTGAGCCGAGCAAGCGTCTGTTGCAGCAGGCAGGTTCTTTCCTGCTGGTTGCCGATGAGCCATTTGGCGATGTACCGACAACTCTGACGACGGATGTGCTTGCTTGCCCCGTAGCCGATGAAATTCCACCTGCTCGTCTTGTAGCAGATGACCTTGCCTTGCTCATGGCCAGCAGCGGCAGTAGCGGTGAGCCCAGGCTCATCATGCTCACTGCCGCCAATTTACAGGCGGCGGCAGAGGCATCTATGCATTGCGTGCCCTTGCGCACAGCGGATTGCTGGCTGGCCTGTCTGCCGCTATTTCATATTGGTGGTTTTTCCATTCCTGTTCGTTGCGATTTGGCTGGGGCCGAGGCGTTGCTATTGCCAGGGTTTGATGTCGAGTCGGTTTGGCAAGCCTTGCATGATGAGCAGGTGACGCATCTTTCCCTGGTACCAACGATGTTGGCAAAACTGCTGGAACACAGCACAGCCTCACCGCCGCGCAGCTTGCGGCACGTGCTGGTCAGCGGTGCTGCATTGTCGGCTGATTTGGCAGCTCGTGCGATCGCCAGTGGTTGGCCCTTGCAGCCCAGCTATGGTTTGACCGAGGCGGCCTCACAGGCGGCGACTTTGCCGTTTTTCCCTGCCAACTGGTTACCTGGCCAGGTTGGACCGCCTTTGCCCGGGATGGAGGTGGCACTGAACGAGGATGGGCGTTTGCAGATACGCGGGCCAATGGTGATGCTTGGCTATGCCAATCAAGCGCGTCGGCCTGGTGATGGTTTGAAAGATGGTTGGTTTGTCACGCAGGATTTGGCCACGCTCGCCAGTGACGGCAGTGTGCGGATCATTGGCCGTGCCGATGCGGTGATCATCAGTGGTGGCAAAAAGGTTCAGCCAGCGAAGGTGGAAGAGCAATTATTGTATTGCCCAGGTGTGAGTGATGTTGTGGTATACGGTCGTCCAGATGCTGTCTGGGGCGAGTTGGTGGTGGCGGCCTATTGTGGCACTTGGGCAGAAGATGAGCTGATGGCCTGGTGTCGTGACCATATACCAGGTGCGCTGCGGCCGCGTGTGCTACGGCGTTTACCTGAGCTGCCACTGCTTGCCAATGGCAAGGTCGATCGACGGGCAATGCGTGCTGGAAATAGCGGTTAAACTGCCTCTCCTGACCAGACCGGCATGATGTCGCCAAAATTAGTGATTGCCTGGAACTCTGTTACTTCTTGCAATGGCTGGCGACTATCTGGTTTGGCAACGGCGCATAGATGGGCGATGCCATGTCGCTGTGCCGAGCGCAATACTGCCAGGCTGTCATCGACCAGTAGCGTGCGGTTTGGGGCAAAGGATTGTTGTTGCTGCATTTGTGTCCAAAAGCTCACATCTTCTTTGGGCAGGCGGTATTCATGTGAGCACACAATTGCATCGAAATATCCTGCCAGATTGGTGCGGGCCATTTTTAGTTGCAGACTTTTCATGTGGGCGTTGGTCACCAGTACCACCCGCTTGCCCAGCACCTGCAGACAGCCGAGGAATTCCTGCGCACGCGGGTGGATGGCAATTAAATGTTCCACCTCTTCCTTGAGCTGCGCGATCTCCAAATCCAGCTCGCGTGACCAATAATCCAGGCAATACCAATCCATCGTGCCGACCATGGCATGAAAGCGTGGGTAAAGCTGTTCTTTGGCTGCTGCCAATGTCAGGCTGTTTTTTTCAGCAAAGCGCTGCGGCACATGCTCCGACCAGAAATAAGTGTCGTAATTGAGATCAAGCAGGGTGCCGTCCATATCCAGCAGGACGCTGTCGATCTCTTCCCAGTGTATGTGTGCGGTATTCATGGTGAAGTTGTTAAAGGCCTGTGCTTGGTGAAGTAAAGATAAACTTTAAGTGGAATAGTTGTGCTAGATATGTGTTTTTACAAGCTTTGTAAATCACTCTGAGGCTGAATCAAGCAGAGCTAATAATACCTATGTTTCCCCCTGGTTTGGCCTCAGGTATCATTGTCCCATATTTTGATAAAGAACAACGCATGCGTAAAAAACCAACAATTCTACAAACTCACACATTGTCCCAGACACGTCTGTTTCTTATCGAGCAGGTGGATCTGCGTTTTGCCAACGGCGTAGAAACCAGTTATGAGCGCCTGATAGGCGGCGCGCGCGGCGCAGTACTCATTGTGCCTATGCTCGATGACGACAATGTACTGTTGATTCGTGAATATTCGGTTGGTGTGGAGCGCTATGAGTTGGCTCTGCCCAAGGGGCGTATCGAAGAAGGGGAAGACATGCTTGCTGCGGCCAATCGCGAGATTATGGAAGAAATTGGCTATGGATCGCATCAGCTGCATCACTTGAGCTCTTTGACTCTTGCCCCTGGCTATATTGGCCATATCACACATATCGTGCTGGCCCGTCAGCTTTATCCTCAACGCATGCCAGGCGATGAGCCAGAGCCGATTGAGGTCGTACCCTGGTCACTACAGCGTCTGGACGAACTATTGCAACAGGATGATTTTACCGAGGCACGCAGTGTGGCTGCGTTGTTTCTCGCCAAGGAGTATTTGCAACATGCACCCAGCCAATAGCGACCCATGTATTCTGCTGACACCGGCAATTGAAATTGCCATCGAGGCAGGTCGCAGCATCATGGAAATATATGAAAGCGACTTTGCCGTTGAGCACAAGGACGATGATACTCCGCTGACTGCGGCAGATACCGCCGCCCACCGCATCATTGCCAGCCAGCTTGCAGAACTGACACCGGATCTGCCCATTCTTTCGGAAGAGTGTGATGATATATCCTTCGAGGAACGCTCATCCTGGCAACGTTATTGGTTGGTTGACCCGCTGGATGGTACTCGTGAATTCGTCAAGCGTAATGATGAATTCACCGTCAATATTGCGCTCATCGATCAACATGAGCCAGTGCTGGGTATAGTCTATGCACCGGTTCTGGGTGTGTACTACTACGCCTGTCGAGGCCAGGGTGCCTGGAAGCGCGATACCGTCAATCTGCCAGAGCAACTCTACAGCCGCCCCTGGGAAGGTGGTCATGCCATCATTGCCGGTAGCCGCTCCCATCGCGGCACTTCGCTGGAGCAATTTCTCGCTAATCTTGGCGACTATGAACTCATCCCCATGGGCAGCGCGTTGAAATCCTGTCTGGTGGCTGAGGGCAAGGCCGATATCTACCCACGCCTGGGGCCAACTTCAGAATGGGATACGGCGGCAGCCCAGTGCATAGTGGAGGAGGCAGGCGGCCGCATCACCGATACTGCAATGCAACCATTACGCTACAACACCAAAGAATCCCTGCTCAACCCACATTTTTTCGCCTGTGGTGATATCAATTTTAACTGGTCAAAATATCTGTAAGGCAGTGAGATACCATGTCGCTGGAATCAAGAGTGGATATCAGGTTTTCTTGTAGTGTTGATCCCAGCTCTTGAAGCGTTGACGGCAATAGGCTTGCAGGCTTGCATAGCTGTTGAAATATTTTTTGAACCCTTCTTCTGCGGCGGCATCGTATTCACAGTAATCGTTGCTGTGTTGGCGACAGACATTTGGCCGTTCGGCATAGATGCCGCAGCCACCATCTGGCAGAAGATGGTGGCAGGGTGCGTCGACAAGCAGATACCAGCCGTCTTCATCCTGGTAGAAACTGATATTTTGGTGTGAGATTTGCCAGAGCATGTGATCGAAATCTTGCATTGAGCGTGGTGTATCGATCTGTTGAGTGATGTAGGTGCAGCATTTTGAGTTGCGGCAAAGGCGGCATTTGTTTTCCATGTGTAGTGCAGTCTTATGATCCGATGATATTGGCAACCGATATGTTAGCACGGTGAGCAAATAGTGGTACGTCTGGGGGGTTGACAGGTACGTCTGGGGGGGTGCTGGTGGGTAAGGGCAATATTGGATTTTGTGGTTTATTGCTGGGCCTGGTTGGTGGATGGGCTGTGCAGGCACATGCCGATGATGAGCTGGTCTTGGCGCTTGGCGAACAGGATTTTTTTACTGAACTGCCGGTCGTCTTGACGGCAAGTCGCCTGCCACAACAGCAGGCAGATTTACCTGCTGCCATTACGGTAATCGATCGCGCCATGATAGATGCATCTGGTGTGAGTGATATACCGTCCTTGTTTCGTCTGGTGGCTGGTTTTCAGGTCGGACATGACCGGGATCAACGGGTCACGGTGACTTATCACGGTGCCAGCGATCAGTTTGCGCGCCGGATGCAGGTGCTGGTGGATGGTCGTTCAATCTATACGCCAGCTACTGGTGGTGTTGACTGGGTGGATTTGCCGGTATCACTGGAAGATATCGCCCGCATCGAGGTGACACGAGGACCTAATGGCGTGACCTATGGCGCCAATGCCTTTTTGGGTGTGATTAATATCATCACTTTTCATCCGGGTGATGTGCGTGGCTTTACTTTCAAGACAGCGATCGGTGAAGACAAATATCGCAAGGGCACGTTACGCTATGCGGGCAATACAGGTGATCTGGATTATCGGCTGACGGTGGAACGCCGCGAGGATACTGGTGTCAATGATCTCAACTGGGATGGTGGTACGCCCAAAAGCGCCCATGATGATCAACGTACCACCGCGCTGACACTGCGGGCCGATTATCTCGCTACCATCAATGATCAGCTGACTTTTCAGTTGGGCAAAAGCCAGGGGCCGCGTGAGCGCGGCTTTGGGCCAACAAAGGATAGCCCCCAACGTTGGCAGCAGTCACATGGTGACTATCAGCAATTGCAGTGGAAACACCTGCATAGCTCGACCGAAGAATTCAAACTGCAGTTCTATCGGCATTATCAGCTGCATAGAGATGATTTACAGATAAACCTGCCGCCACTGCTGGCTTTTGATCAGTCCATCGAGACCGAGCGTTACAACCTTGAACTTGAGCACCTGTATGCCCCTGCCAGTGATTGGCGACTGGCTTGGGGCGCCGAGGCACGCCTCGATTACAGCAAGGCGCCTGGCTACTTCAAATCGTCTGATTTTTACAAAAACCATTTGTATCGCCTGTTTGCCAATGGTGAATGGCGGCCACATGCGCAGTGGACAGTTAACATGGGCCTGTTATTCGAACACAATGAGCTGGCCAAAGAAGATTTCTCACCACGCCTGGCGCTAAATTATCGTCTTGATGATCAATATTATCTGCGCGGCAGTTATTCCGAGGCCTATCGCACGCCAGCCGTGTTCGAGGAGTATGCCAATGCTGCAGTGCGCTTGTATTCGTCTGATGCCATCTATGACCAGCTTTATTACAGCGCGGGCAATCTGAAGCCCGAACATATTAGCTCCTATGAGCTTGGTTTTGGTCGCCGTACAACTGGAAGCCGATTGAGCTATGAAATCAAGCTCTATCGTGAGGAGATATCGGATGTAATAGCGGCTTATTATGATTACGCCAGAGACTCAACTTCCATTGCGCAGGACGGCACATACAAGTTCACCAATAACGGCAACACAACCATTACCGGTATCGAGATTCAAGCTCGTGCTCAGCCCACTGCAAGCAGCTTGATCAGTCTGGCCTATGCCTATGCACAGGTCAAAGGGAGTGTTTTGGCCAAGGAATCGCCTATTGGTTATAAAGATATGAGCAAAACGACTCCCAGACATACCTTCAGTGTGTTGCTGGCCAGTGATTTATCAGCCAGGTGGCGCGGCAGTCTTGGCCTGTACCATGTCACCAATTTTGAGTGGGGCGGGGGTAGTGAGAATATCCACTATACAACGGCCGATGCCACCTTACGTCGATCATTTAAGACAGATGAGCTGTCGGGCAATCTGTTTTTAACTGTGCGTGATATGTTGGCAGCTTACTACGATTACAGAAACGATATCTTTCTGGAAAAACGGGTCCACCTCGGCGTAGAGTTACATATACCTTAAGGATAAGACGGATGCTGCTGGATGCAGTTCAGTGATGATGCGTGAGCTTAAAAGGCGATGCTTTCTCTCAAGTGCTAGCCGACTGGCAGTACTGATGGGTCTGTTTGGCTGTTTTATTATGCCTCTGCAGGTGATGGCGGAGCAGCCTCGTATTGATGTGATAGGGGGGACGTTCGCTCATCATAAGGCTGTATTTGACGCCATGCATCAGACCCTTGAACATGATAGCAAGGGCTCTTTTATACTGGATTATCACCTTGTCGATCAATATCGTCCTGTGCATGATACACCACCCATCCTGCGCGTTGCCGTGGGCACTGAAGCCGCGCGATTGCTGAGCCAGACAGCGGATACGGTGCCGCAATTCTATATTTTGCTCTTGCCCGAACAGTACTGGGCCTTGTCGTTTGCAGCACAGACGCAGCGCAGCGCATTGTTTCTTGGTCAGCCAGCCGCTCGTTATTTGGCTCTGGTGCAACAGGCTATGCCACAACGCAAGTCAGTGGGTGTGATTCTTGGGCCAATATCCTCAAAACGCCAGGCTGAGTTGCAGCAGGAAGCAAAACGACTGCAACTTGATTTACATAGTGCAACTATTCGTGCTGTCGATGAATTGCCTGCCGCCTTGAATCAATTGGCAAAGCTGAGTGACGTGTTGTTGACTCTGCCTGATCCGGTGGTAGTCAATCCAGAAACAGCGCGAACCCTGATCCTGACAAGCTATCAGCAGGGTATTTCCTTGGTGGGCTATTCCAGGGCCTTGGTCAAGGCGGGTGCATTGATGGCCGTGCATACCACGCCAGAGCAATTCGGCCGTGAGCTGGCCGGGATTGTGCAGGCTATCGGCCAAGGTGATCACGCACGCTTGCCTGAGCCAGATTATTCCGCCTATTTTGTTGTGTCAGTGAATTATCAGTTGGCGCGGGCACTGGATCTGAGTATCTCCCCCGAAAATCAATTACTGGAACAGTTGCAACTGCAGGAGATGCGCCATGAAACTCGGTAGTCTTACCTATCGAATACTGGTGCTGGCCTTGTTACCGGGGATCGTTATCGCCCTGACCTTGTCTATTTATTTTACCTCCTTGCAATTACAGGAGCTGGATCAAAATTTGCGCCATGACGGTTCATTGCTCGTCACGCAATTGGCACCAGCAAGTGAGTATGGCGTGGTGACCGGCAATCAGGAAGTATTGGCACAACTGGTCGGCTCTATATTGCGTCATGAGGAAATTGTCTGGATAGCCATACGCGATGTTTACGGCAATGTGTATCAGCAAGCCGGGCAGGTGCGCTCCGGTTGGCAGCAGTCTGATACCTGGCCTGATGCTGACAATATCTGCGATAGCGGGGAAAAGTCATTATTGTTCTGTGCGCCTATATACAGAACCCGTTTGGTAGTCAGCGACTATTCTGAAATAGAGGATATCAATGGGCTACAGAGTATTGTCGGCTGGGTTTTTGTCGAGATGTCCACTGCAAGCAATATTCGCCGTCGCGCAGAGATTGTAGTCAGCTCCTTATGGTTCACCTCATTAATATTAATCATTACCAGCCTGCTGGCTCTTTATAGTGGCTATAAGATCTCATCACCTATCGTCGCCCTGACAGAAACTGTGCAGCATGTGGCTAAGGGTAATCTTGATATCCAGGCACGGCTGGATGGGCGAGGTGAGATCTTCCAGTTGGCGGAGGGCATCAACAGCATGATAGCTTCTCTGGCATCGGCACGTAGTGAGATGCAGCATCGCATCGATGAAACCACCGCTCGTTTGCGGAAAACCCTATTCTCTTTGGAGCAACAGAATATTGCGCTTGACGAGGAACGTCTGCGCGCCGAGGCCGCCAGTCACGCCAAAAGCCAGTTTCTCGCCAATATGAGTCATGAGATACGCACGCCGTTAAGCGGCATCATTGGGCTGCTGGAGCTATTGGAACAATCACAGTTAAAGGCAGATCAGCGCGTCTATGTCAGTAACCTTACGCTGGTATTTGGTACGTTGTATACCCTGCTTAACGACATTCTTGATCTGTCACGCATTGAAGCTGGCAAGATGCCGCTATTAGAGCAGATTTTTTCACCACCACAATTGCTCGATGAAGTGGTGATGATGCTGGCGAGTTCGGCTCATGCCAAGGGGTTGGATCTGATCTGCCGCCAGGCGGCAGACATACCCCAATTGGTTCGTGGTGATTCATTGCGGCTGCGACAGGTATTAATCAATCTGCTCTCCAATGCCATCAAGTTTACCGAGCATGGCCATGTTGTCGCGCGGGCTTGTCTATTACCTACAGACTCAGTTGATGATGCTGCAGTCTGGTTACGTTTTGAGGTTGAGGATACCGGGATCGGTATTCCAGCCGATCAGCAATCCATGCTCTTCGATAGTTTTGTCCAGGTCGATAACTCATCTACGCGTCGTTACCATGGCACTGGTCTGGGTACTACTATTGCACGTGAACTGGTTGAGCTGATGGGCGGACGTATTGGCTTGTCCAGTGTCGAAGGCCAGGGGAGCTTGTTCTGGTTTGAATTACCCTGGACGGTAGAAAATACAGCCGCAGAGGTAGTTAATCCCGTCCGGTTTGATTGTTCCATGATTATCGTACAGACCGAGGATGAGGGGCGACTGGCGCTGCAGGAATTGGCAGTGGGTCTTGGCTTGCATGTGCAGCTTACTGATGATGGCAAAAAAGTAGCAGAGCTAATCAATGCCAGTAATATGCCGGTAGTGATGCTGTGGGTTGAGGATAGTTGTACATCTGTTTGGCTGGAGTCGGCCAGGCATGTATATCGCGAATTTGATCCAGCAATTGTGCACATGTGCCATGTGACTTTTCTCAATGGCGAAAGTGAGCCAGGGATATTTTCCTGTCAATTGAACAAGCCGGTGACACGGGCATCGTTGCGTCAGGTTCTGCAACGCATGACTTCTGATGCTTCAGGTTTGCCGCCAGCTATTGCACAGGCAACGGTGGCAGCAGGTCCATCGCGCCGCGTCCTGGTGGTTGAGGATGATCGAGTAAATGCGCAGGTGATCCGCAGCTTTTTGAAGCAAGATGGCCATCAGGTTGTCTGGGTAGATGATGGTGCCGCAGCACTCGCGATATTGCAGCAGGATCATGCTGGTTTTGATCTGGTATTGATGGATGTGCGCATGTTGGAGCTTGATGGAATGGAGACTACGCGGCGTTGGCGCAAGCTGGAATCTACTGGGCAGCACCTGCCTGTTATTGCCTTGTCAGCCAATGCCACAGCGGAAGATAAAGAGAAATGCCTGGCCGCAGGCATGGATGCCTTTTTGGCCAAACCTGTAGAGCGTGGCCAGTTGCGGGCAGTGTTGGCGAATTTGTCAGTGACGGCGTCGGCCGCTACCACCACCACCTGAGCGCCGTGGCCTATGTTTATTGTTGTCCTTGGGCTTATGCATGCTTTTGACTGGTGCTTGTGGCTCAAACAGCAGCTCGCTGACAAGTGGGCTGATGGGTATCTTGTTGCCGGTATAGGACTCTATATCCATCAGTGAGTAGGCATACTCTTCACAGGCAAAACTGATGGCCTCACCGCTGGCCCCGGCACGGGCGGTGCGGCCAATGCGGTGGACATAATCCTCGGCGTCCTGCGGCAGGTCGTAGTTGAAGATGTGGGTGACATCCGGGATGTGCAGACCGCGCGCGGCCACATCGGTAGCGACCAGAACAGGAAATTCACCAGACTCAAACTGGCTCAGCAGAAGCTGACGTTTTTGTTGCGGCACATCACCGGACAGAATAGCTGTTTTGTAGCCATTGCCCTCAAGATAGCTCCATACCCGATCGGCAGCACGCTTGGTGTTGACGAACACTATGGTTCTGCTTGGCATCATTTGATGCAACAGGCCAAGCAACAGTGGGATTTTTTCATTACTGGCGGGAAAATAAAGCGTTTGTTTGACTTTATCGGCGGTGACCTGTTCTGGCTGAACCTCCACCAGTGATGGATTGTTCATGTGCTCGTAGGCCAGTTCGTTGACTCGCAGTGAGAGGGTGGCAGAAAAAAGCATGCTGAGTCGCTGTTGTGGCGGTGGCATACGGCGCATCATGTAACGCAGGTCGGCAATAAAACCGAGGTCAAACATGCGATCTGCTTCATCAACTACCAATACCTGGATGGCCTTGAGATCAAATACATGTTGTTTGAAATAATCGATCAGGCGACCTGGAGTACCGATCAGAACATCAACACCCTGTTCGATGGTGCTGCGCTGTTGCTCATAGCCAGTACCACCATAGGCAAGCCCCAGCTTGAGGCCGGTGTAATGCCCCAGGGTTTCTGCATCACGGTGGATCTGGATGGCCAGCTCCCGGGTTGGTGCCAGGATTAAGGCTCTGGGCTGGTTCAGCCGACGCGTGGTTGAACCAGGATCACGTAGTAAATGATTGTATAGCGCCAGCAGAAAGGCGGCTGTCTTGCCTGTGCCGGTCTGTGCTTGCCCTGCAACATCCAGACCTTGCAAGGTCTGTGGCAGGGTGTTGGCCTGTATTGGAGTGCAGTTTGAAAAACCCGCTTTTTCAATGCCTTGCATCAATGATGTTGGCAGATCGAAATCAGAAAAGTGTTTGTCGGTCAGATGTGTGTCACTCATGGGGCATGGAGCATAACAAAAATATACAGTTTATGGGTTATTAGGGCTTGCATTGGCGGGCGGATTCGGCTGAAATGTGCGATTAAGAGCTCATAATATGCATGCCTGAACTTACAGGCCATGCAATTTAAATATAGACGTTAGGGAGGCAAATCCATTGAGCGATAAAATTGTTTATGTGACTGATGATACCTTTGAACAGGAGGTCATCAAGGCTGAAGGGACTGTGTTGGTCGACTACTGGGCCGACTGGTGTGGCCCATGCAAGATGATCGCCCCGATCCTTGATGAGATTGCCGATGAATATGATGGTCGTCTCAAGGTCGCCAAGCTGAATATTGATGAAAACCCAAATACTCCACCCAAGTATGGTATTCGTGGTATTCCTACCCTGATGATGTTCAAGAATGGCCAGGTAGAGGCCACCAAGGTAGGCGCTGTTTCCAAATCACAACTGACTGCATTCATCGATAGCAACATCTGATTGATGGTATGGTGTCCAGCTGGGGCTGGACGCCAGCCTGTAGTTAGTGGTAGATTCGACGAACTCTCCAAATAAAACATAATTGACACTGATTGGCTGCATTGCCGTTCTTCAGGGTAGTATCAAGGCATCACAGATGCACCACTGCCAATCCAGAACACTCCCATAAAAGTTTTATCCATTCACGCCTCAAGCACATTTCTAGATCATGAATCTGACCGAACTAAAAAGAAAACCCGCCGCTGAACTGATCGCCCTTGCCGAGTCTCTCGGTATCGAAGGCACCTCGCGTTCCCGAAAAGAAAATGTCATTTTCTCCTTGCTCAAGGCCACGGCCAAGGGTGGTGAAGATGTACATGGTGATGGCGTTCTGGAAATTCTGCAGGATGGCTTTGGCTTTCTGCGTTCTGCCGATAGCTCCTATTTGGCAGGCCCTGACGATATCTATGTCTCGCCCAGCCAGATCCGACGCTTTAATCTGCGTACCGGTGATACGGTGACAGGCAAGATAAGGCCGCCCAAGGATGGTGAACGTTATTTCGCCCTGCTCAAGGTTGATAGCATAAATTATGAGCCGCCAGAGAATGCCAAGAATAAAGTACTGTTTGAAAATCTTACACCGCTACATCCAAATGAGCGCCTGAATCTTGAGCTGGGCAACGGCAGTACCGAAGACATTACCGCACGTGTCATCGACTTGGTAGCGCCAGTCGGTAAAGGCCAGCGCGGCCTTATAGTTTCACCGCCCAAGGCCGGCAAAACCATGTTGTTGCAGAATATTGCCCAATCCATTACACATAACCACCCTGAGTGTTATCTCATCGTCCTGTTGATAGATGAGCGTCCGGAAGAAGTTACCGAGATGGCTCGTTCTGTACGTGGCGAAGTGGTCTCCTCAACCTTTGATGAGCCAGCCAGCCGTCATGTGCAGGTGGCCGAAATGGTGATTGAAAAAGCCAAGCGGCTGGTTGAGCATAAAAAAGATGTAGTGATTTTACTAGACTCGATTACCCGTTTAGGGCGTGCCTATAACACAGTCATTCCTTCTTCCGGCAAGGTGTTGACCGGTGGCGTGGATGCCAATGCCTTGCATCGGCCAAAACGTTTCTTTGGTGCTGCGCGCAATATTGAGGAAGGCGGTTCGCTAACTATTATTGCTACTGCGCTTATCGATACTGGCTCGCGCATGGATGATGTGATTTATGAGGAGTTCAAGGGTACTGGCAATATGGAAATCCATCTGGATCGCCGCATTGCTGAAAAACGCATCTATCCTGCGATCAATATCAATCGCTCAGGCACCCGCCGCGAAGAGTTGCTCACCGATGTCGATGAGCTGCAGAAGATGTGGATTTTGCGTAAGCTGTTGCACCCCATGGATGAACTGGCAGCGATGGAGTTTCTCTACGACAAGCTCAAGGCCACCAAGACCAATGGCGAGTTTTTCGATTCAATGAGACGCTAACCCGCATATTCCACCTTGGCGTGAAAAAAGTTTTTATCTCGTTGTTACCACAACGAGCCGCTTGAATTTGCGCAAAAGATAAAACAGTTGATTGCTTTTTATTACTGCTCTTCCCCAAATCGAGTGGGTGGCTTAGCGCTGTAGGCCGCCTCCAAAACTCTCTCCCCTTCAAGGGGCCCACATTCGGCGCATTTTTACATCCGGCGCAATGCCCGCTGGTTATTGCGCCCTACATTAAAGCTCCCCTCTCCCGCAAGCGGGAGAGGGGCTGGGGGAGAGGGAAGAAAGACTTTCCAACTTCGTCCATGCTGTCTTCTGGATTCCCGCTTGCGCGGGAATGACGGAACAAATGTACCGTATCGCCCGTGGGAGCGGCTTTTGCCGCAATTGGCTTGCTCTGCTGCGTAGTGGTCAAGTTGTTTTGGACACGATGGCAGGTTTTTACTTTATAGTTTCACTTCCTCTTCATCCCAGCCCTCCCCTTTGAAGGGGAGGAAGGCCCTCATAGCAACGTGTTTGGTTCGATATCCCATACTTCATGTGCATATTCTGCGATCGTGCGGTCAGTAGAGAAATATCCCATGCGCGCTACGTTGAGGATCGCACGACGGGTCCACTCTTCCGTGTTGCGATACAGTTCAGTGACGCGTTCCTGGCATTCGATGTAGGAGGCATAGTCAGCAAGCAGCAGAAAGTGATCGCCGCCGTGTAGCAGGGAATCTATCAGAGGACGGGATCTATCTGGCGCATCATGCGAGAAGAAGCCATTGGCAATCATGTCCAGCACCTGGCGTAGCTCAGCATTGCCATGGTAATAATCCCATGGATTATGCCCGCGCGCGCGATGTTCTTTCATTTGCGGCACATCAAGACCAAATATGAAGATGTTTTCTTCACCAACGGCGTCTTTTATCTCTACGTTGGCCCCATCCAGAGTGCCTATAGTCAGGGCACCATTCAGCGCCAATTTCATATTGCCCGTGCCGGAAGCTTCGGTACCTGCGGTGGATATCTGTTCTGACAAATCAGCCGCCGGGATGATCACGCCTGCCGAGCTGACATCATAATTGGGCAAAAACACTACCTTGAGCAGGCCTCGTATCTGTGGATCGTGATTTACGATATCGGCAACTGCATTGATCAAGTGAATGATGAGCTTGGCGGCTGCATAGCCAGGTGCAGCTTTGCCGGCAAAGATTATTGTGCGGGGCAGGAAATCACCTGTTGGATTGTGGCGGATGCGATTGTACAGCGTGACTATGTGCAGCACATTGAGTAGCTGTCGTTTGTATTCATGGATACGCTTGATATGTACGTCAAAGAGTGAATCTGTGTCGATTTCCATATTGAGTTGTCGTGCGATGCGGGCAGCCAGGCGCTCTTTGTTGGCATGTTTTACCTGACGAAATTCGTTGCGAAAGTCATTATCATCGGCCAGTGCTTCCAGTCGACGCAATTGTTCGAGATCTGTTTTCCAATCCTCACCAAGATGGCTGCTGATCAAGGCTGAAAGTCCTCGGTTGGCCTGGTTTAGCCACAGACGTGGCGTTATGCCATTGGTGATGTTGATGAACTTGCCAGGGTAATAACGATGGAAATCAGCAAAGGTAGTATCACGCATAAGTTGTGAATGGACGGCCGCCACGCCATTGACACGATGGCTGCCGACGATGGCGAGATGAGCCATGCGTATACGTCGTTCACCTTTTTCATCTATTAATGACATGCGGCGCAACAGGTCTGTATTGCCTGGGTGTTGGTGGTTTACATCCTGCAGAAAATGATGGTTAATTTCATAAATGATCTGCAGGTGGCGTGGTAACAGCTTTTCAAACAGGGCAACCGACCAGGTTTCCAGCGCCTCGGGCAGCAGGGTGTGGTTGGTGTAGGCGAAGGTATCTGTAGTCAGTGTCCAGGCCTTGTCCCAATCTAGATTGTGCACATCTAGCAGGATGCGCATCAGTTCCGGGATGGCGATGGCAGGATGGGTGTCGTTGAGCTGGATGGCTATCTTGTCGGCCAGGTAATCGAGGTTGCCGTGGATCTTGTGGTAGCGATAGAGAATATCCTGCACTGAGGCGCTGACAAAGAAATATTGCTGCATCAGCCGTAGTTCGCGTCCGACGGTGGTGGCGTCGGATGGGTATAGCACCTTTGAGAGGTTTTCCGAGCGGGTTTTGTCTTCCACCGCCTTGATGTAATCGCCTTCATTGAAATATTTGAGCTCAAAGTCACGCGACGCCTTGGCCGACCACAGGCGCAGATTGTTGACTGTGTCGACGTTATAACCTGGGATCGGCGTATCGTAGGCCATTGCGATGACCTCGTCAGTATCAACCCAGCAATAACGCAGCTTGTTTTGCTCACCGGGGTATGACACAACCTGGCCACCATATTTGATTGGATAAATGACCTCGGGGCGGGCAAATTCCCATGGGTTGCCATAACGCAGCCAGTTGTCTGGGTGCTCAACCTGGCGACCGTTTTCGATGCTTTGGCGAAACATGCCATATTCATAGCGTATGCCATAGCCATAACCAGGCAGGCGCAAGGTGGCCAGGGAATCAAGAAAACAGGCAGCAAGACGGCCCAGGCCGCCATTACCCAAGGCAGCATCGTCTTCCATTTCAATGATTGTTTCCAGATCCAGACCCAGTTCCTCCAGGGCGTGGGCAAGTTCCTCATAAAAGCCCATATTGAGCAGGCTATTTGTCAGGGAGCGGCCGATGAGGAACTCCATCGACAGGTAATAAACACGCTTGGAATCTGCGGTGTAATAGCTGCGCATTGTTTCCATCCAGCGCTCGGCCAGGCGATCACGCACGGTATAAATGACGGCATGTAGCCAGTCACGGTCGGTGGCAGTATATGAGTCTTTGCCAACGGTAAAGATCATCCGGTCGGTAAGCGAATGTTTGAGTGAATCTGTGTCCAGTTCCTGTTCATCGTAGATGAGCTTTTGTGCAGATGGTTTGTTGTGCATGTTGTTGTGTTCCGTAGTTTGCAGCCAGTAAACAGGATATATGTCGGTAAGTTATAGGCCGACAGCCAGTGCCATACAAGATATTGCCTGAGAATACCATGCATATCAGTTCATGGCAGACAGTAGTCTTGCTGGCGGGGAGAAAGTTGCGTATTATCTACGCCCTGTTTGCATGCGGTGCCAGGTAAGAGGCCTGGTAGCGGCATGCCTGATTCCACCCAGAGGTTGTGACCATGAAGCAGGCGATTCACCCTGAATACAATGAAATTACCGTGACTTGCAGTTGCGGCGAAACTTTCCAGACCCGTTCCACCGTGGGTCGTGACTTGAGTCTGGATGTATGTTCGGCTTGTCATCCATTTTATACCGGTAAACAGAAGACCGTAGATACCGCAGGTCGAGTGGATCGCTTCCGCCAGAAGTATGGCCTGAAGCAGTAAGGTTACGCTTGTCTAGCCGTTCAAGGGGTGTCCTGTGGGCACCCCTTGTCGTTTGTATTTGATATTTATTTTCCTCAGGCTAAATGCCCTGTTGAGGAGATGCTATCTATGAGTACCCATTCTTTTTCTGCGCACGACCAGGCTGCGCTTGAATATCATGCCAAGCCGATTCCAGGCAAAATCGCTACTGCCATTACCAAGCCATGCCTCAGTCAGGCCGAGTTGAGTCTTGCCTATACGCCAGGTGTTGCTGCGCCTGTGCGGGCCATCAAGGACAATCCAGGTAATGCCTATCGTTATACCGGCAAGGGTAATTTGGTGGGGGTGATTACCGATGGCACCGCCGTGTTGGGTTTGGGCAATGTCGGCCCGCTTGCCAGCAAGCCGGTGATGGAGGGCAAGGGTGTTCTGTTCAAGCATTTTGCGGACATTGATGTGTTCGATATCGAAGTGCAAGCTGAATCAGTCCAGGATTTTATTGATACCGTGGTGCGCATTGCGCCGACATTTGGTGGCATCAATCTCGAAGATATCGCCGCACCCAATTGTTTCGTAATAGAAGCTGCCTTGCAGGCCCGGCTGGATATTCCAGTATTTCATGATGACCAGCATGGCACGGCCATCATCATTGCAGTTGGTGTGCTCAACGCACTGGAGCTGCAGGGCAAAAGCTTGGCGCAGGCACGCATAGTCTGTCTTGGTGCGGGTGCTGCAGGGATTGCCGCGATGAATTTATTGTTGGCGCTGGGTGCCCTGCGCGAGAACATGCTGATGGTGGATCGCAAGGGCGTGATCCATAGTGAGTGCGATGATCTGAACGTGTACAAACAGCCATTCGCGGTAGCAACAGAAAGACGTTCCTTGCTGGATGCAATGCATGGTGCGGATGTCTTTATTGGTGTGTCAGGGCCGGATTTACTCAGTCCCGAAGGCTTGGCTGCGATGGCGCCAAAGCCGGTGGTTTTTGCTCTCTCCAATCCAGTGCCAGAAATCCAGCCGGAAGTGGCGAAAAAGGTAAGGGATGATCTGATTCTGGCAACAGGGCGTAGCGATTACCCCAATCAGGTCAACAACGTGCTGGGTTTTCCTTTTCTCTTTCGTGGTGCGCTGGACGTGCAGGCGCGGTGTATCAATCGCGAGATGCAGATTGCAGCAGTAGTAGCTTTGTGTAAGTTGGCTCGAGAACCGGTGCCTGGTGAAGTGCTGCAGGCCTATGGCTTGAAAAATTTAGCTTTTGGGCCTGACTACATCATCCCTAAACCATTTGATCCCAGATTGATCAGTCATGTGCCGCCTGCCGTGGCGCGTGCAGCCATCGCCAGCGGTGTCGCCAGGGCCGCCTGGCCTGAGCATTATCCACCATTGTAAGCAGCCGTTGGTCATATCATCAGACTGTGTTCTATCAAATTGTATTCCCCGTCAGTATTGGGTCTCGCCAAGCGTGGACTGAGTGAGGGAATTGTTTGGCAGCTGGCGTAGCTTGATGTACGAGTCTTAGAAAAGTTGCTCGGATAGGTTGTCGGTATTTTCTTGCGTGGGCCGAGTACTGTGGTTTGCTGGTTGGCCCTGTTCAGCTACATCTTCACTACGAAATATTTCAAACATAGCTCGCGGGTTGGCGCTGTTGGTGACTTCACCTGTTTCGGCGTCTACACGGACTGTGACCAGTCCTGCTGGTTGCTCCAGGGGCTGTTGTGGCACTCCGCGCAAAGCCTCTGCCATGAAGGCTACCCACATAGGCAAAGCTGCGCGGGCGCCGGTTTCAAGATTGCCGAGCGGACGTGGCGTATCGAAGCCAAGCCATGTGCTTACGGCCAAGCTGGCATGGTAGCCAGTAAACCAGGCATCACGCAGCTCATTGGTGGTGCCTGTCTTGCCTGCCAAGTCATTACGTCCCAGGGCCAGCGCCTGGCGGCCAGTGCCATGGCGTATCACGTCCTGCATCATGCTAGTGGCGATATATGCAGTACGAGCGTCCATTACACGTGGAGCCAGATGTGCTGATTCGACAGGATCAGATTGCGCAAGCTCATTGTCCTGTTCGGCCAGGGTTAAGGCCTCACAGTTACTGCAGGCCTTGATTGGCTCGGCCTGATAAATGATGTTACCTGTGGCATCTTCCACCCGTTCAATTAAATAGGGCTCAATAAGAAAACCACCATTGGCAAAAACCGCATAGCCACGGGTAAGTTCCAGCGGCGTGAGGCTGCCGCTGCCCAGGGAAAGCGACAGATCGCGTGGCATTTTGTCGCGGTTGAAGCCAAACCGTTCCAGATATTCCAGGGCATAGTCTATGCCAATGGCGCGCAGCACACGGATTGAAACCAGGTTGCGTGATTTGGCCAAGGCAACGCGCAGACGAGTTGGCCCATAAAAACGACCGCTGTAATTTTCTGGCCGCCAGGCACTTTCCAGCTCGGTATCATCAAACACAACAGGTGCATCATTGACGATAGTGGCCGGCGTGTAGCCTTTATCGAGGGCAGCGGCATAGATAAATGGCTTGAAACTGGAACCTGGTTGACGTTCTGCCTGTAAGGCGCGGTTGAATTTGCTGTGGGAAAAATCAAAGCCTCCAGTTGTGGCTAGTATGGCTCCATCCTGTGGACGCAAGGCAACCAGAGCAGCGCTTGCAGCAGGGATCTGCGACAGAGACCAGTTGCAGTCATCAGCTAATCGAATGCGTATTATGTCGCCGACTTTTAATATGTCTGCCGCGCGTGAAGGAGCAGGGCCGAGGCTGTTTGTATTGATATATGGTCTTGCCCATGCCAGCCCTGGCCATTCGATGAGTACCAGGCCAAACGTTGGATGGTAGGCAATGACTTGCTGATCTTCCAGCTCAACCACCAATGCCGGATACAGTGAACCTATTGCACTGTAACCGCTGAGCGCCTGATCCCAGGCAGAGAATGTTGTGTTCTTATCTAGATCGATATGTGACTCAGCGCCACGGTAGCCATGGCGTTCATCGTAGGCGAGCAGCGCATCGCGCAATGATTTATTGGCGGCTGTCTGCAGACGCGCATCAAGTGTAGTGTAGGCCTTATAGCCGGATGTGTAGGCATCAGTGCCGTAGTTTTCTATCATCCAGGCGCGTGCCATTTCAGCGACATAATGGGCTTCGGTGTCGGTGGTCAAGGCGTGCAGACTGGCTGTAATGCCGCTTGCCTTGGCCGTGTCATATTCTTCCTGCGAGATATAGTCCAGGCTAAGCATGCGACCCAGAACATAATTACGCCGATTGAGTGCGGCCGCAGGATTGCTGACTGGGTTCAGGTTGGATGGGGCCTTGGGCAGGCCGGCCAGCATGGCATATTGGGCAATGCTCAGGTCGTGTATATCTTTGCCGTAATAGGTTTGCGCAGCGACCGCAACGCCATAGGCCCGCTGACCAAGAAATATTTTGTTCAGGTAAAGCTCAAGGACTTCCTCCTTACTCAATTCACGTTCGATCTTCAGTGCCAGCAGTATCTCGGTAAGCTTGCGGGTATAGGTCTTTTCTGAGGTTAGGAAAAAATTGCGTGCAACCTGCATGGTGATGGTACTGCCGCCCTGACCTTTTTCACCGGTTCGAACCAGGTGCACTGCTGCACGCAGCAAGCCCTGATAGTCAACCCCGGGGTGAGTGAAAAAGCGGTCATCCTCAGCAGCCAGGACGGCCTTGATCATTCGTTCGGGGATATCTTTATAGATCAAAGGGGTACGTTTCATTTCACCGTACTCACCAATTAACTCATGGCCGCTGGCGTATACCCGCAGCGGTACTTGCAGTCGAACATCTTTCAGCACTTCAGTCGATGGCAGCGTGGGAACCAGCTGTAAATAAAGCACATAGGCAGCCCCCGCTCCAAGCAGGCCGAGGCTCAGCAAGCCCCAGAACAAGAGGCGTAGAAAATTCAACAAATAATTCATTATCAAAGAAAGTTGTCTTGAGATGGTTGCTGTATCTATATATACGTGGCGTTTTGCAGTATAAAGCTTTTGTTGGTGCTGGACTATGCTCAGTCTTATCCAATATTAAATAAGTCTGCGGCCGGAAGGATAATTGCCATGATGGTTATAAAAATCATCATGAAGCCCGAAGACTTAAAAGACCACCGAACAACTCATGCATTTCCTGTAAGGCACCCAGACAACAACCTTTTAGGTCATCAGTCACAGGGATGACTTACCCGGTTTTTATTTGGGCAACGACTCGGGGTACCTCAACAGGCGGTTCATTAAATTGTTGAAACAAATTTATCGAATTCTTCAGGTCACAGCACAGTCATAAGCCCTGAAAGCAAAGGAAAACAGCGCAAGATCTACTGCTATGAAAATATGATGATGCCCACGACAAGCTCAAATCGTTACCCGATCCCAAAGATTGTTTGAAACCCGGCCTCAGCTTTGAAATACTCGGTACAGTAGCTGACCAGACGAGCGGCATCAAGGTAGTGATGTAACAGGCAGTGATGTAACAACAAAAGATTCGCCAGAAATCCCTCAATATCCTTTATGGACGAACACTGAAAGTCGGCTGATAAAACTCCCTCTCAACCCCACTTTTTATATTCACTTGTGGATTAGAAAATACGTGCTCTGGTTGGCAAAATTATTTGTTGACCTGTAGTTGACAGTGGTATTTAATGTAGTGGAACATATATATCTCGTAAGGATGGGGTTTATAAGGAAAAATGCTCTCAATAGCTCAATTTTTGCAAGGAAGTAAGTCACCTATACTCGGACTGGATATCAGTACGACGGCCGTCAAGCTGTTGGAGTTGAGTAAGAGTGGCAACCGCTATAGGGTGGAAAGCTACGCCGTTGAGCCACTGCCACCCAATTCCGTGGTGGAAAACAATATTACCGATGTGGATGCGGTTGGCGACGCGATTAAACGTGTGGTCAAGCGTTCTGGCAGCAAGACAAGACATGCCGCTGCAGCGGTAGCTGGTTCGGCCGTTATCACCAAAACCATCTCCATGCCGGCAAACCTCTCGGATACCGAGATGGAAAGCCAGATCCAGCTTGAAGCCGACCAGTACATCCCCTACCCACTTGAAGAAGTTAATCTTGATTTTCAGGTTCTCGGCCCCTCGGAGAACGATCCGAGCAGGGTTGATGTCTTGTTGGCTGCTTCACGCAGCGAAAACGTGGATGTGCGCGTGGCCGCCATAAAGCTGGGAGGGCTGGATGCAAAGGTTATCGATGTTGAAATCTTTGCCATGGAGAACGCTTTTTCACTAGTTGCGGCACAATTACCTGAACGTGGTGTGGACAAGACTGTTGCGGTAATAGATGTTGGCGCGACCATGACAACCCTCAACGTATTGCATGACCTCAAGACTATTTATACCCGCGAACAGATTTTTGGTGGCAAACAGTTGACTGAAGAAATTCAGCGTCGTTACGGCCTGTCCTATGAAGAAGCAGGTATGGCCAAGCGGCAGGGTGGGTTACCAGATAATTATGTGTCTGAGGTGCTGGAGCCATTCAAGGATGCCATGGCGCAACAAGTCAGCCGTTCGCTCCAGTTTTTCTTTTCAGCCAGCCAATATACCAGCGTCGATCAGATTGTATTGGCTGGTGGGTCTGCTTCTATTCCAGGTGTGGATGAATTGATCGAAGCCAAATTGGGGGTGCCAACAATAGTGGCAAACCCGTTTACCAACATGAGTATTGCGCCAAGGATCAAGGCACAGGTGTTGAGCAACGATGCTCCGGCACTGATGATAGCTTCTGGCCTGGCCCTGCGGAGCTTTGACTGATGGCACGCATAAACTTACTTCCCTGGCGTGAGGAGTTGCGCAAAGAGCAACGCAGGCAATTTTTTGTCGTGCTGGTAGGCTCTGCATTTTTGATGTTGCTGGTGGTCGGTTACGTGCATCTACATATCGATAACATGATCCAGCATCAGGAGTCACGTAACAGCTTTTTGCAAACACAAATCAAGGAAGTTGAAGAAAAAATCAAGGAAATCGACAGCCTTGAGCAGCAGGGCAGGCAGATGCGTGCACGCATGAAAGTAATCGAGCAATTGCAGGGCAATCGCTCTGAAATAGTCTATCTATTCGAGGAGTTGGCCAAGGCTGCCCCGGATGGTCTGTATATAATTACTGTCAAGCAGACAGAGCGTACTCTGGCAGTTCAGGGACGGGCTCAATCGAATGCCAGGGTGTCATCATTTATGCGCAATCTGGATGCCTCATCACGGTTCAACAATCCTGTGCTTGATATAATCGAAACAGATAGTAAAGCTGGGCAAGGCATGCGCTCATTTACCCTCCGGGTATCAACTGTTTCAGCTGAGTCAAAGGAATAGTTATGGCACTGGATCTATCACAATTCCGTGATCTTGACCCGAATGATATTGGTGCCTGGCCTACTGCCGCCAAGAGCGCCTTAATAATTGTGGTCTGTTTATTAGTGCTGGTGGCCGGCTACTGGTTTGATACACAGGATCAGCTTGAGGTGTTGGAGCGTGCGCGTAAATCTGAAATTGATTTGAAAAGTCAGTTTGAGCTCAAGCAGGCCAAGGCGGTGAACCTAGACGCCTATCGCCAACAGATGGTGGAAATTGAGGAATCGTTTGGCACCATGTTGCGCCAATTGCCCAGCAAGACAGAAGTGGCTGATTTGTTAGTGGATATCAGTCAGACCGGATTGGCAAGCGGCCTTGAGTTTGACCTGTTTAAACCTGGCAGCGAAAGCCCCAAAGAATTTTATGCCGAGTTGCCCATTCAGATCGTTGTCAATGGCAATTATCATTCTTTTGGCGATTTTGTCTCTGGCATAGCAGCCTTACCTCGTATAGTTACCCTGCATGACATCAATATTGCAAGGCCAACCAGGCAAGGGGCCAAGGCTGATGCGCTGGTCATGCAGACGACGGCGAAGACCTATCGCTATCTGGATGAAGAAGAGATCACAGCTGCTCGCAAGGCTCAGACAGACGCCAGAAAAAAAACAAAACGATGATTGTCTTGCTATGGCAAATGGATTTATTGGTTGCGTAATTTGGGATAGGGACAGGGTGACATGTTGATCTCAACAGCAAGAAATACTATGGGACAAGGGTTAAATATGTCGGCTGAGTTCATGGCGCGAATATTGCTGCTGTGCGTCGTGGTCATGCTGGGCGTTAGCGCCTGTAGTGGTGACAAGCATTCGGATTTGGTTAGTTATATAGACGAGATAAAGGCACGCAAGGCAGGAAGAATACCAGCCTTGCCGGAAGTCAAAAGCTATGAGCCGTATACTTATATTAGAGATGAATTGCGTGATCCATTCAAACCAACAGCAAATGAGGCAATAGCTGATAATGCGGCAGGTTCAGGCCTGCTGCCAGATATGGATCGTAACAAGGAGCCGCTGGAGGCATTCCCATTGGATGCCTTGCAGTTTGTTGGCTATCTTGAGCAAGAGGGCCGCATTTGGGCAGTGATCACAGCACCAGATAGTCTGGTTTATCGTGTTGAAGAAGGTAACTATATTGGCCAAAACTTCGGACGTATTACGCATTTAAATGAAACTCAGATCACCATCCAGGAAGTCATTCCCAATGGTCTGGGAGGATGGATCGATCGTGAAGCCACATTGAAGTTGGCAGAGTAAGCATCATGGAGTGCTCAAGCATGAATACTGATACTAAACCACAGATAGGGCACAGAGCGGGAGAGACTCAAATGCGTGGCATTGTGGCGGCAGGACGTGTTATGGCTGCATTGGTTTCTCTGGCATTTCTGGTAACAGGTGTGGCTAATGCAGATCCATTGCTGCTGGATGATGTCAGTCACAGCTCTTTGCCCGGCGATCGTGTACAGATACGATTCGAGTTATCGGCAGATGCCCCTGAGGCGACTGCATTTACCACAGATAATCCTGCACGCATTGCTATTGATTTGCCAGGCGTGGCTCTGGGTGATGTGCGGAAGAGTCAGAATATCGGGCTTGGTGTTGTGCGCGGTGTGCAGACTATTGAAGCAGGTGGCCGCAGCAGGGTTGTAATCAATCTGGTGCGTTTGGTGCCCTATCAGATCAAGTCAGATGGCAATGCGGTTGTAATAATCATAGGTGCGGGCGATGAAGCTATAGCCACAGCCAATGATTCATCTTCGTCAACAGAAAAAATATCGAAAAAACCGGCTGGCAACAAGCAGCTGAACAATGTTGATTTTCGCCGTGGTGAACATGGCGAGGGTCGCGTGATTGTTGATCTGTCCAGCTCCTCTATAGTGGCAGATATTAGTGAGGAGGCCGGCAAGGTGGTGGTTGAATTTTTATCTACCACACTACCAGAGCAACTGGAGCGCCGCTTGAATGTGCTGGATTTTGCCACGCCTGTAGCGACTATTGATACATTTACCCGTGGCAATAATGCACGCATGGAGATCGCCGCAACTGGCAAATATCAGCACCTGGCCTACCAGTCAGGTCGAACCCTGGTAATTGAAGTGCTGCCAGTGTCTTTGGCTGATGCGGAGGCGGTGAAAAAAGAGAAAGAACAATATGTCGGTGAGAAGCTATCGCTTATTTTTCAGGATATCGAGGTCCGCGCGGTATTGCAGTTGCTGGCAGATTTTACCGGCATGAATCTGGTTACCAGCGATAGCGTTGGTGGCAATATTACTTTGCGGCTGAAAAATGTGCCCTGGGATCAGGCGCTGGATATCATCCTCAAGGCGCGTGGGCTAGGCATACGTCAGACGGGCAATATAATGATGGTGGCACCAAATGACGAGCTGTCAGCTCGTGAAAAGGTTGAGCTTGAGGCGCAGCAACAATTGCGTGAATTGGCGCCGCTTTATAATGACAATATTCAGATCAATTATGCCAAGGCCGGCGAGCTGGCTGCATTGATAAAGTCGGAGGATAACTCGCTACTGTCTGAGCGCGGCAGTATCACGATAGATGAACGCACCAACATGCTTCTGCTCAAGGATACGGCCGAGAATCTGCAGGCAATTCGTAAGCTGGTCAAGGAGCTGGATATTGCAGTGCGACAGGTTATGATCGACTCGCGCATCGTTCTGGCCAAGGATGATTTCAATAAGGAACTGGGCGCCCGTTTTGGCGTGACTGATATAAGTAACAACAACCCGCTCAAAACGCCGAGCTCAACTATTACCTCCGGTAACCTTGGTGCCACAACACAAATTATTGATGGTGGTGGTGGGGCACCGAGCGATCGCTACAACGTCAATCTGCCGGTTTCAAATATGGCCACTGGCGCAGCAGGGACAATCGGTCTGGCACTTGCCCGCCTGCCTTTGGGCACCCTGGTTGAGCTTGAATTATCAGCCGCGCAGGCTGAAGGCAAGAGTGAGGTGGTTTCCAGCCCGCGAGTGATTACTTCCAATCAAAAGGAAGCGATTATTGAGCAGGGCGTGGAGATCCCATATCAATCTTCTTCCGGCAACACGGGTACGACAGTTAATTTCAAAAAAGCAGTGCTGCGTCTGAAGGTGACGCCGCAGATAACACCGGACGACCGCATTATCATGGATCTGCAGGTCAATAAGGATAGTCCTGATTATGCGCGTGCTGTATTGGGCCAGCCGCCCATCAATACCCAAAATGTTACTACTCAGGTACTGGTGGATAATGGTGAGACTATCGTGCTTGGTGGCGTTTATGAGCAGTCCAAGCAAAATAGCGTTAACCGTGTCCCGTTTTTTTCTGATATACCATTGCTTGGCGTGTTGTTCCGTAATACATACAACTCAGATGAAAAATCAGAACTACTGATCTTTGTCACGCCAAAAATTGTTAAAGACTCAATGTCCATTAATTGATGGTATGAATCCAGCCGATAGTCACTGCGCCATCACCCGCACACCATGGTGAAATATCTGGCGCAAGACTTGAGCATGGCTGCAATGGAAAGACAGTAGGAAGCATTGGTAAGCGTGGTGTCATTTACTTGTGTGTAAAAAGTAAGTGAAAAAACTAAAATAAATCATATACGGTTGACTACACCTGACGGAGACATTGGTGATGTATACGAAGACATTGAAGACATGTTGCTCGCTGTTGCTGGTGATGATAATGACAGCTTGCGGCGATACACTGGATGAGAGCGGTAGTGGGGGTGATAAAAATCAAGTCTATACCCTAAAACTGGAATCGGGCCTGACTTCAATTTCCGCAGGAGGCTGGACAGAAATTATTGCTAATATAATAGATGGAAATGGCAATGGATTCATCGCTCAAGAGGTGGATATCACCTTCAATTCCACTTGCGTTGTGAATGGGAAGGCCTTGCTGGACAGCCCGGTAACCAGTGTCACAGGTACCGCTATCTCCACCTACGAGGCAAAGGGCTGCGAGGGAGACGACGTAATTGTTGCGCGCGCCAGTTGGGAGGAAGAAGACATAACAGGGAATACGACGGTGGCAATCTCAGTAAGTGGAACCATTACAATAAACGTGGCGCCAAGCACCATGGGTGCGATTACCTTTGTGGACTCAACTCCGAGCATGATCGGCATCAAAGGTGCAGGCTTGCCAGAGTCGGCCAGAGTAACTTTCAGGGTATCGGATATCTCTGGTGGTCCGCTTGCGCGGCAAGTAGTGGATTTCAGTCTTAATTCGGATAAAGGCGGTGTTAGCTTGGCCAACGTCGAGGGTACAACTAATCAAAACGGCGAGGTAAGTGTTGTCGTGAATGCCGGCACGATAGCGGCAACTGTGCGGGTGACCGCGGCATTGCGCAGCAATCCCGCCATTAAGACCCAATCACGTGGTTTAGCGATCTCTACCGGCGTAGCAGAGCAGGATAGATTCTCTTTATCCGCTGACATACTAAACCCTGAGGCATTCAATTATGATGGTACTGAAGTTTTTTTGACTGTGCGTGCAGCTGATCGTGCCGGCAATCCAGTACCGGATAATTCAACTGTGTATTTTACCGCTGAGGGAGGTCATGTGGAACCATCCTGCGAGACGGAAAATGGTGTCTGTTCTGTTGCCTGGCGAAGCGCCAATCCGCGCCCTGCAGATGGCCGCGCTACTGTGCTGGCGGTGATGGATGGTGAAGAAAGCTTTAATGATTTCAATGCAAATGGCTACTTTGATCCAGGCGAGTCATTTGTAGATCTGCCTGATGCCTGGCGCGATGATAATGAAAATGGTCGTTATGATGCAGGTATCGAAGAATTCCGCGATTATGATAATACTGGCGTTTTTTCAGAAGGCGACGGGTGCTTCACTGGAGTCTTGCGCAACTATCAGCCAGGAGACGCGTGCTATAACAGGGCAAAATCCATCGAGGTCAGAGAGAACCTGGTGCTGGTAATGTCCGGTTCTTATGCGGATATTATAACTCCTCGCGGCGGATTTTCCTCATGTGCTGGCAGTGTGAGTAGTGATCTATTTACCATAAAAGACGCACGTTCAAACCCAATGCCAGCGGGTACTAAAATAGGAATTACGGTAAGCTTCGGTGAATTGGTAACACCGGAAGAATATATTGTATTTAGTACCAACAACAAGAGCATTGAAACCCTGCGATATAGTGTTGCCTGGAAAGGAACCAAAGATCTTGATCCTGGTGAAACTGAAGCTGGGGCCATGACAATTACCGTAACTACCCCGAATGGAAATCAGACGGTCAAAACACTGCCTCTATCGCATGCGGAAGGGGCTGCTTGCGCTTTTAGCCCAGGACCATAATGCTTTACAGATTTGACATCACCCTGTAATAACAGGGTGATGTCTTGAAGCAGGCTATGACATGAGCAAGTAAAGCGGATAGACTTGGCGCATACATCAGTCAATACTGGTTAATAGGCTAGCCAGTATCCGACAGAACATCTCATGATCCAGGTTCGAGTTACTTTTCATATGCTATCCGCGCAATCCAGAGCAACAAACAACCTCTTTCTTGTCGGCCCCATGGGATCAGGCAAGACCACGATTGGTCGCCAGTTAGCCAACATCTTGCGCCTGGACTTCAATGATAGTGATCATGAGATCGTGCGTCGGACTGGCGCGAGTATTCCGCTAATCTTTGATATCGAAGGTGAGGAAGGTTTTCGCCAACGTGAAAGCGAGGTTATTGCCGAACTTACCCAGTCCTCGGGCCTGGTTTTGGCAACCGGTGGTGGCGCTGTGTTGCGGGAAGAAAACCGTCGGCATCTGCGTGAGCGCGGGGTGGTGATCTACCTCTTTGCCTCGATAGAGCAATTATTGCGGCGCACATCGCGCGATCGCAATCGTCCTTTACTACAGACATCAGACCCACGAGCCAAGCTGGAAGAATTGATGCAATTGCGTGATCCTTTATATCGTGAGGTTGCAGACATGATTTTGTATACCGATGATCGTTCAGTGCGTAGCGTTGTGAAAGAAATTCTTATCCGGTTGGAAGAGATGGACAGCTCGCACAAAACTAATACAAATACGGTAAAATAGTTCATTTCACTTGTCTGTGGTAGATAAATTGATATCGATCTTTCTATAAATCGTCTTATTATCAGTGCCAGCATACAGGCTCATCTTATGCGCCAGGCCCAGCTCGTGATAACCATGTCCGTAAAGGTAGTAACTGTCGACGTCTAGCCATATTCTGTAAAAACCCTACTTATGATAATCAACAGCTAATTGATTTTAGAATTGTTATAATGTCAGATCGATTTGATTTTGCGTGAGATTGCTGATGACTTCCTGTCTGAAAAGAAAACACGATTTAAGCATGGCAGAGGACGATATGTCCGTGCATGATTTGGACGCGGCTGTTTTGTTGTCTGACTTGAAACGACATTTCTTTCATACTTTGGGACGCGATAAGTATTGTAGTGTCCCGCATTATGCATATCAGGCCTTGGCCTTGGCGATCCGCGATCGTCTGATGGCGCGCTGGAAGAAGACGACATATGCCTATATTGAACAGCGTAGTCGCCGTGTGCATTATCTTTCTCTTGAATACTTGATGGGGAGAGCTTTGAGTAATGCAGCGCTAAATTTAGGTATAGAAGACACGACAAAAGGCGTTTTGCACGAAGTTGGTCTGGTCATGGAAGAGCTGGCTGGTTGCGAGCGCGATGCAGGACTTGGCAATGGTGGCCTCGGACGTCTTGCCGCCTGTTTCCTTGATTCATGCGCCACCATGCAGCTGCCTGTCTTTGGCTATGGTCTGCGTTATGAATACGGCCTGTTCCGCCAGGAGATTCAGAATGGCCACCAGGTCGAGGAGCCGGACCATTGGTTGCGTAACCACCATATCTGGGAGCTTGAGCGGCCAGAATATACTCGACAGATCAAATTTGGCGGGCAAACAGAAACCTGGACTGATGACAGTGGCAAGCTACAGGTGCGCTGGATAAATACACAGGATGTATTGGCTGTTCCCTATGATGTGCCGATACCTGGCTACCAAAACGGTACGGTAAACACGCTGCGACTGTGGAAGTCAGTGGCTACGGATGAATTTGATCTTGGTGAGTTCAATGCTGGCTCATATACCGAATCCATGCGGGCAAAGAATGACGCAGAGCACATCACCATGGTGCTTTATCCTAATGATGCATCGGAGAATGGCAAGGAGTTGCGCTTGCGGCAGCAGTATTTGCTCGTGTCAGCCTCCTTGCAAGATATTCTGCGCTGTTGGGTTAGGTTCTATGGTCAGGATTTCAGCCTGTTTGCCGAGAAGAATTGTTTTCAGCTCAACGATACGCATCCGGCAATCGCAGTGGCGGAGCTCATGCGGTTGCTGATGGATGAGCATGGGATGGAGTGGGAGGAGGCCTGGGCGATTACTACAAAAACCATGGCCTATACCAACCATACGTTATTGCCAGAGGCCCTGGAGAAATGGCCGGTGCGTTTATTCAGGCGTTTGTTGCCTCGTCTGCTCGATATTATTTTTGAAATTAATGCATGTTTTTTAAGGCAGGTAACAAGGTACTGGCCTGGTGATGCAGATCGCATGGCGCGCATGTCGATCATTGAGGAAGGCCATGATCCAATGGTGCGCATGGCATATCTTGCTATTGTAGGTAGTTTTTCTGTCAATGGTGTAGCTGCGCTGCACTCAAAACTGTTGGCGGAAGGATTGTTCCGCGATTTTTATGAGCTCTGGCCAGAGAAATTCAACAACAAGACCAATGGTGTTACCCAGCGGCGCTGGCTGGCTGCCTGCAATCCTGAGTTGCGTGGTCTGTTGGTAGATCTTATCGGCGCAGAGTGGATCACAGACCTGACACAATTACGCAAATTGTTACCCATGGCCGATGATCAACTGATTCAGGAACGCTGGCGGCAGATGAAGTTTGCCAATAAAGTACGCTTGGCAGCATTGATACAGGAAGACTGTGGGGTGAATTTTGATCTGGACATGATGTTTGATGTGCAGGTCAAGCGCATCCATGAATACAAACGCCAGCTGTTGCTGGTGCTACATGTCATTCATCTCTACGATCGAATCAAGCGTGGCGATACGCAGGACTGGACACCACGAGCTGTCCTCGTAGGTGGCAAGGCCGCGCCAAGTTATGCGATGGCTAAACGCATTATTAAGTTGATCAATAACGTCGCTGATGTCATCAACAATGATCCGGCTACAGAGGGTCTGCTGCGTCTTGCTTTCCTGCCTGACTATCGCGTGTCTGCGATGGAGATTATTTGCCCAGGTACTGATTTATCTGAACAAATTTCAACGGCAGGCAAGGAGGCTTCAGGTACCGGTAACATGAAATTCATGATGAACGGCGCCATGACTATCGGCACACTTGATGGAGCCAATATTGAAATCCGCGAAGAAGCTGGTGCAGAGAATTTTTTCCAGTTTGGTCTGACGGCGGCTGAGGTGGAAGATATGCGCAAGGCATATGATCCTAACGCCATCATCGCAGCAGATAAAGATTTGCAGCGCGCCATGCAACGCCTGGAAACTAATGATTTCAGTGTGGATGAGTCAGGCTTATTCGACCCTATAGTGCAGGCGATCCGCAGTCCTCACGATCCATGGTTGGTAGCGGCAGATTTCTGTGATTATGTCGCTGTGCAGAAAACTGTAGCAGAGACTTATCGTAATCAAGAACAGTGGACGCGTATGAGCATTATCAATACTGCAACTAGTGGCAAATTCTCCTCTGATCGAACTATAGGCGAGTATGCCGAGGATATATGGAAATTAAAGCCTGTCGCGGCCGAGCCAGTTGTCAGTGGTGACTGATTACATGTCGGCGTGACATGCTGATGTACAAGGGGTGTGCGCCTTGCACATCAGCACCAGCCCTAAAACTTTAGCCAGGCCGCATATATTTCACCAGAGTTTCTTCTCATGCCTTGAAGAAATATGCAATTTGGCTCCGTAGAGTGCGTCATGTGCACTGTATTCTTATTTATATATTTATTATCAGTCTGCTCGGTCGTCGCGGGATTTGCCTTCATTGACCTTGAGTTGTCGGCCATGAAATTCCATGCCATCCAGTGCCTTGATGGCTGCTTGAGCGGCATTTGCCCCCATTTCCACAAAGCCAAAGCCACGCGGGCGGCGAGTCATGCGATCGGCCATGATGCGGACGGAGTGAACGGTGCCGTACTGACTGAACAGTTCTGCTAAATCCTCTCTGGAGGCTCGATAGGCCAGATTACCAACAAAAACCGAGCAAGTGTCGTCTTGACTGTCTGCGGTAATTTCTTTTGTATTTTCAATACGCAAATTGGCCAGCAAGACTGCAATTAGTGCACCAGCGCCTGTACCAAAGGCGAATGCTGTTTGGCTGGAGAGTTCTGCTTGCAACAGCGGGAAGAGAAAATAGCTCAAGACAGCAAGAATGGGGGCAATTATCAAGGCACGGATATAGATAGAAGATGAGTGAAGATAAATTTTCATGATAGTAAGAACCTTTTATTTTATAAAATAGAGTCTACCCAGAGGGGCAATGGCTATGAAATGAGTCAGGCCATGAATTTTGTGGCGGTTATATTGGCATGACCAGTACATCATACCATTCCATAATGGTGATATAACGAGAACGTGAACTGCCGACATGGATGTGTTCAAGGCGTACCTGATTTCAAGGACTTAAAACGTGGATTAGTAAGCGTGAGGTTACCCTGAAATCATCGAGTAATTTTTTCTTGTAGGTGATGAGTGATGAGTGCAGGCAAACGGCTATTGCAGATCGTTGAATTGGGTGGCTACCCCAATTTTGTGCCTTTATTTCGTTCCCTGGGATATGAAGTGGAAGTGGTTACTTCAGGGCGCAAGGCAATAAGTTTTTTGAAGGCTCACCGTCCGGCAGCTGTTGTAGCAGAATTCAATTACATACCTGATTTTCGTGATCGCACCGGTTGGCTGGAGTCGGTATTGGCCACATTGCAGGCCATGCCGGATACTCAGATGGTGGTTTTTTATCAGCCGACAGAGCAGGAGCAGTTTGCTAGCTTGTGCCAGCGTTTCTCTCATTTCACTGCTTTGCCACAGCCGATCGACTCAGCCGCCCTGGAGGCCGCACTTAGTTTAGGAAGCGCTGAATAATTACCTGCGTTGTCAGGGCGGTGTTAAAAAACGACTCAAAATGCTCATTTACACGTGTAAACTGCGCTTTTTCGCCGTTTTTTGCCTAGCCCTGACTGCCTCGCCAACATTATTCAGTGCATCCCTAATCTTGATATTTCATTCGCGTGGTAATAATGCCCGGCGCAGCTCGGCTGTATTTTTATGGATGCTGTGGCAACGTCCACAGGTGTATGCACCAAGAACACCAAGCGCCTCATCTGTTTGCTGTGTGTCGTTCTGCGATAAGCCATCGTTTAGCTTACTTAGTGCCTGTTGCGCCATGGCACCAAAGATGCGTTCTCGTGGTGCTTTATCTTCCTTGTGACAGGTAGTACAGCTGGTCGAGAGATCTTTGGTGGCGGCGATGAAGCCATTACCGGACTCCTGGGCAATTTTGTGACGTTGATCCTGCTGCGCGATCTTGATGCGGTTCATCAGCATGCCCATACGTTCCATGTGTTTTGGATAGGGAATTTCCTCCAACGTTTCGCTGCTTTCTACAGTCACGTCACGATAATCCGGTATGCGGTATATGAGTGTCACCATGGCACGGTTTTCGTTATGACAAGAACGACAAGTAGTGCCTAGCCGATGGAGCGCACTGTTCACTCCATTTTGATCGCCTTGTTTGGCAGCTGTCACCAGGTTGTCTGCTTGAGTTTCTTCAATTTCATCGCTCCATTCAGGCACCATTTTTGCGAGCTGTTTATAGCTCTTGGCAAAACGTTCAGCCCATTGAACAGTGAGCTTGTCATCGCCAAGGGCGTTGTATTCGCCCACCGCCTGCATGGCGCGCCGTAATGAGAACATGGTGTGCAGCCATACCTGACGCTTATTGGCTGGCGGATACCATTGCGCCAGTGAGTCCGGTGGCAGGGATAGTTGGCGTGTCTGTTCTTGTGCCATGGCCGTGGTGGAGAAAAGCAGGCAGGCGAGGATCAGTGATGAACGTAGTTGGTACATGACGGCTCCTGTTGCTGCTGATTAATATATAGCAGAATTTAGCGCGGTAGATACAATATCATGACGAGGCAGAAGAGCGTGACCAGGACAAAGAAGATCAAAAAACGTCGTCGGCGCAGTGAGCTTTTTTCTGTGGGTTGAAAATGTGAAGTGGCCTGGCAATTAGGACAGTTGTCCTGCTCTATCGGCACATCGCCACCACAGTAGAGACACTTAACTTTGCTCATTCCGCATTGCCCGGCAGAAGCCGCAGAATGATTGTGTCTGGCTCCGGTGAGTCAGGATCAACGACAAGCTGTATATTGATACGCGATTCACTGTGCTTTGTCTGATTCATTATTCTCTTGTGGCGAGCAATTGGTTCACTGTTTCAGGTGTCATATCCAGACCCGCCCCCAGCCCGGGGTTGATGGTCAGTCCAAGGCCTGCCCCCATTTTTTCCAGCACCCATGTGAACTCTGCCAATAAACCACCTTCATAGCCAGGGTAGTCCTTAGTGAAGAATTTGGCTCGCTCTGGGCTGGTGAACAAGACGATGATATCAAAGCCTTCGCCACTATCAACAGTCAATGGGTTAGCGCTTTGCGAGGTTTGCAGGCCACCGATGGCATGCTTTTCATAAATGGGCATGAATACCTGTGAAGAGAGCAGGGCATGCATGAACTCTTCTTCGCCAAGGCGTCCTTCCTGGGCTGCCAGCAGTTGTTGTTCGAGATCATTTTGAGGGGTGAATGTTTGGCTCATGAGTCTGCCTTGGTGGTGAAATTGAGTTGAATTATCTGGGTCAAGATTGAGCTATTGCCGCCTGGATGGCAAGGTCTGTTGAGTTCATGTAGAAAATTCTATCAGCGGTACCGTCATTTCCGCATAGCTGATCCCGCCATGTACACCCAGGTGATGAAAAGGTTTTTCATGGGCCAGACGATCGCGCAGGATATTGTTTTCACGCATCAGCAGGACATAATCGCCAATCCTTTCCTGTAGACGTGGGTGAGGTTGGCCGAGGCCAAACCAGCCTTCAGCAATAAGCTCTGCGCTATTCACTACCTCGCATTGCGCTGATAATTCTTTATTCACATAATCAAGAAAATTGGCTTCCTGGCCGTGGCGCAGGTAGCAATATACAGCCCGTGACTCGCCACAGAGTGGTATGGCCAGCGTGGACTCCAAAGCGGGATGTTCGCTCAGTTGCAGGGTGTGTTGCTTGTCAGTATCAATGAAGCCGTGATCGGCGCTGACCAGTAATAAGGCACCGCTACCTTGCAGGGCGGCACAAGCAGCAGCAAAAGCGCTGTCAAGCGCAAGGAAGTGTTCACGTACCTGGTTTGAATAGCTGCCATATTGATGGGCAAGACCATCCAGCTCGCTCCAGTAGGCATAAAGATATTGTGGTAGTCCATTGGCTAAGGCGTTTACTAACTGCAGAAAAAAATCATCCATATCTTGATAGCCAAGTCGCCGGGTCGAGCCAGACAGCGCACGGTTGTAATCACTATCGATAAGCCACTTTGGGCTGAGCAAGCTGGTGCGTATATTGGCTTGTGCATGCCAGGGATCGGCGCCAATAAATTGCCGAGGATTCCAGCCAGCAGCACTATAGGCCACGCCGCCATGTCGCGGCATGAAAGGCAAGATGGTTGCCACGCTGCCCAGCTCACGCAACCACATGTGCCAGCCAGTGATGGCGTGTTGTTGTGGGGCTACGGCAGTGGCCAGGCTGGTTATGCCGCTGGCGGTGGTGGATGGGAATACCGAGCTTAATGTGGCAGTTCTGGCGCGCGCCAGGTGGCTGTCAGGGTATTGCTCCAGCATGTTGGCGCCCAGACCATCGATGAGCAGCAGGGCCACTGGGCGCTGGCGTAATTTTTCTGCTGGTAGTTCGGCCAGGGGAGAATAAGCCGTTTTCTCTGCCCCCCAGGCGCTGGCGAGGCTGGCTGCCAGGTTGACTATGCCGCGTTCGTAGTTTGGTTTCATATGTTTGTTGGTGTGAGTCCGCTCTCTGCGGTAAAATAGTCAGCTTTCTTTTATCCCTTCATCTTCGGTAATTTCTTTGTGATTGAAAATTTACGCAACATCGCGATCATCGCCCACGTCGATCATGGCAAGACTACGCTTGTCGACAAACTCTTGCAGCAGTCCGGCACCTTCAACTCCCGTAGTAATCCGGGCGAACGGGTGATGGACTCCGGTGATCTGGAACAAGAGCGCGGCATCACCATTCTAGCCAAGAATACTGCCATTGATTGGCAGGATTATCACATCAATATCGTCGATACCCCAGGACATGCTGATTTTGGTGGCGAGGTTGAGCGTGTCTTGTCGATGGTGGATTCAGTGCTGTTGCTGGTGGATGCCATGGACGGGCCGATGCCGCAGACTCGCTTTGTAACACAAAAGGCCTTCGCACGCGGCCTGAGGCCGATTGTCGTAATTAACAAAGTGGATCGCCCTGGCGCACGGCCGGACTGGGTGCTGGATCAGACATTCGATCTGTTTGACCGACTTGGCGCCACTGATGAACAACTGGATTTCCCAGTAGTCTACGCCTCTGGCCTGCATGGTTATGCTGGGCTTGATGCCGATGTGCGCAGTGGCGATATGACGCCGCTGTTTGAGGCTATCGTAAAGCATGTCGCGCCACCTGAGGTCGATGTGGTGGGGCCGTTCCAGATGCAGGTTTCCCAGCTTGATTACAATAGTTATATCGGTGTCATTGGTATTGGTCGTATCCAGCGAGGTTCGATTAAGTCGAATTCGCCGGTTACCCTGGTTGATCGTGAAGGTAAGCGACGCAATGCGCGCTTGCTGCAAATCCTTGGCTTTCATGGCCTGGATCGAGTTGAAGTAGCACAGGCGCAGGCCGGTGAAATCATCGCATTTACCGGTATCGATGAGCTGAATATCTCCGACACTCTTTGTGATCCCAAGGCCGTGGAGGCATTGCCGCCATTGGTGGTGGATGAGCCAACCGTGAGCATGACTTTCCAGGTGAATAATTCCCCCTTTGCTGGCAAGGAAGGTAAATTTGTTACCAGCAGGCAGATTTATGAGCGCCTGCAGCGTGAGCTGATCCACAACGTTGCCTTGCGCGTGGCCGAGACTGGTGACCCTGACAAGTTTCGCGTCTCTGGTCGTGGTGAGATGCATTTGGGTGTCCTTATTGAAAATATGCGTCGTGAAGGCTACGAGCTGGGGGTATCGCGCCCAGAGGTCATCGTGCGTGAGGTAAATGGAGAGAAGCATGAGCCTTTCGAGCAGCTTACCGTGGATGTGGAGGAGCAGCATCAAGGCACAGTCATGCAAAAGCTGGGTGAGCGCGGCGGTGAGTTGAAAAATATGCAGCCTGATGGCAAGGGCAGGGTACGCCTTGACTATATTATTCCAGCGCGTGGCTTGATTGGGTTTCGTAACGAATTCATGACTGCAACTCAGGGATTGGGTCTGATTTATAGTGTGTTTGATCATTATGGTGCCGTGAAAAAAGGTGACTACGGTCGTAGGATCAATGGTGTCTTGATTGCCAATGGTGCTGGCAAGGCTCTGGCCTATGCACTGTTCACTCTGCAGGAACGTGGTCGCCTGTTTATTGGTCACGCCGAGGAAGTTTATGAGGGCATGATCATTGGGATTCACTCACGCGATAATGATTTGGTAGTCAATCCACTCAAGGGTAAACAGCTAACCAATATTCGTGCAGCAGGCACGGATGAAAATCTGCTGTTAGTCACACCAATCCGTATGTCGCTGGAGCAGGCACTGGAATTCATCGACGATGATGAGCTGGTGGAGGTTACGCCCAAGTCCATACGCCTGCGCAAGAAAATACTCACTGAAAATGAGCGCAAACGTGCCGGGCGAGCCAGTAATCAAGGCTGATAATATTCAGGTCTGATTTTAGTCGACAACGCGCCGCTCTACCGAATGCTGAGTTGAGCTGACGGATATCGTGCCTCCCTTCACAATGGTTTTCTGTTAGGGGAGTGTTTTTGACAGGCGAAAAAAACCCCGGCGAGCCGGGGTTTTGTCCTTTTATTATCCTTGTCCGGAAAGAGAGCTGGGTGATCGTCCTGATCTTGCTTCGTTTTCGGTAACCCGCCATCCTGGCAGGTATTGATATTCCGTATCCTCGCATCCTTGTGATACCCCGCATCCTTGCAGGATCAAGATTGATTATGGCAAAAAACTGCAAGATGGGAAGTCGGCTACTTGCTGTAGCCAATGTAAGCATTTTCTTACATTTATATACGTTTTGTGTGTGATTAATGTCGGCGCTGCAGAATCCTGGTGGTTGATAAATAATAGCCATCACCCACATGCAACGAAGCTGTATGTGGGTGATATACCTTTATCTCATACCTTTATCCCATACCTTGATGAAACATGCGGGTTAGAATGATATTTCATCCATAGAAATTGGGGGGATCATGCAGGTCCTTTATCCTGAATTATTAGCTTATGTGACCCACACTTTGGCAGTCGAGCCGCCGCACAAGCTGTATGTCGAGGAATGTGGTAATCCAGCCGGTCTTCCGGTGCTTTTTGTCCATGGTGGCCCGGGGGCTGGGTGCGAGGATTATCATCGGCGTTTTTTTGATCCACAACGCTATCGCATTATTTTGTTTGATCAGCGCGGGTGTGGTCGTTCCACGCCGCATGCATCGTTGGAGAACAATACTACCCAGGCTCTGGTGGCCGATATGGAGCATATACGTCAGCATCTTGGTATTGATAGCTGGGTATTGTTTGGTGGTTCCTGGGGTTCTACGCTGAGCCTGGTTTATGCCGAAACTCATCCTGAGCGGGTGGCGGGCCTTATCCTGCGAGGGATCTTCTTATGTCGACCACATGAGATAAACTGGTTTTATCAACAGGGTGCTAGTCGACTGTTTCCCGATCTGTGGAAGTCCTTTCTCGCGCCAATCCCGCAAGCCGAGCACGATGATCTGTTGTCTGCCTATTACACCCGCCTTACTGGCTCTAATGAGTTGGAGCGTATGGCAGCTGCCAAGGCCTGGTCATTATGGGAGGGGGGTACCGCGACCTTGCGCCCCAGTGAAGCGGTGATTGAGCATTTCGGCAACCCCTATACCGCACTCAGCCTGGCGCGTATCGAGGCGCACTATTTCAAGCACAATAGTTTTCTGCAAGATAATCAGATCCTCGCCGATGCCCATCGTTTGCACGATATCCCAGGCACCATTGTGCATGGTCGTTATGATGTGATTTGCCCGCTGGAAAACGCCTGGGAACTGTATAAGGCATGGCCTGAGGCGAAGCTTGTCATTGTGCCTGATGCTGGCCACTCCGCCAGTGAGCCTGGCATCACGGCAGCCTTGTTGCAGGCCACAGATGCCATGGCAGAGCAGTTGGAGATTGCAAGGTGATAGGTTTGTTACAACGCGTCAGTCAGGCGCAGGTCACTGTGGCAGGCAAGCAGATTGGCTGCATTGAACGCGGCTTGCTGGTGCTGGTGGGGATGGAGCGAGAGGACACTGAAACCAAGGCCGAACGTTTATTGGAGCGAATACTTACTTACCGTGTATTCCCTGATGCAAATGACCGCATGAATTTGAGTCTGCGTGATATCGGTGGTGGATTATTGTTGGTGCCGCAGTTTACTTTGGCGGCAGACACGCGTAGTGGAACCAGACCTGGTTTCAGCACCGCAGCGGCGCCTGAGCTTGGCTTGCAGCTATTTGATTATCTGTTGCAGCGCGCCTGGGAGTCGCATTGTTGTGTGCAAAGCGGCCGCTTTGGTGCAGATATGCAGGTCAGCCTTATCAATGACGGGCCGGTAACATTTTGGCTGTCGGTTCCTTGAGAATCGTGCTAACGTCTCCTTGGAGATAAATTGAGAAAAGGCAATGTATTCATGCACCAATACAGTGTTTCGACTGAGATAGCTACCGCTGCCAAGTGGCCGCATGAGCTGTTCCTTATTAATTTGATCTTTAATCATATCTTGATGTTTGTCGCCTTCCTGACGGCTAGTTCCTTGCAAAAGTTGACTATCATTGTGCCAGTGGTCTCATTATTTATTTTGAGTTATATGCTATGGCGGGCGCGCAAATCCATGCAGATAGACCCATGGTTTGTGAAGTGCAATTGGCAACTGGCGGCGCGGCGCAGTCGGTTGTTCATCTTGGTAATACTGATTATGTTGGCAGTGATGCTGACGCTTTTTTTGATTTCTGGTGGAAATATGCGGCCACATCACTGGGCTTTCTTTGGCGTCGGGATCATGCCGACCATGCTCAGTGTGTTGGGTCTGGTCATTATGGAGTCAGACGCCCTGCATCAGGCGCGCTATGGCCGCATGCCCAAGTGGTTGTCAGAACGTTATCCTGAAGATTCTCTGCAACCAGAGCTTGAGCTTGGCCGATGAAGGAGCGTTATCTGGTACTGACTGTGCTGGTTGGGGTGTTGCTGGTCATAGTTGTGGCAATCTTCATCCCGGGCAGGGATGATCACCGCCAGGAATTATTGCCATGGGCAATTACCACGCATGCCGATGGTAGTAGCACGGCACTTGGCCTGCATCTTGGCCAGAGTACTTTCAGTGATGCTGAAGAGCTGTTTCAAACAGAGCTGGAGATGGTCTTGTTCAAGTCGCCGCAAGGGTGGCTGGTGGCCGAGGGTTATTTCGGCAATCTTGCTTTGAGTGGTTTCATCGCCAAGCTGGTTATAGAAGCGGCGCTAACAGAAGACGAGTTACAGTCAATGTTTGAGCGTGGCCTGCGAGTGGCTGCACTTGGAGATGGCAGTCGCAAGGTTACCCTGCATCCGGATGATATGGCGTATTTACGTGCCAGTCCCATCAGTAGTCTTACCTATCTGCCGCGCAGCAGACTTGATGGTGAACTGGTGGAAAAGCGCTTTGGTGTGCCTGCAGAGAAAATCGAAGAAAAATCTGGTGACACTGTGCATTGGCTCTACCCTGAACAGGGGCTTGATGTGGTGCTCAGCGCTAAGGGCAAATCTGTCTTGCAATATGTCGCACCGCGTGATTTTCCCCGTCTGGTGGCACCCTTGCGAGACTAATCAGTCATCATCAGCATCCGGCATACGCTGATCTTTGGTAATCTTTTTCCCTTCGTGCATTTGCGCAGGCAGGTTTGGATCATCGTCATCATGCAGGATGCGTTGGGCATCACCTTCCAGATCTTCATACTGACCAACCCGAATGGCCCAGATCAGGACAGCAACCAGGGCCAGACCGATAAAAATCATCGCAGGGATCAGGCTATAAATTACTTCCATGGCAAATACTCTATTTTTGTTCACCCAGTTCGCGGCGATCGGCAAACAAGGTGCGTATACGGGCAGCATTACCTATCACTAGCAAGGAGCTGATAGGCATGGCAATGGCGGCAAACAGCGGCGTTACGAGTGCCGCCATAGCAAGCGGCACGGTAACTGCATTATAACTTAGTGACATGGCAATGTTCTGTCGAATGGTGCGTAAGGTGCGTCGCGATAGGCGTGTAGCCAGATCGATCTTTTCCAGTTCATTACTGATCAGCACAATATCAGCGCTTTCCGCCGAGACCTCGGTGCCTGAGCCTATCGCTATGCCTACATTGGCGCGAATAAGTGCGGGTGCATCATTGATCCCATCTCCCACCATCGCCACTTGTTCACCTTGATGTTGTAGTTCGGCAATGACGCGATCCTTGTCCTCAGGCAAGACCTCGGCAATAACATCCATGCCGCCAAGCTGTTCTGCCACGGATTCGGCCACACGACGACGATCGCCAGAGAGCAATGTCATGCGGATACCTTGTGCGCGTAGTTTGTTTACGAGGATGCGCGCATCTGGACGCAGCTGGTCGGTAATTGAGATAAAACCTGCATATTGTTTGTTCAGCGCCGCATGAATACAGGTGACTCCGCGTTGTTCCAGATCTTCGATAGTCGTTTGCAGCGTAGTCGGTATAAATATATTATTTTGCCTCAGCCAGTTTTCATTGCCTAGCAGCACATTCATTCTAGCAACATTACCGCTGACACCAAGACCGGCAGTGCTGCAAAAATCAGTCATTGCAGGCGAGGCTGGCTCAAGCTCACGTTTACGCGCAGCGGCAACAATGGCGCGGGCTACTGGATGCTCGGAGTAACGCTCTACTGCGGCAGCATTCAGCAGCAAGACATTGGCATCGATATCTGCGACTGCATGGATGTTCTGCACGGCCATGCGGCCTTCTGTCAGTGAACCGGTTTTGTCGAAGACAAAGTGAGTGATGCCTGAAAGTGTTTCCAGCACGGCACCGTTTTTAATCAGAATGCCATGCCTGGCGGCAAGGCCGGAAGCCACAGCGATGGACATCGGCGTGGCCATGCCAAAGGCACATGGGCAGGTGATGATCATCACCGAACAGGCAGCCAGCAAGGCAATCTCAATATCGGAAAATGACCAGTAGATAAATGTCAGTGCACCTAGTAGCAAAGTAACGACAACAAACCAGGGCACGATGCGATCGGCGGTACATTGAATTGGCGCCTTGGATGCCTGGGCTTCCTCGACCAACTGAATGATACGACCAAGCGCTGTTTGCTTCAGGGTGGCACTGACCTTGAGGGTAAGCGCGCTGTTGAGATTTACCGTGCCAGCCGAGACCTTGTCACCTGGTTTTTTATTTACCGGCCTGGACTCACCCGACAGCATTGCCTCATCTACCGCGCTGAAACCTTCCACAACTGCGCCATCGACAGGGATACGATCACCTGCCTTCACCAACACAATGTCGGCAGATTTTACTGCACGGATAGGCATCAGCTGCTCTTCCCCATCACGCAGGACGACAGCACCACGTGGCTGTAGATCGAGCAGACGTTGAGTAGCTGACACGGCACGTCGTTTGGATATGGATTCAAGATGTCGGCCAATGAGGATGACAAACATGAAATTCACCACAGTATCCCAGTAAACCTCGCCTGTGGTGGATTGAGTTACCGTGATATAAAAAGAATACATATAGGTAATCGATGCACCCACTACAATTGGCAGATCCATAGTGAGGTGTTTGGTGCGCAGGCCGGTCCAGGCGCCCTTGAAGAACAGACCGCCCGAATAAAATAGCGTAGGTGTTGCCAGAATAAAGCCCAGCCAGTGAAATAAATTGCGGAACTCACCCTGATCTGCTCCGGTGTACAGAGCTATGGAGATCCACATCATATTCATCATCGCAAAGGCGGCGAAGGCCAGGCGAAACAAAAATGCGCGGTTTTGTTTTTTTAGTGCGCCTTCAGCCGCCTCAGGATCAAAAGGTACAGCGGCATAACCAATCTCCCCCAGGCTGCGTAATATTGTAGATAGCTGCAGACGACTGTTATCCCAGCGAACCAGCAGACGCCGACCAGACAGGTTGACGGAGGCCGAGACTATACCCGGCACAGCGGCAAGGCTACGCTCGATAAGCCAGACACAGGCAGCGCAATGGATCCCCACGACCAGCAAATTAATTTCTCGTACATCGCCGTGCTCGACGATGAACTCTTCTTGCACTTCATCCAAATCATACAAGGCAAGTTCTTGCGGTATTTCTGGAGGTGGCGCCAACAAACTGCCTTCTGGAGTGCGTTGGTAAAATCCCTCCAGTCCGGCAGCGTAGATGCTGCGGCAGACTTCACGACAGCCTATGCAGCAGAATGGGCGTTTTTCGCCAGCTATTTCGGCAGAGAAATCATCCTTTGGCGGGAGAGGAAGTCCGCAGTGGAAGCAGCCATTTTGCACACGATTACTGGTCATGAAAGCTCGCTGAGCTGAAACCCTTATGGTTGCTTACGGGTGACAGATAAAATTGATATTACGAGCGCAGCTGCACTGGCATGTTTTTATAAAATTACTTGTACACACTCGAAAAACCCAGGTGTGGCGGTGAGCAGGATAAAGCAGCCAGTGAGCTACGCTCGAGCTATATTTGAAAACTCAATCCTGCACCGAGATACGGTGCGCTAGCTCAAAAGACTTTTCATCACGCTTGATGTCGATGAGCAGATCCCAGAGTCCCTTTAGCTGAAATTCCACATTGGTTTGATAAATACCAGCGCCGATTTCCTCCAAAGGTAATTTGAAATCAGCCTTAACATCTGCAGGCCTAAAGGCATTCAAGATCACCTCTGCACCACGCAAGGGCTCACCAACATTATCAACGATAGCCACTCGATATGTCTGGGCAGCGCCGCGTTGGATATCCTCAGGCAATTCCAGCTTGGCCGACCAGCCCAGTGATTTGCGCTCACTGGCCCGTTGAATATAGTGTCGCTCGTTATATCGACCACGTTCATAGTAGTCCTTGGAGACCAGTCCCGGGTTGGTCGTGATGGCCAGGGTGATCATCGTGATGTTGACGATCAGCACCGTGGCTATAAGCGCCAGGGTACCCAATACCCATGGGTTACGCAGGGCACGTTTGTTTGACTGTGAAATCCATTTGTTGCTAGTTGAAACATTGGCACTTGGCATAATGCTTACCTATGGTGATACCAGCTTATAGTCGTGGGCCGATGAACATGCTGGTGTAGTCAGAATTCAGTGAGGCATCCTGCTCACTCTGGATGTGAAAAATTATCGGTGTACTTTCAGCCTTGAGATTATCGCGTGGTACACGCACAAACACCGTGTAGCTGGTGATGCGTCCCTTGTTGGCCAGCAGACTACCTTCGCCACCGCTAATCACCATATCCGGCAAACCATCAATGGTCATCTTTATCTGCTGATCCTCGGATGTTTTATTAAGGATCTTGACGTTGTATTTATTTTGAATAGTACCGTCACTTTGTTGCACAAACAGCGGCTGGCGCTCATGCAGAACCTTGACTTCCACACCGGATAGATTCAGCAGACCGTAGGTTATCCCCGCCAAGGCAAGCGTCAGGATCGCCGTATAAACCAGCACACGCGGACGTTTGCGCAGCTTGACTGTCGGCACTCCAGCAAGTTCATCCATGGAGGCGTAGCGAATAAGACCGTGGGGACGGCCAATTTTATCCATCACGGCATCACAGGCATCGAGACACAAGGCACAAGTGATACAGCCTTCCTGCTGGCCGTGGCGGATATCTATACCGGTAGGACAGACAGCAACACACTGTCCACAATCGATGCAATCCCCCTTGCCTTCATCAACCTGACCCTTGCGCAGCCTGCCACGAGGTTCGCCGCGATTAAAGTCATAGGCTGGCAATATGGTTTCCTTGTCGTACATGACACCCTGGATACGGGCATAAGGACACAGCCAGAAACAGACCTGCTCGCGCATGTGGCCGGCAAACAGATAGGTAAAGAAGGTAAATATGCCCACCGCAGCCCAGGCCACTGTCGAGACGCTCAGGGCGAAATAACTGCGCCACATCTCATAGGCATCATTGAACCACAAGGTAAAACTGATACCAGTCAGCACACTTATAAAGATCCAGATGGCATGTTTGACGGCTTTGATGCGGAATTTTCTGAAATCCCAGTTCGCCTCATCCAGTTTGCGGCGTTTTTGTGGCGGGCCTTCCAGCTTTTCCTCAATCCAGGTGAAAACATCGGTCCACACAGTCTGGAAACAGAAGTAGCCACAAAAGATACGGCCAGCGATTGACGTTACTACGGCAAGCAGGATGGCAAAGAACAACAGCACCAGGGACAGCATCCAGACATCCTGTGGCAGGATAGTGATGCCAAAAATATGAAATTGCCTGTTTGGGATATCGAATAAAATAGCTTGCCGATCACCCCAGCGGAAATAGGGGCCGATGAAGAAAGCCAGCCAGACAGCAGCGGCCGCCCATTTCAGCTTGCGGAAGCGTCCAGGCATGCGTTTGGCATGGATGGTTTCCTCACCGGTGTTGACATGCCAATGAGAAGCTTCTTCGTAGAGGTCATCTACATTTGCCGGGGTATTTACCTGGTTATTCACAGAAACCTCCTAAGCTGCAGCAAAGCTTGCTTGCGGCCATAAAATAATGGGCAAATACCCTGATGAAAGATATGTCTTTCAACAGGATACTGACGATTCTTACACTTGAATATATGGTCTGTAATTGAGAAATATCAAATCCTCAACATTGTTACTGGTTGCTAAGTAAAAAGGAAGTACTAGAGCCAGCTACCGCCATGATGGCTACAGTAAAATTTGTAGCAGAGCTTGAGGTGGGGGGTTGGGCTTTTGCCTGTAGAAGGTTGTGCGGGGGCGTTAGATAGCTGGTGTCTATCCTGCTGCTATCTGAACCGCCCCCGTCTTTGCCTGGCTATTGCAAGCCAATTACTTTTTGTCGTCATTCTTGTAAATAAGTTTGTAGCCCTTGATGATAAAGAAAATCATCATGCCCACCATAAAGGCTATAGAAAGATAAGATCCAATCGCTACCCAATCTGACATTTCAGAACCTCCATATTTTAGGTTTTAGTGGCCGCGCTTGCGCGCGGCCACGACACGGATTTATATAAGGTTAGTTGGCACCAAGCCTGGCGACATAGACCGCCAGTTTCTTTATTTCAGTTTCAGATATCTTGCCACCACCGAACCTGGGCATCTCGGCATTGCGGCTATTGGGATCGGACGGGTCATTTACACCGTGGGTAATGGTGTATTTGACAGATTCCACCGAGCCATCACCAAAACGCCAGATCTGGTCGGTCAGGTTGGGAGCACCCAGAACATGCATGCCCTTAGCATCCATACCGTGACAGGCAATACAGCCCTTTTCCAAGAACAATGGCGTGGACAAGGGATCACTATTGCTGATGGCAGTAGCTAGCTCATCAATTTCGGCCTCGTTCAGTTCCACCCCTGCCTTGGCCGGCATGATGCCGGTACGGCCATTGGTAATGGTGGCAACAATGTTGTCGATTTCACCACCGTATAGCCAGTCGTCGTCAACCAGATTGGGATAACCAGGGTTACCTTGACCACCGCCACCGTGGCAGGCAGCACAGTTATCACCAAACAACACTTTGGCAGAACGCACAACATACTGAGACAGCTCATCATCGGCCAGGATCGCTGCAGCGCTCATGCCAGGAAGTTTATCCTCGTATTTAGCACGCACCTGCTGAATGGCCTCTACATCGGACTTCATCTCGCCTATAGAGGTCCAGCCCATCAGTCCCTTGGTATAGCCACCAAACCAGGGCCACATCGGGTAGGCAATGCCGTATAAAACCACCAGGATCCAGCTGGCATGCAGGCCGATCATCCACCACCTTGGTGGCTGGTTTGCTAGCTCTGCCAGGTCGTCGTCCCACAGATGACCAGTGGTCTGTGCACCATATGGATTATTTTGCTCACTCATTTTTTTCCTCCGTCTCGAAACGGTCATCTTCGTCTATCGGAATGTGACGTTTTGCTTCCAGTTTGGTCTTGTTCCTGGGGTGGAGTACATACGCGAACAGGGCGATGAACAGCAGGAAGATCCCGACAGTTGTTATCAGGCCAACCCAGTCACTGCTGGTCATGGCCGCCCAGTCCGTGTGGAAGTACTCGCGCAGATCACTCACGGTAATCCACGCCCTTTTCGAACTTCACCATGGTTCCCAATACCTGCAAGTAGGCAACAATGGCCTGCATTTCACTCTTGCCGTTGATAGTAGTGGCAGAGGCAATGTCATCTTCGGTATAGGGCGCGCCCAAGGTCTTCAGTACACGCATGTGCTTGGCTATTTCAGTACCGTTGACCTTGTTTTTGTCCAACCATGGATAGTTGGGCATCACGGATTCAGGCACTACAGCACGTGGCGCACGAAGATGCTGGTAGTGCCAATCATCGGAGTATTTGCCACCGACACGAGCCAGATCCGGGCCGGTACGCTTGGAACCCCATTGGAAGGGATGGTCATACATCGACTCCGAGGCCAGTGAGTAGTGACCATAACGTTCTTTTTCGTCGCGGAATGGGCGGATCATTTGTGAATGACAGGTGTAGCAGCCTTCACGTATATAGATGGCGCGCCCAGCCACTTCCAGTGGAGTGTAGGGGCGGATACCATCGCCAGCCTGCCAACTAGCCAGGGGCTGGCCTTCCTTGCGCTCCCAGAGGATTTCCGGCTGCTGGTTGTGCTCCATGGTTTCATCGATGAAGAACAACGGCACGATCTCTACCAGCCCACCAATCGACAACACTATGGCAAGCGTCAGGAATAAGACAAAGACATTGCGCTCTATCTTGTCCTGAAATTTGGTTGAATGAATTTGGTCAGACATTTTTTTGTTCTCCTCCCAATTTAGGCCGTAGCGGCAGAAGTTGCGCTGCTGTGCTGACCTACGGACTGGCGTATCGTCATCACCACGTTATAGAGCATGACAACAGCACCGGCCCAGAAGATCATGCCGCCAATGGAGCGCAGGACGTAATAGGGGTGCATTGCGGCAACTGACTCTGCAAAAGTGTAGGTCAAGGTACCGAACTCGTCATAGTCACGCCACATAAGGCCCTGCATGATGCCGGAGACCCACATCGCCGTGATGTAAATAACGGTACCAATGGTGGCCATCCAGAAATGCAGATTGACCATGGCCGGTGAGTACATGCGGGTATTCCACAGCTTCTCGACCATGTGATAGAGCGCGCCTGAAGCCACCATAGCTACCCAACCAAGGGCACCGGAATGCACGTGACCTACAGTCCAGTCGGTGTAGTGTGACAATGCGTTAACGGTCTTTGCTGACATGACCGGACCTTCGAAGGTGGACATCGCATAGAAGGCCAGAGACATGATGAGGAAGCGCAGGATGTAGTCGGTACGCAGTTTGTCCCAGGCGCCTGAGAGGGTCATCATGCCGTTAATCGCACCACCCCAGGAAGGGATGATCATTGCCAGGGAAACGGCCGCACCCAGGGAACCGGTCCAGTCAGGCAAAGCGGTGTATTGCAGATGGTGCGCACCCAGCCAGACATAACCAAACATCAGTGCCCAGAAGTGGATCACAGACAGGCGGTAGGAGAATATCGGACGACCTGCCTGCTTGGGCACAAAGTAGTACATGATGCCAAGGAAGCCGGCGGTCAGGTAGAAGCCAACAGCATTATGCCCCCACCACCACTGAATCATCGCATCCTGTACACCGGAGAATATGGAGTAGGACTTGGTCAGGCTGACCGGGATGGCCATGCTGTTGACCACGTGCAGATAGGTGATCATCACCATCATACCGAGGAAAAACCAGTTGGAAACATAAATATGGCTGGTCTTGCGCTTGGCGATGGTCATGGCAAAGTTGAAACCATAAGACAGCCAGACTACGGCGATCATGATGTCAATTGGCCACTCCAACTCGGCATACTCCTTACTCTGGGTGATGCCCAGTGGCAGGGTGATTACGGCGAGCACGATAATGAGGTTCCAGCCCCAGAAGGTGAACCAAGCCATTTTGTCACTCCACAGCCTGGTGCCACAGGTACGCTGGACGGAGTAAAAGGCTGTTGCCATCAGCGTACAGCCGCCAAAGGCAAAGATGACTGCATTGGTGTGTAGTGGACGTAAGCGACCGAAGCTAAGTTCAGCCAAATCCAGGTTTAACGCTGGCCAGGCCAGTTCTGATGCCACGTACACGCCTACCAGCGTGCCGACGACTAGATAAATTACCGCCATGATGGTAAACCACCTGACGACCTCAAAGTTATACTTCTCCGTACTTGTCGCTGCCACGAGTTCTCTCCTCTGTGTGAGCCAAATGGTTGAATCAAGAACAACTCTTTAATTTAAGGGTCTTCTGCAAAGACTAATCACCTCGCCAGGGTTTGTCTTTGCAGAAGCTCCCTGGATTACTGCTTTCAAAACCAATCCATGGTTGATTTCTGTCTCCGGTCAGTAGCTACAGCCCACTTGCCAAAGTCTTTTACGAGTTTGGGTAAGTGGTTTGCATTTGGCCGTCCCCCTGCAACATCTAGCCACAATGCCTGGAGGTGTTGCTGCTATATTGTTTCGGTGCCTGAAGTCAGGGGATTAAAGATGTCGTTCGAACAAATTCCAAACAACACCCGTATCTTGCTTTCCCAGGCTTCTCTGTCAGATTACATTCAAATATAGACCACAAAAAGATAACAGAACATTGACATTTGTCAAACAATACACAATTTACTGCTAATTTGTGTGGTATTTTTATAACATTGATTTCAGAGTCTTTTTATCGGGAATTTTACTATGGTGTGTTGCGTAATGATTGTTGTACCCAGGAACGCCATACCATGGCCTTGAGGCGTTACCAGGCAGTAAGCTCTAGCGACAATACATGACGCGCTTTGTGGGAAGGGTTTTCTTGTTTGCATATTGCGGCACATTTGTAACTGTTCGTTATTCTATATATAGACAGAAATCGGTATGCTATATCCATCAAGATTATTGTTCGAGGAAGCATAGATGAGTAAGCGCAGGGCCACAGTCACACGAGAGACCCTGGAAAGTCAGATTGAAATCAGTCTCGATCTTGATGGTAGCGGGACTGGTCAGTTTGAGACTGGAGTTCCTTTTCTGGATCATATGCTCGATCAGGTGGCACGCCACGGCTTGATTGACCTGACCGTCAAGGCAAAGGGAGATTTGCACATCGATGCCCACCACACGGTAGAAGATATAGGAATTACCTTGGGGCAGGCCTTTGCGCGAGTCTTGGGTGATAAACAAGGGCTACGCCGCTATGGTCATGCCTATGTGCCGCTGGATGAGGCGCTGTCTCGCGTGGTAGTGGATTTTTCTGGCCGCCCTGGCCTTGAGTTCCATGTGGACTTCCCGCGTGCACGTATCGGCGAATTCGATGTCGATCTATTTGCCGAGTTTTTCCAGGGTTTCGTCAACCATGCCCAGGTGACCTTGCATGTTGACACCTTGCGCGGACGTAATGCCCATCACATCGCCGAGACCATCTTCAAGGCATTTGGCCGCGCACTACGTGCGGCGCTGGAAGCTGACTCACGCATGCAAGGCATCATGCCATCCACCAAGGGCACGCTGTAAATAATTAAATTTAACCCGAGCACCCCCTATGCAAACAGTTGCGGTTATCGATTACGGTATGGGTAATCTGCATTCCGTTGCGAAAGCACTGGGCCATGTTGCCGAGGGTCATCATCAAATTATAGTAAGCCATGATCCGGAACAGATACTGGCCGCCGACCGGGTGATTTTGCCTGGGGTTGGTGCTATCCGTGATTGTCTGGCGGGGATGACTAGTCATGGTGTGATTGATGTAATCCGTGAAGTGGTGCGGAGCAAACCTTTTCTTGGTATATGCGTGGGTATGCAGGCCTTGATAGAGTTTAGTGAAGAAAACGGCGGTACGCCATGTCTTGGGATTTTGCCTGGCCGAGTGAACTGTTTCTCCACACAAGCATATCAAGAAGGGATACGACTAAAGGTTCCACACATGGGCTGGAATCAGGTGCACCAGGAACATGGGCATCCCCTCTGGCAGGGCATCGCCCAAGATGAACGGTTTTATTTTGTCCATAGCTATCATGTGCAGTTGGGCGAGCCCAGTCAGTTGGCAGCGAGTTGTGAGTATGGGATCAAATTCGCTGCCGCCTTGAGACGGGAAAATATTTTTGCAGTACAGTTTCACCCAGAAAAGAGTCAGCGGGCTGGGCTGAAATTATTTGCCAATTTCCTGCGTTGGGATGGCCAAGATCCCTGCTGAAACCATAAAGAGGATGGTTCGATGTTACTCATACCAGCCATAGATCTTAAAGATGGCAAATGCGTGCGCCTCCGTCAGGGGCGGATGGAAGATACCACGGTATTTTCTGATGATCCGGTAGCGATGGCGGGACGCTGGGTCGAGGCAGGGGCACGACGCCTGCATTTGGTGGATCTCAATGGTGCCTTTGCCGGGCGGCCGATGAATCGCGATGTTGTACATGCGATCGCAGCGGCCTTTCCTGATCTGCCGATCCAGGTTGGTGGTGGTATTCGTGATGAGGATACAGTGCAGGCCTATCTGGATGCCGGCGTGCAGTATGTCATTATCGGTACCAAGGCCGTTAGCCATCCTGGCTTCATCGGCGATCTGTGCGTCGAGTTTCCCGGCCATGTCATCGTCGGGCTGGATGCCAAGGATGGCAAGGTGGCCGTCGATGGTTGGTCAAAACTATCCAAACATGATGTCATCGATCTGGCGAAACATTTCGAGCAGGATGGCGTGTCTGCGATTGTCTACACGGATATCGGTCGTGATGGCATGATGTCTGGTGTCAATGTCGAGGCAACTGTGAGGCTGGCACAGGCCGTGACGATACCTGTCATTGCCTCGGGCGGGATCACTAACCTGGATGATGTGCGTGCCTTGTGTGCTGTGGCTGGCGAAGGGATTACCGGCGCGATTACTGGTCGTGCCATTTACGAAGGCTCGCTGGATTTTGCTGAAGGCCAGCGCCTGGCAGATGAACTTAATCCTGCATAAAACATATCGAGTAAATATCATGGGTCTGGCTAAACGTATTATTCCTTGTTTGGACGTGGACAATGGCCGCGTTGTAAAAGGCGTGAAATTTGTTGATATTCGTGATGCCGGCGATCCGGTGGAGATCGCGCGACGCTACGATAAACAGGGCGCGGATGAACTTATCTTTCTTGATATCACTGCAACTTCCGACAACCGTGACACCATGGTGCATGTCGTAGAGCAAGTGGCAGGTGAGGTTTTTATTCCATTGACGGTCGGTGGTGGCATTCGCACCACGGCCGATATCAGGCGCCTGCTAAATGCCGGTGCCGACAAGGTGGGGATCAATTCAGCAGCGGTGTTCAATCCTGAGTTCGTCAAGGAAGCGGCCGAGCATTTCGGTTCACAATGTATCGTGGTGGCCATTGATGCCAAGCGTGTCAGTGCTGCTGGAGAGATTCCACGCTGGGAGATTTTTACCCATGGTGGACGCAAATCTACAGGTATCGATGCGGTGGAATGGGCAGAGCGTATGGTGGATTATGGGGCAGGTGAAATTCTGCTCACCAGCATGGATAGAGATGGCACCAAGGCCGGTTTTGATTTGGAGCTGGTACGTGCCGTGGCCGATGCCGTGCGAGTACCAGTGATAGCTTCCGGCGGTGTCGGCAACCTTGACCATCTGGTCGATGGCATTGTAGAAGGGCATGCTGATGCGGTATTGGCTGCCAGCATCTTTCACTTTGGTGAATACTCCATTGCCGAGGCCAAGCAGCGTATGGCTGATGCCGGTATCGAGGTACGTCTGTGAGTGCAGTCTGGCTGGACGAAATCCGCTGGACAGACAATGGTCTGGTGCCAGTGATTGCGCAGGAAGAATCTACCGGCAAGGTGCTGATGTTTGCCTGGATGAATAGGGAGTCACTACAGCTTAGCGTGCATGAGGGACGTGCAATTTACTGGTCGCGCTCACGTGGCAAACTTTGGCGCAAGGGTGAAGAATCCGGCAATGTGCAGCGGATAAAGGAAATACGTCTGGACTGTGACAGTGATGTTATCCTGCTAACTGTCGAGCAACTTGGCGGGATTGCCTGTCATACTGGTCGCCACAGTTGTTTTTACAAGATCCTGCGTGATGGTCAATGGCAAGGCATCGATCCTGTGCTCAAGGATCCGCAGCAGATGTATGGGAAATCTACATGAGTGATATCCTCAATCAATTGGCAGAAATTCTGGAGCAGCGCAAAAATGCTGATCCTGAAACTTCCTATGTTGCCCGCCAATATAAAAAAGGGCTTGATGGGATTTTGAAGAAGATCGGTGAAGAGGCCACCGAGACTGTGATCGCTGCCAAGGGTGGCAATCTGGAGCAGGTTATTTATGAAACAGCCGATCTGTGGTTTCACTGCCTGGTAATGCTTAAATATCTGGATCTGGAACCACAGGCAGTATTGCATGAACTGGAACGACGTTTTGGCTTGTCGGGACTGGAAGAGAAAGCAAGTCGCAACCGTTAACAGCTCAGATTTGTCTGGGCAGAAATCAACTCTGAGGTATTTATCATGGCTCCAAGTATCTGGCAACTGTTGATTGTATTGGTAATCGTACTGTTGTTATTCGGCACCAAGCGTCTGCGCAATCTTGGCGGCGATCTGGGTGGCGCGATCAAGGGTTTCCGCAGTTCGATGAAAGAAGGTGAACAGTCGGTGGCAAAGGAGGGCGACAAGATTGCCGAGCAGAAGGACGGCAATATCATCGAAGGTCAGGCAACGCACGAAAAAGATCAGGCGTCACACGATAAAAACCAGATTTAAGCCAGTTAGCTGTCAAGCGCAAACATCATGTTTGATATTGGTTTTTGGGAACTGGTAGTCGTTGGCATAGTAGTCCTGTTGGTGCTGGGTCCAGAGCGCTTGCCAACTGTCGCCCGCACTGTCGGCCTTTGGTATGGCAAGGCGCGTTATTTCATCGGCTCGGTCAAGGCCGATATAGACCGTGAACTCAAGGCAGAAGAACTCAAGCGTATCATTCAGGAGCAAGGCAAAAGCGAAGGCTTGTTTGATATGGTCGAGGAGGCCAAGGCCTCGTTGCAGGACATCAAGTCGAATCTTGATGATGTCGGCCAGTCACTGGAAGACACCCGCCAGGAGACGGAGACCGCCGCAGCAAAACTCATCGAAGACGCTAAAGATACAAACAGCGGCAAAGCAATATTATGAATGAGCAGCCGCGCGAGGACGCCAAGGAAGAGGTGCCTGAACAACCCTTCATCTCCCATCTGATTGAATTACGCGATCGTATATTGCGTGCCGTATTGGTGGTGTTGGCGATCTTTATGGCTCTGTTTTATTTTTCCAATGACATATATTCCATATTGGCCGAGCCGCTGTTGGCGCACTTGCCATCAGGTGGTTCGATGATCGCCACGGAAGTGGCCTCACCCTTTCTTACCCCACTCAAGCTGACCCTGGTGGTCTCTGCTTTTATCGCCATTCCATACTTGCTCTACCAGATGTGGGCCTTTGTTGCGCCAGGACTGTATCTGCACGAACGACGCATGATCTTCCCCCTGCTGTTTTCCAGCACGCTGTTGTTCTATGCCGGTATGGCATTTGCCTATTTCGTCGTTTTTCCTTTGGTGTTTGGTTTCTTTACCTCGATGGCGCCGGAAGGCGTGGCGGTGATGACCGACATTAATAAATATCTGGATTTTGTACTGACCTTGTTCTTTGCATTTGGTGTGGCCTTTGAGGTTCCTATCGCCACCATCCTGCTGGTCTGGCTAGGTGTGGTCACACCTGAAGGGCTGACGGCCAAGCGTCCCTACATCATCGCCGGTGCATTCGTCGTCGGCATGTTGCTCACCCCGCCGGATATTTTTTCGCAGACCTTGCTTGCAGTGCCGATGTGGATCCTCTTTGAGATTGGAGTATTTTTCTCCCGTTACTATGTGCGTAGTGAAGCCACAGAAGAAGATGAACTCAACAGCGACGAGGAGATGGAAACCACTCTGGATCGCTATATTCAGGATGAAGCAGCCATGCAGCAGGAAATGGATGTCTGGCAGGGAAATGATGGCTCTAGTCAGGAGAAACCAGACTGATGCAGTCTGTACGAGAGTGAGGGTTTATGCGTGCTGTCGGTGCTGAGTTCAGGGAAGCGCTTCCTTAGGCATCGGCAGTGTGGTGGAATAGCCGATAGACCACTGGTATCAGCAGCAGGGTAACAAGTAGCGAGACGCCGAGGCCAAATATAATGGCGACGGCAAGCGGCTGGAGCATTTCCGAGCCTTCACCAAGGCCCAGGGCGAGCGGTAACATGCCGGCGATGGTGGTGAGTGTGGTCATCAGGATCGGACGCAGGCGCAAACGCGTTGCCATGACGATGGCATCACGCAAAGCGAGTCCCTGGCGTCGTGAGATCTCCATGTATTCCACCAGTACGATGGCGTTGTTGACGACGATGCCAGCCAGCATGATCAGACCCAGCCACACCGGCATGGAAAGGTTCAGGCCGGTGACAAGCAGACCCACGGCAACACCCATGGCGGCAAAGGGAATAGAGAGCAAGATCACCAATGGGTTGCGCAGTGATTCATATTGCACCGCCATGACGACAAAGACCAGAAAAATAGCCAGCCCCAACAGCAACATACCCAGCTGTCGTCCCTTAATGAGTGCTGCCAGTTCGCCACCGTCATACCAAGTGTAGGTTTCAGGTAGTAGTGTGGCATCCATGATTGGCTGGATAAGTGCATAGGCCTCACTTAGTGAGGTGCCAGGTTCCAGACTGGCAGTGATCTCGACGATGCGGCGTTGGTTGTCTCGTCTGATCTCGGCCGGAGCGGCAATCAGATTAACGCTGGCTACATCGCCGAGGCGCAGGGGTACGTTCTTGCCGGTGTAGAGCACGAGCTCTTCCAGCGCACGCGGTGTGTCGACCTGATGACGCGGTAGACGCAGGCGTACATCGATACTGCGGTCGTTTTCAATGAAATCGGTAATGACCTCACCTTCCATGGCGCGACGCAGGGTATGGCCAATCTCTTCGGCATCAAAGCCAAGCATTGCCGCACGTTGTCGATCCAGGCGGATGGCCAACTCTTGTCGCTGTTCTTCTGCCGAATGCATAACATTGCGCAGGCCAGAAATATTTTTCAGGTGATTGACGACATCGTCGGCAATTTCGGCCAGCGCATCGAGGTCGGTGCCCTGAATGCGAATACTGAGATCGTCGTCGCCGCTGCCGATACGGATGCCGCGTATACCCCGATTACGCATACGCACCCGTAAACCGGCAAGTTCTTGCGCGGCAATTTTTTGTTGCATACGCAAAATCCATTCGTTGATGCCGATGTTGCGCTGCTGGCGCGGCACTAGTTGAATCATGATCGAACCGCTGTTGCTGGATTCACGTTGTGAACGGCCAAAGACAAATCCGCCTACTGAGGCAAAGGTGCTAATAACTTCAGGTTGTTGGCGAAATAATGATTCAAGCTGTTCTGCACTGCGATCCATTTCCTCGACTGAAACACCAGGATCGGCCGTGAGATAAACCTGCACCTGGCCATCATCCATGCTGGGCAAGAATTCTTGCGCGCCGCTGAAAACCGGCATGGTCAAGATAAAACTCAATAGCAGGCCAATCACCAACAGTGCCTGCGCCCAGGTTTTATTCAGCAACCAACGCACACTGGCGGCATAGTAGTGTTGCAGCTTCTCGATGAAGTCATCGACAGCTTGACGCAGCCGTGTGCTGCCGGTCTTGCGCACCTGTACCGCCAGCGCGGGGACGACAGTCAGGGCGACGACCATGGAGGCAAGCATGGCGGCTGAAATGGTGAAGATTAGTTCACGGAACAAAAGACCGATCAGTCCGCTGATAAACAGAAAAGGCAATACGGCGGCCAGGTTGGTGGTCGTGGAGGCAACGATGGCGCTTAATATTTCGCTGGCGGCATGAGTACCCGACTTGATCCTGTCCTCGCCCTCGGTTTGATGGCGCTGGATGTTTTCCATCATCACAATGGTGTTGTCCACCAACATGCCTACACCAAGTGCCAGCCCGCCCAAGGTCATCATGTTGAAGGTCAGACCGCCCAGTCCCATCATGGCGAAAGTCACCATGATCGCCAATGGAATGGCGCTGCCAATAATCAGGGTACGGCGCAGATTGCCCAGAAACAGATAGACAATAGTCATCGCCAGCAAGGTGCCGGAAATCGCCGCAACGGTGGCACTATTCAGGGCATGACGTACATAGACAGCCTGATCATCAACACCAAAGATATCTGTCCCTGGTAGCAGCAAGTTGTTTTCCTTAAGCCAGGCCATGCGTTCCTTTACCGCATCGACGACTGCGACAGTGTTTGCAGTTGGTTGTTTTTGAATGGAGAGTTTAACCCCCGGCATGCCGTTGAGCCGCACCTTGATACGCTCATCGCCGTGGGTATCCAGGATCTGCATCACCTCGTCGAGACGAATGGTGGAGCCATCTTTCAGGCGCAGCGGCATGGCGGCAAATTCTTCCACTGTCTGCAGGCGTGCTGCCGTGCGTCCACCCAGCTCACGGCGTTTCATGGTCAGACGACCGGCTGGCAACTCCAGATTACCGCGCTGTAATGTAGTGATGACGTCATTGAGACTCAGGCCGCTGGCTGCCAGCTTTTCCTGATCCGGCAGTAAGTGGATTTCACGAATCAGGCCACCACCAACTTCAACCGCAGCTACACCGGGCAGATTGAGAAACTGCTTGGCAAGATCATAATCAACCCAGTCGCGTAATTTGATTGGATCGAGAGTGGCCGAGTTGACAATGAACTCTGCGACAGGAATTTGTGAGGGGTCGCGCTTGAAAACAAAGGGTGGATCAGCTGTGGCCGGCATGTAACGCTTGGCACGATCAAGGCGGGTGCTGGCATCACGTAAGGCAATGTCGATATCCTTGCCATAATCGAATTGCAGCTCAATCGAAGTGTTGCCTTCATTGGTGCGCGATTGAACACCGATGGCGTCCTCGGTGATCGCCAATTGTTCTTCCAGCTGGCGGGTGACACGATCTTCCATGATGTTGGCCGGCACTCCAGGGTCGATCACCCGCACCTGGATCTCTGGATAGATTATTTGTGGCAGCAGATCAACGGCCAAACGACCCAGGGCAAAGATACCCAATACCACCACAGCCAGCGACAGCATGACGACGCCGATCGGATGGTGAATTGACCAGGTGGTAAGGCCACGCGGGACGCGGGAATTGCTCATGAATTTGCCGCTGCGTTACTGACATTCTTGACCTTACTGCCAGGCAACAAGCCAAGAAAACCCTTGGTAACGACACGTTGACCGGTGTCGGGACCGGACAACAGTTCGATATCCTCACCCATCTTTATGCCACTGATCACGGCGTGGCGCTGTACTTTGTTTTCATCATCGAGGATGAAGACAAACTCGCCCAGGCTGTCACGGCGAAGGGCAGCAAAGGGAATGAGTTGACGCGCCTGTGGTCGTCCGGTAAACAGGACACGACACATCTGGCCAGGGCGTGCGGCAGCAGGCACAGGCGTGAGCTCGACCTCGACTATGCCTTGTCGTGTGCCTGCATCAACGGCTGGATGGATGCGCAATATCCTGCCGGGAAATGGTGTTGAGCCCAATGCATCGATTTGCAGGCTGACCACATCGCCCACTGCTAGGTGTGGCAGCATTAATTCAGATACCGGCGCTGAGGTCAGCAGGGAACTGAGGTCGGTGAGTGTAAGGACATGTGCATAGCGTTGGACGACATCGCCAGGTTCGGCACGGCGTTCACGGATCACGCCGGCAAAGGGTGCGCTGATACGCGTATAGCCCAGGCGGGTGCGCAATAGCTGTTCTTCAGCGAGCGCAATATCCAGTGCCGTGCGAGCACGCATCAAGTCTTCCTCGCTGATTAAATGATTATGGATGAGCCGTTCCATACGGCTGAGATCGAGTTCCATCTGCCGCCGCTGCGCTTCGCTCTTACGCACCTCGGCTAGCAACAATGCATCATCCAGTTGCAACAGCAGATCACCCTGCTTTACATGGTCACCGGCATAGTAGGGCAGGGAGACGATGCGCCCTTCTTCCTGCGGCATGATCTGGATCTCGCGCTGCGCCCGCAGGCTGCCAGTGCGCAATGCAGTTGCTGCAACTTCCTCACTCCGTACAGCCGCCGTCTCCACCATATGCACGGCACTGGCGGCAAGCCCAGCCTTGGCGGGTGTTTTTTGTTCAGAACAGCCGAACAGGCTGGCGGCAAGCAGGCAAAGCAGAATATAAAACCTATACATGCACGAGGCTTCCTGATAAATGGAAGAAGATTAGCCGAAAATCAGTAGGCTGAATACCTTGTTAACGCGCATATTTGATCAGATATTTTTACGACCTGGTGAAATATGCGTGTTAATGGTTTTGTGGCCGTTCATCCTGGGTTCATGGAGCAGATGTTAAGGGTGTAGTTAAAGATTGCCTGTGGAGAAAATCAGTCATGACACATTCATTTAAAAAACACCTTGAGTTGTTTGGGCTGTTGCTGATCCTGCTGTTCGTTATGAAGGCAGGCCTTGCTGATGACAGTCATGACCACGACCGTGCTCGTCGTGCCGTAGAGGCAGGCGAGATGTTACCCTTGCGCATAATACTGACACGGATCGATGATGCATATCCGGGTCAGGTCATGAAGGTGAGGCTTGAGCGTAAAAATGATTTATGGATTTACAAGATTAAGGTCTTGCGCAAAGGCGGAGCCTTGATCAAGCTGAAGATCGACGCACATGACGGCACTATCCTCAGTAGTGAACAAAAAAGCAACGCAAGCGGAGAAGATTGATGCGTATTCTGTTGGTCGAAGATGAGCCGACACTAGCGGCACAATTGAAGGAAAATCTGCAAGCGGCGGCTTATGCCGTTGATGTCGCCAACAACGGAGTTGATGCTCATTTCATGGGCGACACCGAGCCTTATGATGTCATCATATTGGACCTTGGTTTGCCGCAAATGGACGGTATTACGGTGCTGAAAAAATGGCGCACGGCTGGCAACACAGTGCCGGTGCTGATTCTTACAGCGCGAGATAGTTGGCGTGACAAAGTTGACGGCATCGATGCCGGTGCTGATGATTATCTGAGCAAACCCTTTCGCAGCGAGGAATTGTTGGCACGCTTGCGCGCCCTGATCAGACGCGCCAGTGGCCAGGCCAGCTGTGAGTTGGTGTGTGGCCCGCTGGTGCTGGATACCAGTAGTGGCCAGGTCAGTGTGGCAGGCAACCCACTGAACTTGACTGCGCATGAATACCGCGTGCTTGCCTATCTTATGCACCATCAGGGGCAGATAGTTTCGCGCATTGAATTGACCGAACATATTTACGCGCAGGATTTTGAGCGTGATTCCAATACGGTCGAGGTTTTCATCGCGCGTTTACGCAAAAAACTACCCACTGAACTGATCGAGACTGTGCGTGGCCTTGGTTATCGTCTGTCCTGCCCATGACGAACCCACTGTTGCGACGAGGCTCCTTGCGCCTGCGGCTGTTGGGCGGAACCATTTTCTGGATTGTTATCTCGATCATGCTGGCAGGGTGGGGACTGGGTAAATTATTTCACCAGCACCTGGAAACTCAATTCTATGCAGAGTTGAACAATCATCTGGCACAACTGACAGCGCAATTAGAGCTGGACGAGCAGGCCAGGCCAGAGCTGCAATCGCCTCTTGTTGACCCACGTCTTGAACAGCCTTTTTCCGGCCTGTACTGGCAAATAGAAGTCTACTCCAGCAATACCGAACAACTTAGTAAACCCGTGCTGCGTTCTCGTTCATTGTGGGATGAGATTTTGCAGGTGCCTATGGACAGACCTGCTGATGGCGAGCTTCACCGCCATCGCATAAGTGGGCCACAGCAGACGAATTTGCGTGTGGTTGAGCGTGTCGTGATAATTGATGAACACAACCTGCGCTTGATAGTTGCAGCAGATGAAAACTTGCTGACCGAACCTATTGCAGATTTCAAAGGCTATCTCTGGCTGGCACTGGGCATGTTGGGGACAGGTCTTGGTTTTGCTGCCTTGATGCAGGTTGCCATCGGCCTGGCGCCGTTGCGTAGCCTGCAAAGATCGCTGGCACTGGTGCAGCGTGGCAAGACAGTCGACATGGAAGGCGGCTTCCCGAGCGAGATCATGCCCCTGGTCAAGGAATTCAACAGTGTCCTGCAGCAAAATACCGAGATGGTGGAACGTGCGCGCACCCAGGCAGGCAATCTTGCCCATGCATTGAAAACACCGCTAACAATCCTCGCCAATACAGCAAACTCGCCAGCAAGACAGAATGATGAATTTGCCCAACTTGTGCGCACCCAGATTGAAACCATGCGTCAGCAGATTGATTATCAACTGACGCGTGCACAGACCGCTGCCTCGGTGAGGCTTCCCGGCATTCGCACGGCAGTAGTGCCAGTGATCCAGGGATTGATACGCCTCATGCAACGCGTCTATGCCGAGAGCAAACTGGAATTTGTCCTGTTGCCGACCACTGAACCCTTGGTCTTTCGCGGTGAAGAACAGGATTTACAGGAAATGCTGGGCAACCTGCTCGACAACGCCGCTAAATGGGCCACCAGCAGGATAGAAATAAGCCTGCATTCAAGTGGCGAGATGATAGAAATAAACATCGACGATGATGGCCACGGCATTGCCGATCACGAACGGCAAAAAGTCCTGCAACGTGGCGTGCGTGCCGATGAGCGTACACCAGGCAGTGGTCTGGGACTGGCCATCGTGGAAGAACTGACCAGACTATATGGCGGCCAGCTAAAGCTGGAAAAATCACGCCTTGGCGGCCTCAAGGCCTGCTTGCAGCTTCCTGAAGCATAGGTTTCATAAAGTTAGCGTATTGGTGTGCAAATGCACTACGGCACATCCTGCAATCGCGACATGTGGGGCTGGATAAGACGGGGAAGATAAATGATCGTCTCAGACATGCGTCCAGTGGTTAGAGAGCGACTCTGCCTATTGCATGATCAGCGCCCTGCAGTGCTATTTCCCAAAAACTAGAGCCTCGGCAAAACCTGAGGTAGTTCATTGGGTTTTAGGGTGACATGGTAGGGCTGTGCAGGGTGAATATACAATAAAAACCCAGCATTGCTGGGTTTTATGGATGGTCTTGGTCTTTATTGGATGCTTAATTGGTGGGCCCACCAGGACTTGAACCTGGAACCAACGGATTATGAGTCCGCTGCTCTAACCAATTGAGCTATGGGCCCGAAGGATGTGCGGCGCCGCCCGATGATGGGGCGGGCACCTATTATAACCAGTTGGAATGGTGTTTGATCAGACTTCTGAATCAAGAAAGCTGCGTAGTTGTTCTGAGCGACTTGGGTGGCGCAGTTTTCGTAGTGCCTTGGCTTCAATCTGGCGTATGCGTTCGCGGGTGACATCAAATTGTTTGCCGACTTCTTCCAGCGTGTGGTCGGTGTTCATGTCGATGCCAAAGCGCATGCGCAGAACCTTGGATTCACGCACGGTGAGTCCTTCGAGAATTTTTTGTGTGGCCTCGCGCAGTCCTTCCTCTGTGGCATATTCAACTGGTGAGATGACATTGCTGTCTTCGATGAAATCGCCAAGATGTGAATCTTCATCATCACCGATTGGTGTTTCCATGGAGATTGGTTGCTTGGCAATTTTAAGGACTTTACGCACCTTGTCTTCAGGCATTTCCATCCGCACGGAGAGCTCTTCTGGTGTGGCTTCGCGCCCCATTTCCTGCAGCATTTGACGGGAAATACGGTTGAGCTTATTGATGGTTTCGATCATGTGCACAGGGATGCGGATAGTACGCGCCTGATCGGCAATCGAACGGGTAATGGCCTGCCTAATCCACCAGGTGGCATAGGTGGAAAATTTATAGCCACGACGGTATTCGAATTTGTCCACGGCCTTCATCAGACCGATATTGCCTTCCTGGATCAGATCGAGAAATTGCAGGCCACGGTTGGTGTATTTTTTGGCAATGGAGATGACCAGTCGCAAGTTGGCTTCGACCATTTCCTTTTTGGCACGGCGTGCTTTGGCTTCACCGATGGACATCTTGCGGTTGATGTCCTTGATGCTGGCAATGGGCAGGCCGCATTCCTGTTCCAGCGCGATGAATTTTTGTTGCGTACGGCGTACTTCATCAGCAGTTGCTTGCAGGTCCTTGGCGTAGCTTTTATTGGACTTGATATGTTTGTCCAGCCATTTGAGATTAGTTTCGTTGCCTGGAAAGGAAACGATGAAATCTTTGCGTGGCATGCGTCCCTTGTTGGTGCAGAGATCCATGGTTACGCGCTCGTGGTTGCGGATGCGCTCGACTAACTCGCGCAGGTTGTTGACCAGTCGTTCAGTCATCTTGGGAGCCAGCTTGAATTCCATGAAGGCCGCGATCAGTTCTTCATGTAATTTTGTGCAGCGCGCATGGTCTTTGCCATGTTTGGCTACTGCTGCTTGATATTTGGTTTGCAGACTGCGCATGTTTTCCATACGCACACGCACGTCTTCGATATCAAGGCCGACATTGGCGGCATCTTCGTCACCGTCGTCCCTTGCATCTTCATCATCATCGTCTGCGTCATTCGCCTTTAGATCGCTGTTATCTTCTGGCAGATTAGCCAGTTTGGTATTGTCTGCTTCCAGATCGATAAAGCCAGTAACGATATTGGCAAGACGAGTGGCACCAGTTGCTATTTGATCAAAGTCATCAAGCAGGGTAGTGATGGTTTCAGGATGTGTGGCGAGGGCTTCCAGCATCTGGTTGAGACCATCCTCGATGCGTTTGGCGATCTTGATCTCACCTTCCCGGGTGAGTAGTTCGACAACACCCATTTCGCGCATATACATGCGTACCGGATCGGTGGTGCGGCCAAATTCGCTATCGACTAAAGCCAGGGCGGCAGCCGCTTCTTCGGCAGCAACTTCATCATCGGCAGTAACGGCCTTGTCAGAAATAAGCAGGCTGTCAGCATCCGGGGCATGTTCTTGCACCATGATGCCCATATCTTTGATCATGCCGATGATGTCTTCGATCTGCTCAGGATCGACAATACCTTCAGGCAGGTGATCATTGACCTCGGCATAGGTCAAATAGCCCTGTTCCTTGCCTTTGGAAATAAGCATCTTCAGCTGGGATTGCTGATTTTGTTCCTTCATCTCGGTGTTACCTGCAAAATTTGAGCCCCATTACTGGTGGCTGTAGTGAAACGAAAATCGCGAGATTATATACTAAAAGCCGCTATCCCCAAAGCTCCGTCAGCATGTTTGGGGATATTTATGTCCGGTATTCAAGTTTTATCATTAAGCAATTGAATGTATTCAGTTTTTTCTGCATCGCTAAGTGAGTCAAAGCGCTGCTCCAGGGCCTGTCTGCGTTGTTGGCGACGTTGTTGCTGCAGACGGTTGAGGGCATCGGTAAATTCCTGTGCCAGATTGTCATCTTCCGGTGACAGCAGCATGTCTTGCTGAGCCAGGGCAAACAGATGTTTGCCGTAATCGCCATTGCGCCAATGTTCCAGCAAGGCTCCTGTAGTCAGATTAGGGTGTTGTTTGAGTAATTCAAGCATCTCGACCAATAAGCTGACTCCTGGCTGGCTCAGTTCAACCAGTTGTTTTGGCTCAGCCACTGCTTGTGCCAGGGCTGGTCTTTGCAATAGCAGGCGGATGGCGCTGCGTACCAATGATGGTGTTTGCCTGGTAGTTGTGTTGCGTTTGGGTGTATTAATCCGGCTTTGCTTAGTAGTGGGTTCTGCCGGTTGATTTATTCCTCCCAGCAACTGTTCCAGGGCATTGCGTTCCAATTGCGCCAGTTGGGCAAGGCGCTCCAGCATCAGGTGACGATATACGCCCTGGGGTAGTTTAGACAGATAGGGGCGACAAAGTTCCACCAGTCTTGCACGACCATCGAGCTGGCTGATGTCGGCCTGTTTGCTGATATGACTGAAAAAATATTCGGATAGCGGTTGTGCCTGCTGGATTTGTTGTTCAAATCCAGCATGGCCAATCCTGCGGATCAGGGAGTCAGGGTCTTCTCCATCAGGCAAAAACATGAAGTGCAGTTGTCGCCCTTCACGCATCAACGGCAGGGCGTTTTCCAGTCCGCGCCAGGCAGCCTCGCGTCCGGCACGGTCGCCATCAAAGCAGAATACGACCTCTGCCGTGGTGCGAAACAGGCGTTCAAGATGATCGTGAGTAATGGCGGTGCCCAGGGTGGCGACGGCATAGCGCAGACCAAATTGAGCGAGGGCAACGACATCCATATAGCCTTCAACTACCAGTACGCGGGAAATTTCGCGCAGTGCCTGGCGGACTTCATACAGGCCATAGAGTTCGCGCCCTTTGTGGAAAACAAGGGTTTCAGGTGAGTTGAGGTATTTTGGTTCGCCCTGATCGAGGATGCGGCCACCAAAGGCGATGATGCGGCCGCGATAGTCGCGGATCGGGAACATGATGCGCTCGCGAAAACGGTCGTAGTGACGACCATCGTCTTTGGCGATGAGCATGCCGGTGGTGAGCAGTTGTTGCTGTGCCGACGCGTCCTGTCCCAGTGCCTTGAGCAGGTTGTCCCAGCCAGGTGGGGCGTAGCCTATGCCAAAGGACGCGGCGATTTCACCGGACAGGCCACGCTTTTTCAGGTAGTCAATGGCCTGCTGATGTTGTGGGTGCTGGCGCAGTTGTTTTTGATAAAACTGGGCACACTGCCCCAACATGTCATACAGGGGTTGCAGGGATGGGCCGCGCGGCTTTTGCTCGCCACCTTCCCTGGGCACATCAAGCCGAAGCTCGGTGGCCAGTTTCTCCACTGCCTCGATAAAGCCTAGGTGTTCATAGGCCATGAGAAAGCCGAGTGCCGTGCCATGTGCGCCACAACCGAAACAGTGATAGAACTGTTTGCTCTGACTTACGGTGAAAGAGGGGGTTTTTTCATCATGAAAGGGGCAGCAAGCAGTATATTCATGGCCCTTTTTTTTCAGTGGCACGTGGGCATCTATGATCTCGACAATGTCTACGCGACTGACGAGTTCATCAATAAAGGATTGGGGAATTAGGCCAGACATTGGCCTATTTTAGCTTAATAAAAAGATGTTGCTGGCTTTTGCTGTGACTGCAAAAAATCAGGCAGAAAGTTTGGCCTTCAGACGGGCGCTGACTTCACTCATGTCAGCGCGGCCCTGTAATTGACTCTTCAACGAACCCATGACCTTGCCCATGTCATTTGCCGAGCTGGCACCGGTGGCTGCAATGGTCTGGTCGATGATTGAGTCAATTTCAGCTGTGGTGAGCTGGGTTGGCATGTAGTTCTGGATGAGTACCAGCTCGGTCTTTTCCTTGTCCGCCAGATCGGTGCGGCCAGCCGCCTCGAATTGGCTTATGGAATCCCGCCGCTGTTTGAGCATTTTCTCCAGCACAGCCAATATTTGGCTGTCATCCAGATCAATACGTTCATCCACCTCGCGCTGCTTGATGGCTGCAAGGATGAGCCGCATCGTGCCTAGACGTTCCTTGTCTTTGGCGCGCATAGCATCTTTGGTATCGGCCTCAATACGTTGTTTGAGGCTTGGCTGTGTCATGGTCGTGCGGGACTTTTGGAAGATATGGTCTTAGTACAGGCGTACCAGACGTGACTGCTGACGCAGCACTTTCTTTTGCTGGCGCTTGACTGCGGCAGCCTTGCTACGCTTGCGGATGGTGGTTGGTTTTTCATAGTGCTGGCGCTCGCGCACCTCGGCCAGAATACCAGCCTTTTCACAGCTGCGCTTGAAGCGGCGCAGGGCAAAATCAAACGGTTCGTTTTCTTTGACGCGGACAGACGGCATGAAGCTCCCTACCTTGAAAAATTGAAGACCTATGTGCGGCCAGATAACAGTAAGTCGGCGATTCTAACGATCCTGGAGACAAAATGCAAAGAAAGCTGTGCTAAATATCGTGTCAGGCCTTGCGATAAGGTTGTTGTGTCCGGACAATGCTGCGTCATGTCCAAACCACAACTAATCCTTGGTATAGAAACTTCATGCGATGAAACTGGTGTCGCTCTCTATCATGGGGAGCGGGGCCTGCTGGCGCACGTGTTGCATAGCCAGGTTGCGCTGCATGCCAAATACGGTGGTGTGGTGCCGGAGCTGGCCTCTCGTGATCATGTGCGGCGGGTATTGCCCTTGCTGGACGAATGTCTGATACAGGCGGATGTGTCTCGCAGTGACATAGATGGCGTGGCTTATACCGCAGGTCCTGGGCTTATAGGCGCCTTGCTGGTGGGGGCTAGTATTGCGCGTAGTCTGGCCTTTGCCTGGCAGGTTCCGGCTGTTGGCGTGCACCATATGGAAGGGCATTTATTGGCACCTATGCTGGAGGAGAGGTCGCCGGACTTTCCTTTTATTGCCCTGCTGGTGTCGGGTGGGCATACCCAGTTGATGCGTGTTGATGGCGTGGGCCGTTATCTCTTGCTTGGCGAATCGCTGGATGATGCGGCAGGTGAGGCCTTTGACAAGACGGCGAAACTGCTTGGGCTTGCCTATCCTGGCGGCCCGGCCTTGGCCAAATTGGCAGAACAAGGCGATGCCACACGTTTTAATTTTCCCCGGCCAATGACCGATCGGCCCGGTCTGGATTTTAGTTTTTCCGGCCTCAAGACCTATGCCATGACTACCCAGCGACGGCATGATTTGGGGGCGATCGCTGATATTGCACGCGCCTTTGAGGATGCGGTGGTGGATACCCTGGCGATTAAGTGTCGGCGTGCCCTGCGACAGATGGGATTAAAGCGTCTGGTTATGGCTGGTGGCGTCAGCGCCAACATGCGGTTGCGTGCCCGGCTGGCGGAGGTTGCCGCTGAGGAAGGAGCGCAGGTGTACTATCCGCGCGCGGAGTTTTGCACTGACAATGGTGCGATGATTGCCTATGCTGGTTATTTGCGTCTGCAGGCCGGCCAGCATGAATCATTGGCGATCCAGGCCAGACCGCGCTGGCCGATGGAAAGCTTGCCTGCGCTTTGAGATTTGTGTGTTCCTGGCAAAAATGATGGAAGATTTATTTCCTGGCAATTTTCTTTTCTTCACCACGCAGGATGCGTTGAATATTGCTGCGATGCCGCCAGAGCAGAAACAGGCTCATGAGCAAGCTCATAGCAATAAATGGCAGGCGACCATCCAGCCAGGCCATATAAAATGGTGACAGCACGGCGGCGGTGATCGCGGCGAGTGAGGAAATGCGAAATATTGCAGCCATAGTCAGCCAGGTGAGTAGGGCAGCCAGCGCGACAGGCCAGGACAGGCCAAGCAGGACGCCAACCGCAGTGGCGACACCTTTGCCGCCTTTGAAACCAAAGAAGATTGGATAAAGATGTCCAAGAAAGGCGGCCATGGCTACGGCGGCGAGGATGTTTGCATCGGCATCCAGTGCCTTGGCGATGAGTACCGGGATCAAGCCTTTTGCCAGATCACCAACAAGGGTCAGTGCGGCCAATTTTTTACCGCCAAAACGCAGGATATTGGTAGCACCAGGATTGCCTGAACCCTGACTGCGCGGGTCGGGCAGGCCGAGCAGTCGACATAGGATGATGGCGGTGGATAGCGAGCCGAGCAGGTAAGCACCAGCAATCAAGACAATATCAAGCAAAGTCATTTTGGGTTCCCATGGATTTGGTCGACAAAATTTAGCATAAGATTAGGCATGTAATACTTTTTATTGAACAGTTGAAAATGTCTACACTGTTCTCTGCGTATGGAATTATTCAGAGGGTTTTTATGGACATCATTTATTTAAACGATCTTAAAATCGATACCATCATAGGGATCTATGACTGGGAGCGGAGAATAAAGCAGACGGTGAGTCTTGATCTGGAAATGGCCACTGATATACGCAAGGCGGCAAGCAGTGACGGCATAGAGGATACGCTCAATTACAAGGCGGTGGCCAAACGTCTGATCCAGTTTGTCGGTGATAGCGATTTCCAGTTGGTCGAGACGCTGACTGAGCGTGTGGCAGAAATCATACTCAATGAATTCAATGTCTCCTGGGTGCGCGTAAGGCTGAATAAAAAAGGTGCCGTGCGCTATGCAGGTGATGTGGGCATTATCATTGAGCGCGGCAATAAATCCTGAGGCGGCTTGAATGGCCCGTGTTTACGTCAGCATCGGTAGCAACATAGATCGTGAAGAAAATATCCGCGCAGGCGTAGCCGACCTCAAGCATTGCTTCGGTAAACTGACGCTTTCCTCAGTCTATGAAAGCGAGGCGGTAGGCTTTTCTGGCGATAATTTTTATAACCTGGTCGCCGGTCTTGATACCACTATGAGCCCGCAGCAGGTATTGGCAAAGCTGCATGCCATTGAAGATGCGCATGGGCGCGAGCGTACTGGGCCACGGTTTTCCTCGCGCACCCTGGATATCGATTTATTGCTTTACGATGATCTGGCGCTGCATGAGGGAAAACTGGATATTCCACGCGATGAAATCCTGAAAAACGCCTTTGTCTTATGGCCATTGGCCGAGATTGCCCCGGCACTCAAACACCCGCAGCAAGACGCAAGTTACCAGGATTTATGGGAGCATTTTGACCAGCGGAAACAACCCTTGTGGCCGGTGGAATTTGAGTTTGCCTAGATTTTATTCGGCGTGCTGCAGCGTAAAAAATATTCCTGTCCAGTTATGAATTCAACGAGCGGCCGCCGTCTACAGTAATGACCTGGCCGGTGATGTAGTTGGCATCACGCAGTAAAAACAGCACGGTTTTGGCGATGTCTTCTGGTGCGCCCTGACGTTTCAAAAAGGTGCGCGAGATGATGCGTTGTTGAGTGAGCTCGTCCATATCGTTTTCTGGCCAGAGTATGGCTCCTGGTGCTACGGCATTGACGCGTACTTGCGGGCCAAGTTCTCCGGCAAGGGCGCGGGTGAGCATGACAAGACCTGCCTTGGAGATGGAGTACACCGGATAAGCTTTGAGTGGGCGCTCGGCGTGGATATCCACAATATTGACGATGGAGCCTTTAGTCTTGAGCAGGCGTGGTGCAGCGGCCTGGGCAAGAAAAAATGGCGCCTTGAGATTGGCTCCCAGGAGATCGTCCCATTCCTTTTCTGTGACCTTACCGATCTCGGTCGGGTAGAAGGTGGAGGCATTGTTGACTAAGCCATCAAGCCTGCCCCAGGCGGCGTGGGCTTCATTAATCAGGGCGTTGAAGGTATGAGTATTATGTAGATCGGCCTGTACCAGCACGACAGAATTTTCTCGCTCGGCCAGCAGTTCCTGCTGCAAACGTTGCGCCGCTTCGCGTGAACCACGGTAATGCAGGATGATATTGGCACCAGCACTGTGCAGCAGTCGAGTGGTGGTGGCACCTATGCGATGGGCAGCGCCGGTGAGCAGGATTGCCTTGTTGGTTAGTGTATTCATCTGTCACACTTTAACGGAACCAAGCCTTATCGGAAACTCTACTTTGACCCGTTCTACTGATTTATCTTCGCTTGCTGCCAGTCTGAGTGAATTACCGCAACCTGATGATCTTGCTGTTGCGCACAGTCAACGCCTGACAGAGATGGTTTGCGCGCAAATCACGGCAGCCGGTGGCGCCATTTCGTTTGTGCATTTTATGGATTTGCTGCTTCATTCTCCCGGGCTGGGCTATTACAGCGCTGGGGCGCGTAAGCTGGGAGTTGACGGTGATTTTATTACCGCGCCAGAGTTATCTCCCTTGTTTTCCCGCTGTGTGGCACGGCATTGTGCTGAACTGCTGGCTGAATTGCCGACTGGTGGCATCCTGGAGTTTGGCGCTGGTCATGGTTCCATGGCAGCGGATATCTTGCTGGAACTGGAACATCTGGCGGCCTTGCCGGGTCGCTATGACATCCTCGAGATCAGTGCTGATCTGCGCGAACAGCAGCGGCAAACCATTGCCAAACGGGTTCCACACCTGCTCTCACGCGTGCGCTGGCTGGAACGTTTGCCAGAAAAATTTATCGGCGTAGTGTTGGCCAACGAGTTATTGGATGCGATGCCGGTGCATCGCTTTCGCTGGCAACATGGCCGCATCAAAGAATTGGGTGTTGGCTGGGATGGATCTGCATTTGTCTGGACGGATTTACCTGCCAGCACGCCACGCTTGACTGAGCGGGTAGAGATATTGGCAAGTTGTTACGACTGGCCGCAGGATTATGTCTCAGAAATCAATCTTGCCGCCGAGGATTGGCTGCAAAGTCTGTCTGATATCGTGCAGCAAGGTACAGTGTTGTTGTTTGATTACGGTTTTCCTGTGCATGAGTATTACCATCCGCAGCGCAGCGCTGGCACTTTGATGTGCCATTATCGCCATCGCAGTCATGCCGATCCATTGATTCTGCCTGGTTTGCAAGACATCACCGCCCATGTGGATTTTTCTGCTATGGCAAATGCAGCTCTGCAAGCTGGTTTTGATGTGCTGGGTTTTGCCAACCAGGCCAATTATCTCATTGGCAATGGCTTGCTAGGCTTGGCGGAGGAGACGCATGATCTGCGTGAACAATTGGAAGTTGCCGCACAACTGAAGCGTTTGTTGTTGCCTGGCGAGATGGGGGAATTGTTCAAGGTGCTGGCGTTAGGTCGTGGCATGCACGATGGCGGAGCTGGCTTTTCTCTGCGTGATGAGCGTTACCGGCTGTAGGCGACAAGCCTGCTGGATAGTTGGCTATGCGTTTTTTTGCCTGAGAGCAAGTATCATACCTTGCTGTTTTTTGTGAATTTATTTGATTTAGGAGTCAAGTTTATGTCTGTACGTCGTCACAAGACTGAAGCCTCACTTGCCAAGCACCACCGTGATACAGAGCGTTTTGTTCAGTCGATTACAGAATCATTTGCCCGTCGTTTTGATGATGTGTTCTGGCATGCATGGCAGGAATGGATGGAACCTGCTTATTCTACGCAACCCGTGGTTGTTGACCTGGGCGCGGGCACCGGACAGTTCATCAAGACCTTGGTTGAGCGTCATCCTGGGATGCGTGCCATAGGTGTGGAAGTGGCTCCCTATATGTTGGCGGCAGTGCAAGACCTGCCCGCCGGGTGTGAAATGGTTGCCGAGGATCTGCATGAGCCACGCTTGTCATTGGAAGATGGCAGTGTTGATGTGGTGATGTGCTCTATCGTGATCCATGAGATGGATCAGCCACTGCGGCTATTGCAGGAGATCAGCCGTGTCATGCGTCGCGGTGGACGTTTCTATGTTGCTGACTGGGTGCGCGCGCCGCTGGAGGTATATGTGCGTCAGCAGACCGATGAGTCAAGCTTGTTTGGTGGTGAAATAAGCACCGACGAGCTGGATGAGTTTTTTATTCACTTCATGGAACACAATCGTTTTTCACGCGAGGATTTGATTTATCTATTGAATAAAACCGGCTTTGCCGTGATACACAGCGAGCTGGTGAAGGAAGGGCGTTACACGCGCATAGTCGCTGAAAAACGCTGAGTTTTATCATGGAGCTTATCCAGATCATTGTCCTTGCTATCTTACAGGGGCTTACTGAATTCTTGCCCATCTCCAGCTCGGCTCACTTGATTTTGTTGGGGCGGTTTGGCGACTGGCCTGATCAGGGACTGGCCTTCGATGTGTCTGTGCATGTCGGTACATTGCTGGCCGTGATTTGGTATTTTCGTCATGATCTGCAAGTGATGACGCGGGATTGGTTCAGCTCATTAGGACAGCGTAAGAATATAGGCGAGAGCCGCCTTGCCTGGGCGGTCTTGTTTGGCACTATTCCGGTAGGGCTGGCTGGACTTTTATTCAAGGGTATAGTGGAAAATGAGTTGCGTTCGCCCTTGGCGATTGCCTGGGCTACGGTGATTTTTGCCCCCTTGCTGCTTTGGGCCGATATCAAGGGGCGTGGCCAGCGTAGCGAACATGCCATAGGCTGGAAAGATGTGTTGGTGATTGGCGTGGCGCAGGCTATTGCGCTTATTCCCGGCGCTTCACGTTCTGGCATTACTATGACGGCGGGCTTGATGCTGGGTCTGTCGCGTTCTGCTGCCGCACGTTTTTCTTTTTTATTATCGATACCGGTGATCGTTCTTGCGGGCGGCTTGCATACTGTAGAGCTGATCCGTGAGTCTGTGCTGGTGGATTGGAACAGTTTGTTGCTCGGCGTGATGATTTCAGGTGTATTTGCCTACATGTGTATTCATCTGTTTCTCAAGTGGCTGGAGCGCACCGGCATGCTGCCATTTGTAATCTATCGTTTGTTACTCGGTGCCGGACTGTTGTATTTTTTCAGTTGATTCTTGTTGCCACTGTTTGAGTGCAGCAATGCGCCGCTGGCGTAGTTCATCAGCTATGGCCTTGCCGCTGTAGCCATTTGCAATAACCGTCTGTACATCCACGCTGTTGGCTACACGCAAGGCCGTACGGATCAGTTCAGGTTGGGCAAAATCTTTATCCTCAAAGCCAGGACGACCGCGTGAGTCAGCCTCGCAGGCGAGCAGGAATTGTTCGACCCGTTCCGGGCGACGAAAGGCATCAAGATTTCCCAGTAGATCAATCATGGTGTTGGCACGCAGCTCTTCGGCACGATGGTAGATGCCGTGATAGCGTGTTACCAACAAGGCCAAATCGCAGTAATCAGCAGGCACGCGCAGGCGCTCGCATAATTGCTTGACCAGGGCGACGCCGCGTTGCTCATGATCTATATGACCAGGCCATTGTTCCTTTGGTGTTGTGCCCTTGCCCAGGTCATGCACCAAGGCAGCAAAGCGCACGCGAGGATCTGTGGACAGGCGTGCGGCCTGCTGCAAAACCAACATGGCATGTATACCAGTGTCTTCTTCCGGATGGTGTTGTTTTGGCTGTGGCACGCCAAAAAGCTGCTCAAGTTCAGGAAAAAGACGAGCCAGTGCGCCGCAGTTACGCAGGACTTCAAAGAAGCGTGCAGGCGAATCTTCTGTCAGTGCGGCAGAAACTTCCTGCCAGACACGTTCTGGAACCAGGCTGTCCACTTCACCAGCGGCCACCATGTCCTTCATCAATTTGTTAGTGCTGTGTGCAATACGAAAGCCCCAGTGAGCGTAGCGTGCGGCATAGCGGGCGATGCGCAGGATGCGGACAGGGTCTTCAGCAAAGGCCGCTGAAACATGGCGCAGACGACCAAGGGCAAGATCCTTGCGGCCACCATAAGGGTCGATAATTTGGCCATCAGCTGTCTCGGCCATGGCGTTGATAGTGAGATCGCGACGCTTTAGATCTTCTTCCAGGGTAACGGCAGGATCGGCATGGAACTCGAAACCATGATAACCAGGTGCCGTCTTGCGTTCGGTGCGCGCGAGTGCATATTCCTCGCCGGTAGTGGGATGTAAAAATACCGGGAAGTCTTTGCCTACTGGGCGAAAGCCCTGGGCAATCATTTCTTCTGGCGTGGCGCCGACCACGACATAGTCACGATCGCGCGCTTCGATACCTAATAATTTATCCCGGACTGCGCCGCCGACCAGATAGATTTGCATGTTTGTTTCATTTGTTTTGTTGAGGCAATTATGCATAGGATACTCTTGCTTGCCGGTTTTCTGGTAATGACTATGAGTGTGTTCTGTTTTGCCTGTACTGAGGATTTGTCGTGACTGAGTGGCTTGTGTATTTAGCGTTAGGGGCTTTTGCCGGTACTTTGGCTGGCATGTTGGGCGTGGGTGGCGGATTGATCATTGTGCCTGGCCTGGTTTGGGTGTTTATGCAATCAGGATTTGTCACTGATGTGATCATGCACATGGCATTGGGCACCTCCCTCGCGACGATAGTCTTTACATCTGTTTCCTCGGTGCGCGCGCATCATCGGCGTGGTGCTGTGCAATGGCCTGTGGTGTGGCAGTTAATCCCCGGCATTGTGCTGGGCGTGATGCTTGGTGCCTCGCTTGCCGAGCAGTTGCCGACCGCATATCTAAGCCGTGTGTTTGCCGTGTTTGTCTTGCTGGTGGCGGGGCAAATGGGCTTTTCCCTATTGCCGGAGGCGCAGCGTAATCTACCTGGCAAGCTGGGCATGACTGCGATGGGTTCAGTGATTGGTGGTGTGTCGGCTATAGTCGGTATTGGTGGCGGCACTTTGACCGTGCCATTTTTGCTTTGGTGCAGCGTGAGCATGCGTCAGGCCGTGGCCACCTCGGCTGCCTGCGGTATGCCCATTGCGCTCGCTGGTAGTCTGGCTTTTGTCTGGACAGGCTATGGTAATGATGCATTGCCGGCGCAGGCCATTGGTTATTTATATTGGCCTGCCTTGCTGGGTGTGGCGCTTAGCAGCATGTTATTTGCCCCAGTGGGGGCGCGGCTGGCGCACAGCTTGCCTACCAATACATTGAAACGATTCTTTGCGTTATTTTTGCTGTTGGTTGGTCTCAAGATGTTGATGACTTGGTGAAATATGCTCGTTGGTGCAGCAAGAATAGCCAGCTGAGCGTAAGCGTGGTCAACGTACATACTATGAGCGCACCGGCTGGCAGATCGAGCCAGAGAGAAAGCATCAAGCCTGCGATATATGCAAGAGCACCAATGGCATAGGCGATAGCAAGTCCAGCGCGTAAAGAATATTGTCGTCCAGCCAGGGCGGGCAGGATCAAACTGGCGAAGACCAGGTAAATACCGATCAGTTGTACCGAGAAGGTAATCAACAGGGCAAAGAGCAAATAAAAACCGGCTCGCGATCGCTCAAGCCCTAAGCCAAACCAGGCAAACAGCGCCAGCAGACTCATGCCGCCAAGCAGCCAGAGATCGGCCCAGTTTATCCACAGGATTTGCCCTACCAGCAATTCCTGTAGGTGCTCACCGCCGTGCGGGTCATAGGACAGCAGCAGGATCACCAGCGATGAGCTAACAACAAAACCGCTGCCGATGATCGCTTCTTGAATTTGCGGCCAAAGACGCTCGGTGAGGTTGAACAACAGGGCGCCGCTGAGCGCGGCGCTCAGGGCACCGAGTTGACTTATCCAGACGGAATCTATCTGCAGCACATGGATGATGACCATACCAAGTGCAGCGAACTGGGCAATAGCTATATCGATGAAGATGATGCCGCGTTGCAATACACGACGGCCAAGCGGCACATGGCTGGCGAGGATCAGCAGGCCAGCCGTCAGTGCAGGCAGGATCAGGAGGATATTATCCTTCATTACAGGGCTTCCAGCAGTCGGTCGATGATGTCGTCATATAAGCTAAACAGATCCTTGGCGGCAGGACTTGCGCCGACCGTAATGGGCAGTTCGACAGCAGGGATCTGCGCGCGCTGGCTCAGCCAGTGGCTGGGACGGGCTGGCTGATAATTGGCGCGTAAAACCATGCGCACCGGTGTTTGTTGCAGACTTTTCAACACGCGAGACAGGTGTGCAGCAGATGGCTCAAGGCCAGGCTTTGGCTCCAGATCGACGATGGCCTTCAGCTCCAGCCAGTGCAGCAAGTAACTCCAGTTGCCGTGTTGCACGGCAACTGGAATGCCTTGTAGTGGTGCGGCACGTTGCTGCCAGGCATCGATAGCTGTTTGCCAGCGCGTCTGAAAGCTTGTCAGTTGTTGTCGATATAAATCGGCATGATCCGCATCCAGTTCAATCAAGCGCTCACTCAAGGCAGCGGCAACCGGTAGAAGATTGCGCGGATCGGTGTGGAAGTGAGGATTGCCACTAGCATGTATATCACCGGCGGCACGATCCAGGCTTGCTGGTTTTTCAATCAGCTCGACATATTGTGCAGCTTCAAACCAGCCGGGTTGGCCGGTCTGGATTTTATTGTTAGCAGACTCGCGTTGCAGTAGCGGCAGCCAGCCGATCTCAAGTTCAGCGCCATTGCAAACTAGCAGATCGGCCCGCCGCGCACGCGCAATAAGCGAGGGACGCGCCTCGATATGGTGAGGATCCTGTTTGGCAGTGGTGGCGACAGTTATTTGCACCCTGTCACCCGCCAGCTCTTTGAGTAGCGCGGCCCATTCCGGTTCACAGGCCAATACATTCAGACGTGCCTGCGCTGTGTTGGCAGTGAACAGCAAAACAACGAGAGAAAAAATCAAAGTAAAACGATACATATTCTTGTCCTGTGGTGATCAGAATTTGTGTGCGCCATGTGTCCCAAGGCTCATCGCATACTGCACGGTGATTTGATTGTCGGTAACACCGCGCATGGATTTATCCTGTGCCAGTTGCAGGCGCAGACGAGAGAACTCGGAGGGTGAGAAATCCAGCATCAGGCTGTGGCGTTTGGGTTTGTATTTATCAGCACCAAGCACGGTCTGATTGTTGCCAAAATTTACGCTGTCAGAATCCAGCCAATCGTAGCGATAACCGACCCGCCAGCGTGGCATGAACTGATAGACGGTTTGTGCATAAAAACCTGATTGTCTGGATTTGTAGCGATCGCCAAGCTCGGTACACGCCCCGCCATCTGCAGTGTTGTCACCACAGACAAGTTCACCTTTTTCTTCGCGCTGAAAATACTCAAATTGAATTTTCAGATTGCGCTGCCTGGGGTTGCCATCTGGCGCCCATTTCCATACAGCATCGGCCAGCCATGTTTTCGATGTGCCGCTGAAATCTGTGTCCGCCTCAACCTCGTTGATATCCTCAAGATGGGCCTTGCGATCTTTGGGTCTGGCATGCAAATGCGCGAGACCGATACGCCAGCTATTTGATTCATCCCAGTCGTCGCCAAGATGAACAAAGGCCGTTGCAATGCCTGCGCCATTTTTATTGCCACCATCTTTAGCGCCTGGGAAGAATTGGCCACGGGCTGCCTCGACACCAAATTCCAGAAAGGTTGTCGTGGGTGCCAGCCAGCGAGACTGCACACCATCCTGAGTCAAATGTTCGCCATAAAGCACCTTGCCCAGCAGATGTTGATCAGCAAAGTCCCAGGCGTGGGGGTGTTGTTCGTTGCTATAACCTATGCCCGAAAGAAAGCGCCCGGCCTTGATGGTCAGGCCATGACCCAAACCAAGGGTTTGCAGCCAGGCCTCTTCCACTTCCACCTCGTCGTCGATGATGGCGAAGTTGGCCTGGCCGCGAAAGGCCTGATCAATATTTGCTGCAATGACCAGCTCGCTGTGGTCCAGGCTGAAACCACGTTCGTCACCATGATCGTGGCCGGCGGGAATGAAGCCTGTGATATGCCGTTCATCAATATTTTTTGCATTGAGATAACGTCCCTGCAGGATGAGGGATATCTCTGGATTGAAGCTCTGATTTTCTGCAGCAGCAAGGGGCAGCGCGCAGCATGCCGCAAGGCCAAGGTAAAAGCGTTTCATGGAATAACTCCTGAAATGACTAAACAAAATATCCGCCCGACAATGCAGGCAGACTGGTTTTTAGATTGTTTTAATCAGGAGTAACCAGGCGGGCCGCGCTGGCCCAGGGTGTGGCGAAATGGCGTGGGTAATTCGACAGTTGTCGTCGTCGGTGCAAGTAGTGTATTTGTTTGTGGTCTATCTGCTGGCTGGATGGCCGCTGATACAAGACCATTTCCCGGAGCGCTGCTGAACAGACACTCGGCACAGACCTTGCCGTCATGATGGGCAGCAAGGTCTGTGTGATGTTCCAGATGAGTCCAGGCAAATAATAGCAGCGCCAGGCTCAGGGTGATGGGAAGGAGACGATTGTTCATGTGGTCAGCAAAATACCTTCAGCCACTCGGTTTGTCTATGGTGTCTTCAATGTACTTGAGTTTAACCGCTAAGCGCAACGCTTAACGAAGTTCTCGTGAGCTGTGTTTAGATTGTTCAGTCGCCCGGCACGCGGGTGGTGGGGCAGTTGAGATGATAGACCTGGGTATCTTCCAGACGCAGTGCGGTCAGTGAGCCGCCCCAGAGGCAGCCGGTGTCGATAGCGCAGACGTTGTGGCCACGATAATAGCCAAGGGTGGACCAGTGGCCGAAGACGATGCGTTGTTCTGTGCTGTGACGTGTGGGGTGGGTAAACCAGGGCAGCAGGTCGGTGTGCTCGTTGTCAGGCATGCTTTTGTGGCCAAGATCGATCGCGCCGGAGCTGTAACAAAAGCGTAGTCGGGTAAAGCAGTTTACGGCAAAACGCAGACGCTCCCAGCCGTGTAGATGTTCGCTCCAGTGTACAGGTTGATTGCCATACATATTTTCCAGAAAGGGAATGAAGTCATCGCCGCGCAGGGCTTTTTCTACTTCACTCGCCAGTTGTTTGGCCGTGGCAATATCCCACTGTGGCGGCAGTCCGGCATGAACCATCAGCCAATCAAGGTTACTGTCGTGGTGCAGCAACGGCTGCTGGCGCAGCCAATCGCATAGTTCATCGCCATCATGTGCATCAAGCACTGGTTGTAGCGTGTCGCTGGCGTGGTGGTGACGCTTCCGCTGACGCCAGGCGGCGATTAGGTGCAGATCGTGATTTCCCAGCACGGTGATTGCGCGATCACCAAGGGCGCGGACAAAACGTAATACCTGCAAGGATTTTGGTCCACGATTGACCAGGTCGCCAACAAACCAAAGTCTGTCTTTAGTGGGATCAAACTGGATTTGTTCGAGCAATTGCTCCAATTGATCGTAACAGCCCTGAACATCGCCTATTGCGTAGGTGGACACAGTTTAAACCTTGGTATTTAGTGCAGTGTGTGAGGTGTGGAGAGACGGAATGTGGGGATCTCAACTTCAAACTCATGGCCGTCTTCGGCATGCATTTGATAGCTGCCCTGCATGACCCCTACAGGTGTATCTAGTACTGTGCCGCTGGTGTAGCGAAATAATTTGCCTGGTGCCAGATGCGGTTGCTCACCGACCACACCGGTGCCGCGCACTTCCTGTACCCCACCATTGCCATCGGTGATGACCCAGTGTCTTGATAATAGTTGAGCAGGTAGTTCACCGATGTTGCGTATGGTAATAGTGTAGGCAAAGACATAGCGGTTTTCTGCTGGCAGTGACTGATTATCCAGGTAGTGGGTTTCTACTTCAATGTCGATATTGTATTTGTCGTTCATATTGGTCTTCAGATTATTCAATGGTTTTACCGTGCTGCCAGCAGCAGCGCGCCCAGCAACCCTACTTGTGGGTTGGTTACTACATGCAGCGGGATTTTTTCCAGCACAGGCCGCATGCGTCCCTTGTCCAGGTAACTGTGGATGAAATTGCCTTGCTGTAAATGTGGCAGGATCCTGGCAGCAATGCCACCGGCAAGATAGACCCCGCCTCGCGCCATGGTTGCCAGGGCCAGGTTGCCGGCAATCGCACCATAAAGATGGATAAATTGTTGCAGGGCAAGAACCGCGCGATCATCATTTGATGTGGCAATCGCCGCCGCAGGATCGGCTGCATCAAGCAGGCCAGCAGTATCCTCGGCTTTATCATGTGACAGCAGAAAACGGTAAATGTTTACCAGCCCAGGGCCGGAGACTACACGCTCCCAGGAGACATGGCCAAATTGGGCGCGTAAAAATGACAGCAGGCCATCCTGTAATTCATTGCTGGCAGCAAAATCCATGTGACCGGCCTCGGTGGGGAAAACCATATAGTCGCCTGCCTGGGGGATAAGCAGTGCTACACCCAGGCCTGTACCGGCACCTAGCACCACTTTTGGCGCCTTGAGATCTGCCTGTGCTGCATGCAGTGTGATCAGATCGTCTGCGTGTAACGCTGCAATGCCGTGGCCTACCGCTTGAAAGTCATTGATGAGCAGCACGGGGACGCCAAAATGCCGGCTTAAATCCTGGCTATCAATCCGCCAGGGCAGATTGGTGAGTTTAGCTGTTTGCTGCGGATATTGGCCCTGTACCGGCCCGGCCACTGCCAGACAGATGCCTTGGCTGGCCTGGTTTGTGTTCTGCAGGAAATCTTCCAGCAGAGTGGCAAGATCAGCGTAATCGGCACTGGTGTAGTGCGCCTGTTGCAAGACACGTTGCGCTTGCAGCGAGCCAGGCAGAAACTCGGCCTGTTGCAGCAAGGTTTTGGTGCCACCAATATCAGCGGCGATAACAGTTTTATTTTTCATGCATGTTTGTAGTGAAAAATAGAGTGTGGGCTGTCAATTGGACAACTCGTTGAGATTTGCCGTGAATTGTGGGGTATGCAGATTTTGTAGCTTACACACTGTGTATCAAGTCCACTCTGAATAAAAACACACGGCGGCTTTCACTGCCTTGTTTAGTGGTCAAGCGTGCCCGTTATCGAGCAGACTGGCAGCTGGCTCGTCAATAAACCATTCCAGCGTACCACGGGGTTTTAATCTTTGTACGGGAAACAAGTGTTCTGTTGGGTTTGAATTCAGTACCTGACTTATGACCCTGGCCTTTTGTACACCACTTACCAGCAGCATGATATGGCGGGCCTGATTCAGCACAGGCAGGGTGAGGCTAAGACGCCAACTATCCATTTTGCCGACAAAATCGGCCAGCACTGTTTGCTGTTGCTCGTGCAGGCTGTTGCTGCCTGGAAACAGCGAAGCGATATGACCATCTGTGCCCAGACCCAGCAAGACCAGGTCAAAGCCTGTGGCCGGTAAATGCTGTGCTAGCACCTTGGCATAGTCGGCCGCAGCCTCGCTTGGGGGCAGTTCGCCCCTCATTCGATGTATCTGTGGCTGTATTGGTAGATGATCGAGCAGTGAGTCACGCACCATGCGGTAATTACTGTCTTGATGTTCCGGCGACACACAACGCTCATCGCCAAAATAAAGCTGTACTCGTGTCCAATCGATCCGCTCGGCCTGCTGACTGAGTAAGGCGTACAGGCCACGCGGTGTCGAACCACCAGCCAGCGCGAGATGGAAACTGCCGCGCTCTGCAATGGCATGATTACCCAGTTCCAACAAACGTTCGGCAGCGGCCTGATAGAGTGCCGCTGGATCCGTGGAGATATGGATGGGGATGGAATTTTCGTTCATGCTCATGGGGCTCTGCAAAAGACTATCTGACAGTTAAAATACCCCAAAGCCATTATTGAGACCAGTTAGTTGATGGATGCCCCGCATATTTTGCCAGTGTGTGGGTTATATAAGTCTGTCGATACACTGTTTTAATTAATACCGTGTTGATCTCAGTATGTAGATGGTTAGCTGATATTTTAGTTGTGCTTAACTACGGGCTCCATTGTGTTGCTGGATAAACTCCAAGGCCTCATTAACGGCATTCTCTATCTGCCGTTCTATTTCCAGTTGTTCTTCATCACTGAGAAAAAAAATGGTGTCCACGGTATGGCGGACATAGTGTGGAGGCAGACGGTTCAAGGCAATACAGGCAATATCTGCCAGCAGGTCTTTATCGGTAATTCCCTTTTGCGTTACCAGGTTTTCCTGCAGGTATTGCAGCAGCAGTTTTTCATGATAGTTATAGATATCTTCGGAGAACATTCAGGTATTCCTTTGGCTGGTTGGCAGTGCTAGCCCGTATATTTTACCAAGTCGTGAGAAAAAGTTCTGATCTTGTTGTTGTACAATGATTTGTGTCGTTTTTTGTAATAAAAAGCAAGATGTTTGGTTGTGTTTCCTTGGTACTGTAGGGCGCAATAACCAACGGGCATTGCGCCGAATGTGGAAGCCCCTTCCCTTCAAGAAACTCAAACAGCTCCCCTCCTTCAAGATGCTGCCTCAACAGCGCGTAGTTGTTATAACTATAGCCAGCCAGAATCACGATATAATTTACCCACTACTATTGATGAAGACCATGATTTGTTATGGATGTCTGTTTTTTCTCCAGGCACTGTGCGAGTGTGGCAAATTCTGTCAGATCAAGTGTTTCGGCGCGACGTTGCGGATCTATGCCAGAGGCCTCGATTTCGGTTGTATCGAGCAATGTTTTCAGGGTGTTGCGCAAGGTCTTGCGCCGCTGGCTGAAGGCCTGGGCCACCAGCCTCGCCAGAACTTCCGGGTCTGCATCAACTGGTGGGCTGGTGTGAGGGAGCAATCTCACGATGGCAGAGTCTACCTTGGGTGCAGGTGTGAAGGCACCTGGCGGTACGTTGAACAGTTTTTCCACCTGGCAGTGGTATTGCACCATTACACTGAGGCGACCGTAGTCGCGTGTATCTGCTTTGGCAGCCAGGCGATCGACGACTTCTTTTTGCAGCATGAAGTGCATGTCATCGATACAATTGGCCTGTTCGAGCAGGTGAAAGATCAGCGGCGTGGATATGTTATAGGGCAGATTGCCGACCAGCCGTAGCTTGCTATCACCTGCCAGGGCGCAGAAATCAAAGGCCAGTGCATCGGCGTTGTGAATAATCAATTTACCCTGACCGGCACACAGGAGCTCCAGCTTGGGGATCAAATCCCGATCTAGCTCGACTACCTCCAGTCGGTCTGTTGACTGTAGCAGTGGCAGGGTAAGTGCGCCCAGGCCAGGGCCAATCTCTACCAGATGATCGCCGGGGCGTGGCTGGATCTGGCGGATAATATTGCTGATGACATGCTGATCATGCAGGAAATTCTGACCAAAACGTTTGCGGGCACGGTGTTTCATCTACGGGCCATTATCCTTATTCCAAGATGGGTTTTGTGGCTATTTGTTGCACGCTGCACAACTGAGCAAATCGTATGTAGGCGAGTAAAACTACATTATGGTGAAATATACAGGTTTATGCCCCAGCCTAGCGAAATACAGGGCGCTGCGGTATCCTCAATCCCCTTCAAAAACGTCTGATTTGCAGGAAAATAAATGGCTTTGCAGGAAAGTTATACGCCTTCTCAGGTAGAAGAGAAAGTACAGGCGGAATGGGAGAAAAACCAGTCCTTTCTGGCTGTCGAGGAGGCTGGGCGGGAAAAATTTTACTGCCTGTCGATGTTTCCCTACCCTTCAGGACGGTTGCACATGGGGCATGTGCGCAATTACACCATAGGTGATGTGATCAGCCGTTATCAGCACATGTTGGGCAAGAATGTGTTGCAGCCGATGGGTTGGGACGCCTTTGGTTTACCAGCCGAAAATGCGGCGATGAATCATGGCGTGCCGCCGGCGCAGTGGACATACAGCAATATTGACTACATGAAGACTCAGCTTAAATCGCTGGGTTTTGCCATTGACTGGTCGCGTGAACTGGCGACCTGCTCGCCAGAGTATTACCGCTGGAATCAATGGCTGTTTTTACGCCTGCTGGAAAAAGGGGTGGTTTATCAGAAGACCGGCACGGTGAATTGGGATCCGGTGGATCAGACCGTGCTGGCCAATGAGCAGGTCATAGATGGGCGCGGCTGGCGTACCGGCGCGCTGGTGGAGAAGCGCGAGATCCCCATGTATTACATGGCGATCACCGAGTATGCCGAAGAGCTACTGGCTGATCTGGCCGATCTGGATGGTTGGCCGGAGCAGGTGCGTACCATGCAGCGCAACTGGATCGGTAAAAGTCAGGGCGTGCGCGTGGGTTTTCCACATCAAATCGATGCCGGCGGTGTGTTGTGGGTGTTTACCACGCGCGCCGATACCTTGATGGGAGCGACTTATGTGGCCGTGGCCGCTGAGCATCCATTGGCATTGTATGCGGCGCAGAATAACCCGGCATTGACGCAATTCATCGAGGAGTGTCGTCGTGGCGGGATGAGCGAGGCGGAGATCGCTACGCAGGAAAAAAAGGGCATGGCCACTGGCCTGAGTGTCACGCATCCGCTGACTGGCGAGTCCTTGCCCTTGTGGGTGGCTAATTATGTCTTGATGGGCTATGGCGATGGTGCAGTGATGGCAGTGCCCGCGCATGATGAGCGGGATTTTGCCTTTGCCCAGCAATACAGGCTGCCGATCAAGCCGGTGATCCGCAGCTCGGCGGGCGAGACCACGCCTGCGCCTTGGCAGGAGGCCTATGCCGAACATGGTGTGTGCATCAATTCAGGCAAATACGACGGCCTTGATTTCGCTGCGGCAGTGAGCGCCATTGCCGCTGATTTGCAGGCAAAGAATTTGGGTGAGAAAAAAACCACCTGGCGTTTGCGTGACTGGGGTATCTCGCGGCAGCGTTATTGGGGTACACCTATCCCGATGATCAAATGTCCGACCTGCGGCGATGTTCCTGTGCCGGAGGAGGACTTGCCGGTGATCTTGCCGGAGGGGTGTGTGCCGGACGGCTCGGGTAATCCGCTGAAAAAATATGCGGCCTTTCTTGACTGCAGCTGCCCACGTTGTGGCGGCAAGGCGCAGCGTGAAACCGATACCATGGACACCTTTGTTGATTCATCCTGGTATTTCCTGCGCTATACCTGCCCAGATGCCGGTAGCATGGTCGATGAACGCGCCAATTACTGGATGCCGGTCGATCAGTATATCGGTGGTATCGAACATGCCATTTTGCATCTGCTCTATGCCCGTTTCTGGACCAAGGTGATGCGTGAGCTCGGTCTGGTAGATGTGCGTGAGCCATTCCGGCATTTGCTCACCCAAGGCATGGTGGTGGCACCGACCTTTTATCGGCAAGCTGAAGATGGTCGCAAACAGTGGTTCAATCCGGTGGATGTAGAAGTTGCTACGGATGACAAGGGCAGGACTGTATCTGCGACACTGAATACTGATGGTCAGCCAGTTATGATTGGCGGCATGGAAAAGATGGCCAAGTCGAAGAATAATGGCGTCGATCCACAGACCTTGATCGATCAGTATGGTGCTGATACGGCTCGGGTGTTCATGATGTTTGCCGCTCCACCCGAGCAATCGCTGGAATGGCACGATACAGGTGTGGAAGGTGCGCACCGCTTTCTCAAACGGCTGTGGGCCTTTGCCGTGGATCAGGCCGCAGGATTGCATGCAGCAGATTTGCAGGCCGATGCCGATGAGGCCGTGCTGGCCGCGCGGCGTGAGATTCATCAGACACTGCAGCAGGCATTGATCGATTTTACCAGGTATCAATTCAACACAGTGGTTTCGGCGGCGATGAAGATGCTGAATACCTTGGGCCGTTTGTCCGGACAAGGTGCCGATGCCGTGCGCAGTGAAGGTTTGTCTATATTGCTGCGCCTGCTCTCGCCGGTGGCCCCGCATATCACGCAGGAGTTGTGGAGCGGTTTGCACTATGGTGTCGATATCCTGCAGGCACCTTGGCCGCAAGTCGATGAGACGGCGCTTAAGTGCGACAGCATCGAGCTGGTGGTGCAAGTCAATGGCAAGTTGCGCGGCAAGGTGGCAGTAACGGCCGATGCCGACAAGGCAGCCATTGAGCAGGCTGCGCTGAGCGAGGAAAATGTGCAGCGCTTTATCTCCGGTCAGACGGTGGTGAAGATTATTGTCGTCCCAGGCAAGCTGGTGAACGTGGTGGTGCGATGAATCGTTTGAGGACACTGCGCTGCATGCACTTGCCATTAATGGCTGGCTGTATTTTGAGTTTGCTGTTATTGAGTGCCTGTGGCTTTCATTTGCGTGGTGCGGTGCTGCTGCCGCCTGAGCTGGCGCGTATGCAGATCATTGGTATAAGTGCGCACAGTGAGCTTGGCGAGGAAATCACGGCGGTGTTGCAGGCAGCCGGGGCGCAAGTGGTGGTGACAGATGCCACTGCACAATTGCATATCAGTGGTGAGCAGCAGTCACGTCGCTTGTTGTCGGTGGGCATTAGTGGACGAGCCGCAGAATATGAGCTTGACTACACGTTTGCTTATGAGCTGCGCATTCCGGTGATAATTACCGATCAGGATGGCGTGGAATCAGTTCATTATCGAGTTGAGCTGGCACAGCAAAATATCAGCCTGCAACGCGATTACAGTTTTGATAGCAGCAATGTGCTTGGCGCGGGCGGTGAAGAAGAGTTGCTACTGCGTGAGATGCGTAGCTTAGCCGTGCATCAGATGCTGCGTCAGTTGCGCTATGGCTTGATGAATAAACAAGTTGAAGGAGGCAACTAGCCTATGCGCCTGCGGGTTGAGCAATTGGCCACGCATGTTAACAGGCCTTTACTGCCGATCTATCTAATCAGTGGTGATGAGCCATTGCAGCTTGGCGAGGCCATGGATAGTTTGCGCGCAGCGGCACGCGCCCAGGGCTTTAGCGAACGCGAGGTGTTGCAAGTCGATGGCAGTTTTGACTGGTCAGCATTGACGGCGGCAAGCCATAGCCTTTCCTTGTTTGCCGAGCGTAAGCTCATTGAATTGAATTTGCCATCGGCCAAGCCAGGGGATGCTGGTGGCAAGGCTTTGAGGGCTTATGCTGCCTCACCATCACCCGATAATCTATTGCTAATTCGTTGCGGCAAGCTGGAAAAACAACAGCAAAGCAGCAAGTGGTTCAAGGAGCTTGAGGCCGTTGGCGCCGTGTTGCAGGTCTGGCCGCTGGACGTGCAGGCGCTGCCTGGCTGGATACGTCAGCGCTTGCAAGGGCGTGGTCTGCAGGCCAGCGACGAGGGAGTGCAGTTTTTGGCCGAGCAGGTCGAGGGCAATATGCTGGCGGCCGCGCAGGAAGTGGAAAAGCTGGTGTTATTGTATGGCAGCGGCACACTGAGCATTGAGCAGATACGTGATGCTGTAGCTGATTCTTCCCGTTACGATGTGTTTGCCCTGGCCGATGCTGCACTGGCTGGTGATGCCGCGCGATATGCAAGGATTTTGCATGGTTTGCGCGGCGAGGGGGAAGAGCCGGTGTTGGTGCTTTGGTCGCTGGTGCGTGAGGTGCGCGCCCTGGCGCAGATCGCTGCGGCACAGGCCGCAGGTCGACCCTTGGCTGCTTTGTTGCAGGAGCAGCGAGTCTGGGATAAGCGTAAGCCACTATATCAGGCAGCACTAGGTCGGCATAACCTGCGCCGCTGGCGGGCGTTTTTGTGGCGTGCTGCCCGCCTGGATCGTATCTGCAAGGGGGCCGAGTCAGGTATGCCTTGGGATGAACTGCTACTATTTGGTTTATTGATCGCCGGTCGGCGGCTTGTTTAAGAGAGATAACACAATGGATATTAAACAATATATGCAACAGCTGGGGCAGCAGGCACGGGCAGCGGCCCGTCTGATGGCTCGCGCTGATACCAAGGCCAAAAATATTGCCTTGCAGGCAATGGCCGATGCCTTGTTGGCTAATGATGCTGCTCTTATCACAGCCAATCAAAAAGACCTGGCGGCGGGCAAGGCACAGGGACTGGATGAGGCAATGCTTGATCGATTGGCCTTGGATTCTGCACGTATTGCTGCAATGGCAGAGGGTTTGCGCCAGATCGTTGCCTTGCCCGACCCTGTTGGCCAGATCTCGGCCATGGATTTTCGTCCCTCAGGTATCCAGGTGGGCAAGATGCGTGTGCCGCTGGGTGTCATTGGCATTATCTACGAGTCGCGTCCCAATGTGACGGCCGATGCCGCAGCGTTGTGCCTGAAGTCAGGCAATGCCGCCATTTTGCGTGGTGGCTCCGAGGCATTGCACTCCAATCAGGCGATTGCCGAGTGCGTGCGTACTGGTCTGGTGCAGGCAGGTTTGCCCGCCGATGCGGTACAGGTTGTTGATACTACCGATCGTGCTGCAGTCGGCGAGCTCATTACCATGACTGATTATGTCGATGTGATTGTGCCGCGTGGCGGCAAGTCGTTGGTCGAGCGTATCAGCAACGAGGCTCGGGTGCCGGTAATTAAACATCTGGACGGCGTTTGTCATGTCTATATTGACGATCAGGCCGATATTGAAAAGGCATTGCGTGTGGCCTTTAATGCCAAGACCCATCGCTATGGTGTGTGCAATGCCATGGAGACATTATTGGTTGCCGAGGGCATCGCCGAACGTGTGTTGCCAGAACTTGCGGCTATGTATAAGGAAAAAGGGGTAGAGTTGCGCGGCTGCGCGACGACCTGCCGACTGATCTCTGCGGCAGTCCCAGCCAGCAGCGAGGATTGGGACGCTGAATATCTGGCACCGATATTGGCCATACGGGTGGTCAAGGATCTGGCTGAGGCGATGGAGCATATCTATCGACACAGCTCTGCTCATACCGAGAGCATTGTTACCGAGGATCTCGGTCGGGCGCGACGTTTTCTTGCCGAGGTGGATTCAAGCTCGGTGATGGTCAATGCCTCGACCCGTTTTGCCGATGGCTTTGAATATGGCCTGGGTGCGGAGATTGGAATTTCCACGGATAAGATCCATGCCCGTGGGCCGGTTGGACTGGAAGGGTTGACCTCGCAGAAATTCATCGTGCTGGGTGATGGTCATATCCGTAGTTAACCAGCACATTTCACCAAGGTGTGAGAAAAATCTCTGGATTTGACGAGATTAAAAGAGGTTGTCGCTGTTTGTATGAAAAGTAAAATAATCTGTTTCTTTTTCTCACTAGCACGGCGCTGGCTTGGCCTGCGGTTCGAGTGTGGCGCTGCCTGATGGCGCAATGGAATTACTATTCCGCTATCTCATGCCTTAGCTTGGCCCGCATTCACTGTGCCATTATCCGTGTTCCCTGGTGAAATATGCGAGTTGAGCAACCAGTTGCCATAGGTCTGCTCGGCGGTACCTTTGATCCGGTGCATTTCGGCCATTTACGCATGGCGCTGGAAATGCGGGAAATCTTGAACCTGGCCGAGGTGCGCCTTGTGCCTTGCGGCCAGCCTGCGCATCGCGCTGCACCACAAGCCAGTGCTGCCGATCGGCTGGCCATGCTGGAGCTGGCGATTGCTAAGCAAACGGGTCTGGTGATCGATCGGCGTGAGCTGGATCGGCCTGGCCCTTCCTATATGGTGGATACCCTGGTCTCGTTGCGTGGCGAGTTGGGTCAAATACAATTGTGTCTGCTGTTGGGCAGCGATGCCTTTCTTGGTTTTCAGCAATGGCATCGCTGGCAGGAAATATTTCTCCTGGCTCATCTAGTGGTCATGCAGCGGCCAGGCTGGAATTTGCTCGATGGTTTGGCTGAGCCATTGGCAAAAATCATGACGGCACGCCGTGTGCAAAATATTGATGATATTTGGCAAGCCCCGGCAGGTAGTATCCTGTTGCAGGCGGTTACACCATTGGATATTTCGGCCACAAAAATAAGGCAGCAGATTGCAGCAGGGCGTAGTCCGCGTTATTTATTGCCGGATGCGGTATGGGATTATATTCGTCAGCATGGTTTATACGGGTGGCGTGACACTTTTTCATGAATGGATGGTATTGATGCAAGTAGAGCAAATGAAGCAGCAAGTGGTGGATGCCCTGGAGGAGTTGAAGGGTGTTGATATCGTGGCGCTGGATGTGCGTGGCAAGGCCAGTTTTACTGACTATTTGATCATTGCCACAGGTCGATCTAATCGTCAGGTAAAGGCGATGGCGCAAAATGTGCTCAACAAGGCCAAGGAAAATGGCTATGCAGCCTTGGGTATTGAGGGTGAGCGTGAGGGTGAATGGATAGTGGTAGACCTCGGCGATGTGGTGGTACACGTATTTATTCAGGAAAAACGTGATTTTTACAATCTGGAAAAACTCTGGGGCGATGAGGCACCGATGGCGGCATGGGATGAGCGCTGATGCGTCTGCACCTGCTTGCGGTTGGTACACGCATGCCTGCCTGGGTGGAGTCGGGCTTTAAGGAATATGCTAAACGTCTGCCGGCTGATTGCGCGCTGATATTGCATGAGATAACGCCAGGCAAACGTGGCAAGGGCGCAGATCTGGCACGGGCGCAACGCGAAGAAGGCGAGCGCATGCTGGTAGCCTTGCCCAAGGGAGCTTATATTGTTGCGCTGGAAGTCGATGGACAGGACTGGAGTACGGAGGATTTGGCGCAACGTCTGGGTCAATGGCGTCAGCAGGGAGGTGATGTGGTCTTGCTGGTGGGTGGACCGGAAGGTTTGGCCGCCAGCTGCCGCGAGCGTGCCGATGTAAGTTGGTCTTTATCTCGTCTGACCTTGCCGCATCCTCTGGTGCGCATCGTCCTGGCCGAGCAGATGTATCGTGCCTGGAGCATCTTGCAAGGGCATCCCTATCATCGTTGAGCAAGTGCATATCCAGCATGATTATTTTGGCTTCTTCATCACCGCGTCGGCATGAGCTGCTTAAGCAGATCAACGTAGCGCACGAGGTGTTGAGTGTGGCGGTCGATGAAAGCCGTTGGCCAGATGAGGCGGCGGAAGATTATGTGTTGCGCCTGGCCCTGGCCAAGGCACAGGCGGTGCGTGCCCTGCGTCGTGATAGTCCTGTGCTGGGTGCAGATACTGCGGTGGTGATTGATGATCACATACTTGGCAAGCCGCATGATCGGGCGGCAGGTTTGGCGATGTTGGCGCAGTTATCCGGGCGGACACACTATGTTTATAGTGGTGTTGTGTTGGTGAATAAAACAGGCGAGACGCAGAGCAATATATCTATCAGTGCGGTGACTTTCCGTTCAATCTCGCCCACCGAATGCGAGGCTTACTGGGATAGTGGTGAGCCTTTGGACAAGGCTGGTGCTTATGCCATTCAGGGCTTGGGTGCGATTTTTGTTGCACATCTGGCAGGCAGCTATTCTGGTGTAATGGGTTTGCCCTTGTTTGAGACTGCCGCCATGCTTAACTGGCATGTTTCATCATGACGTGAGTAAAAGCTCTTATATTATTGAGGATACAATGAGTCGTTTTTGTTTGCGTGAAAGCCAAAATAGTCAGCTGTCTTTTCTCACTGGCACTACGTCATCATTTGCGTTCACTGATGAGATATGTGGGTCAGGAGCCTCTGAACAATAATCCGTATCACGCAGTACTGAGTTTATTTTATGGAAAAATTATGTCGATGAATGCCCCTTTGGCACCAATAATGAGTGTTGAAATTCTGGTTAACGTGACACCACATGAGACGCGGGTGGCGTTTGTTGAGAATGGCGTATTGCAGGAAGTTCAGATCGAACGGGCAAGCAGTCGTGGGCTGGTCGGCAATATATATAAAGGCGTAGTGAGGCGGGTTTTGCCCGGTATGCAGGCTGCATTCATTGATGCGGGGCTTGCACGTACTGCCTTTCTGCATGCCTCGGATATTTTGTGCCAACAAAGCAATGATGATGAAGCCGAGGATTGTCAGCAAGCTAAACACGAAGATATGGCTCACGAAACACCTCGACGCATCGATGAGCTGTTGCATGAAGGACAGGAGCTGTTGGTGCAGGTGGTGAAGGATCCATTGGGCAGCAAGGGTGCGCGTCTGACCACGCATATCAGTATTCCAGCGCGTTTTCTGGTCTTCATGCCCCAGGCCAGTCATATCGGTATTTCGCAGCGTATAGAGAATGAAAACGAACGGCAGCGACTTAAGGAGTTGCTTGGCAAACTGACGGCTGAGTCTGGTGCAGGCGGTGGTTATATCGTGCGTACGGTGGCTGAAGGTGCCAGTGAAGATGCTATGCGGGCAGATATCGTTTTTCTCAATAAGCTATGGAGTGAGGTATGTGAGCGCGCCGATGCTGAGGACAGTGGCGCATTGATTCATGAGGACTTGCTGCTGGTGATGCGCACCATGCGTGATGTGGTTGGCGCCGAAGTGGAAAAGGTGCGTATCGACTCACGCGAAACCTTTCGCAAGGTATTACGCTTTGCCGAAAAATTCATCCCTGATCTGGTATCACGTATAGAGCATTATGCTGGCGAGCGGCCAATCTTCGATCTCTACAGTATCGAGGACGAGATCCAACGCGCACTGGAGCGCAAGGTCGTACTTAAATCCGGCGGCTATTTGATTATTGATCAAACCGAGGCGATGACAACGATAGATGTCAATACTGGCGCTTTTGTTGGTCATCGAAACCTGGAAGAAACTATCTTTAAGACAAATCTGGAGGCCAGTCAGGCGATTGCCAGGCAACTGCGTCTGCGTAATCTTGGCGGCATCATCATTCTTGATTTCATCGACATGGAAGATCAGGAACACCGTCGTCAGGTGTTGCGTAGCCTGGAGCGAGCACTGGAACGTGACCATGCCCGCAGCCAGCTTACCGAAGTGTCCACTCTCGGTCTGGTGGAGATGACGCGCAAACGTACGCGTGAAAGCCTTGAACATACACTGTGTTCTATTTGTCCAACTTGTAATGGCCGAGGCACCTTGAAGACGGCCGAGACAGTATGTTTTGAGATTTTCCGTGAAATTCTGCGTGAGGCACGTCAGTTTGATGCACAGGAACTTTTGGTGTTGGCCGCGCAGGAAGTGGTTGATCGCCTGCTTGATGAGGAATCCACAGCAGTGGCTGAGCTGGAAGAATTTATCGGCAAACCGATCCAGTTTCAGATGGAAACTTCATATACACGTGAGCAGTTTGATGTTGTGTTGCTGTGACTGAACTTGTATCGGCTCACGAAGTTCCCTGCGCTGATAACGAGTCGGTAATTATTATTCTCCAGGGCGTCATGCCATATGACTGAAAACAGCTGGTTGTATCGTCTGCGTAGGGCGCTGTGGTGGAGCACGGCAGGTCTGCTGATCCTGCTGGCTGTCATGTTTACCCTGGCGCGTGCACTCCTGCCTAAGCTTGATATCTACCGCCAGCAGGTGGCCACCCAGGTCAGCCAGTTTCTGGAACAGCCAGTTCGAATTACAACAATGGCCGTGCAGCTGCGTGGTCTGCAGCTACAAGCCATTTTCCATGATGTTGAATTACTCGATGCAACAGCTCGGCAAAGTGTTGCCCGCTTTGACCAGGTTGCAGTTGGCGTCGATTTATGGAGCAGCTTGTGGAACAGACAACCGATGTTGGCCTCACTGGTTGTGACAGGTGCTGAGCTTACTGTCGTACGCCATATCGATAACCACTTTGCCATTCTGGGCCTGCTAAAACAGAGCGAGGATGATGCGGCTACAGCAGGTGTTGGGGAATGGTTGCTGTCACAAAAACAATTGAGCCTGAAAGAAAGTCGTTTGCAATGGGACGACCGTAAGACAGGTCATCGATTAAGCTTTGATCACGTAAACATCGCACTGCGCAATCAGGATGAACGTCATCAGCTTAACGTCAGCATAATCCTGCCAGCAGAATTGGGGCATGATATGCGGCTGCAATTTGATCTGTATGGCGATATTTTTTCTGCTGATGCATGGTCTGGTTATGCGCATGTTGATGGTTATGGCGTGCGTCCATCGCCCTGGTTGCAGGAACTGGAAAATCGGCTTGGTATTTCCTTGCAGCAGGGAGCAGTTGATTTTCAATTGTGGGGACAGTGGCAGTCTGGCAGTCTTGTTGAGGTTGTTGCTGAAGCCAGTGGGCAAGCCATTTCCTTGCACTCACAAAACGGACATAAGCTGGATCTGGCTGGTCTTGAGGCTATGGGCAAATGGCAACAACAGGACAGTGGCTGGCAGCTGTGGTTGCATGATTTGCGCCTGATTCAGGCTGACCTTGTGCGCGCGTCACCAGCACAAATACATGTGCAGCATGATCACCAGCAATGGGATATCCAGACAATAAATTTACGTCTTGAAGATGCCTCTGCTGTTGCCGTATTGATACCAGGATTGACAGAGGATCAGCAGGAACTTTTGCAACATCTGCAACCGCGTGGGCACCTGTCTGAATTTCGTAGCTTGCTGGATGAGAATGGCCAGCTACTGCATATGCAGGGCGTACTGCAACAAGGCAGTGTTGCAGCATGGCAGCAGTTCCCGGGTGTTCGTGGCCTGCAGGCAAGCTGGTCATGGGATGGACGCAATGGGCTGGCTGTGTTGGATAGTCAGACTACAGAGCTGGATTTGCCACAATTATTTCGCGAGCCATTGCTGCTGCAGCGTATGCAGGGTGAAATTTATTTTCAGCACTCTGGTACAGGTTGGCGCATTGCTGCCAACGACGTGCAAGTGGCGAATGAAGATATTCAATTGGCTGTCGATGCCGAGCTTGATTTGCCCATGGAAGGTGAACATTTTCTCGATCTGCGTGGCAGGTTTCGGCAGGGACAGGGCGTGGCTGTGCCAAATTATCTGCCAGCCAGGATCATGCCCAAGTCTGCAGTGGCATGGCTGGATGCAGCCTTCAGACAAGGCCAAGTGCCTGAAGGTGGTGTGTTGTTTCATGGCCCATTGGCAGCGTTTCCATTCGATGGTCAGGAAGGACGCTTTGAAGTGGCTTTTGTAGCAGAGGATGTCGAGCTGTTTCTAATGCCAGGCTGGCCTTTATTGAGCAAGGCCAATGCGCAGGTAAGGTTTTTGAATCGCGGCATGACGATCGATGCCACTGGTGGACGCATCTATGACAGCCTGATCGGCGCTACCCAGGTGCGTATCAATGATTTCCATGCGCCGGTGTTGCAGGTGCGTGGTGTGGCGCAAGTCCATGAAAATGATGGTTTGCGCATCCTGCGTGAAACTCCCTTGCGCAAACAGCTGGGTGAGTATGTGTCCCAGTTGTCGATGGCAGGCAGGAGTGATCTGCAACTTGAGTTTGCGTTGCCCCTGGATGAGTCAGCAGTGGATTCATCCTTGCGTGTCAATGGGCATGTGGGGCTGCAGGGCAACCAGTTGCGGCTGGGCAAGAGTTTGCTGCTGGAGGATGTTGTCGGACAATTGGATTTTAGCGAAAAGGGTCTGCAGGCAAAGGACTTGCAAGTGCGCATGTTGCAAGGCAAGGCTAACGTTTCCATTCAGGAGCAAGGTAGCGGGTCTGATGCAAAGACAGTATTTACTGGGCGTGGCAGTATGCAGCCAGCTGCATTGCAGTCCTTTGTAGACTTGTCATTTTTCAGACATATGCATGGTAGTACTAGCTGGCAGGCAAGTCTGATGGTGCCGCATGGCAAGGGCAAGGGTAGGGAAGTGAGTCTGCATGTGGCATCCGATCTGCGGGGGATGCAGATAGATCTTCCGTATCCCTTGACCAAGCCAGCCGAACAGACTGTGCAATTTACGCTGGAGCAATATTTTTCCGGCGCACAGGATGGCTTGTTGTACTTGCAATATGGTGATGTGTTAGCTGCACGACTGCAGCTTGATGATGATGGCGGGGTGCGGCGTGGTGGTTTGCATTTCGGCCATGGTGCGGCTGAATTGCCAAAAAAAGATGAATGGCATATCGGCGGCAGCCTGCGTGAGCTGGATATGTCGTCCTGGCGGCATGTGTTTACTGACAGTAATACGGCCGGTGACCTGCCGGTGCGCGTGGCAATGGATGAGCTGCAGCTGTTGCCTGCGGTTGAGGAAAGCAAGACTGCCACACATGGCAGGCTGCCGTCTATGCAGGTGGATATTCAGCGTTTTGCTTATGGTGAAATTCAATTGGGTGAGCTCAGCTTTGCCCTGCAAAGTAGTCCTGCAGTAGTGCAACTGGATGATCTGTCTTTGCAGGGTGAGCTGATTAAGTTGGTTGGTCATGGCCGTTGGCAGTTGTATCCACGGTCGTATAGTGAAGCAAAATTGCAGCTGAACTCACCAGATTTTGGACACTTGCTCAAGGAATGGCAGGTGGCAAGTAGTATCAGCCGTGGAACCATGCAAAGTGATCTGGAGTTGAACTGGCCTGGACGTTTGAGTGAGTGGGAGCTGGCCAAACTGGACGGTCATATGCGGTTTGAAATCCAGGACGGCAAGCTCGACGAGGTTGATCCAGGGGCAGGTCGCCTATTGGGCTTGTTCAGTCTGCAGGCCTTGCCACGACGTTTATTGCTAGACTTTAGCGATCTGTTTCAACAGGGTTTGTGGTTCAGCAATATCAAGGGTGATGTGCGTATCCAGACCGGTGATGCCTTTACCACCAACATGGTAATGGATACTGATGCTGCTGAAATAAGGATAAATGGCCGCACCGGTTTTATCAAACGTGATTATGATCAGCATATTAGTGTGGTACCCAACCTGTCTGGCTCTGCTCCCCTGGTTGGTGCGCTGGCGTTTGGTCCACAAGTAGGGGCGGTCGCCTTGTTGTTGCAGCGATTGTTTCGCAAAAACATCAACGAGGCGGCGCGCACCGAGTATTACATTACCGGCACGTGGGAAGAGCCTAAGATTGAGAAGATCACTCCAGTGACCGCAGGTACCGGCGCATCGAATACGCACCAGGAAAATGGTATTCTGCATCGATGAAATATAGCTGGCGAATAGTTTGTTGTTTGTCGATCCTGGCAAGCGGTAGCGCGATTGCTGAAGGCTTGTTGGTAGCCGCTGCAGATTGGGCTCGGCCGCGCACAGGCGAGGCCTTGTTGCAGCACCCCGCGCTGGTGCAGGTGATGAGTAAATTGCATGATGGCCAGCATGTGCAGCTTGTTTATCCTGGGGGTGATGAGGGCAGTCTGTGGGTGCATGAGTTACAGGCCTGGCTGGTGTCCTTGGGCTTGTCTTCCCAGCGTATTGAGTTGTTGCCAGGCAGTCAGCGACTGGATGCTATCGAGCTGCATATCAGTGATGTTGAACGACGTTGAACGAGGAGATCAGGCGTGACCCAGGTAGCAGCCATACAAATGGCCTCAGGCCCAAACATCAGCGCTAATCTTGCCGAGGCAGAGCGGCTCATTGCCAAGGCCGCGGCCGCTGGCGCGCGGTTGGTGGTGTTGCCGGAAAATTTTGCCTTGATGTGCATGAACGAGTTCGACAAGGTGAAGGTGCGTGAGGAAAAAGGCAAGGGTCAGATCCAGGATTTTCTCGCCCGCACCGCATCACGCTACGGCATCTGGTTAGTTGGGGGGACAGTGCCACTGGTGGCCGATGATGTCAGCAAGGTGCGCGCCGCCTGCCTGTTGTTCAACGACAAGGGGCAGTGCGTGGCGCATTATGACAAGGTGCATCTCTTTGATGTACACCTGGAAGAAAGCAACGAGGATTACGCCGAGTCACGTACCATCGAGCCAGGCAATAAAGTAGTGGTAATCGATACGCCTTTTGGTCGTCTTGGTCTGTCAATTTGTTATGACCTGCGCTTTCCCGAGCTGTTTCGTCTCATGGCGCAGGAGGGCGTGGAGATCATTGTTCTGCCGGCAGCCTTTACCGCGATTACCGGCAAGGCCCATTGGGAAAGTATGGTGCGTGCGCGGGCAATCGAAAATTTAAGTTATTTCATTGCCTCGGCGCAGGGCGGTTACCACGCCAATGGTCGCGAGACGCATGGTGATTCCATGATCGTCGACCCCTGGGGAATAATTCTTGATCGTCTGCCGCGCGGTTCTGGTTTTGTCATGGCAGCAATCGAGCCTTCGCGCCTGCACGCCATAAGGCGTAATTTTCCAGCTCTGGAACACCGTCGCCTGCCCTGCAAACTGCCTTGAGCTAAGGTTGGGACAGTAGTAGACAAACTACATATACCTGAATTTGCATGTCTGCTGTCTGGCTCGATCATCCGTTGGGATGCGATCGTTTGCCGCAGGAGCTGTAGATCGGCTCTTTGGATTATTCGTCTTCACCAAAGCGATTGGTGATTAGCTGCTCAAGCTTATCCATGGCCTCCTGTTCATCTACACCATCGGCTGTGATTTGTACTGTGCTGCCACAACCAGCAGCCAGCATCATCACGCCCATGATGCTCTTGCCGTTGACGCAGCGCCTGTTGCGGGTGATCTTGATCTGGCTGGCACAGGATGAGGCGATGCTGACGAATTTGGCCGCCGCACGGGCATGCAGCCCCAGGCGGTTGATGATGGTAAATTCTTTGCTAAGCATAAAAGTTTCCGATCATTGGCCAGTATATTTCATCGGGTAGCACGGCGCTGGCATGGTTTGCGAGCCTGATGCCGCGCTAATGAGAAAAAATAATCGGCTGTTTTGGTTCTTACGCAAATAGAAACAAGTCATTGTATCCTCAGAAAAAAAGAGTTTTTTTCATGCGCCAGAGAACCTGTGAATCAGGTTAACGAGGGCGCTAGCACAAGCAAAAACCTGCCAGAGAGCTTGGTAAACAGGTATTAAGAGCAGGCTTTTAACACAGTGATAGTTAAGCAGGTAGTTGTACAGTGGCTTCGTGGCTTGTTTCAGCTGTTTTTGCTACACAGCACAATGCCGTCATGGCCGCCACTGTGCGCTTTTTCCGCCAGCTCAGCCAGTGTCAATGCATGATAATTGCAGACACGCAGCAGCATTGGCAGATTGAGGCCAGAGACGACCTGCACATGTTTCCAGTCAGCCAATTGACAGGCGATGTTGCTGGGCGTGGAGCCATAGAGATCGGACAACACCAGTACACCGGCACCTTGATTGAGCGAGGTGGCCAGACGACGTGCCTCGGCGGCAGCGTTTTCTGGATCGGCATCCATAGGCACGGTGAGCACGGCCAGTGACAGTGGACAGTGGCCAAGAATGGCCTCGGCGGTATCACGCAAGATCTTACCCAATGGATCATGGGTGATCAGCAATATCCCCACCGGAGCTTCATTCATTGCTGTTTTTTTCCTGTTCTTCCTGCATCATCAATCTGTGTTGACGGGCGATAAAATGGCCAGTGGCATCGTAGCCATTTTCACGCAGGATATGATTTCTGGCTGCGGCCTCTACCAGCACTGCCAGGTTGCGGCCAGGGGCGACGGGCAATTGGATTTCAGGCACGTTGACTTCAGATAAGGTGCGGTTGCTGTAACTACCTTGCAGACGGTCTATGCTGTTGATATCGCTCTTGTCTACGTGGATAAGATTGACGATCAGGCGCAGGATTTTGTGTCGTTTTACCGCACTGTCGCCGAGCATGGCACGGATATCGAGCAGACCAAGGCCGCGCACCTCAAGAAAATCCTGTAGTAGCTCAGGGCAACTGCCACGCAGTGAATCTGGCCCAACCCGATAGAACTCCGGCGCATCATCGGCGATCAAGGCGTGACCACGCGAGATCAACTCCAAGGCCAGCTCGCTCTTGCCCACTGAGCTTTCGCCGGTGAGCAATATGCCTATGCCCATGACATCCATGAATACGCCATGCACAACCTGCTTGTCCGCCAACAAGTCATTGAGATAATAATCCAGATGGTTCAGCAGCTTGTCACTGGCCAGGGCAGAGCCGATCAAGGCGGTATTATGTTGATCGGCTGCACGCCGCAGGCTAACAGGTGGGTGCAGCCCGCCTGCGATGAATACCGCCAGGGTAGGGTGGGTAAACAAATTGCCTAGTGCTTCGTTATAGGTTTTTTCATCCAGACTGGAGAGATAATCCAGCTCGGCAGCGCCAAGGATCTGCAGTCGGGCTGGGTGTATCAGGTTGAGATAGCCGACCAGTGGTGCTTCTGATTCATCGGCCGAATGCAGACTGCGTACTGCACCGGCATGACCAGCCAGCCAGTGCAGAGCCAGTCGATGCTGGTAGATTTCAAACAGGTTACGCAGGCTGAGAGGGGCGACGGGCATGCTTGCCTGGGCGTGTCAGGCCGAAGGTTTCCAGCCGGTCAGCAGGCTGTGCAGTGCAGTGACAGAGCCTGCAGTGCGCAGTCTCTTGACGAAGGCTGTATCACTGAACATTTCAGCTAATTGCGCCAGCAGTTGCAGATGCTCTTCAGTGGATTGATCGGGTACCAGCAGACCAAACAATAGATCAACCGGTTCGCCGTCGATAGCATCAAAATCTATCGGCTGCTGTAGTTTTATGAAGGCACAGATGGTTTCAGTGCTGTTTTTAACGCGCCCATGGGGGATGGCAACGCCATGCCCCAGGCCAGTGCTGCCAAGTCGTTCACGGGTATTCAGACTGTCGAATACCTCGCTTACATTCAAGGCAGGCTGGCCTGTTGCAATGAGCGAGCTAAGTTGCTCCAGCACCCGTTTTTTACTGGTCGATCTGTCGCCCAAAGCGATGCGTTCGGCCGTCAACAGTTCTGCAATCAACATGGTGAAGGTTATTCTGATCAGGCTATTCGTCGGCAGGCATGTCTTTCAGTGAACCGCCTTCCGTGCGCCTGTCAGTAAGTTTTTCCTTGTGTTTCTTGATTTGACGAACGAGCTTATCGGCAAGGACATCAATAGCTGCATACATGTCGGCTTCTTCAGCGGTGGCGAACAGGTTATTACCAGTGATCGAGAAAGTGGCTTCGGCCTTGTGGCGCAGCTTCTCTACGCTCAGTACCACATGTGCATTGGTGACGTGGTCAAAGTGGCGCTCCAGACGACCCAGCTTGCTGTTGACATAGTCGCGCAAGGCAGGTGTGATGTCGACATGGTGACCGGTAATATTGAGTTGCATGGATATCTCCTTGAGATGGTTTAAGGTTAATAATTTGTTCAGGCTAAACGCTTGCGTTCATTGGACGGCGGGATATTGATGGCCTCACGATATTTGGCCACGGTACGACGCGCTACATTGATCCCCTGTTTGCCCAGCATTTGAGCGATCTTGTTATCGCTGAGTGGTTTGCGTGTATCTTCTTCGGCAATCATATTCTTGATCAGTGCCCGTATGGCCGTGGATGAACATTCTCCCCCGCTGGAGGTACTGACGTGGCTGGAGAAAAAATACTTCAGCTCGAAAATACCGCGCGGGGTATGCATGTATTTTTTTGTTGTCACCCGCGAGATGGTTGATTCATGCATTTCCACCTCCTGGGCAATATCATGCAGTACCAGCGCCTTCATTGCCACCTCACCTTGTTCGAGAAAGTCGCGCTGGTGTTCAACTATGCAGCTCGCTACCTTAAGCAAGGTCTCATTGCGACTTTGCAGGCTCTTGAGAAACCAGCGGGCCTCCTGTAGGTGGTTTTTCATGGTGACGTTATCGCTGGCCAGATCCACCTGCTTCATCATACCGGCATAGGTGCTGTTGATGCGTAGGCGCGGGGCGGTATCGGGGTTCAGCTCTACCCGCCAGGCCCCCTTGAGTTTATATATGATGACGTCGGGGACAATATATTCCGTCCGTTCGGTTGAAATATGCGCGCCTGGGCGTGGATTGAGCGATTGTATCAGTGTGATGACCTGGCTTAGTGCCTCGTCATCCAGTTTCAGCCTGCGCTTGAGCTGAGCGTAATCCCGGCTGGCCAGCAAGTCAAAATGCTCATCAAGCAAGTGCATGGCCAAGGCTTGATGTGGAGTGTTATCGTGCAATTGCCGCAATTGCAGTTGCAGACTTTCCCGCAGGTCACGGGCTGCCACGCCGGGTGGGTCAAGATGCTGCACGGCCCGCAACACTGCCTCAACCTCGTCGAAATCAATGTCATATTCTTTGCGCAGACATTCGTACAGTTCTTCAAGTGGCGCGTAAAGCAGGCCATCGTCATCCACCGCATCGATGATCGTCTCGGCAATGGCGCGGTCGGTATCACTCATAGGCGTGAACTGCAATTGCCAGCTCAGGTGTTCTTGCAGGCTCTCACCAGAAGTGTCACTGATGGCACTGGTGTAGTCGTAGTCGTTGTCGTAGTTGCCGCTGCTGCTGCTGTAGCTGATGTTGTCGTAAATATCATCCCAGGCACTATCTACCGGCAGTTCGTCGGGGATGTCGATATGGGTTTGTAATTCCAGCTCCTGCTCGGCAGTTGTTGTCGTATGCTGAGATTCATCTGACGATGGTCCGCTATCGTCCAACTGATTTATTGAATTGATGCGCTCATTTTCAGCGAAAATATCCAGTTCAGTATCATCTTCGCCTTCCTCGGCCAGCTCCAGCATGACATTGGATTCCAGTGCTTGCTGGATTTCCATTTGTAGCTCAAGCGTCGACAACTGCAGCAGGCGTATGGCCTGTTGTAGCTGCGGGGTCATGGTGAGTTGCTGACCCAATTTGAGCTGTAGGGACTGTTTCATGACTTCAAAATTGCACAGAATCAGGAAAGCTGGATTCTACCGCAAATACCGTGCCAAGCATAATGTCGGTCTTGTCCAAGATGAAATAAATCTGGTGCCAGGAGAAGGTCTGTTCATGATTATGGATGAACGTCATCGATGAAGGTCGAAGACTTCAAGATTACCGATCAAGTCAAAAATTTCCTGTCAGCAGCAACAAGGATGCCTGCTATCGTTGGATTCAGGGAAAACAGCTTAAGTCCTAGTATCCGTGATACCCGCGCCAAGGGAAAGGGGTGGTGCTCAGCTATTTGATGAAAAACAGCGGCTATTTCAGTTAGCAGCCCACTGTTATTTCAGGCTCATTTATGGATTAGAAAATACTATGTCAGCATGGAAAACTGCTGTGTTGCCGGCTTCAAAGACGGAAGTGTTCGCCCAGATAGAACTTTCTTACCTGTGTATCCCGCAGTAATTCATCCGGTGTACCGGCAGCGATGATCTGGCCGTCGTTCATAATGTAACCACGATCGCAGATGCTCAGGGTTTCACGCACGTTGTGGTCAGTGATAAGGACGCCGATATTGCGCTCGCGCAGGTGTTTGATGATGCCTTGAATATCCAACACGGAAAGAGGGTCAACACCTGCAAATGGTTCATCCAGCAGGATGAAGTGTGGTTCAACCGCCAAAGCGCGGGCGATCTCCACCCGCCGCCGTTCACCGCCGGACAGACTCATGCCGGTGTTGTTGCGTATATGTTCGATGTGTAATTCCTGTAGCAGATTTTCCAGCTTTTCCTCGCGCTGGGCGCGGCTCAGCTTGCTGCGGATCTCCAGGACGCCGAGAATGTTATCGGCCACAGAGAGCTTGCGAAATACTGAGGCCTCTTGCGGCAGATAGCCTATGCCACGCCGTGCCCGACGGTGGATTGGATCGCGGGTGATGTCATGTCCGGCGATGGTGATGCTGCCAGCATCGCATGGCACTAGACCGACGATCATATAAAAAGATGTTGTCTTGCCTGCACCATTTGGGCCTAACAGGCCAACCACTTCGCCACTATCGACATGCAGCGTGACTTCGTTGACCACAGTGCGTGATTTATAACGTTTGATGAGGCCGCTGGCTTGTAGGCGCAGGCTGTTCATGGTCTTTTTTTCTCATCGCTGCGGGGCTGGATGATGGCATGAATCCGCCCGCTGTACTTGCCCTCGCTGCTGGCATTTACACGGTTGCCCATTATGTCGTAGTCGATTTGTTCGCCACTAAAACGATCACCATCATGTTGTACCCAGGCATCCTGGCGTAATTGAATGCGATCTTCCAGGGCATAGTAATCCAGTTGCAGTGCCTCGCCCTCGACATCTTCTGCCGCCCCTTCCGGACGTTGACGAAAACGTACTGGTCTACCTTCAGACTCAATGTATTCCAGCTCATCATTCTGGTGATATACACGCACCCAGTCGGCTTCTATATGCAGGCTGCCCTGATCGAGCACGACATCGCCACGATAAAGACTGATACCCTTCACTCGATCCATTTCAGCCCAATCGGCGTGCACATGAATGGGCTGCTCGCGGTCGCTCTCCAGTGCATTGGCAAGTAGCGGCAGGGCAAACAAAATAACAAACAACAAGTTATGGCGACTGGACATAAATCCCCCTGACCTGGGCAAGCAACTCCAGATATTCCCTGGCCATCCAGTAGCGCATACCCACAGCATCAAGACTGCCATTTGGCTCGGTAACGGTGACTGGCGCATCAGTTTCTGCATATTTTTCTTCTGGCCGCAGCAGCATATGCTCGGTGAGCAAATCCAGTGAGCCACCATCACGCGGCTGGTTAATCTGCACACCACCGGATAAATATATTTCTTCACCCTCTGCGCTGATCAGGCCATGCGCTGCATCGACCTGCCAGGGCATGGCCTGATTATCATGTTTGCTGTATAGCGTCATCCTGGGCTCGACCAGCTCCGTGGTTTCATCATCGGCATGGCGCACGATAAGTTCAGCCAGCAGGCGATGTTCAGGTTGGCCGCCTGGATTCATCTGGGTGATGGTGGCATCGCGTAGATAATATTCTGGAACATGCCTGAGCTCGGCTATCTGCCTTTCACCAGCCTGCTCACGCTGGCCAATTAGCCAGATGGCCAGTATGGCCATTATGACAAGCAGCAGGGCAACGAGTAGGCGGCGGCTCATGTCAGATAGCTTTGTAGCCGTGCCGCCAAAACGCCCTGTGCCTGCATGATCAACTCACAGACATCACGTGCTGCGCCATGGCCGCCGTTGTGTTCAGTAATCCAGTGGGCATGCTGCTTGACTAGGGGATAGGCATCCTGTACAGCAACGGCAAGACCTGCGCGACACATAATTGGAAGATCCACGACATCATCACCTACATAGGCAACCTGTTGCGGCGATAGCGAGAGCTTGTCGAGCAGCTCCTCAAAGGCAGGCAGCTTATCGAGCTGGCCCTGATAGACATGTCGAATACCAAGATTTTCCATACGATGACTTACCACCTGAGAAGTGCGTCCGGTGATAATGGCCAGCTCCACGCCACTGGCCTGCAACATCTTCATGCCATGTCCATCACGGGAATGAAAGGCTTTGTATTCCTGGCCATTATCACCAAAGAATAGTCGCCCATCGGTGAGCACGCCATCGACATCAAAGATCACCAGCCGGATCAGCGCAGCTTTTTCCATTATGTCCTGCATCTTCAAGCCACTCCTGCGCGCAACAAGTCATGCATGTTGAGTGTGCCACACAGCAGATTTTGCTCATCGGTAACGGGCAGGGCATTGATACGCCTTTCCTCCATGATGCGCAGTGCCTCGGCAGCCAGCTTGTCGGCATGGATAGTCGTACATTTTTGCGTCATCACATCGACGACATTTATCTTCGCGATGGCTACCTCGCCATTATCTAGCAAACGCCGCAAATCACCATCGGTAAAGATACCAACCACATACCCTGTATCATCAACGATAGAAGTCATGCCCAGTCCCTTGCGTGTCATTTCCAGCAGTGCCTCGCGGATTGTCGCCGTTTTGTGTACGCACGGAATGTTTTCGCCCTGATGCATGATATCGCGCACGCGCAGCAACAAACGCCGCCCCAGACTACCCGCCGGATGGGACATGGCAAAGTCATCAGCGGTAAAGCCACGCGCTTCCAGCAGTGCCACAGACAGTGCATCACCCATCGCCAGTGTCGCGGTGGTGCTGGCGGTAGGGGCCAGCCCCAATGGGCAGGCCTCTTTTTCTACACTGATATCAAGATTGGCCTCGGCGGCCTGAGCCAGACGTGAGCGCGGGTTGCCGGTCAATGTTATGAGCGGCACGCCCAGACGTTTGATTAACGGTAAAATGGTGAGTATCTCGGCTGTTTCACCTGAATTAGACAAGGCCATTACAACATCTTTGGCCGTAATCATGCCCAAATCGCCATGACTGGCCTCGCCAGGATGGATGAAAAAGGCTGGTGAGCCGGTGCTGGCCAGTGTCGCCGCAATCTTGGCGCCGACGTGGCCGGATTTACCCATGCCGGTGACAATGATGCGCCCTTCACAGGCCAGCATATAGTGGCAGGCGCGGGTGAAGCTGGCATCGATGCGCTCGGCCAGGGCAGCAACGGCCGCCGCCTCGATCTCCAGCACTGTGCGGCCCAGCCGCAGTAATTTATTGTCGCTCAAGGATGACATCAGGCGACCGGATAGCCAAGTTCTGCCAGCTTGGCTGCTATCGTGGCGCGATCCAGATCATCGACCTGCAGCGTAACCTTGCCATCCAGACCAACCTCGACGGCACTGATGCCAGGCATATTTTTGAGGCCATTTTGAATATTGGCGACACAACCACCACATTTGACATTCTTGACCATGAATTCTTCAGTGGACATAAATTTCCTCCTTTACATTGAGTTGGCGTGAAACAATAGCCCCAGGTAGGCGAAAAAACCAGTCAGTAACACGCCACCTGCCACTCTGCCGATACGCCTTGTACCGTTATAACCATAGGCCAGGGCAAACAGCAGCAGAGTAAATACCACCATGATCGGATAATCACGCGTAAGCACATCGGCAGGCGTGGCCAGCGGGTGAATCAAGCCAGGCAGGCCGAGCACGGCCAGCAGATTGAACATATTGGAGCCCAGCACATTACCTATGGCAATATCGTCCTCACCCTTGAACACGCTGGTGATCGAGGCGGCCAGCTCCGGCAGACTGGTACCGATGGCTACAATGGTCAAGCCAATAATCAGATCTGGTACGCCAAAAGATTGTGCGACATTGATAGCTCCCCAGAGCAACAAACGTGAACTTAACAGCAAGATAAGCAGACCGGCAACAACCCAGAACATGGCCGAGCCCATCGACATATCTGTCGGGATGGATTCGGCATATTCATCAGGCAGTGGGTCGCAGCCTGATTTTTTCGGCGTACAGGTGTGCTCGCGTCGAGCCAGGCTAATCAGCCAGTACATGAGCAAGCAAAAGCCTGTCAACATAATCACCCCATCGAGCCGACTCAACTCACCATCCAGCAACAGGATTACCACCAGCGCCATGATGGCAAACAGCAGGGGAAACTCGCGCTGCAGGGTTTGTGAGCGTATCGTCAGCGGGCTCAATAGTGCCGTCATGCCGAGCACCAGGCCGATGTTGGCGATATTCGAGCCTAGCGCGTTGCCGATGGCGATCCCTGGGTTGCCTGCCCAGGCGGCCATGGCAGAAACCAGCATTTCCGGTGCCGAGGTGCCAAAGCCAACTATTGTCAGACCGATGATTAAGGGCGAAACACCAAGATTACGTGCTGTTGCCGCAGCGCCGGTAACAAAGCGATCAGCACCCCAGGACAACAAGAAAACGCCGCCAAGGACGGCAAGAATGGAGGACCAGAGCATGGGGCACCTACGGGTAGTGGATCTAAAGAATTAGGGAAGCGCTGAATAATTACCTACGTTGTCAGGGCGGTGTTAAAAAACGGCTCGAAATGCTCATTTACTACGTGTAGACTGCGCTTTTTCGCTGTTTTTTGCCTAGCCCTGACTGCCTCGCCAACGTTATTCAGCGCTTCCTTAGAACGCGATATTTTGCCACAAAGCTCAGCGTTTCATGCGGTTATTAATCAAAATCATCAAGCTCATCAAAGTCAAATTCAGCTATAGGCGGATTACCGTCATAGACCAGGTTTTCCCGCATCTGCATATAGGAGTCACGCATGAATAGATAAGGATCCAGCGCGCCCTGTTCCAGCATGCGCGTGGTATACAGCAGGCCGGCGCGCATATCGACAATACTCAGGCCAAATACTGCATTACGAGTCATGTTGTCGTTGATATTATGAACAGGATTGAACTGGAAATAACCCACTGCCAGACCAGTGCCATCACGCAGCGAGCTGGGGCCAAGAAATGGAATCACCAGGTAAGGGCCAGGCCCTATCCCCCAATAGCCAAAAGTCTGGCCAAAATCTTCCCTGTGTTTTGGCAATCCCATCGGTGTGGCCACATCAATAAAGCCAGCAAGCCCAGCCGTGGAATTCCATAGCAAGCGGGCAAAATCAGAAGCTGCTTGGCGAGACTTGAATTGCAGGAGATCGTTGGTCAGCACAACGATGTCGCCCAGGTTGCTGAAAAAATTAGTTATGCCGGTACGTGCAGGCCTGGGAATGGTTTTAACATATCTTTCCGCCACTGGTTTGAGAATTTTTTTGTCAAAATCTGCATTGAATTCATGTACCCCACGGTTGAAGCCTTCCCATGGATCACGTGGGTCAGGCTCGCCAGGGACGGTGGCGCAGCCGGTAATAACAAGCAGTAGACAGAGTAAGGAAAGACGAGGCATCAACAACATATTTCTTATCATCAAGTAGCCGCTGTCTTGTTGGCGCCACAGCGAGTACAGCGGTAAAGAGTAAGCAGGCGACCGAGCTTGACATCAAATGGCCGTTCGTTTTCTACCACCCAGCGGTGAAAACCACTTTTACACAAGGTCTTGCCTTTATGTTTTTCCGCCAGTGTAGGGCGCTTGAATTTAAGTATCTTGCTCATGCCAATAGCTGTGCATCTTGCCAAGCGGGTGATGATACAGCAAACCAGGTTTTGGCAGGGCACCACTTACCCGCATATTGGCAAAGTGACTTGCCGAAGAATGGGGTTTATCAGTCGTGCAGTGTGGTTTAGACAAGGATTTCGTTCAGGGCGGTAAGCAGGGCGGTGTTTTGTTCTGCTGTGCCGACGGTTATGCGCATGTATTGCTCGATGCGCGGCAAGTGGAAATGGCGGACTATGATGCCGCGCGTGCGCAGGGCGGCGGCAAGGTCTGCGGCATCGTGTTGTGGGTGCTGGGCAAAGAGGAAGTTGGCCGCTGATGGTGGCATGTGGAAGCCGAGCTTTGTAAGGCCCGCCCGCAGGCTCTCGCGGCTGCTGATGATTTTCTGTCGTGTCTGCTCAAAATATTCAACATCTTCCAGTGCAGCAACCGCGCCGGCCAGTGCGAGACGGTCGAGCGGATAGGAGTTGAAGCTGTCTTTGACGCGGGTCAGACCGGCAATTAGTTCGGCATGGCCAAGGGCAAAACCAACGCGCAAGCCAGCCAGTGAGCGTGACTTGGAGAGTGTTTGCACTACCAGCAGATTAGGATATTTATCGACCAGGCTGGCGGCACTTTCCCCACCAAAATCAATATAGGCTTCATCGACCACCACCACTGAATCGGTATTGCGCTCCAGTAGCCAGGCGATATCGGCCAGCGGCAACAGGCAGCCGGTGGGGGCGTTGGGGTTGGCAAAGATGATGCCTGCGTTGGGTTTCAGGTAATCGGCAAGGTTGATGGCGAACTTATTATCGAGGGGGATGTTTTCATAGGCTATGTCATACAGTCCGCAATAAACCGGATAAAAGCTGTAGGTCAGATCCGGGAACAGCAAGGTTGCGGGATGTTGTAACAGCGCCTGAAATACATGGGCGAGGACTTCATCGGAACTGTTGCCAACAAAAACCTGCTCTGGAGTGAGTCGATAGTAATCCGCCACCGTCTGCCGCAGCGCCGTGCCGCCTGGATCCGGATAAAGCCGTAAATCATCGCCCACCGCCGCTGTAATAGCCGCCAGCACACGGGGCGATGGGCTATAGGGGTTTTCATTGGTGTTGAGCTTGATAAGATTGTCTATCTTCGGCTGCTCACCAGGGACATAAGGAGAGAGCTGGTGTACACGCGGGCTCCAGTAACGGCTCATAATGATCTCTTACTCAGGATTTGATGCGGTATTCAGCTGAACGCGCATGGGCGGTCAGGCCCTCGCCCCGCGCCAGTACGGAGGCAACCTTGCCTAACTCTGATGCACCAGCCGGTGAGCACATGATCAGCGAGGAGCGTTTCTGGAAGTCGTATACGCCGAGTGGCGAGGAGAAACGTGCCGTGCGCGAGGTGGGCAAGACATGATTGGGGCCGGCGCAGTAATCGCCTACAGCTTCGGCGGTGTGACGACCCATAAAGATCGCGCCAGCATGCTTTATCTTTGCTGCCATTGCCTGCGGTTCAGTCACCGACAATTCCAGATGTTCCGGCGCGATATAGTTGGCTATATCCACGGCATCATCCAGGTCACGCACCTTGATTAAAGCACCACGGGCGGCCAGCGAGGTGCGGATAATTTCCGCACGCTCCATGCCTGGCAGCAGGCGTAAGATGCTTTTTTCGACAGCATCGAGGTAGGCATCGTCTGGACAGAGCAGGATGGATTGTGCGTCCTCATCGTGCTCGGCCTGGGAGAATAAATCCATCGCTATCCAGTCGGGATCGGTCAGGCCATCGCAAATGACAAGAATTTCAGAAGGGCCGGCGATCATATCGATGCCCACCGTGCCGAATACTGCGCGTTTGGCCGTGGCTACATAGATATTGCCCGGGCCGACGATCTTGTCCACCTGTGGCACGCTCTCGGTACCATAGGCCAGTGCTGCCACAGCCTGCGCACCACCGATGGTAAACACGCGATCGACCCCCGCCACAGCAGCGGCGGCAAACACCAGTTCATTGATCACTCCATCTGGAGTCGGCACAACCATGATCAATTCGGCAACGCCAGCCACTTTGGCCGGGATTGCATTCATCAACACTGACGAGGGATAGGCCGCCTTGCCGCCCGGCACATACAGGCCGACACGATCCAGTGGTGTTACCTGTTGGCCAAGTAGCGTGCCATCGGCCTCGGTATAGCTCCATGACTCCATTTTTTGATGTTCATGATAGGCACGCACACGCTCGGCTGCATGTTCCAGTGCTTTACGCTGTGTCTGGCTGAGACCTTGCAACGCTTCTTGCAGGCGGCTTGCGGGGATCTCCAGCTCACTCATGTCCTTGGCTGGCAGGCGATCAAAACGCTGGGTGTATTCCAGCACAGCGGCATCGCCACGCTGTTTTACCGCTTGCAGGATTTCGCGCACAGTGGCGTTGACCTGATCATCAGATACACTTTCCCAGGCCAGTAAATGCTCCAGCTTTGGCCAGAAATCTTTCTGTGCTGTATCCAGTCGTGTGATGTTCATGGGTGGGTTCCGAAATGTTTTACCAAGCGTCAGCCGCAGTTTTTGACAACTGCCTCTCTCATCAACTCGATGAATGATTTTATGCGGCCATGTTTCATTTTCATAGATGCCTTGTTTACTACCAGCCGTGAGCTGATGTCCATGATGTGTTCCAGCGGTTCAAGTCCATTGGCCTTGAGGGTATTGCCAGTTTCCACTAAATCCACGATGCAATCGGCGAGGCCGACCAAGGGTGCCAACTCCATCGAGCCATACAGCTTGATTAGCTCAACCTGGCGACCTTGCTTTGCATAGTAGTTGCGGGTGATGTCGAGATATTTAGTAGCGACACGCAAGCGATGGCGTGGAACCATGTCGGGTTTGCCGGCCACCATCAAGCGACAGCGGGCAATCTTCAAATCCAGTGGTTCATAAAGACCATTGCCGCCATGTTCGAGCAGTACGTCCTTGCCGGTAACACCAAGATCGGCTGCGCCGTATTCTACGAAGGTTGGCACATCCGCGGCACGGATGATTATAAGTTTTACATCATTCTGATTGGTGTCGAGGATCAGCTTGCGGCTGGTGGCCGGGTCGTCCCTGGGCACGATACCAGCGTGCGCCAACAGGGGTAGTGTTTGCTGAAAAATTCGACCCTTGGACAGAGCGATTGTCAATACTGTACTCATGGCATTACATTAGGTAAAAGATTGTCGGTGTAAATGCGCTGATAGTTTTTGTCCGGCAGTCGTTGGATATGTGCGCCGAGCTGCTGCAGTTTTTCTTCAATACATTCATAGCCGCGATCGATATGATAGATACGGTCAACAACCGTATCACCTTTTGCCACCAGACCAGCCAACACCAGACTGGCCGAGGCGCGCAGATCGGTCGCCATTACCGGGGCTGCAGTCAGGGTTTTTACACCCGTGGTAATAGCCGTATTGCCTTCCAGACGGATATTAGCCCCCATGCGCTGTAATTCCTGCACATGCATGAAGCGGTTTTCGAATACTGTCTCGGTGATCGTCGCTGTACCCTCGGCAATGATATTGAGTGCGGTAAACTGCGCCTGCATGTCGGTGGGAAAGGCTGGATAGGGAGCCGTGTAGATGTTTACCGCACGTGGCCGACGACCTTGCATGTCCAGGCTGATCCAGTCCTCGCCAATTTCTATCTTGGCACCGGCCTCGCGTAATTTATCCAGCACGGCATCCAATAGATCGGCGCGAGTGTTTTTTAGCTTCACCATCCCGCCGGTGATCGCCGCTGCCACAAGATAGGTGCCCGTTTCAATGCGATCTGGCATGACATCATAATATCCACCATGCAGGCTATCGACGCCTTCGATGATGATGGTGTCTGTACCGGCACCATGCACCTTGCCGCCCATCATGTTGAGGCAGTTGGCCAGATCGATTACCTCAGGTTCGCGTGCAGCATTTTCGATCATGGTCGTGCCCTTTGCCAGGACTGCGGCCATCATCAGGTTTTCTGTGCCGGTTACCGTCACCATATCCATCACCAGCTTGGCGCCTTTGAGGCGTTTGGCACGCGCCTTGATATAGCCGTTTTCGACCGTGATGTCGGCGCCCATGCGTTGCAGGCCGGTAATATGCAAATTGACTGGGCGTGAGCCGATCGCACAGCCACCCGGCAGCGAAACTTCGGCATGACCAAAACGGGCAACCAAGGGGCCGAGCACCAGGATCGATGCGCGCATGGTTTTGACCAGCTCGTATGGGGCAACAAAGGATGTGATGGAAGAACTATCCAGCTCGGTATTCAATTTTTCATCCACCGTCAAGCTGACGCCCATCTGGCCAAGTAGCTCCATGGTGGTGGTGATGTCGTGCAGGTGTGGCACATTACCCACGGTCAGTGGGCGCTCACTCAATAATGAGGCGGCGAGGATCGGTAAGGCGGCATTTTTAGCGCCTGAGATACGAATTTCGCCATTGAGGCGCGCCCCACCGGTGATGATTAATTTATCCATGCATAGGCTCCGATCCGCAAAATATGTGGGGCGGCGGTTTGATAATGAATGGTCAGAATGATACCTGCAGCTTGCGCTGAGTTTCCCATTCCTCTGGGGTATAGGTCTTGATGGTCAATGCGTGGATGCTGCCGTTAGTGATGCGATCGCCCAAGGTGGCATAGACCAACTGCTGTTTCTTGACCATGGATAGTCCGGCAAATGCTGGGCTGATGACTGTGGCATCAAAATGGCTACCATCACCGCTCACATTGGCTTCACAATCCACAATACCAGCCTCGATAAGATGTTTGATCTCTCTTGTTTCCATGCAGCTTCACCCAAAATCTGTATAAAACGGGAATAATACCTGTTAAATCGAATTATTGTCAGCTGCATCGGCCAGCGGGCCGAGCTCTTGCAATGTAACCGCACCACCTGTAAGGATGTTATCTATTAACTGCATTGGTAGAAATGAAAAACTGTGAAAGCGAGGAATAATGAATAACGTTTTCAGTTTGCAGCGAGGAAATCAGTTAGTCCCGAGGCGCTGGCAATTGCCTGCATTTGGGGCGGGACCGTCTGAAAATGCAGCTCACGGCCCAGGCCACGAGCCAGTCTGGACCATTCTATGAGCAGGGCAAGACCGGCACTGTCGGCGTGAGCAACGGCAGATAGATCCACCAGCAAGGGTGCGCTGCCCGCGACAAACAGTGGGCGGCTCTCGGCCAAAAGCGTGGTTACTGTAGCAAAGGTCAAATCGCCGCTCACACGCAGCCCGGCAGCACTACTGCTGATTTGCGGCGTACTCACTCCTTGCCCACCTCTGCCTTGTCGAAGAGGAATTTGCTAATCATCTGTTCCAGCACCAGGGTAGATTGGGTCAGGGTGATCTCGCTGCCATCCTTGAGTACATCCATATCACCGCCTGGCTCCAGGCCGATATATTTTTCACCGACCAGACCGGAGGTCAGCACTGCAGCTGAAGTGTCCAGTGGCAGCTGATTATAGCGTGCGGCAATACGCAAGGAGACCACGGCCTGAAAGGTCTGCGGATCAAAATCAATCGCTGCAACACGCCCCACGCGCACTCCGCCCACAGTTATAGGCGAGCGCACCTTAAGGCCGGACACATTTTCAAACCTGGCCTTAACGGTATAGCCGCCGTCATCACCTACTACGGTGAGATTGCTCACCTGCATAGCGAGCATGAACAAGGCCGCCAATCCGGCAGCAATGAATACACCCACCCAGATTTCAACTATTCTTGTCTGCATCAGTCCACTCCAAACATCAAGGCAGTCAATACAAAGTCCAGTCCCAGCACTGCCAGTGAAGAATGCACTACAGTACGGGTCGTTGCACGGCTCACCCCTTCCGAGGTGGGTATGGCGTCATTGCCTTCAAACACCGCGATCCAGGTGACGACCAGACCAAACGCCAGGCTCTTGATTACGCCGTTGATCACGTCTTTGTCAAAATCCACCATGGCCTGCATCTGCGACCAGTAACTGCCGGCATCGACGCCAAGCAAGAACACGCCAACAAAATAACCGCCGTAAATACCCACGATACTGAAGATGGCCGCCAGCAGCGGCATCGCGATTAAACCACCCAGAAAACGTGGCACCAATACCCGCTTGATCGGATCCACTGCCATCATTTCCATGCCGGATAGCTGCTCAGTGGCTTTCATCAGACCGATCTCTGCGGTCAAGGCAGAACCAGCGCGACCGGCAAATAATAACGCCGTCACCACAGGCCCCAGCTCACGCACCAGGGTCAACGCAATCACAGGCCCCAATGATGCCTCGGCGCCGAAATTAACTAGGGTGTTGTAAAGCTGCAGGCCCAAAACCATGCCGACGAAGGTGCCAGATACCACGATGATCAGTAGCGACAATACGCCAATGGCATAAACCTGTTGCACTATCAGTTTTGGCCGTAAGAGCAGGCTCGGCACACCACGCAACATGACCAGCAAGAGCAAATGCCCGCGCCCCAGTCGTTCGAAAAACCCGAGCCCCTTGCGGCCCAGTTGCGCCAGCCAATCCAGCATCATGTCTTCCCCTCGCTGCCTGCCAGTAGATCATCGGCATAGGCGATGCTTGGGTAATGAAACGGCACTGGCCCATCCGGCAGGCCCTGCAGAAATTGTTGCGCCCAATCCAGGCTTGAATGACGCAATTCCGCCGGTGTGCCATGAGCTACGACCTTACCGCCAGACAGGAGATAAATGTAATCAGAGATCGCTAAGGCCTCTTGTACATCATGAGTGACGATGATTGAGGTCAGATTCAGCGCAGTGTTGAGCGAGCGAATCAGCTTCACCAATACACCCATCGAGATCGGGTCCTGGCCGGCGAAAGGTTCGTCATACATGACCATCATCGGATCCAGGGCAATAGCGCGAGCCAGGGCGACACGTCGCGCCATGCCACCCGATAGTTCATTGACCATCAGCTTGCGTGCGCCGCGCAGCCCCACGGACTCCAGTTTCATCAAGACCAAATCACGCAGCATGGATTCTGGTAAATCCGTGTGCTCGCGCAGGGGAAAAGCGACGTTTTCAAAGGCATTGAGATCGGTCAGCAAGGCACCTGATTGAAACAACATGCCTATGCGTTTGCGTAATTCATACAGGTCGCGATGAGACAGTCGATGTACGTCCTGACCGTCGATGGTGATATTGCCGGCACTGGGGCGCAACTGGCCACCGATGAGTTTAAGCAGGGTGGTTTTGCCGGTACCGCTGGGGCCCATGATGGTGGTGACCTGACCACGGTGGATATCAAGATCTACGCCATCGAAGATCTTGCGACTGCCGCGTGAAAAGCAAAGCCCGCGTATCTTTATTAGAGGTAAGGTGTCCGGCTTATTCACATTATTTATATTTGCCTGCTGCATGGTGTGTCAGTGTCGATGACTTGTGGATTGTAGTCAACCACGCCCAAGCAATTGCGCCAATATCTGTGCCGTGCGCAATGCCTCGATTGAAGGCGGCTTACCATCTACCAGCAAGACACCTGGTTCCGCCAGGGACTCGATAGCGGCGCGTATGGCGCGGGCATCGGCTCCACCTGTCCAGCTCGCCTGAGCTAAACCACCATCACCGACCATGCCAGCGAAACGATCTCCCAAAGCCGTTAGCAGCCTGGGCTCTGGCGGAGTTTTTGCGGCCGCCAGCAACATACTGAAGCCTGCTGTTGTGTCCGCTCGCCACTGCATCGCGTTGGCCTCATTTGCCTGCTGCCACACGGCAGCAGGCACGACGACCGCACGAAATTCGTTGGCGTAATAGCTCAAGCGCCATTCCGGTGGCAAATCTGCGGGATAAAAACTGCCTGACCAGGCGGCATGATCCCAGCCATGAGCTGCAACATACATTGTCAAACCTCTTGTTAAAAAATACACACACCCGTATGTGGTGCCCCTGGCAAATAATCTTCTCTCCCCCAATAAAAATCTGTTTGCTGGCAATGGGATGGTACTGCGCCATGTCCGGACGAGGTGTTTATTAGTTGGATGGCTGGTCTTTTGCGTGGGGAAATTTCTTACCTGGATTGAGCAAGCCGAGTGGATCAAACTGGGCCTTAATTGCCTGCATAAGGGTCAAGGTATCAGGCTCTATCTCACGACTGACATAATCACGTTTAACTAGACCGATGCCGTGTTCGCCAGAGAGTGTGCCATCTAGCTTTAAGACTAAATCAAACACATCGGAAAGGCATAGTTGGGCGCGTGCCATTTCATTCTGATCATCAGGGTCTATCAATAGATTTACGTGGATATTACCGTTACCAGCGTGACCGAAATTGACGATAGTTATTTGGTGAACTTCAGCCAACCGAGTCAGGCCATCGATGAGCTCAGGCAGGTGCGAGACTGGTACAACCACATCTTCATTGATCTTTTTCGGTGCAATCTTGCGCAGGGCAGGTGAAAGCGCCTTGCGTGTTTTCCACAAAGCAGCGACTTCCGCATCTGTTTGTGCCTGTATGATTTCGATACAGCATTCATTACGTGCCGCTTCAATCACGGCTTGCGTAGCCTCGTTAAGACAGGCGGCAGGACCATCCACCTCTATCATCAGCAGCGCCCCGGCCTCGCGCGGCAAGATGTCACCGGCGTAGTCGCGGATCATGGCAATGGCCTGGCTATCGAGAAATTCCAGTGCGCATGGTGTAACAGGCTGCGCCATGATGGCGGCAACCGCTTTGGCGGCACTGTGCACATCGCGGTAACTGGCCTGCAGGGTTTGCCTGGCCTGGGCCAGCGGGGTCAGTTTCAGTGTGGCCTCGGTGATGACTGCCAGGGTACCTTCCGAGCCGATGAGCAGGCGGGTCAGATCGTAGCCAACTACGCCCTTGCTGGTGAACACACCGGCGCGCAGTTCAACGCCGCCACCAGTGACGGCCCTAAGGCCGAAGACATTATCTCTGGTGGTGCCATATTTAACGGCACGCGGCCCGGCGGCATTGCAGGCAAGGTTGCCACCTACACTACAGACGGCGGCACTGGTCGGATCAGGTGGCCAGAAAAAGCCATGCTCTGCTGCTGCATGCTGCACATCCTGATTGGTAACACCAGCTTGAACAAGCATTAACCTATTGGCTGGATCGACACGTAGGATATGATTCATGCGTTCCATCGATAACACAGCACCGCCACAAACAGGGACAGTAGCACCAGTCGTATTGGTGCCGTAGCCGCGTGCCACTAGCGGGATGCGGTAGTTATTGCACAGGCGCAGGATATCGAGCACTTGCTCGTGGCTGGTCGGTCGCAGCACGACATCGGGCAAGGCATGCTGGCGGCTATTGTCATAGCCATAGGTCCAACGTTCATCAATGGCTGTGATACAGCCTTCCTCACCCAGCAGATCGCGCAGAGCTGCGAGTGATTCTGCGGGCAGAGCGTTGCTCACTCGGCGCCAGGCTCGATGTACTCAAACAGCTTGACCACACGCTTGACCTTGCTGGTGTGGCGGGCAATCTCGCTGGCACGCTCGCCTTGTTGCTGCGTCACCAGCCCCATCAAATAAACCGTTTGCGCCTCGGTGAATACCTTGATTTGGTTGCCAGGCACATTTTTTTCAGCAAAAAGTTGGGATTTCACCTTGCTGGTGATCCATGAATCACTGGAACGGCTGGCCATCGAGCTGATGGGTGCAACGCTGATTTCATTGATGACCTGACGCACTTTGGGCACTGTGTAGGTAAGTTTTTCGGCCTTTGCACGGTGATTTGCCGATGCGACTTCACCGGAGAGCAGTACTATTCCGTTGAAACTGGTGACGTTGATATGAGTCTTGCCACGCATCTCCTCATCATTGCGGATCAGATTGCCAGATTTGATGCTGATGGCCTTGTCGTCGATGATCGTGCCGGTAGTGCGGTTATCATCGACAACTGCCACGGCACCTACTGCGGCCGTGCCAACCAGCACCGGTGCGCAGCCTTGCAAGAGGAAAACAACAGTAAATACAGCCAATAGATATTTCATGCTTGGTCAACCTCGCCAAATAAATGCAAATCAATGAGATCACATAAACAGTGAATGATGAGTAAATGAGTTTCCTGGATGCGCGCCGTGTTTTGTGCAGGTACGCGTATTTCGATATCACCTTCAGCAAGTGTTGTGGCCAGGCTGCCGCCATCCCGACCTGTCAGGGCGACGACACGCATTTGCCTGTCATGCGCGGCCTGCACGGCAGAGAGCACATTGGCTGAATTGCCGGAGGTGGAAATGGCCAGCAGGAGATCATCGGCCTGCCCCAGGGCGTGGATTTGTTTGGCAAATACCTGGCTGAAATCGTAGTCATTGGCTATCGAGGTGAGTGTCGATGTGTCGGTGGTCAGGGCCAGCGCAGGCAGGCCGGGGCGTTCGCGCTCAAAGCGGTTGAGCAGTTCGGAGGAAAAATGCTGTGCATCGGCAGCCGAGCCACCATTGCCACAACTAAGGATCTTGCCGCCGATCTCAAGGCAGTGCGACATCATGTCGGCGGCAACGACAATATGTGGCGCAAGCTGGTTTGCTGCGGTCTGCTTGGTGAGGATGCTGTCAGTGAAATGTTGTTCGATACGTTTGAGTTCATTCATGGCTTCAGGCTTCAAATGCGTTGGTCAACCATTCTATCTGGTTTTTCCCAGCTTTCGGTGTGATGGCGATGATATCGAAGCGACAGGGGCTTTGGGCGGCAGCAGGGTATTGCAGTAGATAGTGTTGGGCGGTGGCAACCAGTTTTGCCTGTTTGTGCCTGTCGACACTGGCCAGCGCACTGACAAAGGCCGAAGGGCGGCGATAACGCACTTCGACAAAAACCGTGGTATCACCATCGCGCATCACCAGATCCAGCTCGCCACGGCGACTGTGGTAATTGCGCTGTATTAGGGTAAGCCCACGTTCCTGCAGGTAAGCACAGGCCATCTGTTCGGCATCCTGCCCCAGGGCATTACGATCAATCATGGTTGTTCGCCGTCATCCCTTGTGTTGACCTGCTGTAATGCTTGCGGCAGGCCGCCCTTGAATTGTGCCCAGCTTAGCTGACGTTGCAACTGTCTTTGTGCATTGAGGTGCAGCGTGCCTGTTTCGCCCTGAAAGCGCTCATATGGATATTCTTCCAATACCTTGAGCACAGAGATCAGGTTATAGCTGTCGACACCCAGTGCCAGCAGCCGCTGCAGACTGTTATCAGCAATAGACAGCTTCAGGCTATCCTCGCGTATGCCCTGATTGGGCGTGGTGGTTTTCAGTGCCCAGGGCATATCAGCAAAGATTATATCGTCCATGTCGCGATCGAGCTCCTTGGAGATGGCACCAGAATATACATGCGACGTGGCGAGTACCGGCAGATCGGATGCACGATGAAATCTCAGTTGTGGCCGGATTAGTCGTGCCTGACGCGGAAAGGCGGCGAGAAAGACAAAATCTATATCCTGCCGACGGCGTGGCTCGAAGTATATTTTACGTTTGACCACTGAGCGCACTTGCTGTTGGCGCGCGCTGCTCAGATCAAGGTTGAGCATGCGGCGTAATGGTTGGGCAAAATCATTTTCCTTCGCATCATAATAGATCTGGCTGGCTATCTTGCCGCCCAATTCCTGCCAGCGCTGACTGAAGGCCTGCGCCAGCCGCTCGCCCCATTCGCCCTTGGGCACAAGAATGGCAGCCTGGTTATATGCATGTAGCCAGGCCCGCTCAGCCACCTGCGCGGCTTCTTCTTCAGGCGCAAGGTCAAGTTGATAAATATTCTCCGGCAGGGAAGTGTGATCGCTGGCATTCAGGATCAGTGTTGTCACCGGAAAACTGTGACGTTCAAGCAGTGCGGCTACGCTTTCTTTATTCAGCGGGCCGATAATAAAATCGGCGCCATCTTCTACCGCCTGCGCATAGGCTGGTAAAACCTGTGCAGGCTCTGCCGTATCATGGATGCGTATATCGACCCGCTGTTCGGCTGGGGTGTGATAGTAGGCGGCAAGGACACCATCACGCACTGCCTTGCCTGCGTTGGCAAAACGGCCGGAAAGCGGCAGCAGCAAGGCGATCTGCTTTGCCTGCAACACCAGTTGATCACTGCGGCGCAGCATATTATCGATGATCGACTGTTCGGCTGGATGCCAGGGATAGGTCAGATGCCAGTCTTCGATAAGTGGTTGTAGCTCGCTTGGGCCGAGTTGATATTGTTTGCTGATCTCGGCCAGTGCCAGCCAGCCGCTGAATTCATCTGGTGGCGGTGCATGGCGCAGGGCGCGCAGAGCCTCTGCCGAGAGTTGCCCTAGTTCATGCCAGAGTTGCTGCTGGTTATCTGTCAGGGCCTTTTCATCGAAGAGATAATGGCCACGCCAGACATATTCGCGCGCAGCCTCCAGATGGTTGCCCAACTGGGTATAGGCCAGACCGCGTAGCCGATGATATTCATCCAGTAGCTCATTGGCGCTCTGGCTGGGTGGCGTGATGGCAAGCATCTGCAGCGTACGCTCGGCATTGCGCAGGGCATACCAGGCGCGTGCCTTGAGCAGTTGCAGGCGGGTTTGCGCGTCCTGTCCCAGTTTGGTCGGGTCGATGGACTCGGTCAGTTGCAGTGCCTGGGTTGCTTGTTGGGTATAGCTCATTGCCTCTGCAGCTTGCAGACGAAATTGCTGGCGCTCAGCGTCCGGGTAACTGGGGTCATTGGCCAGGCGCAGGTAGGCGAGGGCCGCTTTCTGATGATCTCCTTCAGGTGCCGTCGACAACGCGGCGCGTGAAGGGGGTTGTGCAGATCTGTCGGCAGGTGGTGTGGCGCAACCTGCGGCAAATAACACAAAGCAAACCAGCAGGCAGAATGTCTTCATTGGCATGGGCATAGAATAAAGAGAATAATAATGCGGCTAGTGACGGCGTTTTGCCTACAAGCGCACAGTATAAAGGAAACGGTCAACCAATGAAGCCAGCCAAGCTGTATGTAGTTGCCACCCCTATCGGCAATCTGGCGGATATGACACCAAGGGCGGTCGAGGTGTTGCAGCAGGTATCTGCCATTGCCGCAGAGGACACTCGCCACAGTGCCGGATTGTTGCGTCATTTCGCTATCCACACACCCTTGTTTGCCCTGCATGAGCACAACGAACGCCAGGCCAGTGCCGAGGTCATACGGCGTTTGTCGGCGGGTGAGGATATTGCCCTCATTTCAGATGCCGGTACTCCGCTGATCAGTGATCCAGGTTTCAATTTGGTGCGCAGCGCCCATGAGCAAGGTATTGCCGTTGTCCCCGTGCCTGGTGCCAGCGCCTTGATTTGCGCCTTGTCTGTGGCAGGTCTGGCGACCGACAGTTTCATTTTTGAGGGATTCCTGCCATCTCGCACAGTGGCACGCCGTCAGCACTTGCAAAACCTGGCTAATGAACAGCGTACGCTAATCTTTTACGAGGCACCACATCGACTCCTGGATACACTGGTGGACATGCAGGAGGTCCTTGGTGCCGAGCGCTTGGCAGTATTGGCGCGTGAGCTGACCAAGACCTTTGAAACCATACGGCGAGCACCCTTGGCCGAGTTAGTGGAATTTGTTCGCAGTGATAGCGATCAGCAGCGCGGTGAGGCGGTGTTGCTGCTGCAAGGGGCAGCGCCCGCGGCAGTTGATGTCCTGGCCGAGGAGAGCCGGCGGGTGGCCGATCTGCTTGTTGCCGAGTTGCCGGTAAAACAAGCGGCAGCACTGACGGCGAAGATCACCGGCGCACGTAAAAATCTGGTTTATGATTATTTGCTAAAAAAAGCTAATAGACGTACTTAAACAGTATTTTTCGTCAAAAAGCGTGGATTCTGGCGCAGTGGATGCAGACCGTTTGCAAGCACATAGGAATAGTTGTTCCAGCTCTGTGTTTGACAACACACATTTCGTGCGCGGTGCGCACCCTGGCAAATCACCACAGCCACACAAACCTGCTCACACGCAGCGACATCGAAGCGATTAAGCAGGAATTCTGCGCATGCCTTATAGGTAGAGGTAGATAGATGGTTAATTTTTGTTTGTAATGACCTGTTATTTGTGTGTATAAAGGCTGAAAAGCAGGCTTGACTTTAAAAAACATATATGCATAATTGAAATCGTTGAACAAATTGTTATTTCTGAAACATATGGAGGTGAGTCATGTTGGATTTCATTAAAAATTTCATTGCGGACGAAGAGGGTGCAACCGCCATCGAATACGGCCTGATTGCTGCGCTGATAGCCGTTGTCATCATTGCTGGTGTTACAGGTATCGGTGAAAAGCTACAAGCTAAGTTTACTGAAATCGCAGGCAAGCTATAAAAAAGGACGACTGCGAGATTCGGATACGGACTGGCCAGGATGGCTTTGGTGGTCAAGCTGGCTCTTAGCCTTTGGGCTGGTACCCTGGCGGTGCAGGATTGGCGCTTTCATCGCTTGCCCAATTACTGGCTGCTGGCAGGGTTGATCTTCGCGACTGCCTATGCCCTGTTGTACGGCGAAATGCCGCTGGGCGCAGGCTGGCTTGAGGCCCTTATCGCCACGGCCATAGTCCTGGTCTGCTTCGTACCGTTGTATGCAATGAAATGGATGGGGGCGGGGGACGTAAAGTTCCTCGCTGTCATTGCTTGGTTGGGCGGCTTGCCCACCTTGTTAGGCGTCTTGCTTTATGGTTCGTTGCTGGCAGGCGTCATAGCATTATTTCTTATCTATCGGCCCTATTGGGCGATGAGCTGGCCGGTTGTTTCCTCAACAACCTCATCACGTCGGCGCATTCCTTACGGAACTTGTCTCGCACTTGCACTTATCCCACAAATCTGGGGATGGCTTGCGGTGCCTGCCTTGCCTGCTTTGACTATATAAAGTGGAGGTGCTGAATATGGTTGCCAGAAAAACCCAGAAGGCCCAACGTGGTGCGGTAGTTATAGAATTCGCATTGGTTTTTGTGCTGTTTTTCCTGGTGATGTACGGCATCGTCGCTTATGGCGTAATTTTTGCTGTCAAACATTCCCTGGTGCAGGCAGCTAATGAAGGTGCGCGTGCTGCCGTGCGTGATGTCAACGATCGTGCTGGGGCAGCCGAGGCTGTGGCAAGAGATAGTTTGTCCTGGCTGGGTAATCGTGCACCATCACCCGTGGTGACCGCTGGCAATTGCACTTATCCATGCCTGGAAGTGATGGTGGTCTACGACTATGCCAGCAATCCCATTGTGCCGGCGCTACCGGGCCTGGGCATAATCTTGCCGGATCAGCTGGTTGGCCGCGCGACGGTGATGTTGGAGAACTGAGCAGGCGTGGTATTTCTTTATTTGGCGGTGTGCACCGCGCGCCCTGCATCATGGCTTCGATGGGTTTTGGCAAGGCGCGCATTGTGTGCCTGTAAATATCTGCCCCGCATAAAATCCAGCATGAAACAAGGCGGAATACAGGATATTGGCTCTATCTAACTAAGAGCAGATCGATAAAAATTTTAATAAATCGATAAGGGAGAAGGCAAATTGGGCAAGGTGCAAAAAGTGATAGTAGTGCTGTTGCTGCTTGCAGCAGTTGTCCTGGCGGTCTACGCTTGGGTGCTCAGCAAGGAAATCACCACCGCCAAGCCGACCATGATGGAGCAGGTCGTCGTCGCTGCCAGGCAGATTCCCGCAGGTAGTCAGCTCAGCGAGCAGAATCTGCAGCTATTGGAATTTCCAGCCAGGCCTGCTGGTAGCTACAACAATATCGATGAGCTGGCGGGCAGGACTACACCGGTTGAGATCGCCGCAGGTGAGCCATTGTTGATGGAGCGGCTTGAAGCCAGCAAACAGCCCAGCCCGCAAATCCTCGCAGAAGGTGAGCGAGCTGTAGCCATCAAGGTAGATGAAGTCATTGCGGTGGGCAATCGCCTGACACCTGGTGACCGGGTCGATGTCTTTGCCACCTTTCGCCGCAGCAGTGAAGAAATCGACGACAGTCAGGCACGTCTGTTGCTTTCCAATTTGCGGGTGATCGCCTTTGGGCCAGATAAAAAGCCTGAAGCCAAAACGCCATCCAGGAGCACGGCGGCCGAGAAGCCACGCACAGCGGTGCTGGCGGTGCCGTTTGCAGACATCGACAAACTGGCGTTGGCGGCCGAGGTCGGGCATTTGTTGCTTGCCTTGCGCCCGCTTGAGGCCGAGGCTGATCCCTATCTTGCCAAGGATGAGAGCGAGATCGCTGAACAGGCAGTAACTGGCAGACAGCAGGCCACTACAGCTCAGACAGTGGCTCAACTGGCAGCTCAGCAGGCAGCTCAGCAGGCCGTTCCAGAACAGGTGATCAGTCTGCGTGATTTGACCAAGACCGCGTCCAGCAAGAAACCTGCTGCCAAAGATATATCTGACAAGTCTGCGCCCGCAGCCGTGCGAGTGCCGAAGGTGAATGTGCAGGTGATGCATGGGCTCAAGGCAAAGACGGAAAGTTTCAGCTTGAAAGGGAATAGGGCGGGGCAATGAATAAAATAAATAATCGCCATATCTATTGGCTTGGCAGGCTGTTGGCTGCATTGCTTGTTGTTGGTCTGCAGCAGGCATTTGCCGAGCCCTTGCCAGCAGGAGAGTTGCAAATGACTGCCGGCGCTCAGCGCGTGCTGGAAACAGCAAATACCATTGAGCGGCTGGCTGTTGGTGATGAGGAAGTGGCCGGTGTCAAGGCCGTCGGTGCCCAGCAATTCCTGCTGCAGGGCAACAAGCCCGGCGTGACAACGCTATGGGTCTGGCAGCGCGGTGTTAAACAGCCTGGTCATCATATGGTGCGGGTTGGCAAGCCCGTTGCAGAGTTGCCTGAGTCAACCGGTAATTTGCAGTTGAAGTCATCCGGTGTTCTCAGCATCCTGACCGGCATGCCAGAGGATATGGTGGCACTGGACGTGGCGCGTCAATATGCTGCTCATGGTGCCGGTGATGACAAACCAACGGTAATGGATCGCACTGAAATGCCATACGGCGGCGAGGTGCAGGTCGATGTACGGGTGGTTGAATTCAGCCGTAAAATTCTCAAGAAGGCAGGTCTCAACCTGATTTCTGACCGCACTGGCTTTACCTTTGGCAGCTATGCACCGGGTAGCCTGAGCAGCGCAAGCCTTACTCGTGCACCAAAAGGTTCGAGAGGCTCAATCAATATTGAATCGGAAATGGCGGTCAATCAGGCACTCAATATTCTGGTAGGCAACGCAGGCAGAAACCTGCTCGCTGTCATTGGAGTAATGGAGGGCAATGGTTTTGCCCGTACCCTGGCGCGCCCTACTCTGGTGGCGCAGAGTGGCCGTGATGCAGAATTCCTTGCTGGCGGTGAGTTTCCAGTACCGGTACCGCAGTCTCTGGGCGCAACCACGATTCAGTACAAGCCATATGGTATTCGCCTGCAGGTTACGCCTACCGTACTTGCCCCCAATCGGATTGCCCTGACGGTGGCACCGGAAGTCAGTGAACTGGATTTTGAGAACGGCATTGTAATGAATGGTGTCAGCGTGCCCAGCATAACTACCCGCCGTGCCACCACCAGTGTCGAGTTGGGCAATGGTGAAAGTTTTGTCATCGGTGGCCTGGTCAGTCAGAACATGATGCGTAATGTAAACAAGGTTCCAGGGCTTGGTGATTTGCCGCTCCTGGGAGCATTTTTCAAGAGTGTCAGTCTTTCACGTGAGGACAAGGAACTGTTGTTCGTGGTCACGCCCAGCCTGGTGAGGGCATTTGCTGTCGGTACCGAGCTTGGACCGATGCCGGGCGATGAGATGGCCAACAGCAAGGACAAAAATATCTGGAGCGAATGGCTGCTGCCCACCAGTAGAGAGGATAAGCGTTATACTGGGTTCTCCTGGTAAGTTGATGGAGAAGAAAGATATGGAGCAACGTTTCATAGTTGTCGCAGACCAGGAAGCTCGTTTTAAAAAGCTCAGCAGCGCAATACAAAGTCTGGGTGTATCGGTCTGGTTGCACTGGAATAGCGATGTCCTCACTCAGTTGGTGGGCTCGATGGGGGCCAGGGTGGTGTTCATCGAATTCACCGACGACAAGCCAGGCCAGGCAGCCGATCTTGCTGCTAAGCTGCTGTCTGCCTATCCACGCCTGCGTATTGTTGGTTTTTCACAACAGGCAGACAGTGCCCTAGTCATCGAGGCGATGCGCGCCGGGGCATGTGATTTTGTTGATCTGCAGTCATCGCCAGAGGTGATTTGTCGTGCACTGCGCCAGGTTTTGGAGCAGACCAAAAACACCTCGATAAAGACCAGCGGAAAGATGGTCAGTCTGCTCGGCGCCAGGCCAGGGTTGGGAACCTCGCTGGCGGCCGTGCATCTTGCTTTGTTGATGAAGAAGGAAATAATTCCGGAACAGCATGTGTTATTGCTGGATTTTGGCTTTCCAACCGCAGATACGGCACTCTACCTGGACACCAAGGTCAACTTCAGTTTCGTCGATGCTGTACGCAGCCTGCGCCGGTTCGACCATGCCTTGCTCAATTCGGCCTTTGCGCATCATAAAAGTGGTCTTTCGGTGCTCACGCTACCACAGAATCTGGCGGAGCTGCGTGATGTCTCGCCAGCAGATGCAATGACCTTGCTCAGTTTGTTGAAATCCTATTTCAAGGTAGTGATCATCGATCTTGGAGGGTTTGCTGGTACCGATCTGTTGCTTTATGCACTTGGTGCCAGCGACCAGACATTATTGGTGAGTGAGCAAAGTATTCCCTCACTCTTTTCGGCTCGTCAGTTGTTGGCGAGTTTTCGCGAACGCGGTGTGGAAACAGAAAATATTGGCCTGCTCACTGGTAAATACGATGCGCGCATTGAGATGACTTCAGCACAATTAGCACAGTATTTGAAACTGCAATTGGTGGCTGAGCTACCACAACGCAGTGAACGTTTGATCGAATGCGCCAATCAGGGCAAGCTGCTCTACGACCTGGCACCGAACGATCCCTATATCAACGTGCTACGCAAACTGGCCGCTCGCATTACAGATGGTAAGGAAGAACATATCAAACCAGCTGCTGCTGCGGGCTGGCGCGAGCGTTTGTTGGGGCTGATCAGGAGCTAACTGGATGGATTTCAATTTTGCACTGGGCAGAGATCCGCGCGAGGAGTTCCAGCAGTCTGATGAGTTCCATGACATCAAGGCGGTGGTTCATCAGAATCTGGTCGAGCAGATCGAGGATCTGGGCGTCGATTTTGCAAGCTGGACACCCAAGGCAACTAAACGCTTTGTCGCACAGAAGGTCGAGGATTTTGTTGCCCAGTATCGGGCACCTCTGAATGCCGCTGACATCCAGGTTGTCGTCAAGGAGCTCACTGATGAGCTGACTGGCCTGGGGCCGCTGCAGGAGCTTATGAACGACGATAACATTGCCGACATCCTGGTCAATAGCTATAAGGAAGTTTTTATCGAGAAGAACGGTCTGTTGCAGAAAAGCCGGATCCGCTTTATTGATAACAATCATTTGATGCGCATAGTCCAGCGTATGATCGCGCCACTGGGTCGGCGGGTGGATGAGGGTAGTCCAATGGTCGATGCACGCCTGTCCAATGGTGGGCGGCTTAACGTGATCATCCCGCCGGTATCGCTGAATGGGCCGGTACTTTCGATCCGCAAATTTCGCGCTCAGCCACTGCAGGCCGCCGATATGATTGCCTATGGCTCCATGAACCAGGAAATGCATGAATTTCTCAGTCACGCAGTCGAGATGAGGTGCAACATCCTGATCAGTGGTGGTACTGGCTCGGGCAAGACGTCCTTTCTCAATATGCTTGCTCAGTATATCCCGCAAGGCGAGCGGGTGATCACCATCGAGGACGCAGCTGAGTTACAGTTGCAGCATGAGCACGTTGTGCGCCTGGAAACACGACCTGGTGGGCTGGAAAGCACCGCCGAAATAACCGCCCGCGAGTTGCTGCGCAATAGCCTGCGAATGCGTCCTGACCGAATTATTATCGGTGAGGTGCGCGGCGATGAGGCTGCCGATATGCTGCAGGCGATGAATACTGGCCATGATGGCTCCATGTCAACGATTCATTCCAATTCCCCACGCGATTGTCTGGATCGTTTGGAGATGCTGCTGAACTTTGGCGGTTTGCAGGGTAGTGTATTCAATATGCGGCGTCAGATTGTTGGCGCACTCGATTTGATCATTCAGCTCTCTCGTCTGTCCAGTGGCGTCCGTCGTGTAATGTCGATCAGCGAGGTGGTCGGCATGCAGGATGATGTGGTGGCCATGCAGGATCTGTTTCGCTTCGAATCGGCTTTGAATGGGCGTGATGGAATTTTCATCAGCGAGTGTCGACCGCAATCACCAAAGCTGAAACGCTATGCGAATTTTAGCAGCCGACAGGGCGGTGGCTAGAATGCCTGGCCTGATTTGGGTGGTGTTGTTGGCCAGCCTGTGTTTGCTGATCGCCGTCTTCGTCCTGGTTGGCAAGGGCTTGCGCCAGGTTGTGCATCCATCGAGCAGTGACAAACGCGTTAATGAATTGCTGGCGAAACATGAAGGGGCGGTAAATAGTAATAGAGCGTCATCCGACTATGGTGAATGGTTGCCGCCCTGGTTCGAAAGCTATCTGGAACGGGCAGGGATGGAACCAACACCAATAATTTATGGCGTTCTACTCGTGATGGCACTGCTGTCATTTCTGTTGGCCAAGTTTGCTTTTGGCCTGTTTTCAGGTCTGCTGCTGACCGTGGTTGCCTATCCGCTGCTGCTGACCATGGTATTGCGCTGGCGCATTCGGCAGTTCCAGAAAAAAGTTATCGACCGGCTGCCAAATTTTATTGAAAGCGTGGTGCGTATACTAAGTGTTGGTAATAGCCTCGAGCTTGCCTTTCGTAATGCCAGTGCGGAATGCGATGAGCCTTTGTATGGTATTACCCAGCAGATCATGCTGCGTACGCAAGCCGGTCAGTCACTGGAAGATGCTATGGTGCAGGTCGCCGATATTTATGCGATCAAGGAACTGGGCTTTGTTGCCTCAATATTTCACTTGGGCATTCGCTATGGTGGCAATGTGCAGACGGTGTTGGAGCGTTTGTCACAAACCTTGCGCGAACGACAACGCAGCCAGCAGGAACTCAAGGCGATGACTTCGGAGACGCGCGCCAGCGCCTGGATTCTGAGTGCCTTGCCGATGATTGTGGCATTTCTCATTATGACCTCAAATCCTGGTTACCTACTTAATTTTTGGCAAGATCCAACTGGCCAAAAGGTGCTCCTTTCGGTGCTTGGACTGCAGATTGTCGGCATGACTATTCTGTTTCGCATGGCGAGGCTGGACTGATGAATGCAGAACTGTTCCCTCTGCTGGTAGCCACCAGCGTTGCCCTGGCCGTGTTGGGCGTGGGCGGGTTGGCTTATGCGCTGTTTATCAAGACACAAAGAAAAATCCTGCGCCAGCGTAGATTCAAGCGTCTGGATTCTATCCTGATATCCGGGATCGGTACCGTGCAGGAGAAGGATGAACTTGATTTTAGTGAAAAGGTCGTACTTTTTTTCACTGGTCGACTGCCAGAAATCAGCCTGGATACCAGTGTCAGTGAAACCGAGTCAGAAGATCGCCTTCTGTTGAACAGAGCAGGATTTCGCGGTTTGCGTGCTCTAGTGGTTTTTTATGCTTTGCGCTTGTTGGCTGTGGTGGTTACGGTAGTTGGCTTTGCTGCATTTGAGATGCTCAAGGGCTCGATGGAAAATCTGTTGGGCGGTGTGGCGCTGACTATTGTCGCGATACTGGCACCGCGCTATATCCTGCGCTTTCTGGCGCAGCGCCGGATGAAACTATTGGAAGATGAGTTGCCGATCTTCGTTGACTTTCTTCGCATGGTACACAGTGTTGGTATAAATATTGAACAGGCCATCATTATGTTTGCCGAAGAACCACGGCTGGGTTTGCCGGTGCTTGCGGGTGAGATGGCGGCAGTCAACCTATCTATTCGTAGCGGACGTTCGCGTACAGATGCACTGCAGCTGATGGCGCAGCAGCTTGATGTGGATAATATCAGCGACCTGGTGGCATTGCTTTGTCATACAGATCATTACGGTGCTGGTTTGCAGGAACCACTGCGCCAATTCTCCCAACGCCTGGCCGAGAACAAACGTTTCCAGATGCAGGAATATGTCGGCAAGTTAGCAGCTCGCATGGTGATTGTGATGGTGCTCTTTCTTTTGCCAGGATTGCTTGTTATCACCGCTGGCCCTGGCTTTTTGGCTGTGCTCAGGGCCTTGAGCAATACAACGTGAAGTTTGGCATGAGGATATTTTTTCTGTTCAGCCTTATTGTGGCATTGTCGTCGTGTGCCCAGGTGCCAGTGGATGAGCCTCGACAAGATCAGCACCACGACGAAAACAGCCCGGAATTTTATCTTGAGGTAATTTCTGGTTTGCAACAAAAGCGTCTGTTTTTTGCTTCGTTGGCACATCTCGATGCATTCGAGCAACGCTGGCCCAATGACCATCGCGTGAAAATGATGCGCGCCGATGCGCTCCGCCAGGTAGGTGATTTTGCCCAAGCCAGGCAAATTTATCAGGCGATCGTGGAGAAGGATCCCTCGGCCAAGGCCTATCATGGTCTTGGGCTGATCGCCGCAGCAGAAAAAGATTTTACCACTGCAGCCAAGGCACTCAACCGTGCAGCAAGCCTTGCACCTATAGATGTGCGCATCCTGAACGACCTTGGCTATCTGCAACTGCTGCAGGGCCAGCGCGAAGCAGCTCGTCTTAATTTGCACAAGGCAGCTGAACTGGATGCCAATAACCAGCAGATTGGGGCAAATCTCGTGCTTTGGTTCTTGCTGGAAGGCGATATCATTCGTGCCGAACAGACTATGCAGAAATATGGCTTTGATGAAACACAACGTATCAGTATGCGGGAAGAGGCTAGGCGCATCCGTGAGAACACTGCAGAAGGAAGAGCGCCACAATCTAATTAAAAATCAGGAAGAAATGCTGGAATATGCTAATATTGAAATATCTCTCATAGTGCTTCTGTTATTACAGGCTTGGCAATGGAAATCCGAATAAAATGAAAAAATCACAAAACCATAAAAAATCTGAAGATATGGAAGTTTACTATACCACTCGCGAGGCTGCGCAGATGCTGCATGTGTCCTTGCGAACCGTGCAACTGTGGGTCGAAGCCGGTGTGCTTAAGGCGTGGAAGACGGACGGTGGCCATCGCCGCGTGCCACACAGCTCGGTACAAGCTCTGATCAAGCAACGCATGGGCGAGATGGCCTCGGTCGAGTCCATCAAAAAAGAAGATTACTCGGTGCTGGTGCTGGAAGACGATGAGGATATGCTTCAGCTCTACAAGTTGACACTGCCGGGCTGGAATTTGCCAGTAAATTATCATTTCGTCAGCAGTGTTTATGAGGCGCTGGTGGAAATTGGTCGTCGGCCGCCTGACCTGCTGATCACGGATCTGCGCATGTCTGGCGTGGATGGCTTTGAAATCATCAAGGTGTTGCGCGCTGATCCGGTTCTCAGTGCACTCAATGTGATCGTTGTGAGCGGCCTGGAGCCACACGAGATCGAAGAGCGCGGCGGACTGCCGCCTGATATTACTGTTTTCCCCAAACCATTGTCATTTGAATTGCTGCAAGGCTATGTTTCAGCTTGCTTGGCTCAGCGTACAATCAAGGAGAGACGAAATGCTGAATCTGCCTAAAATCATGTTTGGTGCTTGTTTGGTTGCTGTCCTGGGTCCCGTCCATGGACTGGACAAGGAAATAGAAGAAACGATAGCCGCCGAGCGGTCTGAGCTGCCGAAAATAGAGATCGGTGCGACTACCAACTCCATACTTGAGTTGCAACGTTCTGGTCTGGCTGCAGGTCATGAGCAGCCCATGCAGGGTGAAGTTGCGGCGCGCAGCTATCAGCGTTACCTTGATACATACAGGCAAACCAGCACGATAGGCCGTGTCGACGGCTCTGCTTCGATTGCCGATGCCCAGTCCTCACCCTGAGAGGCCGGGCCAGTGAGTATCAAATCACCAGGTAGGCGGCAACAGTGCGGTGCCATCAGCATCATGGCTGCCGTGGCCCTGGCGCTGGTAATTGGTGCGGGCTTGCTGGCTGTTGATCTTGGCAGTCTCTTCTACACCAAGCGTGAATTGCAAACAGTCGCCGATACCGCTGCCCTCTCGGCTACCAATAATCTGGCGGATGCGCATGCGTTGGCAGTCGAAATTGCAGCAAAAAATAATTTTGAGTTGCCTGGTAGCCAACAGAATACGCTGTCGGCAATCGTCGGCTATTACGATGCCAAAAACCCGGCAGCAGACCCCAAAGACAGGTTCGAGCCCAAGTATGCTGTCGATAACAGCAATGCGGTCGAGGTTACCGTCACCACCAGGCAGCCATATTTCTTTATGTTTGGTAGTCGTGAGCTGTCGGCGCTGGCCATCGCCCGGCGCAGTGAGCCAATAGCTGAATTTTCTATAGGTACAAAACTGGTTGATCTTAATACTGCAAGATCCATGCTTAATGGGTTGCTAGGCGGCCTGCTTGGAACCTCTGTAAACCTTTCCGTTGCTGGCTTTGAAGGTCTGGTCAATACTTCGGTCACACTGCTCGAGCTGATCAAGGCGCATGGCAAGGTCGGCACAGTTGAGGAATTGCTCGATCTGGATCTGACTGTAGGCGAACTTCTTGAACTAACAGCGCAAGCGCTTGAGCAAAAAAATATTGCCGGGCTTGGTGCAACTGTGGCTGACCTGAATCTGCTAGCCATGAAAACCGGCGGTGACCTGCGTCTGAAAATGAGTGACCTGCTCAAGGTGGATCTGGCAAATGGTGAGGATGCCGTAAATGTTGCCATCAATCTAAGAGAATTGGTGACAATGTCGGCAATGGTTGCCAATGATGATCATTTCATCGAGATCCCTGGGCTTGGGCTCCATTTGCCTGGTCTGGTCGACCTGGATCTGGGCTTGACCGTAATTGAGGCACCAAGTATAGCCATAGGCCCGCCTGGCCAGAATGCCGCAGGTGAATGGCGTACCCAGGCACATTCCGCCCAGGCGCGTCTCAGGCTTGATTTTACGGTAGGGAAACTTCTTGGCGGCCTGGTTCATCTGCCACTATATATCGAAGCTGCAGCCGGTGATGCCTGGCTTGAAGAGGTCGAATGCAATAACCCAATCGAAGACAGTATCGTGACAATCGGCGCGGCTACAAGCGGGGCCCGTATCTACGTGGGCGAAGTAAGCAATGCGGCGATGAAAAATCGCACCAAGCCACCGAAGGTGGAAAAAGCGACTTTGCTGAATGTACTTGGCCTGATCACAGCTACGGCAAAGCTTACAGTTGATTTGCCCGGGGTAATAGGCGGCACACATGATTTCATTGGGCCATTTGGTGTTGATAACACCTATCGCTATGAAAAAGGACTGACGACAGTCGGTCTCGGCGAAAAGCTGGCTACAGACATAAACAAGGATACACTCAAGGTCACTTTGCTTGGGCTAGGACTTGGCCTGGATGATTTGGCAGAGGGAATAGTAGCCTTGCTTACACCAATATTTGGCCTGCTCGATAGCGTGCTAGAACTGGTTTGCGCACTTCTTGGTATTCAATTGGCCGCTGCCGATGTGACAGCCATGGATCTGTCCTGCGGTGCGCCACAATTAGTTCGTTAAGATTGTTTGTATCGCGCTAAATACAACGAAAATGCAGGTCTGGCAACTTGCTCAAGCCAGATTTTAACTCGCCAATACATCACCCTTTAAATACTCCAACGTCTCCCTGCGTGGGAGCGATCAGAAAATCAGAGTTCACAGCACAAATTGACCATGGTGTAAGGAGTGGGGATCTGTTGCATAAAAAACATAAATCTAGATAACAGAAAATTTGTTGAAACCGCTTGAAAATGAAATAAATGAAACATACAATCGACCTCGTAGTGCGATGAACAAGACTTATCTGTCCAGGCACTACATAGGCGCAGCTGTAGAATCTGCCCTGTCAGGGCTAGCTTAGTTGCGTCAGTATATTGTTTTTCCTATAAATAAATAGAGGAGCTTTTCTAATGGCAATTCAAGTTCTGAAGCAGGAAGAAATCAAAGAAGTTTCCGGCGGGCTGCTGATTGGCATTGGTGCCAATGCTGCCACCCCAATTCTGGGTCTGGATCTGAACGTGGGTAACCTGCTGAACACAGTTACCGCTGTGGTCGGTGCAGTAGTTGGTACCGTTACCGGTCTGTTGGGTTCTCTGCTGGGCTCCTTTACCGGTCTGGTTGGCCGCTGAGGTTTCCTGGTTCGGCATTGTAATAAATTGTCAGGCTTGGAGGAAATCAGCTAATTTGCATTTTTGATTTTTTCAGTCTGACAGAATACTGGTTGTAAGAGGGAGGAATGGCATGGCCTTTCCTCCCTTGTTTTTTTGCTCAGCCGTCTGCCGCTTCCTTGAGCAATTCCAGTGGGCTGAAGGGTTTCACCAGGTAGCAGTCGGCACCACTCTCGTAGCCTTTGTCGATGTCAGCTTTTTGCCCCCGCGCACTAACGATGATTATTTTAGCCGAACAGGTCAGCAGGTCATGCTTGATTGCTTGACATATCTGATAACCATCCAGTTCGCCAGGCAGCATGACGTCCAGAATGACGACATTCGGCTTGAAGTTGCGCACAGTGTGCAAGGCTTCCATTCCATTGGTGGCCTCGCGTATCTCCGCATCAAGTGGTTCCAGTGCGAGGCGTATCAGCATGCGTAAATCACTTTGGTCTTCGACTATCAAAATCCGCAGCCTTGCATTCATGTGACATGCTCTTTCAGTTCTATCGGTACGGCAATAACTGGTAGCCAGAGTGTGATCGTCGTGCCCTTGCCAGGCACACTGTTGACTTCAACTTCTCCAGCAAAAACCTTCATATATTCCTTGACCAGGGACATGCCGAGACCAGACCCGTGGATCGCGCCGCTGGGCTCGGCACGGTAGAAGCGGTCAAAGATATGTGCAGATTGTGTGGGCGTCATGCCGATACCGTCATCAGTAATGGCTATGCCAAGCCAGGGATGGGCTGGCTCGCCACGCTGTGTGGCACTGAGGCGAACCACACCGCCTGCGGGTGAATATTTGAATGCATTGCCCAGGACGTTAGTTATGCACTGCATAAGTTTTTCAGTATCGACATTTACTTTGGGTGTGTTTTTCGGCCAGTCGAATTCCAGCGTGTGTGATTCTGTGGGGACATATTGTGCAGCCATGGCATTGAGCACTACAGGTGTAATGTCTTGAATTTGCAGGTGGAAATTTTTTCCACCGCGCGCTTCTATCCTGGAAAGATCGAGCAGTTCATTGATCATGTTAATCAGGATTTTAGTTTGCCGATGGATCCTCTGAAGCAGGTCGCGCTGCATCTCTGGCTCGAATTCGCGTGACAGCAATAACTCGGCAAAGCCGAAGATGCTTGCCATTGGCGTACGCAATTCATGGGCTGCTGTTGAAAGAAAATCACTCTTCATGCGATCGACCTCGCTTTCGCGGGTGATGTCTCGCAGGTAGACCACTCGCCCATCAATTTCGCCGCCAGCTTCATAAAGTACACGTGCCAGCCAGAAAACAACCTGTTTGCGAGGGTGCGACAGTTGCATCGTGCCTTCCATGCTTTCGTCGTCTGTGGCAAGCCCGAGTGCTGTGCCATTCAAGTGGCTCAAGCGCTGCTCCAGCTCGGTCAGAGATTTGCCGACGGCTTCAGCGGCAGGCAAGCCGGTCATCGCAACAAATGCCGGGTTGACGAAGTTGATGGTGTCGTGTTTATCGGCAAAGATAAAGCCGTCTGGCCCCAGAGTCAGAATTGCATCACGTTCACGATTGCTGCGTAATAAGGCGGCCTCGCTTGCCTTCTGTGCCGAGATGTCGCTGAGTACGCCAGCCACCAGTGGTATTTCACTCGTGACATTGACACGTAAGCGCAGTGAAAACCAGCGCCAGGACTCATCACTACAGCGCAGGCGCAAGGTGCAGGCCAGGTCGCCAGGCAGACTTGTCGTCAGTTCCAGGAAGAATCGGCGCACTGCACGGCGATCTTCGTCATGGACAAGGCTGGTCAGTGTCATGCCAAGCGTGTCCTCGTCAGTGTGCCCAGTCAGTTCTTGCCAGGCTGGGTTCAGAAATGTGAGGCGTCCATCAACATCTGTGCGGAAAATTATTTCTGTCACGCCATCGACCGCCGAACGGTAGGCTTCACGGCTTTGCAGCAATTCTGCCTCTGTCTGCTTACGGCGGGAAATGTTCATCATGGCGCCGATCATGCGTATGACACGACCTTCCGGATCACGATGGGCTACGCCGCTTTGTTGCACCCATAGATAGCCACCATTTTTGTGACGCAGGCGATGTTCATAAAGAAACAATTCACTACGCCCTGACAGGTGTTCATCGATAGCTGCCGACACTTTGGCCAGGTCATCAGGATGGACGCGTTTCAGCCAAATTTCGGCATGGTCTGGTCCCTCATCCTCGGTATATCCGAGCAAGGACTTCCAGCGTGTGGAGTAGTAGACATGGCTGTTGTCGAGATGCCAGTCCCAAATGCCTATATCGCAGCCTTGCAAAGCTATCTTGAGGCGCTCTTCGCTGGCCAACAATTGCGCACGCTCCTCGACCAGCCTGGTAACGGCTGCATCTAGCCGTTTACCGATCCGGCCTATCAGATCGGGGCCACGGACACCGCTGTGAGTGGGCTCTTTGCCTTCGGTAAGTTGGGCAAGCAGGCGCTCTATCCTGGCCGCCCGACGAGATGACAGGATGTAGAACAAGCCGACCAGGCAGAAGAGGAGTGCTATGGCATTCATGTCTTCAGGATAAGACATAGAGAGAATCCGTGCATATCAAGTTCAGCATTGTATGTCATCCATGGTGTGCGGTACGCGGCGAAAGTGAAAGAGTTGTTGGTGCCTGCTGTGAGCTGGAAGTATAGAGATCCAGTGTTCACAAGCCGAACTTGTCAGGCTGTATTTTCATGTTCAGACAAAAACAAAATATTGCAATTATGCTAATAATGATTATTATGAACTCGGTGCTTTGTATTATGCATTATTTAAGCGGAGCTTTAAAACGTTACGCCAGATACAAACCCACATTGCACATGTTGCAATGCCAGCCACCACAGGTAGTGGTGGCAATCTTTACAATCTACATAAACAAACACAAGGAGTATGAAAAGCATGGCGATTCAAGAACTTAGCAAAACTGAAATTGAAGTAGTTGCCGGTGGTGTGCTGGATCTCGGCGGCGTGCTCGGTGGCCTTCTCAACCCTGTACTGAGTCTGGTCGGCAATTTGCTGTCACCAGTGCTGGGCCTGGTCTCAGGTCTGGTCGGGACCGTCACAGGTCTGCTCGGTGGTTTGCTAGGCGGTCTGTTTGGTGGTGCCGCATAGTAATTAGTGCCAATGCAGCGCGGGGCATGTTAAGTTTTTTATCCCCCCTAATGCCCCGTTGCTGCTCTTACTTCAAGCGAACATGATCGGCAAATTGTGACTGTTTTCTCGCCCCACATAATCGCCACACCCAAACAATAGCTGTACAGCTATTGTTTGTATGCAGGCGTGAAATGTATCGGGCGGTAAACTCGCCATACTACTTGCTGAACCTGATGGGTAAAAAACTGAAGTGCCATATCTCGATGTCTTGTTTTTTAGTCACGATTCAATAACACATTGCTGTGTCGCCAGATTGGCGAACCGGCTAATCAGCTGACAAGTAATCATGCATGGCTGAACAACCTCTATTTAGGCGCGCGGCGCTCGAAGCGCAAAAGCCCAAATCCTACGGTGACATCCTCCTTGTTCGTCCTATGAGCTATCGTCTGCTCAGTTTGGCGGCAGCAGTTTGTACGTTGGCACTCATCGCGTTGTTCACTTGGGGTAGCTACACCAAGCGCAGCAGTGTTACCGGCCAGTTGGTACCAACTGCGGGATTGTTACGGATATATTCATCGCAAAACGGCATTGTCGCCGAGAAGTTGGTGGCCGAAGGACAGGCCGTGCAAGCCGGCGAGACCCTCTATCTTATTTCCAGTGATCGGCAAAGTACGATGGGCTCGGTGTTTGCCAGTATCAGTGAACAACTCAATGTTCGCCGGGAATCACTGAAACATGAATTGGAGCGCACCAAGCAACTGCATAGCGAGGAGCAGGATGGATTGCGCAAGCAGGTAGCGGCATTGACAAGTGAGCTGGACAAAATCAGCAGCTTGCTCGAAGGTCAGCGCGCCAGGGTCGCCCTGGCCGAAGAGACCAGTGCGCGTTATCAGTCCCTGCTCGAACAGGATTACATCTCACGTGAACAGCAACAGCAAAAGCGCGAGGAGCTGCTCGATCAGCAGTCGCGCCTGAAGAGTATCGAGCGCGAACAGATTGCCTTGCGGCGTGAGTTGAACATGCGTCAGGAAAATCTTTCCGCATTGCGTCTGAAGCATGCAAACCAGCTGGCTCAGATCGAACGCGTCATCTCATCCACCAATCAGGAACTGGACGAAAGCGAAGGGCGGCGGGTGCTGGCGATTACTGCGCCGATCGATGGTACGGCCACGGCCGTGGTCGCTGAAGTAGGCCAGATGGTCGATGGTCGACGGCCGCTGATGAGCATCATCCCTGCAGGTAGTCCGCTGGAAGCACAACTATATGCGCCGAGTCGAGCAGTTGGCTTTGTCCGCCCCGGCGTGACGGTATTGATGCGCTATCAGGCCTATCCCTATCAAAAATTCGGCCATGCCCGCGGCACGGTGACATCTGTTGCCAAGACGGCACTGTCGGGAAGCGAGATTTCCAGCCTGATGCCACCAAGCGTTGAGGCGCAGGGTAGTGAACCGCTTTATTTGATCAGTGTCGCGCTTGAGCAGCAGAGTATCGAAGCCTACGGAGTTGCCCAGCCGCTGCAGGCTGGCATGTTGCTTGAGGCCGATGTGCTGCAGGAGACGCGTCGGCTCTACGAATGGGTGCTAGAGCCCTTATTCAGTCTGAGTGGCAAGCTTTGATTGCCTGTTAATCACATCTTTCCGGCCGCCATGACTTTCCTAGATAAGCTTTCCTTTGGTCTACGTCGCAAACTGCCGCTGATCCTGCAAACAGAGGCAACCGAGTGCGGCCTCGCCTGTATTGCCATGGTTGCCGGTTTTCATGGGCTGCGCACTGATCTTGCTACGCTACGGCGCATCTTCCTGGTTTCGATCAAGGGCAGTACGCTAGGTCAGTTGATGCAGCTGGCGCATTCACTCAATCTGACTACGCGCCCTGTTAAACTTAAGCTGGAAGACCTGCCACAATTGCGTCTGCCTTGTGTCCTGCACTGGAACTTTAATCATTTCGTCGTGCTCAAGGCGGTCGATCGCAATACGGTAACCATCCACGATCCAGCCTTTGGCCTGCGCAAGCTGAGTCTCGACGAGGTCTCTGATCAATTTACTGGTGTGGCGCTGGAATTATGGCCCAATACTGCGTTTAAACCGGTCGTATTCCGTCAGCGTGTACGCCTGCGTGATCTGTGGGGTCATGTCACTGGCCTTTATCGCTCGCTAGGACAAATCCTGCTGCTTGCAGTTTCGCTTGAGGTCTTCGCCCTGGTCAGCCCCTTTTTCCTGCAATGGGTGATCGACAATGTCATTGTATCTGGTGATCGTGATCTGTTGACTACTCTGGCGCTGGGCTTTGGTCTGTTGATGCTGATGCAACAGGGTATAAGTACGCTGCGCTCATGGGTGATCATGCATATGTCGACGACCTTGAATGTGCAGTGGCGTGCCAATGTCTTTAGTCATTTGCTGCGTCTGCCGGTCGACTATTTCGAAAAGCGCCATCTGGGTGATGTTGTTTCTCGTTTCGGCTCTATTGATGTCATTCAAAAGACGCTGACTACCGCCTTTGTTGAAGGCATTCTCGATGGCTTGATGACAGTCGTCACGCTGACCATGATGTTCATCTACAGCCCGTTGCTGGCCTGGATCGCGGTTGGTGCCATGGTGATTTATGCTGTAGTGCGCTGGATTTGGTATCGGCCACTGCGCAATGCAACGGAAGAGCAGATCATCCATGCCGCCAAGCAACAGAGCCATTTTCTCGAGACCGTGCGTGGCGTACGCAGTATCAAGCTCTTTCAGCGTCAGGAAGAACGCCGCTCGACCTGGCTCAGCCTGCTTGTCGACCAGATCAACGCCGACTTGCGCAACCAGAAGCTGCAGATTTTCTATCGTTTGATCAACGGCATCCTGTTTGGTGTTGAACGCATCCTGGTCATCTGGTTCGGCGCCAGACTGATCCTTGATGGTAATTTCACCGTTGGTGCGTTAATGGCCTTCAGTGCCTACAAGGATCAGTTCGATTCGCGTGTCAGCGCGCTGATCGATAAGTTGGTTGACCTCAAGATGCTGCAATTACATGGCGAGCGACTCGCCGATATCGTCTTTACCGACCCTGAGGTTGGCACTGGGCCGCATGCTGGTTTACTACATGATGGTAGTGAACTGGATGCCTCTATTGAACTGCGTGGTCTGCGTTTCCGTTATGCTGATAGTGAGCCCTGGGTACTTGACGGCATCGACCTGAAGATCGAGCAGGGTGAGTCGGTGGCGATCGTCGGCCCATCAGGCTGTGGCAAATCTACATTGATTAGCGCCATGCTCGGTATTCGCAAGCCGAACGAAGGTGAGGTGCTGGTTGGTGGTGTCAGTGTTGATCAGCTTGGTATCGATGTATTGCGCGGCATGGTAGGCACCGTGTTGCAGGATGACGTTCTTTTTGCAGGTTCGATCGCTGACAATATCAGCTTTTTCGACCAGCGCCCTGATTTTGCGCTGGTCGAAGAATGTGTCAGACTGGCGTTTATCCACGACGATATCAGTGCGATGCCGATGGCATATAACACCTTGATCGGCGATATGGGTACTGCCCTTTCTGGTGGCCAGAAACAGCGCGTCCTGCTTGCCAGGGCCCTGTACAAGCAACCAAGAGTTCTCTTCCTTGATGAGGCCACCAGCAATCTTGATATATCTTGCGAGAAGCAGGTCAATCAAGCGATCAAGCAGCTGAATGTCACACGGGTTATCGTCGCCCATCGGCCGGAAACGATAATTAGTGCCGATCGTGTCATCGTTCTTGAACAAGGCCGTGTACTGCGTGATCTGCCGGTGTCTCAATTTGACCTTGCCAGCATAGACAGCGGAGGCGGTTGGTGATCTGCTCGTGCCTGTGCCGTGGACTATTGCTCGGACTGGTTCTCTTTTGTGCCGAGGCATTGGCGCTGCCGCTTGACCCTTTTGTTACGGAAACATATACCGCTGTCACTGCCAGCCGGGCATTTGGTGACGAGACGGCGGAAGAAGCCTGTAATTTTGCTGTGCTGTCCTCACCACTGGGACTGACCGAGGCGATCGAGCGCGCCCTTTGCCAGAATCCCAAGGTTCGTTCTGCCTGGTCTGAGGCACGCGCACAAGCGGCATTATTGGGCGTTGCCCGCTCGGCCTATCTGCCTACCATCTCGGCAGATGTCAGTTATCACGCACAAAAGTCCATTAGTACTTACGATGAAGAATATTCTGTCCTTGATGAAAAGAACAGACCACGCACACGTAGTAGCCGCCTCCGCCTGGACTGGATGCTGTTTGATTTTGGTATGCGCAGCGCCAATACTGACCAGGCGAGTGCCTTGCTCGAAGCCGCCAACGCCAGTCACGATTTGAGCATTCAGTATGTCTTGCTCGAAACTGCGCAAGCATATTTCGATGTGCAAACTGCGCAGGCCCTGCTGCATGCCAGCCGTGCGGCAGAAGAATCAGCCAGGCAAAGTTATCTGGCGACCGAGGCCAAGTACATCGCTGGTGTCGGGGCATTGACCGACAAATTGCAGGCGGCAGTTGCCCTGTCTGATGCCAAGCTCAAGCGTGTTACCGCCGAGGGTGAAATGAAGATTGCCCTGGGTAGCTTGGCTACTGCCATCGGCCTTTCTCCAGATACGTCGCTGCTTGTACCTGAACGTGACATAGCACTGCCCATCTTGCCTGAGCAAAGCGTTGCTGATCTCATAGGCGACGCCCGTTCTCATCATCCGGCACTGCTTGCTGCCCGCGCTGAAGTGCAGGCTGCTGAAGCTCGTGTGCGCGCCACTCGCGCCGAAGGTAGTCCGAATCTGGTACTTTTTGGTGAAGCAAGCGACCGCCGACAGGATAAGTATGTCCCGATTTCCGGTTATCCATCGACCGGTGCCAGGTTGCGCGATAACGTCGTGGGTGTACAGGTAAATATCCCACTATTTGAAGGCTTCGGCCGCAGCTACAAGGTGCGTACTGCCAACAGTCAGGCAGCTGTCCAGGCCGCTGAGTTGGTGCGCCTCGAACAACAGGTTTCGTTAGAAGTCTGGAAGAGCTATCAATTGCTGAATACCCAGCATGAACATATCAAGGCGGCCACCACACTGCTCGATAGCGCACGTCGTTCATTTGAGGTCGCCCAGGGCAGCTTTCGCGCCGGCGTTGGCAATATCCTCGAGCTTCTCAGTGCACAAAGTGCCGTTGCCTCGGCGGAGCAACGCCGTATTGAAGCTCATGCTGGATTGCTGGCGGCACGTCTGAAGCTGGCAGCGAGTATTGGTCGTCTAGGCCTCTGGGCGATTAAATAGCAACTTGGGGAAGTGTGTAGTCGATCACCAGCTGGTTGCCGCCCTGGCGCTTGGCTTCATACATGGCCTTATCAGCTCGCTTGAGTATGTCTTCAATCTTTTCATTTGGTGTACTGGGAAACAAGGTCAGGCCGATGCTGGGTGTGCTGTGGTGGCTGTGTTCCTTGAGTTGGTATGGTGGGCTGAGTGCAAACAGGATTTTATTGCCGATCGCTTGGGCGGCATGCAGCGCCTCTTTGCGCTCTGTCGAGAGCAGTGGCAACATGACTATAAACTCATCACCGCTAAGGCGGGCTACAGTATCCATGTGGCGAACACAGGACTGCAGACGGTGCCCCACCTCGATCAGCATCATGTCGCCATAATCATGGCCAAGGCTGTCATTGAGTTGCTTGAACCGATCTATATCAATGAACAGCAGCGCACCTAGCGCATTCAGTCGTTTGCTCTGGCCGGCGGTTTGCTCCATGCGATCGAGCAGCAGGCGGCGGTTGGGCAGTCCGGTTAAGGTATCGAACAATGCCAGGCGGCGATATTTTTCCTCTAGTAGCTTGCTGGCGGAAATGTCCTGCATAGCACCGACCAGCCGCAGCGCTACACCAGCGGCTGTCCGCTCAACAACTTTGCCATGATCCCTTACCCAGATGTAGGAGCCATTAGCGCGTTGCATGCGGTATTCAATGGCAAATGGCTGATTATACGCCAGGCAGGCGTCCAGTGACGACCGGTAGGCGTCCAGGTCATCAGGGTGGATCAACGAGTGGGCAAAATCAATGCTATGTTCCTGTGTTTTTTCAGTAAGGCCAAGCATACGATTCCATGCTGCGTTGTGACTAATTATTGGCGCATTCACCCGCCAATCCCATACTCCCTCGCCGGTGGCATCCATGACGAGGCGCAAGCGCTCCTCACTTTCAAGCAGGGCAAGTTCAGCTGTTTTTTTTGCATTGATATTTTGATAAGTGCCAAACAGGGAGAGATGATTATCTGATTTGCCGTAGATGTTGAACCATTGCCACTCGCCATTGAGGGCACGTAAACGGATGTCGGCTTCGAAGACAGGCAGATCTCCTGCCAGATAGGCATTTCTGGCCTGGACTATGCGCACCTGGCAGTGCGGATGAGCCAACGCAGTCCAACCCTGAACTCGCCTGGCGATCTTGCCATTGGCGTCGCTTAGTTTATTGCTCCATTCGTCTGCGATGCGAATCTGGCCGCTGGCCAGATTCCAGGACCATAAGCCCAGGTCGGCGCTAGCCAAAGCCAGGGTGAGGTGGCGCAGCAAGCGTATACGCTCAATTACATTGGCAACACGCAAGCGTACCAAGCTCGGTTTGAAGGGCTTGGTAATGTAATCATCGGCACCCATTTCCAGTGCGCTGCATTCACTCGCCAGATCATCTTGCGCGGTGAGAAAGATGATCGGTGTGCTGCCGAAGGAGGGCAGCTTCTTCAGATTCGCCAGGGTCTCGAATCCATTTATCCCTGGCATTAGCAGGTCTAGCAGTACCAGGTCGAAGTGGCGTTGCTTGCAAATCTCCAGAGCCTGCTCACCAGAGCAGGCCGTTACAACTTCGTAATCTATACTGAGCGTGATCTCCAGTAATTGCAGAATTTCTTGTGCATCATCGATCACCAACACACTAGCTTTTTCGTCTTCATGCAATAAATTCCTTAATGGCACGACTTCCTCCTGCAGCATAAATGCAATAATGCCGCAGAAATGATACCGCAAATCAGACGCCGCCAAAGGCTAAATTCAATGCATCGAGCAATGGCCCGTAAATCTTGTTCAAGGCTGTGCTGTAGAAAGGCACAACTACAAAGGCAAGAAGAACAGGCGCAAGTTTGATGATGAGGCCCGAGATAAATAGACGAAAAACCAATCCTGCAGCAATGTTACTGCCGACTGATCGTCTACGGTATAGACCGTGCAAAGGCTTGGTATTAATAGATATACTATGAGTGGTCATGATCTTTCCCCCGAATCAACTGTTGGAAAGACCATCACACGAGTGCCTGAATTTCGGCAGGCAGGTCTCGGCTGATGGCCGAGATCTTGGGCTTTGAGGCAACTCCGCTATCTGAATTATTATCAGACCGGAAGCTTTGCGTCCCTACGTCACCGCAGGTTTGCCGTTGATCTCGATTTAAAATCTAGTATAGGTAATTA
>Ga0265293_10000092_pt1 | contig 203951 bp, 175 predicted proteins | sample Munlanlewell138R_FD_192505 | JGI IMG/M metagenome (GOLD analysis project Ga0265293, IMG submission 192505) | Leachate microbial communities from a municipal landfill in Southern Ontario, Canada - Leachate well 138R | ecosystem: Engineered > Solid waste > Landfill > Unclassified | place... | reverse complement strand
GCAAGCGCGCGGCGCTGGCCGCCCCAAGAAATGCAACCCATCGAAAATCGGCTCGTGTCCAAGTGTTTTGTCGTGACCGGGGATTCTACCCCAAGTTTGGCGGCCGTGGTGAGTTGCGACTCGATTCTGAGTAGGACTTCCGTCGCTGTAAGTTACCGTCGAGGACGAGAATGGAAGAGGCTGTGGAATTAAGGGGATGGGTCGAGCAATTCCTTCCGGCGCACGCCGCGCCGGAATCGCCTCTGGCGTTGCAGCCGATTGCCGGTGACGCGGGGTTTCGCAAGTATTTTCGCGTCAACAGCAGGCCGCCGTTGATCGCGGTGTTCGCACCGCCGGACAGGGAAAATACGCCAGCGTTCGTCGCCAAGGATCTGGCCCTGTGCGCTGGCGGTGTGGTAGTGCCGCGGATCTACGCGGTGAATTATGATCAGGGTTTCATGCTTCAGGAAGACCTGGGCGATCAGCTGCTGTTGACGCTTCTCACGGCGGATAACATGCCGTCGCTCTATGATCTGGCCGAGGCCGCACTCGTGCGCCTCCAGCAGGTGGCGCCGCACGGCGACCTGTTCGAGCCCTACGACCGCAAGTTGTTGCTGGATGAAATGGCGCTGTTCACCGAGTGGTTCGTGGAGAAGATGCTCGCTCAGGTGCCGACTGCCGAAGAGCGCGAGCTGATCGACGACACCTTCGCGATACTCGCCGCATCGGCGCTCGAGCAGCCCCAGGTGGTGGTGCATCGCGACTACCATTCACGCAACCTGATACTGACAGCCGACGGCGAGATCGGCACCGTGGATTTTCAGGACGGGGTCATCGGGCCGTTCACATACGATCTGGTATCCCTGCTGAAGGACTGTTATATTCGCCGGCCGGCTTCGATCGTCAAGGAACGGGCGCTGGCATTTCTCACAGCGCGTGCCGATGAACTGGGCGTCCGGAATGCCCGGGCAGAGCAATTACTCCAATGGTTTGATTTCATGGGCCTGCAGCGCCACATCAAGGTGCTGGGGATCTTTGCCCGGCTGTGGCTGCGGGATGGAAAGGCCCGCTACCTGGAAGACTTGCCCCTGGTGCTGCGCTATACCCTGGAAGTCTCCGCGCAGTATCCGCAACTGGCGCCCTTCAATGAATGGTTTGCAAAGCGGCTCCTCCCTCTGTTGCCGGATCAGCCCTGGTACAGAGATTGGCAGCTGGCAGGAGAACAGACCCCATGAAAGCAATGATTCTTGCCGCAGGCTTCGGCGAACGCCTGCGGCCCCTCACTGAAACCACCCCCAAACCCCTGCTTCAGGTGGGTGGCAAACCGCTCATCCAATACCACATCGAAAATCTCGCCGCCGCCGGCGTCCGTGAAATCGTCGTCAACACCTCCTGGCTCGGCGAGATGATCGAGGCCTACCTGGGGGATGGCTCGCGCTTCGGCGTGGAGATCTTCTGGTCGCGCGAGGAAGCGCCTCTCGAAACCGGCGGCGGGATCCGCCGCGCCCTGCCGTACCTGGGCTGCGAGCCTTTTCTGGTGGTCAACGGCGATGTGTGGACCGATTACCCGCTGGAGACACTCATCGAGCGCGAGTGGTCGCGGGAGATGGATGCGCACCTGGTATTGATTCCCAACCCGCCCTTCAAATCCGTGGGCGATTTTTCGCTCAGCAATGGTTTGGTGAGCTACCCTCAAAACGGCGAGAAATCCTACACCTTCAGCGGCATCAGCGTGATGTGTCCGGAGATGTTTGCGCTTCACCCCTCCGCATCGGAAAAGTTTCCGCTGCGCAACGTGCTCGAAGCCAGCGTGCGTGCGCACTCGGTAAGCGGCGAAGTGTTCGATGGCACCTGGTGGGACGTGGGCACCCTGGACCGGCTCGAGATGCTCAACACCCTGCTGGCGGGCAAGCCGCTGGATATCGCAAAAAAGCCCCGCCTTAGGCCGCAGATTGCGTGAGTTGGGGGGCAGTTTTCAGTTCAGAGTTCACAGTTTTCAGTTGACAGTTATCAGGGGGGTGGCACGCTCACTGACAACTGACAACTGACAACTGACAACTGACAACTGACAACTGACAACTGACAACTGACAACTGAATCTCTGACCGCTCTGTAATACAATAGTCGCCCTTTGACCCCCCAGGCTCTGCGCTTGTCCGACGACGCGGGCCGCTGCCATCTCGAGTGAGGATTTATGTTCAATGTTCTGCAGACGCTGCCTCCTGACCCCATTCTCGGCCTGACCACGGCATTCAAGGCAGACCCGCGCACCCGCAAGATCGATCTCGGCGTGGGTGTTTACAAGGATGAGCAGGGCTACACCCCCGTCATGGCGGCCGTCAAGGCGGCGGAACGACAGTTTCTCGAACTCGAAGACACCAAGAGCTACATCGCGCAGGTGGGCGTCGAGTCCTTCAATCAGGGCGTTCTCGAGCTGGTGCTCGGCGCCGATCACGGCGCATTGCGCGATGGCCGCGCCAGCGCGGTCATGACACCAGGCGGCACGGGAGCGCTGCGCCTGTGCGGTGAGCTGATCAAGCGCATGAACCCCGCCGCGTCGGTATGGGTGGGCGACCCCACCTGGGCCAACCACATTCCGGTGCTGCAAGGCGCGGGTCTCAAGCTGGTGACTTACCCCTACTACGACCAGGGCACATCCTCCATCCGTTTCGACGAAATGCTCCAGGCGCTGGAAGGCGCCGCCGCTGGCGATGCGGTGCTGCTGCACGGCTGCTGTCACAACCCCTGTGGTGCCGACCTGAGCCGCGCCCAATGGCAGGCACTGGCGGACCTGATGGTGCGCAAGAACCTGCTGCCGTTCATCGACCTCGCCTATCAGGGTTTCGGTGAAGGTCTGGACGAGGACGCCTATGGTATTCGTCTCATGGCGGAAAAGGTGCCCGACGTTCTGGTGGCCAGCTCGTGCTCGAAGAATTTCGGCCTCTACCGGGAGCGCACCGGCAGCGTCATCGCCATTGCCCAGAGCCGCGAAAAGGCCGAGGCGGCGCAATCCCATGTCGCCAATATCGCACGCGCCATCTACTCCATGCCCCCGGCCCACGGTGGTTACCTGGCGGGGATAATCCTTTCCGACACACAGCTGCGCAGCGACTGGGTCAGCGAGCTCACCACCATGCGCAACCGCATGAACGGCCTGCGCTCGTTGTTCGTGAGCCGCATGGCCGAGAAAGACTCACCGGTGGACTTTTCCTTCATCGAAAAGCAGTTCGGCATGTTCTCCTTCCTCGGCATCAGCGCCGAGCAGATCAAGCGTCTGCGCGACGAATATGCCATTTACATCGTGGGGTCGAGCCGCATCAATGTGGCCGGCATCAGCGAGGCGGATGTGGACTATCTGACCGACGCGCTGATCAGCGTGCTCAAAAATTGAGTTGCTGAATCCGTGTCGTCGATAAGGGCCCTGCGGGGCCCTTTTGGTTGGATTTACCTTTCCGCGGCGAAGTACCATAGTGGTTCTGCAACGCCACTGGGAGAGAGTTCTTGCCTATGCAACACCTGGATTGGGACAACGAGCTGGCCGCCGTATGGCGACCGAAGTCGGCGCGCCTGCGTGTGGTGCGTCGTTTCGATACGGTCCAGCTTGAAGATTTGCTCGGCATCGATGCGCAAAAACAGGCGCTGGTAGCCAACACCGAACTGTTCCTGGCCGGGAAGCTCGCCAACAATGCATTGCTGTGGGGCAGCCGCGGCACTGGAAAATCCTCGCTGATCAAGGCATTGCTGAACCGCTACGGTGCCAGCGGCCTGCGCGTGGTCGAGATCGACAAGGACGATCTGGTGGATCTTCCCGAGATCGTCGATGGCTTGCGCGAGTTGCCGCAGCGCTTCATCGTATTCTGCGACGACCTGTCATTCGAGGAAGGGGAGAGCAGCTACAAGCACCTGAAAAGCATCCTCGAGGGCTCCATCGAACTGCCACCGGAAAACATCCTGATCTATGCCACGTCCAATCGCCGCCACCTGATTCCGGAGAGAATGTCGGAAAATCGCGACGTCAAACTGGTCGACGGTGAGCTTCATTACTCGGATACCATCGAGGAGAAGCTATCGCTGGCTGATCGATTCGGCCTGTGGCTGTCGTTCTATCCGGCCAGTCAGGAGCAATACCTGAAGATGGTGGACGCATTTTTTCCCACTTGTCCGGACCGCGAGCGGCTGCACCGCCTGGCGCTGCAATTCGCGCAGACACGGGCGAGCCGCAGCGGGCGCACGGCGCGGCAGTTTTACCTCAGCATGCAGGGTGTGGCAGGGCTGACGCCGGATGGCTGAGAGTCGTGCCGCAAGGCTCAACAGGCCCTGGCGATTCTTGGAGTCTGTTCATGCTCTCGTAATTTGACGTTGTTCGAATAAGTTTCACGTTTCACGCAAGAAGGGGCTGGCCAGCGGGTCGTTGAGGCTATCTGTGCTGCGGCAGTGAGCACCCTGTAGCCTGCCTGCGGGCGACAACAATCCAACGCCACCATGACATTCGTAACGCAAAACATCCGTGGGTTTTGTCTGTGCAGCCTTCCAGGCGGGATACAGCGTGGCGACAAATTCAGTGCCCGAATCATCCATACCGGTCGCTTGCAGGCAAGCTCCTACATATGCACCCAGCAGATTGCGAGAGCGCGAACGGATTCTTAGGCACTGCTCGTCTTGGGGACTATCGCCTTACCCAGTCGCGTGCGGATACTGGCCTCGATACCCGCGGCGTCGAGCCCGACGCTGGCGAGCTGCTGGCCGTGGCTGGCGTGTTCGACGAAGCGGTCTGGCAGCCCCAGCTGCAATACGGCACCGCTGTACCCCATGGTGTTGAGCGCTTCACAAACGGCGCTGCCGGCACCGCCCATCACCACGTTTTCTTCAAGGGTGACCAGCAACTGGTGATCGTCTGCGAGAGAGGCCAGCAGTGACAGGTCGAGCGGCTTGACGAAACGCATGTCAGCCACGCTGGCATCCAGGCGCTCCGCGGCGGCCAGCGCTGCCGGCAACAGGGTGCCGAAATTGAGAATTGCCACGCCGCCTTTCCCGCGCCGTTTGAGGACGCCCTTGCCGATGGGCAGGGCGGTCATGTCCTCGCTGATGGCGGCTCCGGGACCGGACCCCCTGGGATAACGCACCGCTGCGGGGCCGCAGTGGATGTAGCCGGTATAGAGCATCTGGCGCGCTTCATTTTCGTCGCTCGGCGTCATCACCAGCAGGTTGGGGATGCAGCGCAGATAGCTGATGTCGAAACTGCCTGCGTGGGTGGCGCCGTCCTCACCGACCAGGCCGGCGCGGTCGATGGCGAACAGTACGTCCAGGTCCTGAAGCGCCACGTCGTGAATCAGTTGGTCATAGGCGCGTTGCAGAAAGGTGGAGTAAATGGCCACCACCGGTTTCTTGCCTTCGCAGGCCATGCCGGCCGCGAGGGTCACCGCGTGTTGCTCGGCGATCGCCACATCGAAGAAGCGTTCCGGAAAATCCCGGGCGAAGTGTTGCATGCCGGACCCTTCGCACATGGCCGGGGTGATGCCCACCAGCCGCTCGTCCCGGGCCGCCATGTCGCACAGCCAGTCGCCGAAGATTTGCTGGTATCTGGGGCGCGCGGGTTTGGCGGGCGCGCTGTCCTGCTGTGGTTCGATCTTGGTGAAGGCGTGATAGCCGATGGGATCTTCTTCCGCCGGCAGATAGCCCTGGCCCTTGCGGGTGATGACATGAAGAAAGATCGGCCCGGACAGATCCTTGAGGTTGTTGAGCGTTTCTATCAGCAGCGGCAGGTCGTGACCATCGATGGGGCCGATGTAGTTGAAGCCCAGCTCCTCGAAAATGATACCGGGCGATACCATGGCCTTGAGGTGTTCTTCGGTCTTGCGCACGAAGGTCGCGGCGGAGGGTATGACCTTGAGTGCCTTCTTGCCGCCTTCGCGGATGCTGTTGTAGAAGGGGCTTGCCCAGATCCGGGAAAAATAGGTGGCCAATCCACCGACGTTGCGCGAGATCGACATGTTGTTGTCGTTGAGGATCACCATCATGTTGGCGTCGGTGTGCGCCGCGTGATTGAGGGCCTCGAAAGCCATGCCCGCCGTCATCGCGCCATCGCCGATGATGGCAACCGCGCGCCGGTTGAGCCTGTCCAGGCGCGCCGCCAGTGCCATGCCCAGGGCGGCGCTGACGGAGGTGCTGGAATGTCCCACGCCGAAGGTGTCGTACTCGCTTTCCGAGCGTTTGGGAAAGCCGGAAATGCCGCCCGGCTCGCGAATCGTCAGCAACTCGTCACGGCGCCCGGTGAGTATCTTGTGGGGATAGGTCTGGTGGCCCACGTCCCACACGAGACGGTCGTGGGGGGTGTCGAAGGTGTAGTGCAGGGCGATGGTGAGTTCGATGACACCCAGTCCCGCCCCGAAATGGCCGCCGGAATAGCCTACCGAGTAGAGCAGATAGGCGCGCAGCTCGTCCGCCAGGTCGGCCAGCTGCGCCTCGTCGAATCGCCGCAGATCTGCCGGAGACGCGATAAGGTCGAGAAGCGGGGTGCCGGGCCGGTTCCGCGGAATGTCAGTGAATTTCTTGGGCATTGGCAGCGGGGTTGGAATTTGCGGCAATTTTACAGGAAAAACATGGGGTCTGTTGAAAATGGCGCGGAGTGGAGTGCTCCTGCCGTAGAGAGGTCTCCGGGTGGGGGTTGGGTTTCCAGGACCGTCAGCGCCAGGGATGGCGCTGTCGAGCCCCCATGGATGGGTTCACGGCGTGTCCTGGAAGCCCAACCCCCACCCAGAGACCGGGGTGCGGAGTGCCAAGCGAATTCACACAAGTGCCATTCCCTCTGACGCTGAGCCCGCGCCTTTGCAATGAGAGCTCAATGACTGCGCTCGACGATGAAATCTGCGATGGAGTGCAGCAGCAAACCGCGCTCGCCAAAATCGGCCAGGGCCGCGACGGCGTCCTGGTGGAGCTCGGCCAGTTTCTCGCGGGCGCCGTCGAGGCCGAGAATCGAGGTATAGGTGGATTTGTTGTGGGCCGAATCGGCGCCTGAGCGCTTGCCCAGTGCGCTGGTTGTGCTCACTACGTCGAGAATGTCATCCTGAACCTGAAAGGCGAGGCCGACAGCGGCGCTGTAGGTTTCGAGAGCTTGCAGCTCCTCCGGGTCGGTGTTGAGCGACGCCGTCGCTCCCATCAAGACGCTGGCGCGAATCAACGCACCCGTCTTGTGGCGATGCATGTGTTCCAACGCGTCCATGGACAGGGCGTTGCTGGTGGCCGCCATGTCAAGCGACTGGCCGAGCACCATGCCGTGCGCACCCGACGCCTGGGCCAGGAGGTGGACCATGGCCAACTGCGCATCGGGGCTTTCACCGGGCATGGAAAGAACGTCGAAGGCGAGGGTCTGCAGGGCATCGCCCGCGAGAATGGCCGTGGCTTCATCGAAGGCGATATGGCAGGTGGGCTTGCCGCGGCGCAGATCGTCATCGTCCATGGCGGGCAGATCGTCGTGAATCAGCGAATACGCATGAATCAGTTCCACCGCCATGGCGGCGCGGTGCACCAGCGGGTTGACGGTACCGAACAACTCGGCGGCGGCGTAACACAACGCGGGGCGGATGCGCTTGCCACCGTTCAGAACACTGTAGCGCATCGCTTCGCTGAGGCGGTCGTCGGGCAGGCCGGCAAACAAGCCCTGTAGTTGCTGGTCGACCTGCTGCTGGCAGTGACGAAAGAAATCGGCGATATCGTCGTTCATCAGTCGTCGTCAGCCATGTTGCCGTCATCGTCGAACGGCATTTCGGTGGCATCGCCGTTGCTGTCGCGCATCAGGATACTGACTTTCTGCTCGGCATTCTTGAGAGCATCCTGGCATTCCCGAGTGATGCGTACGCCTTTCTCGAACGCCAGCAGGGAATCTTCAAGAGAGAGATTGCCGGTTTCCAGCGCCTCGACCAACTGCTCCAGTTCGTGGAGGCTCTGCTCGAAATTCGTGGCTTTTTTACCGCTAGCCATTGTGGGTTCTCCTAAATGCTGCAGACCGTAACGAATGACGCGATACCGGTCAACGGAAATCTTGTAGGAAATATCCTACACAAAAACAGGCATTTTACCGGTGTTTCGCCATGCGCGGAGCGACTATATTACACCCCGCAAGGACGCCGTTGCGAAAGGAGTCGCGGCCCACCGAAGATAAGGACATCAACCAAGGACGAACGGTGAACTTGCAAGAAGGACAATTGCAATTTCTATACTGCTTTTAACGCCCCCAGGCTACCCCGCCTCGGGGCGTTTGTTTTTTCTGCGGGCTGAAAATCCGATTGTGGCTGGGCGAGCCAGGGTGAGCTTTAAGCAGGAGCGCTGCAAGAACCGGGTTCTGCCAGCGTTCAACTTACGGCTTACAGCTCAACAACAGCCCGTAGTGCGAATTTCCAGTCTAGGCGTATCAGGCAGAGGGTCAGCCAGCGATGCGGTAGCCTTCGGGCCCGAGTTATGAGTAAAATGGCCCAAAGTCATTTTCGAGGTGTGAGCCTGCGCTAGTCAGCCGTATCTCCGATCGTGCCGCTGTGCATATGCGTTGATCCAGTCGCGACGACTGGAGAGCCTTCCTGCCTCTTGCCCCTTCTGTTTCATTCCTGGTAGCCGAATATCGCTGCCTGCCCGTTGTGATGCTTTTCTCTTCGCGGAGTCAGCTGTATGCAGTTGAAGATCTTGCGTTTGAATCTTGCCGGACAACCCATCGAATGGCTCGATTGGCAGGCTGCGGTGTGTCTGTATGCCCGGGAACTGGTGTCCTGGAGCCTGGGCGACGTGATACATCAGGTGAAGGGTGGCCATTCCCGTCTCACTGGCAGGCGCTCGGAGATCCAGCTGCCGAGCATCATCGCCTGCGGCGGCGGGCGTCTGGCTCGACCCAGAGTGTCATTCCCGTTGCGCAACGATGCACTCTTTGCGCGCGACGGCTATATCTGCATGTATTGCGCCAAGCCGTTTTCACCCGCACAGCTGACGCGGGACCATATCGTGCCCCTGTCGCGCAAGGGCAAGGATCGCTGGGAGAACGTGGTGGCCGCCTGCCGGCGCTGCAACCAGCACAAGGCCAATTTTCTGCTGGAAGAAATCGATATGGAACTGGTGGCGCTACCGTACCGGCCCAACAATGCCGAATACCTGGCGATCATCAATTCGCGGCGAATTCTCGGAGACCAGATGGAGTTTCTGCGCAGCCAGTTTTCCGCCAACGGTGATCGCCTGGTGGCGCGAACGGAGTGGAGAAGAGCCGCCGAGTGAAGGCGGGCAGGCGCTGATGTGATCAACTGCGCGGGTCGGTGTTGGTGGATCGGTGTTTCTGGTTGCGGCCAGGACAGGAACAAGTGTGCGAATCAGCTGTGCCGTTTCACCCTTGCCCCTGTCCGAGCCTCGCGCAATCAGACGATGACGAAGATATCCTGCGTGAGAACTTTCAGCATCTGGGTGATCTTGCGACCGCGCAGGGCGGCCTTGATACCGGTTCTGCGGGTGGCGCCGATCATGATCAGATCTGGCGTCACGCGCTTGCTCACTTCCTCGAGAATCTCGCCGGGATCGCCGCTCATCAGGTGAATGTTTTCGTTGGGAAGGCCGGTTTCGGCAATGATCCGGCCGCGGTCGGGGTAGGTCTCTGACGAGCCGTAGGCGTTGGCGATGTGCAACTGCGCGTCGTAGCGGCTGGCGACCAGTTTGCCCGCCTCCAGCAGACGCTGGTTGAGTTCCGCGCGGCCCTTGTCCTGGAAGTCCATTGCCAGCAGGATATTGCTGCGTTGGGACGTACCCTGGTCCTGGATGATACCCACCGGCACCGGGCTGTTGCGGATCAGATACCAGAATTCATCACTGATACGGGTGGCGCCGGGGTGGGGAACCATGATACTGCTGGCGCCGACCGCCTCGACGTTGTAGAGGATGCTGTCCGCCCAGTCCTTGCTCCACGAAATACGGATCTCGGGTGTCACACCCAGTTTTTCCAGGCGCGAGGAAAAATTGTGGAGAAAGCTGTCGTCGCAATAGACGGCGGGGTTGTCCGCCCTGGTGTCGGAGGTGGTTTGGTCGACAGCGAACAGCAGGCTGACGGCGGGCTGATAATTGGGGATCTCAGCTTCCTGCAAGCCGACCACTCGATCGATGGTGGGGTGGCTCTCTGAAGTGGGATCTACAACGATGAGCAGTTTTCTTTCGAGTAACATCGGATGGCTCCTGTAGGACTGGTTATATCAGTTTTCAGTATCAGTGAAAATTCTGTGCCGGGAGTTGACCCAGGTTAACAAGGGCGCTGTTAAAACGGCATCCCGCTGGCAGCCCCTAGTTTGCCCCAATATTGTCTGCGACCCAAGCCAGAACCTGTTCGTAGCCGTCGGAGAGCAGAGGGGTGAGGGTCTTGCGGATGGCAGCGAAGGCGTTGGCATCGGCCAGGCACAGGTTGATGTGGCCCACCTTGCGAGCGGGGCGTACCTCCTTGCCGTACCAGTAGAGTTCCGCCGCGGGGATCGTCAGCCAGCGATCATCGCGGTGCACCCCCAGCAGATTGATCATCACCGTCAACCCTTTCACGGTGGGCGTGGGCAGCGGCAGCCCGCAGATGGCGCGCAGGTGGCTCTCGAACTGACTGCGGCTGGCGCCGGCCTGTGTCCAATGGCCGCTGTTGTGCACGCGTGGGGCCAGCTCATTGATCAGGAGGCGGTCGCCGAGACGAAAGCACTCCATGGCCATCACACCGACGTAATCCAGGGCATCGAGCAGTGCACCGAGCATGCCTTCGGCCTGCGCCTGCAGGGTGGCGAGGCGCGGCAGCGGCGAGATGGAGGCAGTGAGGATGCCGTCGACGTGGAGGTTGAGGGTCAGCGGGTAGAACACCTTATGGCCCTGCGCATCGCGCATGCCGACCAGCGATACTTCTTCGTCAAACGCGATGGCCTGCTCGGCGATGACGGCACCACGCCAGTCGTCGGGCAGCGCTGTATTGTCCGCTTGTTTGAGCCACAGTTGGCCGCGCCCGTCGTAGCCGCCGCGGCGCTGCTTGAGCAGCACTTTCTTCCCCAGTGTCTGGTACAGGGTGCCGACCGTGATGGATTCATCCACCTCCCGCCACGGGGCGGTGGCGAGGCCGAGGCTGTCGATGAGCTGCTTTTGGGTGAGGCGGTCGGCGAGGCGGGCAAAAACCGTGCGATTCACCAGGTTGGGGTGCTCGGCCAGTGCACGGGTAGCCGGGGTGTCTGGCCAGTGTTCTATCTCCGGGCTGATGATATCGTCGGCACCAGGTGCGGGGATCTCGGTGCTGTCGAGTGCTACCGGGCACACATCGATGTCGAGCGGCATGCCGGCATGCCGGAGCATGGCGCCGAGCTGGCCGGCGCCGAGAATCCATACTTTCACGCAACCGACCTCGGGTCCGGATTGTCGAGAACCTCGGCGGTCTGGGCGGTGCGGAATGTCTCGATACGCGCTGCCAGATCGGCATCGTTGAGGGCGAGGATCTGGGCGGCGAGCAGCCCGGCGTTGAAGGCGCCGGCGGTGCCGATTGCGAGAGTGCCCACGGCGACACCCTTGGGCATCTGAACGATGGACAGAAGACTGTCGAGGCCATTCAACGCCTTGCTCTGCACAGGCACGCCGAGCACCGGCAGGCGGGTTTTCGACGCCACCATGCCGGGCAGGTGGGCAGCGCCGCCAGCACCGGCGATGATCACTTCAAAACCGCTGTCTGCAGCCGAGGCGGCAAAGCTCATGAGCTTGTCGGGCGTTCTGTGGGCCGAGACGACCTCCACCTGGCAGGCGACGTCCAGGCGGTCGAGAATCTCTGCGGCTGCCTCCATGGTGGGCCAATCGCTGCGCGACCCCATGATGATGGCCACCTTTGCTTGCATGTGTTTTCTCCGGTCAGATTCAGGCTTGATGAGTGCGCGAAACCCTTCTGCAACAGGCGCGACGGCGTTCTCGCTTCGCGGCGGCGGGTGGGCTTCAGCACTCTCAGCGTCGTGGGGCGACATCGGTCAGCCGGCCGCCCCACGGCAAGCGCGCAAGTATACCACCATGGCCGTCCGATACCCTGCTGATCCCCGTCGGTTTCGGCAAGCGTTCCGGACGAACGCAGGCATTGGCCGTGCCCTGCCAAAAGCACAGCTCATCTCCACGACGGGCGTGGGGGCGCGGTGCGAGGAGGGCGGGAGGGGTATAATTCGCGTCCTCGTTCAGCGGTGGATTGCGGTGCTCAGTTACAGACATTCCTTTCATGCGGGTAATTTCGCCGACGTTCTCAAGCACGTCGTGGTGACGGAGATCCTGGCCTACCTGTGCCTCAAGGACAAACCGTTCGAGTATATCGACACTCATGCGGGGGCCGGCATCTACAGCCTCGCCAGCAAGGAGGCGCGCAAAACCGGCGAGTACCTGGCAGGCATCGCTCGGCTCATCGAGGGCGACTGGCACGGGATTGCGGCCTATGTCGAGGTGGTTCGAGCCCACAATCCGCGGGGTGGACTGCACCGCTATCCCGGCTCGCCGGCGATTGCCCTGAGTTACCTGCGCCCGCAGGATCGCGCCTGGCTGTTCGAGCTCCACCCCAGCGACCAGGCCGCGTTGCGCCGCTTCACCGAGGCACACAGGAAGGTGACGGTGACAGGCGAGGACGGTCTTGCCGGCCTTCTGGCGCTGGTGCCGCCTGCGGCGCGGCGCGCCCTGATTCTGGTGGACCCCTCCTACGAGGTGAAAGGCGAATATCAGCAGGTGGCGAGCGCCGTGATTGCCGCACACCGTAAATTTGCCACCGGCATCTATGCGGTCTGGTATCCGGTGATCAGCCGCCGTCAGGCGCAGTGGTTCGAGCAGCAATTTCGGCGCTCGGGCATTCGCGACATTCAGGTTTTCGAACTCGCTGTCGCCCGCGACGACGAAGACTTCGGCATGACGTCATCCTGTATGCTGGTCATCAACCCGCCCTGGTCGCTGCGCGACAAGATGGCATCGATACTGCCCGCTCTCGCACAGACATTGGCCGCCCGCGATGGCGAGGCTTTCAGCCGTGTGGAGGTACTTGCCGAGGAGTGAATCTCGTTTCACACGGGGAGGGCAGCGTGCAGTCTCGTCCTCCCCGCGTTCTCACAGTCCGCGCAGCAGCAGGCGGGTGGCGTATTCGGCGATTTCTTCGGGGCTTTCCAGGGTTTTGCTGAGGCCGGGGAACAAGGTGTAAATCCCTTTCATATTGGCGAAGCCAAATACCAGTGCGAGCATGGCGGCCAGGGCTTCGTCGCTGTCGGCATCGGGGGCGAGTTCGGTGATGAGCGCCTTGAACTGGCAAACCTGCTCATGGAACACGTCCTCATCCAGAAGGTGGGGTGTACTGGGCCGCGGATCGAGCATCTCGCGTTTGAGAAGCAGGCCAAATGTCTTGTCCATCAACACGTTGCGGACAAACCAGGTGACCATCTGCACCAGCTTTTGTTCGGCGCTGGCGGTGCTGTCCAGCAGGGCGTGCGGCAGCGCCGAGCGGCTCGCGAAGGCGCGCCGCGTCACTGCGGCATAGATGTCTTCCTTGCCGGGAAAGTGGTGATAAAGCGCACCGATCGCCACGCCCGCCTGGGTGGCGATCTGCTTGGTGCTGACCCCATCGAAGCCGTGCCGGGCGAACAACTTTTCCGCGGCGATAAGTATCTGCTCCCGCGTGGCGGGGCCATCCCTGCGGCGGGTTCGCGGCGCGCCAGGGCGTGAGGGTTGCCTGCGAGATCCGCTGCTCATGAACCGTCAACAGGCCTTGCGCGGGAGATGAGAATGGTACCCATGACGTTACTTCTCCTTGCCGAGCGTCATTTTCATGAGCAGGGCATCGAACCAGCACCACGGCAGCCAGCGACCCAGCGCAATGATCAATTTTGCGTCGTTGCCGGCAATATAGCGCGCTCGTGGCGAGGCCGTGCCGCTCACCGCCGCCACCGCTGTGGCTGCTACCCTGGCTGGGCTGGAGGCAAAGCGCAGCCCCTTTTGTGCCATGGCGAGGTAACCGCGGTAGTAGCGACCGTATCTGTCGAGATCTTCTCCGGAAAGGCCGGCGATGGCGCGGTTCACGAGAGCAGTCTGAGAGGCCGCCATGGGGGTGTCGACACCACCCGGTTCCACCAGGCTGACGCTGATACCGCAGGAGCGCAGCTCGCGACGCAGCGCGTCGGCCATGGCTTCGAGCGCATATTTGGTGGCGGCGTAGGCGCCGAGCATCGGCGACGAGACGCGCCCCGCCATCGAGCTGAACATGACGATGCGTCCTCGCGCGCGGCGCAGCGCCGGGATCAGGCCCTGCACCAACTGCATGCTGCCGAACAGATTGATGGCAAACACAGCTTCGAGATCGGCGCGCCGCACCAGCTCCACCGGGCCCACCGGCTGAACCGCGGCGCAGAATACAACGCCGTCGAGGTGGCCGCCACAGGCGCTGGCAATGGCGGCCGCGGTGCTTTCCACAGAACTGGAATCCGCCAGATCACACACATACGCCTGTTCCACCAGGGACGCGATCTGCGCCGCCTGTTCGTCGTTCTGTACCACGGCCAGAATGCGTGAACCCGCTGGCAGCTGGCGTACCACCTCCAGGCCAATACCGCCGGCAGCACCGGCTACCACGAAGATCTTTTTGTTCCCGGTTGTCATTTCGTTTTCCATTGTTTTTGGCGATTGTTGAAGTTTCAGCGCGAAGCGAGGGCGTCGCGTGCCGCGCTGGTGCCGGCAATGCGACCAAAGACCATGGCGTTGCAAATGCCCATGCCGCCGCCGGAGTAGCGCTTGCCGACTGCGCAGCCGAGCACCTCGCCGGCCGCGTAAAGGCCGGGAATGACGCGACCGCTGTGGTCGAGGACCCGGGTTTCGGTGTCGATGTCGAGGCCGGCGCCGGTCTGGCCGATCACGCAGGCGCGCGTTTCGCGGGCGTAGAACGGCGGTTGGCGAACGGGGAAACGGGTGTCCATGGCCTTGAAGAACTGGCTGTCGCGATCGCGATCACAGTCGCTGTTGTAGGTTTCCACGGTGGCGCTCAGCGCCGCTGGATCGACCCCGATTTTCTGTGCCAGCTCGGCGATGCTGTCGGCCTGAATGATACGGCCTTCCGCAATGCTGCGGCGCAGCAGGTTGTATTCCCAGGTCGGCATGGCGGTGCCGCTGTGGTAGGGATCGGCGAAGCGCATGTCCTGGCTGGCCACCTCCAGGGTGGGTTCGTCGAAGATGGCGTAGGCGCGCTTCTCGGGCTGGCTGTTCATCAGGTAGCCCGACACCGCATAGGGTGCGGACTCGTCCATGAAGCGTTTGCCCCGGGTGTTGACCAGCATGATCCAGGGCGGCAGGAAGGCCTCGATCCATTTGCCGAGGCCACTGGTGGGCAGCAGCAGGCCACAGTCCTCGCCGACGATGGCAGCGCCCACGTCTTCGCCAAGGGTGATGCCGTCGCCGACAATGAAGGGGGCGTCCATATGCACGGCGTAGGTCCAGGTGCCGTGCGCCGCCGCGGTGGGGAAATGCCTGGCGATCATCGCGGGGTTGTTGCCAAAGCCGCCGGTGGTGATGACCACCGCGCCGCCACGCAGAGTCACGCCATCGGCAACCACGCCGACCACGCGGCCATTTTCCTGCACCAGGCTCTCCACCCGGGTGCCAAGGGCGTATTCCACGCCGGCGCTGCCTGCGGCATTGATCAGCGATGGCGCCACGCCCAGGCTCGGGTGACCGCGAGGTATCTCCTCGACCCCTGAACACAGCAGATAGTCGGCGGGGAACTGAACGCCGAGACTTATCAGCCACTCCAGGGCGGGGCCACTCTGTTCACAGAGGACGCGCATGATGTGGGGGTTGGCTTCCCAACTGGCGAGGGTCATGATGTAGCGGAACATCGCTTCGGGACTGTCTTCTATGCCGCGCGCCCGTTGCACGCTGGTGTTGCAGGCGTACATCACCGCGGCGGAAAGAGCGGTAGCGCCGCCGAGCTTGGTGTCGGCTTCCAGTACCATCACGGTAGCGCCCGCCTGGCGGGCCATGATGCCGGCGGCAAGGCCCGCGCCGCCACCGCCGATGATGATGACATCGAAATCTCTGGTCATGTTCTCGTCCTGTTATGGGTTATTGCTCGGCACTATACAGAGCGACCATTCGGTCCGCAAGAAGTTGTGCATGGTATAGGCGATGGATCGGAGCCTGCTTGGCACGGCTGCTGCCGCCTTGCTCCAGTCGGAAATTCAGGCTGCGGGTTAGTGTTGTAAGCGCTACGAGTCTGTTCGCCACCTGGCAATTTGGCGTTGTTCGACTGAGTTTCACGTTTCACGTGGGTGTCTGTGGCGATGGCATCACACTGACCATGCACCGTGGTACAGAGAGCCTCAACAACCCGCAGGTCGCCCCCTCTTGCGTGCAACGTGAAACTCCGAGGCCAGTAAAAGATCGTGAAAAAGCTCCAGGCAATAAGTCTCTCGCCGGCAGAGCTCCGTTCTCCCGGCGCGCCGGCCTAAAAGCTTACAGCTCCCCGAAGACCAAGCTTGCATGCCGCGCCGGTAGCCTACGGCGCCGGTTTCTAGGTAAGCTTGGCTGCTCGCCCCGCGTCGGGCGCTGAACCATCGCCCGGGGCGACAGTCCAAAGGGCCTCTTTTTGATGTATGCGAGGAAATCTGTGAGAGCGTTTTTCAGATATTTGCTGTTGGTGGCCATCGCTTGTCAGGCCGGGTTCGTCATGCAGGCGGGAGCGGCGCTGCCGCTGCACGATGGCTCTGGGCGCGATTTGCCGACCCTGGCGCCCATGCTCAAGACCGTCAATCCGGCGGTGGTGAACATTGCCACCTATTCCATGCAGCGCCAGAACAACAATCCCTTGCTCAACGACCCCTTCTTCCGCCATTTCTTCAACATCCCCGAGGAGCAGCTGCGCCAGCAGCAGACCCCGCGTCGGCGTCAGCAGAGCGCGGGTTCGGGGGTGATCGTCAACGCCGGCGACGGCATCGTGATCACCAACTTTCACGTCATCAAGGGCGCGGATGAAGTGCAGGTTTCGCTGCTCGATGGCCGCACCTACCAGGCGGAAGTAAGAGGCACCGATCCCGAGCTCGACATCGCCGTGCTCCAGATCGAAGCGGACGATCTCGCCGAAGTGCCCATGGCGGATTCCGATATTCTGCAAGTGGGCGACTTCGTCGTCGCCATCGGCAACCCCTTCGGCCTGGGTCAGACGGTAACCACCGGCATCGTCAGTGCCCTGGGGCGCAGCGGCCTCGGCATCGAGGGCTACGAAAACTTCATCCAGACCGACGCATCCATCAACCCCGGCAACTCGGGCGGTGCGCTGGTGGATCTGAATGGCCATCTGGTGGGCATCAATACCGCGATCATCGCGCCCGCCGGCGGCAACGTGGGCATCGGCTTCGCCATCCCGGTCAACATGGCGAAAGCGAGCATGACGCAGATTCTCGAACACGGCGAGGTCAAGCGCGGCCAGCTGGGCATCGGCATCCAGGAAATCACCCACGACCTGCGCAAGGCGTTTTCCCTCAAGAACGGTCAGCAGGGCGTGTTGGTAACGGACGTCCAGCCCGACTCGCCAGCGGAGGAGGCGGGCCTCAAGCCCGGTGATGTGATCGTCAGCGTCAACAACAGGTCCGTCAACTCCAGCGGCCAGTTGCGCAGCCAATTGAGCAGCCATCGCGTCGGGGACAGCGTCAATCTGGGCTTGATTCGCGAGGGCAAGCAGCTGTCGCGCAAGGTGAAGCTTGGCGAATCCCAGCTCGCCGCAGGTCGCAGCGGTGAGCTGCATCCCCTGCTGGCGGGTGTGAACTTCGAGAACAGCGACGACGGCAGCGGTGTGGTGGTCAGTGCCATCGCGCCCAACGCCGTTGCCGCCCACAGCGGGCTGCGCCCCGGCGATATCATCGTCGGCGCCAACAAGCGCCGGGTCACGGATGTCAACAGCTTTGCCAGCGCGCTCAAGACCGGCGGCAATGCCATCCTGTTGCAGATCAACCGCGGCGGTCGCGGCCTGTATCTGGTGATTCGTTGATGTTGCGGGTGCGCGCCCCGCATAAAACAGGAGAAGCCCCATGAAAACCTATGAAACGGCAAAAGAAGTCGTCGATTGTCTGGTGGACTTCCACTATCGCGCCGTGCGTCTGGTGGAGGAGGGCATGGACAAGGAGCAGGACGAGCGCGTCACCATGCTGTTGCACTATCTGTTCGAACATCACAGCGAGTTGCAGGAAGCGCTGGTGAACTACGACGCGGACAGCGACCACGACCTGTTCGGCACGCCCGTGGTCTACGCGCTGGAAAACGAGGAGGCGCCCGAGGCGTTCATCGAGGAATTCGAGGTGGATCAGCACATGGATTTCGACACGGCGGAGAGGCTGGGACGCGCGCTCGGCGATTATCCGGTCGATCTGCTGGTCAATGTGGTGGCCGAGATCCACGAAGCGGCGCTGGCGGAAGTGTTCGCCAGCTTCCTCGATCTGGAGCGCATCGAACAGCGCAAACTGACGCGGGCGCTCAATGCCATGCGCGATATGTAGGTCGGCCATGTCCACGAATAAAGAGTTAATGGAGCGGGATGTGCGGGTGCTTTGGCACCCCTGCACCCAAATGAAGGATCACGAAACCCTGCCGCTGATTCCCATCAGGCGCGGCGAGGGGGTGTGGCTCGAAGACTTCGACGGCAACCGCTATATCGATGCGGTCAGCTCCTGGTGGGTCAATCTCTTCGGGCATGCCAACCCGCGCATCAACGCGCGCATCAAGGCGCAACTGGACAACCTGGAGCACGTCATACTCGCGGGCTTCAGTCACGAGCCGGTCATCGAGCTGTCGGAACGCCTCGTTGCCATCACGCCGCCGGGCCTCGACCGCTGTTTCTATGCCGACAACGGCTCATCGGGCATCGAAGTGGCGCTCAAGATGAGCTTTCACTACTGGCTCAACCGCGGCAACACCCGCAAAACCAAATTCATCACCCTGGGCAACAGCTATCACGGCGAAACCTTGGCAGCCCTGGCGGTGGGCAATGTCGATCTGTACAAGAAAACCTATGCACCGTTGTTGATGGACACATTCAGCGCACCCAGCCCCGATTGCTACGACCGCGATGAAGGGGAATCATGGGAAAGTTGCAGTGCGCGCAAGTTCGAGGCCATGCAGAGCCTGCTCGAACGGCACAGCGAAGAAGTCTGCGCAGTGATCGTCGAGCCGCTGGTGCAATGCGCGGGCAACATGCGCATGTATCACCCCGTGTATCTGAAAAAACTGCGCGAGGCCTGCGACCGTTTTGGCGTGCACCTGATCGCCGACGAAATTGCCGTCGGTTTCGGACGCACCGGCACCCTGTTCGCCTGTGAGCAGGCAGACATCGCGCCGGATTTTCTCTGCCTCTCCAAGGGCCTGACCGGTGGCTACCTGCCGCTGTGCGCGGTGCTCACCCGCGACGAAATCTACCAGGCGTTCTACGACGAATATCAAACTCTCAAGGGCTTTCTGCACTCCCACAGCTACACCGGCAACCCTTTGGCCTGCGCTGCCGCCCTGGCGACACTGAATATTTTCGAGCAGGACAGCGTGATTGAAAACAACCGCCGCCTGAGCGCCAAAATGGCCGAGGCGACCGCACATTTCAAAGACCATCCACATATTGCGGAAGTGCGCCAATGCGGCATGATCCTCGCAATGGAAATGGTGCGCGACAAAAAAACCAAAACCCCTTTCGACTGGCAAGAGCGTCGCGGCCTGCGGGTGTACGAGCACGCCCTGAAAAACCAGGCTTTGCTGAGGCCACTGGGCAACGTGGTGTATTTCATGCCGCCCTATGTGATCAGCGAAGAACAGATCGACCATCTGGCGCGAGTCGCCTGGGAGGGGATCGAGATCGCAACCCGGCAGTAGGGCGGACGGATTACACTACGAATACCTGGCTGGCCGATGCGCCACACACTGTAAAAGAAAAAAGGTTATCTGTGGCCGCAAAAAGACATTCTGGCCTTGCTGGAGAGGCTTGTTCAAGACAACCCACGGATGGAGATACACCATGAATGAACAACAAATTCAAATTTTTACCAGTGCCGACGGGCATGCTCAGCTGCAGGTTGCGTTGGAGCAAGACACCGTATGGCTGAGTCAGGCACAGATGGCCGAGCTGTTCGGCAAGGATGTCCGAACTATTAATGGACATATAGGCAATGTGTTTAACGAAGGCGAATTGGAACATGCGTCAACTATCCGGAAATTCCGGATAGTTCGCCAAGAGGGCAAACGACAGGTCCAGCGGGAGATTGATCACTACAATCTGGACGTGATCATCTCGGTCGGCTACCGGGTCAAGTCCCATCGGGGTATGCAATTCCGAAGATGGGCCACCCAGGTACTCAAGGACCATCTGGTTCAGGGCTACACCCTCAATCAGCGCCGCCTGGCCGAGCGCGGCGTCGAGTTCGAGCAGGCCGTCAACCTGCTGAGCCGCACCCTGGCCAATCAGGGATTGGTGTCGCCCGAAGGTGAAGCGGTCGCCCGGGTGATCAGTGATTACGCGCGCTCCTGGAGCCTGCTGCAGGGCTACGATGAGCAGCACTTGGCAGAGATTGGTATCAAACAGACGGATATGCAGCACCTGGCGCTGGATGAGGCACTGACAGCCATCGCTGAACTCAAGCAAATCCTGATCGCCAAGGGTGAGGCCACCGAGCTGTTTGGTCAGATACGAGGCAATGGTCTGGCGTCGGCGCTGGCGACCATCGAGCAGGGCTTCGGCGATGAGTTGTTCTACCCGAACGTGGCCAGTCGCGCAGCGCACCTGCTGTATTTTGTGATCAAGAACCACCCGTTGGCCGACGGCAACAAACGCTGCGGCTCGTTTCTGTTCTTGTGGTATCTGCGCCGTAACGCCGGTTTGCTGGCACGGTCTGTGGAGCAACTGATCAATGACAACACCTTGGTGGCTCTCGCACTGCTGGTGGCTGAAAGCCTGCCGGATCAGAAAACCCTGATGATCCGGCTGATCGAGCATTTCATCCTGTTGCGAGAGCCCACGGAAAATAAGGGCTGAAGGTGACTGAGAGCCTGTTCATAATGTCTTGATCCAGTGCTGTTTGCCTGAGTTTCATGTAAACGCCAGGGTAACCCCGCAGCCGATGCACTATCCGTAACTTGCGGTATGGCCTGCCAGGAGCCTGCCTGCAGGCGACACAACCATCGGTACGCACGGCAAGCCGCGATATGAAGGCGTTCGCGCTCGTTGGCCGCGGAGGCGAGCTCTTCAAGGGCATCCAGGCTTTTGATCAGCTCCGGTTCGAACACTTTGTCCGCTGCCGTCGCGAGAGCACCCGCACGAAACGCATGCGCCAGTACAAATCCGGGTACTGGGCGATGATTGTGTCGACCTCGGTCAAGGGGGCGGCCTGATAAGCGTGCATCAGGTTGCAAACGCGGTCCAAACGCTCAATTGCATCCTGCGACCCGTACGAGACAGGATTTCCCCTCTGATCGGCCTTGACCATTATCGAATCTCCATTGCGGAGCTTTGATGAAGCGGTGGGTGGGGACTGCCGTACAGTTGTCTTTGCAGGATAGTCCATTATCAAGCGAGCCGAAATGCGAATTCGGAGGGCGGCGTTTGGGGAGTTTATGGTCATCGTAAAAATAGCCTTGTGGAGATAAATTCCCGGAGGGGATTGGTCCTTCGAAGATCACCGAACCCCGGTGCAACACGTCATTACCCTGTGGCGATACCCAAAAATTCTAAAAATGTTAAGATAATCAACTTCTTGGACGTTGAGTTGTTCGCCCGCAGCCCCTGGATACATCAAAGCCTTCCGCTTGCCACGTTCTTCTCGCTGGCCGACGGTTGGCTTGATTCACTTCTCGAGAAGGGGGGGGGTGCCCCGCTGTTTTACGGCTACCAGCCAGACCCTGGCTCTGCTGCACTGAAGGCTTGCTAAAAAGCCGGCGCACCAGTCCTTCCCTACACCCGCCCTGCAAGAGGAGCCGCCATGTCCGCGCTCAATATCACTCCGGCGTCAAACCCGCTCGCTATTTTGACGAAACACACCCGTTTTCAAGTATTTACCAGCCGCCAGCTGGACCATATCCCGCAGTTGGCGCAACTTGATGGCGACCAGCGCTTCGCGATGAAGGTCGTCGCCAATGTGCTGCCCTTTCGCGCCAATCAATATGTCATCGATGAATTGATCAACTGGGACAAGGTACCGGATGATCCCGTTTTCCAGCTGGTGTTTCCCCAGCAGGAGATGTTGGCGCCGGATGATTTTGCTCGCATGGCTGATTTGCTCAGGAAGAATGCCGAGCCCGCACAGATCCAGGCGCTGGCTCGGGACATCCAGTCCGGCCTTAACCCACATCCCGCAGGCCAGCAGGAAATGAACGTGCCGCATCTGGCAGGCAGGCCGCTGGAAGGTATGCAGCACAAGTACCGGGAAACCGTTCTGTTCTTCCCGAGCCAGGGCCAGGTTTGTCACAGCTACTGCACCTTCTGTTTTCGCTGGGCCCAGTTCGTGGGGGACAAGGCGCTGCGCTTTGCCTCCAATGAAGCGGACGCGCTCCATGCCTATCTGGCGAGTGATGCGAACATCACTGACCTGCTGATTACCGGCGGTGATTCGATGGTGATGAAAACGCGCCATCTGGTAGGTTATCTGGAGCCTCTCCTGGAATCGCGGCTGGCGCACGTCCAGACAGTCCGCCTGGGCACCAAATCACTGACCTTCTGGCCTCAGCGCTTTGTCTCCGACGCCGATGCCGATGAGCTGTTGCGCCTGTTCGAGCGCCTGGTCGCCGCAGGCAAGCATGTGGCGCTGATGGCGCACGTCAACCATTGGCAGGAGCTGGAGACTCCCATCGCCAGGGAAGCCATCCGCCGCATCCGGGATACCGGCGCCATCATTCGCACGCAGGCGCCACTGCTGGAACATATCAACAATGACCCTGCTGTATGGGCGCAGATGTGGCGCACCCAGGTACGTCTGGGCATGATTCCCTACTACATGTTCGTGGAGCGCGATACCGGCGCAAAACGCTATTTCGATGTTCCGTTGGCCCGCGCTTACGACGTTTATCGCCAGGCGATACAGCAGGTCTCGGGCCTGGCGCGCACGGCCCGTGGGCCCTCCATGAGCGTAGGTCCCGGCAAGGTGGAAATCCAGGGCATCACGGAGCTACAGGGAGAAAAGGTCTTCGTGCTGCGCTTTATCCAGGGGCGCGACCCGGACTGGGTCCAGCGGCCGTTCTTCGCGAAATACGACCCCCGCGCCACCTGGCTTGACGAACTGGAGCCGGCGTTTGGCGAGGATACGTTCTTTTTCGGCCGGGAGTACGCGGCCATGGGGCAGGGCGACGGAGAGGCTATCTTTTGAGGCTAGATGCTTGAGCCGTGAGTAAAAATTGCACGGCGGCTTGGTCTGTTCGTCTGAGCAGACCCTGGATGCGCTACTCTGACGAAGTCGAGACAAGCTCAAGGCCATGATCCATGCACCATTGCTGCAGGGCATCGTGCGTGCACCGGGATTCATAGTCGTACCATTGCTGCAGCATGCCTTTGCGTTCAAGGAGCGCCTTGAACCGCCCGTATGCACCTCGGCTGCGGAACATCTCGCGAACCGTCTCGACTTCGCGGGGAAGCATTTCATACACGAAATCCATGACCAGCGGCACTCCCAAATCCAGTTCGTATTTTGCCGGCACCGCGAAATATTTATCGGGGTCGCCGATGTCGTCCGGAAGTTCGAGTTCAGGGTCTACCGCGCGGCCCTCGAGTATCCACAGGATCTTGCCCGTTGTACGGAAGATATATGCCTCGCTGCCGTATCCAGATGACAACCACTCAAGAGCCCACTCGAAGTCTTGTTGATTCACTTTCGTCATCGATATTGTTCTCTCGTCAGGCGCGACTTCAGGAGTATCCCAATGCTGGTATTCACATGGAGATTGAAAGTCATTGTCCGAAAATTGGCGTCCGCTTAAAAGCCCCCTTATCTGAAGAGCGCGTATTGATATGCGCACGCATTGTGCGCTGGACCACACTTCTCTCATGCGGCAAGGTTTATGATTCGAAGGCGCGTTGTTTATGCGCGTGGTCGGCATCCGCGAAAGCCACGGTGAACCTGACGCTGAGCAAGCCAGGCTCGGGTGTGGAAAAAATTGTGACGGTCGACTGCTAAAATTTGGCCAGAATGTAGACCGCAAAGCCTGGGTCGGAATGGGGTCCATGGCAGACATGTCACTACTTGGATAAGATCGAGGCGCTGCATATGTCTCAGGTTATGGACCTTGCAAAATTTGCATACCGCCATGTCGGCTATGGGGTGCAGCTATCCAGGGATATGAGCTGGCATCTGCGCTACAAAAATTCCGACATGCCTCCCTTGCAGTATCGTATTCTGGAGCAGGCAAAGTTGCTTTTTACTTCCGCCATCAATGGCGAAGATTACTATAATCATGGCCTGTTCAGATCCGATATGTCTTTCGCCGAGAAGGCCAGGTTTTTGGGTTACTACAAGAATTTTCGTTACTACGACAAGATCAATCCCACTCAATTCGATGCGCTTGCTCGAGACAAGGTTCTGTTTCAAATACTGGCGCAGGGTCTTGGCCTTTCTGTGCCTGAGCTTGTTGCTGTAACTGCCTCCAGCACCGGGCCAGCCTGCGGGCGCAGGCTTGTGGATAAATATGCATTGGAGAGTTTCCTTCTGGAAAACACTAGTTGCGACCTTTTTTTCAAACCCGCCGCCGGCAGCTTTGGCAGTGGTGCATTGGCAATCGGGGGAAAAGCTTCACGAGCCGATCGCTGGTGGCGTCTCCCTGGAGATGCCAAAATCTCGCTGGCTGAAATTATCGAGCATGTTCATTTTCGTGGAAAAATGTCGCGCTTTCTCATTCAGCGACGATTGCGTCCGCACGCAGCGCTTAATGAAATTGTCGCTGATGTCTGCTCAACGGTCAGAATTATGACCTATACCACGAACGAAACGGTCGCCGTGCTGGGGGCAGCTTTGCGCTTGGGAAGTGGCAGAGATCCCACGGACAACCTGTCGGGAGGGGGAGTGGTGGTCGCTGTCGACCTTGTCACCGGTGTGCTGGGCGCGGTTACGAATATCGATAAGGGTATTCCTGAACGAATGACCGCGCACCCCGTCAGTGGGGTTGCGATCACAGGAAAATGCGTTCCCGATTGGCCCGGTTTGTTGAGCCTCGTCAAAGATGCCGCGTTGAAGCTCTCTTTTATGCCCTGTATTGGTTGGGATATTGCGGTGACTGATGCTGGTCCGGTGATAGTGGAAATAAACAATACACCTCGATGCAGACCTGTTCAGGTCGCAAGTGATAGCGGCATCCTGGTGGGGTCGTTTCGAGAATTTTTACTGTCACAGGATGGTGTGCTTCGCTCGGGCTTGCACCTCAGGAAATGTTGAGTCGCACCAGAAAGTTTCTCCCAATGTGGGGGCCGAACAATGAAGCAATACGTTCCTTTATATACGAAGGAAATTTTTGAAAAAATAAAATATTATTCTAGTGCCTCGATGATTTATTCCAAAGCCTGGGTGAAGCGTAGGCTGGCCGTAAAAACAACATTTATAGGCATCACAGGCAGCGTTGGCAAGACAACAACAAAAGAGGCCTGCGCCACTATCCTGTCTCAATTTGCCACTTGTGGGTCCACGCATCAGAGTCATAATCGCCACCTGTCGATCGCCGCGGATCTGGCAGGATCGCCTTGGGGGCAGCGTTATTTTGTTGCAGAGATGTCGGCCTCCAAGCCCAATTTTCTGAATCGCTCGATATGGCTGGTAAAGCCTTCTGTCGGCGTGCTGACCAACATTGGTCGAGATCATTACAAACAGTTCAAAAGTCTGGAGGGCATTGCTCAGGAAAAATCCAAACTGATTCACCGTCTCCCCGCTGACGGAGTCGCCGTGCTAAACATGGACGATCCCTATGTGAGAGCTGTTGGTGAAGCATGCCCCCATAGAAAAATCTGGATCGGCCACAATGAAAATGCAACCATTCGTTTGCTTGAAACACATTCAAATTGGCCGGAACCTCTGGTCCTGACGATTCTTTATCAGGGAGCGGAGTACCGGGTAACAACATCCTTGTATGGCGAGCATATGGCGCTCGCGGTGCTTTGCGCTCTGGGTGTTGCCGTGGCTCTCAGCCTTTCGCTGGAGAGGGCCATCAAGGCTGTCGAGCAGCTCCACCCGGCCGAGGGCCGTATGCAGGTTGTCGAGCGCGGAGATGGCGTTACCTTTATAAGAGACGACTGGAAAGCACCGGAATGGAGCCTTGAAGCACCTCTGGAATTTCTCAGGAAAGCGAAGTCACAACGAAAAATTGCCGTAATAGGGACGCTCTCGGATTTTTCTACTGACAGCTCGAGCAAGTACAGGCAAGTCGCCAGAAAAGTTCGGAAAGTCGCCGACCTGACGGTTTTTGTCGGCGCCAACGCGTTGCGCGCGTTGCGTGCCCGCGACTATCCCGATGATCCATCACTTCAGGGTTTTGAACACATCATCGATGCTGCGCATTTCCTGAAGCAGGAGTTGCGGTCTGGCGACCTGGTGTTGTTGAAAGGCTCAGCCAAGACTGACCATTTGGTTAGATTGCTTTATGACCGCTATAAACCAGTACATTGCTGGGAAGACCATTGTGGCAAGGAAGTGTTTTGCGGATACTGTCCAAAGGTTTACCAAACGTAAAAACAATGCCGGTCGCTGTTCGATTACAGATGAGTCGGAAATTGAGCTATAAGCTGTAAGCTCTAAGTTGAATTCTGGTAGAACGCGTTCTTGTTGTGCTCCTGCTTAAAGTTTATGGCTTACAGCTCGCACCGTCTCATGCAGTGCAACTATTCCAGCAATTATTCCAACAACGCCTCAAGCACCTCCTTCACCGCCTCTGCCAATAGCGGCGACAGGTCGATGCGATTGCTGGCGTGGGGAACCGCATTGCTGCTCAGCACCTGGCTGATGCCCACACTGGTCATCGCCTGTTCCGCGCCGGGGGCGAGCAGGGCATGGGTGCACAGCGCGATCACGTCACTGGCTCCGCGTGCCCGCAGCTGTTTCGCCGCTTCCACCATGGTGTTGCCGGAGCTGATCATGTCGTCCACCAGAATGGCGGTTTTTCCGGCGCAGTCATAGGGTGGCAGCGTGACGCGCACGTCCCGGTCGCCGAAGCGTTCCTTGATGGCGATCAGGTAGCCGAGGCCGCTTTCGGCCGCCACCTGCGCCACCCACTGACGCGATTCCTCGTCCGGGCCGACCAGAAAGCCGTTGCCATCATGACCCCTGAGAAAGTGCTCCTTCAGGTGTTTCCCGAGCAGCGGCGCCGCCGACACCACGCGATTGACGCAGTGGGGAAAAGCCTGGCCGAGGTCGTGAATGCGGTGCAGGTGCGGGTCCACGGTCACCACGCCATCGAGCCAGGATGACAGCAGATCGCCGATGTAGCGCTGGCTGATGCCCTGGCCCGGCGCGAACACCTTGTCCTGGCGCATATAGCACAGATAGGGCGCAACCAGGATGAGGTGGTGGCAGCCCAGGTCGCGGGCGGTGGCGATGGCGAGATAGAGCTCGATCAGCTTGCTGTCGGGGTCGTTCAGGCTGCGAAACAGAACCACCGTCTGTGGCAGTGTTTCAGGCAGGGTCAGCAGGCTCTCGCCGTCGGGAAAGCGGTGGATGTCGAGTGCGCTGCAGGTGCAGTCGAGCACCTGTGCCAATTGTTGCGCCTGGGGCAGCGCGTCAGGAAACGCCAGTATTTTCGTCACAGCCATTCTCCTCCGTGCGCCAGTGCGCTGGCGTCGCCGATCCGATAGCCGGTGCCGCGTTTCACGTGCGCCAGCGCGAACTCGAAATCCGCGGCGAATTCCGCGTGGATGCGATAGAGGGGCTCCCCGGGAGCGACCGTGTCGCCCAGTTTTTTCAGCAGCAACACGCCCGCGCCCTTGTCCATGGGGGCGCCGGCAAGGCGTGCGATGCGGGCCAGCTGCAGGTTGTCGATTTCCACAACCATGCCACCTTCGCTGGCGACGATGTCGCGGGTCAGCGCACCGAGTGCGAATTGCTGGGGCTGTGGCCCCTGTGCGGTGATGAGATCGTGCATTTTTGCCAGCGCGCGACCCGAATCGAGAATGTCACGGGCGATCTCGTAGCCCTGGCCGCCGCGCACGTCAGGTGCGAATTCGATGAGGCGGCCCGCCAGTTGCAGGGATTTTTCGCGCAGGTCGCGCGGTGCCTGCGGGGCGTTTTCCAGAACCTGCATCACATCGCGGCACTCCAGCACCGGCCCGATGCCCGCGCCGATGGGCTGGCGCCCGTCGGTGATCACCACCTCCACCTGCAAGCCGATGTGGTCGCCCACGTATTCGAACAGCTTGCGCAGGCGCATGGCCTCCTTCATGGAGCGCGCCTTGGCGTGGGGGCCGCAGGGAATGTCTATAAGAAGATGCGTGGAGCCGCAGGCGCGCTTCTTCGACAGGATGGATGCCACCATCTGCGATACCGAATCGATGGCCAGGGGGCGCTCCACGGAAATCAAGATGTCGTCGGCGGGAGCAAGTTTGGCGGTGCCGCCCCAGGTCAGGCAGCCGCGCTGTTCGCGCACGATCTGGTGGAGTCTTTCCACCGGCAGGTCCACTTCCGCCAGCACCTCCATGGTGTCGGCAGTCCCCGAGGGGGAGGTGATGGCGCGGCTCGACGATTTCGGACACAGCAGGCCGTAGGCGGCAACGATCGGAACGATCACCATGGAGGTGCGGTTGCCGGGGATGCCGCCGATGCAATGCTTGTCGACCACCAGCGGCTCCTGCCAATCGAGGCGCTCGCCGGAATTCACCATGGCGCGGGTCAGGAAGAGGATTTCGTCGCGGTCGAGGCCCGCCTCGGATACCGCCACGATGAAGGCGGCGATTTCGATTTTTGAATAACGTTTGTCCGCGATGTCGGCAATGATTTCGTCAAACTGCTGCTGATCAAGTGTCATGCCGCCCAGTTTTTGCCGCACGTGCTCCATCGAGTGGGGCGGTTCTGCATGATCGACGCGCACTTGTGTGGCTTCGGGAAGGCCGAGATCGACAAAGGCCTGTTCCGAGAGACCGAGCTCCTGCGGCGAGACGATGCATTCGTCATCGACCACATTGAGCACCGCGAGAATGCGATACCCATCCTGCTGAATCTCGATCTTGTTGAGTGCCTGGAAACCCTCTGCCTTATAGATGTGGCAGTCGCGGTGCATATAGGCGACGTTTTCGCGGTAGGTGTCGATGGCGACCCGTTTGAGGCGGAGCGTTCCCTGATTCATTCCTTTGGCGATCCCGGTGGTGGCAGCTGGCTAGCGTAGCGCATGTTCCCAGAGCCGGGAACTGCATCTGGCCCTGGCCTGGCCGCGACCCGACGATCATCGACTCTCCCGCAAGAGACCCATGATGGTGCATCATGAGCGCAGAGCCCTCAGCAGGAGAAAAAACCATGGCCAATACCCAAAATACTGATTTGCAAGATGATGACTTCGCCAATCGCGATGCGCTTGCCGGCGTCGATGCGTTGTTCGTCACGCGCTGGTCGCCGCGGGCATTCGACAGCTCGGCGATCGACGACGCCACCATCGCCCGGCTTGTGGATGCGGCGCGTTGGTCGCCATCCTGTTTCAACGAGCAGCCCTGGCGCTTCTATACGTCCACCCCCGAGACGTTTGCCGATTACCTCGACCTGCTTCTCGAAGGCAACCAGGCCTGGGCGGCCAATGCCGGCGTCATCGGCTTTCTGGCGGGCAAGACCCGTTTCGATCGCAATGGCAACAACAATGACTCCTTCGCATTGGACTGCGGCGCCGCCTGGATGGCGCTGACGCTGCAGGCCCGCATCGAGGGGCTATACACCCACGGCATGGCGGGCATCAAACATGAGGCGGTGCAGGCCTATCTCGGCCTCGACCCTGAAGAAGAGCGCGTCTTGATGGGCTTCGCCATTGGTCGGCGCGGCGACAAAAAACAGCTCGATGCCGCGCTGCAGGAGCGGGAGGCGCCCTCGGGACGCCGCGCCCTGGCGGAGATATGGCGGCGGGGAGCGGGCTGAGAATTTGATAAGCAAGTGTACTACTTGGGTGCCGATGTGCTATGCTGCGCGCCGCAATACCCCGCCGGCGGGCAGCGCATTAGCCCATTTTTGGGGCGCAAAGCAGCCCGTTCGTGCCTATAGCAGTTGTTATATTTGGTTTCTGAATCTATCATTGGGCCCCTGCTCCGGCGCACCTTCGGCGTCGCCGGTCCCCAATGTCTTTTCATTTTAAGTAGTTAACCAGCTCCCGCCACTCAGAGGAACTCGACATATGGCAGATATCAGCATCAGCTCCTACGGCGTCTACATTCCATCGAACCGCATGGAGCGGTCGGCCATTGCTGAAGCCCACCGCTGGGCCGTGCCCTCGCTCAAGGGGCTGGCCAAAGGTCAAAAAGCATTCTGTAACTGGGACGAAGACTCCATCACCATGGCTGTCGAAGCGGCCCGCGGATGCTTGAAGGGCGCCACCGGCTCCGTGGGCTCCGTGGTGTTCGCCTCTACCACGCCGGTCTACTCCGACCTGCAGAACGCCAGCATCGTCGCCAATGCCGTTGGCCTCGACAAGGTTTCCACCCTCGATGCGACCGGGTCTTTGCGCTCCGGCATTTCTTCATTGATCAACGCATTCGAAAGAGCCGCCGCCAGCGACACCCTGGTGCTTGCCAGTGACAACCGCCTCGGCCAGCCCGCCAGCACCCAGGAAATGGAGTACGGTTCCGGCGCCGTGGCGCTCACCGTTTCCAAGGCCGGCGGCATTGCCAACTACCTGGGCAGCGAATCCGAAGCCGTCGCCTTCGTCGACCACTTCCGCGCGCCGGACAAGCCTTTCGACTATTTCTGGGAAGCGCGCTGGATTCGCGACGAAGGCTACGTGAAAATCGTTCCACCCGTGGTCACGCGCCTGCTCGACAAAGTGGGTGTCGCCGCGGCGGACATCAAGCATTTCGTCATCAACGCGACCACCGGTGGCGCCGAAGCCGCTGTGGCGCGCAAGCTCGGTATCGCCAAGGAGGCGATCGTCGGCAACCTGTTCGCCCAGTGCGGTGACACCGGTGCCGCTCATCCGCTGATCATGCTTGCGAGCGCCCTGGAAAAAGCTGCCCCTGGCGACCTGATTCTGGTGGTCGGCTTCGGCGCCGGCTGCGATGCCGTGCTGCTGCGCGCCACCGAGCAAGTGAGCCAGTACAAGGCTGCCGCATCCGTGGCGAGCGCCCTGGCTGCCGGTCGTTCCGACACCCACTACATGCGCCTGCTGTCCTTTACCGGTCAGATCGATCTCGACTGGGGTATGCGCTCCGAGGGCGATCAGAAAACGGCTCTGACCGAGTCCTACCGCTCGAATGACATGCTGTCACCGTTCGTGGGCGGCAAGTGTCAGGATTGCGGCCAGATCCAGTTCCCCATCATGCCGATGTGTGTGAACTGCAGCAGCACCAAGCCCGTGGACCAGGTGCCGCTGGCCGACGCACCCGCCAAGATCATGACCTGTACCGAGGACTGGCTGCAATATTACCCCGCGCCGCCTCTGTGTTTCGGTCTGGTGCAGTTCGATAACGGCGCCCGCGTAATGATGGAATTCGCCAATATCACCAAGGAGCAGCTCGTGGTTGGTATGCCGCTGCGTATGGTTTTCCGTATCAAGGAACGGGACGACAAGCGCGGCTACAGCCGTTACTTCTGGAAAGCAACTCCTAACACCGCAGCACAGGGTTAACAGATTATGGCAACTGGAATCAAAGACAAAGTAGCAATCATCGGTATGGGTTGTTCCAAGTTCGGCGAGCGTTGGGACGCCGGCAGTGAACACCTGCTTCTGGAAGCGTTCAGCGAAGCGATCCAGGACGCCGGTATCGAGAAGAAGCAAATCGAGGCCGCCTGGTTCGGCTCCTGCATCGATGTGGTGAACGTGGGCAACTCCGCGCTTCCCGCCGCCACGGCGCTGCGCCTGGAAGGCATCCCGGTCACCAGGGTCGAGAACATGTGTGCCACCGGCAGTGAAGCGCTCCGCGGTGCTGTTTACGCGGTTGCCTCCGGCGCCGTGGACATCGCCCTGGCCATCGGTGTCGAGAAGCTCAAGGACACGGGTTACGGTGGTCTGCCGGTAAGAACCAAGGGTACCCTCAACGACATGTGGATGCCCTGGACCTCCGCGCCGGCGAGCTTCTCCCTGCTGGCGTCCGGCTACATGGCCAAATACGGCATCAGCCGCGAAGATCTCAAGCGCGCCATCGGCCGCGTCTCCTGGAAGAGCCACGTCAACGGCGCCAAGAACCCCAAGGCTCACATCCAGAAGGAAGTGGACCTCGAAACCATCATCAACGCGCCAATCATCGCCGAGCCCCTGGGCCTGTTCGACTGCTGCGGCGTGAGCGACGGCGCTGCCGCGGCCATCGTCACCACCCCGGAAATCGCACGCAGCCTCGGCAAGAAGGATCTCGTCACCATCAAGGCGTTGCAATTGTCCCTCAGCTCTGGGCGGGAAGCCTCCACGGCGGAATGGGATGGCAGCTACATGGTCAACAACCGCATTGCCGCGGCCAAGGCCTACAAGGAAGCCGGCATCAAGGATCCCAGGAAGGAACTGAGCATGCTGGAAGTGCACGACTGCTTCTCCATCACCGAAATGGTGACCATGGAAGACCTGGGCGTTTCAGAGCCCGGCGGCGCGGTCAAAGACGTGATGGACGGCTTCTTCGATGCCGACGGCGGCCTGCCCTGTCAGATCGACGGCGGCCTCAAGTGCTTCGGCCACCCCATCGGCGCAACCGGGCTGAGAATGGCCTATGAAAGCTATCTGCAGCTGCTCGGCCGCGCCGGCGAGCGGCAGCTCGAGAACCCCACATACGCCCTGTGTCATAACCTTGGCGGTTCACCGCACACGCACGTAGCAGCCATTTCCATTCTTGGTTTGCTGTAAGGGATCATCCCTGTTCAAAAAAGGCCGCGGAGTGATCCGCGGCCTTTTTTTTGGTGCGCCCTGCGGGGTGCTCTGCACGCGATGACGGTCTCGAAAGCCCTTTTCGGGGGTCGCAGCCTAATTTCACGTACATAGTGCGATTGCCCTACAACAAGCAACTAGAGTTGTCAAAAACGCCATCGCACCGCATAATCGCGGCTTTCATGAAATTGAGAATGATTTCCATTCTCGGCTGTGTATAAAGAGTTGTATCTGCCCGCTGAACGAAGGGGCAAGGAGTGAGCGAGATCGTGAGTATCTCGGAGCAGGCGTCACCCACACCGACCATCGAACATCTCTACGACGACCATCACCACTGGCTACAGGGGTGGTTGCAGCGGCGGCTGGCAACGCGGCTGATGCCGCCGATCTGGCCCATGACGCATTCATCCGCCTGATCGAGAAGCCACACCACTTCAGCAGCCTGCCCGAGGCGCGAGTTTACCTGCGTACCATGGCCAACGGCCTGTGCGTGGACCTGTGGCGCCGCCGCAACATCGAACAGGCCTGGCTCGCCGCGCTTGCCGCCGGCCCTGAAGCGCTGGCGCCCTCCGCCGAACACCAGGTCATCGTGCTTGAAGCCCTGCATGAAATCGATACCATGCTGCGCAGTCTGCCAGCCAAGGTGGCCCGCACCTTCATGCTGGCCGTGGCCGGCGACATGACCCACAAGGACGTGGCCAGGGAACTGGGTGTATCCACCCGCACGGTCACCACCTACGTGGCTCAGGCCATGCTGCACTGCCTGCGTCTCGAAGCGCGGCAAGTGGTGGAAGAACTGCCCTACGGCGGCGACCAGCTCCCGGCCATCGCCACGCCGGCGGCTACCGTCTCTTGATGGCGCGGCCCCCGTTTCGGCACCCCGCGTGACCACTGCCCGGTTCACCTCGACCCCGCCCGAGCCTTCGCACCCGGTGCTGGAGCAGGCTGCCGGGTGGTTCGCGGTGCTGGACTCGGGCGAAGCGACGGCTGCCGACCACCAGCGCTGGGAGGGCTGGCTGGCCGAATCCGCCGAACACAGGGAGGCGTGGCGCTATGTGGAGCGCATCAGCCGTCGCTTCGAGCCCATCAAGGTCAGTCCCGAACGCAATACAGCACTCACCGCCTACCAGCGCGCCAGCGGCACCCGCGTACGGCGCCGCCAGGTGCTGGCGGGCATCGCGGCCTTTGCCGGCAGCGGCCTGCTCGGCGCGATTACCTGGCGCCATACACCGCTGCCGGGCATGACCGAGGCCTGGCTGGCCGATCACCGCACTGCCACCGGTGAAATACGCGAGATTGCATTGTCCGACGGCACCCGCGTCTGGCTCAACGTCCTCAGTGCTTTCAACCAGAACTACCGGCCAGACCAGCGCCAGCTGCGCCTGGTGCGGGGCGAAATCCTCATCGACACCGCTGCTGACCCGCTGCAACGCCCTTTCTACGTGGCAACATCCCAGGGCCGCTTGCAGGCGTTGGGCACCCGTTTCTCCGTGCGGCTGGACGAGGCCGAAACCACCGTCACCGTTTACGGTGGCGCGGTGGAGGTACGCACCGCCGCCACCGACGCCACCGCCATCGTTTCCGCCGGCCAACAGACCCGCTTCACCGGCCTCTCGCTGGCGGCCACGGAAGAGGCCGATCCATCCCGCGAAAGCTGGACGCAGGGCCTGCTCGTCGCCCGCGACATCCCGCTATCCGATGTGGTGCGGGAACTGCGCCGCCACCATCGCGGCTACCTGGGTCTGGCCCCGGAAGTGGCTGGCCTGCGCGTCTTCGGCGGCTATCCTGTCAACGACCCCGAGCGGGCGCTGGCCATGCTCGAATCCGTGATGCCCATCCGTGTGCGCCGCACCCTGCCATGGTGGATCAGCATCGAGCCCAGGGACGACGCGGTACGCTAGCGCGGCTGTTATCCTTTCAAGCGCTCGACCTCCGCAAAGAACGACGGCGTCAACTCGGCGATCAGGGTTTCGATGTCGCGCATCTGGTGCTGGATCGTCAGCACAAAGATTCCTTGAGGGGCAAGATCATAAATCACGAAATGCTGTCGTGCTGGCACCATCAGAAAGGGCATGGAACGCTGTTGACGCAGGCGACCAATCTCAGGCTCGGCCGCCGCTCGCCGCATGGCGGCATACAGGTCGGCAACATAATTATCGGCGGTGCTATCGCCCCACTTGCGGCACGACTGCTCATGGATTCTGCGCAAGTCGAGGGCGGCGTTGCGCGTCAGGAAAAAACGAACATCCGTCGTCATTGCCAGCCTTCGGCTTCTTTGATATCCAGCGTAGCCATGTCGGCCTTGAAGTTCCCACTGGAGACAAAGGCGCGGCCCGCTGCCAGATCGCGGTAGCCGGTGAGGATGGCATCCTGCATGAGCTGTCCTTCGCGCCGTTCCATGTCGCGGCGAATCAGGTCGCGTACATATTCGCTCGGGGTTTCGTAGAGACCTCCATCACCCACCATGCGGTCGACGAATTCCGCCAGGGGTTGGGAAAGACGGGCATTGATGCGTTGGGACATGAGAGCCTCCTGGGTACTCGAATACCAAGTTGTCGCACAAAAGGGTGCAAATATCGCAAATGTTGCCCCAGGCAGGCTCTGATGACAAGCCACGATTGGCTGATACCCCGTGGTCAGACAAGCGCCTGGATGCCCTTTTTCCCCACCAGGGTCAGTAGCCGCTAGGCCTGTCTGCCGGGTTTCTTCAAGTCGCGCTCCCAGTCCGAAACCAGATTCTTGCTCACGTTCAGGTAGCGGGCAAACACCGGCTGTGACATGTTTTCGCGCTTGCGCAGGGCGCGAATCCGCTCCGGCGGCATGGGAAGGGCGTGCGTAAGGCAGGTCGCGTCGAAGCGGAGCATGATCTGCTTGTCGATGGTTTCAATGGCGAGATCACGCCCAAAACTTTTTTCCAAAATCACTTCTACATTTTCGCCGCTCATTCGATTAACAGGTGAGAGACCATCAAAGTCGTTCACAACCCGGCCCCGGGCCGGCGCCAGCCGCTGGACATTGCAGCCATGGCCTGTGAACGAAGCGGGGTGGCTCCGTTTCGTTCATCACTTTGCATTCGTATGAGGAAATACGTCCACCATGTCCAGTCATCCAGCACATAGCGCGCCCGCTGCCGGTGTTTCCGGCTCATCCGTTCAAGTCGGAAGAATATTCCGCCCCCCACTGATCACCGCAGCTATTCACCTGGTCCTGGTCGGCGGCCTGCTGGTTGCTTGGCAGCCCGTGGTGCAGGCGCAAACCACCGCGCCCGCGGCGAGCCAGACGCAGCAGGTGAACACGGCGCGCACCTACGGTATTCCCGCCGGGCCGCTGGATGCGGTATTGGCGCGCTTCATCAGCGAGTCGGGTGTGCCGCTGGCCGCCACGCCGCAACTGGTACAGGGCAGGCAAAGCCGTGGCGTAAGCGGCAGTTACAGTAGCCACCAGGCCGCACTGGATGCGTTGCTGGCCGGCACCGGGTTGCGGGCAGTGCGGGATTCCGGCGGGCAATACCGCTTGCGAGCGGCAGCTGAAGGCGAGGCCGTAAGGCTGGGGACGGTGACCGTCACTGATACGGCTATCGGCGGCAGCGGAACCACCGAAGGCACGGGCAGCTACACCGCCACAGGCCCCCAGAGCAGCGCCACCCCACTGGCCTTGACGCTGCGCGAGACGCCGCAGTCGGTCAGCGTGCTGACGCGCGAGCGCATCGACAATCAGGCCATGACCACGCTCGACGATGCGCTGCGCAATGTCACCGGCATCGTCGTCAGGAAAGGCGACCATGCGGGCGATACCGGCGACTTCCGTGCACGCGGCTTCCAGATCTCCAATCTGATGCTCGACGGCCTGCCGACCAGCACCGGTACCTTGACCGACATCAACACCGACAACGATTCGCTCGATATCTACGACCGCATCGAAGTGGTGCGCGGCGCCACCGGCCTGATGAGCGGTGCGGGCACACCGTCGGCGTCCATCAACCTGGTGCGCAAGCACCCAACCGCCGACCCGCAGGCCAGCATCACCCTGAGCGCCGGAAGCTGGGACAACTACCGCGCCATGGTGGATGCCGGCACACCGCTCAACGATGCCGGCACGCTGCGCGGCCGCGTTGTCGTCAGCGCGCAGGACGCCCAGCGGTTCTACGACACCGCGTATGATCGTAACCGTCAGTTCTACGGCATCATTGAAGCGGACCTCACGTCCGCTACCCTGGTCGCAGTCGGATTCCACCATCGCCGCGTCGACAACGACGGCAATCCGCCCAGCCTTCCCGTGCGAGCCGACAACAGTTTCTATCCCGGCCTGTCGCGCAGCACCAATCTGGTGAATGCCTTCGACTACTGGGAGCAGACCGACAACACCGCCTTTGCCGAAATCACCCAGCAACTCGGCGGCGACTGGAGCGCCAAACTGGCGGCGCTCTGGAAACGACCCGAACTGGACAACTTGTATACTGGCCACAGCCGCTCCGGCGATTTCCTGTATCAGAACAGCCAGCGCTATGTGGTCGATAGCGAGCAGGACAGCTACGACCTGACGGTAAAAGGCTCCTTCACGCTGTTCCAGCGTCGCCACGAACTGGCATTCGGCGCCAGTACCCGCACGCACGAACACGAAACCAAAGGGGGCTGGGATGCCAACGCCTGGACGGCCAATGGCCTGGTGGTCGATCCTTACAACTGGGATCCGAACACCGTTTCCCGCCCCTTCATCGACATGACGCTGTACGTACAGGACATACACATCAGGCAAAGCAGTTTCTACGCGGTCAGCCGCTGGCATCTGGCCGAGCGGCTCAAGCTGATCGTCGGCGCGCGCTCACACGACTACAAATTCGACAATCACCTCAGCGGCGTTTCCTACAAGGTGCGCAACGAGATCACGCCTTACGTTGGCTTGGTGTACGACATTGACTCACGGCATACGGTCTACGCAAGCTGGACGGAAATTTTCGAACCGCAGAGCAACGTCGACCGCAACGGCAACTATCTGGAGCCGATCACCGGCGTGAACTACGAGGCCGGCATCAAAGGTGAATATTTCAACAAGCGCCTGAATGTTAGCCTCGCAGCGTTCCAGATCAAGCAACAGAATCGCGCCGTGGATGATCTCACCGGCCCCAACCCCTGCCCCGGTGTCGGTTGGGGGTACTGCCAGCGCGCTTCGGGCGAGATAGAGAGCGAAGGCGTGGAGTTCGAAATCAGCGGCGCGCTGACGCCCAACTGGCAGATCGCGGCCGGCTTCACCCACCTCATCGCTGAATACACTAAGGACACGGACAAGAACCTGATCGGCACGCAGTACAGCCCGGAACTGCCGCGCAATCAGTTCAAGCTGTCCACCATGTACAAACTGCCCGGCGACTTGTCGCGTTGGCGCATCGGCGGCAATGTCTACGCGCAAAATAGTGTCAAGGGCTCATGGGGCGGCCAGGCCGAACAGAAGGATTACGCCCTCTTCGGCCTGCAGGTCGGCTATCGTCCGACTGATCAACTCGACCTGCGGTTGGCGGTCAACAACCTGTTCGACAAGTACTACTACTCCAACGTCGGCTGGTCCACTGGTGGCAACGTGTTCGGTGCGCCGCGCAACGCGACATTGACAGCTGAGTATCGCTTCTAATCACCATCCACAAATCGATCAGTCCGTAGACTGGGCTGACGCGGTAGCGGAAACCCGGCAGCGGTGCGCTGTCGCGAAGCCATGAAGGTCAGCCCTGCAGCAACGCCTTGACGGCCGTCGTCACCGTTTCGGCGTGAATGCGGATGAAGGCCTTGGAGCGCGGGTCGACGCCGCTGGCTTCGGCGGCGGCGGCGCGCTGGAAGAAAATTCGCGTCGAGCCGGTGAGCAGGCTGAGCATGCTGATCGCGCGCAGAGACTCTTCGCTGCCACGCTCCGGCCATTCGCGCCCGGTCATGGCGTGGTAGAGCTTGCCCGCCTGGGGCGACAGCAGGTTGTGGATGAACCACTGGCTGCGTTCATCGCTGCGTGCGCTTTCCTGAATGACGAAAATGATGGTCTCGGGTACCTCGGCGTTGTAGCGCAGGTAGAATTTCACGAATTCGTAGGTGCGGTCGGCATCCTCGGGCATTGTCGCCATCTTTTCGTTGAGGGCGGCCATGAAATCGTTCCACACGGACGATACCGCGCATTTCCACAACTCGTCCTTGTTCTTGAAATGGTAGGCGATGGCCGGTTGATGAACGCCGGCGGCTCCTGCGATGGCTCGTGTACTGGCGCCGTTGAAACCATTGTCGGCGAAGATTTTCACGGCGGATTCCAGGATGCGTTCACGGGCATCGGACATCGGATAGACCTCATGTAAAGTAAGCGCACGAACAGTGCGTTGGCCGGGGATTGTTGTAAACCCCGGGCGCTTTGGCAAGTGTTGGTTTTTCTCCACCTCTCGGCGCGCTGTCGTTATTGACAGCCTTGGGTGGAGTGGCTAGTATTTTATCATCTGATATAAAATGCTCGATGTAAAAAATCGCATTCAATTCAAGGCCACAGCATCGCGTCAATTCCGACCGCACATACCCATTGGAGGTAGTTGACAATGTCCAACCAGGTTGCCAGGCATCCCGCCGCCCTGCGTCCGCGCCGCGCGCTGACCGAATATCTCAGAATCGACGAGGCCAAAGGCCGCTTCGAGGTCGACAAGCGGGCATTTACAGACGAGGAGGTGTTCCGGAAGGAGCGCGATCTGATTTTCAGCAAGTGCTGGCTCTATATCGGTCACGAATCCGAAATCAAGAACCCCAGAGACTTCGTCACCCGCAAGGTTGGTGGCCGCAACCTGATCTTCAATCGCGACAGGAAAGGCGAGGTACACGCTTTCTACAACGTGTGCACCCACCGCGGCTCGATGCTCGAAGTCAAAACCAGCGGTACGCAGAATGTTTTCACCTGCCCCTATCACGGCTGGGTGTTCGATGGCGAGGGCACGCTGCGCGATCAGGCCGACCCGGTCGGCGGTTACGATGAATGCTTCAACGAGGATGGCCGCTACAACCTCAATTCCGTGCCGCGTCTCGAAAACTATCGCGGCTGGTATTTCGTCAATTTCAATCCCAAGGCGGTGGATCTGCCGACCTACCTGGGTGGCACCAAGGAGTATCTCGACCTGATCGCCGACCAGTCGGAAGCGGGGATGGAAGTGATCGGTGGCAGCCAGCACCTGGTAAATGGCGGCAACTGGAAGCTGCTCACCGACAACCTGACGGATGTCTATCACGGTTTCGTGCTGCACTCCACCTACTTCGAGTTCGTGCTGAGCCGCACCAAGAACCCGAAAACCAACGACACCCTGTTCCAGGGCTTTGCCGGTGGTTTGGGCAACGGCCACAACGTGTGGGAAAACAGCTATGCGGTGGGCAGGCCCATCGCGTTCTGGATCCCCGCCTTTGGCGAAGAGACCAAGCCGATCATCGAGAAGAAGAAACAGGAACTGGTCGAGCGTTTCGGCCAGGAGCGCGCCGATCGCATCGCGACCACGTCGCGCAACCTGAGCATCTTCCCCAACATGGTGATCGTCGACAACGTGGGTATTTCCATCAGAACCATGTATCCCGAAACCACGGGCAGCCTCAGCATGAACATCTGGGCGATGGCGCCGGCGGATGAGCCCGCCAACCTGCGCAACGTGCGCCTCGACAATCACCTGACGTTCACCGGCCCGGCAGGCTTTGCCCATCCCGATGATTACGAGATTTTCGAGCGCATCCGCGAGGGCAGCGAGAACTCTCCGGAGATGTGGTTCGACTACTCCAAGGGCATGAGTAAGGTGGAAGAAGGTGCGGATTTCCTCACCGCACGGGGCAACATTTTTGACGAGGCCCAGCAGCGCGCCTGGTGGAGTCAGTGGGATCGAATCATCGCCGGCGCGGAAACGCTGGAATAGGGCTGGAGAATAATCAATGCTGAGAAATGACGAATTGTTGAGGGACGTGGAAACCTTCATCCTCGACGAGGTGGACCTGCTGGACAGCTGGCAGCTGGACAAGTGGCAGGAATTGTTCACCGAAGATGGCAGATATCTGATTCCGCCCCTCAATGTCAAAAATCCGGACACCATCGAGCAGGGCGCGGTGGTGTTTCTCGCCCACGATGACATCCGCATGATCCGCGGCCGTGTCGAACGCCTGCTCAAGAAGTCGGCCTACGTGGAATCGCCCCGCTCCAATGTGCGCCACATGGTCAGCAACGTGCGCCTTCTCGAAGACGACGGTGAAAAGCTTCGCGCCCGCGCGACATTTCTTATCTACCGGGCGCGGCGCGGTATGGTCACCATCTATGTGGGGCAGTACTTCTACAAGTTGATCCGCGAGGGCGACAGCTTCCGCATCCAGGAAAAGCGCGCCTGTCTCGACAACGACCTGCTCCAGCCGCAAGGCAGCATCGGCATCATACTTTGATGGTTGATGTGGCGGCGGGCTGTGGTCGAGCTTTGTAGGAACCTGCCTGCAGGCGACCCTTGTTGTGCTTTGAGGTTGTGTGTCGCCTGCGGGCAGGCTCCTACAGGGTGATCTAAGCCAAGCTCGCCGTTCGTTCAGTGCTTCGGCTTAAAGCTCAAGTTTTATAGCCGCTCGCAAGGGATGAACAAATCGATTGCCCGCAGGGCGTTGCTGACGTTCTTGGTTCCTCTGACCAGGGTGTTCCTGGTCAGTTTGCCTTTTGCCTTGCGGGAAAAGTGTGCGTTGGTTTGCAGGCCGATCGCCAGTGCCAGCGCCAGGATGGCGACGTCTTCGGGATCTTCCTCGGCGCGCCAGCCATCCGCCTGGGCATCTCGGGTACAGCGCTCGTGGAGCGCGGTGTAGACCGCGATCATCTTGTCGTAGCGCTGCCCGGCGGCGAGAGAAATTTCGGCATTGCCCAGCAGATAATAATGGGCGGGCCGTCGGATGATGCTTTCCAGCTGGACCTTGAGCAGTGTGTTGAGGCGCACCCGGGGGCTGGGGTCAGCCATGCCCTTGGCCTCCTGGATGTCTTGCATCAGCATTTCCAGGGCGCGAATCGCCAACTCCACAAGGAGCGCCATGCGATCCTTGAAGTGGCGCCCCGGCGCACTGTGGGACACGCCGAGATCTCTCGCCAGTGAGCTGAGCTTGACGGCTTCCAATCCATGTTCGGCAATGACGTCTTCGGCCCGCGTCAGCAATGCGGACTTGAGATCGCCGTGGTGATAACTCATAAATGACTCTTCTTGATTCGTGTGCTTATGTATTTCAGGTCGTCCCTCTCTCGTCGTTCGCCGCGCCGGCAGGGGTGGTAACACAGCAGTCGGGAATTCAGGCTATGGGTTGCCGTTGAGCTATAAGCTGTAAGCTCTAAGTTGAACTCTGGTAGAACCCGGTTATTCCGGCGCTCTTGCTTAAAGCTTATGGCTTACAGCTTCCTCCCCTGTAATCCAAATTTTCGACCACATGTGTAACCTGTCACGCCTGCAGCTGGCCACGACGAGAAATGGTTGACATGCAAAAACGTGGTCAGTATATTTCGCAATGTTGAATGCTTCAACATTCAGATAATCCAGTGCCGAACCAGCGGCGAATCGACCGGCGCAAGCGCCTTGCGAAGTCCGGACCAGCGGGATACCCATGACAAAAATTGACACCTTGTTCGAGCCGTTCCAACTGAAATCATTGCGTTTGCCAAACCGTATCGTCATGGCGCCCATGACGCGGCTGATGTCGCCGCAAGGCGTGGTTACCGACGATGTCGCCAGTTATTACCGGCGCCGCGCCGATAACCAGGTGGGCCTGATCATCACCGAAGGTACCGTCATCGAGCGCCCGGTGCCGACCTACGATCGCCAGGTGCCTCATTTCTGGGGTGACGAAGCGTTGGCGGCATGGAAGAAGGTGGTCGAGGAAGTGCACGCCGCAGGCGGCGTGATCGCTCCTCAGCTGTGGCATGCGGGCGCATCCATGCACCCGTTCACCAATGAGGTGCTGCCCGGTTTGATCGACAGCCCGTCGGGCATATTCCTGCCGGATGATCCTTCCGCGCGGCGCGACGAGCCCATGACCGAGGAAGCCATTGCCGACACGATCGCGGCCTTTGCCGACGCCGCCCGCGCCAGCAAGGCGCTCGGCTTCGATGCCGTCGAATTGCACGGCGCGCACGGTTACCTGATCGATCAGTTTTTCTGGCATCGCACCAACCTGCGCAGCGACCGCTACGGCGGCGACCTGAGCAACCGGGTGCGCTTCGGTGTCGAGGTGGTCAAGGCGGTGCGGGCCGCGGTGGGTGAAGATTATCCGCTGATCCTGCGCGTTTCCCAGTGGAAGTCCGTCGACTACAGTGCCAAGGTTGCGGAAACACCACAGGAAATGGAGACCTGGCTGCAACCCCTGGCGGATGCCGGCGTGGACTGTTTCCATTGTTCCCAGCGCCGCATCTGGGAAGCGGAGTTCGCGGGCTCCACCCTCAACTTTGCCGGCTGGGCCAAGAAAATCACCGGCAGGCCCACCATCGCGGTCGGCTCCGTGGGCCTCAACAGCGAGTACATGGAAAACATGGTGTCCGGCAAGACCTCGACACCGGCGTCCCTCGACGGCGTGCTCGAGCAACTGGCGCGCGGCGAATTCGATCTGGTCGCGGTTGGTCGCGCCTTGCTCAATGACCCCGGTTGGGTGGTGAAGGTCAAGGAGCGCCGTCTCGACGAACTCAAGGATTTCTCGAACGAGTCACTCAACACGCTGTACTGACGGCAGGTGACCTTCCCGGTAGCGCACATAATCATAAAGCAGGGTGGAACATGAACAGATTGCAAGACAAGGTGGCATTGATCACGGGTGGCTGCTCCGGTTTCGGGGCAGCCACGGCGGCGTTGTTCGTCGCGCAGGGTGCGCGGGTAGTGGTGGCCGATCTGCAGGCGCAGGCCGGTGCCGAGCAGGAAGCGCGCTTCCCCGGCAAGCTGCGCTTCGTACAGTGCGATGTGACGAGCGAGGAGCAGTTGCGCAACGCCGTGCAGACGGCGGTGGACAGCTTCGGCGGCCTCGACATTCTCTTCAACAACGCGGGTGGCAACGACCCGGAGCACCTGACCATTGCCGAGATGGACGAGACCGTGTGGGACTGGACACTGGCACTCAACCTGCGCGCCGCGGTGATGGGCATGAAACACGCATTGCCGGCGTTGCGCGTGCGCGGCGGCGGTGCGGTGATCAACACGGCCTCCATTGCCGGCATGGGGGTGGGTATTTCCACGGTGGCCTATTCCGTCGCCAAGGCCGGTCTCATCCACCTGACGCGCATGGCGGCGGCGGAGTTTGCGCCCCACGGCATCCGCGTCAACGCCATTTGTCCCGGCACCATTCCCACGCCGGCCTACGAGCGCGAGTTCGGTCTCGCCAGGGGCACCTTCGATAATCATCGCCAGGACATCGACGCGATTTTTCAGGACGCGCAGCCCTTGCGCCAGGCGGGTCAGGTGGATGATGTAGCGCGCATGGCGCTGTTTCTCGCCAGCGATGACGCGCGCTTCGTCACTGGCCAGCACATGGTGGTCGATGGCGGCATGCTGCAGATGCCGCCGCCGAGCCTGCGCCCCGAAGATCCGCAGGCTGTGCTGCCGCGCATGGTGAACCTGGCGCAGCGCTTGGGCGGCGGCACCTGATCATGGCCACGGTGGATCTGTCAGCTCTCTTCCAGCCCTTGCGGCTCAGAAACATCGAGTTGAAAACCCGCTTCATCATGCCGGCGATGAACCGGGGCTGGATCGTCGACGGCCTGCCTTCCGACAAATACGGGCCCTATTACGCGTCACGCGTCGAGCGCGGTGTCGCGCTGGTGATCACCGGCGCCTGCCCGGTGGATCACCCGTCCTCGTCGGCGCTGATCGACCCGCTCATCAACCCGCGTTCCGGGGAGGCCTGGGCCAAGGCCACGGCGGCGGTGCGGGCGGCCGGCGGCCATATGTTCCAGCAGCTCTGGCACGAGGGCGCCATTCGCGTCGAAGGCAAGGGGCCCTATCCGGATGCGCCAACCCTGAGCCCGTCGGGGCTGGCGCAGAAGAACCGTCCCAACGGCCGCGCCGCCACCCTCGGCGAGCTCGATGAGATCAAGGAAGCCTTCGCCGAGGCCGCCCGAGTGGCCAAGGCCAGCGGCTTTTCCGGTGTCGAGGTGCACGGCGCGCACGGTTATTTCCTCGACCAGTTCCTGTGGCCGGAAACCAATTTGCGCCGCGATGAATACGGCGGTGACACCGTGCTCGAGCGTGCTGCCTATCCCCTCGAAGTGGTGCGCGCCATTCGCGCCGCGGTGGGGCCGGATTACCCGATCAGTTTCCGCTTTTCCCAGTGGAAGGAAGTGGATTTTGATGCCCGCATCATGGATGTGCCGAGCGAGCTCGAAGGCTTTCTCGCCGCGTTCAAAAGTGCCGGCGTCGACTTGTTCAACTGCTCATCGCGCTATTTCTGGAAGCCGGAAAACGACCAGGCGCCGCTCAATCTGGCGGGCTGGGCGAAAAAGTTCACCGATGTGCCGGTAGTGTCCGTGGGCAGCCTGGGCCTCAAGATCGATCTGTTCGGCGGCTTTCTGGCCGAGAAAAAGACCTTCGAGTTTGCCGGGCAGGAGCAGCTGCAGATACTCGCCGATCAGTTCGCGCGCGGTGAATTCGATCTGATGGCGGTGGGCCGCGCCATCATCGGCGACGCCGATTGGCTGATGAAAGTGCGGGACGGTCGCTACGGCGATATTCGCAGTTTCGACAAGGCAGACGTGATGGGAGATTACGAATGGGATCCGGGCCTGGTGGGCGAAGCCCATGATCTGGATGCGCAACGGATGAGGTCGTGAGGGGGAATTGCGCGAATTGGCACAGTTGATTTCATGATCATCGTAGGGGCAGTTCATGAACTGCCCCTACACAAGATAACGCTCCACAGGCCACAAACGACTTTTACAGATCAACATAAACACAAGGGGTGATAAGAACATGTCCAAGCAAGCATGGGATTACGACGTCATCATCATCGGGGGTGGCGGTGCCGGTATCGCCGCGGCCATCGAAGCGCTCGACGCCGGTGCCCGGGTGCTGCTGTGCGAAGCGGCGCAGCGCATCGGCGGCAGTGCCGCCAACTCGGGCGGGGTGATTCTCGCCGCCGGCAGCGATATCCAGAAAGCCAAGGGCATCGAGGATTCCGTCGACGAGTTGTACAACTGGTACATGGCGGTCAATCAGTACAAGGTCGAGCCCGCGCTGGTGCGGCGCCTGTGCGAAGGCGGCGTGCCGACCCTCGACTGGCTGCGCTCCTTCGGCGTCACCTTCAACCCGGACGCCCTCTACGTCGCTGGCGTCGAAAGCCCCAATACACCTCGCGGCCACCCGGCGGACGGTCAGGGCCTGGCCATCATGACGGCGCTGGAGGGCGCGGCTAGATCGCGCGGCCTCGAAGTGGTGCTCAACACCAGAGTGGAACGCCTGCTCACCGATGACAGCGGCGCGATATGTGGCATTCATGCCGATGGCGCGGATGTCAGCGCGCCCAGCGTGGTGATTACCACCGGCGGCTTCGGCAACAATTTCGATATGCTGAGCAAGTACTACACGGATGTGACCAAGCACGGCAAGGACTGGCATTTCTATGTGGGCATCGACGAAAACCTGGGCGATGGCATCGTGCTCGGCCAACAGGTCGGCGCGAGCATCGTCGATGGCGGCACTGATCGCGGCAACGCCATGATCACCGCCAGCTTCAGCAAGGAGGTCGAGCCCTACATTCCCGGTTGGCTGATCTACGTGAACAAGGACGGCTTCCGCTTCATCGACGAGACGGCCGGCTACGTCGTCATGGACCTCGCGGTGAACGCCCAGCCCGACAGCGTTTGCTGGGCCATCATGGACCATGCGGCCTTTACGCGCAGCGAGAATGACCCCACCTACAAAAGCAAGGGCTTTCTCGACTTCCCCACGCCCAACTGGCTGCCGGATGCGCTGGCCCGTCACCATGAAGAGGGTACCGTGGTTTCCGCCGACACGCCCGAGGAACTGGGTGCGAAGCTCGGCATCAATCCGGACGCCCTGGCCGCGACCCTGGCCGAATACAACAGGGATGCCGCCCGCAAGGAGGACAGCCATTATCTGAAGCCCGCCTACAACCTGATTCCCATGGTGAAGCCGCCGTTCTATGCCATCGAACTGCGCGCTGCCGGTGTTGGCACCACCAACACCGGGCTGCGCATCGACCGCGAGGCGCGGGTCATCGGCACCCATGGGCGGACCATCGAGGGCCTCTACTGCGCGGGCGAGTGTGCCGGCGGCATCATGCGCTACTACGTTGGCGGCGGAAACTCGCTGCTCAACAATTTCGTGTATGGTCGGGTGGCGGGCAAGAACGCGGCCCTGGATGCGCAAAAGCGCTGATCAACACGATGCTGACCAAAACAATGCTGATAACACAGTGACCGACAAACGAGACAAGCGAGACGGCGATGACAACTGTAAATAAAGCCGATTATCTACCGTCATTGGTAGTGAACAGTGCCGATGAACTGAAATGGGATGACGAAGCGGACGTGGTCGTGGTGGGCTTCGGCGGCGCCGGCGCTGCCGCCGCCATCGAGGCCCGTGAAACCGGCGCGTCGGTGATCGCCGTCGACCGCTTCGACGGGGGCGGCGCCACCGCCTACAGCGGCGGCGTGGTCTATGCCGGCGCCACCCGCTATCTGAAGGAGAGCGGCTACGACGACACCCCGGAAGAAATGTACAAATATCTGGATGCGGAGAAAAACGCCGTCGGCCCGGAAACGTTGCGGCGCTTCTGCGAAGGCAGCAGCGGCGACATGGAGTGGCTCGACCAGCAGGGCGTGCCCCACGGCGGCAATCCCTTCGAGGACAAAACGTCATTCCCGCCCGACAATCACTTTCTCTACTATTCCGGCAACGAGAAGATGCCGGAATTCGCGGCCCTGGCGCGCCCTGCGCCGCGCGGACACCGGGTGGCCATCAATGGTTTCGGCGGCCGCGTGCTGTTCGACAAACTGCGGGATTCCGCCCTGGCCAAGCAGGTCAAGCTGTTGCGCCACGCGCCGGTGCGCCGCCTGGTGACCGATGCCAGCGGCGCCGTGATCGGTGTCGAGGCCAATGTTCTGCCCGAATCCCTGCACGCCAAACACCAGTCGCTGTACAAGGTGGTTCACCCGTGGCGACCGTTCAACGGCGACCGCGCCGAGCGGGCCATCACCGAGGCCAAGGCCATCGAGCGCAGCGTCGAACAGCCGCGCCTGATCCGCGCCCGCGGCGGCGTGGTGATCACCACCGGCGGTTTCAACCACAACCGGGAGATGATCAAACAACATCGCCCGGAACTGGGGGATGTCTACAAGATCCTGTTGCGCCTGGGCTCCATGGGCGACGACGGTGGCGGCATGAAACTGGCGGAGTCGGCGGGCGGCGTCACGGCGCTGATGGAGAGGGTCAGCGTGGCACGCACCCTGGTGCCCCCCAATGTGTTCGCCCACGGCATCGTCGTCAACCAGGACGGCAAACGCTTCGTCAACGAGGCGGCCTACGGTTTCAACGTGGGCAATGCCATCACCCGGCAACCGGGCGGCGGCAAGGCCTGGCTGCTGCTGGAGGGCAAGACCTTCTGGCGCGGCGTCAAGGATTCCTTCCTGACCGGCAAGAACTTCCTGATCTGGGGCGCGCCGGCACTGCTCAATGTCGCCTTCGGCGGCACGCGCCGGGCGGGTAGCCTGGAAGAGCTGGCGCGCAAGATCCACGTCGACCCCGCCGGTGTCACCGCCACGGTCGCCGAGGTCAACGCCATGGCGGACAGCGGCGCGCCGGACCCGCTGAACAAGCTCGGCGAACTGATCAAGCCGCTGCGTGACGGCCCTTTCTATGCGGTCAACCTGTCCCTCGACAACAAGTTCCTGCCGGCCCAGACCATGACGATAGGCGGCATCAAGGTGAACGAAGAGAACGGCGCCGCGCAGCGCAGCGACGACAGCGACGTTGCCGGTCTGTACGCGGCGGGACGCGCCGCGGTGGGGGTGTGTTCCGGTGGTTTCATCAGTGGCCTGTCGCTTGCCGATTGTATTTTCAGTGGCCGCCGCGCTGGCCGCAGTGCGGCGCGGGCCGCGGGTCTGACAAAGGAAGAGGTCCACCATGCAGCGAATCTTTGAGCCCATCAAACTCAACACGGTCGAAATCCGCAACCGCATTTTTCGCGCCGCCCATGGCACGCATTTCATTCCGGGCAAGATCAGCGACCAGTTGATCGCCTACCACGCCGAGCGGGCAAAGAGCGGTGTCGGCCTGAGCTTTCTGGAAATCGCCTCGGTGCATCCGTCAAGCATGTGCATGGGTATCCACGCCTGGGACGACAGCATCATTGCCGACTACGAGCGAATGATGAAAACCATTCGCCCCCTGGGCATGAAGGTGTTTCAGCAGATCTGGCACGGCGGCAGTGTCTACCCCACCACCTACGGCGGCGCTTCCTGGTCGGCCTCGGATGTCGCCACGCCGTTTTCGACGCGGCGCCCGCGCCCCATGACGAAAGGGGAGATCGAGGAAATCATCGCCGCCTACGGCGAGACCGCGCGACGCTGCGTCGAGGGCGGCCTCGACGGCTGTGAGGTGCAGTTCGGCCACGGCTACCTGATCCACCAGTTCCTGTCGCCGCTGACCAATCACCGCACGGACGAATACGGCGGCTCGCTGGAAAACCGCATGCGCCTGGGGCGCTCGATCCTGCGCCTGGTGCGCGCCACGGTGGGGCCGGACTTCCCGGTGGGCATCCGCATCAGCGACGAACTGACGCCCGGCGGCATCAACGCCGAGGAATGCGCCGAGGTGGTCAGGCAACTGGAGAGCGAGGGTCTCATCGATTTCGTCAACGGCGCCCAGTCCACCTATTTCGCGCTGGAAAATATTCTGCCCGCCATGGACAAGCCGATGGGCTCGCTGCTGCCCTCGGCAGCCACCATGGTGGCTGCGGCCAGCAACCTGCCGCGCCTGATCACGCCGGGCAGGGTGCGCACCCTGGAAGAGGCCGATCAGATCATCCGCGACGGCACCGCCGACATGGTGTCGATGGTGCGCGCCATGATCGCCGACCCGGACCTGGTGCGCAAAACCCGCGAGGGCCGCGCCGAGCAGGTACGGCCCTGTATTTCCTGCAACCAGGGCTGTGTCGCGGCGGCGGCGGCCGGGTATCCGGTCGGCTGCACCGTCAACCCGGTGATCGGCATGGAGGCCACCCATTCGGAAACCCTGATCACACCGGCCGCCAAGCCGCAGCGGGTGGTGGTCGTGGGCGGCGGCCCGGCGGGCATGGAAGCGGCGCGCATCGCCGCCACTGCCGGTCACCGCGTCACCCTGATGGAAGCGAGCCCCAACCTTGGCGGCCTGGTCAACGTGGCGACGCGCGCCCCCAACCTCTACACCCTGGGTGACTACACCACCTGGCAGCAGGCCGAGATCTACCGTCTCGGCGTCGATGTGCGCCTCAACACCTACGTGGAAGCGGACGACGTGCTGGCCGAGACGCCGGATGCGGTGATCGTCGCGACCGGGGGCCTGCCGCGCCTGGACGGTATCCAGACCGCGCGGCCGGGCGCCGTGGCGCGGGGCGTGGACAAGCCCCATGTGGTGTCCTCGGTCGACCTGCTGTCCGGCGCCGTGACCCCGGGCAAGAGCGCCCTGGTGCTCGATGACCTGGGTCATTACGAGGCGGTTGCCGCCGCGGAATTCCTGGTGGCCAACGGCGTGGATGTGACCTTTGCCACCCGTTTCAGCAGCTTTGCGCCGAGTATGGAGATGACCATGCGCAACGACCCGGCCCTGCGCCGTCTGCTCAAGGGGCCCGGCAAATTCCAGCTCATGACCCGCATGCTGCTGCTCGAGGTGCGCGATGGCGAGTGCGACCTGCAGTCGCTGGTGGGCGAGGCCGTCGAAACCGTGCCCGCCGACACCGTGGTGCTGGTGATGACGCGGGACGCCCTGCGGGATCTGTACAACGACCTGGACGGCAAGGTCGCGTACCGCGCCATCGCCGGCGACGCGGAATCGCCCGGCGATCTGCAGCTCGCAATCCGCGAAGGGCATATGGCGGCGCGGGGTATTAACGCGGGCTGAAGCTTTTCGTAGGGGCAATTCATGAAACCGGCTTTATCGGTTCGCGCAATTGCCCCTACACCAGACCCTACACCAACGAGACGAAAAGACAAAGGACGAGAGATGACAGAATCAAACAAAGAGCGGGTGTGGCTGATCAGCGGGTGCTCCACCGGTTTCGGTCGCGATCTGGCCGAACTGGTGCTGGCAAAGGGTGAGAAAGTCGTCGCCACTGCCCGCAACCCGGACACTATCGCCCATCTGGCGGAGGGCCACGAAGCGCGCTGCCTGGTGCTGCCTCTGGATGTGACCCGCGGCGACCAGATTGAGGCGGTGGTCGCGGCGGCGCTCGACAAATTCGGCCACATCGACGTGCTGGTCAACAACGCCGGTTACGGCTATCTCGCGCCCATCGAGGAGGGCGACGAGGCGGAGTACCGCAAAGTGTTCGAAACCAATGTGTTCGGCCTGATTGCACTGACCCGCGCCGCGCTGCCGGGCATGCGCGAGCGGCGCCGCGGCCACATCATCAATCTGTCGTCGGTGGCAGGTTTCGTCGGCTTTGCATCGAGCGGCTTCTACGCGGGCACCAAGTTCGCGGTGGAGGGAATTTCCGAGTCGCTGGCGGCGGAGGTCAAGCCGTTCGGCATCGCTGTGACCATTGTCGAGCCGAGCGCGTTTCGCACCGATTTCACGGTGCGCTCGCTGCAAGCCACTGCCAGCACCATCACCGATTACGCGGCCACGGCGGACTCCGTGATCGGCAATCTGGTGGAAAACGCCGCGACCCACAAGGGCGACCCCAAACGTGGCGTGGCGGCGATCTACGAGACGGTCAACGCGCCCGAGCCGCCGCTGCGCCTGATGCTGGGCAGCGATGCGGTCAAGCTGGCGAAGATGAAGATCGCCTCCTGGAGCGAGGAGGTCGCCAAGGGTGAGGCCATTGCCGCCAGTGCCGACTACCCCGATGCCTGACGGCGGAACCCGAGAGGACACTGATGTGATCAAGTGCATGATGTTCGTTTACCGCGCGCCCCATTTGAGCCGCGAAGAATTCTTCGCGTATTGGGCCGACAAGCACGCCACCCTGGCGATCGCCAACGCGCCATTGATGCGCATGAAGCGCTATGTGCAAAACCACCGCCGCGAACACGAGGCCGGCGATCTCTTCCAGCAGAGCCGCGGCTGTGTGATGGGTGATTTCGACGGCGTTGCAGAGGCCTGGTGGGACAGCTTCGACGATATGCTCGCGGGCGGTGCCTCCACCCCGGAGGACGTGGCGCAGGCCATTCTCGAGGACGAACGCCAATTTGTGGACATCGAGCGCTCCATTATCTGGTTCGCGGAGGAGATGCCCCGCTATCCGGTTGAACAAGCCTGAGGAGGTTGCTGTGACCACTATCGATACCAAAGCCATGCAGGCGCTGCTCGACAAACAGGCCATCACCGAGGTGCTGATGCGCTATTCGCGCTCCATCGACCGCAAGGATCCGCAGTTGCTGAGCTCCCTTTATTGGCCGGAAGCCACCGATGACCATCTCATCTACGACGGCGACATCCCCGGGCTGGTGGACTTCTGCATGGAATTCACCGTCGGCATGGCCACCCACCATTTCCTCGGCAATGTACTGATCGAAGTGGCGGACGACAGCAACGCCTACAGCGAAACCTACTATCAGGCGTACCACAACATGGACGCGGAAGGCGGCGGCAAGGAGGACTTCACGCTGCTGGGCCGCTACCTGGATCACTTCCAGAAACGCAATGGTGAATGGAAGATGCTGCAGCGCACCGTGGCGGTCGATGCCTATACCAAGGTTCCCGCCACGTCGCACTGGGAAAGCGGCATCCTTGCCGAGGTAAAAACCCGCGGCGCACCGCGCCCGCAAGACCCGCTCTACCGCCTCAATCCTCTTGCTCTCAATAACGTCGAAAAGGATAACGTATGAACCTCGAACGGGTTTGGCAGCCCCTCAAGATCGGTACTGTCGAAATCAAGAACCGCGTGGTGCGTGCCGCCAACACCACCACCATGTTTCCCAATTCCGTCAATGACGACTTCGTCGCCTACCACCTGGCGCGCGCCCGTGGCGGGGTGGGGCTCTCGATCCTCGAAGCGGGCTCCGTGCACCCGAACTCGCAGATCGCCTATTTGATCGACGATCACACGGTGCAGGGCTACGAAAAGCTCATGAAGGCCGTGCGCCCCTACGATATGAAGATCTTCCAGCAGCTCTGGCACGGCGGCCACAACCTGGGCGGCAAGGACGGCACGATTCCCTGGTCGTCGTCCGCCACGCCGAGCCCGCTGACCGGCATCATCGGTGTGCCCATGGGGCAGCCCGAAATCGACGAACTGGTGGCGGCGTTCGGTGAAGCGGCGCGCAAGTGCCGCGATGCGGGTATCGACGGCGTGGAAATCCACGCCGGCCACGGCTACATCATCCAGCAGTTCCTGTCGCCGCTCACCAACTACCGCGAAGACGGTTACGGCGGCAGCCTGATGAATCGCGCGCGCTTCCTCAAGGAAGTTCTCGTCAGTGTGCGCGCCGCGGTGGGCCCCGATTATCCCGTGGGGGTGCGGATGGGTGCGAGCAGTGCCAAGGGTGGCCTGAGCGCCGAGGACGTGGCTACCGTGGCCGCCCATCTGGAGAGCGAGGGAATGATCGATTTCCTCGACATCACCTACAGCGACTACTTCCTGATGGCGGGCATGTCCCACACCATGGCCTTCCCCAGCGGTTACCAGCTGGCCGTCAACGAACCGATTTCGAAAGCCGTGACGGTGCCGCGCCTGGTGACCGGGCGCTACCGCACCCTGGAAGAGGCCGAGCAGGTACTGAAGGAAGGCCATGCCGATATGGTGTCGCTGGTGCGCGCCCATATCGCCGATCCGGATATCGTGGTGAAAACCCAGGAAGGCCGCGTCGACGACGTGCGCCCCTGCATCGCCTGCAACCAGGGCTGCGTGGGCGGGCTGCTGCAGATCGGCCGCATGCAGTGCACCGTGAATCCGGCAGCCGGCTACGAGCGAATGCTGGATGAGACCCTGATCGTCAAGGAAGAAACCCCCAGGAAAGTGATGATCGTGGGTGGCGGCCCGGCCGGCATGGAAGCGGCGCGCATCTGCGCTCTGCGCGGCCACAAGGTGATTCTCGCCGAAGCGGGCCCCAGGCTTGGCGGCGCCGTGCAGGTGGCGAAGCGGGCGCCCAACCTCAACACGCTTGGTGACCTGCTCGACTGGCTCGAGCGCCAGGTGTTCAACCTGGGGGTGGATGTGCGCCTCAACACCTATGTGGAAGCCGCGGAAGTACTGGCGGAAAATCCCGATGTGCTGATCGTCGCCACCGGCGGCATGCACACCGGCGATGGCCGCCAGACCATCATGCCTGGCGAACTGCCGCCGGGCATGGATCTACCCCATGTCCATGATCCGATCACGCTGCTCACCGCCAGCGAGCGGGATTTCAGCGGCCAAAGCGCCCTGGTGTTCGACGACGTGGGCCGCTACGACGCCATCGCCGCCGCCGAATACCTTCAGCAGCGCGGCGCCGCGGTGACCTTCGTCACCAGCCTCGCCAGCTTCGCACCGAAAATGCTCGGCACCAGCCGCGATACGGAATCCTTCATGCGCCTGAGCGAGAAGGGCGATTTCCACCTGATGGTCAATGCCAACATCACCGCCATCGAGAAAGGCGCCGCCCATGTGCGCGCCCGCGGCGCCAGGGAGAGCGAGAAAATCGCCGCCGATGTCGCGGTGATGGTGACCTCACAGGTGCCGGTGCGCAATCTGTTCGACGAGTTGCGCGAACAGATTCCATCCTGTCATCTGGTAGGCGACAGCCTGTCGCCCCGCGACCTGCTCGCCGCCATGCACGACGGCCACCGCTGCGCGCGAGTTGTTTGAAGGAGAGTTATAAGCTGTAAGCTCTAAGTTGGACTCTGGCAGAACTCAGCTCTTCCAGGGCTCCCGCTTAAAGCTTATGGCTTACAGCTAATGCAGCCGGAAACGCGAACGGCGCATGAACATTGAATTCATAAGAGAGACCCACCAATGGCAAGACTTGAAGGCAAGATAGCAATCGTAACCGGCGGTGCGAGCGGCATCGGCAGGGCCGTCGCGGAAGGCTTCGCCAAGGCGGGCGCGAAAGTGTGCGTGGCGGATATTTCCCAGGAAAAATGCGACCAGGTGGCACGGGAAATCGGCCTTGGCGCCATGGGCCATGCGCTGGACGTGTGCCAGCAGGCGTCCATCGATACCTGTGTGGATGCGGTGGTGGAAAAATTCGGTGCAGTGAACACCTTGGTGAACTGCGCGGGGGTGTTTGGTATGCAGATGTTTGCCGACATCACCGCCGAGGAGTTCGACCGTGTCGTCGCCGTCAACAGCAAGGGCTTGCTGTTCATGACGCAGGCGGTGGTGCGGCGCATGCTGGCCGGCGGCAGCCGCGGTGCAGTGGTCAACATCGCCTCGGGCGCAGGGCGGCGCGGCCAGCCCGGCGCCACGGTCTACGCGTTGAGCAAGGCCGCGGTGATCAGCATCACCCAGTCGGCGGGTCTGGAACTGGTGGGCCAGGGAATTCGCGTCAACGCCATTGCACCCGGCAGCGTGATGACGCCCATGTGGGAACAGGTTCGCGATACCTACGGAAAAATTCTCGGTGAAGGCGCCGATCCCGACAAAGCCACGGTGGACACCAATCCGTCGGGGCGCATCTCCGTGCCGGCGGACTATGTGGGCGCCGCCATCTATTTGGCTTCGGACGAGAGCGACTACGTGGTGGGCCAGACGCTCAACGTGGACGGTGGCTACCTGCTCAATTGACCGCGCGCCGAGAGACAATAAGCGAGGAGAAGGGATGACCAATACGTGCGGCAAACACAGATTCGATATCGTTCTCGACCTGGAAGCGCCCATCGAAACCTGTTACGAAGCCTGTTACCGCGAAGAGCACATGGCTCACTGGGTGCCGCGTCACAAATCCGTGGTCTACGACCAAAGCGGCGCCCAGATTCCCTACGGGCCGGGCTCCAGCCGTCTGGTGACCCAAACGTCGGGAAATACGCTGCGCGAGCATATCGTTCAAACCAACAAGCCGCAGGGCATGGTTTACGCGATTTACACCTTCGGTAAACCCATGGACTGGCTGGTGCACAATTATCAGGGCCACATCTGGTTCGAGCCGATCAGCGCCGATCGCACGCGCCTCATCTGGAGCATCCACTACGACCTGCGCGGCCCCGGCAAGCCTTTGGCGCCACTGCTGCAGGCAGCGTTCAAGAAGCTGATCGGCGGCATGTGCCGGACCATTCAGAAATACATCGCCACACTCCCCTGACACCGCGACATTTCCCCAACAAATCCTCTGTTGTTTACCGCTGGCTTGCGCGCGCTTTGCACGCAAGCCTTAAAAACAATTATTTGAACATTGCACAAAGCCGGAAGATGTGCCAATATGTTGGCACAAAAATCAAATGTGTGCCATTTTGAGGTGAGCGCTGGGTTTTATGCGAGCTGTAAGTCACCAGCTTTATACCGTGGTCAGGAATTTCGGCTACGCCCCCGCCGAATACGGTAGGGGCAATTCATGAAACCAGCTTTATCGGTTCGCGCAATTGCCCCTACACGCGCAGGAAAAAACGGGCTTTGGCAGTTTGAAGATCGTGGCTTATGGCTCAACAACACCCGCAGCCCAAACTTCTGGCGTATGAGCAAGAAACGCCCTTTTTACTTGTCGGACATCGATGAAACATGATTCTTCCTGCTGATCGTTTACTGGAACTGCTGGAAAGGGAGATTTTCCAGCTTGCGGCTACCGATGCGTCCAATGCGGAAGTATCCGGCTTGAAGTCCGCGCTGGTTGCGCTGCGCTTGCTTCTCTCGCGTGAGCGCGGCGGCACTGCCGCAATGCTGGCACAGTACGACGGATTTTCCGCACTGCTGCTCGATATACGCAGGCGGCTTCCGGCGACTGCCTCGAGCGCGATCCAGGCTCTCGCCGCCATTGCGGAATCACTCGTCGTTGCCCGAAAAGAGACGCTGACGCACCTGGAAGCGACCTACAGGCAGGCTTTGCTCGATCTTGAAACGGTGCTTCATGATCTGCGCCAGGAACCTTCTCTGAGCGCGCGAACGCGGGCAGACATCATCGACATCGTTGCGGCATGGGAAACGCAGGATCTGACAGCCCAACTCGAAGAAAAAAAAGAAACAGCCGATTCCGACAGCGCTGTCACGCGCACATCGTTGAGCGACTATCTGCGCGACCGCTTTCATGATGCCGCGCTGGACGTCACCTCATTTCAGGCGCTGCCTGGTGGCTTCGGCAAGCAGACTTATCTGTTCGAGGTGCAGGGCCGCGAGCTGAACGGCGCGTTCGTCATGCGCCGCGATTATCCGGTTCCTCTCGTCGACAGTGACTGTCACCGCATTCACCATGAATATGACGTTATCCGCGCGGTTTTTCAGCGGGGTTTTCCCGCGCCGAATGCCCTTTGGCTGGACACCGAGCACGCTCTTCTGCCCGGCGGTGATTTCATCGTAATGACGCGATCGCCGGGCGTCAGCGGCGGCACGGTGATCACGGCAAACACCCGGGTGCCCGCCGATCTTGACCAAACGCTTGCCACCATTCTCGGCCGTCTTCACGCTCTGGAGCCGATGGAAGAGCTTGCGCAGTTGAATGAGCCCATCAATAACAGGCGCTGGAACCTGCCTCTCGAACACTGCGTGCGCGAGTATCTGCAGGGCTGGTTTGGCATTCTGCGGAGTTCGCCTCATCTGCCGTCCCCTTCGCTGACGGCGATGCTGGGCTGGGTGATGGACAACATCCCCACCAGCGAGGGGCATCCTGTTTTATTGCACGGCGATATCGGTTTTCACAATTTTCTGTTCGATGAGGGACGCCTGACAGCGGTGCTGGATTGGGAGTTCGCCCATTTGGGAGATCCCGCTGAAGACCTGGCGAATGTGCGCAACAATCTCGGTGATGATCTCGATTGGGAAAATTTCATGACCTGCTATCGCGGCGCCGGCGGCCTCGATGTGCCCATGTCGCGTATCCGCTTTTTCCAGATATGGGGCCATGTGCGCAACGCGATCTGTGCCGCGGTGTCGGCCAAGGTGTTTATCGATGGCCATGCGGATGACATGAAATTCGTGCTGACACCGCACATCTACATTCCGCATTTCATCGGTGCCGCGCAGGCATTGATTCGCGAGGTACAGGCTGCCTGATCGGCGGACGGAACTACTACCCTAAAAACAGCATCAGGAGTTGCCCATGTTGTACGACAAACCCGTGATATTCACCGTGCCGGAGAAGGAACTCGGTCGCCACGAGGCGGGCCCCGAAGAGTCCTGGCAGGAGAGCTGGGGCTTTTCCTGGCATGATCCTCTCCGTCGCGCCGGTGGCATCAATCACATTTCGATCTGGCGCAATCGCGGAATAGCCGACGTGTGGAGTTGGACCGCGCTCAACGGCAAGGTTGTGGGGAAATACCAGAATCTCAGATTGCCCCTGCCGGAAAAGGACTTTCCCAACTGGTCGCTCGGTGGCCAGACCATCACTACCCACAGCGGGCGCAGCTGTCGCCTGGAAGTGGACTACGAAAACGCCAGCATGGACCTGAATTACGAAGGGCACACCGAGCCGCTGACGTTTTCCTACGATGTGGATGGCTCGACCTGGGGCGGAAATCACTACGAATCGATCGGCCGCGTCAACGGCACGGTCACTGCCGGTGGCGAGCAGGTCGCAGTCAGCGGTTTCGCCTGGCAGGATCATTCATGGGGCCCGCGCCGTTGGGCGGACACCCAGTCCCACCGCTGGATAGTCGCCGAATTCGGGCCAGAACTGTTTTTGTCGGCCATTCAGATCATTCCGGAAAAAAGTCCTGTCGGCATTCCCATCGGCTACGTATACGACCGAGGCAGTTTGCACAAAGTGGCGCAGGTGTCATTCGGTGCGCGCGTCGCCGACGACGGCCACTCCCCCTTGGGCTGCGATGCCCGTATCTGGACCGATGCCGGTCACGGCTACCACATCCTCGGTGATGTCCATACCGCGAGCCCCAGCAGTCACGATGAAGGCATGTGGTTCACCGATGGCCTTGCCATTTTCGAATGCGGCGGACGCCTGGGCTCCGGTATTCTCGAAATACAGGAACTGCGCGGCCCGGCAAAATGGCACAAGGAATTATTGCCGGAATGAATCTCTTGCAGGAGCGCCTTGGCTGCGAAAATCGTTTGGCGGGGATTCGCGACCAAGGTTGCTCCTGCAGTCGTTAATTTTGTTGCTGTGGGGCAGTTCCCCGGAAATGCCGAACATGCCGATCAGGTTCGCTGCACGCACATGAATGAGCAAAATGTGCACAAATAGCTGACGAACGGTCCTTTGCTGCGTAATATTGTCGCAACGGCAGGGCCTGGATGGGCTGTGCCCTGGTACAAAGATCGGGATACATCCATTGAAAAGCAAAAAAAGATCAACCACAGCAGCGCAACAAGGTGACAACACCAAAGCGTCTCCCAGCACCCGCGAACAGATATTCGACGCGGCAGAGCGTCTGTTTGCGCAGCATGGTTTCCAGAAAGTCACGGTGCGCGATATATCCGCCGAGGCGGGTGTGAACCTCGCCTCCATGAATTACCATTTTGGCGCCAAGAATGATCTCGCCAATGAGATCTTCCGCAAGCGTTCGACGGAGCTCAACCGCGACAGGATGCAGATGCTGCAGGACGCGATGACGCGCCACGATGGCAAGCCGCCGGTGCGGGAGGTTCTGGCGGCGCTCTATGCGCCACCTCTGCGCTGGCTGCACGCCGACGACTGGCGCCGCACGGCGATCCAGGTCATTCTTCTGGCGCGCACCGAGGGCACCAAGGAAATGCGCGATGCCTTGCGCAAACACGTCTCGCACCTGGAGCGCTTCGCCACGGCCCTCAAGGCGGCATGCCCGCAGTTGTCGGATGAAACCATTTACTGGCGTCTGCATTTTTGTCTGGGCCTGGTCCACAACAACCGGGTGGCGGAGTTCGACCGTCTCAACCTTCTCTCGAAGGGCCTGACACGGGATTTCGACGCGGACGCCTTGTTGAAGGAAATGCTGGATTTTTCCGTTGCCGGGTTCATGGCCTGACGCCGCCTTCGGGTGAGGCGGAGCGAGCCATAAGCCGAAGTGCTGGAAGAACGAGGTTCTGCCAGAGTTCAACGTAGAGCTTACAGCTTATAGCTCAACCCTGTGCAAGACGTTGCCGATTTGCGACCATCACCGCACTGACATGGAGGAAATCCTCATGGGGTTTCGCGATACCTTGCCCGACTGGGTGCTCAATCACCTGGACGAATATCTGGAAGATGGCGAAAAGGGCCATTACTGGGATGCGGAGTTTCTCGGCGGCTACCGAAAAACGCCGACACTGCTGCTGAGCACCACCGGGCGCAGAACCGGGCAGATACGTATCATGCCGCTCCCCTACGGGCGCGACGGCGATAATTATGTGGTGATCGCTTCGCGCGGCGGCACCCCGGACCATCCGGGCTGGTATCACAATTTGGTCGCCAATCCAAAAGTGGAATTACAGGTCGTCAACGAGCACTTCGCGGCCCGTGCGCGCACGGCCACAGGCGATGAGCGTGCGGGATTGTGGCAGATGATGTCTGAGGTCTATCCGCCTTATCCCTCCTACCAGACGCGCTGCGAGCGGGAAATACCTGTCGTGGTGCTAGGGCCTGTTAACACTACTTGAATAGTCGGCGTTGTGCCTGAAAAAGCGCCAATCAAGGCGCGACGAACGTGGTTTGGTCATTCCAAATGAGCGAGGAGCAACGTGGAGTGGCGCTTTTTCAGGCGCAACCCGAAGGGCTGGGGCCATTTTTCCGCCCAGCTTCGTTGTCAGTACCCAAAGCACTCGCTGCGCTCGCGGGGCAGGCTCTCGTTCATATAGGCCCACTATATTTCTCTCCTTCCGCCTCGCTGGTCGGAAAAATAGCCTCCAGCGACGACTACTCAAGTAGTGTTAACAGGCCCTAGAACCGACGATTCCCTGAGCGGCGGGTTATTGCGGTAGGGTGGTCAAGCCACGCTTGGCCACCGACGCATATCCGGCCGTGTTCCGCCATGTAGGAGCCTGCCTGCAGGCGACAAATCTCGATGGGGGTCGCCTGCAGGCAAGCTCCTACACCGGTATCTCTAAAATCCTGTTCGCGAACGATGTCCCGTGAGAAATCTGCAGTACGGGGAGTTGCATACGTGCGCCATTTGTGTAAACATCTGTTTGAATCAGTGGTGGGGCGGCAACTCACGCTGTAATGGATAAGCGCTAAACTGCGTATTTATCGAGCCTGTGCCCGCCCCTTGCAGGGGTTGAGCCTGGCCGGGTTCAAAAAACGGGAGGAAGCCATGCGATTCAAAGATAAACGGGTCGTGGTCACGGGCGCGGGTTCAGGTATCGGCAGGGCCGTTGCAAAACAGTTTCTCGACGAAGGCGCCGAAGTCATTGCCGTGCAGAACCGCTCGCCGGCGGAATTCGCCACCACACGGGTGACGATGAGCCTGAGAGACGCGGACTCCATTGCGCGCGCCTGCGAACAAATCCCCGAAAAAATCGACATCCTGTGCAATATCGCCGGCCTCGGGGCGGACGACGGCACAGCAGAAGACGTCATCGCCATCAATTTCGTGGGCACACGGCTGTTCACCGAGCACTTGATTGAAAGGGTCGCAGCGGGCGGCGCTGTGCTCAATTTCGGCTCCACGGCGGGCCGCAACTGGCGCAACGACATCGATTTGATCAAGCGCATGCTCGCCATGAAGGGTTTTGACGACGTCGCGCCCTTCTGGCAGTCGCTGGATCTGCCCAAGCAGAGGAGCTACAACCTGGCAAAAGGCGCGGTTGCGGTGTGGAGCATGAAGCTCGCTGCGCAGCGCACCAAAATCGGGCCAAGGGTCAATGTTCTCAATCCGGGATTCACGGATACGCCGATGCTGCAAAAGGCATTGGCGTCCGGCAATGAGGTGGTGGTCAAGCTCGCCCAGTCGAACCCTTTTACCTCACAGCCTGAAGAGGTCGCACGCGTGGCACTTTTCCTGTGCTCCGCGGAGGCGCGGGCGATCAATGGTGCGGAACTGCTGGTCGACAGCGCCCTGGTGGCGACGGGTGTGTGCGCCGAATATGAACTTTGACTGGCGTCAGCCACCATTTGCGAGATACCGACAATGCTGAAAACACTTGCTGACAACGTAGCCCTGATCACGGGAGCCGGAAGCGGCATCGGCCGCGGCCTTGCCGAAGCGCTCGCGGCGCAGGGCATGCGGCTGGTGGTGGCCGATATCAACGAAGCCACCCTTGCCGAAACCTCGGCGGCCCTGACGGAAGCCAATGTTGCGCATATCGCGGCGCCCCTGGATATCCGCGATGCTGCGGCCTGGCAAGATCTGCTGCAGCGCGCCGAGCGCGAACTGGGGCCGGTGCAGTTTCTCGGCAACATGGCGGGGGTGACGGTAATGCCGACGCCGGCGCTGGAACTGTCCGACGAGGCGTTTTCCTGGGTTGTCGACATCAACCTCAAGGGTACCTGGAACGGCGCCTCGGTGGTGGCGCGCCGCCTCAAGGCGCTCGGCCTGCCGGGCCATATCGTCAATACCTCATCCGTTCAGGGGCTGATCAGCACCTATGGCTTTACCGCGTACAGCGCGTCGAAGCATGCCATCATGGGGCTTTCCGAGACCTTGCGCATCGAGCTTGCCGAGCACGATATCGGCGTGTCGGTGCTCTGCCCCGGCCCCACACGCGGCAACATTCTCAATAATTCACGGGCCATCGCTCCCGACCTGGTGAAAGAGGGCAAGCTGTTCGCCAAGACCGGTTTCAGCCATTTTCAGACGCCGCGCGAAGTTGCCGACAAGGTGGTCGCGGCGGTGTTGCGCAACCAGCTGTACATTCTCACGCACCCCGAGTATCGCCCGCTTCTGGAAGCGCGCTGGGGTGTACTCGACACGGCGCTGGGTCAGGAAATGAACCCTGATGCGGCCGCCAATGTCTGTGAAGTGGAGGAGGGTGGGCTAGTCTGTTACCGGGAGGCCGTGCGAGACTACTCTTGAACGGCGGCTCCTGAACCGGCTGCCAACCCTCAGCCCTGTTTCACAAAAGTAAAAGAGAGGTAAGGATCATGACAACCGATCGCCAGCAACTGTTCTCCGGCACCGAAGAGCCGCCGGAATATCTCTTGCTCGATACCATCGCCCTGGGCGCCTATCTGAAAGATATCGTCGACGGACTGGGCACGGATTTTTCCGCGGAAAAATTTCGCGGTGGCCAATCGAACCCCACCTACAAGCTCACCAACAATATCACCGGCGCCACCTATGTGCTGCGCCGCCGCCCACCCGGTGAGTTGCTCGATTCCGCCCACGATATAGAGCGTGAATTCCACGTCATTTCCGCGCTGGCGAAGGCCAGCTATCCGGTGCCGAAACCCTATCACTACTGCGCCGACGAGCAGATCATCGGCTCGTCGTTCTATGTGGTGGAGTATTGCTCGGGACGGGTCTTCTGGAACAACGACCTGCCCGGCCTGTGGAACACCGATCGTGCCGCCATCTACGAAGACATGGTGACGAGCCTGGCGCAACTGCACCTCATCGATTACGAGGCCATCGGCCTCGGCCACCTGGGGCGCGGCGGAAACTACATCCAGCGCAATTTCTCCCGCTGGGCCAAGGTTTACGAGCAATCGAAGCTGACGGATATCCCGGACATGGACTGGCTCATCGGCAAATTGCCGGACATGATGCCGAAAGAAGAGCAGACGCGGCTGCTGCACGGCGATTTCGGTCTCTACAACATCATCATCGATGCCGAAAGACCCAGGGTGAGCGCGGTGCTCGACTGGGAAATGTCCACCCTGGGTGATCCGTTCATCGATCTCGCCCACCACCTCAGGGCCTGGTGGGAACCTGTCGACGACATTGGCGGCGCCGCGTCGAGCCTTGCCGGCAAGGATCTCGAAGAACTCGGCATCCCCACCATGGATGCCTACATCGAGGCCTACTGCCGTCACTACGGCATCAGCGAGATGCCCTACCGGCGCTTTTACCTGGGCTACGCCCAGTTCCGCTATGCGGCCATGATCCAGGGCATTCTCAAGCGGGCTGCCACGGGCACGGCATCGAGCCGCCGCGTGCTGCACCGTCAGGAGCGGGTTTTCGAGGTTGCGGCACTGGCCCGCAGAACCCTTGAAGGCCAGCATCAAGCATAACGAGCCGAGTATTTTCAGATGAATTTGACCCCGAACCCCAGGGCCCAGGAACTGCGTGACCGTGTCGCCGCGTTCATGGACGAGCACGTCTACCCCAACGAAAAGCTGTACGAGCAACAGTTGCACGAGTTGCCCGACCAGCCGTTTCGGGTGCCGCCGCTGATGGATGCCCTCAAGGAAAAGGCCAAATCCCAGGGATTGTGGAACCTGTTCCTGCCCCATTCCGAACGGGGTGCGGGCCTTACCAATCTCGAATACGCGCCCATCGCGGAAGTGATGGGCCGGGTCATCTGGGCTTCGGAAATCTTCAACTGCTCGGCGCCGGATACCGGCAACATGGAAGTGCTCGACCGCTTCGGCAACGAAGCGCAAAAGCAAAAATACCTCGAGCCCTTGCTGGAAGGGCGCATCCGCTCCGCCTACTGCATGACGGAGCCGGCGGTGGCGTCGTCCGACGCAACCAACGTCGAGACTCGCATCGAACGCGATGGCGACCACTACGTCATCAATGGTCGCAAATGGTGGATCACCAATGCCTATCACCCCAATACCGGGGTCTACATCGTGATGGGCAAGACCGACCCCAATGCGCCGCGCCACCTGCAGCAGTCGCAGATTCTGGTCGACCCCAAGACGCCGGGCATCACCCTGGTGCGCCCCCTGGCGGTGTTTGGCTATCACGACGAGCCCAAGGGCCACGCGGAGATCATTTTCGACAACGTGCGGGTGCCCGCCGAAAACCTCATTCTCGGCGAAGGTCGCGGCTTCGAGATTTCCCAGGGCCGCCTCGGGCCGGGGCGGATCCACCACTGCATGCGCATCATCGGCCACGCCGAGCGCCTGCTGGAGCAGCTGTGCCGTCGCCTGGTGTCGCGGGTCGCGTTCGGCAAGGCGCTGGCGGATCAATCCCTGTGGCAGGACCGCATCGCGCGCGCGCGCACCGAGATCAACATGTGCCGTCTGCTCACCTGCCATGCCGCACACCTCATGGACACGGTGGGCAACAAGGAGGCGCGCAGCGAGATTGCCCAGATCAAGGTGGCGGCCACCAAGATGGGCCAGATGGTGGCGGACATGGCCATCCAGGCTCACGGCGCCGCGGGGCTGTGCGACGATGAAGGGTTGGGTTACGCCTTCGCGCGCATGCGCACCATCAGCATCGCCGACGGCCCGGACGAAGTACACAACCGCACCATTGCCCGTCTCGAATTGCAGAAATACCGCGCGCCGCGGCAGTGAAGGGTGATGCAAGCTATAAGCTGTAAGTCGGATGGGGATGGTTGGCGGGTCCCCATCAACCTGCAAGGCGCATCGGATATCGAAAGGGCCTTGCTGATAACTTGAAGCTTGCAGCTTTAGTCCTGAGCGCCGTAATAACGTATGACCTCTTTTTGGAGACAACCATGACAAACGAATACAAAACGCTGATTTTCAAAACCGAAGGCCACGTCGCACGGGTGATCTTCAACCGCCCCGAAGTGCTCAACCGCATGGACGATGTCACCAGCGAGGAACTGGCGGATGTGCTCGATCGCATGCGCCGCCCCGGCGATGCGCGGGTGTTGCTGATGTCTTCCACCGGCAAGACCTTTTCCGCCGGCGGCGACCTCGAGGAAGTGCGCCGCCTGGCCAAGGACAAGGACGCGCGCTTCCAGGCCTGGGATGTGGGCCGCCGCCTGATCTACGGCATGCACGAAGTCACCGTGCCGGTGGTTGTCGCACTGCACGGCGATGTCTATGGCCTGGGCACCTCCATTGCCCTCAGTGGCGACGTGATCGTGGCCAGCAAGAACGTGCGCATCGGCGATCCCCATGTGAATGTCGGGCTCGTCGCCGGTGACGGTGGTTGTCTGGTGTTCCCCGCGGCCTTTGGCATGACCAAGGCCAAGCGCCACCTGCTCACCGGCGAACCCATCGGCGCCGAAGAAGCCTACCGCCTGGGCGGAGTCACCGATCTGGTGGATACCCCCGAAGAGGTGCTGCCTCTGGCGGAAAAGATCGCCGAGCGCATCACCTTCCTGCCGCCCATGGCCGTGCAGTTCACCAAGCGCGCCCTCAACCACGCCATGCACAAGCAGGCGGTGGATGTGTTCGAGTTCTCTCTCGCTCTCGAACAGTACGGCATGCTCAGCGAAGACCTGATCGAAGCCATCGACGCCTTCAAAGAGAAGCGCAAGCCGACCTACAAAAACCGCTGATCCGGAGAGACGCGAATGGATAAGCTTTTCGACTTTACCGGCAAGGTCGTGCTGATCACCGGCGGCAGCCGGGGGCTCGGCCTTGCCATGACCCGCGCCTTCGCCGAGCGCGGCGCTGATGTAATCATCGCCAGCCGCAGCATCGAGAGTTGTGAGCAGGCTGCCGAAGAGGTGGTCAAACTGGGCCGCAAGGCGCTGCCGGTGGCCTGCCACGCCGGGCGCTGGGCCGACATCGACAACCTGGTGGAGCGCAGCTACGACGAATTCGGCAAGGTCGACGTGCTGATCAACAACGCGGGCATGTCGCCCGTCGCGCCCTCATCGGTGGAAACCACCGAGAAGCTGATCGACAGCGTCATCAACCTCAATTTCAAGGGGCCTTTCCGCCTTTCCGCCCTGGTGGGCAGCCGCATGGCGCAAGGAGAGGGTGGCAGTATCATCAACGTCAGCAGCTACGGCTCCCTCAGGCCCCGGCCCGAGTACGCGCCCTATGCCGGCGCGAAATCGGCGCTCAACGCGCTTACCACGGCGCACGCCATCGAATTCGCGCCCAAGGTGCGGGTCAACGGCATTCTACCCGGCAGCTTTCGCACCGATGTGGCCAAGCATTGGCCGGCCGACAAGGAATCCCAGACCGACGCGGTACTGCGCCGCTTCGGCGAGCCCGAGGAAATCATCTCCACGGTCCTGTACCTGGCGAGCCCGGCCTCCAGTTTCACCACCGGCACCCTGATTCGTGTGGATGGAGGCAGGCCATGAGCTTCCAGGACAGACTGAAAAATCGCACCATCGTGATCGCCGGGGGCGGCACCGGCATCGGCGCGGGCACCGCCAAGCGCCTTGCCAGCGAGGGCGCCAATGTGGTGATCGGCGACCTGTCCGCGGAGCGCGCCGAAGCCGTGGCGGAAAAGATCCGTGACGAGGGCGGCCAGGCCATCGGCCGTGCCTTCGACCTCGTTGACGAGTCCAGCGTTGCCGCGCTGGTGCGCTCCGCCGTCGATGAGTTTGGCGGGCTCGACGGCATTCACGTCAACGCCTTCGACGGTATCGCCCACCGCGAGGATTTCGATGTGCTGACGGTGGACATGGCGATTTTCGACAGGGTGATGAGCGTCAACCTGCGCGGTCACTTTCTGTGCACCCGCCACGCCCTGCCTTTGATGCTGGAGCGCGGCGGCGGCGCGATTGTCTACACCTCGTCGGCAGCGGCCTACATCGGCGAGAACAAGCGCGTGTCCTACGCCATGTCGAAATCCGGCGTCCACGCCTTGATGCGCCATGTCGCCAGCGGCTGGGGCAAGCAGAACATTCGCGCCAATGTGGTGTGCCCCGGCATGGTGCCGACGGAGGCCAACTGGGATGCCCCCGCATCCCGTTTTGAAAAGGCATTGAAAGGCCACCGCAGCCCGCGCCTCGGCAAGCCCGAAGACCTCGCCGCGATGGTGGCATTGCTGATGTCCGAGGATGGCGAATGGGTCAACGGCCAGATCATCAATGTCGATGGCGGCGTGACGCTGCGAGCCTGATTCCATCTTCCGTAGGGGCGATTCACGAATCGCCCGCCCATTACCAATAAAATAAGGAATCCCCATGTCCGAACTCCTCCAAGGTTGCAGCCCCGTAGGTTGGGTTAGCCCGCAGGGCGTAACCCAACAATGCGTGGTACACCTTCGCATCGGCTGTTGGGTTACGCTTCGCTAACCCAACCTACAGCGCTGTTGACTCCTACAGGAAAAAAATAATGTCCGAATTTTCAGATGGCTGCAGTGTTCTGTTCGGCGCCTCCGGCGGTCTTGGCCAGGCCATTGCCGAGCGCATGGCGGAGTTGGGTGCCGAGCAGGTAATTACTTATCGCAGCAACCCGCAACAGTTGGAAGGGCTGGTGGCGCGGTTGAATGCCCAGGGGCGTACGCCGCAGCTGGAGTCCTGTGATGTCACCGATGCCGACTCGGTCGCGGCTGTCATCGACAAAGCCATCGCCAGGCATGGACGGGTACACACGGTGATCAATGCCACGGGCCTGCAATACGCTTTTGGTACGCTCGCCGAGCAGGATCCGCAGGCATTTGCCAACGTTCTCGACGTGGACGTGAAGGGCTTTTTCAACATCGCCCGCGCCGCCGTGCCACACATGCGCGCCGCGGGCGGTGCCATCGTCACCCTGGGAACCGCAGCGGTGGATGCCACTACGCCTGGCAATACCCTGTCCTCCGTCCCGAAATCCGCCGTGGCGATGATGATCAGGCTGTTGGCCGCGGAAGAGGGGCGCCACGGCATACGTGCCAATTTCGTCGGTGTAGGCGTGTACAGCGCAGGCATGGCCCTGAGAATGGAAGAAGCCGGTGCCACCGCACGCGCCACTCTGGAGGATTTCGCCAGGGAGCGCGTCCCATTGCGCCGCACCGGGCAGGCCCACGAATGCGCCGATGTGGTTGCGTTTCTCGCTTCGAACCGCGCGTCTTATGTCACTGGCCAGATTCTACATGTGGATGGCGGGTTGAGTGTGTGATGGGTTGTCAGTTTATATTTTAGTTGTCAGTTCACAGTTGACAGTTATCAGGGGGGTGCCACGCTCATCCTGTGAACTGTGAACTGTGAACTGTGAACTGTGAACTGTGAACTGTGAACTGTGAACTGTGAACTGTGAACTGTCTTACCAAAGGATAAATAGCATGACCCAAAATAACCCACCCAGCCTGAGCAGCTATTCCCTCCTCGGCCGCAGCGGCCTGAGGGTTTCCCCGTTGTGCCTCGGCACCATGACATTCGGCAACGACTGGGGATGGGGCGCCGATGCGGCGGAGTCGCGCAGGATCTTCGACCGCTACCTGGACGCCGGCGGCAATTTCATCGACACGGCGAACACCTACACCAACGGCAATAGCGAGAAGATGCTGGGGGATTTCATGGCCAGCACCGGCAACCGGGAACGCATCGTGCTGGCGACCAAGTTCACGATCACTACCTCGCCTGGCGATCCCAACGCCACCGGCAACGGCCGCAAGAATATTTACCGCGCGCTGGAGGCATCCCTGCAACGGTTGAAAACCGATTACATCGATCTCTACTGGATGCACATGTGGGATGGCATTACGCCCGTGGAAGAGGTGGTGGAAACCCTCGACAACCTGGTGCGGGAAGGAAAGATACGTTATTTCGGCTTGAGCGACGTGCCCGCCTGGTATCTGGCGCGCGCCCAGACCATCGCGGAGCTTCGAGGCAATGCCAAAGTGGCCGCATTGCAGCTCGAATATTCATTGACGGACCGCAACATCGAGCGTGAGCATGTGCCGGCGGCACTGGAGATGGGCATGGGCATCTGCCCGTGGAGTCCGTTGGCATCGGGTTTTCTCAGTGGAAAATACAGCAGGGAAAAGGATGGCATGGGTTCGGGACAGGGCCGGATGACCACCGATGTCCGCTTCCATCACCAGTTCACCGAGCGCAACTGGAAAATTCTTGATGTCGTGCAGGAGGCCGCCTCAGTGCTGGGCAAAACACCTTCACAGGTTGCCCTGAACTGGATCACCAAGCGGCCCGGCATCACCTCCACCATTATCGGCGCGTCGAAACTGAGCCAGCTTGAGGACAACCTGGCGGCTCTCGAGTTCGACATTCCTGCGGAACTGTCACAAAAACTCGAAGATGCCAGCAAGCCGGGCAGAATACACCTCTACGACGATTTTTTTGCGGGCGAGATGCAGGCGGCGTTCCGGGCGGCAAATATCAGCAAACAGCCGGGGTGGTTCGGCCGCTGAGCCAGGGGTGTAGGGTTGGTTCAATAAAAACGTTAATGAGCGGGAGTCATCATGAAAGTCGTACAAAGAGTCAAAGAAGATGTCAACGACGTGCTGGCGGATTTCGATCGCAAGCACGCCCTTGGCTACAAGGCTTTCTCCAGTCCGGAGAACAAGACCAACCCGTTCTTTGCCGCGATGCTGATTGCGGCACGAGACAAGAACGTCGACCTTTCCACCTCCATCGCGGTTGCGTTTGCCAAGACACCGATGGTCATGGCGCTGGAAGCCTATACCGTCAACCAATTCTCGAAGGGGCGCTTCACCCTGGGTTTGGGGTCGCAGATAAAGCCCCATGTCGAGCGCCGCTTCAGCATGCCCTGGAGCGGCAAGCCGGCACGCCAGATGCGTGAATATATCAACGCTCTAAACGCCATCTGGGATGCTTTCGAGGGTGACGGCAAGATCAACTTTCAGGGTGAAACCTATAGGCATACCCTGCTGACCTACGACTTCGTGCCATTTCAGCACGGCTTTGGCCGACCGCGGTTGATGCTCGGGGCGGTGGGTCCGAGGATGACGGATGTCGCGGTGGATCTCACCGATGGCCTGATGACCCACTCCTTCGTGTCGGAAAAATCCCTGCGTGAGATCAACCTCAAGGCGATCGAAGAAAGGTTGCAAAAAATCGGCAAACCCCGCGATCAGTTCGAGATCATGCTGCCGCTGTTCATCGTCACTGGCAGCAATGAAGAAGAATACAAACGGAATATCGATTATCACCGCCACCGTATCGGCTTCTATGCGTCGACGCCGGACTACAAGATGACCCTCGATCTGCACGGCTGGGGCGACGTTCAGGAAGAGGCGCGGAAACTCACCCGCGAAGGTCGCTGGGATGAACTGGGCGCGCCGATCAGCGACGAAATGCTCGACACCTTCACAGTAATGGGTGAGCCCAAGGACATTGCCCCCAAGGTCAGGGCGCGCTTTGGCAGTTTCATCGACACCATTCGCAGCGATCTCGCGCTGGAAGATGAAGAAGTGCAGTACGAAATTCTGCGCGCTATCGAAGCGCCCTGAGGAGGAAAACCGATAATGCTGTCCTAACCTGAATGGCTCTTGTTTGGGAGCACCCTTGGTGGACCGTTCCCAAACAAGGCCGAGCTTAAAAATCTGTTTCAGCTCTGACATGGTCCCTGATTGGGGAAGGACGTGGCGAATGCGTATCGTAGGGTATGATACGAAACCACCTCGATAATCTCTCCGCCAAGAGCGGCTTTCCTTGTCTGCTTGTTGACGTTATTCTGGTCATGATACAGATGACACACCGAAGTTGACCCTGATTTCAAGTGGCACTATAGTGATACTTTGATTTCCGGGGTGTGCTATGAAAGTTGAGTTGGTAACAAACCTGAAACGGCAAGCTACTAAAATTCTTGCAGATTTACATGAATCCAAGGAGGCGATTCTGATCACTGAGCATGGAAAGCCGTCTGCCTATTTGGTAGATGTTAAGGACTATGAGTTTATGCAGCGTCGGCTGGCACTACTTGATGCTCTGTCCAAAGGTGAGCGGGCTGTGCTGGACAAGAGGACGCTGACTCATGATCAAGCCAAGGATCGGATGGAAAAATGGCTCAAGTAATTTGGACGGAGCCGGCGCTAGATCAACTGGATGAAATTGCTGAGCATATTGCCCTTGATAATCCAACTGCAGCCAGTGCCCTGGTACGCAAAATATTCAAACAAGTTGATCGCTTGGAACAATTTCCAAATTCGGGGCGCGAGCCGCCCGAACTACCGAATTCTATTTACCGTGAAGTTGTATGTGGTCCATGCAGAGTTTTCTACAGGCATGAGGAAAGTGTTGTTTTCATCGTGTATATCATGAGAGAAGAGATGCAATTGCGACAGTATCTCTTGGGTGTGAGTAATGACAGCTAACCATGCCTTGCAGGCCAAAAAAATTTCTGCTGCGCGACAATCTTGCTCGTGTGTCGCGCTGGCCCCGCTGCCATCTAATAATCGCATGTCGACGGGCTGGTTTCCGCTATGCTCCAAGCCTGGATTTCGGGTCAGTGTAAAAACCAGGAAGACATGCATCCCTCTGAATGCGGATTTTTACACTGACAGGAACCCATTCACCCATTAATGACATCGGTGATGGGTCTGAAGATCATCACCGATGCGTTCTCCAGGTCGATCACGGGCTGCATGTCGAATCCCGAGCGGGCTTCAAGAAAGTTTTCCAATGCGGTATTTTCTTTGCCTGCCTCCAACTCATAGAGCGCAAGATATTGGTAGGGCTGGTCTTCCCTCAACTGTTCCGGCGACAGCTTGAAGCGCTGCGCGGAGTTTATGCCATCGACCCCGACCACCTCGACCAGATGGGTATCGGTGTACCAGCGGTTGTATTCTTCTTCCTTCCCCGCCACCGGGTTTGACAGGGCAACGATATAGGAAGTGTTTTTGTCCAGTTTCATAAAATAAATCCTTATTTTTGGATAGTGTTGTCGATTGGGTATTGTGACGAAGAATGGTCCAAAAAACACTGCAAACTTCAAATAGAAGCCTGCAGCTTGCACAGTCGGCGGAAACTTGGGCTACGGCTGTGGTTGAGCCATAAGCTGTAAGTTAAACTCTGGCAGTGCTCCCGCTTAAAGCTTACGGCTTATAGCTCACTTTCTCCTTCAGAACATCCTCGCCATAAACGTCAGACCATAGGTGCGCGGCGGGCCATAGACGTTCTTGATCATGGTGCCGGTTTCATTGGCCATTGAGATGTACCGTTCGTCAGTGAGGTTCCTGCCCCACAGGCGCAGACTGTATTTTTCATCCTGCGAGTACCAGGCGATGGCGCCGTTGATGATGTCCAGCTTGTCCTGCATGTTGTTGCTGGGTGTGCTCGGCGCTACCTGGCCCATACCGTTGTCGGCATCGAAGAAATATTCATCGGTATGAGACCATGACAGGCTCAGATCGAACTCACCGATATCGGTAGGAATCACATAGCTGCCTGTGAGAGAAAGGGAATAGGAGGGCGTGTATATGGTTTCGTTACCCGCCAAATTCCAGCTGCCAGTCGCCGGGTCATAGCCTGGCGGCACCGCCGCGCAGTTGTTTCCGTTGTTCACCGTGAAGGCACAGTTGCCGCCTGCCGTTGCGTTGTACACCATGAACTGGCCGTTGGGATAATCTTTGTATTCACCGTCCTGGAGCTGCAGCGATGCATTCAGTGTCAGCCTATCGGTGGGCGCCGCGGTAATATCGATGTCTATGCCCTTGATTTCCACCTCGGCGGCGTTGGTCAGCCGTGATGCAGTGCCGCCGCCGGGAATCGACATCACCTGGAAGAGCTGCAAGTTGGTGTAGTCGTACCAGAACGCCTCGGCGTTGATACGAACTTTTCGGTCGAAGAGTTCAGATTTGAAACCCAGCGTGTAGGCATCCAGCTTTTCCGGCTCGACCGGTGGGTCGATGGTGCCGCCGCTGCTGGGGATCAGGTTGAGGAAATCTGGTGCAAGCACCGTGTTGATGGTGCCACTCTTGAAGCCGCGGTTATAGGCAACATACGCCATGAGGGTATCACTGAATTGATAGTCGACGGCGATTTTTCCGCTCCAGCTCGACCAGGAATCGCTCAACGGGCTGTTGCTGGCGGGGACAAGAATGGTGGGGACGCCGTTGCCGTCGACGTTCTGGCGACCGGCGGACATGGTGCGGTCGTCGGTGGTGCGCCGCAAACCAAAGGTAACGTCCATCGCTTCGGTGACGGGAATCGTCATTTGCCCGAAGACAGAGAAGGATTCCGTTTCGAGCTGGGTGGGTGCGCCCTTCCGGTTCAGACCACCACCGGCGAGCAGCCCGCTGAACTGGAATCGCGACTGTGTACTGGTGTCGTCGTACCAGTACACGCCTGCCATCCATTGCACGGGTGAATCGTCGGGGGAATGGATCTGGAATTCCTGCGTGAAGGTTTCCATTTCATAGACGATATCGAAATTCAAGCGAGCGATCGGAGCCGCGTCCTGGGCAATATATTGGCGTGTTTCGGTTTCCCTGTAGCCGGTGATACTTACCAGGCGCATTGTCGAGAAATCATGGGTAACTTTTACGCTGCCTCCCCACATCTCCGTCTCGGCAGCGGGATCGATATTTTCAGTGCTGTCGTATTCATCATCTGGCGGGATGGAGCTGGGGCCCGCATTGCTCATGGTGCCCTTGGCCGGTCTGAAGTGCGCTCCTTGCTGGGTGAAGTTTTCGTCGTAATCCGCGTTGAACAATACGGATGTCTGTTCGCTGGGCTGCCAGAGCACCTTGACCCGGCCGCCAGTATTATCGTTGGTGTAGGCGTCGTTGCCTGTGGTGTAGTTCTTGCCCCAGCCATCTTTCTGGTCTTCCCAGTACAGCGCCAGGTTGGCGGACACTGTTTCGCTCAAGGCGCCGCTGCCGTAGAGGGACGCGGAGTAGGTATCGTAGTTGGCGTATCCCACGGACAAATCCAGCGCGGGTTCCGGCGTTGGGTCCTTGGTATATATCTGGATTACACCGCCCGTGGCGTTGCGGCCGAAAAGCGTGCCCTGGGGGCCTTTCAACACTTCGATGCGTTCCAGGCTGTTGTAATTGCTTACCAGCGCCTGGCCATTGTTGTAATAAATGCCGTCGACGTAAGCGGCAACCGCGGGCTCTGCGCCCATCTGCACGGTGGGCGTACCAACGCCGCGCAGGAAGGGCATGGCGCCATTGCTCTGGCGATCGATGCGCAGGCCGGGAACCGCCACGGCGAGCGTCTGGGAGTTGATGATGCCCATCTTGCCGGCCATTTCCGATGTCATGGCGGTGATGGCGATGGGTACGGATTGCATATCCTCCGCGCGTTTTTGTGCCGTTACGATGATTTCTTCGAGCTGGGCAAGGCTGGCAGCGGAGAAAGACAGCATCCCGGGCACAGCGATGGCAGCGATGCCGGTTTTGAGTCCTGTGCTGAACGCCGAGCGGTTTTTGTCTGATTTCAAAGACATGTCAGATACCCTTGTTTTATGTTGTTTACCCAAACGAAAGCGGCTCCCGAGCTGTGAGCTCCTGGCCCGGCCTTTCTGGCATCGTATGAATTCTGAGCTTTTATCACTTTTATGGAGACTACACCTTGAATAAAACAGATGTTTATATACGATATGCTTAATTCGTGGGCTTTTCAAATTATTCTTATTTCGATGAAAGTGACAGCGGCGATTGAGTGCGAAGGCTGACGGGCAACGACAAGCTGGGTAGAATCGCAACACTCGCTGCCATTGCCGCCTCGCCACACGGTGGTTGGGAATTTAGGCCAGGGTGTGCGTGAGGAGAATTGAGCTATAAGCCGTAAGTTTTAAGCAGGAGAACGGCAAGAACCGGGTTCTGCCAGAGTTCAACGTAGAGCTTGCAGCTTATAGTTGAACGACAACCTGTAGCCCAAATTTCTGATCCCTATGTAATCCATCCGGAGTGATAACCGATGTCAGATGTACTGGTTCAATTTGATGGTCCCATTGCCAGGCTCACCATCAACCGTCCCCAGGTGCTTAACGCACTCAACGACGATACCTGTGAACAGCTGTTGCTGGCGGCGAAAAAAATCGAGCGCAATGACAAGGTGCGCTGCATCATCTTCAGCGGCAATGGCAAAAGTTTTTCCAGTGGCGGCGACGTCAATATGCTGGCGGAGCGTCTCGCCGATCCCGACCGCGATCTGAAACACGAGTTCGAATCCAGCGCGGTGCGTGGCGGCGCCGAGTTCTGCCAGGTGATCGAGCGCATCCCGGCACCGGTGATCACCAGCGTGCGCGGCGCGGTGAGCGGTGGTGGGCTCGGTCTGGCGCTGGCGGGTGATTTCATCATCGCATCGGAAACGGCATTTTTTCTCGCGGCTCACGTGCGCATCGGTCTGTCGCCCGACGCGGGCGCGAGCTGGTACCTGCACCGCCGTATCGGTGCGCGGCTCGCCAAGGAGTTCTTGATGCTCGGCAATCGCATCGCTGCTGCCGAGGCGGAAAGGGTTGGCTTGGTGAATCGCGTCGTGCCCGACAGCGCTCTGGAAGCCGAAACAGACGCCCTCGCCGAGCGCCTGCTCGCGCTACCCGCCCACGCCATCGCCAGCGTCAAGCAGTTGATCAACATGGCGCCGCAGCACTCCTTCTCCGATCACCTGCAGATGGAGGCAAAATTGTTGGGCGAGGCGGCCATCACCGCGGACTTCCGCGAAGGCGTGCAGGCGTTTCGCGAGAAGCGCCCGGCGCAGTTCAACAAAAAACCCTGAAATTCAGGCTTCACGCGTCAACGACATGAGTAGGGTGGTCAAGCTCTGCTTGGCCACCAGAACGCCCGGCTATCGGCGGCCAAGGCTGCGCCGTTGTCCGCCCTACGTTTAAACCTGTTGCTCACTGCCTGCCACTCCTGCGGCGTTGCGCTGGCGGTGCGGGCTTGCGCTGGGCGATGGCCGTTTCCAGCAGTTCGACGAAGGCCATCACGTCGGGATCTCCGGCGCGGCTGCGGCGCTGGAGAATCTGGATGCGCTGCGGTTCGGGTCTGTGATCGGGCAGCACCACGCAGAGGTTGCCGGACTGCAGGCCATCGCGGGCGATGTAGTCGGGCAACAGTACGATGCCGCTGCCGGCGACAGCCATGCGCAGCAACACATCGATGGAGTTGCTCAGCATATTGAAGCGCGGCAGATGTTCGATGGGGCGGCCGTTGTAATTCAGCGCCCAGGGCATGACGTCGCCGATGCCTTCGTCGATGGCGCCGAGAGTGCGGTGGGCATCCAGGTCGGCGATCGTGTCCGGGGTGCCGAAGCGCTGCAGGTACAGGGGAGAGGCGCACATCACCATGTCATGGGTCGCCATGTTCTTACACAGGTACGCCGGGTCCAGGTCGAAGCGGCCGCCCACGATGAGCGCCACGTCCACGTCCTGTGCGACGAGATCCATCTGGCCGTTGTTGACGATCAGGTATTCCAGATCCACCTCGGGGTGGCGCTCGGCGAACAGCGGCAGGTGGGGGGCGATCTCGGTTCTGCCGAAGTGGATGGGCAGCACGCTGCGCAGGCGGCGGCGCGCCAGAATGCTGTGATCCCTGACCGCGCTGCGCGCACGCTCCACCGCCAGGGCGAGACGCTCCGCCTCCTCGAAGAAACGCGAGCCCGCCGGGGTGAGGGTGACGGCGCGGGGCGTACGGCTGAGGAGCTTTACGCCAAGGTCTTCTTCCAGGCGATTGATGGCCTTGCTGACCGCCGAGGGCGTCATGAAAAGATGCTCGGCAGCTCGGGTGAAACTGCCATCGCGGGCCGCTTGAATGAAAATGGCAGTGCTGCGGAAGTCGAGAGAAGAGTGAATATTTTTCATCATAACCCTGGCTATTTTTCCGTTTGAGATATTTTATGCCTCCCCTATAATCCGTTCAAATCCGTGCATTCATAAACCTTCGCGAGAGGATAAACACGCATCATGAAAGTCATTCAACGCCTGCGCAGCAACCACAGCGGCAACCTGCAAAATGTCCTGCCGGACTTTCAGCGCAAGACCAAACTGGGCTACAAGGCCTTCTTCGGCTTCGAGAACAAGACCAATCCCTTCTTTGCGCCGCTGATTTGCGCGGCTCACAACAACGAGGTGGATTTCTCTACCGCCATTGCCGTGGCGTTCTCCAAGACGCCCATGGTCATGGCACTGGAAAGCTACTCGGTCAACCAGTACTGCAATGGCCGTTTCACCCTCGGCCTCGGTTCCCAGATTCGCCCCCATATTCTGCGCCGCTACGGCATGCCCTGGAGCGACAAGCCCGCACGCCAGATGCGCGAGTACATCAATGCGCTGCATGCCATCTGGGACGCTTTCGAGAACGGCGGGCCGCTGAACTTCGAAGGCGAGGTTTACAAGCACACCCTGATCACCCCGGAATTTACGCCCTACCAGGGCGGTTTCGGGCGTCCCAAGGTGATGCTCGGCGCCGTTGGGCCACGCATGACGGAAGCGGCGGTGGATCTCACCGACGGTCTCATGACGCACTCCTTCGTGTCGGAAAAATCGCTGCGCGAAATCAACCTCAACGCCATCGAAGCGCGCCTCGCCAAGATCGGCAAGCCGCGCTCGCAATTCGAGATCCAGGTGCCGCTGTTCATCGCCACCGGCAGCAACGAGGAAGAGTACAAGCGCAACGTGGAATGGCACCGCCATCGCATCGGCTTTTACAGCTCCACGCCGGCCTATAAGGAAGTGCTCGATCTGCACGGCTGGGGCGATATTCACGCCGAAACCAAGAAGATGACCAAGGAAGGCCGCTGGGACGAGCTCGGCGCGCCGATCAGCGACGAGATGGTCGACACCTACACGGTGCGCGGCGAGCCGCATGAGATCGCGCCCAAGATCAAGGCGCGCTTCGGCGACTTCGTCGATACCCTGCAGTCGAATCTGGAGCTGGAGGACGAAGAGGTGCAATACGGCATCATCAAGGCGATCGAAGAAATTTGACCCAGCAAGCGGCGCGTTGCGGCGCGCCGGCAACGGGGAGGGCCGACCATGACGCCAATCCGGTGTGACGCGGTGGCGAAGGTGTTGAACGACATGCTGAAGCACGGGTGGGACGATTATTTCTACCTGTTTTCAGGGGCTCGTGAAGAGGCCGCGCCAGCGCCTGCGGTATGTGAGACGACAGCGCGAGGCACGCATTTTCTGGCGCATTTCGCGGCTTTGGGCATCAACTACGGGTGGCTCCAGTTCAGCGCTCTCAAAGGGGATCTGCCCAGAACTTTCGCCGTGGCGGATTATCTCGATGAGCCCAGCGACCAGGCGGTGGCAACACTGATGCGACAGGCGGGCTGGGGCAGCGGGCTGGTATGGTCCATCTACGGCCACGATGGCGCGGTCGGTTACATCGCGCTGTTTCGCCGCGAAAACGCGGTGCCCGCGGCTTTGGCGGAAAACACCACCGAAGCCCTGTTGCGCTGGATGCCGAGATTCAACGCCTGGGCGCGCGCCGCGGCGGAAGCGCAACAGGAAGATGGCAGCGGCGCAGCGCAGGATGCGCTATCCCAGCGCGAAACCCAGTGTCTGCTGATGGTGGCCGATGGCAAGACCTCCAAGGAAATCGCAAGGCTGCTGGACATCTCGTTGCGCACGGTGGAATTTCACATCCAGAACGCCCGCAAAAAGCTCGGCGGCGGACCGCGCAGCCGGGCGGCGTCGCGCCTCGTCATGCTGAGGTCGCGCCAGCACGCGGCCATGTCGGCGCTGGCGCGAAGCCAGTTTGCCAGGATGTTGGCACGCTCTTGAGATGGGTTGGTGGCCTCGGAACTGACGGTTTATTGCACGCTTCGTGAGATCATGAAATCCAATTCACGTGGTGTTGACAGGCTCTAGCATGGTGTTTCTGTGTCCTCCCCAGATAATTCACAATTGAACCGAGCGCAGCGCCTGTGGGCACTGGTGCCGGTAAAGGGCTTTGGCGAAGGCAAGCAACGCCTTGCCGGAGTTCTGAACGCCGGGGAACGGGAGGCGCTGTGCCGCGCCATGCTTGGCGATGTTCTCGACGCGTTGTGCGGACATCCCCGCGTCGACCAGGTACTGCTGGTGTCGGATGACCTGGCGGTGGCGCAGATCGCGCACCAGCGCGCCATCCTGTGCTGGACGGAAGCCGATCTGGCAGCCCGGGGCCTCAATGCCGCTGTCAACGCCGCCGCCCGGCGCCTGCAAGGCGACGGCGTCGCAACACTGATGGTGGTGCACGGCGATTTGCCGGAGCTCGATATCGACGCGGTGGAGCGTCTTGTCTCGCATCACGACATGCAGCCGTCTCCGGCAGTCACCGTGGCGCCCGACCGCCACGGCGAGGGCAGTAATATCGTGATGGCGAGCCCGCCCGCCGCGATCGCGTTTCAGTTCGGGCCGCGCAGCTTCCAGCAACACAGCGCACCCGTGGCGGGCGTGGCCGTGACAGCGTTTTTCTGTCAGGATAGCTGTGCAGACATCGATACGCCGGCTGATCTGCAAGACCTGATTCGGCGGCGCCCCGCCGACAAACACAGCCTCGACTACCTGCTGCGCAGCGGTATTGCCGCGCGTCTGGCAGGTGACGAGCGCGAAACAGCGTCACGCGGGCAGCAATAATCCATCCAGGGGTGAACACGTTTATGCATATCCTTGCCGAGGCCCGCACAGGCCACCTGCCGAGCGATGACGCGGCGCGCGGCCTTGCCCAGGTGGGCGCAGACGCGCTGCCCGAGCTCCTGGCCTGCGCCGCGCAACTGCGCGATCGCCACTTCCGCAATCTGATCACCTATTCCCGCAAGGTATTCATTCCGCTCACGCAGCTGTGCCGCGATGTGTGTCACTACTGCACTTTTGCGCGCACCCCGCGTCACCTCGCCGCACCCTACATGAGTGTCGACGAGGTGCTGGCGGTGGCGCGCCGCGGCGCCGAGGTGGGCTGCAAGGAAGCCTTGCTGACGCTGGGCGAAAAGCCGGAGCTGCGCTACGGCGCGGCGCGCGATGCCCTGGCTGCCATGGGTTTTCGCACCACGCTGGAATACGTGGCCCATGTGGCGGAGCGCATCTTCACCGAAACCGGGTTATTGCCTCATGTCAATGCAGGTTGCATGGACGCGGACGAAATCGCCATGCTGCGCGCCGTGGCGCCCTCGATGGGCATCATGCTGGAATCCACTGCCGAGCGCCTGTGCGAAAAGGGCATGGTGCACCACGGCTCGCCCGACAAACACCCCGCGGTGCGCCTTGAAACACTGCGCCTGGCCGGCGAGGCCAGAGTGCCTTTCACCACCGGCATTTTGATTGGTATCGGCGAAACCCGCCTGGAGCGCATCGAATCGCTGCTCGCCATTCGCGCACTGCACCAGCGCTACGGCCACATCCAGGAAGTGATCATTCAGAATTTTCGCGCCAAGGCCGGTACCAAGATGGCGCAGGCGCCCGAGCCGGATCTGCCCGACCTGCTCTGGACCATTGCCGTGGCGCGCATCATCTTCGGCCCTGACATGAGCATCCAGGCGCCTCCCAACCTGAGCCCCGGCGTGCTGCCGCGCCTGATTGCCGCCGGCATCAACGACTGGGGCGGTGTTTCGCCGCTGACCCCGGATTACGTCAACCCCGAGGCGCCCTGGCCTCATCTGGAGCAGCTGTCGGCAGAGACCACGGTGGCGGGCAAACACCTGCTGGAGCGCCTGACCGTTTATCCCGGTTATGTGCGCGCTGGTCAAACCTGGCTCGATGAGCGGTTTCGCACGCCGGTGATGCGCATTGTCGATGCCGAAGGTTATCCGAAAACCGATAGCTGGGCGCCCGGCGAACAGGGCGACCCTCCCGCGGAGATTCTCGCCCAATTGGCGAAACGGCAGGCGCAGTTGCAGGTGTCCCCCCAGGTGACAGCCATCGTCGCCAAGGCGATGAGGGGGGAAGACCTTGCCGAAGCGGATATCGTACGCCTGTTTCAGGCGCGGGGCGACGACCTGGCGCATATCTGCCAGGCTGCCGACGACCTGCGTCAGTGCGTCAATGGCGACACGGTGTCCTACGTGGTCAACCGCAATATCAACTACACCAACGTGTGCTATTTCAAGTGCCAGTTCTGCGCCTTTTCCAAGGGCAAGCTGAGCGAAAACCTGCGCGGCCGCCCCTACGACCTGGACGAGAATGAAATTGCGCGCCGCGCCCGCGAGGCCTGGGAGCGCGGCGCCAGCGAAGTGTGCATGACCGGCGGTATCCACCCGGAGTACACCGGCCAGACCTACCTGGACATCGTCAAGGCGGTGAAGACCGAAGTGCCCGACATGCACGTTCACGCCTTCTCGCCGCTGGAGATCTGGCAGGGCGCGGCCAGCCTCGGACTACCCGTGGCGGAGTTTCTACAGCGGCTCAAGGCGCAGGGCCTCGGTACCCTGCCGGGCACCGCAGCGGAAATTCTCGATGACGAGGCACGCGTTGTGCTCTGCCCGGACAAACTCAGCACGCAACAGTGGCTCGACGTGATGGAGCAGGTTCACCGGGCGGGATTTCGCACCACCGCCACCATCATGTTCGGCCATGTGGAAACCCTCGAGCATTGGGCGCGCCACATCATCCGTGTGCGCGATCTGCAGAAAAAAACCGGCGGCTTCACCGAATTCGTGCCGCTGCCCTTTGTCCACATGGAGGCGCCCATCTATCTCAAGGGGCGCGCACGCTCCGGGCCGAGCTTCCGCGAAGCCTTGCTGATGCACGCTGTGGCGCGCCTGGCGTTGCATCCTCACATTGCCAATATCCAGGTCTCCTGGGTAAAAATGGGCGCCAAGGGCGCGCGGGTATGTCTCGACGCCGGGGTCAACGATCTGGGCGGAACGCTGATGAACGAAACCATCACGCGCGCCGCTGGTGCCACGCACGGCCAGGAATTCAACCCGCAGGTGATGGAAGAACTGATTCGATCCATGGGCCGCAGCCCGCGCCAGCGTTTGACGACCTATGGTGACGCACCCGCAGAGCGCCAGCAGCGCGCCTGGCAGCCGGCGCCGTTGCAGGAGGTGACCAATACCCCCTGCAGCAAATACGAAAGGCCCGACGGCGCAAAACCGGTGCTGATCAGGCGCGACGTCGAGATGGTGGAGATTTCTTCCTGAAAGAGCACCGCAAGGCTACAGCCGAGCGTGAGGCGACGCGAGCTGTAAGCCATAAGCTTTAAGCAGGCGCACTGAAAGAACAGGGTTCTGCCCGAGGTTAACTTAGAGCTTACAGCTTATAGCTCAACGACAGGCTGTAGCCCAAATTTCTGACTTATATGCAATCGTTCGAACCACTTCGTCAAGCAAGGATAAAAGCAGCATGAATACTTACGTTATTTTTTACGTTGAAGAAATTTCTGATGCGGAGCAACTGGATAAATATAAAAAAGCCGCGCACCCCACGCTCAGCGCCGCCGGTGGCAAGGTCGTCGCTGCCTACGGTCGCCAGGAAGTGGTGGAAGGAGAACCTCTTGCCGGCGTGGTCATGATCAAATTCGATAATTATGAAACCGCACGGGAGTGGTACCACTCTGCGGCTTATCAAGAAGCAAAAGAGCTGCGCAAATTTGCGGCGCGCACCCACGCGGTGATCATCGAAGGCCGTCCGGAGTAAATTGTAGGCCTGCAGGCGACACAGCCACCGGGGTGCACGGCAATGGTCGCCTGCGGGCAGGCTCCTACAGTCAAAAGCGGTGTGCGAACACCCTGCGGATTTTGGTTTTTGGATAAATACAAAAAGCCGCGCATCCCACACTCAGCGCCGCCGGTGGCGAGGTGATTGCTGCCTACGGAAATTGTAGGAGCCTGCCTGCAGGCGACACAGCCACCGGGGTGCACGGCAATGGTCGCCTGCGGGCAGGCTCCTACAGTCAAAAGCGGTGTGCGAACACCCTGCGGATTTTGGTTTCTGGATAAATACAAAAAAGCCGCGCATCCCACGCTCCGCGTCGCTGGTGGCAAGGTGGTCGCTGCCTACGGAAATTGTAGGAGCCTGCCTGCAGGCGACACAGCCCCGGGGTGCACGGCAATGGTCGCCTGCGGGCAGGCTCCTACAGTCGAAAGCGGTGTGCGAACACCCTGCGGGTTTTGGTTTTTGGATAAATACAAAAAGCCGCGCATCCCACGCTCAGCGCTGTCGGTGGCGAGGTGGTCGCTGTCTACGGAAATTGTAGGAGCCTGCCTGCAGGCGACACAGCCTCGGGGCGCACGGCAATGGTCGCCTGCGGGCAGGCTCCTACAGTAGAAAACCGGCGGTGCGAACACACCGCCGGTTTTGGTTTTGCGCTTTGGATCTTTCTGCTGAATCAACGCAGATCGAAACGATCCAGGGTCATTACCTTGTTCCACGCTGCGACGAAGTCATGGACGAATTTCTCCTTCGCGTCGTCGCTGCCGTAGGCCTCGGCAACCGCTCTCAGTTCTGAGTTGGAGCCGAAGATCAGGTCCACGGGGGTGGCCGTCCACTTCACCTTGCCGGTGCTGCGATCGAGCCCTTCGTAGATGCCCTCGGTCTTGGATGACTTGCGCCACTGGGTGGACATGTCGAGCAGATTCACGAAGAAATCGTTGCTCAGGGTGCCGGGGCGGTCGGTGAATACACCGTGCCGTGCCTGACCAGCGTTGGCATCCAGGGTGCGCATGCCGCCCACCAGAACGGCCATTTCCGGTACGCTCAGGGTCAGCAGGTTGGCGCGATCCACCAGCATTTCAGCGGGCGACAGGCGCGCGTTCTCGCCGACATAGTTGCGGAAGCCGTCCGCTGCGGGCTCGAGCACCGCAAACGACACTACATCGGTCATCTCCTGGGTGGCGTCGGTGCGACCGGGTGCGAAGGGAACGTCGACACTGTATCCCGCATCCTTGGCCGCCTTTTCGATGGCAGCGGCGCCGCCCAGTACGATCAGGTCGGCGAGAGACACCTGCTTGGCGCCCGCACCACGGTTGAAGTCACTCTGGATGCGCTCCAGGCGACTCAGGACTTTTGCCAGCTCCTTCGGATCATTGGCTTGCCAGTCCTTCTGCGGCGCCAGGCGAATGCGGGCGCCGTTGGCTCCGCCGCGCATGTCGCTGCCGCGGAAAGAAGACGCCGATGCCCACGCGGTTTTCACCAGTTGCGGAACACTCAGGCCGGACTTGAGAATGTCGGCCTTCAGTTTCGCGATATCGGCGTCATCGATCATCTCGTAGTCGGCGGCGGGAACCGGATCCTGCCAGATCAGAACTTCGTCTGGCGCCTCGGCGCCCAGATAGCGGGCGCTGGGACCCAGGTCCCGGTGAGTCAGCTTGAACCAGGCGCGCGCAAAGGCATCCTCGAAGGCTTCCGGGTCTTCCTGAAAGCGTTGCGCGATCTCGCGATATACCGGATCCTCCTTCAGGGCGATATCGGTAGTGAACATGATCGGCGCGTGGCGCTTGCCCGCTACGTGGGCGTCCGGCACAAAGCGGAAAGCTTCCTCGTTTTCCGGCACCCACTGAATGGCGCCGGCGGGGCTTCTGGTTTGCACCCACTCGAAACCGAACAGGTTGTCCAGGAATTGCGTGGTCCAGGTGGTCGGGCTGGCAGACCAGGCACCTTCCAGACCGCTGGTGAGAGTATCTTCGGCGTTGCCCTTGCCGCAGCTGTTGGCCCAGCCGAGGCCCTGTTGCTCGACGGGGGCTCCGGCAGGGTCGGCGCCCAGACAGTCGGCGGGTTTGTGGGCGCCGTGCGCCTTGCCGAAGGTGTGTCCGCCGGCGATCAGGGCGACGGTTTCCTCGTCGTTCATCGCCATGCGGGCAAAGGTTTCGCGAATGTCCCTGGCGGCTGCAAGGGGGTCGGGATTGCCGTTGGGGCCTTCGGGATTCACATAGATCAGACCCATCTGCACCGCCGCCAGCGGATTGTCCAGCTGTCGATCACCCTGGTAGCGCTCGTCGCCCAGCCATTCCTTCTCCGGGCCCCAATAGACGTTGTCGGCCTCCCAGTCGTCGACCCGGCCGCCGGCGAAACCGAAGGTCTTGACGCCCATGGACTCAAGGGCCACGTTGCCGGTCAACACCATCAAGTCGCCCCAGGAAACCGAGTTGCCGTACTTCTGCTTGACCGGCCACAGCAGGCGCCGCGCCTTGTCGAGGCTGACGTTGTCGGGCCAGCTGTTGAGGGGCTCAAAGCGTTGCTGGCTGCCATCGGCACCACCGCGGCCATCGGCGACGCGGTAAGTGCCCGCGCTGTGCCAGGCCATGCGGATGAAGAAGGGGCCGTAGTGGCCGTAGTCGGCGGGCCACCAGTCCTGAGACTCGGTCATCAGGGCTTCGATATCTTTCTTCAGTACCTGAAGATCGACCTTGGCGAATTCCTTCGCGTAATCGAAATCCTCGCCCAGCGGGCTGGATGTTGCGCTGTGTTGTCGCAGGGGCTGGAGGTTGAGTCTTTCCGGCCACCACTCATGGTTCGACATGGAGCCAGTCTGTGCGCTGACACTCATCGCCAGGGTGGAGGTTGCGATTGCGACGGCGGCAATCAGTGGAAGGGTTTTTCGTGACATGGATATTTCCTTTCTGGTGGCTTGTTTATGTGCCGGTTCAATATACATTGTTGTTATATGAAAGGAGATTTGTAATAACTATCGGCGAGATTGAGAACACTTATGCGGGAAGCTGTCATCATTGCGCGGTCAGAAGAGGGTCTGCCTTGGACGCCAATTTTTTATTCATCAGTCGGAAAATGGGTTGCCTTGAGCTGCAAGCAGGTCTTCCAGGTCTTCCAGGGCTTCAGCTTCAAGCTTATGGCTTACAGCTCGCTTCGCCTCGCGCAGGGCGGCCTCAATTTTCGGCTATCGTATAAGGGGTCATTATGTTGAAGGCAGCGACGGTAAGTGTGCTGGCAATCGTGGTGGGACTGGTCGCGCATGTGGCAGCGGCAGATCAACCTGCCCTCGAAGAGATCGGCAAAAAGCAGTTCATCCGTTGTGCAAGCTGCCACTCGATGGTGGACGATGGCCAGGACCTGGCAGGTCCACATCTCGAAGGAATCATTGGCCGTCCGATAGCGGCTGTGGAAGGATTTGCCTACACGGAAATGTTGCAGGCCCAGTCTTTTGTGTGGGACGAGGCTCAGCTCGACAAGTGGCTGGAGCGCCCGCAGCAAATGATCCCGGGGATGTGCATGCCTTTCATGGGCTTGCCCAGGGCAGAATTGCGCGAGGCGCTCATCGCCTACCTGAAAAATCCGGTACCTTGATTGCGGCCCAGGCTATTTCAGCGCCTCGATGCCAGCACCAAAGTTGATATGAAAGGCTGCGCCGTCCATGACCAGCGCCGGCACGGACTTGACGCCAGCAGCCTCGGCTTCGGCCACACGCGATTTCTGTGTGCCGAGGTGGACGATTTCCACGTTGTATTTTGCCGGGTCGAGCGCGTGGGCGACGTTTTCCTCGGCGGCGGCACACACCGGGCAGCCGGCATGATAGAAAGTGGCTTTGGTTTTCATGGCAGTTCTCCTGGGTTTATGGATATCGATGGTTCGCAGGTAGAATAGGATCGATGTTCATCTCTGTGTAGCGGGCACTTTTCGGTGCCCCGGTTACTTTTTGGTGTAATTCATTAAAAACAGAGGAAATAAAAAAATGCCACCAAAGGCAAAATCCACCTATGCGCAACTGGAAGATGTGATTGGTTGCAAGTGGTCTGTTTCTGTTCTGCGATCCGTGGCGGATGGCGTATCGCGGCCCGGTGCGCTGGAACGCCATATAGAAGGAATTTCCAAAAAGGTTCTGGCCGAACGGCTGCGCAAATTGGCGGATTACGGCCTGCTGGAAAAGCATGTTTATGCGGAAGTTCCGCCGCGCACGGAATACCAGTTGACGCGCAGCGGCAGCAAGGTGATCAGCATCATCGATCAGATAAAAGTATTGGATGATGAAATCCGGCGCAGTGAGCAAGAAATTTAGGCCAAAAAGGCAACGTTGACGACGATGGTATGTACGGGCTGATACTCCTCCTCCCTATTCTTGGTGCAACGATCTGGACCGGTGGCCACATCGTGCTGGCGGTAACCGTCCTTCCCGGCGTGCTGCTGTCGATACTGTTCGTTGTTGCGGGGCTGTCGTTCAGAACCGGCTGGTTTTACTGAGCAAGTGACAGCGGCTGAGGCCCGAGTTTTACCTGATAAATACAATCCTCTATATTGGCAGCACCACGCGTACCTCGAAGGAGCGGTTTCATGATGTATCTGCGCAACGGTGTTGCGGTGCTGCTGTTGGCGAGTCTGACAGTGTTGTCGCTGGCTAACGCGGAATCCCGCAGCGGCAGCGACGCGTGTCGCTATCATGTGTTCAGCTGGAACAGCAGCGACAGCTGCCTGCCGGAAGCGAGGGGCGGCACCACGACAGGCGTTCCGGTGACGCTCGATCATCAGCCCTCTCCGCAATGGCTGGCACTTCAGGAAGAGGGGCTGAGCAGCTTCGAGAGGGACCGGCGCGCCATCCTGGCAATGGCGGGGCCGTATCGCGCGAACTTCGAGTTCATCGAAACCCTGGGCTTTACACCGGACTTCACACCGGCGGCGCCTTATCAGAGCTGGGGTACGGAATACGTCTATGTGGTCGAGGATCGCGGTGACTTCATCAGTTTGCAGCATGTGATGGTGATGTTCATTCAGCAGAATGACGAAATCAGCGGCCCCCTCGTGATGAAACACTGGCGCCAGGACTGGCAGTATGAAAAGCCGTCGCTAATGGCCTATGCCGGGCATGGCGCGTGGCGCAAACAGGCCCTTGGCCCCGCGCAGGTGGCCGGCACCTGGGCGCAGGCGGTGTATCAGGTAGACGACTCTCCGCGCTACGAATCCTACGGCGAGTGGCAGCACAACAGCAGCTTTTCGACCTGGCACAGTGCCCTGACCCTGCGGCCACTGCCAAGGCGGGAATCCAGTGTGCGTGACGATTACGCGGCGCTGGAAGGCCATAACCGCCATACCGTACTGCCCACTGGCTGGGTGCAGGAGGAGGAAAACCTCAAACTGCAGCTGACACCGGATGGCGAAAGGCAGGGCTATGTGGCGAAGGAATTGGGCCATAACCGTTACGAGCGCATTGCGGCGTTCGATTTCAGTGCCGGGGACGAATACTGGCAAGAGACCGGCACTTTCTGGAGCATCGTCCGGCAACAATGGCAGGAGATCATCACGGCGAACGAGCGCTTCGTCGTGAATGACCGCGACGGAGATACGCCTCTGTTCGTGGCGCTGTTCGATCTGGCCGACGATTTTCGCCGCGGCAAGCTGAATGACGAAAAGGCCCGGGAGAGTGTGAGCGAGACGTTGAGCCGTTACGTGTCACAACCCGAACCGCGTTGACCGCCCAGCCGCTTCGCAACCTCAACAGCCGCTAGGCTCTGACCAATAACAGAAAGGAGCACCCGATGAATATTCCCCGCAGCATCCGCAGCCACAAGATTCAACTGGGTGACGTCAATGTGCATTATGTGACGGCTGGCGACGAGGACGCGCCGCCTCTGCTGATGCTGCATGGCTGGCCGCAGTCCTGGCTGGAATGGGCGTTGATCATTCCTGAACTGGCGAAGCATTTTCGCATCATCGCCCCGGATTTGCGCGGCATGGGCGATAGCACGGCGCCAAAATCCGGTTACGATGCAAAAACCGTCGCCCTCGACCACGTCCGCTTGCTGGATCATCTGAACATTTCCGCCGTGAAGCTGGTGGCGCATGATGTGGGAACCCTGGGGGCCTATGCGCTGGCCGCGGGTCACCGGGAGCGCGTCACGGCGCTGGCGATGCTGGATACCCAGCTGCCCGGCTTTTCGCTCGACAACATCGTGCAGCCGGGGCCGGAAGGCTGGGGTATGTGGCATATTCCTCTGCACGCCTCGCCCATGGGCGAGTTGTTGATCACAGGCAAGGAGCCTGAATACCTGACCTGGTTTCTACGGGCGATGGCCTACAACCCCTTCGGAGTGCCGCAGGCGCATGCGGACGAATACATCCGCGCTTTCCGCGCGCCGGGCGCCAAACGCAATCTCGGCCATTACGGTGCTCTGTACGACAACGGCTTGTATTTTCGTGAACTCGCCAGCAAAAAGCTGGCAATTCCGGTGCTGGGTGTCGGCGGCAGTGCAAGCCTGGGGACACGGGTGGGCGAGGAAATGGCGAGGGTCGCTGAGCGGGTAGTCACCGATGTCGCGCCCGAGTGCGGGCACTGGATACCGGAAGAACAACCGGACTGGACGGCGCAGCGCCTGATCCGGTTTTTCACCAAGGTTGAGTGAAGGCAAGTGCGCAGGGTGGACGGCGTTTATCCGTCCACCCTGGTGATAGGTGTCATGCGGCGTTCGCAGTAAGGCTTATTGCACCATTGCCGGCAGCATGTAGGAAGGCAGATCGATCGCAGATTCGCCGACAATACCAAGCCAGTTGAAAGGCAGGTGATAGCCGACGATGAACAGCGCCCCGGTAGCGCCGAACACAGCCAGAATCCGCACCAAGGGCTGCAGGCGTGCGTCGAAGCGCAATGCGCCGCGCTCGACGATGGACAATCCATCAGCGCTTTCCAGTGCACTCATGCGAATCGCCGTGAAACCCAGGCACACGATGGAAGAGAGTAACGATTCGTAAATGGGGAACTGGTACAGCGTTCCCGCAAATACCGTCAACGGCTCATAGGTTTTGGCGTACATGTAGGCGTGGGTGGTGCGGATGATGGTATTTTCGAGAATGAAATCCGATACGCAGAACATCAGGTAAGCAAGCGCATAGGCGCTGACATTGCTGATGCCGGGGTATTTGCGGCGCAGTTTGCCGATCAGCTCGCAGCCGGCGTAGGCGGCGCCAATACCGAAATACACGTACATGGGAAACCCCCATAGCAGCGATTCGGCGTAGTGGTACGGGCCGGTGGTGTGGAAGGGCATGAAGGCAGTCCACACTCCCATGTTTACGCTGTGTGCGTTGAAGGCGAACAGATAGTGGTGAAGATTGAGCATGGCGTCGGCGCAAAAACCCAGGATGCCACTCAATAGAAGCATGCCGTCGAGGCCGAAACGGCGCTCGCTGAGCCAGGGCCTGACCAGGCTTTTCCATGTGATGCGCAGCACGAGCAGGGTGCTGAGAACCTCGAGCGTGCGCAAACCTACCAGGCGCCAGTCGGCCATGGTGTCGCCGGGGGTAATGGGCACCGGCGCGAAGTAATCCGACGTGATCCAGCGCCCCCAGGCATTGAGAGCGATGAGCAGCCAGACCAGCCCAAAGGCTGCCCAGGCGCTGGCCGAGCCCTTCTGGGCCAGCGTTGCGGCGGGAATATTGAACTCTGCTCTGTCAGAGGGTTTGACTGCATTGGCGGAAGATACAGTTGTTTGAGTCATGGGGTTTCTCCCTGTCGAAGCAAGCGTAAGGCGATCGAACAGCGCCGGCAGCTTCCGCCGGGTCGAGGCCGTGGTGGTGGCGTTGTGAAAAACAGAGCTGGCGCCGGCGTGACGGGCGTGCGTGCCTGAGGTATATTTGCAAGGCTCTGCGGGTACAGTCTTTTCCGATAATTTCCGCACGTTCTACAAAATCTGTGATCCATTTCCGGGAGTCCACCATTTCCAGGCCAGCTGTAAAAAAGGCGAGAACAACTCGCAGAAGAAGACCGGCGGAAGTTCGGCGCCTGCTGCTGGAGGCGGCTGGCCGGGTATTTCGCAAGAAAGGCTATGGCGAAACCACGGTCGAGGAAATCTTTACCGAGGCTGGTGTCGCGAGGTCGGCCACATACCGACACTTTTCCAGTAAATCCGACCTGTTCCGCCACGCAATCCTCCAGCCCTTTGTGGAAATTCTTCAGGAATACAGCGCAACCTGGGGAGACCTCGACGACGTGGTATGGAGCGAAGAAACACTGGCAGAAACCCTGGTGGGCCTGACCTACGACAGTTTCGACCACCACCGCGACACGTTCCTCGCCATCGTTGGTGCGCTCGGCAGCATGGACGATGACATCAACGCGCTGGTTCAAACGGAATTGCAGCGTTTCTTCGACGCGGTCATGGTCTACTGCTATGCGCAGGCCAGGCGCAGCGGCTGGATTCCACTGGAAGGGCTCGAAATGACCGTGCGCCTGACCATGGGCAGCGTTGCGGCCGCTGTACTGATGGCAGACCTTTTTCTGCCCACGGGCCCCAACAGGCCGACGCGCGACCAGATCGTCAAGCACATCAGCGCGTTGGCACTGTACGGAAATCGCCTGACCAAAAACGCTTGATATCATAGCCAGGCTCCGATCAGCCCAGCGCCGGCATTGCCGGTCTGCTCGAAATGAGACTTCAGGCGACCGAGAATATGCCGCACGGCGCTCATATCCCTGCCCTGTGCTTCGCCTTCCCGTATCGCGTTTTCCATGATTTGAATGCCCTGTGCGAGAACCTTTGCACCGTGATGGAAGCGATTGAAGCCGTGAAAATCCAGCGGCGCGCAGTCACGTTCCAGCCTGCGCAGCAGCATCAGATAAAGCCAGGGACGAAACAGCATGGGAAAAAGCAGCCTTCCCGCAAAAGACAAGTGCAGGCCGGCGATCTGATTCATGGCGCGACAACACTCGCGCCAGATCTTGCGGTCACGCGCCAGTTCGTCGGTGCGCGGCCATCCACGGATTTCACAGGTAGCGAACAGTGGATAGAGCATGTTGGAAAGAACCCTGTAGCTTGTCAGGCTCATCATTTGGCAGCGCGACGCTGCGCCACCGTTGTAAAGACTGGCGAATTCGCGCGCCACTTTTTTGGGTGATGCCGCCAACATGAAGCCAGCGCGATTGGGAAAGTGGCGGTAGGCGAAGCGACAATCCGCCAGCTGTTGCTGGTCAGTGTCGGGGTGCGGCGGAAAATGCCAACCTTCCACCTGATGGCAAAGCATCCCCAGGGAACCTTCCAGAAAACGGGTTTCGGGAAAACCGGTGAGAGCAAGAAAATGCTCGCGCAAACCGCTACCCACGCCGGCAATGATCCAGGGCGCCTGACCGTCTCTGGTGGCACGGGCGACACGTCGAATCAGATCGCTGCCTTCGCGGCTGCGGCACGCGGCACCGTCGAGTGTAAAGATGACGAAATCGAAGATCCTGTCGCCGAGTTCTTCTGCACAACTGGTCAAGCGGTAGGAATGAAAAACCTTTGTTTCATGGTCGTCATAGCTGTAGAGCAACACTGGCGGCTGTACCTTGCCAAGGCTTTCAGGGCGTACCAGATAGGTCACCGCCACGCCCCCGTGGCTCAACTGGTATCCACAGGCCATACCCACCGCTCCCGCGCCAACGATCAGCACCGCGTGATCGGCCATGTTCATTGATGGGGCTCATTTGTTGGATGCTTTAACTGTCTTTGCAATGGCGGCATGTCGCCTGTAAGGCGGCCAATCCGGCAGAGTTTGAACACAGTATCGTTCCTTAGAATTGTCGTGCACAAACATTAAGGGACTAGCAGTCCCTTTGTCAACAAGTGCAGTTTGCTTATGTTGTCGCTAGACTGGAGGTACATCGCCATACACCAACCAGAGGACACCTGATGAGCGCTTACGTACTGATTGTGGTAGACAAGGAACTCGATGCCGAAAAAATGCAGGAATACCGGATCGGAGCGCGAGACTCCCTGATCAAGCACAAGGGAAAACTTCTCACCCTGCCCAGCAGCAAAAAACTGGCAGTGGAAGGCGAGGATGCGGAGACGATCATCATCGTCGAATTTCCCACGATGGAAGCGGCGCAGAACTGGTATTACTCGGACGACTACCAGGTGCCGGCCAAAATCCGCCAGGCGGCCACCATCAGTCGGGGATTCATCATTGATGGTGCCAACCTGAGCTTGTAGACCAGCCCTTCACGGGCCAAAAGCGGGACAGTTGTTGGAGATGTCATGGCATGGCACCTCGGGGATGGACTTATACGCTACGACGTATCGATCACTCCAGGATAGAGGCTATGCGTTCCGTCGCCTGAAGGAAGTCCTCCTTGAACTCCTGCACTACGGCCTTTGCCGATTTAATGCTATCCAGCATGCCCACACCCTGGCCCACGGCATAGGTCAGGAGTGGCATGGCTTCTTTATTGCCACTTGCGATGGATTTGTCGATGTTTCGCTGGGCCGCCTCAGATAACAGGCTCTGGAAAGGCATCTGCAGGTATCCCGGCGATTCTGGTCCCTCCCAGGCTTCAGTCCATTCCGTTTTGAGCAGGCGCGCGGTCTTTCCCGACATCGATCTGGAACGCACGGTGTCCCGGGAACTGGCGGCGATGTATTTTTCACGCAATGCTTGCGACATTTCCGATTCGAGCGTGGGCAGCCACACCGAGCCAGTCCATACGCCATCCGCTCCCATCGTCATGGCCGCAGCCATTTGTCGGCCCGTGACTATGCCGCCCGCCGCCAGTACGGGGATATTGCCGTATTTCTGGATTGCCCTGGTCACTTCCGGCACAAGCACCAGGGTTGTCACCTCGCCACAGTGGGCCGCGGCTTCGGTTCCCTGGGCAATGAGTACATCGACTCCCGCCTCGACCTGACGAATGGCGTGTTCCTTGGAGCCGATCAAGGCGCCTACAGGAACATTGTTCGCCCGCGCCCTGTCTATCATCGACTGCGGCGGCTTACCAAGGGCATTGACAATCAGGCGAATGGGGTGCCGGAAAGCTTCGTCCATGAGTCTTTCCGCCGTGTCATGCATATAGCCCACTTCCTCGTCGTCAAGTTCGGAGTGGGCAGAAATTGTGTTTACACCATGCTTCTGAAGCAATGCATTGGTAAAGACGTAATGCTGTTCAGGTATCCGTGACATGACGGAATAGAAAGTCTGGTTTGTTTCATGTTTCGCAGGCATGTTTTCGGCGATCGCCAGATCTATGCCATAAGGTATGCCGTCAATATGGTCATCGATCCAGTCGAGTTCTATCTTCAACTGCTCCGGGGTGAAAGTGGTCGCGCCCAGAACGCCAAACCCACCGGCCTTGCTCACTGCGACAACGACATCCCGGCAGTGAGAAAAGGCGACCAGGGGAAATTCGACTCCTACCATCTTGCAAAATTGTGTATTCATGGTTGATACCGTTTACTTCTGATCTGAATTTATAATGCTCGTTTTACGTCAGTCACTACCTGATAGAAGGCGCATTCTTTCCAGGGCATTGGCATAATCTTCCATGAACTCCTGGACAACGGTGCGCGCGGATTTAGAGCTTTTAAGCATTCCCACACCTTGGCCGACGCCTTCTGTAAGCAGGCTGCGTGCTTGAGAATTGCCGGCCTCCGCTGAGCGAAGCGTTTGTCCCTGGACTGCTTCGGATAAGAGGCCTTGCAATGGGAACGGTAATGCTCCCGGGCTCCCAGGGCCATCCCAGGCTGTGCTCCAATCGTTGACGAGATGCCGCGCCGGCTTGCCGGTAATTGCGCGGGACCGCACCGTATCCCTTGAGCTTGCCGCGAAGAATCTTTCCTTAACAATCGGGGACACGTCTGATTCGACCGTGGTCAGCCAGACTGAGCCTGTCCAAACACCTTGTGCGCCCAGGGTCATCGCTGCCGCCATTTGCCTGCCGGTCACGATTCCTCCGGCTGCCAGAACGGGAACAGGCCGAATATCCTTGATGCCTTCCACAACCTCGGTGACCAGAACACTGGTAGAGATTTCTCCACAGTGAGCTGCGGATTCGACACCTTGTGCAATAAGAACATCGACCCCCGCCGCAAGCTGCTGTCTCGCATGGCCAAGAGAGCCGATACAGGCTCCGACAGGGATGCCGCGCGCTTGCGCACGTTCCAGCATCAACTTTGGGGGAACACCCAGGGCGTTGACAACGAGCCTGACGGGGTGACGAAAAACTTCCTCGATCATTTCTTCCACGGTATCCGGCATATACGGCGCTTTGCCTTTTCCATCCGTCACCGTGCTGGTGCCGTGTCTTGCGAACGTGGTCGATGAGACGGGGTTGACTCCGCGCTGCTCCAGAAGCTCATTGGCAAAAGCATAATGTTCAGCGGGGATGTGTTCCATCAGCTCTTGTGCTGTCAGATTCTCCTCGCTGACACCCTGACGCTGGGGAATGGCGAGATCGACGCCATAGGGCATGCCATTGACGTGCGCATCGATCCAGTCGAGCTCTACTTTCAATTCTTCGGGGGTGAATGTCGATCCACCGAAAACACCAAAGCCACCGGCTTTGCTCACTGCTGCGACAACGTCACGACAGTGGCTAAATGCAAACAGTGGAAATTCCACGCCAACCATTTCGCATAATTCAAGTTTCATACGGGAATCTCCCTGAATTATTTATCAATTTCCGAGGCTGCAAGGCACGAAAGGGTGCCTTGCTTGGCTTAACGGATGCTTTTCAGCACAAAGTCTTATTGAAGCAATGTATGGAATGGTATTGGCCAACCAGAGCTTTATTCATAGTTGTAGTCGAAAGTGATGCCGTAAGTCCGTGGTGGTTGATATGTGCCATTATCCGCCGCAGAGGTCGATATATTCACATAGATGGCTTCGTCTGTCAGGTTTCTTCCCCAAAGGCTGACGCCAAAACGCTCGTTGGCAGAACGCCAGCCTAGCTGAGCAGCAACCTGTTCATAAGAGTCTTGCCGGGTACGGTTGTCGACTTCTATAGCGTAGCCGTCGTTGTAATAGTAGGAGGCGCTGGCCATTACTGTGCCAAATGTTGTCGGGTATGCGTACTCGATGGCGATGCTGCCCGAAATTTCCGGAGTTCGTATAGTGTCGTATCCTTTTGCGTTGGGAATGACACAGCTCCGGTTACCACCTCCGGATGGATTTGCAGCGGGGCAATTCCAGTCAGCAGGTGCAACCGTGATCGCATTGGGAAGAGTAGCAGGAGCGCCTGGAAAGTCTGTGTACTCGCCATGCATCCAGTTGAGCGCTGCGCGGATGGTGAGATTGTCCGTTGGTACAGCGGTCAATTCCAGATCTATTCCGTAGTATTCGGCTTCAGCGGCATTGAACAGGTAGTTTATCGCGCCGGGTAGTACCTGGTTCAATTGAATGTCTTGATAATCGTAAAAATAACCTGACAGATTGAGCCTTAGGCGATTATCAAGCAACTCGCTCTTTATGCCAACTTCATATGCATCGATGACTTCAGGCTCAACGGCTGGAGACGGAAAGGCAGTGGTATTATAAACGCCGGACTTGAATCCGCGGCTAATGCTGCCAAAGATCATGAAGTCGTCAGTAAGGCTATGGTCGATTGCCAGCTTGTAGGTGACCTTGTTGTCGTCAGAGGAGTCATCGACCTGATTGAATGGGCCAGGTATGGCGGGTGCAAGCATGTAGCCTTTGAAGTGTCGTTCGTCTTCTGTGTAGCGCACACCAGCAGTGACGTTGGTTGAGTCAGTCACTGGATAGGTTATTTGGGCAAAAACAGCGATCGAATCTGTATCGTAGTTGACGTATCGAGAAAGATCGCCACCTTGAGCGGCGAAAGCCAAACCATTCGTGCTAACAGGCTTGGTTTCTGTCGATGAATCCATGTAAAAGACGCCCACGATCCAGTGGAACCGGGCGTCTGGGCCTGCCTGAAGCTGGAACTCCTGAGTGAGCTGATCGTAGGGGTTGTCGTAGAGAACGTTTATCAATGGAGCGGCTTCTCCGTCAAGATCATAGAACTGCCCGGCTTGTGACTCTCTATAGGCTGTCAGGCTCATGAAATCTGCCCAGCCCAGGTCGTAATCGATGCGGGCACTCACTCCCGAGCCTCTATAGGGCGCACGTGGGAAATACTCTGTACTTGCAACGTCATATCGATTTCCGGAGTAGGTTGTGCCGGTCGTTCCTACGGCTCCGGGTATAGGCTGACGTGGAGTGTTGAAACCCAGAACGGACTCCATATGATCGGCTGCCAGTGTAATTTTTGCCTCATCGTTCGGAGTCCACAGCAGTTTTGTCCGCACTCCCCACTCGTCGCCTCTGTAAATATCATTTCCATAGAGCAGGTTCGTGCCAAAGCCATCACGCTGATCCATGTAGTTCAACGCCATATCTATGGCTACGGTGTCACTAAGCCCGATGGAACCATAGGCCGTTGCGGTTATCTTGTCGTAGTTGCCATAACCGACAGATGTCTTGAATACGGGCTCATGAGATGGATTACGAGTTATCACGTGGATCAAGCCGCCGGTGGCGTTGCGACCAAACAGCGTGCCTTGAGGGCCTTTCAGCACTTCGATACGCTCAATATTGTTGAAGTCGAAAATCATGGCGCGTGTATTGGCAAGATAGACGCCATCGACATACACTGCGTTGCCACCCTCTTCACCGGGGGCGGTATTTTGTGTTCCTACGCCGCGCAAAAAGATCGCAGGTGTACCAGCTGTCTGATTGATCACGAGCCCGGGAACTGCGGCGGATAGCTGCATCGTGTCACTGACGCCACTGGCGGTGATCTGGTTGACGGTCAGGGCGGAGATTGCAATGGGGACGTCTTGAAGATTTTCTTCCCGTTTCTGCGCGGTGACGATGATTTCCTCGATTCCTCTTGACTGCGCCCCATCGGTTTGTGCTGTGACACCTTGAGATACGCCGAAGATTGAGACCAGAGCCGTTGCGATAGCACTTTTCTTGGTATTCATGTTTTCTTTCCTTCTTTTGTTTATTTCCACGGGCCGCTGTAACGCGATCAGTATGACCCCTTTATTGGAAAGACTTCCCGACAGCCCAGTATCCCGCAGCAATGTGTCCAATGCTCCCTGAAGTCCGTAGTTTCCCCTGACTTCGTTGGCCCTTTTCCCATCCACGAGACTGTAGGAAAAAAGTACCTGCACACCTGTCTGCTCAGATAGCTGGGTAAGCGCATCGGCAAGGTGGGCGGCGGAGATATCTATCTCGTAAAGTTTCTCCCCAGCCTGGGCCGATGTGCCCGCTATAACCTGCACAAGCCACAGAAGACAAATCAGAACGGTTTTGAAGCCGCTACGAGTATTTCCCTTTGTCCTTTGAAGTCTGTTGGCGCTATGCGGATAAACTGTGCCCTCAGTAGTCTTATGCTTAGTAGGTCGTATGAGCAGCCTAAATCCTCCAGTCATTCTGAAAAAAATTTGAAAAAAGATATGGAATTGCCGGTTGTAGCGGCAAAGGTATGACATATCGAGTGATTTTTTGGGGTTGTGAGCGTGTGGTGGCCGGCTCTTTTTCACTGTCTAGCCGGAAGGAAGCTTCAATTGCACGTGTTGATCATCCAGTTGACTGACCTGTATGCCAAAACTGATTTCCAGTACTTCATACAGAGCTTCGAGGTCGCCCACCTTGAAGCGCCCGCCGATGGGGATTTCTTTCAGGGATGGCTCGGTTATCTCGATGCTGACAGGCGTGTAGCGTGTCACTTCCTCGATCACCTCAGCAAGGGTGTCACCCTTGAATACCAGATAGCCATCCCGCCACGCCAGCTGCCTTTTGAGGTCTTCTTCGGCGATGGTCTCGACGTTGAGGTGGGCCGTCATCATCTCGTTGGAAGAGACCGCTTGTTCGCTCAGCATTGTGCTGTCGTAGGTGGTACTTTGGCCGCGGGACAGTGTGCCGAGGCGTAGCAGCTTGGGCTGTAGCGTATTATCCTCCGTCGGGGTTATATCTGTTGAGATGTTCTGGATATCTGCCAGCGTTGTGTCGAGATTATCCATCTGTGTGGCGAGGCCCACCTTGCCTTCCGTGACGATCACCTTCATGCCACTGTCCCGCAGCTGAACCGAAAAGGCCGTTCCAATGGCTTGTATCAGGTTTTTGGCTGCATGTACTTCAAAGGGTCTGCGCGGGTCCTTGGCAACCTGGAAGTGGGCTTCTCCCCTCAGCAGGCGCAGTTTGCGGGTGGTTGCAGAGTAGTCCACCTGCACCTGGCTGTCGGTGTTGAGGTGGATCGTCGAGCCATCCGGCAGCTGGGTTATTTTCTGCTCGCCAATGGCAGTGCCATAAATGCCGTTGACTGCTCCCTGGGGTTGTGGGTAGAACCACAGGGCAATGGCTAGTGCGACTCCAATTATCGAGGCCGCAATACTCAAGCGGGGCCGCGTGAATGTAGCCAGGAGTGCAGACAATCTCCCCCCCGAGCGGCGGGTGCTTGATTGACTGCTGAGGGGAATCGCCAGCTCGGTGAGAATATTGGCATCGTTCCAGAATGCGGAGAGGCGCTGAAGCTCTTCCCGATGTGCCGGACTGCGGTCTGCCCATTCGCGCAGAGCGCTGTCTTCGGCGGGGCTCAACGGGGTATCCGCATCGAGCCTGATAAGCCAGGCACGTGCTTCGGCCGTGATGGTTTCGCGATCGTCAAAGGGATAGACATTGTTCACTTGTGTTTTCCTCGCGCGGGCGTGCCAGCGGCTGATAGTGCGGGCGTTGCGCCTGGAGCGGCGTCCCGGGTGCGCTCCCTGATGTAGTTGTCACAGACTTCCACGCCGCGAATCAGGTGCTTTTCCACTGTGCTGACGGCAATTCCCAGATGCGCGGCGATTTCGGCATGTTTCATGCCATACACCTTGCGAAGGATATAGACCTTGCGGCATTGCGGTGGCAGGTTGATGATGGCTTCGCAATGGATGCCAAGTTTCTCACGCGCCAGCACTTCGTCTTCGAGGCTGTCGCCAACAAGTAAGACGTCTGGATTGGCATTGTCCTCTATATAGTCGGTGTTCTGCCGCGATTTGAGGCGCAGTTCCGAGACGGCGACATTCTTGGCGATGCGGAACAGCAGCGATTTGGGTTGCTCGATCTGCTCGGACAGGCTTGCCCGGTAGGCGCGCAGGAAGGTTTCCTGGGCGACGTCCTCGATATCCTGTGTATTGCGCAGATAGCGTGAGATGAAGCGCTTCAGAATACCCTGATGTTTGACGAATGCTTGCAAAAGCTGTGCGCTGGAAGGATTGTCCTTGTCGCGTGAATCTTCTCTGCTGGCCATCATTGTTCTCTTTATGGTGAGATTGCAAAAATGTAACCTTTGGTGGCGACACCCACTGGTCAGTGTGCCATATTTCTTCGCGAAGGGCTTGGCACCGCTCTGGATTATGGTGCTTATCCTTTTTCAATAGAATATGCCGACTTTGGTTTGGAATAAAGTCGGCCCATAGTTGAGCTCGCCTCATGACGTCTTGGCGGACGTTCAATGATCAGGTGCCGAATACAGAACAACATTCAAGGAGAGAGCAATGATCACCATCTATCACCTTGGCGCATCCCAGTCTGACCGCATCGTCTGGCTCATGGAAGAGTTGGGACTGCCCTACGAACTGGTGTGGTTCGATCGCCTGCCGAGCATGCTGGCGCCGCCCGAGTACAAGGCGCTGCATCCGGTGGCAACGGCGCCGACCATCCGTGATGGCGATCTGGTGATGTGTGAATCCGTCGCCATCATCGAGTACATCGTCAACCGCCACGGTGCTGGACGGCTCGGAGTAGCCGCCGACAAGCCAAACTATCCAGACTACCTGTACTGGATGCAGTTCAATCAGAGTCTGATGTCGGCGATTTCTGTAAATATGGTGGCGAAGGCGGTGCCCGGCGCGGACGACAATGTTTTTGCGCAGTCGTCGCGGGACAGGATCACGCGCTACTATAATCAGCTCGAACAACGCCTGGGTGAGTCGGATTACCTGGCCGGTCGTGAATTTACCGCTGCCGACATCCAGAATCTGTTTGCCTTCACCACCATGCCCCGTTTCGGGGGGCCGGCGATCTCTCACTTGAAAAACCTATCGGCCTACGTCGACAGGGTAACGGCGAGGCCGGCGTATAGAAAAGCCATGGCTATCGCGGGCCCTGATGCGGCGCGGCCCTCATAAATCCAGGCTACGTCGAAACTCCCCGCCATTGCGCCTTGATGGCCCTGATCATTGTATAGCTGATCATCGCAAACCAGGCAGTGAAGATCGTCAGTGGCAGCCAGAAGGTGAAGAGTCCGTTCCAGGCAAAGGGGCCGGTTTTGAACAGTTGCGCCAGCACCCCACACTCGGCGGAGATGGTCAGCCACAAACTGAAGTAGCCAATCCAGCGCGGAAAGGCGGAGTGGCTCACAGCCTTTTTTTGTTGAAGGGCGACAAATGTAACCGGCACGGATTGTAATAGCCCGCAAGCGACAACCACCGACATTTGTCGCCTGCAGGCAGGCTCCTACACAGGTAAGTTCCAATTCAGGCGGGGAATGCCACCACGTGCTGCGTGCCCAGACGTACGCCGATGACGTGGTTTGAGGTGCGAGGGCACCAGAGCCAGCGGGCGTGTGCCGCATTTCCCCTATAGGAGCCTGCCCGCAGGCGACCCCTCGTCGCCTGCGGGCAGGCTCCTACAGGGGGCGTATCGAAGGATATCCGCTGTCCCGGCAGGCTGGGTTTGAGTGTGTCCTGTAGGTGCCTCTTCTGTGGAGTGCGGCTCCCATGCTCATGGTATTGCTGGCCTTACACAGCGATTGAGGGCTGCCCATACCAGTGGCGCAAAATGATTTGCATCAATCAGGATGTGTGTAGTTTGGTAGCAAGACCAGAAGCGCTTTACAGCGGTACCGGTTTCTGTAACCATGGCGCCCGGACTTGCAGTGCGGCAAGCAACCGCTATCGAATGCGGTGGCTGCGCTGTGGGCAAAAGGGGAAGCTCCGGCACGTTCAGGATGCTGTCGATGGTGTAATCATAAGTAGTCGCCGTCGTGATCAGCTCCGGCAGTGTTCCGGGCGTCAGTCTGTACCACAAGAAATATCAAAAGCTTACGTTCACTACGAGAGGAGTCACCACATGCGCTTCATTCACAAGAAATCGGCCTTGCTGCTTTCCGCGCTGGCCTGCAGCGCGGGTAGCTATGCACAAGCGCCGGCATCATCGGGTTTCAGCGGGCTGGAGGAAATCATTGTTACCGCTCAGCGCCGCGAACAGAGCCTTCAGGATGTGCCTATTGCCGTGTCGGCGGTAACAGCCACCATGGCTGAGAAGATCGGTGTCACCGATATCGGTTCATTGAAGCAAATGGTTCCAGGCTTCACCTTCAACCGCCAGGCGGCCGGCGCCCAACCTTTCGTGCGCGGCGTGGGCAACGCGTCCACGTCCATCGGTAACGAGCCCTCTGTTGCGCTTTATGTCGATGACCAGTATCTGCCGACGTCCTATGCGGCCATTTTCGACTTCAACAACATCGACTCGGTGGAAGTGTTGAAGGGGCCCCAGGGCACCCTGTTCGGCCGTAACGCGACGGGCGGCGTGGTTCACATACACACCCGCAACCCTACCTATGAAACCACCGGCGATCTCGATATCACCGCGGCCAACTACGATACCACCAAGGTGCAGTTCTACGGCTCTACCGGCCTGACGGAAAACGTCGCTGCCAACCTGGCGGGCTTCTACAAAAATCAGGACGACGGCTGGGGCACGAACGTGATCACTGGCGATGACCTGCAGTGGGAAGAGTCCTGGGGCGCCCGGGGCAAGCTGCTGATCGAGCCTGATGATTCCCTGTCGGTTCTGCTGTCGGCGTCTTACAACGATATCAAGTCCGACATCGGTATGGCGCACCGTCCGGTCATGGGCTATTACGGTCGCAACGATGTGCGCCCCGAGGATGTCGGTGCCGGCTTCTACGACGGCGCCACGCCCAACGATCAGCACTACAACGTTAAATTCATGTCGCTCAGCGGCAAAGTGTCCAAGGATTTTGAGCACCTGCGGCTAGTGAGCATTACCGGTTACGCAGACAGCGACAACTACAACGACCTGGATATTTCCGCATCGACCAATGGCTTCCTGGTAGCCAACTACACTCAGCAGAGTGAATCCTGGACCCAGGAAATCCAGTTGCTCTCCCCGGAAGACGCCGAGGTTGACTGGATCGTGGGTGGTTACTACTTCCACGAAATCGCAGACTACCGCGCAACCTACAGCGGAGCCGCCTTCGGTGGTGTTAGTCAGCAAACCGGGGACGGTACCGGCACCACTGACTCCTACTCCGCGTTTGCTCAGGCCACCTTTGAAATGGTGCCTGACCTGAACATGACCATCGGTCTGCGCTATACCCGGGATGAGCGTGAACTCAGCCACGCGGGCGGTACGTTCGGGCCGGTCGGCGGAGCTCCCATCGTGACGGCTGGTCCCTTCGGCCACAACGAGAGCTTCACCAGCGTTACCGGTCGCTTCTCTCTCGACTACCAGTTCACCGATGACTTCATGGGCTACGTCGCCTTCAACCGCGGCTTCAAGAGCGGTGTTTATGCGCTGTCCAGCTACAACAGCAGCAGCACCGGGGCGCTCGATCCCGTTGAGCCAGAGGAGCTGAACGCTTACTCCATCGGCTTCAAATCGTCCTGGGCAGAAAATCGCGTGCGCTTGAACGCCGAAGCATTCATCTATGACTACACCAACATCCAGGTGCAGAACAACCTGCCTACAGGTGGTGGTACCCGGATCGTGAACGGTGGTGAGGCGACCATTCAGGGCGTTGAAGTGGACCTGACGGTCAACCCCATCGACAACCTGGTTATCACTGCGGCATTCGTGGCGCTCGACAGCGAGTACGACAGCTTCAAGTCTGGGCCCACCTATTTCCCGCAAGCGCCTAACGACCAGATCGCCATTCCGCAGGGCTGTGCATTCACGGCTTATCCCGTACAACCGGGCAGCCCCATGGCGGAGCGCGGCTGTGATCTGGATGGCAATGAACTGCTGCAGGCCATTCCCTTCACTGGCAACATTTCGGCGGTCTACACCATTCCCAGCGATGTGGGCTTCTTCGACCTGGCGCTGTCCTGGGCCTACACTGACGACTACTTCTTCGAGCCTCACAACGAGAAGTGGGTTCAGCAGGACTCCTTCAGTGTGATGAACGCCTCTGTGAAATGGACGGCGCCGAACGAGAAGTTCGACGTGCGTATCTGGGGCAACAACCTGACCGACGAGGAGTACTACTCCTACATGGCGTACAGCGCCACGTCCGGTCCGAAAGGAGCACCGGCGTCACCGGCCACCTACGGCATTACGCTCGGCCTGCGCTACTGATCGGCACGCGGCGCACGCCGCTGGCTGGTTTTCAAAGCAAACCCCGCAGTTTCGGCTGCGGGGTTTTTGTTTGTGGGCGCCAAGATTCCAAACATTTGTTTGACGCGAGTGTTTGGTTGCTGTAAAAAGAATGAAAGATGGCAAGGAGAGTTCGTATTCCTCGCCGGCTACGCGACCTGTGTGGTCGGGTAAAAATAAAATAAAGTGAATTCAACAGCACAGGAGTTACGACCATGGGCTTCATACAAAAGCAAAGCGTTTTGTTGTTCTCTTTAGTGGCGTGCACTGCAGTTAGTTATGCGCAATCACCGACAGCATCGAGTTCGGCAAGGGGGCTCGAGGAAATCATCGTCACCGCGCAGCGCCGCGCACAAAATCTGCAGGATGTGCCAATTGCGGTCTCTGCGATAACCAGCTCGGTGGCCGAGAAGATCGGTGTTATCGATATCTCTTCCATGAAGCAGATGGTTCCCGGCTTCACTTTCAATCGCCAGGGAGCTGGTGCACAGCCTTTCGTGCGCGGTGTAGGCAACCCCTCAACGGTCATCGGCAATGAGCCATCGGTGGCGCTGTATGTGGATGACCAGTATTTACCTACATCCTATGCCGCTATTTATGAGTTCAACAACATCGATTCCATCGAGGTTCTGAAAGGCCCGCAAGGTACCCTGTTTGGTCGCAACGCGACCGGCGGTGTCGTTCATGTGCACACCCGCAACCCCACGCATGAAACCACGGCAAGCGTCGACATCGGCCTCGCCAACCATGACACCACCAAGGTGCAGTTTTACGGTTCGACGGGGCTGACCGATACCGTGGCGGTCAACCTCGCGGGCTACTACAAAGATCAGGCCGATGGCTGGGGCACCAACGTCATGACCGGCGACGACCTGCAAACCGAGGAATCCTGGGGCGTCAGAGGAAAGATGCTGATCGAACCCGATGACAGTCTGTCGATCCTGCTGTCGGCGTCTCACAACGATATAGAGTCGGATATCGGTATGGCTCACCGGGTGGTGATGGGTTATTACGGACGCGACGGAATTCGGCCCGAGGATGCCGGTGCCGGTTTTTACGACGGCAATACACCCAACAACCAGTACTACACCGTTGAATTCAGCTCGCTGAGTGCCAAGGTCTCGAAAGATTTCGACCACCTGCGTCTGGTCAGCATCACGGGTTACGCCAACGCCGAAACCTATAACGACTACGATATCTCCGCCTCCCACAATGCATTCCTGGTTGCCAATTACTCCCAGGACAGCGAGTCCTGGACCCAGGAATTTCAGGTGCTGTCACCGGAAGACGCTCTCGTGGATTGGATCGTGGGTGGCTATTACCTGCACGAAGTCGCGGACTACCGGGCCATTTACTCCGGGGCTGCCTTTGGCGGCGTCAACCAGCAAACGGGGGATGGCACCGGCACCACGGACTCCTATTCCGCCTTTGCTCAGGCCACTTTCGAAATGGTCCCCGACATGAACATGACCATTGGTCTGCGTTATACGCGCGACGAGCGCGAGCTCAGCGAGGCGGGAGGCACCTTTGGGCCGCTCGGCGGTGCGCCTGTCGTGATAGCGGGGCCATTCTCCAGCAACGAGAGCTTTACGAGTGTTACCGGTCGCTTCTCCATCGACTATCAGTTCACTGAAGATTTCATGGGCTACATTGCCTATAACCGTGGCTTCAAAAGTGGCGTTTATTCTCTGGGAAGCTACAACAGCAGCAGTGCCGGCCCGCTGGATCCGGTCGAGCCCGAGGAGCTCAACGCCTACTCCATCGGCTTCAAATCCACCTGGGCGGACAATCGTGTCAGGTTGAATGCCGAGGCGTTCTTTTACGATTACAGCAACATCCAGGTGCAAAACAATCTGCCGACCGGCGGTGGTTCGCGCATCGTCAATGGTGGTGAGGCGACCATTCAAGGCGTCGAAGCCGACCTCACTCTCAATCCGGTCGACAACCTGGTGTTGAGCGCCGGATTCGTGGCGCTCGACAGCGAGTACGACAGTTTCAAAACCGGCCCCACCTATTTTCCTCTGCCGCCCAACGACCAGATCGCCATCCCCTCGGGCTGCGCCTTCAGTACTTATCCGACAGGAGCAGGCCCCTCGGCGGAGCGCGGCTGTGACCTCGATGGCAACGAGTTACTGCAAGCCATTCCTTTCACCAGCACCTTGTCTGCAATCTACACCATCCCCACGGACGTGGGCTTTTTCGATCTGGCGCTATCGTGGGCCTACACTGACGATTATTTCTTCGAACCTCACAACGAAAAATGGGTACAGCAAGACGCCTTCAGCCTGGTCAATGCCTCCGTGAAATGGACGGCACCGAATGAAAAATTCGATGTGCGCATCTGGGGCAACAATCTCACGGATGAAGAGTACTACGCCTATATGGCCAACAGCGCCACATCCGGGCCAAAAGGAGCACCGGCGGCACCGCTGACCTACGGTATTACGCTTGGTCTTCGTTACTGAGGAAGGCGGCGCTTTGCGAGCTGTAAGCCATAAGTTTTAAGTTGGGCTCTGGAAGAACTGAGTGCTGCCAGAGTTCAACTTACAGCTTATAGCTCAAATTTCCGACTCGTGGGTGCATGGATAAAAATCAAGCCAAAGCTTGGCGCATACACAAACAGCAAGGTCGCAGTAGAAAATGGAAGAATTTCTCGACGAGCGAAAACTCACTTCTGTTCAATTTCTGATTCTTGCGATCTGCTACTTCTGCATGATGCTGGACGGTTTTGACATCGTCATCATTTCCTTCACAGCCGCCGCGATCTCGCGAGACCTGACGGTTTCCGCTGGACAGTTGGGTATTGTGTTCAGCGCTGGTCTGGTGGGCATGACGCTGGGGGCCATGTTTCTGTCTTCCATTGCCGATATCCATGGTCGCCGCTTTTTGATTGGCGGTGCATTGATCGCTGCGGGTTTGGCAACGCTTTCCGTCGCCTATGTGGATAGTGTTGGTGCACTGATTTTGCTGCGCTTCGTCGCTGGCCTCGGGCTCGGCGTGGTGATGGCGGTATTGCCTGCCGCAGCCGGCGAGTTCAGTCCCAGCGCTCACCGAAACTTTATTCTGTCGATCATGGTTTCGGGTGCCTCGGTGGGTGCAATTGTCGGTGGTATATTCTCCGCTGAAATGATGGCGAGCCTGAGCTGGCGCGGCATCTATCTTTATACGGGGTTCGTCAATGTTGCTGCCGGCGTGCTGTTTTCGTTGCTCGTGCCCGAAACCATTCACCATTTGGCCAAACGTTCGGCGGCAGACACGCTGGAAAGGGTCAATCGGGTTCTCCGCTATCTGGGCCAGCCTCGGCTGGACACGGCACCCGTCGTGCCGCGGCACGCCACAGAATCGGCCAGTGTCAGATCGCTGCTTGCACCAGGTCGGCGAAAAACGACACTGCTGGCATGGGGAGGATTTTTTATGGGATTTGCCGCCATATATTTCCTTACAAGCTGGTTGCCGAAATTGCTGGTGGATGTGGGTATTTCCGAGGAGCTAAGTATTCGCGCGGTAATCATCCTGAATGTTGGAGCCATTCTCGGGGCAGCGCTGATCGGCTGGATGTCCCGCAGGTGGAAAATCAATAATCTCATCGCGATTTTCTTTGCGGCGGCTACCGTCCTGATTTTGTTGTTGGCAAGCGCAATTCTGTTGCCCGGCGGGCCCATGATAAGCCTTGTCTGGGGGCTGTCATTTCTGATCGGCATCGCGCTCAATGGCGCTTTCGCGAACCTTTACACCCTCGCGCTGCTGATCTATCCAATCAGTGTGCGCATTACCGGCGTGGGCTGGTGTTACGGTTTGGGGAGAACCGGTGCGATCTTCAGCCCCGCGTTGGCAGGTGTACTTTTGGGGCTGAATGTTTCCTCATACATCGTTCTTTGCCTGTTCGCTGCTGCCGTCGTATTGGCGGCAGCCATGGTTTGGCGAATCGAGCTCCGCGAAATGGTTTGATTGCAACAGGCCCTGGATTACAACCCCCTGATCCGCATGCCAGCCGCTCGGTAAACATCGTCGATAACCTTCATGTTTTTTATGCCGTCTTCAAGCGTGGTTCTTGAAGGGGCGCCTGAAAGCACCAGGTCGGCGAAAGCCTTCAGTTGATAGGCATAGCTTGGCGTGGTCGGAAAGGTCTCGGAGCGGCGATGGCCTTCCACGTCGATATCCAGGCGATTGCCCAGGTGAGGAAGAAAGGGATTGGTTACGGTGATGCTGCCAGCCTCGCCGGAAATTTTCGCCACTTGAACGAAGGTCTCGATGTCATCCGACAGGGAGCACTCGAAATACGCGGTGCAACCGTCCGCAAAAACGAGCTCCGCAGCCATGGCGATATCGATTTCCGCGCTTTGCAAGGTGGGGGTTGCCGACAGCACTTCAGGCTCGGCACCAGCGATCAGGCGTATTAAATTGATGCAGTAGCAACCGGGATCTATGGTGGCGCCGCCGCCAAGATCATAGTCGAGGCGGATGTTGTCGGGGCCGACAATGCCGGCTGGTGTGCGGAAGCGGGTTTCGATATGGGTGAGCTTGCCGATTTCTCCGCTGTCGAGCAATTCCCTGAGTCTGATCGCCAGCGGGTGATAGCGATAGTGAAATGCCTCCACGATGGGGATGCCGAGTGCTCGGGAGCGTTCCATCATCTGCAAGGCTTCGCTTTGATTGCGTGCGATCGGCTTTTCGCACAAAACTGTTTTGCCTGCTTCGATGGCGGCAATGCTGTAGTTGCAATGAAGGTTGTTGGGTAGCGGAATATAAATCGCGTCGATAGTCGGATCGGCAATCAGACTTTCATAATTGGAATAATGGTGTTCGACGTTGTATTTTTCTGCCGCATCCCTGGCGCGTTGACCGTCCCTCGATGCGATACCATGAATGATGATTTCTGGAACTTCTCCCGCGACATCAAAAATAGCAAAGCCGTTGACCTTCGCGCATCCCAGTATCCCCAGTTTTACTTGGGCTTTTTTCATGACGTACCTCGCGGATTCTTTGATGTGGCGTTCTGAAAATCATGCTAGCAGAGATCATTTGCCTGAGTAAACAGATGTTTAAGGCCGTGGGTGAGCATGCTATCCTCACTGCGTGTAAAAGTTATTCGATAAGAATGGGAGTTTGTCATGTCAGAACCATTGCGATTTGATGGCCAGGTGGCATTGGTCACTGGTGGTGCCGCGGGTATTGGTAGAGAGCACAGTCTGTTGCTGGCGCAGCGCGGAGCCCGGGTCGTGGTCAACGGCAACTACCGCGCCAATGGCGTTGGTCCGGAGCAGGAAGTGGTGGAGTTGATCCGCGAGCGGGGCGGCGAGGCGGTGGCAGTCAATGGCAGCGTTGCCGACGAGGTCGCGGCCCAGCGCATGGTGCAGACCGCGATCGACGCGTTCGGCAGGCTCGATATCGTGGTCAACAACGCCGGGACCGGGCAGACCAGCCTCACCATTCCCGAGGCGCCGGACGACAGGCTCGACAGCGCGATGAACACGCATCTGCTGGGAACGCTGCGAGTGACGCGGGCGGCATGGGATCACCTCGTGGCTTCGGGTAACGGGCGGATTCTCAATACGGGTTCTGCCTGTGCCTTTGGCGTGCTGACGCCACTGGGGTACGAAGTGGCGTATTCCGTCGCAAAATCCGCGCTGTTCGCCGTTACCCGCCAGATGGCGGGGGAGGGCAAAGCACAGGGTATCCATGCGAACCTGGTGCTGCCCTGGGCGTATTCGCCGATGGCGTCCAAGGATCTGGAAACATCGCCGCTGGGCAAGTTCATGGAGGAAAATCTGGAGGCTTCCAAGGTGGCGGCTGCCTGCCTGTATCTTCTGCACAGGGATTGTCCGGTCAGCGGTCAGTTTGTCTCGGCCGCGGGCGGCCGCGTGACGCGGGTGTTGTTCGCAACCACCGAGGGGTATACCAACCCCGACCTGACGCCGGAAGATGTGCGCGATCACTGGGCCGAGATAGAGGGCTCGGCCTCCGAAGGTAGATTGGAGGGCGCGCGGGAACTGGCGGATTTGGCCGATGAATTTCGCCTGATCCGCAAGGCTCTGGCCTGAGCCGACAGGCCATAGGGTCTGCGGAGGGGCTATAAGCTGTAAGCTTTAAGTGAGACTCTGCAAAAGCGACGTTTTCACAGGGCTCTTGCTTAAAGCTTATGGCTTACAGCTATTTTGCAGCAATCTCCAGCCCCCGTTCAGGCAGGGGCAGGGCGGTTTTGTAGCGTACCTGCTTGAGAGCGAAGCTGGAGCGGATATTGGCGACACCGGGAATGCGCGTGAGATGGTCGAGGATGAAGCGCTCCAGGGCGTGGATATCCGGCACCACCAGGCGCAGCAGATAATCGGCGTCGCCGGTCATGAGGTAGCACTCCATCACTTCGGGGCGTGATTCGATGGCGGCTTCGAATTGCTGAAGCACGTCCTTGACCTGTTTTTCAAGGCTCACCTGGATGAAGACATTGAGCCTGAGACCGAGTACTTCGGGGTCGAGGAGGGTAACGTAGCGGCGTATCACGCCCAGTTCCTGCAGGGCTCTGACCCGGTTGAAGCAAGGGGTGGCAGTGAGGTTCACCGCCTGCGCCAGTTCCGCGTTGGTGACGCGCGCGTCCTCCTGGAGCTTGTTGAGGATGGCGATATCGGTGCGGTCGAGTTTTTTCATCGGCTTGTTTCCGGTGGTTTTGGTGGAGCTGGGTGGGTGGATGGGCGATCGCTTTTTACCCTCTCCCCGGCCCTCTCCCTGAAGGGAGAGGGGGCGTGGTGTGCCAGCCTTTCTCCCGCTCGCTGCGGCGGTCTCGATACTCCCTCTCCCTTCAGGGAGAGGGGGCGTGGTGTGCCAGCCTTTCTCCCACTCGCTGCTGCGGTCTTGATACTCCCTCTCCCTTCAGGGAGAGGGGGCGCGGTGTGCCAGCCTCTCTCCCACTCGCTGCTGTGGTCTCGATACTCCCTCTCCCTTCAGGGAGAGGGGGCGTGGTGTGCCAGCCTTTCTCCCACTCGCTGCTGCGGTCTTGATACTCCCTCTCCCTGAAGGGAGAGGGCGCGCGGTGTGCCAGCCTCTCTCCCGCTCGTTGCTGCGGTCTTGATACTCCCTCTCCCTTCAGGGAGAGGGCCGGGGAGAGGGGAAGTATGCTCCATACCGACCCATAAAGATAATTATTCTGTAGTTTTCCAATAAAAAAGAAAAAAATACCAATTTTTCCTTGTCCGACACGAACTTCAGAAGAAAATTTCTCGTCTCCACCAGTAAGATGATCCTGTGCTTTGACGAGAAACGAACATGACAGCGCCTCCCAACATGATGCCGGTGGCGGCATCGACTGATCCCCGCCACGATAGCGATCCGGCGGAAACCGCGGAGTGGCTGGAGGCCATGGACGCGGTGGTGCGCCATTGCGGTGAAGAGCGCGCCCAGTATCTGTTCGATCGCCTCGCGGAATTTGCCGTCACCCGCGGCGTGCAGTCGCGCCGCACACTGGTTACACCCTACCGCAACAGCATTCCCCTGGAGGAACAGCCACCCTATCCCGGCGATCTGGATATCGAGGAGCGGCTCGCCGCTGCGCTGCGCTGGAATGCCCTGGCGATGGTGGTGCGCGCCAATCGCGCCCAGGGCGAACTGGGTGGACATATCGCCAGCTACGCGTCCGCTGCGGATCTGTTCGAGGTGGGGTTCAACCACTTCTTCCGCGCCGCCGATGAGCACCAGGGCGGCGATCTGGTGTACTTCCAGCCTCACTCCGCGCCCGGTGTGTATGCTCGCGCCTATCTGGAAGGGTTTCTGAGCGAGGATCAGCTCAAGCACTACCGCCAGGAGATCAGTGGCACTGGCCTGTGCTCCTACCCCCACCCTTGGCTGATGGCGGATTTCTGGCAGTTTCCGACAGGCTCCATGGGCATAGGCCCCATCAACGCCATCTTTCAGGCCCGTTTCATGCGCTACCTGGAAAACCGCGAGCTTTTGAACACGGAAGGTCGCACCGTATGGGGCTTCTTCGGCGATGGCGAAATGGATGAGCCGGAGTCCATCGGCGCCCTGTCCCTGGCGGCGCGGGAAAAGCTCGACAATCTGGTATTCGTGATCAACTGCAACCTGCAACGCCTCGACGGCCCGGTGCGCAGCAACGGCAGAATCATCGATGAGCTGGAAGGGGTGTTTCGCGGCGCGGGCTGGAATGTGATCAAGGTGCTGTGGGGCTCCGATTGGGATGAGCTTTTCGCCAGAGACCGCAGCAATGCGCTGCTGAAAGCCTTTGCCGCCACCGTGGACGGCCAGTTTCAGACGTTCTCCGCCAACGACGGCAAGTACAATCGGGAAAACTTCTTCGCCAGCAGTCCCGAACTGGCGGCCCTTGCCGCGCACCTCAGCGACGACGATATCGACCGCCTCAAACGCGGTGGGCACGATGCCCGCAAACTCTACGCCGCCTACGCACGCGCGCGCTCCTGTAACGGGCAGCCCACGGTGATTCTCGCCAAGACCATGAAAGGCTACGGTATGGGCGCCGTGGCTCAGGGCCGTATGACCACGCACCAACAGAAAAAGCTGGATTTCGACGACCTAAAAGCCTTTCGCGATCGCTTTCAGTTGCCGCTGAGTGACGACGACGTGGCTGAGGTTCGCTTCTACAAGCCGGCGGACGACAGCCCCGAAATGAAATATCTCCATGCGTGCCGCGAGGAACTTGGCGGCTACCTGCCGCGGCGCCGCGACAAGACCGATGATCCGCTAATCATTCCAGCGCTGACGTCCTGGGGTGGCTTCGCCTTCGACGGCGCGGGCAAGGAGATGTCCACCACCATGGCGCTGGTGCGCATGTTCGGCAATCTCCTCAAGGATAGCCAACTGGGGCCGCGCATCGTGCCCATCGTCGCCGACGAGGCGCGCACCTTCGGGATGGCCAACATGATTCGCCAGGTGGGTATCTATTCACCCCAGGGGCAGATGTACGAACCGGAGGACATGGGTTCGCTGCTCTATTACCGGGAAGAAACCGACGGCCAGATTCTCGAAGAGGGCATCTCCGAAGCCAGCGCGCTGTCCTCCTGGATCGCTGCGGCCACGGCCTACAGCGTGCACGATCTGGCGATGATGCCCTTCTATATTTTCTATTCCATGTTCGGCTTCCAGCGCGTCGGCGACATCATCTGGGCGGCGGCGGATCAGCGCGCGCGGGGATTTCTGTTCGGGGCAACCTCAGGCCGCACCACGCTGGGTGGCGAGGGTCTGCAGCATCAGGACGGCACCAGCCAGTTGATCGCCTCGACCATTCCAAACTGTCGCGCCTACGATCCCGGCTTCGCCTACGAGGTGGCGGTGATCGTCGACGAAGGCATGCGCGCCATGGGCGAGCGCCAGGAGGACGTGTTTTATTACCTCACGGTGATGAATGAAAATGCACCGCAGCCATCGCCGCCAGAGCAGGATACGGGCGCCTTGCGCGACGGCATCCTGCGCGGCCTGTACCGCTTTGCCGGCGATGAGCGCGCGCAGGTGCAGCTACTCGGCTCGGGCGCAATCCTTTATGAAGTGCTCGCCGCCCGGACAATCTTGAAGGACGACTGGGGCATCGAGGCGGCGGTGTGGAGCGTCACCAGTTTCAGCGAGCTCCAACGCGACGGCATTGCCTGCGAACGCCAGGCGCGGCTCGGGCTCGATGTGGCGCTGCCGTACGTCGGTGAGCAGCTGGCCGGGTGCGCAGGCCCGGTAGTTGCGGCCACGGATTATGTGCGCGCCGTCCCCGAGTTGATTCGCGCGTTCGTGCCGGCCCGCTACCTGACGCTGGGCACGGACGGCTTCGGGCGCAGCGATTCGCGGCGCGCGCTGCGGCGTTTTTTCGAGGTCGATCGCCATGCCGTGGTCATCGCCGCCCTCAAGGGCCTGGCGGATGACGGCGCTGTCGACGCGGAGTTGTGGCGCGCGGCGCTCGCCAGATATGGCAGCGGCGATGCCGCACGCACACCGCCCTGGGCCTGTTGAGCCACTTGTAGGAGCCTGCCTGCAGGCGACACACCCACCGAGATACACAACAGGGTCGCCTGCAGGCAGGCTCCTACAGTTTCACGTTTCACGTAAGAAAGGGATGACCCGCAGGCCGTTGAGGCTCTCTGTACCACAGTGCGTGGTCAGTGTGATGCCATCGCCACTGGCACCTGCGTGAAACGTGAAACTTGAAACTCACTTACCACGCCAGATTTCGAGGTCGTGAACAGGTCTTAGGCTGTGGGTCGCGGCGGCGTTGGAATGTCTGTCGGCAGGGCCTGAACGATGGCCTCGTTGATGCCCAGTTCGTCGATCAGCACGCGTTTGCGCTCGTCTTCGCTGAGGGGGCGCTGGTTGACGCCCCCGTCGCCGTCGAACTCGATCCACTGACCGAAGGCGATACCGACCACGGAGTCGCCGCGCAGCGTCCGGATGTACAGCTCGTAGTTGAAGGGGCTCCAGCGGCGTGTGTGCTGGTGCCATTGGTGGAAATCGTCGCCACTGACGCACAGGCTATCGATGCGGCACTCGAGCCCTTGCGGAATGTGCAGCGGGCGGAAGCCGATATGCCAGGTGCCGTCGCTCTGGAAACTCCGCGCGCCCCAGGCAGGGTGGTCGACACTGGCGGTTTCTCCATCCACCAGCGGCAGCGGCGCAACGTATGCGATGGAGGCGTCGACGGCATGGGTAACGCCATCCAGGTCCACCAGGGCGATGCCGTGGTTCGGCGGGATGTCCAGCGTCACCGGCATGGTGCCCACGCCACGCCGCGCTGCAAAACCCAGGGCGGCAAGCAAGGCGTACAGGGCGCCGTTGCCCGGCCAGCAGGTTCCGCCGGTGCCGTGGGCGAGCCAGGCTTCGAAGAAGTCCTGCGCGCGGCTTCCCGGCAGATTATCGGCAGCACCGCCGCGCAGGTGGATGAGCTTGCGTATGTTGTCGAAGGGCACCTCGCGACACCAGGCGGCATAGAGCGTTTCGAGTCCCGGCAAGTCGATGCCGGGTGCGGCGTGCAGGCCCAGCCGTTCAAGTATTTTCTCGACGAGGGCGGGTGGCAATGTACTGGTGTTGGTCACGGCTTTTATCCTGTTATGTTCTGTTTTTCTGTAAGAATGGATCATCACCCGGGGGGCGCAGTGGGCCGCACGAGTATATCCCCCAGAACCAGTTCCCACACGCCCTGGAAGGCCTCGTCCACGTTGCGTTTCTGCCAGTCGGCGGCGTGCCAGGGGTGATGAAAGCGGGTCGTGGCATCGAGGATCGCGTTGGCCTTGGCGCGGGGGTCGCGAATGGCGAATTCGCCCGATGCGATGCCGCTGTGCAGAATGGTTTCCACCTGGGCGGCGAGCTGGCTGCGGTAGTTGGCGACCACGGGTTCGGAATCCTTGACCAGGTCGTGATAGGTGGCGAAGAGTTCGGTTTCCTTCTTGAACTTCTCGATCTTCATCGAGCGCAGGGTTTCCAGCCAGGCGCGCAGCCGTTCGCGGGCGGAACCGGGCTGGCTGGTGATGACGATCAGGGAGTCGGCGTAGCGCTGCAGCCACACCTCGATGACGGCGTTGCGCAGCGCGGCCTTGCTTTCGAAGTGGCGGTAGACGCTGCCGTGGCTCATGCCGAGCAGGCGCGCGATATCCACCACGGTGGTCTTGGCGGGGCCGAAACGGCGGAACACGTCTTCCGCGGCAGCGAGAATCTGCTCGCGGGACAGGGCGCCCTCGGAGCTGCTGGCGGAGGCCTTGGCGTGATTCATATCCGATTGAATCCTTGAAGTCTGTAACGGGAGTTGAGTTGACAAAAAATGTAATCTGTTATTAACATCCCTGTCAATCAGCATAACAGCGGTCCGGGTGGCCGCAGGTCTCGCCGCCCCGCCCTTTTTCCTCAACGATAGCGATTCACGCGGAGTAAAACATCATGAACACCCCGGTAAACAGCGGCGTCTCCAGCGCGTCTCCACTTTTTCAGGCGGAATACGGGCATCTGATTCACGGTGAATGGGTGGGCGGCTCCAGCGGCAAGACCATCGACATCATCAACCCGGCGTCCGGCGCTCATCTGGCGAAGATTCAGGCGGGTACGCCCGAGGACATCAAGCGCGCGGTAGAGTCGGCGCAGAAGGCGTTCACCAGCTGGTCGCAAACCCATCCCCTGGAGCGTCAGGCGGTACTGCGCGGCATCGCCAACAAGCTCAAGGCGCGCTTGCAGGAATACGCGCAGATGGAGACCACCGACAACGGCAAGCCCATCACCGACACCATGAACTTCGACATTCCCGCGACCGCGGGCATGTACGATTACTTCGCCGATCTGCCTTTGCACATCAAGGGTGAAACCCTCAGCTTTCCCGATACGGTCTACTTCACCAACCGCGAGCCGCTGGGCGTCTGTGCCGCCATCGTGCCCTGGAACATTCCGCTGTTCGCCACCGCGCTCAAGATCGGCCCGGCCCTGGCCGCCGGCAACACGGTGGTGCTGAAGCCCGCCGAAACCACCTGCCTGGCGGTGCTGGAACTGTTTCGCGACTGCCAGGACATCATTCCCCCCGGCGTGGTCAACATCGTCACCGGCTACGGCCCGGATGTGGGCGAGGCCCTGGTGACCCATCCGCTGGTGCGCAAGGTAGCCTTCACCGGCTCCAAGCCTACGGCGCGTAAAATCATTGGCTACGCCAGCCACAACATCATTCCCCAAACCATGGAGCTGGGCGGCAAGTCCGCCAACATCATCTGCGCAGACGCCGACCTGGACGCCGCCGCGGAAGGGGTGGCCATGTCCACCGTGTTCAACAAGGGCGAGGTGTGCATCGCCGGCACCCGCACCTTCGTGCACGACGCGGTGCGCGACGAATTCATGGAGAAGCTGGCGCGCCTGATCAAGGGCATCCGCCAGGGCGATCCCCTCGACCCGACCACCCAGATCGGGCCGCAGGCCTCGCAAATCCAGTTCGACAAGATTCTCCATTACCTCGATCTGGGGCCGAAGGAGGGCGCCAACGTGTTTTCAGGCGGTGGCAAGGCGAACATTCCCGGTTTCGAGAAGGGCTTCTTCATTCAGCCGACCATTTTCGACAACGTCCACAACGACATGGTGATCGCCCAGGATGAAATCTTCGGGCCCGTCACCTGCATCCTCGGCTGGAACGACGAGGACGAGGTGATCCGCCAGGCCAACGCCTCGCCCTACGGGCTGGGCGGTGGCGTGTGGACCAGGGACGTGGCGCGCGCCCATAAATTCGTGCGCCAGATGCAGACCGGCACCGTGTGGGTCAACCGTTTCTACAATTTCGTGCCAGGCATCCCCCTGGGTGGCTTCAAGGAAAGTGGCTTTGGCCGCGAGGGCACGGTCGACTCCCTGTATCACTACACCCAGGTGAAATCCGTGGTGATCGACCTCAAGCAGGGGCCCCTGGGGCTGTACGCTGGTCACTGATCGGAGTGCCGGGCATGATCGAAACGGACGTCTGCATCGTCGGCGCGGGGCCGACGGGCCTGACGCTGGCGCTTGAACTCGCCACGCGCGGACATCGGGTCACGATCCTGGAATCGCGCCGTGGCGATCAGTTCTCCAACCCCAAGGCGAGCCATATCAGTGCCCGCTCGATGGAGATCTTTCGCCGCCTCGGCATGGCCGACGACGTGCGCAAGCAGGGCCTGCCCGACGACTTCCCCAACGATGGCGTCTACGCCACACGCTACAACGGTTTCGAGATCGCGCGCTTCGCCATGCCCTCGCGCCGCCAGCGTTTCGACGACGAGGGTTACGTCGATGACAACCTGCCGTCCCGCGAGCGCGCGGCGCGAGTCAGCCAGATGTTTCTGGCCCCGGTGATGGCTGACCACGCGCGCCGCTTTCCGGGTATCCAGGTGCTGGAAGGAACCTGCTTCGAGTCTCTGGACGAGGACGAGACCGGCGTTACCGTGAGCGCCGTGGCGACGGAGCGCAACGAGGCGTTGCGCGTGCGCTGCCGCTATCTGGTGGGCGCCGATGGCCCTGCCAGCAGTGTCCGCAAGGCGCTCGGCGTGCGTCTGGAAGGAATGGACAACCTGGTGCAGTGCCGCTCCATCATGTTCCGTGCGCCGCAGCTGCTGCACCTGAGCGCGTATCCCACGGCGTGGATGCACTGGTTTTTCGTGCGCGGCAACTGGTCATCGCTGATTGCTATCGACGGCAGGGAGCTGTGGCTGATCCACCATTTCGTGCCGCCGGGCGTGAACCCAGAAAGCGTGAATGTGGACGAGGCCACCCGCGAAGTGCTCGGTGTCGGCGACGATTTCAGCTACGACGTGGTCTCCCGGGAAGACTGGACCGGACGGCGCCTGATCGCCGAGCACTTCCAGCGCGGGCGCTGCTTCATGGTGGGGGACGCGATTCACCAGTGGGTGCCTTACGGCGGTTACGGCATGAACGCCGGTATCGCCGACGCCGACAACCTGGGCTGGAAACTGGACGCGGTATTGAAAGGCTGGGCGCCGCCCGAGTTGCTCGATACCTACGAGCTGGAGCGCAGGCCCGTCGATGTGTGCATGTCGGAAATCATTGCCGAGCTGTCGCGCACTCTCAACGACGACGTCGACCCCGCGCTGCTGGAGCAGGACTCCGCCGAGGGTGTCGCCGCCAGACGCGCCTTCGGCGAGAAGATCTTCGCCGACAACATTCACTCCATGGTGCCGACCGGCTTCAATTTCGGCTACTGCTATGAGAACTCCGCCATCGTCGCGGCGGACGGCGAACAAGCGCCGCCGCTCACCATGGGGCAATACACGGCAACTACCGTGCCCGGCTGTCGCCTGCCGCACTTCTGGCTCGCCGATGGCCGCTCCCTGTACGACGCGCTGCCGGATGGCTATACGCTGCTGCGCTTTGGCGGAGACATCGATGTTGCGCCGCTCGAGGGCGCCGCGCGCGCCAAAGGTGTGCCGATGTCCGTTCTCGACGTGGTGCCAGGTCGCGACTTCGACACCGCCGTTTACCGGCAGCGCCTGATCCTGGTGCGCCCTGATCAACATATCGCCTGGCGCGGCGATCGGATTCCCGCCAACTGTGACGCCCTGATCGAAAGAATCCGTGGCGCCACATCCCGATTACACTGAAAACGAAACGAGGAAATTGACCGTAATGAGCAGAGAAAGAAAGTTGTTGACGGTGGACGACATCCACGGCTGCTGGGCGATCATCCCCACGCCCACCAAGGCCAATGGCTCCGATCTCGATGCCACCGATACCGTGGATCACGAGGAAACCGCACGCATCATCGAAGGCATGATCGCCGCCGGTGTCGACGGCATCCTCAGCCTCGGCACCCTGGGTGAATGCGGTGCTCTGAGCTGGGAGGAGAAGAGCGCCTTCATCTCCACCATGGTGAAGACCGCAGCCGGGCGCGTGCCCATTTTTGTCGGCACCACCACGCTCAGCACCCGCGAGACCATCCGCCAGACGCGCGCCGCCTACGAACTGGGCGCCGACGGCACCATGGTCGGGCCGCCCATGTGGAACAAGCCCGACGTGGGCATGGCGGTGCAGTTCTTCAAGGATCTGGCTTCGGCAGTGCCCGAGATGGCCATCTGCGTCTACGCCAACCCGTTCGTGTTCAAGTTCGATTTCCCGCCACCCTTCTGGGCGGGGGTGGCGGACATTCCCCAGGTGATCATGGCCAAGACCGCAACCCACGGCACCTACCTGCGTGACAGCGGCGCAGCCCAGGGCAAGGTGCGCATCATGCCGATGGATGCGGAGTTCACGCCGGCGGCACGCATGGCGCCGGAAACGGCGACGGCCTTCTGGTCGAGCAGCGCATCCTGCGGTCCCGCTCCGGCGGTAGCCTTGCGCGACATCGTGGCCGAGGCCAAAAAAACCAACGATTGGAGCAAGGCCTGGGAGCTCACCGGCAAGATGACCCAGGCGGTCCTGCCCATCATCTGCTACGGCGACATGGTGGCCTTCCAGGAAAACAACGTCGCGCTGGAAAAACTGCGCTTCAACGTTGCCGGCTGGATGAACGCGGGGCCCATCCGCGCACCCCATCACGTGGTGCCCGACCGGATCAAGGAGTTTGCCCGCCTTGGCGGCGAAGCCTGGGCCGCGCTGCACAGGGAATATTCCTGAACCACTTTTTGTAGGTTGGGCTGAGGAACGAAGCCCAACGACTGCGAGACACTTTTACCTCTGACATGTTGGGCTTCGTTCCTCAGCCCAACCTACGCCAAACCAAACTGGAGACTATACATGCCACAGGTTCATTTGAACGGCATCGACATCAACTATCGCGATGAAGGGCAGGGTAGCGAAACCCTGTTCATGATCCACAATCTCACCTCGAATATTCAGGGCTTCGACAAGAACGTTCCGGTCTTTGCCGAGCACTATCGCACCGTAGCCGCCGACATCCGCGGCCATGGCTACACCACCCATGAAGAAGATGAAGAAAAGGCCAAGGCGTTCTACACCTTCGACAACATGGCCAACGACCAGGTAGCGCTGCTGGATCACCTGGGCATCGACAAGTTCTACCTGTTCGGCCAGGCTTACTGGGGCGCCAATACGGCGCTGCACCTGTTCGAGAGAATTCCCGAAAGAATCAAGGGTATCGTGATTTCGTCCGCGTACATGATTCCCTCCGACGACAAGGTCAAGCCCTACGAGCCGCTGGGTGAGCAAGGCAAGAAAAATTTCATTCGCATGCACCAGATCGCGCGCGAGCAGGGCATGATGGGCGTGTACAACGATCGCCTCACCAATGGTCAGTTCTGGGGGCCGCAGGTGCTCAACAGCCCCGAGATTCTCTCCGAGTTCACCACCGCCCACGAACTGACGTCGGCCACCGCGTTCGTGACCCTGCCGCATCTGCCGGCGCCGAAACGCGCCAATATTTCGCGCCTGCTCAACGAACACAAGGTGCCGTTGATGCTGCTGCTCGGCGAAGACGAAAACCCCCAGGGCAAGATTCACTTCGTCGAGGAAATGCGCAGGGACTATCCCGACACCCACGTGGTGATCCTGCCGCTGGCCGGCCATTATCCCACCATCGAAAATCCCGACGATTTCAACCGTGCCCTGCTCAACTTCTATGCGGGCATCGAACGGTATAAATAAATACCCCCGTAGGGGCGATTCATGAATCGCCCCTACAAACCAGGTTATAACTATCGGGGCATTTGCCGGTTTTGGTGGATGCCCCTCAATATACTCCAGAGGAGGTAAGACAATGGGCATCGCTGAAACCAATCTCGCTACCGAGCCGGGGCTGGACGAAATCCGCACCGCAATTCCCGAGGGCAAGCCCGCCTGGACGGAAAATATCTGCTGGATGATGCACGACCCCAACACCGGCATCAGCCTCTACGCCCACCTGGGCCGCATGCAGCCGGATCGCACCGTGTGGGAAGGGCTTTCCCTGATCTACCTGCCGAACGGCGAAGTGCTGGTCAACCGCAATCTCGGCGTCAGCCTGACGGAGGCCAAAACGCCCGAGTACAGCTACCGCCCGGTGGTGCCCAACAAGATCTGGCACTATCACTTCGATGGCATGGCGCAGCGCGTCAATCCCCAGGACCTGCGCCGCCGCGCCGTCGCGGACGAACCTTTCGAACACGTGGTTTACGACCTGGTTTTCGAAGGTGTGCAGCCCGTGTACAACATGCACGGCTCCACCCTGGAATCCGAAGCCAAGCACAAGACCCACCTGGAACAGGGCGGCACCCTCAAGGGCGCGATCGTGATCGGCGGAAAACGCCATGAAATCAACTGCACGGCGTTTCGCGACCACTCGATCAGTGAGCGCACCTTCAAAACACTGGAACTGGAGAGCTGGGCCAACTGTACCTTCCCCAGCGGTCGCGTGTTCAGCATCCTGGAAGTGAAGCGCCAGGAAGTGCAAATCATGCAAGGCCAGGTTTTCCGCGATGGCAGAATCGAGCCGCTGACGGCCTCCGGCGTGGCCGACCTGACCTCCACCGCGGGTGAACCTTACAGCGGCACCATCCGCTTGCAGGTGCCATCGGGCGACATCGAGATCCAGTACGAAGTGATCGACAAGCAGTTCGTCAATTTCAACCTGATGCGCCCCGTGGGCCTGCGCCCGGGCATCGACGTCGACAACCCGAGCTTCATGTTGGCGGTGCAATGCCCTGCGAAATTCACCTGGGATGGCGAAGTGGGCTACGGCTGGCTTGAGCGGGTAAGGCCGCACAAGGCGGAGTTGCTGTAGAAGGCACAAGCTGCAGATTGACAGGAGGCCCGCATCATGCGGGCCATTTTGTCTGCGCTTACAGAAAAGAATGGGTTGTGGCGTTTTCGTCCACGGATTAACAACGAAAAGCCTGTTTGATACACTGACACAGCAGATAGTAGATAAGAGTAATAGGAGGATCCCATGCAGTCGCAAGCAGCCCACGACGTAAATCTCGCCTCGCTCCCGCCGTTGGGCGATGGTCTGTTGGCAGAAACCAACCGGCTGCGCGATCATGATCCCATTTTTTGGAGCGAAGAATCCCAATGCTGGCTGGTGAGCGGCCACGAAGCCGTCACCGAAGGGTTTTCAGGATCGCTGCCCCTGTCGAGCGAGTTCTTCCCCGAATCCATCTACGCGATCATGCCGAAGGAAGAACTCGACGCCCGCTGCCCCAATTCCGTGAAATACATGTCGCTGATCAGCACCAACCGGGACGGCGCTGCGCACGCGCGCATGCGCAGGTTGCTGATCAAGGCCTTCAATCCCAAGCTGGTCGAGAGCCTGCGCCCCTACGTGCGTGAGCGCGTCGCCTATTTGCTGGATATCGCCGAACAGCGGCGCGACATGGAGTTCCATGAAGAGATCTCGCGGATGTTGCCGGGCGCGGTGATTTTGCGCCTGTTGGGCATGGACGAATCCTATCTCGCCCGGCTCAAGGGCTGGGCCGATGGCGTGGCGGCTGCCCTCATCGCCTACGCGCCCGAGCCGGAGTGCATGTACCGCCTGGAAGACGTAGTCAACGACATGCTGGAAGTGTTCCACCGCGAGATCGAGGACCGCAAACGCAACCCCCGCAACGATCTGATCACCTACATGGTTGAAGCGTCCGAGGACGGTGACAAGCTCACCCAGGACGAAATGCTCGGCTCGTTGATACAGATGATCATTGCCGGCCACGACACTACCAGCAATTCGTTGAGTTTCGGCGTGAGAGCCATGGCGAAATACCCCCAAGCCTGGGAAGCCTGGCGAGCGAATCCTGAAAAATCGGTGGAGTACGCCATCGAACTGATGCGCTATATCGCCATGTCGGCATCTATGCCACGCATTGTGGCGGAGGATTTCGATTGGCATGGAAAACACCTTAAAAAAGGTGAGTTCGTGATCTTGCTGATCGCCGGTGGCAACCGCGACCCGCTGGTGTACGACAATCCGGAAAACCTGGACTTCAACCACCGCAACGATCGCGCCCTTACCTTTGGCCCGGGCATGCATCACTGCATCGGTCACCTGCTGGCAAAACTGCAACTCGGAGAATTCTTCAAGGCCTTGGTGCAACGCTTCGACAGCGTCGAGGTTCTCGAAGAGCCGCAGTTCACCACTGGTATCAATTTCCGCAGTCTGGAGGCATTGCAGGTACGGTTTCATCCTTGCGGAGGGTGAAACCGTCCGTGTAGGAGCCTGCCTGCAGGCGACACAGCCATCGGCGCGTACGGCACGGTCGCCTGCGGGCAGGCTCCTACACGGGCGGCATCACAGTTCTTCACGCTCTGCGCGAAAAGATCGTGAACTGGCTCTAAGGTAAGGAAAAACAAGGCACAGAACAATGAGCTATTTCAATTCGGCGTTGCCCTTCGTCGACAGCTCCTGCCGCAGGCGAATGCCGCAACGGCTGACTCATGTTTTTGAATCCCTCAGCGTCGAGCTGTCTGACGATGCTGGATCGGGGTTGAGCATCCGCACCTCGTCCGTGGATGACTGGTGGTTCAGTCTGGTCGAGGGCAGGGGGCGTCTGGCACTTTTCACGGAAGATCTGGGTTTGTTTTCCAACCATGCAACACTGGTGCTCACGTTGCGCGGCCAGCATGCGAGTCTGGACCGCCGATCGGTGTGTCCGCCGCCCGCACGGCAACTTTTCTTTGGCCTGTCGTCCCGTTGGGGTGCATCTTCCAGCTCGGGAAATTTCAGTTATCTGTGTATTTACATGCCTATCGATCAGCTTGCCGAACACGATTTGGAGAATATACCCTACGGTTATTCCATGGGCGTTGAGCAGGGGGCGGGCGCGGTGCTCAGCTCCGCCATGCGCAGGCTCGTCGACGAAGTCATCGACGGCGGCGACAACCGTTCCATCGCCGGCATTCTTCCCGCCTTCTCCAATCTCGCGATTACCACGCTGGGCCAGAAAAATGTTCCCGCGGTGCTGTCGGACCCTAACGTCCGCCGTATGCGCCGTATCATGGATTGCCTGAACAACTATTTCAGTGATCCAGATCTCGACCCCAACCAGGTGGCAGCCATGGTTGGTGTGTCGCGACGACAGCTGGATCGGGAGTTCGAGCAGGCGGGGGATACCTTCAGCCGGCGCTTGCGCGTACTGCGGCTGAACAAGGCCAGGGCACTGTTGCGAACAGAGCCCGGTATGAGTATCACGCGAGTGGCTTATGAAGTTGGCTTCAGCTGCCCCACGGTATTCGGTCGCCACTTCAGGGCTCACTTCGGCGAAACGCCAAGTGAGTTTTGTCTCGGACTATTGCAGTAAGTCCCTCGAGAAACGGAGATTCGACAGGAACAGCTTACGGCTTATGGCTCACTGTAAATCAGCAGTAATATTTTTCGACATCGACAAGTAGTCGTAGAGCCGAAGGCAAAGCGAGCTGTAAGCTTTAAGCTGGAGCACTGCAAGAACGGCGTTCTGCCGGCATTTAACTTAGAGCTTACAGCTCAACGACAACCCGCAGCCCGAATTTCTGACTTATGTACCAGTCGCTCACTGCCTGATCTGTCTTTATCCGTCGAGACATTGGCTGGCATCGTTGAGTGTTTCGCCTTTCCCCCTCATAGACTAAGCCGATACCTTCTTTGGACGATTTCGAAGACAGGATGGCAGAAGGAAGCAGACCAGTTAGTAAAAATCAGCTCGGTCTCCTTTGCAAAAATAATTCATATATCCAACAAGGTTTTTTGGGGGTAAGTCATGACCAGTCTGACAAGAAAAATCAACATGGCGCCGCTGTATGCGGGAGTCTGTCTTTTTACTGGCTGCGTAGCGGCCGTCCAGGCTCAAACTGGATCATCCGGCCTGGAAGAAATTGTCGTTACGGCGCAGCGGCGCGCGGAAAGCGCCCAGGCGGTGCCCATCAGCGTCACGGCGCTGTCGGGTGACAAGATGGAAAAAGCCGGAATAGAGGGAGTCCGGGATCTCGATATGCTCACGCCAGGATTGAACATCAATCAGAGGTCGTTTCTCTGGGTGCCCTACATTCGCGGTATTGGCATGGTGGATCAGACCTCTGGCCAGGAAGCGGGGGTGGCGACCTACGTCGATGGCGTGTATCTCTCCAGCCCCTTTGGCAGTTCGCTGTCGTTCAACAATATCGAGCGGGTGGAAGTGCTCAAAGGGCCCCAGGGGACGTTATTCGGACGCAACGCCACGGGTGGTCTCATCCACATCATCACAAAGGACCCGTCCCAGGAAACCGAGATCAACGGCAAGGTCAGCATCGGCAACTACGATACCTACCAGGGGCAGCTCTATGTGGCGGGCGGCATCAGCGAGTCACTCGCGGCGGATATCGCGCTCAGCCACAGGGATCAGGGTCGTGGCTACGGCGACAACGTCACCTTGGGCCATGAAATTCCAGGGAACGAAGAGTTCGGGATACGCAGCAAGTGGGTCTATGACGTTTCTGATAATACCCGCGCAACAATGATCGCCGATTATCAGAAACAGCAGGGCTTCATGGGCAACAACCGGACCACGGTACCCGGGTCTGTTTTCATTGCGGGCCCCGGAGTGGTTTTCTCATCTCTGCCGGATTTTCAGGATATCCAGCAGGATATCGATGCCCACGCCGACATCGAAATATGGGGCGCGTCACTGCGCGTGGAGCATCAATTCGAGAGTATCGATTTCCAAAGCATCACTTCCTACAGGGAAGTGAACATCGAAAGCCTGTTCGACAACGACGGTCTGCCGATACCTCTTGTTCACGTTGCAGAAACCACCGAAGTAGAAACCTTCACTCAGGAAATACAGTTTTCCTCCAATAACGAAGGTGCCTTCAACTGGATTGTCGGTGCATTTTACATGGATGACACCAATGGCTATGCGCCACCTACCGGCATCAGCCTGCGCGGGCTTGCCTTTCCCGATCCCATTACGGGCAACCCGGCCAGCGTTGATATCATCCACAGCATCGACACCTCCTCGATGTCGGTTTTTGCCGAAGGAACTTTCGAGCTGACTGAGGCCACGCGGCTGACATTGGGGGCACGATACACGAAAGACAAGAAAGAATTGACGGGCTGGACGGAGGTCAATCTTGAGGATGGCTCCATGCTCATGGCCATTCCGACCCCCAGTGACTCCAAAACCTGGCGAGAGCCCACGTGGCGCGCGGCCCTGGAACACAGCCTCAGAGACGATGTGCTGATCTACGCATCCTATAACAAAGGGTTTCGCAGCGGTACCTACAACACCGTGACCGTAACAGGACGGCCCATCAACCCGGAATTTGTCGACGCCTATGAAGTCGGCTTCAAAAGCGACTGGCTGGATCGGCGCCTGCGTATCAACGGTGCGCTGTTCTACAACGACTACACCGACATCCAGCTGGCCATCAATCGCGGTACCACCTACGACACCATCAATGCGGGAGAGGCGGAAATTATCGGTCTGGAGCTGGAAAGTGAAGCTGCCGTCAGTGACAGGCTTTTTCTGCGCTTCGGGCTTGCCTATCTGGATACGGAATATAAGGAATTTGGCGACACCGTATGCACGGAGAGGCTGCCCACCGGCCAGACCGCGGGATACCTTTGTGACCCGGCAGGTAATGCGTTGATACGTGCGCCGGAATTGACTTACAACATCGGATTTTTGTACGAAGTGCCGACCACCTATGGAATCGTCGGCGCCAGCATGGATTATTTCTGGACGGATGACTTCAGTTGGGACCCGGACGGACGTCTCTACGAGCCGTCCTATGGAAGACTCAATGGCCAGCTCTACTGGGCCAGCGCCGATGATCGCTACAGAGTCACACTGTTCGGTCGCAACATAACGGATGAAGAGTACTCGGCATTCACCGTGGGCCAGGAAGGTATTGCCGATCAATATTCTCCGGCACCGCCGCGTACCTTTGGAGTCGAGTTTTCGTTCAGTCTGTGAATAGAAGGCGAAACCCAGCAGGTCCTCTTCTGGAGGAGCTAACCTGTCGATCTGTCAATTTTGATTTCTGAGTCACTACCAGAGCTGCTGGAACGAGACACGCACATGGCTAGAGTCGATGGTAAAGTGATTGCAATTACAGGTGCTGGCAGCGGCATCGGTGAAGCCACTGCGCTGCTGTGTGCGGCGGAAGGTGCGAAAGTATTTCTGATCGGTCGTACGCTGGCAAAACTTGAGAAAGTGGTCGAACAGATCCGCCACCAGGGCGGTGAGGCAGCGGTCTGTGCTGGCGATCTGCAGTGTGCAGATACGGTTGAGCGTGTTTTCGATCAACTGCTTTCCACGTATGGCCGGGTTGATGGGCTGATCAATTCGGCTGGTGTCGGTTCGAGCTGGAGCGAGGTCAGCCCCGGCTCCATGAACGACATCGCCACTACGCCGATCGATAAATATCAAGAGGTGATGCGCATCAATCTCGACTCGGTGGTTTTTATGTGTCGCCGCGCGGTACAGGAAATGCGTAAACAGGGTGCCGGTTCCATCGTCAATATCTCGTCCATATACGGCATCGTCGGCCCACCCACGCATCACACATACGCCATGACAAAGGCGGCCATTGCGCATTTATCGCGCAGTATGGCCGTAGGTTATGCGCGTGACGGTATTCGCGTGAATTGCATCGTACCCGGCTTTATCGCCACGCCCATGAACGAAAATGTGATGGGAATCTTCGATGATCCGGAATATGCGGCCTCGCTGATGCCGATAGCGCGCCCCGGTACACCGCTTGAGCTGGCGCAAGCCTGTCTCTATCTCGTCAGCGATGAGTCGAGCTATACCACAGGCGTTGTACTGCCGGTAGATGGTGGTTGGTCGGCGAAGTGACGGGGTCTCCTTGAAGACAGCCCAGCCTGCTGTAGAACAATCAGGCAGGGGTAAGCATTCGCTTGAGTTGACCGAAAAATTTCATACCACAAAGAGAGCATCAATATGAATCAGAGCAATGATATTGAAGAGATAAGAAAAATTGAATATGCCATGGCGTCGGCACAAACGTTGGACGACTGTTTGCAATGCTGGCACAAGGATATCGTTCAGATAGATATCATGCCGGGTGCGTTGGTGGGTATCGAGGCAGTCAGGGAAAGCCTTGCGCCGCAATTCAACGGTTGTGAGAACATCCGTTGTGATATCAACGACCTCAAGATCGTTGTAGACGGCAACATGGCCTATGCGCACAGCACCATGGTTTTTACCGCCAATGGAAATGCTGGCGGCCCCTACGGTAATGCGGGGCTTTTCGAGGCGAGAAGTGATGGCGCGGATAGCGTACACATGTCCTGGCGGCAGACGGATATCTATCGCAAGGAGGATGGCCGTTGGCAGCTGGTGCATCAGCATTCGTCGTTTCCCATTGACAGAAGTACAGGCAAGGCAATCATCACTCCCCAATCATAAGCGGCGCGCCGCGCCTTCGACGGCGCGGCTTGTTCCACCCACCCAACCCTCTCACCAGTTGCCACGGTCGAAAAAGGCAGTCCTTCTCATAGAACGCAGTGCTTCAAAACCTGTGATAAATCACGGGTTTCAGGACGGCCCGCTGTGATATTTTTCCTCATGGATAGCGGTAGCGTCCCTTGTCAACGCATTGCACGCAGCAATCGTGCTTCTCGACAGGGGCTTTCTTTGCACCAAGCCTGCGCAGCGAAGTGGCCTGAAAGACACCTGTGCTGTAAAGCTCGGGCTATGAGAATCCGAGTTCATGGATTAACCTAACGCAGGTATACCTTCGGGTGGTGCCATGATCGCGGATACAACAGCCTTCCCTTTTGTCGATCGGGTTTGCCGGCAGCGGCTGCCCGAGCGGCTCGCGGACGTGTTCCGTGCAGTGCATGTGGAGCTGTCCAGCGGTTCGCGGCTGCATATTCGCACTGCCGCGGTTAATGACTGGTGGTTGAGCTCGGTGGAGGGCAGTGGCTGCGTTACTTTCAAGGCAGAAGACCGGGAAGCTTTTTCGAACCATGCGCTGCTCCTTCTGACGCTGCGCGGCGAACACCGACGGGTGAACTACAAACCCTTGTTTCCCCCTGTCGGACAGATTTCTCTGGGGCTATCCGTGCCCAGGGACACGTCGCGCAGTTCCGGAGACTTTGCCTATTTGGTGATCTTTGTACCCCTGGATCAGCTGGATCCAGCAAATCGCGGTATACCCTACGGCTACTCCATCGACACGGGCCATGGCGCGGGAGCAATCCTTGCCGCCTGTATGTTTCGCCTTGTGGAAGAGGCCATTCAAGGGGCGGGTGACCAGGCCATTACGCCTATTCTGCCGTCCTTCGCAAGCCTGGTCATCAGCACCCTGAGCCAGAAAGACAACCCCGCAGTTTTTCATATCACCAATCCGCGCCGTATGAGCCGCATTGGCGATTGCCTCAATCGCCACTACGCCGATCCCTTGCTGACACCGGCGCAGGTGGCGGAAATGGTCGGTATCTCGCGCCGCCAGCTGAACCGTGAGTTCGAGCGTGCCGGCGAGACCTTCGGTGCCCGCTTACGGGCCCTGAGGCTTGCAAAGGCGCGAGAATTACTGAGTGCCGATGGTGAGATGACCATCACTCAGGTGGCCTACGAAGTAGGGTTCAGCAGCCCGACCCTTTTTGGCCGTTTGTTCAAAGAACACTTCGGCGTTACACCCAGAGAATTCGTTGCCACCATTCGCTGATCCGTGCGCTGGCCCGGGCGGTAGAGATTTTGGCCCGGAAAGTTGAGAACCCCTGCCGCTGAATTTCAATAATGCTCCGGTATTTGTCCGGTGCGCGTTGCAGAATACGCCTGAATATCGATAAGCCGTCAGGCGGGCGTGTCAGCAAGCGAGCGGTGATCCCGCAGGTCAGGCTTGAGAACTCACCGCTGAAAATCTGCAACCGCAATCCGGCATCCGATCGCTGTGTAAAGATAAAACAGGGGCCAATCGATGGACATTATTGAAAAAGAACTTTTTACCTGGGATGTGCCGCTGGCGGATGAAACCCTCCTCGATCCACTGCCAAACATTCCCCACATGAGTGAGAACTTCTGTTTTACCGGCCATGATCCGGAACGCCGGCTCGGTTATTACGTACATATCGGGCGCTGGATCAAGGATCCGGAAATTCTCCGTGAACTGCTGATCCTGTGGTTGCCGGATGGTTCCATCCTCTGGGCCCAGAGCTTCGGCCGCGGCGACTGTACACGAGGCCCCTCGGTGGCCTGCCAACGGCTTGTCTGCGAGGAGCCCGGCAAGAGAGTCCGCATTCTTTACAATGGCCCGATGCAGCACATCCCCCTGACAGAGGTGGCCCGGCCCAATCCTGAGCCGACCGAACTGGACAAGGTAGAGGTGGATCTGCTTTTCGAGGGCAGTTCCGCAATGTGGTATTACCCGCAGGTCGAAGACGCCATGTGGTCGAAGTGGCACACGGAGCAATGGGGGCGTGTCAAGGGCAGCATAACGCATGTGGACAGGAACTACGATTTCAGCGGAGTCGGCTATCGCGATCACAGCCGCGGCCCCCGTTATCTGCCCGATTATCGCGGCCACAGCTGGATCCAGGGGCAGTTTCCGGAAGGGGATTCGTTCGCCATCTATAAATTGTGGCAGATGGAAAACGGTGAGGAACGCGAGACGCTGTCGGCGGCGAAGATTCATAAAGATGGCAAATTGATTCCTGCCAGGGTGATTCAGGCGCCGCGGCTTACGGAGTCTCTGGACGTTATGGGTGAGTTTGAACTGGTCATCGAATCGGAGCTTGGACGGATGAGCATGATTGCACAGCCGCGCGGGTTGGCGTTCTTCTCCTTTGGCGACCTGATGAGCCATTTCCTGCCGAGCATCCCCACGGGTGACACAAAATTCCACTTCACTAATGCCGAGCAGCCGAGCATCTTCACTAGCGGTGGGCGCACAGCCGTAGGTCATGTGGAGCGCAACTACTACCGTGGCAGGGCAGAAATGCCGTTCAACCCCGAGCGCCTGCGGCAGGCCTACGGGCGCTAGTTTCAACGTTGGCATTGCGACTGCAACAAGGGTACAGCGATGATACGACCGATGGAGCTCGCCAGTGTGCTCGAAACCATCAGGGCCACGATCGCCACGGAGCTGAAAGCGGATCTGAGCTCCGCGGCAGGCAGAGCCGGTGCCGATGCCTTGGTGATGATTCTCGACAGGTTGCTCACGGATATTACGCTGGGCGATGACGTGGCGCGCCAGCAGCGCCTGCGCTGGGATCATCTGGCAGCTGAGCTGGCAACGCTGGGCCTGCGCAGTCCACAAACTCTGGCTGCACCTGGCGGGGGATTTCTCGGCGATCTGGATGCTCTTCAGAAGTTGCTCGACTCCTTGCAGCAAGACATCGCATCGCAAGAAGGTTTTACCAGCCTGCACGAGAAGTTGAAGCACAATGATCCGCAGGTGCGCGCCTGGTTCGACAAGGCAACAAATGCACTTGTGGAGCTGAGCCGCAACAACCGCACGGTGCTTTCACAGCAGAACGAAGCGGTTGCCAAAACACAGACAGTGGATCGCGCTGCTGCGCTGCGCGACGGTCTGGGCCATTATCTTGCAAGGCGTTACCCGGAGCTTGGCAGCGACCCGATCCAGGAATTCAGGCTTACACCGGGCGGTTATGCCAAGCAGACCGGGCTGTTCTCACTGCACTCGAACGCGTCATTACCCGAGAAACTGGTACTGCGCCTCGATATGCCGAACAGTGTCACGGGCACGTCTGTGGAGGATGAATATCCTGTCATCGAGCGTATGTACGGCCTCGGCCTTCCCGTGCCGCGTCCCGTCTTGCTGGAGACGGACAACAGCGTGCTGGGTGGCGCCTTCATGTTGATGACCGAGGTTGAGAACGCAGAGCCATCGGGCCCTTATTTCCCCGTCGAGCGCAAGGGCGAACTGAAAACCGGCCCGGATTTCGGCAGGGAAGTGGCGCGAACCCTCGCCAGGCTTCACGCGAGCACACGGGAAGATTCCGCATCGGCGCCCGACTACCACAAGCAGGTGCACGACGCGCACATGCGGTGGCGCACCCTGCCGAAGGGGCCTTATTCCCTGGTGGCCGATCTGGGCTATGCCTGGCTGCTCAGCCACCCGGTGAGCGAGACGAGACCCTGGTGCGCCATTCACGGCGACTTCGGTGCCCACAATATTCTCGTCCGCGATGGTCACCTTGCTGGCCTGATCGACTGGGAGTTGTCTCGCATTGGCGATCCCGCGGAAGACCTGGCTCAGTGCCGCATGATGCTGTTACCCGGAATCATGGCGTGGGAGGATTTCGTTGCGGAATATCTGGCGGCAGGCGGTGACCCTGCCGCCTGTGATGAGGCCACAGTCGGTTATTTCTGCATCTGGGTTTTTTTACACCATTTACAGAATCACATCATGCTGCGTGAAAAATATCTGGCGGGCGAGCGCACGGACGTGCTGGCGGCCAACATCATTACTTACTACTACGCCCTGGTGGCAGAGTACCTGGCCGAGGCGCTCAAGATCGCTGTCGATGCGCACCGGGTGGAGTGAATGCAATGGCATGGACAGAGCCAGAAAAAGATCATTCCACCAGGTCGCACTGCGTTGTCCATGAGATGACCAAAGAAGGGCAGGGCGGTAAATATAAGCAGAGTTTGCGGGGATGACTAGCGTGCTGAAGCCAGAATTCAATTTTTGAGAATTTCTGCAAACCCGATCATTGCATAGGTCGGGGGCATCCGAATATCAATCAAAAAAACCATTTTCCAATTTTATGGGGGATATCATGTCGTATTTTGTCCGGAAAAATGTGGCGCTGCCACTCGTTGCGACTCTCAGTCTGGGGATGACCGGGATGGCGAATGCCCAGGAGGGGCTACAGGCCAGAGGTACTCTGGAAGAAATCGTTGTCACCGCGCAGAGGCGCGCCGAAAGTGCGCAAACCGTGCCGATCAGTGTCACAGCCTTATCGGGGGGCGCCATGGAGCAGGCGCGCATAGATGGCGTGCGCGATCTCAACGTGATGACACCGGGACTCAACGTCAATCAGCGCTCGGTGGTGTGGGCGCCTTACATCCGCGGTATCGGTACACTGGACATCACGGCCGGCCAGGAAGCGGGTGTGGCCACCTATGTGGATGGCGTGTACCTGTCCAGCCCCTATGGAAGCAATTTGTCGTTCAACAACATCGAGCGTGTGGAAGTGCTAAAGGGTCCGCAGGGAACGCTTTTTGGTCGCAATGCCACGGGCGGACTCATCCATATCATCACCAAAGACCCGTCTCAAGAAGCGGAAATGAAAGGTAAGGTGAGCGTTGGAAACTACGAAACCCGCCAGGGACAGCTGTATCTGGCAGGGCCGCTGACAGACAGCCTGGCGGCGGATCTGGCCATCAATTACCGGGACCAGGGCCGTGGCTATGGCACCAATGTGGCGCTGGGGGAGCGCATTCCCGGCAGCGATGAGCTTGGCTTGCGCAGCAAATGGGTTTATGAGCCCAGCGATACCACCAAAGTCACGGTGATCGGTGATTATCAACGGCAGGAAGGGATGTTGGGCAACAATCGCTCTACTGTGCCGGGGTCTGTCTTCGTCGCTGGGCCGGGTGTGACATTTTCAGCGCTCGGGGATTATCAGGATATTCAGCAGGACGTGGTGGCGGATGCGGAAATCGAAATCTGGGGCGGCTCGATCCGCCTCGATCAGAGTTTCGGGGCGTTCGATTTTCAAAGTACCACGGCCTATCGGGAAGTCGCGGCGGACAGCCTGGTTGACAACGACGCGTTGCCCATACATCTGGTGCACTTCGCGGAAGATCTTCAAGTAGAGTCATTCACTCAGGAATTCCAGCTCTCATCCAACAGCGAAGGCGCATTCAACTGGATTCTGGGGGCGTTCTACATGGACGACCGCAACGGCTATATGGCGCCTTCGGGCATCACGCTCAGTGGTCTTGCGTTTGCGGATCCGATAACTGGCAATCCGGCGAGCGTCAATCTGATCCATACCGTGAAAACCGAATCCACTTCGATTTTTGCGGAGGGCACCTTCGATCTCAGTGACAGGACGCGTCTGACATTGGGCGCACGCTATACGCAGGACAAAAAGTCATTTGCCGGCAGAACTCAGGTGAATCTCGAGGATGGCACGCCCTTCGTGACCGTTCCCTCGCCCAGCGATTCGGCAACCTGGCGGGAGCCCACCTGGCGCGTGGCGCTGGAACACGATCTGGCGCAGGACATTCTTGTTTACGCTTCCTACAACAAGGGCTTTCGCAGCGGTACCTACAATACTGTTCAGGTAACGGGCGTGCCGGTCGACCCCGAGTTTGTCGATGCGTATGAGCTGGGTTTCAAAAGTTATTTGTTCGATCGACGCCTGAGGCTCAACGGTGCCTTGTTCTACAACGATTACACGGACCTGCAATTGGTCATCAACCGTGGCACGACCATCGAGACACTCAATGCCGGTCAGGCCGACATCATGGGATTGGAGCTGGAAGGTGAAGCGATAGTAACGGATAACTTATCGATGCGTTTCGGTTTGGCCTATCTGGATACGGAGTACAAGGAATTCGGTGACACCGGTTGTACCGTGCGCTTGCCCAGCGGCGAAACCGCTGGCGTGGTGTGTGATCCGGCGGGGAATCCGGTGATTCGCGCGCCAGAATATACACTGAATGCGGGTTTTCTTTACGAAGTACCGATCAGCACGGGTTCAGTCGGAGTCAGCATGGATTATTTCTGGACCGACGAATTCAATTGGGAGCCCGATGGGCGCCTTGTCGAGCCAGCCTACGGGCGTCTGAACGGGCAGCTTTTCTGGAGCAGCGTGGATGAGCGCTACCGGGTAACGCTGTGGGCGCGCAACCTGACCGATGAAGAGTATTCCACTTTCACTGTCGGGCAACCGGGCATAGCCGATCAGTACACGCCGGCGGCACCACGCACATTCGGACTGGAGTTTTCTTTCAATCTGTAATCCTGATCCCGCCACCGTTGAGTGGCGGGGCGATTTTGCAAACTAGAGAGCAGAGCCATTATTTTTGCGGAGATTTTCAATGGCAGGCAACTGGAACGACATTGCACAGGAGTTTCGCCGCGCCTCGGCGATCAACCGTATCGGTCGCAACGTGGCCTGGGAAAGACTGACCGATCCCAGGCCCACCACGCTCGACGAGGTACCGCCTTCACCGCAGGCGCTGACCGTGGAATATCTCACAGCGGTGCTGTGTGGGGATCACCCTGGCGCTCGCGTCACTGCGGTGGCGCTGGGCGAGGAAAGCGCCGGGTCCGGCAACCGCTGCGCCCTGCGGCTCGGTTACAACGCGGCAGGGCAGGCGGCTGGCCTGCCCACGCACCTGTTCCACAAGTGCGAGAAGGATTTCTACGTGCGCCTGCACCTGCGCCGCCTCGACATCGACCGCAACGAACCCATGTTCTACAGCCGCATCCAGCCCGAGCTGGACATCGAAACGCCCAGGGCGTATCACGCGGCCTTCGACGAGCGCTCCTGTCGCCTGTCGCTGCTCATGGACGACGTGGTCCACAGCCAGGGCGCCACCTTCTTCGAAGTGAACACACCCATTGCGCGCAGTGATATCGAGGGCATGCTGGCGATTCTCGCGGACCTGCACGCCAGCTACTGGGGCAGCGCGCGGCTGGACAGCGAGTTCAGCTGGCTGATGGACCCGCTCACCTATGCCGGAAAGCTCATCGAGGGCATGGAACTGGAGCAGCTCACCGTCAACGGTCTGGCGCGGGCGGCGGAGGTGCTGCCGGCGAGCCTGGTGGGCCGCAAGGATGACATCTGGAACGCGTTTCTCAAGGCCGTGGCCATCAGCGCCCGCAAACCCCACACCTACCTGGTGGGCGACCCGCACCTGCGCAATTTCTACAGGACCGCCGATGACCGCATCGGGCTGGCGGACTGGCAGGTGACCATGAAAGGCGCCTGGAGCCACGACTACGTTTACACGCTGGTGACGTCGCTGCCCATCGCTGAGCGCCGTTTGTGGGAGAAAGAGCTGCTGGCCTTTTATCTGGCGCGTCTTACCGAGCGCGGCGCGCCCGCGCCGACCTTTGACGACGCCTGGGAGCTCTACCGTCGCCAGACCCTGTACACCCTGGTGGGGTGGCTGGTGACCATCGGCTTTGGTGCCTTGCAGCCGAGCATGCAGCCGGACTCAGAATCGCTGGAGATCATCCAGCGCGCGGCGCAGGCGGTCGAAGATCTGGACAGCCTGCGCTTGTTGCTTGAATGAGGGGATGGGAATGAAGAGTCTGAAGGATTTTCGGATAGTGCGGTGCGCTCCGGAGTGGCGTTACCTGTTGCAGTTCGAGGACAGCGAGGGGCGGGTGGTGGAACTGACGGCCACCTTCGAGGATCTCGACCGCATGGCGGTCGCCATCGATGAACAGATGCTGGCCATCGTAGAGGCGGCCAATCAATCAACCTGAAACCATTCGGTGAGTGAAGCCTGAAGGAGTTGCTATGAAAGCGTTTGTCATCGCTGAGCAAGGCGCGCCAGTGCGTCTGATGGATCGGGAAATTCCAGTTCCGCGCCGAGGTCAGGCAGTGGTACGAAATTTTGCTACCACGCTGAATTTCCACGATGTGTTGAATATCCAGGGCGTGGTACCCAATATGACCTGGCCTCATGTTCCCTTTTCTGACAACTGTGGCGAAATCGTTGCGTTGGGAGAGGACACGGGTACCTGGCAGGTTGGCGAGCGTGTCATGGCGAATTTTTTTCCTGACTGGCTCGACGGAGCGCCCACGCCCGAATATTGTTTGAGTGTCTATGGCGACAACCGCGATGGTTTCCTGCAGGAGTACACCCTGGTGGAAAGCAAATCCCTGGCGCGTGTGCCCGATTACCTGGGCCATGCCGAGGCCGCGTCACTGTGCTGCGCGGGATTGACGGCCTGGCGCAGTATTGCAGTAGAAGCTTGTGTGCAGCCCGGCCAAGTAGTAGTCGTTCAGGGTACCGGCGGTGTTTCGCTGTTCGCACTGCAATTCGCCAAAATGTTTGGCGCCCGGGTGATACTCACTTCGTCGAGCGACGAAAAGCTCGACTTCGGCAAAAAACTCGGTGCCGATTTCACCATCAACTATCGAAAACATCCGGATTGGGATCTTCGTGTGTTGGAGCTGACCGATGGTGTTGGCGCGGATGTCATCGTCGAGATTGGCGGTGCCGATACCTTGCCCCGCTCCATCAACGCGGTCAGGTTCAACGGTCATGTTTCGGTGATTGGTGTGCGCTCGGGCGCGGGCGTGCAAACGTCGGTGTCGCCCGAGATGTTGCTCATAAAGAATATCCATTTGCGTGGCATCACCGTTGGCTCTGTGCGCCACCTGAACGACATGTGCAGAGCTCTCGAACAGCATCGCGTGACGCCGGTGGTGGAACATCATTTTGAGATGGGTGATGTCGACAGGGCAATTGAACTGATGGAGACGCAATCGCACATGGGCAAGATCGCCATTGAGATCGCAAACTGATCTGACTCTCGGGAGCGACATGCTCCCAGGCTGGTGCTCGTGTGAGGCACAGTCAGGAAAAACGCTATTCCGATCCGGACAACACCGCACCAAGCTGATACGCTAGGAAAAACCAAGGATAACCGGAGTAGCAGCTGTCATGTCCCATATTCTGTTTTTCGACCATCCGGAGGCTCTCGCGCAAAACCTCACTGGCGGCAAGGGCGTCAACCTCGGTCGCCTGTCGCAGGCGGGTTTTCACGTACCGCCGGGTTTTTCCGTCAGCACCGAAGCCTACGGCGAGTTTGTCGGTCAGGGCGATATCGGCAGGCAAATCGATGAACTGCTGAAAACGGTTTCCTATGACGATCCTGCAGCGTTGGAAAAACAGTCGGCGGCGATCCGCGATTTGCTGCTGTCGGCGCCCGTGCCTGCCGACATCGCGGAGGATATTCGCGCCGCGTATCAGATGCTGGGCGATGGCATCCACGTTGCCGTGCGGTCATCCGGCACGGCAGAGGATCTCGCCGATGCGTCCTTCGCCGGGCAACACGACACCTATCTGGACGTGCGTGGCGGCGACGAGGTAGTGGACGCGGTGCGCCGTTGCTGGGCATCCCTGTGGACGGCGCGGGCCATCGATTATCGCCACCACAACGGTTTCGAGCACAATGCGGTGCGCATCGCCGTGGTGGTGCAGAAAATGGTGCGCTCGGATGTGGCCGGTGTGATGTTCACCGCCAACCCGCTCACCACTGCCACCGATGAAACCGTGATCAACGCCACCTGGGGGCTCGGCGAATCCCTGGTGCAGGGTATCGTGACACCGGACCAGTATGTGGTGCAGATGCCGGGCAATACCCTGATCGAGCAGATGCCTGGCGCCAAGGAAAAACGCATGGTGCGGGATCAGGCTACGGGCAGCGGTGTGCTCACCGAGTCGGTGCCCGAGGGCGAGCGTGCGCGGTTTTGCCTTGATTCATCGCAGCTTGCGGAGCTGGCGCGCCTGGGGGAAAAGGTGCAGACCTATTACGGCGGCTTCCCGCAGGATATCGAGTGGGCGATTGAGGATGGCGTGCTCTACCTGCTGCAATCCCGGCCCATCACCGGCGTGGAATTTTCCTGGGACGCGGATGTGGACGCCGCCCATACCCAGGGCGTGGCGGCGGATGCGGTGTGGACCCGCGCCTTCGGCGATGCCCTGGCCTCCGGCGTGGTGAGCCCGCTCACCTATTCGACACGATTTCCCCTGTTCAGTGATCGCAATCTGCGCTACATCTGGGAAAATTTCGGCTGCCAGGATCTGGCCGACATGCGCGCCTTCAAATACTGGAAAGGCGAGCTCTACTACAACGTGGAATTCGAGCGCCGCTTCGTGGAGCGCATGGTGCCGCCGCCGCTGCGGCCCATGCTGCTGGATTTCATTCCGCCGCTACAGCATCAGGAGATGATCGACGCGCCCTTCGACGAGGCGCAGTTCCTGCGCATCATCATGCGCTGGCATATGCTGGACAACCAGTCCACGCCGACGATGGCGACGAAGACCTTCGAGCAGTGGCGCAGGCGCACGGACTACGAGGGGCTTTCCTACGCGCAACTGCGCGAACTGGACGACGAAGCGGTCATCGCCTACTGCCAGCGCATGACGGAAATTTTCGGTGAATGGAACGACCTGATGTGGGTGCCCATTCCCATCACCCTGCGCCTGCTGATGTCCGGCCTGAAATGGATGCTGTCCAATTGGTACGACGGCGGCGACGCCCAGACAGCCTTTGCCAAACTGGTGGCGGGGGCAGTGCGGCGCACCGACACCCAGCTCGAAAATGACGATCTGTTGGCGTTGGTCAATATCATCCGCCGTTCGCCACATTTGAAAGACGCCCTCGACAGGCACGAGGGCGAGGCCTTTTTCGACGACATCGCCGACTTGCAGGAAGGGCGTGATTTCCTGCGCCGCTATGATCAGTGGATCGCGAAATGGGGCCATCGCGGCCACGCCGACAGGGATTACATGTACCCACGCCGTGCTGAAGACCCCGCCATCGACGTGCGCGCCTTCAAGGTGATGATGAATGCCGACGAGTACCACGATGCGGAAGCGGCGGAACGAGAAATCAGCCACCAGCGCCAGGCAATGCTCGACGACGTGTTGGCCAACCTGAATCTGAAATCCGGCGGCGCCAAAAAAGCGGAGATTTTCAAATTCGTCTTCGAACTCACCCATGAATATCTGGTGATGCGGGACAACGAACGGGCGCGGCCCACCGACCTGCTCACCTATGCGCGCAAGCGCGGCTATGTGGAAATCGGTCGCCGCCTCTACGAGCGCGGCCAGATCGACGAGGCGCGGGACTTTCACTTCCTCTCGGAACTCGAACTATTCCAGCACTTCCGGGGCCGTACCGAAAACCGCGATCTACTCAAGACGAAAATTCGTGCCAGGGCACGCGACTGCGACCGCATGCTGCGCAAGCAGGTCAGCATGCCCATGCACATGAAGCGCAATCGCCCCATCGATCTGGAGCATCCACCACAGGACGGCGCGGACGGTGTCTTCACGGGCACGCCGACCAGTCCGGGAGTGATCACCGGCACTGCGCGCGTGGTGATGGACCACAGCGAGATGGGTCGGGTCCAGCGCGGTGAAATCCTCGTCACTCATTCCACCGATCCAGGCTGGAACCCGGTATTCGGCCTGATCAGCGCAGTGGTCATCGAAACCGGCGGGCTGCTGTCCCACGCCTCCTGCCTGGCACGGGAATACGGCTTTCCGGCGGTACACCTGCCCCACGCGGCGAAGCTGATTCCGGATGGCGCACGGATTACAGTGGATGGTGATACCGGCACGATCATATTGGTAGAGCTGTAAGTCGTAAGCTGTAAGCAGGAACACTGGACGGGCGAATTTCCGTCAGCGTTTAATTTACGGCTTAGAGCTTGTTCACGATCTTTTGCTGCCTCTGAGTTTCACGTTTCATGTAGGTGCCTGTGGCGATGGCATCACACCGATCACACGCCGTGGTACAGATAACCTCAATGCCTCTCGGTCCACCCTGTTCTACGTGAAATGTGCAACTCAGCCGAATAACGCTAAATTACGAGGTCGTGAATGGACATCTCAGATGTACTTTGCAGGAGCCTGCCTGCAGGCAGGCTCCTGCACGGAGATACCTGTGCGGATGTAGGAGCTTGCCTGCAAGCGACCTGGACAGTAGATTATGAACAGGCTCTTGCAGCGACAGCTAGTGGTCAAAATTTCCAACCGCGGTACAGGTAGGCATTTAATGCAGCGCAGCCAACTTGACGTCCTTCATTCCAAGTGCCTGAGCCACGTCATACATGGCCTGGTTGAGGATTTTGTGGGTTGTCTTGTCGGCCTCGTAACCCGCCGTGACATTGATGTCGCCCATAACCTGATTGTGCAATGTATGAGAAATGGCTTTGTCGAATAAATAGCCGCTCCAGAATGTACCGTCGGGCGTCGTGCCAGCCTGAACCAGCGTTTTTGCAAGCTCCTGTCCTGAAAGATCGGCGGGAGCGGGTAGGGCGATACCAGCCTCACCCGCCCGTTTCAGGCTGTAGGCAATGGCCAGATCCATGCCCTCGATAAAAGTCTTCACTTCCTCTTCGCCATACTGCTCATTCAGCTTTGCTATCTCGGCCTCGACGGTGTCCTGGCCGAGCATGTTGACCAGTGCTTTTGCAAAACTGAAGTCGTCGGCGCCGCCACCGGCTTTGACCAAGGCCGAAGTAACCGCAAGTGCAGGTTCGCCCTGATAGGATGCCCCGCCGAACATATTGGGTGCAACCTCGGCAGATTCGGCAAAGACGCCCGATAAGGGGCTCAGCGCCAGTGCTGCCGTGCAGGCAGTCAATAGTAACGTTTTGATTTTCATGGTTTGTTCTCCTTGATAGTAAAAGCAGGGCAGCGGATGTCAGCCCTGTTTGATGATTCCCCGGCGTGTCAGCTCTGCCATGACCTGAGCAGTCAGGGTGTCGCAACGCTTGCCGGCGAAGTCAAAAATATCGGATACCTCAGTTTCCAGCCGTTTGAGAAGGTCTTGACGAAGCATCTCTCGTGCGCGGGAAAGACGTTTTTTTACAAGCACCTCATTGATATTCAGACAAAAAGCACTGTCCGCGGTAGACAGGCCCTCGACATCCCGGAGGATAAGGACGCTGCGGTAGATGGCTGGTAAACGCCGAATCGCATCTTCCAAGAGAAGTTTGGTTTCCTGGCGAGCGGCTTCGGTTTCCGGGCCGGAATGGTCAACGATGCGTCCTGCCATGTTTCCCCCTTCAGATGAACGACCGTGCAGATAAGTAATGTTTTCCTCCAATGAAACTGCGGGGTGATTGCGGCGCGAGAAATCTATCGCCTGGTTGACAACGATGCGCGTCAGCCAGGTCTTGAGTGAGGATCGCGCTTGAAAGGAATCAAGGGACGTAAAAGCCTTCAGATAAGCTTCCTGCACCGCTTCCTGTGCCAGCCCGTCATCGTTGAGCACACCTCGTGCAGCGCGAAAAAGTGTCCGGTTATGGCGCCGCACAATGAGTTCAAATGCTGTGCTGCTGCCTATCCTGGCACGTTCCACAAGGTCGATGTCAGATAAACTGGCCAGCGGGTCATCGACCTTGCTTGCCGATTCAGTCATGGCGATAGCTCCTTTAAAATTGGCGCTCAACCCAGATGAGAGGATAATTCATCAACAGTTAATGGAATGTATGCCCAATAGACGTTGTTGTGTGGAAAAGGTGACAAATTTCGATGCTTTGCCGTTGCTGGAATTACACCAGTTACCGGTTTGCCGGTGTCTGCACATATTATGACGTTCCCTTCCGCACGGATAAGGACGACTCTGTGGCAGCAGTGAAGCACCGCTCGAGGCCCCAGTCTCAAGGTGTGTCGTATGCGCAGCATGCGAGCGGTGGGGTTGTTACTATGTGGAGTCGCCACCAAGGTATGCACAACAAGGGTCGCCTGCAGGCAGGCTCCTGCACCGGCAGCGCATCCCCACACAGGGCTCCCTCTCGGAAGCTTTTACGATAATAGGGCGGATTCGAGCACGACAATGGGTATCTCGTGCTCCGTTTGCGTCACCTGCATTTCATGAAACGACCAGGAGCGGGTCATCATCAAATTCGACCAGAAGTGCGGCCCGCCTGCTACCGTGAGTTGAAGCGCACATTCATGCCGTACATTCCCCTGAAAACGGAAACGGGCATGAAATCAAGCCGTTCATCGAGTATCTCGACGGACGAAAACCGTGTTACCAGTGTTTGAAAAAATTCACATAGCTGCATCTTTGCCAGAAGATGCCCTATGCAGTGGTGTATTCCGGGTGCAAATACCTGAGATTTTTCTGTATTTCTTGTAAAGTCCAGTTTCTCTGGTGATGTAAATACCCTGGGGTCGTGGTTCGCACCCATGATCGACAGGAATACGATGTCATCTTTCTTCAATTTTTTGCCGTGCCACTGAAAATCTTCACCAACGATACGTGACTGTCCTGACGACATCGAGGTGTATCGCATCAGCTCATTGATGCAATTCAGGATGCTTTCTGGATGGTGATATATGTAATCCCAGGCTTGAGGGTGGCGACTCAGAGCTTCCAAACCCAGTGTCATCGTGTTTGCTGTAGTGTCGTGGCCAGCAATGATAATGATGTGCATCGTAGCAACCACTTCGTCAATACTGAGGCTCTCGCTGCCTTCGGAACTGTTGAGCAGGGATGTCAGGAGATCATCTCGTGGATCTTCTCTTCTTTTGTCCAGCTCCTCCAGGATTACCTTGGTCATTTCGCCAACTGCCCAATCGGCTCTTTCCACCAGGTGTGGCGGTGGATTGGCAACCGATACCCCCTCGACCATGGCGTTGCTCCACTCCCTCAGGTGCTTGAAGTGATTCTCGGAGAAGCCGATCAGCTTGAACAGGACGTAGCCGGGGAGAGGTCTGGCTATTTCCTCATTGAATTCAACTACAATTTTCTTTGCGGCCATATCCAGCAAGCTGTCGACTCTACGTTTCGCCAATGGCCTGATGCTTTCAACGATTTTCTTGGTAAAAGCCTTCATGGCCAATCTGCGGAGGCGGGTATGCTGTGGGGCGTCCACATTCACTATCCAATGTTTTACGTAACGATGCAGCGTCGGTATACGTTTGGCCCGTTCTTCATGAGGGATCACAGCCAGAGAGAATTCATTTCTGCCCCCGCTCAGGAGAGGCAGTTTACCCTCGAAGCCATCACTCACATCCTGGAACCGGGTGACGATCCAGCAGTTGGAAGCATCGCTCCAAAAAACCGGATCCTGTTCCCGGAGATGGTTGATCCGCTCCACAAAGGCGAGCCCTTGTGTCTGGGGCTGTCGCATCAGGTCGATATCGTCGATCACATTCAATTTTCTGTTCTCCCCGGATTGTGCTGTCCGCATCTGGCGACGGATTATTGGAATATAGGAGATGTTGTCGTATAGGGAAAGCTCGTTGAATGGCGAAGACCGCCAAATTCGTGGCAAACCTGGCCACCCAGAAAGATGTAGAGAGGAAACTTCTCCAAAGTGTCGTCAAGGGTGCTCGGATTGGCGGATCTTGCATTATAAATGTCTGGTGAGGTTATGGGTGAAGTCACGAAATCGTTCAAAATAAAATCGTAAATCCGTAAACTTGGTAGAAAGCCAGGCTTATCAAATATCCTTCGGTGCGGTTACGTAGACTGCCGCTTTTGGGTATCAATAGATATTCGAGATTAACAATAATCGGATAATCGATAGTGCTGATGGGGGAGAATAATGCGTAAGTGGCGTTTAGAAGGTGTGACGTTGGTTTGTGGATCTTTGGTCGCTCTGGGGCATACTGCTTTCGGCTATGCTCAGGAAGCCAAACCGCTGTCGGGTGGAGGGTTGGAAGAAATCATCGTAGTGGCACAGCGGAGAAGCGAAAACCTTCAGGATGTACCGATCTCCATAGAAGCAATCCAGGCAGAAGGCCTGGATAACTTCAATATCAACTCGGCGATGGAGCTGCCAAAATTGGTGTCAGCTCTGAATATCCAGGAGTCCGCAGGTTCTGTGAACCTTTTCATCAGGGGGCTGGGTAACCCGGCAACGGCCCAAGGTAACGAAGCCAGCGTGGCTACCTATATCGATGGGGTGTACTACCCGAGGCTGGCCCCGGAATTGTTGAAGCTTAATAATGTTGAGCGTGTAGAGGTGCTCAAAGGGCCGCAAGGCACCCTTTTTGGACGCAACGCGGTGGCCGGACTTGTGCACATTATCACTCGCGACCCCGTGGAAGAGACAACGGTGAAGGCGGAAGTAGGTTACGGTAACTACGATTCTGTTGAAGCCAGTTTGTATGCCAGCACCGGCATTGCAGAAAACCTCGCTACGGATATCTCGGTTCGTTATGAGGAACAATTCGACGGCTACGGGAAAGTAATCAACCTGCCAGTGACTCATCCGGGCTACGTACCCAACCCCAGCGCCGGAGACGATTTTCATCTGGGCTGGAATGTTGCTGTGCGTTCAAAGAGCGTCTACAGGCCTTCAGAGAAAACGAAGCTTATTCTGACAGGTGATTATACAAAGGGACGCGACAGTCGAGCGATGTATTCAACATGGGTTTCCGGCACCCACGGACCAATTGCTGTGCCACCGTTTGATTTTATTTACCCCCCGTCTGAAGACCGCTACGATAGCATCAGCGACGGTAAAGATGAAGCCTCTAACGAGGGTTGGGGCGTTGCGATGACTCTGGAGCACGAGCTCGCATTCGCAGATCTTATTTCGGTCAGTAATTATCATACGCTGGAGGGGATATATCGGGCAGACAGTGATCGCATGCCAATCCCTGTGTTCGATTACGAAGGAAATTTTGATCTTGATGTGTTCACCCAGGAGCTGCGTTTGCAGTCCAATGATGACGGTCGGCTGGACTGGACTGTCGGGCTGTACTATATGGATTTTCAGGTGGAATATAATCCTGCCAGGTTTACGGGCATCCAGTGGCAGAATAATTTCGGGTTGCCCAATGGCGAGTATCAAATATTCACCAAGCAGGATGTCAAGAGCTACGCGGCTTTCTTCCAGGCTACCTATGAGATTATGCCACGCACCAATTTAACGCTTGGCGGCAGGCACACGACGGATAAAGTTGATGCCAAGGGCCATAATGACGTTGTAGATCCTGTTCTTGACGTCAGAGTCAATACTGGTGATGTTTCCGACGGAGAAAGCTTCGAGAAGCTCACCTATCGCGCCGCCCTCGATCACAAGCTGAATGATAACGTGCTTCTTTATGTGTCTGCCAGTAGAGGGTACAAGTCAGGCACCTACAATACACTCCCTCTGGCGATACCAGCGGTGAAGCCTGAAGTGCTGGATGCGTACGAGATCGGCGCTAAAACCGAGCTGTTTGCCAACAGGGTAAGATTGAACCTGGCCGCATTCTATTGGGATATCAGTGATCTTCAGGTACAGAGATTTGATGGCCTGGGTATTGTTCTTTTGAATGCTGCCAGTGCTGAATCGAAAGGTGTTGAAGCGGAGCTGCAAGTCAGTGTGGTGGATGGGCTGGATTTGCATGGCTCCGTTACCTATGTCGATGCGGAATATGAGTCCTTTCAGAATGCACCCTTTATCAACCCCAATCCGAATCCACCCGGTGGAAACGTTACTCAGATCATTGGTGGAGATGCTTCGGGAAATCGTCCGCCAAGTGCCCCGGAAGTCAGCTTCAATGTGGGATTTTCCTATCGTATCCCGTCCCGGGTGGGAGACTTCTTGCTATCTGCCAACTATGCCTACAAAAGTAAATCTTACTTTAACCCGGATAATCGGGTAGAGAATCCCTCCTACGGGTTGCTCGATGGAAATTTCAGCTTCTCACCTGCCGGATACAAGGGGCTCAAAGTTACACTCTGGGGTCGCAACCTGACAAACGATGAGTATATCCTGCAGGCGACACAGCAAGCCACGCCGCAGGGTACTTTGCTGGCGCCAAATGCTCCCAGAACCTACGGAATAAAGATTGGTTATGAGTACTGAGGAATACGTTGCAAATTATTGAGAAAAGGGGCTGGTAGTTGGCTGTTATCGTTCTCCGACAGTGCCAGGAAGTACTGTCGGAGAGCGGTAAGTTGATCACAATGGATTTCCGAACAATTCTTTGCATCATGCTCGGGTAGACCTATGGTTCAAGGTCGAGGTTGTATATCCCGGCAGAGGATTTTCTCAACATATTCATCCGTGATAAGACCGGTGCGCGAGTCACTGGCGAGCTATGATGAAGTAGCCACTATTTGGCGAGAGCGAGAATGATCCGCTGCTGATTAATCTATGATTGTCCCACCATCCACAGGTAGAGCTGCGCCCGTTACGAAACTGCTTTCGTCGCTACAGAGCCAGAGGACGGCATTTGCCACTTCATCGACATTACCCGCGCGACTCATGGGTATCCGTTCGTAGAAGCGTTCAAGCTTGTCGGGGTTGTCGCGGAAGCTGTTACGGGTGATATCGGTGATTACAAGGCCGGGAAGAACGGCGTTGACGCGAATGTTTTGGCGAGCGCCTTCGGCGGCGACCTGTTTCGTCATGCCGATGACGGCGTGCTTGCTTGCGTAGTAGGCGCTTGCATTACCGGTACCACCGTTGATGCCGGCGGTAGAACTGCAGTTCACAATAGCGCCGCCACCGCGCTTGAGCATGGCCTCGAATTCATATTTCATCGACAGCCAGACACCGCGGGCATTGATGGCCATGACCTGGTCAAACATATTTACATCGGCGTCGACAATGGGGGCTGACGTACTGCCAGTGATGCCGGCATTGTTGTATGCGAAGTCCAGCCCTCCGAAGACTCTTTCACATTCTTTCACCATATGGCGCGCCGATGCGGCGTCCGACACATCGGTTTGCACAAAATGAGCGGTGCCCCCATTGGCGATAATTCGTTCGACGGCTGCACGACCCTCAGTGTCACGCCTTGCGGCGATGACGACATTTGCGCCCTCTTGTGCAAAGCGCTGTGCAGTGGCGAAGCCTATGCCGCCATTGCCGCCGGTGACTAGAGCAACCTTTCCCAGGAAGCGTTTATTTCTGTCCACTGTTGTCCTCCGATTTCGGGTTATTGTCTTCGAGAATCATTGTGGCTGCATGCCAGGCGGCCGCCATGACAGGCGCGTTGGTGTGCCCTGATACCATGTGCGGAAAGATTGAACAGTCCACCACCCTCAGCCCCTCGACACCTCGCACACGCAGCCGGGAATCCAGAACGGCATCAGTGCCTCCCATGGCGCAGGTACCAATTGCGTGAAAACCAGGGGTGCCGTACCGTCGAAAAAGTTCCAGAACTTCCTCGTCCGTCTGTGCGGATGCTGTCTCGTCCGTTTCTCCGATGATCAAGTCTCTTAAGGCCGGGTGATTCATGAGCTTTCTCATATGACGAACCACTGCCACTGCCATCGCCTGATCGTGCGGTGCGGATAAATAATTTGGCCGGATGCGAGGAGGTGTGCAGAAATCGGGGGAGACAATGGATATATCGCCGCGGCTTTCCGGGTAGAGACCAAAGCCCTGCAATTGCACCCCTGGCAGTTCTTCGAAGCAGCGCGGATTGTCTCGCTTTGTGCTAAAGGGGGTGTACATGATGCGAGTATCAGCGGCCCAGGTTTCGCCTTCGCGAAGCTGTGCAGCGACTTCATGGATGCCCGTGGCAAAGATACCTTGCCCGTTCGACAAGTAAGAAAGTACATTCCGCAGCAGGCGCCAGCCGCCAAATTCGCGATTGTGGCTATCCCGCCAGTGTTTGACGTGAAATCTAAGTGCGAGCACCAGGTGTTCTTGCAGATTTTTGCCTACCTGTGGACTGTCGGCGATTGTGTTGATGCCCAGCGCTCGAAGTTGCCTGGCCTCCCCAATGCCGGAATGAAGAAGGAGCTGTGGTGATACCAGTGCACCAGCGCAGGAAATGATCTCCCTGTTTGCGTGGTACTCGATTACTTGGCCTTGACGGGTGCAAGATGCGGCTATTGCGCGCCGGCCTTCGAAGATAAATCTGTTGGCGCGTACACCGGCCTCTATTGTGAGGTTGGGACGCTGGCGGGCGTGGGCAAGGAATGCAGCCGCTGCACTTCTACGCCGGCCATCCCGGCCAATGTTGTGCTGTATATAGCCGACACCTTCGCCGCCGCCGTCATTGACGTCCTGCTTGAGGGGGAGTCCGGATACCAGGCCTGACGCTATCAGTGCATCCGTCATACGGGACCGACGGGGATGCGTTCTTACAGGGATCGGACCGTCATCGCCGTGCAAGTCACTTTTCCCGGATTCATGGCTCTCGATACTACGAAAGCAGGGTAGCATGTCGTTCCAGCTCCAGCCCTCGATACCCTGGTTCATCAACGAGTCGTACGTTTGTCGCTCTCCTCGCAACCATAATGCGCCGTTGACCGAGCTGGTGCCGCCGAGCATCCTGCCCCTAAGCCAGAGCTGATGTTGTTTCTCATTGATTTGCGCCTCGAAGGTGGACACCCGATGTGTATCCGACAACAGTTTGCCAATACCTCGAGGCATTTTCACCAACCAGTTATCCTTGTGCTGGCCTTCCTCAAGTAGCAGGACTTGGTTTTTCGGGTCCGCCGACAGTCGTTCGGCCAACACACATCCAGCGGAGCCTGCGCCTACGATGATGTAGTCGTAACGTCTCAAGGATCGACTCGTGGGCTGTTATGTTGGCGTACACGAAGTGAAGACCGGGTTTGCAGTTTCATGGAAATAAAGAAGAATATTGCAGTCAGTACACAGAATACGGCTGTTCCCACGGACACCGCGTAGCGTAGACTTTCGCTACCCATGGTTGATGACCAGTAGTCGCTCAATGCACCAATGATAAAGGTACAGAGGGCGCCGCCCAATAATATGGAGCCGAACGCGGTGATACCGCCTGCAATGCCGCGTGCGCGAGGATCACAGATCGTCTGCCAGGCGGCGGAAAAACAAGGTGAGTATGCAACACTCAAAGCGGTACCCAGAAAGGTGAAAACCAGAGATAAGGCGACAGAGCTTACCCACAAGGCGGAGAGGTACAGCGGTGCGATCAACAGCATTGCTCCAATGCAAAGCTGGATGAGACCTTGCACAGATTTTGCTGCGATGCGATTGCCAATCCAGCCTCCCGCCAACATCCCTCCCGTCATGGCGACAGCCATCACAGGGCCGAACAGGGTACCGATATCGGCCTGACTGAGGCCGTGACTCCTGATGAAGAATATCGGCAGCCACTGGATCATGCCGACACTGGTAAACCCGCCAATCCCCCCGGCCAGCAGTAGCCAAACGAGAGCAGGGTTGTTCAAAATGAGACGGAAGCCATTTTGATTGGTCGGAGTGGAGCCGTCATCGGAAGAGGCGGGGGCCGCTTCGCGGTCGGGTTCTCGAGTAAAAAAGATAATCAGCAATGCCAGAATAAAGCCGGGTGGTCCCGCCCACAGGAAAGCCATGCGCCAGCCGTAATGCTCCGCAACCCAGCTTCCAAAGGCGAAGCTGGCCAGCACACTGGCCATCCCGCCACTGAAGAACAAGGCCGTTGCCATCGGTCTTTTTGCTGCTTTGTAGATGTCGCTGATCATGGACATGGCGACCGGCACGTTGGCGGCTTCCCCTACACCAACCGCAGCCCTGGCCGCTGCCAGCTGGACGAAGGAGCCCGCCATGCCGCAAGCCATGGTCGCCACGCTCCAAAGAGATAATGACCAAGCCAATATTCGCTTTCTGTTGTATCTATCTACCAGCCATCCTGCCGCGATGGCACAAGCACCATACATAATGGCAAATGACGCTCCCGTCAGGAGAGAGAGCTGCTTGTCGGAGAGTGCGAATTCCTGCTTAACCAACTCTCCCAATACAACCATCAGCATGCGGTCGAAATAACTGAGGGCGTATGTCAGGCAGAGCAAGAACAGCATCAGGCTGTTCTTTCCGATCAGAGCGTTTACGGGACGCTCAGGTGTCTTGGCCAGTTTTGTTTTACCCATGAAAGCCCTGCGTAAACTGTGGCTGAATGATACGATCATCCAGGTACGGATGTCTTTTCACCTCTTTATATAGATATAGGGTGCCTATTGACCCCAGCCGGGGTGTGTCATGTATAGGCCACATTCATGGTAGGGCTGGCCTTCTTCAAGACTGTCGAAGGCGTCACCCCAGCTTTTTGAGATCATTTGTCCGCCGCGTTTTTGAGGTAAATTTTTCTTGACCACGTCGTCACCTACAAAGCGTATTGTCAGGCTGCGGCGTATTGCCCCTGGTTGAGTGGCACCGCCACCGTGTAATGTGGATGCATGAAAGATGAATATGTCTCCAGGCTCGGAAGGCCAGGACACTATATCCCATAAACTTCTGTCGGCTTCTATATTGGGAATGCGGAGTAAATCGCTATCGGGATATAGGGGCGCTGTATCGTCCTCTGCGACAAAGGCTACCGGATTGTACCTTTGACCAAGGTGGGAGCCACGTATAAATTCCAGAGCGCTGTCCGCGGGTACCGGATCGAGACTCATCCATACGACGGCGTACTTCGTGCCTATGAATGGTGAGTATGTCGAGTCCTGGTGCCACGGGGTTCGGCGGGACGGAGTACTTTGCTCGCGAGCATCCTTGAACCACGCCTGGTCTTCGTGGTGCCACACCGGCCCACTCCCGAACAGACCTGCAACGATACTGGGTATGGGGGTGTTTGACAGTATGTCGAGGATTGCCGAGGTGGGCATTTCTGCAGCTTGGCTTCGTGCTTCCATTATGCGGTTCTCGGTATCCTGGTACAGTGCCTGCTTCACTTGTCCGGTGTCGTTGAATTTTCTGTCAAAGGCCTTCATAACGAGACCGAGATCGGAATCTGTTAAAACTTTAGGCAAGCGAATAACGCCATCTCGCTGAAAGATATTTGCGCAATAGGTACGAAAGTCTGCATTCGTCATGATTAGCCTCTCGATCTGCTTCGAAGAGTACTCCTTGCCCTCTTCGACACAACTCAATCCTGTCCGAACAGTGACGGATGCTTCCCGATTTCCACCAGCCCGCTTCCTTCCTCACCATACTCCAGTAGTCTGAGTGGGCAGAAGGTTTCTATTATTCTATAAGTGTTCTCTGCCGAGGCCTTCTCGGATACGAGCTGTACATCGCTGTGACGCCCGGCGACATCTGCATGAATATGAAATTTTTTGCCAAGAGCGTCACGAAGTTCGAACTGAACTACTTCCGGCCACCCGTCGCGTTGTCCCAGTGGGATAACGTCGATCGAGGTCAAGGCGCGGTCACCGTCGTCATCGCTTACGTAGCCTTCCTTGGCCCAAACTCCAGGGCGTGACATCACCTCGATAGCCTTGACCCCAAAGGCACGACCAGGAAAATTCAATCCCGTCCAAAAATGATTTCTGACCAGTGTATCTGCGCGCATTACCCAAGAGTGATCGCGATACCCCAGCCCGTCGATTCTGTGTGCCTTTTTCTTGCCTTTTATAGCGATCGTTCCGCTCACGGTGAGCGATTGTTGCTGGTGATTGAAAGGCAGGTTCATCCCACATGTCATGATTTCCTGGAACGACACTGCGTCAGGCGCGGAATACCGGCAGGCAGCGAAATCAAATACAGGTCGTCTGGCCAGAAAGACCAGGTCTACGGTCAGGTCGTCGTTATGCAAGCTCAGATCGAAGCGTTTCTGGTTTTCGACAAACCGTAGCGAGAAGCTACCGTCGGTCAGCTCGTCGGCGAGCGCGAAGTTCTCAGGAAAAGGTATTTCACTGGCGTACTCGAAGCGCTCACCCCGTATATTCAGATTCAAGGTAAATCTACTGCGATTGAACAGTGGCTCGTTATTGATATGCGATATTCCGAAGACACCGTTTTTCTCATCCATGATGATGAAAAAATAGTTCTCCTTCCAGCGCAGGTACGCATAAGGTGGTACCGGATGCGGCTTGTCGTCAAACAGCGTAGCCATGATTTATTGACTCCTTGGTCATCAAGCGATGGTGTGGATGTTCTCTGAAAGCTTATTCCTCGAGGTGGACGACGCCGGTGTCTCCATCCACAGTGATCCGTGCTCCATCCGGTATCCTCTTCATAGCCTTTGAGACTTGCACAGCTGGAATACCGTACTCTCGTGACAGGAGAGAGCCGTGTGCCAGCATGCCGCCGGTTTCGAGAACCAGTCCCGAGATGACCATGAACACCGGGGTCCAGCCGGGGTCTGTCGCTGCAGTCACGAGAATCTCACCCTCCTTGACTTTGCCGATGTCTTTCTGACTGGCGATGACGCGAGCAACGCCGGTTATTTTTCCTCGGCTGGTTGCCATGCCACGGAGAAGGTTCGGGTTATCACTCTGATCGTTCTCGGCATCCAGATCCGCAAAAGTGTCACCAACCATATACTTGGGGGGGTCGTATTCGCTATGGAATCTCTCATGGTTGCGTCTGCGGGCGGCAAGTTTGGCTGCATCCAGACGTGTCAGCTTCGAGGTGTCGAAAATATGGAACAGCTCGTCCATGGAAAAGAAATAGAAGTCGTCAGGCCTGGAAAACACACCCCGTTCGACAAGGCGCCGACCGATTTCGGTGAAGGACAATTTCTGGCCGTAATTGAATCGGTCGTTGAAGGCTCTTTGGTCGTCTCGGTAAACCCAGAACTTGAGTAGCCATTCGTGAAGCACAGTAAATGCCTGTGCGCGAAGGTCTCCAAAAGGCTTCTTGCGCATCTTTTCGACCATCTGCTCGGCAAGAGAAATCCTGCGGTCGATCACCGCCTGAGCCTTCTGCTCCGCGGCTTGAGGGTCGCTATCTATCATGGATTTTATAGAGGTATAGTCCAGGCCAGGGTTGTCGGCGCGCCTGTCGAAGTAGATATCGCGGTCGGCTTGTCCTCGATGGCCATATTCCTTGATGAAAGCAGTATATTTCTTGCTGAATTCCTTCGCAGTGTCGTGTTTTTTGATTTCTTCAAAAAAGGCCGAGCCTGGATGTTTCTCGAATAGATCAAGCAGGAATGGTGAAGATTTTATCTCCTGAGCAAATGCAGAAAGCGTCATGCTTTCCTTGATTGCCGAGCTGTGCTCGGGCAAGCCCGTCATCAAATCTGCAAATATCGACGGATCATCCACATCCGCCCAGTCTTCGAGCATTATTCTGAAGATACCTACAGCAATGGGCGCATAGAAGAAAATTGGATTCCATTGAGCGTGGACCCACCAGGTTTCACCTCTTACTCTACTTATGGCATATTTCTTTAGTGCATTGTCGGTGAGTCGCATAATTTCTTCTTTCGTCAATCCATTGGCTTTTTCGGCTTCCCCGTAAAATCTCTTGTAAAACGCATCGAAGTGGTTCCAGGGTAAATCAGACTTCTTGTATAGCCCGATGCGGGCAAGAATTTTCAGAATATTCAGCCAGGAGAAGGGTTCGTTCTGAATATCTTTTTTCCATTTGTTCGGCATGAAGTCGAGCAGTTCACCGCGACGCCATCTTGGATGCAGGATGTTGGCGTGGGAGATATATTCAACCTTGCTGTTGTAGTAGGCATGTGCCTTGTGGTACTTGAAGACCCTTGTGGATCCGTAGCCTTCGAGCCCCCACACTTTCTCGACTTCGGCGCGGAACATCTGCGCGGATTCTGCACGGTAGGAATAAAAAAGAGGAGTGATAGCACCGGTCCAAACGGCGTCCGCCCACGCACGGGTCCAGATGGTTTCGTCATCTTTTTCGATCTGCTGCCAGTTGTCGAGATCTTCATCCCAGCAAAACTCGATTCCGGTGATATCCCGTGACTGGAGCAGATAGAATTCCCCCTCAGAGAGAGCCCACTCGATATCCTGCGGAAACCCCTCGTAATATTCCATGACTCTGGCTCCGAGGGAGCCCAGCTTCGATAGTTGGGCGTCGTCCAGGCATAGACGTTTGCTATCATCCTGGGAAACTTCCAGCTCGACAGTGCCGTACGCGCTATCTGGATCGCGGACGATCTTTATTTCCTTGCTGCCGAGGGTGCGTCTTCTTACATTGAGGTTGTCGCGATTGATTACGAAAAGATCGGGCGTGACGATACCAGAGACTATGGCCTCTCCCAGTCCCCAGCTCGCGTTGACGACAAACTCGTCGACCGCACCTGACATGGGGTTGGCGGTAAACATAACGCCGGAAACTTCTGAAGACACCATGGCCTGAACCACGACGGCTATACCTATCGTGCCTCGGTCATAACCGCTTTTGTGGCGATACGCCACTGCTCGGCCCGTCCAGAGTGAAGCCCAGCAGCGCTTGACCGCATCCAGAACAGCATCGGTACCACGAATATCAAGATAGGTATCGTGCTGACCGGCAAAGGATGCATCCGAGAGGTCTTCTGCCGTACCTGATGAGCGGACCGCCACAAAACGGCCCTCCCCAAGTGTCCCGTAAGCCTTTGCGATTTCTTCCTTGAGTGCCGCCCCGATCATCCCGTTGGTGATCAGCTCGCGAATGTCAGAACTGATACTTTCTAATTGGTCTGCGTCAGCATAATCAATGCTGTTCAGTTTATCGGTAATCCTGTCGTGGAGTTCGTTATCTTCGAGGAAGTTTTCGTAGGCACTTGTGGTGATGATGAAGCCAGGTGGTACGGGGAATCCGGCTTGTGCCAGTCTACTGAGGTGGATGCCCTTACCGCCAACGAGACCTTTGTCGAGGTTTTTGGGGTCGTTGAAGTCAAACAGCATTGTCATGGGGTCTCTCCGTTGGTCTGAGGGCTCTTCGATATTCTTCAAGCCAGCGCATGAATTATTTTCCCGCCTGCCACAACCATGTCGGTCGCGGTGACCTATGTCGTGGTGTGCACGTTTACCTGTAAGGGTCAGGGAAACTTTATACCTGGGGATGATTGGTAAGAACGGCGCAACTCGCCATTGTTGGTGCAGAATCTGACAAATGCGCCTGGTTTATCCTCCAACCCTGCTTCATATTTGGTTTTTCTGTGGCTATAATCAAAGCGGCCAGCAGTCGGTAATAATAAAACTGCATTCTTTGAAATCGTCGAAGGTGGAAAAGATGGATAAAGACGCCTTTTCAAGTGTACGCCCGACTAAACTATTGTTTTATCTGCGGTGTATGGAGAAATTCGGTTATAAGACGGAAGACGTTCTGGAAGGGACTGAGCTGAACAAAACAAAACTGAAGGATCCCTATCTCCTTGTAGAAGTGTCGGACTACATTCGCACTGTTTCAAACATGCTCAGGCTTACCAATTGTCAGGAGTTGCCGTTCCGGATGGGCAGAGAACTGGTGCCGGGAGACCTGGGCATCCTGGGGCATGCTGTGTCATCTTGTGAGAATACGGAAGAAGGGGTCGATGTTTGGCGGAAATATAACAGGCTTTTCTTTGGTAACCTTTTTGCCTTCAGCGAAACCGTGAAGGACGGTAGACAATTCCACGAATTTACGCCAAGAGTGAAGCTTTTGCCCCATCTGGTTCAGTTTTTTATTGAAGAGAAGATCACAGTTGATTTTACACTGTTCAAGAAATTCAATAATTGCCAGGTTAGGTGTCGCTACTATGGTCTGACCTATCCGGCGCCACCTCACAAAAAACGCTACGAAGAAGTCATTGGTATTCCTGCGACATTCAACGCTGAAAAAATCCTCTACGTCGTTGATCTTGAAGATGAGTGGATGATGAGGCCATTTCTCTGGGCAGATAGTGAAACAGCGAGAATATGCAAGTCGTATCTGGAAGAGATAGCGAGTGTTGCTGGTTGTCGGACGACGGTGACAGCAAAGACAAAACATCTCATTCAGGAGAACTTGCCGAGAATACTCAGCATCGATGAAATGGCTGAATATTTCAGCTGTAGTGCCAGAACTTTCTGCCGCTACTTGGCCGTGGAAAATTCAAGATATCAAGACCTTATCGCGAGTGTTCGCACAGAGACCGCGAAAAATTTCCTCTCCACTACATCCATCCCGGTGGATAGAATCGCCGATCATCTCGGCTTTTCCGATACCGGGAGCCTGAGGCGGTCATTCAAGCTATGGACCGGGATGACGATATCTGAATACAAAAAGTCTTCAAGGCTGTCAGCGATCGGTAATTGACGGCTCTCTCGTCGGTGATCTCTCGCTTCATAAATGCGCCACATCATTGAAGCCACGCAGGGTCCAGCGGCCGTCGTCGAGGATGACGATTCGGGAGATCGAGGTGTTTTCCGGGCCGAGAAAGGCGAACGGGCGGCTGTGTGCGGCCTGGCGGCAGATCTCTGCAATGGTGCCGCCATGGGTGAAGATAACGGCGGAACTGTCCGGTTCGGTCAGCGCCGCGACGCGTTCGACGCCGGTGCGAATCCGCGCCGCGACCGCGGCCATGGTTTCTGCGTTGGGCACCACCTCGAAGCTTTCCTCGGCGAGCATGCGCACCAGCAGGTCGTTGCCGGCGGCGGCGTGAAGGTGGAAGGAATGTTCCCAGTCGCCCAGGTAGATTTCCCGCAGTTCGGGAATCACCGTGGGCGCGAGACCGCTCAGGGCGGCGAAAGGGGCCGCTGTCTGATGGGTGCGTTGCAGGGGCGTGATGAACAGCGCCGAAATGACCTCAGCGCTGAGGCGTGCGGCGACGGCGCGGGCCTGTTCGTGACCCACGGGTAGCAGCAAGGGGTTGGAGAGGGACAAGCCATCGAATTCCATCGCGCCGCCGCTGGCGAGGTCGGTGGAGCCGTGACGTACCAGAATCAGTTGCTTTGCGCCCACGGGGAGGCGGTAGCGTTCCTGGGGTGTGATCAGGCGGCGGTGGAGGGTGGTATTGTCGACAGTCATCGTTTTTCTCGGGTCAGGTCAGAATTGGTTGGGGATGCGGAAAGAGTTCTGATCGCGTCTCAAGGTGCGCGGCCGCCACCCCCTCGGGGGAGCGGAAAACGCCATCCAGCCTACAGCAAGGCATGGGAATTCATGCGTCCTTGAGAATAGTGGCCATGACATGCCTGGCCAGCGCCTTGGGGTTACGGTTGAAGCTCAGCGAATAGCCTGCGGATTCGATGAACGGAGAGAATTGGAGCAAACCCAGGGTCAATGCGAGCATCGATGCCGCCGATTCGGCGGCCTTCGCTTTGCCGTGCAGTTCGCCGATGGCATCGCGGATCAGAACGAACAGCTCATGTACCAGCTCGCGCTCGAGGCGCGCCAGAATATCATCGTCTCGCTCCATCAGGGTGCGCAGGAAAAGGCGCGCCGGACCGGGGTCGTGGAGCAGCGCGTCTGTCAGGTGGGTGAGAAATACCTCCAGGCGCCTGGCTGGCGATCTGCGGCTGCGCATATGGGCGATCATTTGCGAGCACAGGGCCGAGACGCTGTGAAGACAGCACGCCACGTAGAGGCTGCGTTTATCCCGGAAATAGAGATAGATGGAGGGTGGCGTGATAGCGACGCGTGCGGCGATGCTGCGCATCGATACCGCCTCGTAGCCGTGGAGTGCGAATTCCTCGCTGGCGACGCGGATGATGGCGGCCTCGGTCTCGGCACCGATCGCCCGGCCTCGGTGTTTGGCTTTGCTGGTGCTTGAGTGTGGTTCTGCGTCAGCCCCGGCAGCATCGACTTTCAACGCGGTCGTCCCTTGAGTGTGTGATGACATGTTGAGGAAACATCAACAGCCTTTTTATGTTGTCCTGAAGCACTATAGCAGTCCAGCCGCCGGAGTGTCACCGGTTGTGGTCGGGGCGGTTGGAAAGGGTGCGGGGTGGGCCGGAATGACGGCTCGGTCGCGGTTTTCTGCCGCTTGTCCTGAAAATGGCGCCCGCCTCTTGATTTCAGGATCATCCGGAGTAAGTTGCGCGCAAGGGGCGGTTTTCGGCGCGCGCAGTCACTTGGGATGCCCCTGACCCTGTTTGTGGCGCACCTCACTTGCTCACCGCGGGTTGTTCGCAGGAAAGCCCATAATGACACTGACAAATCATCAGCTGGCAGCCAGCCTGGATGAGGCCCTGGGTCTCCACATGGCCTGGCTGCGCAAAATCTTCCGGTGCGTGCTGCTGGACACCATGCCGGGTGCCGACATGGTTGCCGAGGATGCGCACGAGCGCTGCCCGTTCTCCGCCTGGCTGGGCCGGGCAATGCCGATGCTGCGTGCGCTCGATGACCAGCGGGCGGAAACGTTGCGCCTCCTACACCGCCAGTTACACGACGATGTGCGCAATTTCTGTTGCAAGCTGTCGTCCGGGCAGGCCTTGCAGCCGGAGGATATCGATGCGGTGGAGATTTCTCACGACCGCGTGGTCAATCTGCTGACCAACCTGAAGAGCCAGGCCGTGGTGCTCAGCGCGAGCATCGACCCGCTCACCGGGCTGGCGACCCGCGCGTTGATGGCCATGGATTATCTGCATCTGCAGAAACAATGCGCCCGCCACGAGGCCCGCTTGGCGGTGGTGCTGGTCGATGTCGACCATTTCAAGAGTATCAACGACATCTACGGCCATGCCGGCGGGGATCAGGCGTTGTGCCAGATGGCCCATACCCTGCGCGACGTGTTGCGCGGCAACGATCGCATCTACCGCTACGGTGGCGAAGAATTCGTCGCCTTCTGTGAAGTCCATACAGCGGCGGATGCCGATGTGCTCTCGCGCCGTATTCTCGAGGCAGTCCGCGCCATTCAGGTGGACATCGGCAACACCCCCGCACAATTGACCGCAACGCTTGGCTGTACCATCGCCGAGCCGGATGAGCCTCTGGAGGACGTCATCGAACGGGCGGACCGCGCCATGTACCGCGGCAAGCGCGCCGGTCGCGACCGCGCCGTAATCGTAGCACCGGATTAGCGGCTTTGGCCGCGAAAACCGCGAATTTTCCCTGTGGGAACTTGCCTGTGTGGAGCCTGCCTGCAGGCGACCTCTTCCCTGCGAGTATTGTCGCCTGCAGGCAGGTTCCACCGGGTGGCGTTTCCCGAATGAGCGGTATTGCAGGGTGCCGGGCTCTCTCGAGCCATTCCGCCATTGCCAACTTCCCGCCTGACAGGTTACTTTAGCGCTGAAAGCTGACTGACAGTCACGAATTAGCCCCTTGCCTGAAGCTCCCTGAACGGGAACCAGCCAGGCTGCCGCTGCGAGCGGCGGCCACAACTACAAGGAATATGACATGAAACGTAGCGGCCCTCTCAGCGGTGTGCGCATCATCGAACTTGCCAGTATCGGCCCCGGCCCTTTCTGCGGCATGTTGCTCGCCGACCTTGGCGCGGAAGTGGTGGTCATCGACCGGCCACAGGGCGCCTATGCGCTCTACGGGCTCGATCCGCAAAAGGACTTCATGAACCGTGGCAAGCGCTCGGTGGTGCTCGATCTCAAAAAGCCCGACGACGTGGAGAAGGCGCTGCGCCTCATCGCCAAGGCGGACGCCGTGATCGAGGGCAGTCGCCCCGGCGTGGCGGAGCGGCTCGGTGTCGGTCCGGAGGCATGCATGGCGCGCAACCCCGCGCTCGTCTACGGGCGTATCACCGGCTGGGGGCAGACCGGCCCTTATGCCCAGTGGGCCGGCCACGACATCGATTACATCGCCATTTCGGGCGCGCTTCACATGTGTGGCCGTCCCGGTGAGGCGCCGGCCATTCCCATGAACTTCGTCGGCGACATGGGCGGTGGCGGCATGCTGCTGGCGTTTGGCATGGCCGCCGCGCTGTTCGAGGCGCGCGGCTCGGGCAAGGGCCAGGTGGTGGATGCCGCCATGATCGAGGGTGCCGCGGCGCAGATGGCGGGCATGCTGGTGGTGCGTGCCAATGGCCAGATCGGCGACGAGCGCGGCGACAACACCAGTTGCGGCGTGGCGCCCTTTTACGACACCTATCAAACCGCAGACGGCAAGTACCTCGCGGTCGGCGCCATCGAGCCGCAATTCTACCGGGCCTTCCTCGCCGGCCTCGAACTCAATGGCGACCCGCAGCTGACGGAGCAGGGCGACAGGGCGCTGTGGCCCGCACAAAAAGCCAGGATCGCCGCCCGTATCCGCGAGCGCGACCGCGATGATTGGATGGCCACGTTCAGCAGCGAAGCCTGTGTCGCGCCTGTATTGTCCCCGGCTGAGGTAGAGCATCATCCCCAGAACGCGGCGCGAGGCGTCTATTTCCGCGACGGCGACGTACTGCAACCCGCCCCCGTGCCCAAGTTCAGCCGTACACCGGGCGCCGTCGCCAGTGCGCCCCCCGAGCGCGGTGTGGATACGGAGGCGGTGTTTCGGGAGTGGCTGGGAGGCTAGCAGTGTTTCTGTTTGATTTTGTGGGACTCCCCTGTAGGTGTGCTCGTAGGGGCAATTCATGAATTGCCCCTACAACCGTCCAGTGCAGAGACATCTCTCAGGTGTTGGGCTTCGTTCCTCAGCCCAACCTACAAGTTGACAACCCCGGGCTTGTTCCGCAAAGGCCAAACCCCTAGAATTCCCCTCCCCACGCCAGGTACCTGCGCGCCGTCCAGCCAAGACGGTTGGCGCAGGTTGAAACGGGAAGTGAGGTGCGCTTTCGGCTGTTGTACGGCCGCCGTCAGCCAGTCCTCCGCTGCCCCCGCAACGGTAAACCGAGTCTCTGGAAAAGTGACTCCGTGAGCCCGAAACCGGCCTTCCGTGGTGATTGCAACGGCTAAGCGGAGGGCTTTGCCGGTGGTCGTCAGCCTTTTTCCCGCACATCGCCCACCTGCTTTCCTCCCTCGATCCCGCGCTTCATCCACAGATTGAGGAAGATCATGACAGCCACATCACGCCACTCCGCGATCGCAATCGCGGCCATCGCCCTGGGCGTCAGCGCTCCCGTATTCGCAGACGGCAAGCACATCGAGGAAGAGGTGATCGTCACCGCCACCCGCTCGCCGTACAGCCTGGACAAGGTGCCTTATAGCATTCGGGTGATCGACGCGCAGGAGATCAGGCGCAGCGCGGCGTCCCACCTCGGCGAGTTGCTGCGCAACGAAGGCAGCCTCCAGGTGCGCGACAGCCTTGGCAACGGCAGGAATGTCAGTATTTCACTGCGTGGCATGAGCGGCGGCCAGAACGCCGCCATCCTGGTGGATGGCCGGCGGCTCAACAACTCCGATCTCTCCGAGCCAGATCTGGCTGCCATCGTGCTCCAGGACATCGAGCGCATCGAAGTGCTCGAGGGTGGCGCGGGCGTACTGTTCGGCGACCAGGCGGTGGGCGGCGTGATCAACGTCATCACCCGCACCGGCGCGACGCCGGGCGGTCGCATCGTCGCCGGCGGCGGCAGCTACGACGCCAGAACCCTGGGCTTCAGCTACGGTGGCACCGCGGCCGCCGAAACCCTGGATTTTCAGATCAGCGGCCAGCGCGACAAAGCGGATGGCTATCGGGACAACACCGAGGTGGACTTCACCAACCTGCGCGCCGCGGGCGGCTACCGCTACGGCGCAGGACGCCTGTTCGTCGAGGGTCAGCGCACCGAAAACGACTATCTGCTGCCCGGCGCGCTGATGGATGATGAACGGCGCGCGGACCGCCGCCAGGCCGGGAGCAGCTACAACGACTACCGCATCGACACCGATCAGTACCGCATCGGCGTCGACCACAGCATCGGCGACATTGCCGACATCCTCGTCTCCTACGGCAACCGCGACGAAGACGTCGCCATCCTGGGCCGTTCACTGTCCTTCGGCGACACCCGCACCGGGCAGCGGCGCGAGGTGGAAACCTTCGACCCCCGCGTGGTGCTGAAACTCGGCAGCTGGCGCGTCACGGTCGGCAGTGACATCGAGAATTACGACTACGATCTCAGCGTGGATTCCGCCTTCGGGCTGAGCACCAGCAGCCACCGCCACGAGCGCCGCAGCCAGTACATCCAGGGCATCTACTCTTTTAACGACGACATCCAGCTCTCGGCGGGGTACCGCCACGCCAAGGTGGATGTCGACGTCGACGGCGGCTATTTCACCGCCCGCTACGACGACAGTGTCGATGTCAGGCAGGTGGGCCTGTCCTACCGGGTGACGGAAAACCTGCGCGCCTACGTCAACCGCGATGAAACCTTCCGCTTTGCCCTCGCCGACGAAAACGTCGATTTCCTCGGCAACGTGGTGTCGCTCAAACCCCAGGAAGGCGTGGCCTGGGAGCTGGGAAGCCAGTGGCATCAGGACGATGTCGAGCTGGGCGTGGCCATTTTCGATCACGCCATCGAAAACGAGATCGGCTACGATACCAACAGTTTCGCCAACATCAATTTCGACGACACCCGGCGCCGCGGCGCGACCCTGAGTGCATCGTTGCGCGCCGCGCCGCGACTCGCTATCAGCGCCAGCCTGACCCGCATGAGTGCGGAGTTCGATGGCGGCGCACTCGATGGCAACCCGTTGCCGGGAGTGTCCGAAACGCTTGCCAAGGTGGCTGCGACCTTCGATGTCAGCGACAATTTCCAATGCTATGGCGAGGCGGTCTACACCGGCCCGGTGGCCATCGACATGTACGCCGTGGCCGAGGACATTCCGGGCTTCACCGTCTACAACCTGGCGGCGTCCTACAACTACGGCAACTGGACCTTCAAGGGTCGCCTGAACAACCTGTTCGGCAAGGAATACTCGGAGCTGGTGACCTTCTTCGGTCTGCCCGCCTACTATCCCTCGCCCGAGCGCAACGCCAACGTCAGTGTTCAGTACCAGTTCTGAACCGCCGCACGAGGAAACAACCATGACCGACGACAGCAACCAGTCTCAAGACCAGGCTGATAGCAAACAAGAAAAGCACCGCAGCAAGATGCAAAAGATGAAGGCATCGGTGGACGCCCGCATCGAGGCGGCGGACACCGAGCGCGGTGTGCTGATCCTGCTCACCGGCAACGGCAAGGGCAAGAGCAGCTCCGCCTTCGGCATGGTGATGCGTTCGCTGGGCTACGGCTACAAGGTGGGGGTGGTGCAGTTCATCAAGGGCAAGCAGTTGTCCGGTGAGGAGCTGTATCTGCGCGAACTCGCCGAGCGCGATGGCTCCAACGTGACCTTTTACCAGATGGGCACCGGCTTCACCTGGAACACCCAGGACCGTTCGGGCGACATCGCCGCCGCCGAGCGTACCTGGGAAGAGGCGGCGAAGATGCTCGGCGACGACAGCTACCACCTGGTGGTGCTGGATGAGCTGACCTATATGCTCAGCTTCAAATACCTCGACGAGGAAACAGTGCTGGCGGCGCTGAAAAACCGTCCGGCCAACCAGTCCGTGGTGGTCACCGGGCGCGGCGGCGGTGCCGGGCTCATCGATATTGCCGATACCGTCACCGAGCTCAAGGACGTCAAGCACGCCTTCAAGGCGGGGATCAAGGCGCGCCAGGGCGTGGATTTCTGAAGGACCACTCCTTGCGCAGGCTTTCCCCCCGCACCCTGCTGATCCTGCTGGCGCTGCTGCTTCCCGCAGCGGCGCTGTGGTCGCTGACCACGGGTTCGGTCGATGTGACGTTCGCGGGGCTGGGGAAGATCATTGCCGAGCGCCTGGCCGGTGAGGGCGCCTCCAGTCACGAAGGCCTGATCATCTTCGAGATTCGCCTGCCGCGCATGCTGCTCGCCATGATGGTGGGTATGGTATTGGCCAGCAGCGGCGCGATCATGCAGGGGCTGTTCCGCAACCCGCTCGCCGACCCGTCGCTGATCGGCGTATCCAGCGGCGCATCGGTGGGCGCCAGCCTCGTCATCGTCGCGGCATCTTCCGCGCTTCAATACAGCAGCGCCGCCGGTCTCACCCTGGTGGCGCTCGGTGCCTTTGGCGGCGGTTTTCTCGCCACGCTCGTCGTCTATCGCCTGGCCACCTCCAGTGTTGGCACCAGTGTCGCCACCATGCTGCTCGCGGGCATCGCCATCAGCGCCCTGGCGGGGGCGATCAACAGCCTGCTCAGCTATTTCGCCGACAACGACATGCTGCGCCAGATCAGCCTGTGGCAGATGGGCAACCTCAGCACCGCGAGTTGGCTCAAGGTGGCACTGATCGCCGCTGTGACGTCAATACTGGCAGTGTCGTTCCCGCGCGACGGCCGCGCTCTCAATGCCATGCTGTTGGGTGAGTCGGAGGCGCGCTATCTGGGTGTCGATGTGGAGCGAGTCAAGACGAGGCTGATCCTGCTCACTGCCCTGGGAGTGGGCACCTCGGTGGCGGTCGCCGGGCTGGTGGCGTTCGTCGGCCTGGTGGTGCCCCACCTGGTGCGCCTGCTCATCGGTCCGGATCACAGGCCACTGATCCCCTGCTCCGCACTGGCCGGCGCCCTGCTCATGCTGATTGCCGACAACCTGGCGCGCACCCTGGCGGCGCCAGCGGAACTGCCCACCGGCGTGCTGACCGCGTTGCTCGGCGCACCTTTCTTCGTGATGCTGCTGGTGCGCCAGCGGGTGAGGCTGTGATGGCGCTGCGCGCGGACGGCATTGCGCTGCACCTGTCGGGCTTCGACCTGTTGCGCGACATCGCCGTGGCAGTGACGCCGGGTAAGGTCACCGCAGTGGTGGGGCCCAACGGCGCCGGAAAATCCTCTCTGTTGAAGGTGCTCACAGGCGACAATCCGGTCAGCAGTGGCACAGTGTCGCTCAACGGGCGGCCTCTCGTGGAATGGCCCCCGGCGCAGCGCGCGCGCATTCTCGGAGTACTGCCGCAGCACACGGTGCTGGACTTTCCCTTCACGGCGCGCGAGGTGGTTGCCCTCGGTCGCACGCCCCACGATACCGGCACCGCGCGCGATGCGGAGATCGTCGCCGCGGCGCTGGCGGCGGTGGATGCGTCCTACCTGGAGAAGCGCTACTACACCAATATGTCCGGCGGTGAAAAGCAACGGGTACAACTGGCGCGGGTGCTGGCGCAGATATGGGAGCCCAGTGAGATTGGCGAGCGCTTTCTGCTCATGGACGAACCGACGTCGGCCTTCGACCTCAGCCATCAGCAGATGTGTCTCGACATCGTTGAACGGTTCTCCGCCTCCGGGGTGGGGGTGCTGATGGTGCTCCACGATCTCAATCTCGCGGCACGATGTGCCGACAACCTGGTGGTGCTGTCCTGCGGCGCCATCGCCGCACAGGGGAGCCCGGCCGAAATACTTACCGAGGCGCTTCTGAAAGAAGTGTTCAAGGTCGATGCGCTGATCTTGCGCCACCCCCGTCACGGCACGCCGCTGGTGATCACCTGATGGTGCGCCGCCTCGCTTGGTTGTTGCTGTGCATGGCGCTTGCACTGCTGGCGTTTGGCGCCATGGCGGACATTCGCCTGCAAGACGATCTCGGCGATGAGCTGGTGCTCGCCGCGCCCGCCGCGCGCATCGTTTCCCTGGCGCCCAACGTCACCGAGACCCTGTTCGCCATCGGTGCGGGCCAGCTTATTGTGGGCGCCGACGAATACAGCAACTATCCGCGGGAGGCGCGGGACATTCCCCGCGTCAACAACCACGCCGCGGCGAACTACGAGCGCATCCTGGCCTTGAAGCCGGATCTGGTCATCGCCTGGCAGTCCGGCAACAGCGGCCAGATCATTCCCCGTCTGCGCCGCCTGGGGCTGCCCGTGTTCGTCATCGAGCCGCGCACCCTGGAAGACATCGCCGGCGTCGCCCGGCGCTTCGGCGCCATCACCGGCCACACTGTCGAAGCGCAACGCCTGGCCGCGACGTTCGAGGCCAAACTGGCCGAGCTGCGCCAAACATTCAGCGCGCGCACGCCGGTAAAAGTGTTCTACCAGATCTGGAACGAACCGTTGATCACCCTCAACGGCAGCCATCTGGTCAGCGACGTCATCCGCCTGTGCGGCGGGACCAACGTCTTCGCCGACGCCGCGCCCCTGGTGCCCTACGTGAACATCGAGGCGGTGATCAGCGCCGACCCGCAGGTCATCATCGCCAGCGGCAGCAACGACGAAAGCCCCGCGTGGCTCACAATGTGGCAGCGCTGGCCTGCCATCAGCGCGGTAAAGCACGGCCACATCTATTCGGTGCCGCCGGATCTCATTCAGCGCCACTCACTGCGTATCATTGATGGTGCCGGGCAAGTGTGCGCATTTCTGGACAAGGCGAGAGGTTAGATAGTAGAGACGAGAAAGGATTGCTCGGGCTGGAGAGTCGATTGCTGGATCGGACCTGTAAGCCTTGCGTGCATGGGAGGAAACATTGCTCATCAATCTGAACCTGTTGCAGAATGGGATGGACATGAATCTTCGGCGTTATGGATGGCCGGGTCACGCATGGGCCCATGAGTTCCCCTCGATACGCGGGGTCCGAGGGATGCGTGAGCACGATGGAGTGATACATAGCTCATGAAAGGAAATGAGATTGACAGTTCTCCTCGTCCAGTGGAAGAAGAGCAGCAACTACCGCTCTTCTCTCTGGATATTGGGACTGTGCAGTTGGAGTCCGGCGAAAAAATTGCAGGGGTGTCCGAGCAAGCCGTTGAAAGTCCTTTCAGCAAGTACATCGTATATGTGGATGAAAGCGGCGACCATTCCTTGCAGTCCATTGATGGACAGTATCCGGTGTTTGTGCTGGCCTTTTGTGTTTTTCACAAGCGTTACTACAGTGAACAGGTAGTTTCAGCACTGGAAAAGTTCAAGTTTAACCACTTTGACCATGACCAAGTCGTGCTGCATGAAAACGCGATCCGCAAAGAGAAGGATGCTTTCAATATTTTTCGCAGCAGAGAGCAGAAAAATCAGTTCCTGGATGAGCTGACTTACATTATCGAGCGAAGCAATTTCATTCTGATCAGTTGTGTGATCGACAAGGGTGGCCTACGGAAGCAAATGGATGTTGAATCCAATCCCTATCACATTGCTTTGAGCTTCTGTCTGGAGACGTTATACGAACTTCTTCAGGAAAAGCGCCAGCATGAGAAGAAAACCCATATAGTGGTTGAGTGCAGGGGACGGAAGGAAGATAACGAACTGGAACTGGAGTTCAGGCGAATATGCGATGGCAGCAATCGTTTGGCAAAGCTGTTGCCTTTCGATGTTCTGTTTGCGGATAAGCGTGCGATGTCGTCAGGGCTCCAGCTTGCTGATTTGGTTGCCCGGCCCATAGGATTGCATGTACTGAGGTCGGAGCAGGAAAACAGGGCGTTTGACGTGCTCAAGAAGAAATTTTACTGCGATGGAGGGCGTGAACTCGTGGGTAAGAATTATGAGGGGTTGGGGTTGAAGATTTATCCAGCCCCAGAAAGCGAAAAGCCCCGATGACGCTCACCGAGGCTATGACGCCGACCGGGCACCCCCAATCCACTTGATTGACAGTCTAGACAAATACGGCCTTGATGGCAATTCGCCATGTGAAAGCACTGGTCACCTGTAAGCATGATTAACCTGGTCATGTTGAGTCGGAACAACACTTGGCTCAACCAACCGTTGATGATTGCCGCAACCTCTTGCTGCACTTGGGTGTGAAGGGTCAGATTTTTAGTGACGCCTGTAATACAGCATGGCCCATCATGGTGCCATCGGGCCGCCTCTCGTTGACCTGCCCAACACCCCTCTATACAATCCGCCCCCTGCATCAGGTGCCTGCTCGTCCATCCTTCGCCGGGATGGGCTGGAGCAGGGTAAACGGGAAGTGTGGTGCGTCAGGGCAACTATTCGAGTGGCCGCCCCGACAAAACCTCCGCTGCCCCCGCAACGGTAAGTGAATCCTGCCAGGAGTTCACAAGCCCGAAACCGGCCTGGTGATGATGGAATCTCCGTCATCACGGTGTGCAGTTGCACTGACGATGAAGCGGAGGGCTTCACGGTGGCTGGTTTGTTTCGCTGATCCTGCGACCCCACACCTTTTTCCTCCCCCCATACGTGCGTGCGTTTATCTGCGGTGACGAAGCGGAGGGCTTCTGCACGCTGATTGCCCTCATTTGTCGCTGAGCGCGAACGGCCTGCATCCGGCTTCCTCGACCGTATTGACCAAAACGACGTTTGAGGACAACGACATGTTCACAACCCTGTTCGCGCGGCGCCATCTCGCCGCGGCCATCGCCTCCTGTCTGCTGTGTGGCACCGCCCTGTCCGACGAAAGAAAGATGGAAGTCGTGGAAGTACGCGCCAATGCCCTCGAAGACCAGGGCCTTTCCCTTGACGAGGTGAACAGCGCCGCCAGCCGGCTCGGCCTTGCCGCCAGGGACATTCCCGCCAGCCTGACCGTCCTGAATAAGGAAGCCATCGCCATCAAGGGCGATTTCTCGGGCCTTTCCGCCGTCACCCGCGCCACTGGCTTCGCCTCCAGCGCCAGCCCAGGCAACGGTGGCACTTCCACCTCGGTGCGCGGCTTCAACGGCCATGGCTCAGTGGTCACCACCTATGACGGCACCCGCATGTACGTGGGTTCCGGCTCGGTGAACTTCCCTGCCGACACCTGGACCGTGGAGCGGGTGGAAGTGCTGCGCGGCCCCGGCGCGGTGATCAACGGCGTGGGCGCCATCGGCGCCACCGTGAACTATGTGCCGAAGAAGCCCGGCTTCACGGATATTGCCAATGAACTGGACGTCACCGTCGGTAGCTTCGACATGCGCCGCGTCGCCATCGGTTCGGGCGGCGCCCTCAGCGACACCTGGGCCTATCGCATGGATGCCGTCAGCCACCGCAGCGACGGCTATGTGGACCGCGGCGACGAAAAGCGCACCGCCTTTGCGGGCGCATTCCTGTTCCGGCCGAGCGACGATCTGTCAGTGCAGCTGAGCCTGGATTTTGCCAGCACGGATTCCGCCACGTATTGGGGAACACCCCTGGTGAACGGCGCCATTCCCGGCGCCATCCGCCGCAACAACTACAACTCGGAGGATGCGGCGGTCACCTACGACGACCTGTGGCCGCGGTTGCACGTTGAATGGCGCATCAACGACCAGGTGCAACTGCGCAGCGACACCTATTACCTGACCAGCGAGCGTCACTGGCGCAACATCGAAACCTACGATTACAACGCCGCCAGCGGCCAGGTGGACCGCTCCTTCTACCTGGAAATCTTCCACGAACAGGAACAGCTCGGCCACCGCAGCGACCTGTTGTTCGATTTCGACGTGGCGGGCATGAACAACCTGATGAGTGTTGGCGTCGAGGTCAACCGCATCACCTTCAGCCATATCAACAACTCGCCCTATGCCGGCGGCACCAGTGTCGACCTGCTCGATCCCGTGCCCGGCACCTGGGCGGATACCAATGTCAGCGAAACCACCCGGGACTTCGACACCGACACCCTGCAGTACGCGCTGTTCATCGACAATGTGCTGAAGATCAACGAGCACTGGCACCTGGTGGCGGGCGTGCGCCACGACGATATCGACTACGAGCGCGAGAACCAGGCGCGCAGCAACGGCCGGCCCGCCGGCAAGCTGTCCAACGACATGTCCGACACCAGTTGGCGGCTCGGCGGCGTTTTCAAGCCCAATGACAACACCAGCCTTTACGCGCAATACGCCACTGCAGCGGACTCGATTCAGGGGCTGATCTCCTCGTCCAACCCCGATCTGGATCTGGCGGAAGGCGAGCAGTTCGAGCTGGGCATCAAGCAGCAGTTCCTGGACGGCCGCCTGCAATACACCCTTTCCCTGTACGACATCGTCAAGAAGAACCTGATCAGCAGCGACCCCGGCGGTGTGCAGCGCCAGATCGGCGAGCAGTCGTCACGGGGTGTGGAGTTCGAGCTGTTCTGGATGCCGCTGGATGTGTTCAGCGTCGATTTCAACCTGGCGCTGGCGCGGCCCGAGTATGAGGAGTTCATCAGCGGCAGCAACGATTACAGCGGCAAGACACCGCGCAACGTTCCCGAGGAAACCGCCAACCTGTGGCTCACCTGGCAGGTGGCGAGCGCCTGGTCCATCGCCGGCGGCGCCCGCTACGTGGGAGAGCGCTACCTGAACGACGCCAATACCGCCGAGCTGCCCGCCTACACCGTGGTGGACGCCACCGTGCAATGGCAGGTCAATGACGCGCTGCGCCTGAGCCTGCGCGGCAAGAACCTCTCCGACACCCGCAACTACGTGCTGGCGCCCTACGGCAACCAGTGGATTCTGGGTGACGGGCGCAGTGTCGAGGTTGGTTTGAATTACGGGTTCTGAGTTGCACGTTTCAAGTTGCACGTTTCACGTAAAAAACCTGAGGTCACCAAGGCTTCCCGTGTGAAACTCAAACGCTGGCTCTACCTCAGTCACCGCTGGCTGGGCATCGGCCTGTGCCTGCTGTTCGCCATGTGGTTTTTCACCGGCGTGGTGATGATGTATGTGCACTTTCCGCAGCTGACCGAGGAGGAGCGCCTGGCGGCCCTGCCGGCTCTTGCGCCCGAGCGGGTGCGGGTGCCCGTAGAACGGGTTTTGGCTCTGGCGCCTGAGGGAACGAGCATCCGTTCCCTGCGCCTGACCTCGGTGCTGGGCCGTCCCGCTTACCTGCTGCACGACGAGGGCGGCACCCTTTACGGGCTGTTCGCGGATGATGGTGAAGTATTCGCCGGTTTCGATGCGGCGGATGCACTGCTCGCGGCCCGCACCTACCAGCAGGTGCTCCGCGACGTGGGTGATGAGGAGCCGCGCTATCTGGGCAGTGTGGACATGGACCAGTGGTCTTTGTCGCGCAACCTCAACGATCACCGCCCCTTGCATCATGTGGCGCTCGCCGATGCCGCCGGCACGCGCCTGTATATCTCGTCGCTCACCGGCGAGGTGGTGCGCGACACCGATACCCGGGAGCGGGTGTGGAACTGGCTGGGCGCCAATCTGCACTGGATCTACTCCCTGGTGCTGCGCCGCCACGGTGAGCTGTGGCATCAGGTGGTGGTCGTCCTGTCCCTGCTCGGCCTGGCGGCACTGGTGACCGGCGCCGTCATTGGTGTGCTGCGCCTGCGCATCCGCAATCCCTATCGGGGCAGCGACGTCACGCCCTATCGGGGCATGATGAAGTTGCATCACCTGTTGGGGCTGGGGTGCCTGTTGTTTCTCGCCACCTTCATGTTCAGTGGGTTGATGTCCATGAACCCCTGGGGAGTCTTCACTTCCCAGCGGCCTTTTTCCCAGGTGCAAAAGGATTATCGCGGCGCCTCTCAGGCGCAGAGTGCGTTGCCTGACAGTGCCCCGGCGGACTTGCGCGCCGCGCTGGCGCAGTATCCGGACACTCGCGAGATCGTCTGGCAATGGCTGGCGGGCGAGCCCCATCTGGTGTTGGTGGCGGCGCCGTACCAGCGCCGCGTGGTGCTGGCCGATGGCCGCGAGCCGGACGCGTTTGTACAGCGCGCCCGCGCCCGGCTGGAAACTGTCATGGCCGGCGCGGAGGCAACTTCGGCGACCCTCATCGAACGCTACGACGCCTACTACTATTCCCACCACCAGCGCTGGCGGCCGCTGCCGGTGTTGCGGGTCAAGTTCGATGATGATGAGCACACCTGGTTCCATATCGACCCGGCCACCGGCGAGTTGCTCAATGGCCTGACTACCAGAGGGCGTGTGCAGCGCTGGTTGTACAACGGCATGCACAGCCTGGATTTCACCTTCCTGATTCAACGCCGCCCGCTGTGGGATGTGATCGTGATTGCCTTGAGCGTGCTGGGACTGGTTTTTTCCGTCACCAGCGTCCACATCGGTATCCGCCGCTTGCGACACGACAAGAGGCGGCGGAGTAGGTGATCGCACGATGCCGTTCTTGCGCTTCGAACGCCGGCCGTGGCCTGGGAAAGCCTTTCGAGACACGCCGTGAACCCATCCGTGGGGGCTCGCCAGCGCCATCCTTGGCGCTGAACGGTCTCGAAAGGCTTTCCCAGGCCGCGCCCTCACCGCGCTAAAGGCAAAAGAGCGATAATTTCATCTCCCATCTCCCATCTCCCATCTCCCATCTCCCATCTCCCATTAAGACATCTCACGCCGCTGGCGACACACCGCGTTGACCTTTGTCGAAGCTGGGCTATACAATCCGCCCCCTGCATCAGGTGCCTGTTCGATCCTCCTTTGCCGGGAGAGTCTGGAACAGGTTAAACGGGAAGTGTGGTGCGTCAGGACAACGGATCGAGAGGCCGTCCTGACAAAACCTCCGCTGCCCCCGCAACGGTGAGTGACCCCCAGGGATCACAAGCCCGAAACCGGCCTGGTGATGGCGCTCTTCGCGCCGTCACGGTGTGCAGTAGCTGCAATGATGAAGCGGAGGGCTTTGTCAGTGGTTATCTGCCTTTTCCATATCGGCGTCCGCCACTTTTATCCCCTCCCTCAATCCTTGTTTTCAACGGCTCGATTGAGGAATTATCGTGAAAAAAAATCTTCTTGCTCACAGTGTCATGGCGGGTGTCGCCGCATTTGGCGCGGCGCTTCCGGCGTCTGCCGATCTGTCCTATCAGGAAAAGGTGGTAATCACGGCCACGCGCACACCCGTGGCCCTGGTGGACAGCCTGGCCCCGGTGACCACCGTGTCCCGCGAGCAGCTGGACGTGCGCCAGCCCCTCGACCTGCGGGACGTGTTCAGGCAATTGCCCAGCCTCAACATCAGCCGCAACGGCGGACCGGGCGCATCCACCGGCCTTTACACCCGCGGCACCAGCAACGGCCACACCCTGATTCTCGTGGACGGCCAGCGGGTGAGCAGTGCCACCCTGGGCAGCACCAGCTTTCAATACATCAACCCGGATCAGATCGAGCGCATCGAAGTGGTGCGCGGCGCTCGCTCCAGCCTTTACGGCAGCGACGCCATCGGCGGCGTGATCCAGATTTTCACCCGCGACGGCTCCGAGAGCGCGGGCACCTATGTCACTGGCGCCATCGGTAATGACAACCTGCACAAGGTGGCGCTCGGCACCAGCGGCAGCAACGGCGGCCTGTACTACGGCGTGCATGGCTCCTACCTGGACACGGACGGCATCAACAACCTGAAGGCCGATCTCAGCCGCGACGACGACGGCTACCGCAACCGTTCCCTCAACGCCAGCGTCGGCTACCGCTTCGCCAACGACGCCGATGTGGTGCTGCGCTTCCTCGAAAGCAACAACCGCAACGAGTACGACAACGCCTTCAATCCCGCGGAAAAGCCCTACAGCGACTCGCGCCTGCAGAACATCAACCTCAAGGGCACCCTGCCGGTCACCGATTTCTGGCTGAGCCAGCTGTCCCTGGGGCTTGCCGTCGACGACAGCGACAACTACGACGGCGCCACCGGCCTCAATACCGGCGCCTTCCGCACCGAGCGCGAGCAGCTGTTCTGGCAGAACGACTTCACCCTGCTCGACGATCATATCTTCACCCTCGGCTACGACTATTACGAAGACAAGGTGAAGGCGAACAGCAACTACGTGGACGCCGCCGGCAACACCGTGTCCTCGCGCGACAACGGCGCGGTTTTCGCCCAGTATCAGGGCGGCCTGTCGATCGTCGATCTGGTGTTGGGCGTGCGCGAAGAGGATAACGAGGAATTCGGCAGCCACACCACGGCCAACGTTTCCATCGGTGTCAGCATCGATGAGCATCACAAGGTGGTGGCGTCCTGGGCGGAGGGCTTCAAGGCGCCGACCTTCAACGACCTGTACTGGCCCGCCAGCCCCTGGGACGCGGGCAACCCGGATCTGGAGCCGGAGGAGTCGGAAAACATCGAACTCGGCGTGCGCGGCAACTACGACACCTGGCATTGGGCCATCACCTATTTCGAAAACGACGTGGACAACCTGATCGCCTGGGCCGCGGGCGACGACTTCGTGTGGCGCCCCTACAACGTCAACGAAGCGGAAATCAAGGGTGGTGAACTGATCGTGGGCGCAGTCATCGCAGGCTGGGATGTGGACGCGGCCTTCACCTACCTGGAGCCACGGGACGCCAACAGCGACCGCCTGCTGGTCAACCGCAGCCGCACCAACCTGGTGCTGAACGCGGATCGCGCCTTCGGCGACCTGCGCCTCGGTTTCTCCGTGAAGAACCAGGGCAAGCGCTACGCGGATGCCGCCAACAGCTACAGCCTCGACCGCTACACCACCCTGGGCGTGCGCCTCGGCTACCAGATCTCCCCGGCGCTGGAAACCAACTTCCGTCTGGACAATATGTTCGACGACGACTACGAACCCAGCCGCGGCTACAACCAGGAAGGGCGCACCTGGCAACTCGGCGTGACCTGGCGGATGTAACCATGGGCCCAGGTGGAGTGGAGGCTGTGAAGTCGTGACCAAACGCGGTCTGTCCCTGATGGTGCAAGGCGCTTTTACCTTGATGGTGCAAGGCACCACCTCCGACGCCGGCAAGAGCGTGCTGGTGGCGGGGCTGTGCCGTGTGCTGGCGCGGCGCGGTGTCAGGGTCGCGCCGTTCAAGCCCCAGAACATGGCGCTCAACAGCGCGGTGACCGCGGACGGCGGCGAGATCGGCCGCGCCCAGGCGGTGCAGGCCCAGGCCTGCTTCCTGGAGCCGGAGCGGGACATGAACCCAGTGCTGCTCAAGCCCTCCAGCGACACCGGTGCCCAGGTGATCATCCGCGGTCGGGCGCTCGCCAACATGAACGCCCGCGACTATCACGACTACAAGGCGGTGGCCCGCGCCGCCGTGCTGGAATCCTTCCAGCGCCTGCGCGAGCGCTACGACGCGGTCGTCGTCGAAGGCGCGGGCAGCCCGGCGGAGATCAACCTGCGCGACAACGACATCGCCAACATGGGCTTCGCCGAGGCGGTGGACTGCCCGGTGATCCTGATCGCCGACATCGATCGGGGCGGGGTCTTCGCCCACCTGGTCGGCACCCTGGACCTGCTGTCGCCTTCCGAGCAGGCGCGCGTCGCGGGTTTCGTCATCAACCGCTTTCGCGGCGACATCTCGCTGTTGCAGCCCGGCCTCGACTGGCTGGAACAGCGCACCGGCAAACCCGTGCTGGGCGTGCTGCCCTATCTGCACGGCTTTCACCTGGAGGCGGAGGACGCCATCGACGTCAGCCAGGTGGCGGGGGAGGGCGAACAGCTCCGGGTGGCGGTGCCCGTGCTGCCGCGCACCAGCAACCACACCGACTTCGACGCCCTGCGCCTCGATCCGGCGGTGGACCTGCGCTTCGTGCGCGCCGGCGAACCGCTGCCGCCCGCCGACCTGATCGTGCTGCCCGGCAGCAAGAACGTGCGCGGCGACCTCGCCGCCCTGCGCGAGCGGAACTGGGACAAGGACCTGCTGCGCCACCTGCGCTACGGCGGCAAGGTGCTCGGCATCTGCGGTGGCTTCCAGATGCTGGGCAACCGCATCGCCGACCCGGACGGTATCGAGGGCGAGCCGGGTGAGAGCGCCGGCCTCGGCCTGCTCGACATGGATACCCGGCTGTACCCGGAAAAACAGTTGCGCCGGGTCGGCGGTACCCTTGCCGATCTCAGGGGCGCCGGTTTTGCGGATGGCGAGGTGCGGGTGGAGGGCTACGAAATCCACTGCGGCATCTCCGAAGGCCCGGCGCTCGCCGATCCGGTGGCACAGCTTGATCATGGCCCGGATGGTGCGCGCAGCAACGACGGCCAGGTGATCGGCACCTACGTGCATGGCCTCTTCGACCACCCGGAGGCGGCGCGCGCCCTGCTGGCCTGGGCGGGCCTGCGCGAGGCAGCCAGCTTCGACTATCGCGCGCTGCGCGAACAGCAGATCGAGCGCCTGGCGGATAGCGTGGAACAGCACCTGGACCTGTCCATCCTGTTTCCGCGGGAGCTGCAACCATGAACACTCGTCCAGGTAGGGTGGACAGCGCTTTTCTGTCCACCGTGGATATGACCAACATCCCGCAAGCCCAACAGGTGGACAAAAGTAGTGTCGTCCACTCTATGGGCGCCCGCCTGAGCCACTGCGCGGACTGGGTGACCCTGGCCTTCGATACGCCGCGCCCGGTGCTGAGCAGCGCGGTGCTGGGTGGCGGCCTCGGTCACAGCCGCCGCTGGCTCAATCTGCGGGTGAGCGGCGATGCGGCCCACGAAAGCTTTTGTGAAAGCCCCCAAACCACCCTGGCGGATCTGTGCCGCCGCCAGGGGTGGGAGGCCGACACCGTGGCGATGATGACCGCCGCTTCCATGGACTCCCTGCGGGTGCGCCACACCACCCTCGGCGCCGGCGGTGAAACTCTCGCGGTACTGGTCACCTCCGGTATGGCCAACGCCCGCCGCGCCGGTGACCCGGCGGAGTACCGGGCGCTCGGCGAGATACCCGCCGAGACCGGCACCATCAACCTGGCAGTGATCGCCAGCGCCCGGCTGAGCGGAGCCGCCCTGGTGGAGACTGTGCTGGTGGCCACCGAGGCCAAGGCCGCAGTGCTCCAGGACCTGGGTATCCGCAGCCCGGTGTCCGGGGCCATCGCCACAGGAACCGGCACCGACGCCATCGCGGTGTTCGCCGGCCACGGTCAGGCCGTCCACTACGCCGGCAAGCACACCCTGTTCGGCGAAGCTCTCGCCCGGCTGGTACTGGCCGCACTCGCTGATTCCATCCATCAGACCGGCCCGCTGGCCGCCGGCCTCGACCTGGGAGAAACCCCATGAACAGCCCAACACACCCCGATCGAGGGCTGGAACTGATCCTCGGCGGTGCGCGCTCCGGCAAGAGCCGCCTGGCGGAAGCCCGCGCCCTGGAGAGTGGCCGTGAGCTTCATTACATCGCCACCGCCACGGCGGGCGACGGCGAAATGACCGAACGCATCCGCCACCACCAGGCGCGCCGCGGTCCCCAGTGGCTCGCCGTCGAAGAGCCCCTGCACCTGGCCGCCACCCTGGAACGATTGGCCCGCGCCGACCGCTGCCTGCTGGTGGACTGCCTGACCCTGTGGCTCAGCAACTGCCTGCACCACGACTGCTGGCCGCTGGAGCGGGAAGCGTTGCTGAAAACCATTGCCGGCCTGCCCGGCCGGATCATCCTGGTGAGCAACGAAGTGGGCTCCGGCATCGTGCCCCTCGGCGAACTGTCGCGCCGCTTCGCGGATGAGAGCGGCTGGCTGCATCAGCAGTTGGCGCAGGTGGCGAGGAGGGTGACGCTGGTGGTGGCGGGGTTGTCGCTTGAGTTGAAAGATTTTGGTCTGACGTCGGACGTCTGACGTCGGACGCTTTTGGGTGCAGGCATCAAGTCTGGTGCGCTGCATGATTATCGAGGAAACACTGTGAAACCCAATGATGGCACCCCTTCTTTAGCGTCAGACGTCAGACGTCCGACGTCAGACCTGTCGCCAACCTGGCTGCACTCGCCAACCGCACGCACCTCCCAAACAGCGAGAGACACCGCCCGCACCCGCCAAAACCAACTTACCAAGCCACCCGGCTCCCTGGGCCGCCTGGAGGATATAGCCGTGGCCTTCGCCGGCTGGCAGGGCAGGGCGGTGCCGCGGCTGGAGGCCGTGCGGGTGCGGGTGTTCGCCGCCGACCACGGCATTGCGGCCGAGGGTGTGTCGGCGTTTCCGCAGGCGGTGACGGTGGAGATGATCCGCAATTTCGCCAGGGGCGGGGCGGCGATTTCAGTGCTGTCGCGCCGTGCCGGGGCGGATTTCCGGGTGGTGAACCTGGGTACGGTTGAGCCCCTGAGTGATGCGGATCGCGGTTACCCGGCGGTGCGCGACCTGCAACTGGCGCCCGGCAGCGCCAATATCTGTACGGCGGCGGCCATGGATGAAGAACTGCTGGCAGCGGCCCTGGCGGCGGGGGCGGAAGAAATCATTGGCGGCGGGCCTTGCGACCTCTTTATCGGCGGCGAGATGGGTATCGCCAACACCGCTGCCACGGCTGCCCTGGTCAGCGCCCTGTTGGGCCTGTCCACGGCGCAGACCGTGGGCACGGGCACCGGGGTGGATGGAGAAGGGCTCGCCCGCAAGCGCGACGCCGTGAACCGCGCCCTGGTGCTGCACGAGCCCCACTGTCATTCACCCCTGGAGACTCTGCGCCGCCTCGGTGGCCTGGAAATCGCCGCCCTCACGGGAGCCTATATCGCGGCTGCCCAGCGCGGCATCCCCAGCCTGGTGGACGGCTATATCTGCACCGCGGCGGCGCTGGTGGCCTGTCGTATCAACCCGGGGGTGCGGGACTGGTTGCTGTTCGGCCACCGCTCGCGGGAGCCGGGCCACAGCCACCTGCTCGACGCCCTCGATGCGCAGCCGCTGCTCGATCTGGGCCTGCATCTGGGCGAGGGCAGCGGCGCTGCATTGGCGTTACCGTTGTTGCAAAGCGCCTGCGACCTGCACCGGGAGATGGCGACGTTCGTCGAAGCCGGGGTCAGCGGGGCACCGGAATGAGCGAGCGGACCACCACGGTCGATCTGCTGCGCCACGGCGCCTGCGCGGGCGGCGACATTTTTCGCGGTGTCACCGATTCGGCACTGACTGACCAGGGTTGGCACCAGATGACCGCGGCCCTGGCGCGCCATGGTGGCTGGCAGCGCGTGGTCAGCTCGCCATTGCAGCGCTGTGCGGATTTCGCCGAGCGCTTCGCGCACGACCGTGGTCTGCCCCTGGCTCATGAAGTGAATCTGCGCGAAATCCATTTCGGTCGCTGGGAGGGGCGCGACATCGCTGAAGTATGGCGGGAAGAGGGCGCCTTTGTGGCGCGTTACTACCGAGAGCCGGGCAACCTTGCCCCTCCGGGTGGCGAATCCGCGGCGGAGGCGAGTGCGCGCCTGGTGCAGGTGTGGAACGCTCTGCTCGCCCGCCACCGCGGCGAGCATTTGTTGCTGGTGTGCCACGGTGGCGTCATCCGCCTGCTGCTGTGTCACCTGCTGGCGGCCCCCCTCGCCAGCAGTACTTTCTTCCATGTGCCCTACGGCTGTTTGGTGCGATTGCAGGTATACCACCTGAACGAAGGCGATGCTCCGCAACTGATTTTTCATCAGCCGGGGGAAGCGGATGTTTAGGGAGCAGGCGGTTGACTGTGAGGGCTTTCTGCCGGAGGTTTGGGGCGATTCCCTTTCCCCGGCCCTCTCCCTGAAGGGAGAGGGGGGCAAACAGGAAGACCGGTGCGATACTCCCTCTCCCTTCAGGGAGAGGGCCGGGGAGAGGGCAAATCCCCTGGACACGCGCAACAATCCGGCACGCCAAGCGAGTGGCACAGGAGCGAGCGATGGCTGATTCCGGAACACTGCGCGAAGAATGCCGCGCCCTGGCGGTGGCGCTGCTGACCCGCATCCCGGTGCTGCGGTTGCGGATACACCATCTGGGCGACGGCGATGTTTCGCAACTGATTTTTCACCAGCCGGAGGTTTGGGGCGATTCCCTTTCCCCGGCCCTCTCCCTGAAGGGAGAGGGGGGCAAACAGGAAGGCGGGTGCGATACTCCCTCTCCCTTCAGGGAGAGGGCCGGGGAGAGGGCAAATCCCCTGCAGGACACGCGCAGCAATCCGGCACGCCAAGCGAGTGGCACAGGAGCGAGCGATGGCTGATTCCGGAACACTGCGCGAAGAATGCCGCGCCCTGGCGGTGGCGCTGGGGCTGCTGACCCGCATCCCGGTGCGGATCGCCGGCGAGGTCGGCCCCGCGACGTTGGGTCGCTCCCTGCACTGGTATCCGGCGGCGGGGCTGCTGATCGGCCTGTTGCTCGCGCTGCTGGCCAGCGTTCTGTCCGGCGCGGGCCTGCTCGGCGCCGCGCTGGTGGTGGCCCTGTGGGTGGCGCTTACCGGCGCATTGCACCTGGACGGCCTGGCCGACTGCGCCGATGCCTGGGTGGGCGGCATGGGCGACCGCGAGCGCACCCTGGCGATCATGAAGGACCCGGCCTGCGGCCCTGCGGGCGTCGTCGCTGTGGTGCTGGTGCTGCTCGTTAAGGTCGCGGCGCTGGATGTACTGCTGGCCCATTCGTCCGCCGACTGGTGGCTGGCGCCTGTGGTGGCACGCACCCTGTTGCCCCTGGCATTTATCACATTGCCCTATGTCAGGGTCGGCGGCATGGGGGGCGGCCTGGCCGAAAACGCCTCGCGCAGAGGTCTTACCACTGCCGCGTTGGTCGTGGCTGCAGTGCTCGCATTGTGCCTGCCTGTCACACTTTGGCTACCGTGGCTGGCGGTTTCCGTTGCCCTGTTCGCGTTGTGGCGCAGGAGCGTGCAGCGCCGCCTGGGCGGCTTCACCGGTGATTGCGCCGGGGCATTGGTCGAACTGTTGGAAACGGCGCTGTTGGCGACTGCTGCCCTGTTGGTCGCGGGAACTGTGCCGTGATTGCGTTACAGATATTGCTTGCCCTGATTCTCGACACCCTGTGCGGCGAGCCCCGGCGCTGGCACCCGCTGATTGGCTTCGGCGCGCTGGTTGGCCGGGTCGAGGCTCTGCTGCGCTGCGACGGCCATTCGCCGCGGGCCCAGCAACTGGCGGGTGCTCTTGGCTGGCTGCTGTTGGCCGCGTTGCCGGCGCTGGCATTGTGGGGGCTGCTTGCGATGTTTTCCGGCTGGCTGCTGGTTGCCGCTCAGGTGTTGGTGTTGTATTTCACCCTCGGCAATCGCAGCCTGGCAGAGCACGCCCGTGCCGTGGCGGCACCACTGCTCGCCGGTGATCTGACGGCGGCGCGATATCAGGTGGGCATGATCGTCAGCCGCGACACGGCGGCGCTGGACGAGGCAGGCGCGACCCGCGCGGCGGCGGAATCGGTGCTGGAGAACGGCAGCGACGCGGTGCTGGCGCCGCTGTTCTGGTTCGCACTGGCGGGCGCGCCCGGCGCGCTGCTCTACCGGCTGGCCAACACCCTCGACGCCCGCTGGGGCTACCGCTCGGAAAAGTACCTGCATTTCGGCCGCGGCGCGGCGCGGCTCGACGACCTTCTCAACTGGCTGCCCGCCCGGCTCTGCGCACTTTCCTATGGCCTCGCCGGCAACCTGCGCGCGGCGCTGCGCTGTTGGCGCGAACAGGCGCCGCGGGCGGCCAGCCCCAATGCCGGGCCGGTGATGGCCGCGGGAGCCGGGGCGCTGGGTATCCGCCTGGGCGGCCCGGCCCGCTACCACGGTCGCGAGGAGTGGCGGCCCGCCCTCGGTTGCGGTCGCGATCCCGAGCCTCGGGACATCCAGCGAGCTGTGCACCTGTTGTGGCGCGCGATTGCCCTGTGGCTTGTGGTGATAGCGCTCATAGAGCTATCCCAAGCTTTTTCCACGAATTTGGCACCCAGGCTTGAAGGGGTGATGGTGGACCCTGCGGGACCGTCAGCGCCAGGGATGGCGCTGTCCGAGCCTCCATGGATGGATTCAGAGCCTGCCCCGCGAGCGCAGCGAGTGCTTTGGGTACGGCGTGTCCCGCAGGGTTATCCACCATCGCCCCATGCCACCACAGCTTCAAGTGGCACCAGTCTTCTCGATCGGTACTACCGATTGTTGGAGAAGGAGATCCCATGGCCCTGATCCACGGCGGCAATCTGATCCAGGCCAGCGCCGAATTCGGTATTCCTCCGGCGGAGTGGATCGATGTGTCAACCGGCATCAGCCCCTGGAGCTGGCCCGTGCCCCCGGTGCCGGAGAGCGTCTGGCAGCGCTTGCCGGAGGACGGCGACGGCCTGCTGGAAACCGCCGCCGGCTATTACGGCTGCGACGCGGCCCAACTGTTGGCTCTGCCCGGCTCCCAGCACGGGGTGCGCCATCTGCCCGCGTTGTGGCCAGCGGCGCCGGTGGCGCTGCCGCTGTGGGGGTACCGCGAGCACCAGCATGCCTGGCAACTGGCGGGCCACGAACCGGTGTTCTACCGGGACGGTGCCCACCTGCGCGCGCTGGTGGCGCAGGGCGCGGTGCGCCATGTGCTGGTGATCAATCCCAACAATCCCAGTGCGGATGTCCTCGATTCCAAGGTGTTGCGCCACCTCGCTGATGAACTCGCCGAGAGCAACGGCCAACTGGTGGTGGACGAGGCGTTCATGGACCCGCATCCGGAGCACAGCCTGATTTCCAGCCGTCCCGCCAACACCGTGATATTGCGCTCCCTCGGCAAATTCTTCGGCCTCGCCGGCATCCGTCTCGGTTTCGCGGTGGCGGAGCCGGCGCTGGTCGCGCGCCTGGCGCAGGACATGAACCCCTGGGCCGTCAGCCACCCGGCGCGCTGGATCGGCGGCCGTGCCCTGGCGGACCGGAACTGGCACGGCGCCCAGCGCCGGCGCCTGGAAGACGCCGCGCAGCGCTGGCAGGCGGTACTGGCGGCGCTATTCCCGGAGCTGGACTGGCGCCGCGCCGCGCACTTCATCAGCGCCGAAACGGAGTGGGCCGAAGCGCAAGGGATCTACCGGGCCGCGGCGCGGCGTGGGCTGCTGATGCGCCTGCTGGGGCCATTGGAGGATCGCGGCATGTTGCGCCTCGGGCTGCCCGCGCCGCAGCACTGGCAGCGGGCGCTGGATGTGCTGCATCAAAGCAGGGGCAATTGCACGAACCTGCCGGTTTCATGAATTGCCCCTACAGAGCATTTTGGTTCAAGGGTATCGAGAGATGACGAGACAAATGACACGGCTGCTGGGCCTGTTCACACTGCTGGCGCTGGCCGCTGTGGCGCGCGCCGAAATCCGCGTGGTGGACGACCTCGGCCACGAACTGACACTGGACAGGCCCGCCACCCGCGTGGTGAGCCTCGCCCCCAACATCACCGAATCCCTGTTCGCGGTGGGCGCCGGCGGCCTGATCGTCGCCACCGTCAACTACAGCGACTACCCGGAAGAGGCGTTGCTGATTCCCCAGATCGGCGCCTTCAACCGCGTCAATATCGAGAGCGTGGTGGGCTACAAGCCCGACCTGGTGCTGGCCACCCACAGTGGCAACGGCGGCGAAGTGATCGAGCGCCTGCGCGCCCTGGGCCTGAAGGTGTATGCCGCCGACCCGAGGCGGTTGGAAGGCATCGCCCGCAACCTGAGTGACTTCGCCGCCCTCACGGGGCGCGGCGCCGAGGGTGCGGCCGCCGCGGACCGCTTCAGCGCGCGGCTGGGACGGCTGCGTGCCACCTATGCCGGCGCGGCGCCGGTCACCGCCTTGTACCAGGTGTGGAACGATCCGCTGACGACCGTCAACGACAAGCACATGATCGCCGACCTGATCCGTGTGTGCGGCGGCGTCAACGCCTTTGGCGAGGCCATTCCCCTGTTGCCGGTAATCAGCGTCGAGGCGGTGCTCAAGGCCGACCCCCAGGTCATCATCGCCAGCGGCATGGGCGAGGAGCGCCCCGACTGGGTTGACCAGTGGCGGCGCTGGCCGAGCCTGACCGCAGTGCGCGACAACCATCTTTATTTCATACCCCCGAGCCTTCTGCAGCGCTACTCCGTCCGCATTCTCGACGGCGCGGAGCAGATGTGCGGTTTTCTGCAGCAGGCGCGGCAAACCCTGGAGCACAGGCCATGATATTGACACACCTCAGGCAGTTGCTGCCTGTTCTTTGCATCGCCCTGGCAGCGGCGCTGCCGGTTCGCGCCGCCACCCTGTTCGGCGTGGTGTCCGAGGGCTCCGCCGCCGAGCTTGCAGCGGGTGCCGCGCTGTTCGACCAGCGCCATCCCGGCCATCGTCTGGTGCTGCGCAGCACCGTCCAGGTCGCCGCCATGGACGACGATGAACTGCGCGCCCATCTCACGGGTGCTGACGCGGTGTTGCTGGGTGCGGTATTCGGCGACAGCATCGTGCCGCGCCTGCAACGGCTGGCGGCGGAGTTGGATCAAGGGGTGCCGCTGCTCGCCGTCAACAGCGAGCGCTCCCTGCTGGCGCTGACCCGCATCGACGGGCGCGCCGAGCTGGCGGGCCTCACCAAGGAGCAACTGGACAGGCTCACCACCAACCCCGCTGCGGGCAGTGATCCGCAACGCCACTACCGGGATCTGGCCGAACATTTCCCCGCCCAGCGCGGCTGGCTCGAGGGCCACGCCTACTGGAACGGGCGCGGCGGCGAAAACATGGCGCGCCTGCTGGCCTGGCTGCTGGCCAGGGCGGGCGAAGACCTGGCCGTCGCCGCGCCGATCCACCAGGCGCCGCTGCGTTACTACCGCCATGGCGGCGAGCACGCCTTTGATGACCTGGGCCTGAAACCCGGCGCGCCGGTGGTGGCGATCCTCGACACCAATGCCGGCGACCGCCTGGGCGACCGGGACCTGCTCGACAACTTGTGCGGCCAGTTGGAAGACACAGGATTGCAGTGCTTCGCCATGCTCGCCCGCTGGGGCGGCGCCAGCCTCGGCGCCCTCAAGACCCTGGACGACCTGCCCTCGCCCCTGGCGGCCATCGTCAACCTGCAAGGTTTCGTGGTGGGCGGCGGCGAGGGCTGGGTGGATGCCAGCGAGCAGTTCGCCAGGCTCAACGTGCCGGTTCTGACGGCCATCCGCCTGTCCAGCCGTGGCGAAGGCAAATGGCGCCTGTCGGCGGACGGCGTGCCCATGGAGGAAACCCACTACCGGGTCGGCATGCCCGAGTTCCAGGGCATCAGCCAGCCGCTGGTGGTGGCCGCCGCCGCGCCGCCTCAGGACGACGCGCTCACGGGGCTGCGCCTCGCCATCAGCCGCCCGATCCCCACCCAGGTGGACAAGCTCACAGCGCGCATTGCCAACTGGCACGCCCTGCAGCGCAAGAACAACGCCGACAAGCGCGTCGCCATCATCTATTACAACCATCCTCCCGGCCGCCACAACATCGGCGCCGACAACCTGGACGTGCCCGCGTCCCTGTGGCGCATCCTGAATGACCTCAAGGCTGCCGGTTACGACACCGGCGAACTGCCCGCCAGCCAGGAGGCGCTGCTCGACCAGATCCAGGCGCGGGGCATCAATCTGCCGGAAGACGGCAAGGCACTGCGCGACATGGCGCCCCATATCGCCAGCCTCGCCAACGGGGACTACCTGAAATGGTTCGACACCCTGCCGGACACAGTGCGCGCAGGGGTCAGCCATGGCCCGGTGGCGCTGATGGTGGCGCGGGTGCGGGAGGCCATCGCGCTGCAAGAGATTGCCGAGGGCGAGATCCTGCTCGACGACAGCCTGAACGACCTCGGCCATATGCTGGAGGGCAGCCGTCACGAGGCGCAGGAACAGGTGCTCGATCTGCTGGCGCAACTGGGCGAGGCCCTGCGCGCCGAGCTCGCCGGCGAGGGCGCGGCGGCGGACAGCGACAGGCTGGCCAAGGCGCTGCGCGACGCCGGCGGGCCCGGTGTGGCGGGCTGGGGCGAGCCCCCCGGCTGGGTGATGAGCCACGGCGACCGCCTGCTGGTGCCGGGCCTGCGCTTCGGCAACATCTTCATCGGCCCCCAGCCGCCGCGTGGCTGGGAGGTGGACGAGGAGTTGCTCCACGCCAACCTGACCTTCCCGCCGCCCCACCAGTACCTGGCGTTCTACCGCTACCTGCACAGCGAATTCGGCGCCGACGCCCTGGTGCACCTGGGCCGCCACTCCACCTACGAGTTCCTGCCGGGGCGTGCTCTCGGCCTCACCGAGCACGACTACCCGGCGCTGATCGCGGGGGACATCCCCGGCATCTACCCCTATATCGTCGATGGCGTGGGTGAAGGTTTGCAGGCCAAGCGCCGGGGCCTGGCGGTGATCGTCGACCACCTGACGCCGCCGCTGCGGGTCACCCCGCTCTACGACGACCTGTTGCAACTGCGCCAACTGGTGGAAAGCTGGGAAGCCAGCCCGCGCCGCGACAGTCCTGCCCAGCAACAGGCTATCGTGCTGATCCGCGAAAAGCTGGCGGCACTGAATATGGAAGACGAACTGGCCGAGGAGATCGCCGCCGAGCAGGGGGTGGACAGCATTCATCTGGAGCAGGTGGCCAACGACCTGCTGGTCCACGAAGTGGGCCACTACCTGACCCACTTGCAGGAAGCCTTCATGCCGGAAGGCCTGCACGTGTTCGGCCGCGACTGGAGCGCCAGCGCCGTCGACACCATGCTGGAATCCATGGCGGGCGATGGCGAGGTGGACGCCGCCTGGCGCGAGCTGCTGGCGGGTTCGCCGGCACGGGAACGGGAGGCGCTGCTCGGCGCCCTCGACGGCCGCTTTGTCCAACCCGGCAAGGGCAACGACCCGATTCGCAACCCGGAGGTGCTGCCCACCGGGCGCAATTTCCACGGCCTCAACGGCAGCCTGCTGCCCACCCGGGTGGGCTACGAACTGGGCGCCCGCCTGGCAGCCGAGGCCCGCGCGCGGGACCGCAACAGCGGCGGCAGCGAAGCGGTGGTGCTGTGGGCCTCCGACACGGTGCGCGACGAGGGCGCGGTGGTGGCCTTCGGCCTCGACATGCTGGGGGTGCGCCCGGTCTGGAACAGCCGCGGCATCGTCGAGGGCCTGGAGCGCCTGCCACTGGCGGACGGGCGCGAGCGCCGCGACCTGGTGTTCACCACCTCGGGCCTGTTCCGCGACCTCTACGGCGAACTGCTGGTGCTGCTGGACCGCGCGGTGCGCCTGGCGCTGCAAGGTTCCGCCGCCGCCATCGCCGCTGACCACCCGGACCTCAAACCCGCGCTCGATGCGGCGCTGGCGCCGGTGGCGGATATGGGGGAGGCCGGCAGTGAGCCCATCGAGCGCAACCGGGTGGCGAGCCACTGGCTGGAACACGCGCGCAGCGCACTCGCGGAGGGCCGCGACCCCGCCGAGGCCGGCAGCGACGCCGTCATGCGCATCTTCGGCGACGCGCCGGGCAGCTACGGCGCCGGCATCAACCGCCTGGTGGAACGCTCCGGCACCTGGCAGCAGCGCGGTGAACTGGCGGACACCTATCTGCTGCGCCTCGGCCACGCCTACGGTGACGGCGTTCACGGCAAGCCATTGCGGGAGGATTTCTCCGCCAACCTGGCGCGGGTGGAGCGCACCTACCTGGGCCGCGCCAGCAACCTCTACGGCCTGCTCGACAACAACGACGCCTTCGACTACCTGGGTGGCCTCAGCCTCGCCGTCGAGAGCCTGCGCGGCGCGCCGCCGGACAACCGCGTGATCAACCACGCCGATCCCGGCAAGGCGCGCATCGAGCGCCTGCAGACGGCGCTGCTCGGCGAACTGCGCGGCCGCTTCCTCAATCCCGCCTGGATCACACCGCTGATGGCCCACGGCTACGCCGGCGCGCGCACCATGGGCAGCGAGTTCATGGAGTACCTGTGGGGCTGGCAGGTGACCAACCCGGCCATCGTGCGCTCCTGGGTGTGGGACGAAGTCCACTCGGTGTATATCGAGGACAGCCATGAACTCGGCCTCGACGCCTTCCTTGCCGAGGGCAACAACGCTCACGTCAAGGCCAACATGCTGGCGATCCTGCTGGTGGCGGCCCACAAGGGTTTCTGGGGCGCGGACGGGCAGACCCTGGACGCGGTGGCCACCGAGTTCGCCGCCCTGGTGGCCGCCAACGGCCTGCCGGGCAGCGGCCACACCACCCCGGACCACCCGATGCTGTCGTGGATCGCGCCGCGCCTCGAGCCGGATCTGCGCGAGGGTCTGCAAACGGTCATCGCCAACACCGCCAGCGCGTTGCCGCGCCCCGTTCCGGCTGCTGGCGAGGAGGAGGCAGACGGCGCTGCGCTCGGCGTCGCCATACTGGTGTTGGCCGCCCTGGCGCTGCTGCTTGGCGCCGGCGCGGTTGTCGCCGTGCGCCGCAGGAAAGCCTGATCATGGTGGATCGGTCGGAGCGGGAGACAAACGACGAAACGGCGGATTTCTATCGCGTGCTGTTCAGCCGCCGCGACGTGCGCGGCCAGTTCCTGCCGGACCCTGTCGATCCGGCGGCGCTGGCTCGCATCCTGCTGGCAGCGCACCATGCGCCGTCGGTGGGCCTGTCGCAGCCGTGGAATTTCATCCTGGTGCGGGACCGCGCGGTCAGAACGCGGGTACATCAGGCGTTTTGCGAGGCGCGAGCCGGGGAAGAGGCTCTGTTCGAGGGGAAGCACCGCGCCGCCTACCGCGACCTGAAGCTGGAAGGCATCCTCGACGCGCCGCTCAATATCTGCGTCACCTGCGACCGCGGCCGGGATGGACCGGTGGTGCTCGGCCGCACTCGCCAGCCGGACACGGACCTCTACAGCAGCGCCTGCGCGGTGCAGAACCTGTGGCTGGCGGCGCGGGCGGAGGGACTCGGCGTGGGCTGGGTGTCCATCGTCGAGCCGGCGAGGCTGGTGGACATTCTCGGCCTGCCGGAGCAGGTGGTGCCGCTCGCCTACCTGTGCATCGGCCATGTGGCCTGGTTCCACGAGCGACCAGAGCTGGAAGTGAAGGGCTGGCGGCGGCGCCTGCCCGTGGCGGAGCTGGTGTTCAGTGATACCTGGGGTCAGTCCGATGGCGACGATGACTTGCGCGCCGCCCTGGCGGCACTGGCGGATTGGCCGGCCAGCGCCGTCGCGGAGAGCTCTTCCTGGCCTCCTGCAAGCTGATTATTTTGTGGGGGGTGGCCTTGGGTGGGAATGCGGCCGCTCCCACAGAAGCCGCTCCGCTCCCATAAAACCCCTGGATTGGTGCGAATCACTCCTGGCCTGCAAGAGTGCGGGCCAGCGCGCCGAGCAACAGGTAGCGAAAAAATTTCTCCTTCACACCCCGTGGCGAAGCCAGTTGCATGCGCTCGAGAATTTCCTCGGCCGCCGCCGCAGGCTGACGCAAACCGCGCCACGCCAGTGTCGCGAGCTGCCTTTTTGAATGAGCGCGCTGCTGGATTTCCGCCAGCAGCGGCAGGAGCCGCTGTTCCACATCGGTGAAATTGCTGCCGAACGGAAAAGGTGGAAGCTGGCCGTTGTGCGCCACGTGCTGCAGGCGCCTGCGCACCGCCGTGGGGGTGTTGTCGCGGAAAGAAGCGGGGATACGGTAGTCGGACGCGATCTTGCCGGCTTGCTTCGCCTGTCGCAACAAGGCTTCCTGAAACCGGGAGTCGCAGATATTGAGCATCGCGGCGATCACCTGGGCATCGCTGCGACCGCGCAGGTCGGCGACGCCATACTCGGTGACGATGATGTCGCGCAGGTGGCGGGGAATGGTGGTATTGCCGTATTGCCAGAGGATATTGGAGGTGGTTTTGCCGTCCTTGCTGCGGGTGGCGGGAATGATGATGATGGCGCGCGCGTCGCGCAGGGCAAATGCCTGGGAAACGAAGTTGTACTGGCCGCCCACCCCGCTCACCACGCGGCCGTTTTCCAGGCCATCTGACACCACATCGCCGAGCAGGGTGGCCATCATGCCCTTGTTGACGAAACGGGCGCCGACCCGCTGGCGGCGCTTGCTCTGTTCGTCGCCGTAGAGCTCGTTGACGTCGAGCACGCTGCACATTTCCAGCTTGTCGAGTAGCGCCGGGTCCATTTCCCGCAGGCGTTCATAGAACGCGCGGCTGCCGAGAAAGAACGCGGCGCGCAGGATCTTGCCATCCACCTCGCGGGTCAGCACGCCGGCATCGCGGAGATCGAGAAAGGCCTCGACCAGCATTTCGCTGACGCCATGCAGGCCGAGGCGGAAGGGTTCCAGGTGATTTTCCGGCAGTTGCCCGTCGACGCCGGGCAGGTGCTCCAGCAATGTGCGAAACAGGGCGTTGTCGCGATGGCGCAGGATCAGCGCGTGGGCGACCGCATCGCCCATGGAGCCGATGCCTATTTGCAGGGTGCCGCCGTCGGGTATCAGGCGCGCGACCTGCAGGGCGGCGGCGTATTCCGACAGTGGCACCGGTTCCTTGGGCGCCCCGAACAAGGGAGAATTGCGGGTCTCGCCGGCGAGCAGCAGATCGATTTCGCCATCATCCAGACTGGCCCCGCCGGCCATGTAGGGCAACTCGTCGTTGATCTCGCCCACGAAAAGAAAATCGGCCTGGCCGGCGCGGCGCGCCGCCAGCATCTCGCCGGTCAGGTCGGGGTTGCAGCTCAGGCTGAAACGGCTGCCGTGGCGCTCGGCGGGCCGCTCCGCCAGCAACTGGCCGAGCACATTGATGCCGCGTGCCAGCAGGTAGTCGGGCGCATGGGTGTAGTTGGCGCAGATGTGGTCCTGCTGGGCGCTGTCGTTGCCCAGTTGGCTGCCCGCGAGAAAGAAAAACTCCTCGACGCGGATATTGGCCGGCAAGGTGCCCCGGCGGCGCGCCAGCGCGTATTGCAGTTCCGGATAGCCGCCGAACAGCCTGTCGGTGACGGGTGCCATGAAACGCTTGTGCAGTTCGTTGCGGGGAACGGGCTTTTCCAGGGTCAGCGCGGTGAGAATTCGCAGAGACAGGGACGTGTCAGCGGCAACCCGCTCATAGAGCGCGTTGGCGACATGGTTGGCCTTGCCCAGACCGAGGGGAAGGGCGAGCACGATATGGGGGCCGACCTGTTCGATGATGGCGTCGGCAAGGGCGTCGGCGCGAGTGAATGTTTGGGGTTTGTCCAAGGGCGAATCTCATGTTGCGAGTGGCTGGTTCGTAGGTTGGGCTTCGTGCCTCAGCCCAACCTACAGCTTCAGATTGCGTCGAACAAGTGAACACTCATCCAGCCGTTTCTGTCCAGCCACACGCGGCGCGCGCTGAAGCCTGCCTGTGCCGCCAGCGTGCGAAAACCCGCCAGGGTGTATTTATAGGAATTTTCAGTGTGGATGCGCTCGCCCACGGCCAGCGGCAACCCGGTGCGCGCCACGCTGACCCGTTGCTTGCAGCGGCTTTCCAGATGCATTTCGATGCGGCTTTGGCGCTCGTTGAAAAATGCCAGATGGCGAAATTTTGCGGTGGAGAAGTTTCCACCTGTCAGGCGGTTTACATGATCGAGGATGTTCAGATTGAAGCGCGCCGTGATCCCCGCGCTGTCATTGTAGGCTGCGTTCAATACCGCTGGATCCTTGCGCAGATCGACGCCGATCAACAGCAACCCGCCAACGCTGCAGGCGCTGTGCAGATGGCGCAGGAAGGAGCGCGCGGCGGCGGGCTCGAAATTGCCGATGGTGGAGCCGGGAAAGAACACCAGCCGGGGGCCGGATGGAATATCCGCGGGCAGCGGAATGCCATGACTGTAATCGGCGCACAGGGCGTGGACGGTCAGCCAGGAATTGCGCTCCACCAGCTTGCGGGACGCGGCGAGCAGATGGCTTTCGGTGATTTCCACCGGCACATAAGCGCTGGGCCGCAATGCGTCCAGGAGCAGCGCGACTTTTTCGCTGCTGCCGCTGCCGGGCTCGATCAAAACACGGCCGGTACCGATTTCGTCGGCCATGGCGGCCCGATATTTGATGAAAATCTCTTGTTCGAGGCGCGTCGGGTAGTATTCGGGCAGGCGCGTAATGTGGTCGAAGAGCCGCGCTCCGGTGCTGTCGTAGAAAAACTTTGGGGCGATGCTGCGCGGTTGCTGTTGCAGGCTGCCCAGCAATTCGCCGACGACATTTTCGCCCACCTGGGGTTGGCGGTGAAAAAAGAGCCGTGAAGAGAGCTCTGTGGCTAACGGTTCGTCCGCGCCGGAAAAGCCTGCGGTGGAGGGCGCTGTTGTCATGATGTCGCTCCTTTGCTGCCTCTGAGTTTTCACGTTTCACGTAGGTGCCTGTGGCGACGACATCACACCGACCACGCACAGTGCTACAGGGAGCCTCAACGACCCGCGGGTCACCCTCTTCTTGCGTGAAACGTGCAACTCAGTCAAACAACGCCAAACCGCGAGATCGTGAACAAATTTCTAGAGAGAGCGAGCCAATCGCGCTCCGGAAAATTGCCAGCGGTCGGCGGGATAGAAAAAATTGCGATAGGTGGCGCGGATATGTGCGGCATCGCTGACGCAGGAACCGCCGCGCAGCACCATCTGATTGCTCATGAATTTGCCGTTGTATTCTCCTATGGCGCCCGCCGCGGGTTGATAGCCGGGGTAGGGGGAATAGCTGCTGGCGGTCCACTCCCAGACGTCGCCAAACAGCTGTGCAAGGCGGTTGCCGTCGGAACCGGCCTGACGCGGATGAAACAGCCCCTGTGCCGCAAAATTGCCTGCCACTGCCTGATTGCGCGCGGCGTATTCCCATTCCGCCTCCGTCGGCAAACGCGCACCGATCCAGCGCGCGTAGGCATCCGCTTCGTAGTAACTGAGGTGGCAGGCGGTTTCCTCCGCGACCAGCGCACGCTCGCCGCCCAGGGTGAACTGGTGCCAGCCATCCTCTGCATGGCGCCAATAAAGCGATGCGCTGAGATTTTCGCGCTGGATCAGCTCCCAGCCGTCGGCAAGCCAGAACTCGGCGCGGCGATAGCCGCCGTCCTCGAGAAAGGCGAGAAAATCACCATTGCTGACCGGGCGCTGGGCGAGGGCGTAGGGCGCCAGATATTGCTGATGGCGCGGCATTTCGTTGTCGAAGGCAAAACCGTTGCTGCCGCTGGCGCCTATGTCGACCAGTCCGCCCTCAAAGGCGCGCCATGGATAGGCGTCGTCCGTGGTCGACATTTTCTCGGCAACGGCAGGGGTGTGGTACGCCGGTTTGAGCGGGTTGAGACTGAAACTGTACTTGAGATCGGTGAGCAGCAGCTCCTGATGCTGGCGCTCGTGGTGCAGGCCCAGTTCGATGCGGGCATGCATGTCACTGTTGGCGGTGCCGTTGTCAGCAATCAGCGCGAGTATCTGCTCATCGATGGCGGCGCGGTAGCGCAGCACCTCGGCGACGGTGGGGCGCGACAGCAGCCCGCGCTGCGGTCTGTTGAAGGGCGTGCCGATGCCGTTGTAGTAGGAGTTGAACAGATGCTCAAAAGCCGGGTGCCAGGGCCGGTAGCCGGGCCGGTACGGGAGCAGTACGAAGGTTTCGAAAAACCAGGTGGTGTGGGCCAGATGCCACTTGGGAGGGCTGGTATTCGCCATGCCCTGCAGGCCGTAATCCTCGATCTCCAGAGGCTCGCAGAGGGCGAGGGAATTTCGCCTTACCCGCTGGAATTCAATGCCGAGCGACGAGTCGGGAAACAGAGTTACCAGATGCTCTTGCGCTAGCGTGTCGTCGGCCCAGGATGCCACCTGGCTGCTGTTGTCATATTTCATAGGCGGAAGCGACCTTGAGAGCGAAGGAGCGGCTTTCTGCTTTTTCCAGTTGCAGCAGATTGTCCAGCAACTGGATGGCATCCTGCCCGCCGACTTCGCGCCTGGCGACTTCCATGAGGTTTACGTGGTATTCGTGCAGATTCTGCCCCAGCAGGCTGACCTGCTTGAGCGCCAGACCGTCGAGGGAAGCTGCTTGCTCGCGGATGAGCTCCGGTGGTGATTCCTCGGTGGTGTATTGCATGTAGGTATCGAGTGCCACAGGGGGCGCCTGCCGGACGAACTCGTGTGTCAGCCTGGCCATGCGAAACTCGTAGCTCGCCATGTCTTCGAGGAGCATCCGGCAGCGCGGATCGCTGGCTTCGGCGGACAGCGATACATAGAAACGGGCAGCCTCGCGATGGCTGTCGACGGCATTATCGAGCAGATGGCCCAGTGTTTTGTACGTCGCGTTCATTGTTGTGCGTCCTTCCAGATCTATCCGAAAGACATTCAGCAAATGTCTTGCGTGTGATCCTTCTTTCGGGAATCAGTTCCTCACTTTTTTGGTGGTCGCGGGAAGGGACGCTCAGCCACCCAGGCGCTCACGGAACATGAAGTAGACCGCGCCCACCAGGCAAAGCCCGGCCCACAGGTAATCGAGGCGCAGCGGTTCCTTCATATAAAAGATGGCGAAGGGCACGAACAGGCTCAGGGTGATCACTTCCTGAATCACCTTGAGTTCGCCGATGCCGAGCACCGTATAGCCGATGCGGTTGGCGGGCACCTGCAGCAGGTACTCGAAAAGAGCGATACCCCAGCTTATCAGGGCGGCGATGAGCCAGGGCTTGTTGTTGAGCTCCTTCAGGTGGGCGTACCAGGCGAAGGTCATGAATACGTTGCTGCAGATGAGCAACAGCACGGCGGTGACGACAGGGTTCACGGACGGTGCTCCATCAGGTGTCAAGACCAGGCGGGATTCCACACGGCTTCCCAGAGATGGCCGTCGGGGTCCTGGAAATAACCTGCGTAGCCGCCCCAGAAGGTGTCGTGGGCGGGCTTGACGATGGTCGCCCCGGCGGCGTGCGCCTCGGCCATCAGCTGATCCACCGCTTCGCGGGACGGCACGTTGTGGCCGAGCGTCATTTCCGTGGCGCTCGCCGGGCCCTGGCGCAGGCCGCTGTCGTGGGCGATGCTGGCGCGCGGCCACAGCGCCAGGCGCAGACCGGGCTGCAGGTCGAGAAAGGCGACGGCGCCATGTTCGAATTCGCGACCGACGATGCCGTCGCTGGTCAGGCCGAGGCCATCGCGATAGAAGCGCAGCGCGCGTTCGAGATCATCCACGCCGAGCGTGATAAGGGTAAGGTAGGGGGACATGGGGCTCTCCAGAGGATTGTTCCCGACAGGTTCGGGGATTTTATGTTACCTTTGCCTGTCCCGATACTGCGAAAAAAAAGGCGATATAACAATGACGGAACTCTCGATGGACATTCGCGATGGCGTGGCCCGAATCACCATCAACCGCCCGGAGGTCATGAATGCCATGCGCTCCGAGATGTGGCCCGGCCTGGGCGATCTGGTGCGCCAGGTGGAACACGACCCCGCCGTGCGCTGCGTGTTGATAACCGGGGCTGGTCAACATTTCTGCAGTGGTGGCGATGTGCGTGAGTTTTCCACCACTCTCGACATGACAGCCGAGGAGCGTGCCACACACTGGATGAAGAATGCCGACGACACCAACTTCCATCTGTTCGCCGTGCTGGAGCGCATTCCCCAGCCAGTGGTGGTGAGCCTGCGCGGCGTCGCGGCAGGGGGTGGCATGTCGCTGGTGGCCGCGGCCGATCTCGCGATCGCCTCGGAAACCGCGCGCATTCACGCCGCACAGATCAAGATCGGCGCCATCCCCGATTCCTGCGCCGCCTACAATTTCGTGCGCCATTTCGGTATCAAGCGCGCCAAACAGTATGGTTTTCTCGGCGAGCCGATGGATGCCCACACCGCCCTCGAACTGGGGCTGGTGAACTGGGTGGTGCCGGACGACGAACTGGAGCAACGCACCGAGGAATTGGTGAAAAAACTTGCCGCCATGCCGCGAGTGGCACTCGCCCGCACCAAGGCGCTGATGAACTCGGCGCATCGCCAGACCCTGGCCGAATACGCGGTTCAGGAGTCGCTGGATGTGGGTGCCTGCGTCAGGGAGGACGACTACGTGGAAAACGTGCGCCGCTTCGTTACCAAGGCCGGCAAGTGACGGCTTTGGCGGAGGCTCTGCGAGACGACGCCGTTGCGGCGCTTTGCCCACAGACTCTAGACATTATCCAGAAATGTAGGCTACAGCCGTGCGGATGCAGGGCGAGCTGTAAGCCATAAGCTTTAAGCAGGAACACTGTAAGAACTGAGTTCTGCCAGCGTTTAACTTAGAGCTTACAGCTTATAGCTCAATTACCAGCCGTCGCCGAAATTTTTGAGTTATGTGTAACTATCGAATTCCGACTAACATGAAACGAGGACACCATGAGCAATACCGATATCGTCAACCGTTTTCTTGCCGCGCTCCATCACAACGAAGTGGGTGAGGCGCTCAATCTGATGACCGACGACATTTTCTACCACAATATCCCCATGGAGCCCTTGCGCGGCAAGGCCGCGGTGAAGGATTTTCTCGAAAGAGAATCGGATCTGGAGGTACTCGACCTGGTAACGCTGCACTCTGCTGAAAACGGCAATATCGTCATGAATGAGCGGGTGGATACCTTCCGCCTCGACGGACGTGTACTGGATCTGCCGGTGATGGGCATCTTCGAGCTGGAAAACGGCAAGATCAAAGCCTGGCGCGACTATTTCGACCTGAATACCTTCGTGTCCTTCCGGGGGCAGGGCTGAGGCGAGCGGATACCGTGCGGGTGGATTGAGTGCAGGCCATCAATCTCCGTAAAATAGCGGTCTTGCTTTGCTTTTGGGAATGTGCGGAAACCCGAGCGGCGTTGCACATTGTCGGGATATCCAAAGAGTCATAGGTACGAGAGGTAGTTTTCCATGGATAAGCAGGAACTTCGCAAGGAGCTCATGGAGCTGCATGAGCGGATGGAGGCGGCGATTCATCAGGAGCCCCTGGACCGCGACAAGCTCGGCCGCCTGATGACGGATATCGTGCGGATATCCCAGGGCGAAGAGCTGGATGACATCGATCCCGACACCCTGCGCGAGCAGATCGAGGATCAGGCAGTGGGCTTCGAGGCCAAGCATCCGCGTCTGGCGGGCATCATGCGCGACATCATGGACGTGCTCGGCAGGCTGGGTATCTGAACGATGGCAAAGCTGTTTGCACTGGTGGTGGCGAGTTGTCTTGTGCTGGCGGGCTGCGGCGGCTTGTCCGTGCCAGCACCATGGGGGGCGCGCGATAGCGGCGAGGTGACCATCAACTGGTTCTGCACCAAACTCGAAGATGGCAGCCAGCAGTGCGAAAAGCGCCGTATGCGCAACGGCAAGCCGGTGGATGACGAAATCTACGAAACCCTCGTGATTCCCGACGGCAAGGAACCACCAGTGCCTCAGCAGGTGGCGCCCAAGCCACAGTCCCTGCAGCAGGCCATTCCCTGGGACAGGGACGCGCAGATGACCATCAACCGCATCGAGGACACCGGCTCTTCACTGGCGGTTGAAAACCACGGACCCGCACCCCGCGAAACCAAGGACACCGTGGATGTGTGGAAAAAACTGCACGGCGGTGATTGAGAGAGCTGTAAGCCATAAGCTTTAAGCTGGAGCCCTGGAAGAACTGCGTTCTACCCGCGTTTAACTTGTAGCTTGCAGCCCAATGACAGGCCGTAGCCCAAATTTCTGATTTATGTGTAAGCAGAAGCTCTGCAAGAACTGAGTTCTCCCAGAGTTCAACTTAGAGCTTACAGCTTACAGCTGATAAAAGATCTGCAAGGCTGCCACCAGCTCTCCAAGGCTGCCGCTAAACCACAAAGCGACTGCTGATCATCCAGGTGGCCATGGCGCCGCTGGCGAGAAATCCTGTGCAACAGAAAAACGCTTTGCGGCGAAATTTGCGGCTGAGCGCTTCCTGGCCGTGGCTGCCGATCAGATAGGGAAGCCCCCGCGCCTGGGGCTTTCTCACCACATGCTCCGGTATTGCTGTGCGGGCTTGCGCTTGATGTTCGCGCGCTGCCCGCGCAGCTTCGGCCTGTGCGTTTTGCCATTCCTGCTCGTCGAGAACACCATTGCCGTCGCTGTCGAAGCGCACCAGGAACTCGCTGTAGTCGGCCTTCCAGGTGCGGATCAGCTGCCCCGCGATCTGATCCAGGGTCAGCACCCGGCGACCACTGGCGTCGCTTTCAAAATGGCCGAGCAGATAGATGGGGTCGCCGTCGCGGATCAGATGTTCCGTGTAGCGGTAGCGGCCGGACATGGCGCCGAGACGGTGGATGAGCGATGTCCGGGGACTGGGTGTCGCGCCCGCCGGCAGACGGCTGCTGCCGTACCACTGCTTGCGGTGGAGGCAGGATATTTCCGCGCCCTCGGGTTCGATGCGGCACACGCCGGTGCCGTCGTCGATGAAAAATGGCGTGCTACTGGCGCCCTTGTCCACCGTCACCCAGGAATGCGACTTGCCGCTCTTGCGGTAGCGCTCGATGCGGTACTGCCACCACAGGCAGGGGCGCGCACTCAGCGGCGCGCTCAATAGCCCGGCCCTGGCGATGGCGAGACCCATCAGTTCGACGTAACCCTGGCTCGCCGAGCGGATGCGGGAGGTTGGCATGTCCTCCACCAGACGGGCGCGGATGATGTTGGTGCGTGCCGCAGACAGGGTGGACAGCGCAACGGCGGCGGCGACGATAAGAAACAGCCAGAATTTCTCGGCGGGCATCTGCGCAATGCAGGGCTGACAGAAAAATTCCGTCATGGCGGTCAGCGCTTGAAGAGCTGGCCGAGATCGACGTCGGCTTTTTCCTCTTCGCTGAAGACCAGCAGGGTGAACGGCTTGAAGGCGAACATGCGGGCAATCAACAGATCCGGAAATTGTTCGATACGGATGTTGTTGAGATTGACGGCCTCGTTGTAGAGCTCGCGGCGGTCGGCGATGGCGTCTTCGAGATCGCTGATGCGAGATTGCAGATGCTGGAAGGAGCTGTTGGCTTTCAGGTCGGGATAGGATTCGGCCAGCGCGAAGAGGCGACCGAGACCCGCGCGCAATTGCGTTTCGGCCTTGCCGAGCGCCTCGATGTCCTGGCTTTCGCGCGCGCTGGACACCAGGCTGCGGGCGCGGATGACCTGTTCCAGGGTTTCCTGCTCGTAATTCATGTACTGCTTGCAGGTCTCCACGAGTTTCGGCAATTCGTCGTGACGCTGCTTGAGCAGCACGTCGATGTTCGACCAAGCCTTCGCCACCCGGTGTTTCAGCGCCACCAGATTGTTGTAGAGGATGACGGCGTAACCGGCGGCGAGAACGATGATGCCCAAGACAATGAATGTCGAAATATTCATGTTTATTTCAGTCCGTTGTGTTCGGGAAAGGATACGAGCTTTCCCGTGGCGGGGCAATTCGGCTCATGGCAAAGGGCTGTTTCATGAGCACGTAGGAGCGGCCTTGGCCGCGAACAAACCTACCCCGTCCGATTCGCGGCCAAGGCCGCTCCTACGAGAGCTGGAGAGCCGGCCCTAGTCGCGAGCCTTGACTGCATCTTCGTGCAGGGATTCGTTCAATTGATCCACGATCACTGCCCAGGCGGCGTCATTGGCGATCTGCTCTGACAGGAACTGGCGCTGGGCATCGTTCCAGTAGGGCGCTTCGAATATATACATGTCCGCGGGTAGCTGGTGGTCTTTGATGAATTGCGCGATGGCCTTTTCGTCGGCATCCAGGCCGAGTTGGAGGAACAGGTTCGTCATGCGTGGAATGGCATTGCTCATCGATGGCTTCCTGTGAATGGCTGATGCCAGCCATTATAGGCTGATAGCTCCGCGATGCGGGTCCCGGCCGAAAGAAGGTGGCTCCGACGCAGTGCGCAGGAGCCGGGCGCGCATGGGCTTCACTGATAAAACGCGGTGAACGTATCGATGAACTGAGTGAGCATGTCGGCGGGAAGCTTGTTGATGCCGGCCGCTGCTGCGCGCCCGCCGCCGGTGGGAAACTGCTTGCACAGATCCACCGCACCGGTCTTGTTGGTAAGCGGTGCGCGCACACTTACCACGTAGCTGCCGTCCTTGCCGGGGGTGATGATGGCATGGGCGCGCGACGGATTGTTGTTGGCCAGATCGTTGCTGTACACGCCGCTGACCCGGCGCGCCCAGGGCGCGTCCGGCAGGATGAACACCGCCGTTTTGTCGGACGCGCTTTCGGGAGCCAGGTCCGCAGCTGCCTTCATATCCTCTCGGTAGCCGGTTTCGAGTCTTTCGAAGTCGCCGCCGCTGTTGTTTATGAAATCCAGTGGGTCGCGGTGCTGGCTGACCTTGCGGTACAGGTCTTCCGGTGTGAAATGCAGATCCTGCAGATTGCTGCCGTAACCGTTGTAGTTGATGTAGATGCCGAGGTCTTCCAGGCGCTGGAGCTGATTCTCGCTGTACGCGGTGTTTTTGGCCAGGCCCGACGCGCTCTTGCGCAGGTTGTCGCCAAAGGCGCCGACGATGGCCCAGCCGCGAAAGGCGCCCTTGAGATGGCTGTCCACCAGCAGGCTGGTGCACACATCCGGCGCTTCATTGATGATGGCGGTAAGCGCCGGCGAAGTGGGCAGCTCGTCGCCAGCGAAGTGATGGTCCACATAAAACACCGCAGCACCCTCGGACAGCACACGTTCGAGGTCGGCGCGATTCTTGTCCATGGACACGTCGAGCACGGTGATGCGGTCACCGTTGCGGGCGTTCACATTCTTCAGCAGGTCGATATCCCGCTTGACGCCGGTGACCAGCACCGAGTCGCGTGGCTCGGCCAGGCGCAACTGCGCCAGTGCGCAAATCCCGTCGGCATCGCCGTTGAAAACATCGTAATCAGTCATTGAGTGGCCCTTTGGTTAATTAGTCGTTATGGAAGGGGGAGATGTTGAACGGGAGACGGGAGAGGAAAGGGGAGATGAAGCCATCTCCCATCTCCCGTCCAACTTCTCCCGTTCGACGTCACAACGTCGAACGATAGTAATCCATCAGAATCTGCGCGACCTCGGGGCGGGAGAATTCCGGCGGCGGCGCGATGCCTTCGCTGAGCATCTGGCGTACCTTGGTGCCGGAGAGGATGATGAAGTCCTCGTTGGTGTGATCCGGTGCCTCGCGCATCATTACCACGCGGCCCAGTTTCCTGGAGAAGGCGGTGTGGTCGGCGCCGAAGATTTCGATCGCCAGCGCACCCTGGGGCACTTTCTCCTTGAAGATCGTCTGGGCGTCGAAGGGGCCGTAGTAGTCGCCGACACCGGCGTGGTCGCGGCCGACGATGAAGTGGGTGGCGCCCATGTTCTGGCGGAAGATGGCATGCAGTACCGCTTCGCGGGGGCCGGCATAGAGCATGTCGAAGCCGTAGCCGGTGATCATCACCGTATTGGGTGGAAAGTAATTCTCTACCATCTTGCGGATGCAGGCATCGCGCACCGGTGCGGGAATGTCGCCTTCCTTGAGCTTGCCGAGCAGCATGTGGACGACGATGCCGTCGGCGCCGAGGCGCTCCTGGGCCATGCGGCACAGCTCCTCGTGGGCGCGGTGCATGGGGTTGCGAGTCTGGAATGCCACAACCTTTTTCCAGCCGCGTTCGGCGATCTCGTTGCGGATTTCGACGGCGGTGCGGAACGTGTCGGGGAACTCGGTCTGGAAGTAGCTGAAATTGAGCACCTGGATGGGGCCGGACAGCAAGGTGTTGCCGAGGTTGGTGAAGACGGCGACGCCGGGGTGCTTGGCATCCGTGGTGCCGAAAATATCCCTGGCCATCGCCTGGATTTCGTCGTTGGAGACGGTTTCGACGCTTTCCACATCCATGACGGCGAGTACCGGGTTGCCCTCCACGTTGGGATCACGCAGGGCGATGCGGCTGCCTGCCTCGATACCGCTCTCCTTGGTCAGGTTGACGATCGGCACCGGCCAGAACAGGCCGTTGGTGGTTTTCATGTCCTTCGCCACGGACAGGGCGTCGGCCTTGGTCATGTAGCCGGGGAGCGGGTTGAAGTAGCCGGCGCCGAGCATCACGGCATTTGCCGCCGCGGCGGAATTGAGCAGCAGCGACGGCAGGGACTCGGCTTCATGGGCCAGGGCGCGGTGTTTTTCGGAATCGTAGACGAACAGGGGATTCAGGGTATCTGAGCCGTGGGGCTTGATCATTGTGTTGTCTCCTCGATAGGGCCGCGCAGCGGTGCGGCCGGAAATGGGTTCAGCGAGTCGCCAGGATGCCTTTGTTTTCCAGGTAGGCGATGATGAGGTCGACTTCCTCTTCAAGGCTCATATTGGCGGTGTTCAGGTGGATCTCGGGCTCGAGCGGCGCCTCGTAGGGATCATCGATGCCGGTGAAGTTCTTGATTTCACCGGCGCGCGCCTTTTTGTAGAGGCCTTTGGGGTCGCGGTCCTCCGCCACATCGAGCGGACAGTCGACATGAACTTCGATGAAATCCATGCCGGCGTCCTCGTGCAGCTTGCGCACCTGGTCGCGGTCGGCGCGGTAGGGGCTGATGAAGCTACTCAGGGAAATCACGCCGGTATCCACGAACAGCTTGGCGATTTCACCGATGCGACGAATATTTTCGGTGCGGTCTTCCTCGCTGAAGCCGAGGTTTTTGTTGATGCCGAGGCGGATGTTGTCGCCATCGAGGCGGTAGCTCAGGTGGCCGCGCTGGTAGAGAGCGCTTTCCAGGGCGACGGCGATGGTGCTCTTGCCGCTGCCCGAGAGGCCGGTGAACCACAAGGTGGCGCCTTTCTGCTTGAGCAGGCTGTTGCGGTCTTCACGGGTGACTTCGCCGTGATGCCAGTGCACGTTGGTGGCTTTCTGGGTCGTCATTGCTCGTTATCCTGTCGATTGATGGTGGCGGTGGATGATGAGGCAAGTTACCGTAGCGCCTCTTAAAAGTAAAAGTGGTTTTATTTGTATAATCAACCTGAATAAATGGTTGATAGGTTCGTGGAGGCCAATCGTGAAATACACCTTGCGTCATCTCGAGATCTTTCTGGCGGTGGCGCGCCACAAGAACACCAGCGCCGCGGCTGAGGAACTTCACCTTTCCCAGTCGGCGGTGAGCGCGGGTTTGCTGGCTCTCGAAAACAACTACGATGTACGCCTGTTCGACCGTACCGGCAAGAAACTCGAGCTCAACCAGGTGGGTCATTCGTTGCGCAAAAAAGCGGAATCCCTGCTGGCGCACGCCCAGGAGTTCGATCTGGAACTGGCGCGCCATCAGGACATCGGTCATTTGAAGGTGGGCGCCAGCTTCACTATCGGCAACCATGTCGCGGTCAACTGCCTGGCCGCGTACCTCGCGGAGTCGCCCGATGCCCATGTCGAATTCTCCGTCGCCAACTCGCCGGAAATCATCGCCAAGGTGCTGAATTACGAGGTCGATGTGGGGATGGTAGAGAACGCCTCACCGCGACACGACCTGGAGCTGATCCCCTGGCTCGACGATGAACTGATCGTATTCTGCAGCCCCGACCACCCTCTGGCGAGCAAGCAGGGCGTGCTTGGCGAGAAGGAACTGGCGGGTGTGCGCTGGATCTTGCGCGAACCCGAGTACGGGGCGCGCAAGACC